>Ga0160492_100005_pt1 | contig 721880 bp, 675 predicted proteins | sample DID2MG_FD_108258 | JGI IMG/M metagenome (GOLD analysis project Ga0160492, IMG submission 108258) | Enriched soil microbial communities from UW Madison campus, WI, USA - DID2877_E24_FP2 MG | ecosystem: Environmental > Terrestrial > Soil > Unclassified | place: USA: Madison, Wisconsin | collected... | reverse complement strand
CAACAAACGTTGGGGACTTTTCTATTTATAGAGCGTTTCGGAACAGAAACGCTCTTTTTTTATGCCCGGAATCGAAGCAACAGAAAACTAATGCAGTAGCAGCTCCGCCCTGTTCAATTATCACTTTTGACTCCATCACTCATTACGATCCGATACACTAAAAAGATATCCCTTCCCCTTTAAAGTGATAATTTCTACTCCCGACCCCAAAGCAAAATACTCCCTAAGCCTGCGTATATAGACATCCAGGTTACGGCTGATAAAATAAGAATCATCACCCCAGATCATTTTCATCAACTCCCGCCTGTCGACCGGTTCATTAGCAGACAGGCAGAAAATATTTAGGAGCTCGCTTTCCCTGTTGGATAAACGGATCTCTTTATCTTTCAGACATAACTTCATTTGCTGTGGTGTATACTTAAAGCTGCCCAGATGAATTTCCTGTGTTACAGATCGGGCTGGATTACTATTGGTATTGGCGTAATGTATCGCTACCTGGTTCTCTATGCGTACTATTAATTCTTCAAGACTGAATGGTTTCTTTATATAATCAGTACCGCCGGATGAAAATCCTGCTACAATATCTTTTGTCTGGCTTTTAGCGGTCAGGAATATGATCGGTAGCTTTGAATAGGTCTGGCGAATCGTTTTACCGAGGCTATAGCCATCAATATAGGGGAGCATGATGTCCAAAATACAAATATGGGGCTGGAAGGAATTGATCTGTTCTAATATCCTTGTGCCCTCTTTATGGTATTGTACCTCATACCCCTTTATCTCCAGGGTTTCTGAAACAATACTGGCAAGATGTTCTTCATCTTCAATATATAGTATTCTATATTTCATCTGCTGCCGGAATTTCAGGTAAACAAATATGGAATACGGCACCCGCTCCATTCACTTGTTCCAGTTTAAGGCTGCCCTTATGTGCTTCAATAATATATCTAGCATAGGACAAACCCAGGCCATAGCCTTTTACATCATGTATATTCTCCTGTGGTATCCGCACGAATTTTTCAAATATTTTTTCCCGGTAAGCTGTTGGAATGCCAGGCCCGTTATCCGAAATTTTCAGGTGAACCTTTCGATGATCAGGGTACATATCAATGCAGATGAGGTTATTACCATATTTGATGGCGTTATCCAGCAAATTATAAATGGCCCCGGTAAGATGAGTATAATCAGCCAGTACATAAGTGTCCTTTGCCTGCAGGTTCAGCTGTAGTGTTATGTGTTCCTGGAGTAATACCGATTGTAAAGAATCTGTGATTTCCTTTACCAATTCCGGTAAATGGATCTTCTGTTGGTCAAGTACTAATACGCCATGATCTGCCTGTGTCGTATCCATAATCTTGCCGATCATTGTTTCCAGCCGGTTAAGCTCCCAGCTGGCCATACTAAGATACCTTCGGGTACGCTCGGGGTTTTCAAGGGCATCATACTTGTTGAGTGCTTCAATAGCTATTTTTGCCGTAGCTACAGGCGTTTTAAGTTCATGTGAAATATTACTTATAAAATCATCTTTTTGTTGTACAAATAAAAGTTGCTTCCGTGTATTCAGGTAAGCCAATACAAAAGCCAGGCCGGTCAGCAATAGCAATAATAAACAGAAAGCCACCTGGGGCAGTATTGCTTTGAATAAATAGAAATGATATCCATTTAATGTCAGGTAAACCGGATTCTGGCCCGTTTCTTTAACCTGATAAGAAAAAAGTGCTGCGGTATCCTGTGGACTTGCCAGTACTACCGTCATATCCCGGAAACGCTGTCTCAATGCCAGCGAAAATTCCTTTTTGAGCAATGCGGGATCTGTTTGCACCCTGAATGCCGCGGCATCAATATTGTTGATGATTTCCTGCAGGGCAATACGTAATACTTTACCTGCTGTTTCCTGATCTTCCGGTGTATTTGCCGAATCGAGGATGATCGTCGGCGGAGCAATAATTTCCTTTTGAGGTAAAAGTTTTGCAGAACCTTGTTGATTAGTATATAGGTGTATAGATCTGCGGGTTGCTACAGCACCCTTCGGTAATACCGTATCTTTTATGAAAATATCAGGCCGTTGCAGGGTATCCTTACCCGCGGATTGCTGCATTAATGTGGCCACCTGGCGGTCGAGTAAGCTATCCCTGATATGATTGGTTACCGAAGTAAAGAGCTGTTGGGTATCAGTATGCAGCCGGTTTTCCGCTTCCCGGTATTGGGACCGGAGCCATTGTAACATAAAAAGGAACAGCATTAAGGCACTGAGCAGCATCAACGAGCCGATCAGTTTTAATTTCCTGCTTTGTTTTAAATTATGGGTCAATGTATGTGCTTTGTATATGCAAATAAACTAAATGCTTTTATTAATTCCGGGAATCGTTAACCTTATTTAACCTTAATTGGGTACCCATTAACCGCAGCCCGTGTCCTCTGTAAATAGCTTTGTATTCTCAACCCCCAAAATTTAAAAGAATGAAAAAGCTATTATTATTCCCCTTATTACTGATCGCCTGTAGCGGAAAAGCGCAACAGGAATCCGGTACCATTACTTATGAACGGCGCTTATCTTTTAATAAAGAAGAGCTCAAAAACAGTAACCTCCCGGAAGGCTTTGCGGAAATGATTATGGAAGGTAAAAAGACACAAAAGGTATTGTACTACACACCGGATGCCAGCCTGTTTGAAAACAATACTGAGGTCCCCGATAAAGAAAGTGAGTATACCGATGGCAATATGATGATCCGTGCCAGTAGCTGGGAACCGGATGAAAAAGTATTTGTAGATCTTAAAAATAAAAAGAAGACAGAGCAGAAAGACCTGATGGGTAAACAATTCTTAATTAAAGATGAACCTTTGCCAACCTTTAAATGGAAAACTACCGGGCGACAAAAAAAGATCCTGGGCTATGCCTGTATGGAAGCTATAAGTGTGGTAAAAGATAGTGAGGGCGCGGAAAGCAAAATTACAGCCTGGTATACGACAGCAATTCCTGTAGCTTCAGGCCCGGAAGGTATAAGCGGGCTGCCGGGTATGGTACTTGAAGTATCATTGAGTGACAATATTGCTTACACGGCCATTAAAGTAAATGCCCTGGATGCAAAAAAGATCAGCTATATCCAGGCGCCGGTTAAAGGTAAAAAGACCACTGCGAAAGAATTCGAAGCATTAAGCAGGGAGAAGATGAAAGAGATGGAGGCACAGATGGGAAGCGGCGGTCCTTTTATCATCAAGACTGAAAGATAAATCCGGGAGCTATGTTCAAGAAAATATTCTGGTCCATCTTATTAGCCTTGCTGCCAAACATTGTATTTGCAGGCCAGTATAACCTTAAAGGAAAAGTAAGCGATAGCCTGAATACGCCTTTGAGTGGCGTTTCTGTCGCCTTACTAGATCCGCAGGATTCTACCCTTGTTGGCTTCAGTATTACTAATGATCAAGGGGCATACACCCTTACGGCAATCCGGGATGGCAACTACCTGTTGCAGGTGGCATTAATGGGCTATTATACTTATTACAGGACAATAGTCGTAAATGAAACAACAAATGTTGAGCTTGGGATACAGGTTCTTCAACTCAACGCGGAGAGTACGCTGCTCGATGCGGTCATTGTCTCCGGGGAAAAGATACCTGTAAGGGTAAAAGGGGATACCCTGGAATACAATGCAGGCTCTTTCAAGGTTAAGCCGGATGCTGTAGTCGAAGACCTGTTGAAAAAAATGCCCGGTATACAGGTGGATCAAAACGGGAACGTGGCAGCCATGGGTAAACAGGTAACCAAAATCCTGGTAGATGGCAAAGAATTCTTCGGCGATGATCCCAAGGTGGCGACTAAAAATTTGCCTGCCGATGCTGTAGAAAAAATCCAGTCCTTTGATAAAAAATCAGATGCCAGCCTTTTTTCCGGTATTGATGACGGGGAAAGAGAGCAGACCCTGAATCTGGTACTAAAAGAAGGTAAAAAGACCGGTTATTTTGGAGAAGCTAAAGCCGGGGGTGGAATGCCTGCGCAGTATGAAGGCCAGCTTAAGGCTTTTAAATTCAGGCAGAGCAGCCAACTGGCTACTATGGCCATGTTCAATAACATTAATAAGTTCGGCTTCAGTTTTGAAGATTATTTCAATTTCAATGGTGGATTAAAGGCGCTTTCAAGCGGGCCCATTAGAATTGATTCCGATGAAATGCCTGTGGATATAGGGCAACCGGTTACCGGCGATGTGAACTCCGGGGCACTTACGATGAACTATATGCTGGAACCGGATGCCAATAATAGGGTTACCATAAACTATATGGGCAATGGGATGCACAAATTCCTGGATGAGCATACCCGTTCCACTAACTTTCTACCCGGCGGCAGTTTTACTTCCGGGCAGGAGGAGCAGAATAGTAGTAACAGTATGGTGAACAGGGCTTCTGTAAAATGGCGCAAACAGTCCGGTAGCAGTTTTATCACTTCAAATATTTATGGCCTTTTAAAGCATAATAAAGAAAACGGCAACTCATTGACCCGGAACTATAATAATACTGTTTTAAAAAATACCCTGGATAAAGATAATCATAGCAAAGCGGACAAGTCTGAGTTTGCCGGAGAGATCAACTGGATGAGCAAGCAAAAAAACAAATGGCCGCTATTGAAAGCCACATTGCAGGGGTGTTATAAGCAACAGGACGGAGCAGCGGAATGGAACAACAGGACAGTTTTTGAAACCCCTTTTATGGAAATAAATGATGCCCAATACCGGAATGAACGGGGTAAGCAGGTAGATGCTTCCGCCCGGTTTACCGCGGTGCGTGCATTGGGAAAAGGTTATTTCCTGGAGCCGGCACTCGGGTCAGTAGTAGCAACTGAGTCGATAAAGCGGGTACAAGGCCCCTCGGATGCTCCCCAATTGATTACCGATTCCCTCAGTCCTTCGTTTTCACAGCAGGTCGCCAACCTGACCGCAGAACTGGCGTTGAAAAGAATCCGGAAAAAGGAGCGTTGGGGATTTACAGTAAAAAGGGCCGAGATATGGCTGAATCCACTTATGAACGAAGAAAAGTTGCGCAACAGGCATTATGCTTATTGGCTGCCGGCTATTTTTTGGGAGCGGGAACCTAAGACCGGAACACGCCTTCGGCTTTCGTACAATACAACGGTCAGCGCGCCCTCCACTACCCAGTTGATGCCGGTGAAGGATTATCGTAACCCTCTGTTGCTGACCAAAGGGAACCTTAACCTGGCGCCGGAGTACAATCATAATGCCAGTGCTGTTTATACTTCATTTGACCAGTTCAATATGGCCACTTTTTCTGCATCGTTGCAGGGCAATTATATCCAAAACAATATTACTTATAGCCGTATGATTGCCGCAGACCTTTCTCAGCAGCTGGAATGTGTCAATACGCCTTATCAATTATCAGGAACGTTAGACCTGGCCTATTCAAGACCGGTAAAGGCGATAGGGCTCAATTTAGATGTGCGGCTTAATGAAACCTGGGCGCAGGGAATCAGCCCGGTGAATGGTGTAAACAACAGCAATAACACCCTTACGCATACACTGGACCTGAGCTTTAATAATATCAAAAGCGATACCTGGGGTTTACATTGGGGCGCTGCGGTAAGTCTTTCTGACAGCCGCTATTCGGTCAATAAAGAAATGAACAACAAGTACAATAATTATTCAGGCTTTGCCCGGTTAAACTATCGGCCGGATGCCAGTTGGCATATTTCCGTATCAGGAGATATAACGCATTATACGGCACGTAGCTTTGACCAGCCACTTACCATACCCCTTGTTGGTGCGGAGCTAAGCCGGTATATATTTGCACACCAACGTGGAGCGATAAGCCTGAAGGCTTTCGACCTCCTGGACAAAAATAAAGCTATAGAAAGAAGTAGCCAGCTTAACTACCTGATGGAACGTAAAAGCAATACTATAGGCCGTTATATAATGCTTTCTTTCAGTTACCGGCTCAACAAGGCGGGTAATGCTCCGGGAAGCATAAAGTTGAAACCTTAAATCAGGCTCATGAGTGATGGCGGTGACTGATCAATGGTGATCGCCATCCTTTTTATTACTTCATGCATTAAAGGTAACCTGCCAGGAGGCATTCCATTGTTGCCCTGGTTCCAGGGTACATATGCCTTCCTTTTCTTCCAGCAACCCACTGGCATCCTGCCCGTCTGTGATACCCTGCCAGGGTTCAATACAGATAAAATCGGCATCTTTTTTGCTCCATATGCCCAGGAAAGGGAACTGCTCAAAAGATACCTCTATATTCCGGCTGTCTTTTTCCGAGGCCAGGCGTATTTTCCCCGATTTCAGCTTTTTGAAGATGAGCGCATCTGCGTAAAATAATGATTTTTGTAAGGGTATAATATCGGTATTGTTCAGGAAAGGGATACCGGTTGCCAATAGGTGCCCCTCCGCGTTTAATGGGTAGATCTCCGCCTGTTCTGCCTGTTCAAATTGTAAGGTATAGTCTTCAAACTGCAGGGCTTTGTTGATTGGCAGGTTGAAGGCCGGGTGACCACCAATAGAAAAATACATGGTTTCGGTTCCCTTGTTGACAACAGTATAAGATACCCTTAAGTTTGCTCCGGCAAGCTCGTAAGTTACCTGTAGCGAAAAGAGAAAGGGGTATTGCTGGAATGTTGTTGCATCGGCCTCAAGTTCCAGGCGCACACGGCCGCTTTCCTGATTTTTTACTACAAATTGCTTATCGCGCGCGAAACCATGCCTGGATAGGGTATAGGACTTTCCTTGATACAGATACGTATCGTTCCTTAGTGTGCCAACGATAGGGAAGAGTATGGGGCTATGCTTGTTCCAGAAAGCAGGATCGGCCTGCCACAGGTATTCGGTGTCGCTCGCTTTACAAACAATGCTGCAGAGCTCCGCGCCTTTTTCCAGTATTTTAACGCTGAGTAAATTATTCTCGAGAAGGATCATACGACAAACATAAAAAAATGTGGCCGAATGAGCTGTAATATATGTTACTTTTTGAGCGGATTAATCTAAATTAATATCCCCGGCTATTCTGGAAATAGCCGGGGACGATTAAAAGATCGTTTAAAGGTTATTTTAACTTACAGCTGCCGGCAAAGTGGCTGGCATTCTGGCTGATCTGGGCGCAGGTGTCTTTTTGTTGCTGGCGATCAAGATGACGCAGGTCAAACTCTTTTTTATCACCGCTAAAATAAGAACAGTAGCAAACGCCTTCCGTTCTTTTCTTACAGGATACCGACAAGCCCAGCAGGAACAGGCCTGCAAAAATCAGTTTGGTCATATATAGAGGTTTTGTGAACAGTGTATTATTGCTTCAAAATACTGCGGTTTTCTTATGGTGAAAATACTTATTTAAAATAGTTACTGCTGTTAGTCTGCTGTTAATATGGAACAATCCCTGTAGGATCAGGGTAAAGGAGGCTACTACAAAAACTTCTTAAGTCTATCTGAATTAAATCTTACTTTTGCAGACAAATTGTAAATACTTTTCAGAAAATTATGGAATTGCAAGCTTTAAAAGATATGGCCACACAGGTGCGCCGTGATATCGTAAGAATGGTACATGGTGTGCAAAGCGGACACCCGGGAGGCTCTCTAGGATGTACAGACTATTTGGTGGCGCTTTATTTTAAAGAAATGAAACACAAGCCGGAATTTAATATGGAGGGTAAAGGCGAAGATATGTTCGTTTTATCCAACGGCCATATTTCACCGGTATTCTATAGTGTATTATCGCGTTCCGGTTATTTTCCCGTTGCGGAACTAGCTACTTTCAGGAAGATCGACTCCCGTTTACAGGGCCACCCGGCCACGCATGAGCATCTGCCGGGCGTACGTATTGCCAGTGGTTCATTAGGTCAGGGCTTAAGTGTAGCGAACGGTATGGCTGTATCCAAGAAAATGGACAAAGATCCTTCTTTTGTTTTCGCATTAACCGGCGACGGAGAATTGCAGGAAGGCCAAAACTGGGAAGCGATCATGTTCGCGGCACATCACAAACTGGATAACCTGATCGTTGCGGTAGACTATAATGGTCAGCAAATAGATGGTCCTACCAATGAAGTGATGAACTTAGGCGATATCCGGTCTAAATTCGAATCATTCGGATGGCAAGTGATGGAGATTGAAAAAGGTAATGATATGGAAGCGGTTGTAGCCGGCATTCAGCAGGCGAAGCAACTGGCAGGCAATCAAAAACCGGTTTGTATCTTGTTAAAAACAGATATGGGAGCTGGTGTAAGCTTTATGGTAGGCACACATGAATGGCACGGTATCGCGCCAAATGATGAGCAGCTCGCACAGGCTTTATCAGAATTACCCGAAACAGTAGGTGACTACTAGTATATAAAATATTTAATTTTAAGGACTGGTTCAGATTAATATTAATCGATTTGAACCAGTCCTGAATTGTTTTAGAGGTCAACTACATTTTATTGTAAATAAGATAATACATATGCAAAAAGTATTAACTTTGCCTCCTGTTATTTTAATATTAATAATCCTTTATAATGATCGAAAACGGCATCAAAAATCCAAATGCTAATTTAGAGCACGTCGGCATCAGGCCTGCGGTTGCCAACTGGAATCTTTCCGCTGAAGAGTTGACTAAGCAAACCATTGATTTAAAGCAAGGTGTTTTGAACAGTACCGGAGCTTTGTGTGTGAATACCGGGAAATTTACAGGTCGTTCGCCTAAAGATAAATTTACGGTAAAAGATGCGGTAACAGAGCATACGGTTGACTGGGGAGATGTTAATATCCCTTTTGAGCCGGCAGCTTTTGATAAATTATATGACAGGGTAGTAGCTTATCTTGAGGGTAAACAATTGTGGGTACGTGATGCTTATGCCTGTGCTGACCCTACTTACCGTTTGAATATTCGTGTGGTGAACGAAACGCCTTGGGCTAACCTGTTCTGTAACGATTTATTCCTGCGCCCTACAGAAGCCGAAATCAAAGACTTTACTCCTGAATGGCACATCATCCAGGCGCCTGGTTTCGAGGCGGACCCGGCTATTGACGGTACCCGCCAGGCTAACTTTACTATAGTTAACTTTACCCGTAAAGTAATCCTTATTGGTGGTTCCGGCTATACCGGCGAAATGAAAAAAGGTATTTTCGGCGTATTAAACTACCTGTTGCCGCAAGAGCATAATGTATTATCAATGCACTGCTCGGCTAATGAAGGTAAAGATGGCGATGTCGCTTTATTCTTCGGCCTGAGCGGAACCGGTAAAACCACTTTAAGCGCGGATCCTAACCGTCCTTTGATCGGTGACGATGAGCATGGCTGGGCAGATGGCTCCGTATTCAATTTTGAAGGCGGTTGTTATGCCAAAGTGATCGATTTAAGTAAAGAAAAAGAACCGCAGATTTTTGACGCGGTACGCCCGGGTGCCTTACTGGAAAATATTGTGTTCAAAGGCGATACCAATGAAGTAGATTATACGGATGGCAGCATCACTGAAAATACGCGTGCCGCTTACCCGATCTACCATATCGATAATGCTAAAGAACCCTCTTACGGTGGCGATCCTAAAAATATTTTCTTCCTGACCTGTGATGCCTTTGGTATCCTTCCCCCGATTGCTAAATTAACCAAATCGCAGGCGATGTACCATTTCGTAAGCGGTTATACGGCTAAAGTGGCCGGTACAGAAGTTGGCGTTACAGAACCACAAACTACGTTCTCCGCTTGTTTCGGACGCGTGTTCCTCCCTTTACATCCGGTTAAATATGCCGAGCTGTTAGGTAATAAATTAGACCAGCATCAAGATGTAAACGTATGGCTGATCAACACAGGCTGGAGTGGCGGTCCTTACGGAGTAGGTAACCGTATGAACCTGAAATATACAAGAGCCATGATCACCGCGGCCATGAATGGTGAGCTGAACAATGCTAACTATACCGCGCACCAGGTTTTCGGCGTATTGATGCCGGATGCGGTTCCAGGCGTTCCTTCTGAGATACTGAACCCACAAACTACCTGGGCCGATAAAGAGGCTTATACACAAAAAGCATTGGAGCTGGCGCAATTATTTGTCAACAACTTTGCCAAATATGCCAGCGAAGCTAATGAAGAAACCCTGGCTGCTGCACCGTTAACCAGTTTAACCACAGTAAGCTAATAAAATAGTGATATGATAAAAAGGCTGCCTATGGCAGCCTTTTTTTACTTTATTGCTAAAATAAATACCACCCGGACTGGTTTTATATTAGTTTTCACAGATTATGCCCGGGCTGTCTGTTAAAAGCGCTTAACTTTGCGCAAATTTCCCCACTCGTAATTATGAAGTCAAATCGTAAAAAGCTGGTTGTCATCCTGGTCGTATTCTTTATCGCACTATGGGCTGTTTTCGCTGTATATTATTATAATGTGTCTAAAGACATGAAAAAGCCGCCGGCCTTAGCTTTCCTGGGCGATGATATGCACAAGGTGCGCGATTTCAAGTTTGTAAACCAGGACGGGGATACCATAAGCCTGGATAAACTAAAAGATAAGATCCTCGTAGTGGAATATTTCTTTACCACCTGCCAGGGTATTTGCCCGCTGATGAATGATAATATGGCGGAAGTATACAATACTTTTAAAAATGACGATGATATAGTGATCCTGAGCCATACGGTTGATCCTAAACGGGATTCCGTGCCGGCATTAAGAGATTATGCAAGAAAGTATGATGCAGACAGTAAAAGCTGGATGTTCCTGACCGGCGATAAAAAAGAACTCTATGACCAGGCGCGCTACAGCTACCTGGTGACGGCGGCGGACTCCTCTAAAACAGATATCGCAGCTGATTTCATACATACCGAAAACTTTGTACTGGTCGATAAGAAAGGTCGCGTTCGGGCCCATGCCTCAAAAGACGGGAACGTTTACCCTTATGACGGCACTAACAAAAAAGACGTGGCGCAAATGATCAAGGATATCCAATTGCTGAAAGAAGAACAATAAAACTTGCTTAAATAATAAAAGTCCTGCCGGAAAGCAGGACTTTTATTATAAAGTTGGATGCCGGGATGCCTATTAGCGCATCACCAGGTTATGTTCTTCAATTATCTTCCGGAGATTCGATAAGCCATAGCGCATGCGTCCTAAAGCGGTATTGATCCCGACATTAGTTATCGTTGCGATCTCTTTAAAACTCAGGTCGGCATAAATCCTTAATAAGATCACATCGCGCTGCACCTCTGGTAAATGGTCCAGGAGATGCAATACCTGGTTAGCCGTTTGTACTTGTTCCATGTCCGTTTCGGCGTTTCTATAATCAATGCACAGGTATTCAAACCATTCCAGGTTGTCTTTGGAACTTACTTTGTTGATCTGCTTATTCTTTCTGAAATAATCAATACAGAGGTTATTGGCAATACGCATGGCCCAGGGTAAAAATTTACCATGATCGGCATATTTGCCGGCCAGGATGGTATTGACAATTTTAATGAAGGTTTCCTGGAAGAGATCTTCAGCAGTATGCTTATCCTTCACTTTCATTACAATAGTAGTGTAAATGTTCTTTTTGTAACGATCTACAAGTTCCCCTACAGCAAGCTGGGATTGATTTTTTTGAAATGCCTCGATTAACTCCTGGTCAGAAGCTTTTTTGAATTGATTAGCCATAATGTCTACAATAACAAATGCGCTATATAAAAGCGCTGAGCGTTATTTCTCTGATTGGTGATAAATTGTAGAGGTTTGACTTATAATGGACCAGTTTTTAGATGAAACAAAAATAGGTTATTTTATTTATTTGGTTAAAATTTTTGTATAATTATGATATTTAAATAATTATTATTAACCGTTAATTGACAAAATACCTATAGACTTTTTGACACAGACCTGCGCATAAACAAAGTCTATACAAGCTTGTGACAAATCAATAGACGCGGTTCCTTAGAAAAGTCTTAGATTTGTGGAAGGAAATTTTAAAAATATTTTTTGCGTATATGGAAGCGACAGTAATTGATGCTCCTGTTACTTTTACAGCAGGGGCATTGAAAGAAATAAAGAGATTAGTATCGGCGCCTGATTTTGATCCGGAAATGATTTTGCGTATAGGCGTGAAAGGCGGGGGCTGCTCCGGTTTGAGCTATGTGCTGGGCTTCGATAAGCAGGAAGCTGATGATGACCTTTTTGAAGTGGCTGGTATTAAGGCAATTATGAAAAAAGCGCATGGCCTGTACCTGGCAGGAATGGAAATTGATTTTTCCGATGGCCTGAATGCCCGGGGCTTCGTTTTTAACAACCCGAATGCGAGCAGCAGTTGTGGTTGCGGTACCTCTTTTGCCGTCTAGTATTTGTTGAACCCATAAGATTTTTAGGTGCTCAATGAAAATTGAGCACTTTTTTTCTATAATATTTAGCCGGTAGGGATTTTATAGAAGAATGGGGAAGCGCTTCTTAGAAAATTCTATGGTCAGCCCGCCCCTATATCAGCTAATTAATACCTATTTTTGCACATTCATAAGCCACCAGGACAATGTCTGAATTATATATATACAACTCGTATACAAGAGAAAAAGAAAAATTTGAACCGATCACTCCCGGTCATGTGGGATTATATGTTTGTGGCCCTACGGTTTCCGGGGAGTCCCACCTGGGCCATGCGAGGCCATATGTGACTTTTGATGTAGTGAACCGTTACCTGCGCCACCTGGGGTATAAAGTGCGATATGTACGCAATATTACCGATGCCGGCCATTTTGAAGAAGAAGGCCGTGAAGCGACCGATAAAGTAGCGGAAAAAGCAATACTGGAAAAACTGGAGCCTATGGAGCTGGTACATAAATATACCAGCCTGTTCCATTGGGCCATGCGCCGTTTTAATACCCTGGAGCCATCTATTGAGCCTACCGCAACGGGGCATATCATCGAGCAGATCGGTATGATCGAAACGATCATTGCCAAAGGCTTTGCTTATGAAGTGAATGGCTCTGTATATTTTGATGTGAAAAAATATGCCGCTGAGTATCCTTACGGCAAACTTTCTGGTCGCGTGCTGGATGATCTGCTGGAAACTACCCGCCAGCTGGATGGCCAGGAGGAGAAACGGGATAAAGCGGACTTCGCCTTATGGAAAAAAGCGGCTCCTGAGCATATCATGCGCTGGCAAAGCCCCTGGGGTGTAGGTTACCCGGGCTGGCACATTGAATGTTCCGCGATGAGCAGCAAGTATTTAGGGGAGCGTTTTGATATCCATGGCGGCGGGATGGACCTGCAATTCCCGCATCATGAAAGCGAGATCGCCCAATCCACAATTGCCCATGGCTGTGCCCCGGTGAATTACTGGATGCATAACAACATGATTACCATTAATGGTAAAAAAATGGGTAAAAGCTATAACAATGTGATCAAACTGACCGAATTGTTCAGCGGGGATCATCCTATATTGGAACAGGCTTATCACCCTATGGTCATCCGTTTTAATATCCTGCAATCTCATTATAGAAGTACCCTCGATTTCTCTAATGAAGGCCTGCAGGCCTCAGAGAAAGCGCTGAAACGCTTATGGGAAGCCTATGAAGTGTTACAGCAACTGCCGGTAGCCAAAAATGATGCCTCTGATGCGGAACTGGACGCCAAAGCCAGGAACTGGTGTATAGAAGCGGCAGATTTTATGAACGATGACTTTAATACGGCGAAAGTATTGGCCAATCTTTTTGAACTGGCCCCGTTAATTAATAGCATCAAAGGCGGGCAGGTCAAAACGGACGCTATTAGCGGTGCTACCCTGCAATTGATGAAAGATACGTTTAAAACATACCTGGAAGATATTTTCGGTCTGCAGCCTTTAAAACTGGTGAACGACGATAAAATCGGCGCGGTGATGCAACTGGTGCTTGATATGCGCAAGCAGGCCCGTAGCAGAAAAGATTTTGAAACCTCGGATAAGATTCGTGATATGCTGGCTACTGCTGGTATTCATATCAAAGACGAAAAAGGGGGCGAGATGAGTTATACTATTGATTAAACACATTTTTTGAGTGAAAAATATTCCTAAACTCTGGCGTTACGTCAAAGATCAAAAGAGCAAACTGCTATTGTATTTTATATGCAGTTTGCTCTATACTTTTTTTGCCTTATTCTCTTTTACCCTGATCATCCCGGTGTTACAGACCATTTTCGAGGTGCAGTCATTGCCCCGGGATGCGGGTGGCCTGGTAGCCCGGCTGACGGTGTTTATTGACGAAGTCGTAGCTGTGGAAGGAAAGAAAGCGGCATTAACCTATTCCATTCTATTGGTATTAGTAGCTACTATTTTAAAAAACCTCTTTCTTTACTTATCCCTGCGGATCTTAAATCCCTTGCGGAATAACGTGATCCGGAAGTTGAGGCAGGATATGTTCAATAAATCATTAGCCTTACCGATCGGTTATTTTACCGAGGAGAAAAAAGGTGACCTGCTTTCCAGGATGACTAATGATGTATCGGAAGTAGAGAGCTCGATCATGGGCGTGATCGAAACCGTACTCCGGGAGCCGGTTACCATCATCTCGGTATTGGTGACCATGTTCATCATGAGCCCTCAATTAACCTTGTTCATGTTCCTCTTCCTGCCATTGGCGGGCCTGATCATCGGGAGGGTGGGGAAATCGCTTAAAAAACCTTCAAATGCGGCCCAGGAGCAATTGGGCGATATGCTGGGTACCATAGATGAGACATTAGTAGGCATGCGGGTAGTGAAGGCTTTCAATGCGGAAAGCCACCAGAAGTCAAAATTCACCCTGTTGAACAACGATTTGTTCCGCATTAAGAATAAGATCTCCTTCCGCAGGGATGCCGGTTCGCCGATGTCGGAGACCTTAGGCGTTATCGTGGTTTGTATTATATTGTGGTATGGCGGGCAACTGATCTTTAGTGGAGACCGTAGTCTTACCGGTCCTGTATTCATAGCCTATATCGCTTTCTTTTACCAGATTATTAACCCGTTAAAAAACCTTTCCGGGGTATTTTACAATATGCAGAAGGGCGCTGCCGCGCTTGAGCGGGTAGAGTCTTTCCTGGCTACACCGGTCACGATCGTGGAGCGGGAAAACCCGGTTATCATCCCTGAATTCAGCCAGGAGATCGTATTCGAAAATGTCAACTTCTTCTATGGGGAAAAGCAGATCCTGAAAGATATCAACCTGAGGATCTCCAAAGGAAAAACAGTGGCCCTGGTAGGGGCATCCGGTTCCGGGAAATCTACTTTAGTGGACCTCATACCCCGTTTTCATGATGTAAGTTCTGGAAGAATAACCATAGACGGCGTTGATGTAAAAGATGCCAAGCTATTTGAATTAAGGAAACAGATCGGGGTAGTATCACAGGAGCCTATTTTGTTCAACGATACTATTGCTAACAACATAGCTTTAGGTACAGGAGGGAAAACACCGGGGCAGATCGATGCTGCCGCACAAATTGCCAATGCGGCCAGGTTCATCAACCAGAAGGAAAAGGGCTATGATGCGAATGTAGGGGAGCGGGGCTCAAAATTAAGTGGCGGAGAGCGGCAGCGCATTACCATAGCGCGCGCGATCCTGAAAAATCCGCCTATCCTTATACTGGATGAGGCTACTTCAGCCTTAGATACAGAGTCGGAAAAGATCGTGCAGGAATCGATCAATGAGTTGATGAAGAACAGGACCAGTATCGTGATCGCGCATCGATTGTCTACGATCTATAGTGCCGATGAGATCATCGTGATGCAGCAGGGCTCGATTGTAGAGCGGGGTACGCATCAGCAGTTAATGGCCCTTGAAGGCGCTTATTACCGGCTGGTGCAGATGCAGGAGCTAAGGTAAAAGACCAATTAATTTATAAAATGGTGGAAACCAGGGCTTAAAGTCCTGGTTTTTTTAAGCTTTAAAAAATATAAATATAGTTAATTCGTTCGCTGGCTTTTTGTTTTTAGTTATTGATTATCAGTTGATTGTGAAATTTTATTTTTTATTTATTTTTTTAATGTGAATGAAATTTGATAAGCCTGGTAACGATTTTATCTTATTTTGAGCTTTCCTGTTAAAAAATAATTAAATTTGGTTAACCAAAAACTATAAACGAAATGAAAAGACTCATTTTACCTATTGCATTGGTTTCGGTATGTATGTCCGGAGCTTTTGCTCAGGAGCGCTTAGTAAAGGGGCGTATCCTGGATGAGGCTGGTGAACCCTTGGCCGGGGCTACAGTTATTTTTAAGGGAACACAAAATGGTACCGCCGCCGATGAGAACGGTAACTTCCAGATCAGTGTTACTGATTCTAGATCTGTACTGGTGATCAGTTATTTCGGTATGCAAGACCAGGAAGTAACTGCAGGAGATGGTACAAGAGATTTACGTATTGTATTGAAATCGAGTGGTGGAGATCAGTTGGCCGGTGTCGTGGTAACGGCATTAGGGATTAAGAGATCGGAAAAATCTTTGGGTTATGCTACCCAGCAGGTGAGTAAAGACCAGTTGGAAAATGCCCGTGCTAATAACGTGGTGGATGCCCTTGCCGGTAAGGTTGCCGGTGTAAGGGTTAACCAACAATCAGGTGGAGTTGGCGGTTCTTCCAAGATAATTATCCGTGGTCAGTCTTCGCTGGATGCCGTATCCAGCCCGATATTTGTAATTGACGGGGTGCCGGTAAGTGATGCCAAGCAGGGAATGTCTAATTCTGGAATAGGAGTAGATTATGGTAACAGGGCTTCAGACATTAACCCGGATGATATTGAGTCGATGACCGTGCTGAAAGGGCCGGCGGCTACTGCACTTTATGGTCAGCTGGCGAAAGATGGTGCTATTGTTATTACTACCAAACGTGGTAAATTAAATACGCCATTATCCGTTGCGATCAATTCATCCATAAGGATGGAAAAGATTTCCGTAAAACCGCATCTCCAGGATCAATATGCCCAGGGAAACTATGGAGTTTACAACCTAAGGTATGCTAATGGTTGGGGTCCCAAGATTTCTGATATGGCAGGAACGACCGTAAAGGATTATTTAGGTCGGGATGTAACCTTACAGGCTAACCCGGATAATATTGATAATTTCTTCCAGACCGGGCGTACTTCAATTAATGATATTTCGATCTCAGGCGGAAGTGCCCAGGCTGATTACCGGATTGGTTTTAATACCCTGAATAGCCGGGGTATTGTATTAAACCAGGAATTGAACCGTTACGGTTTAAATGCTAATATCGGGTATAAATTTAATGATAAGTTCTCTTCCCGCTTTACCTTCAATTACATTAACTCCAATTCGAATGGGCGGCCGGTTCAAAGCTCGAACAATCCGAATGTATTAAGCTCTTCTATCTATAGTGTACCTATTACTGTAGATGTAAAAGACCTGGAGGCGAACTATATGGATGAAATGGGCGTTCAGAATAACATGACCACCGACAGAACCGGTAATAATCCATATTGGATCTTAAATAAAAATAAGAATGGAAATAAACTGAATCGTTTTTATGGTGCGACTTACCTGGAGTACAAGCCGGTAGAATGGCTGACGTTCTCCAATAATTTCGGTTACGATATCTTTAACGAAAATCGGCTGGGTTACGTACGGGCAGGTACCGCAGGTGATATGTTGGGAAGTTATATCAGTACCGATTTGTTCCAAAAACGCTTTAACAACGATTTGATGGCTATCGCCCAAAAAGATGTAAATGAAGATTGGAACTTAAAAGCCTTAGTTGGAACTAACTTTTTGGATCGTCGCACAGATTTAGCCGGGATAGCGGGATCTAACTTCCTGCAGGATGCCGGTACGGGTGTTTTCAGACCAGGTAATACAGAAACCGTAGTGGCCACCAGAAACTACGTTAATTCACGTTTGGTAAGTATTTACGGAGAGTTGGCCGCGTCTTACAAGGACATGTTATTTTTATCGGTAACAGGTCGTAATGACTGGTCCTCTACCCTGGTATTTACCGGTAACTACTCCTATTTTTACCCTTCAGTTTCAGGCTCTTTCGTATTCACAGAGCTGATGAAAGATAAAAATGTACTTTCTTTTGGTAAAATAAGGGCAACCTGGGCTTCCGCGGCTTCCGATGCCGACCCTTATACAACTTTGTTGAATTATAATCCTTTAACTACTTTCTTTACCCAGTTCTCTTTGCCGGGTAATTTCCCGTTCCTGGGTAATGGAGCTTACGAAGTTTCAAGAATTTCTCCAGCAGAAAATTTGAAACCCCAGATTTCTACCTCCAGGGAAGTAGGGGCCGATTTAAGGTTCTTTGGCAATAAAATAGGTTTAGATGTAACCTACTATAATACGGTTACCAAAAACCAGATCATGAATATTACAGTTCCTGCTTCGACTGGTTTCTTTGTAAAACAGATTAATGCAGGGTCTATCACCAATAAGGGGTGGGAAGCTATGCTGCGTGTAAGCCCGTTTGCGGATAATGCGGGTGGCTTTAAATGGGATCTCATGGCTAATTTCTCCCGTAATCGCCAGGTGGTTAATGAACTGGACGGACAGCTAGAAGAGTATTCTGTACAATCCGGGTGGAGTGGCTTACAAATCAAAGCGCCCGTAGGTGAAAGTTTCGGACTCTACGGTACTAAATGGAAACGCGATCCGGATGGGAACTTTATCATTAACAGCGCTACAGGTTTGAGAGAACTGGAGCAAAACAAATACCTTGGCAGTGTTGTTCCTGATTTCATGTTAGGTATTAATAACAGTTTTTCCTACAAAGGTTTTAGGTTAGGTTTCTTAGTAGATATCCGCCAGGGTGGTGTCTTCTATTCCGGAACCGTAGCTTCTCTTAGAAGTTCGGGTATGGCTTATGAAACTATGGAAAACAGGGGGGCTACCTTCATCGATAAAGGAGTTAATGATAATGGGGACGGTACTTACTCGCCTAACGAAACTCCGGTACAAAGTATGCAGGATTTCTGGGGCCGCTATGCTGCTACAGCAAATACGGAAGGTAATGTATTCGATGCTTCTTTCATTAAACTTAGAGAAGTGATATTTGCATACTCTTTCCCTGAAAAATTCAGACCGTTTAAGAAAGCTATCAAAGGCTTAGAACTTGGTTTGGAAGGTAGAAATCTATGGCTGATCAAATCTAATGTACCACATGTGGATCCGGAAATGAGTTATTTTGGAGCAGGTTCTGTAGGGGACGGTGTTGAATTCAATAGCTTCCCGGCTACGGCATCGTATGGTCTTAACTTAAAAGTAAAATTCTAGAACATGAAAAAAGTATTCATTATAGCAATAGCAGCGCTTTCACTGGCATCGTGTAAGAAGTCATTTGAAGAGATCAATACGAATCCCAATGCTGCGCAAACGACAACTCCTGAATTATTATTTAGTGGCGCTTCCGTAAGCCTCGGTACAACAAGGGTAGGCGGCGACCAATACGCTTCTATGATCTTAAGTGCGCAGACAATGGCTTCCGGAGGGAACTATGGTTGGGGCGCGGCGGATATCTATGATATCAGCCCTTATTCTACAGGTAATATCTGGCGGACTTTTTATGTAAGTACCGGATTTAATCTGAAAACAGCGATCCGGTTAGCGGAAGAGGCCTCTCCTGTAAAAATAGGTGCAATTGGTCAATGTAAAGTGCTCCTGGCTGAAGATATCTACGAAGCTACTATGATTTTCGGAGATGTCCCTTATTCTGAAGCCTGGCAAAAGGAAATAACCTACCCTCATTTTGATAAACAGGAAGATGTATTAAATAGTCTGCTGGCTTTATTAGATGAAGCGATTGTAAACCTGGATGATGCGGATGCAGCAGCTACAGCGATCAAATCTTACGATTTATTTTACAAAGGAGATGTATCCAAGTGGAAAGCGCTGGCTAAGTCCCTTAAATTCAAGATTTTAATGACAATGGTGGACAAAGTGCCTTCAAAAGCTGCTGATATAGCCGCTTTATACCAGGAAGGTGGTATGATAGAGTCCGCTGCCGGTAACTTTGTATTCCCTTTTGGAACAGCTTCAGGCAATACTAATCTTAAAAACGCACTTTTGGTGAAATATGCCGGTGGTAGCAATGTTTTCTTTTTTGCTAATAAGCTGGTTATTGATCCGATGATTGCAGATAGTGATCCAAGGCTACCGCATTACTTTGACCTTGGTGCAGATGCTACTGATTTTGAAGGCGTGGCTACAGAGGCAGAAGCGAATGAAATGACTTCTACGATTAGTATGCAATTATTTGCGCCTGATGCTCCGGAGTATATTATGACTTACCAGGAATTATTGTTTTTGCAAGCAGAAGCTATCGTAAAAGGATATATCCCCGGAGGAACAGCATTAGCCCAGGATAAATATCAATCAGCTATTGAGGCAGCTTGTAGACTTTATGGGGTCTCTGCAAGTGATGCAAGTACTTTTGCAAGTGGAAAAACACTGAGTGCTACTCCTTTGAGAGATATTCATATGCAGCAATGGATTGACCTGATGGACAGACCTCTGGAAGCATTTAATACCTGGAGAAGGTCTGGTACTAAAGGAAATGAAATTCCAACCTTGCAGATTCCACAAGGAGCGCCCAATGCCGGGTTAATGTATCGCTGGCAATATCCTCTGGACAACGAGATCCTTCCTAACATAAATGCTCCTCAGGAAGTTATTTATTACTATCAGCAGCAATGGTTTGACCTTTAAAATCTAATAATTATGAAAACAAATAAAATCATTAAATACTTAGGTCTTGCTTCTGTATTTGTTGTAGGCATAACGGCCTGTAGCAAAAAATACCCGGGAGATTCCTATGATTTTTCCAATACCGCTAAACAGTACATTCAGTTTGCCCCGGGGCAGGCAGTAGAAATCAATGCCGAAACGGTTGACACACTTATCATTAATGGTACTGATACAACAGAAGCTTATTACCATATTCCTTCACCAGGAGAACTTGCAGTAGTTACCAGGGAAGGACTTCCGCAAAATGTAAATATCGTTATTGAATATGCCGGGCCGAATGCGACCAGGACTATGAATAAGGTGTATCCTAAGTTTACCCTAAGTTCCACATTTGAAGTGGATGCAGATGATGCTGACTTTGGTTCTGACGATGAAATTGAAGGTACTTTAACTTTGAAATCAGCATCAGGCGCAGATTTAAGATTAGGCTATCCTAAGGAAGGAAATAATACAGTGGTACCATTCATTGCATACAAACCGTATGTAATTCACGAATATTAAGGAATATTTTTTAATATTAGAAATTGTTCGTACCTTTGCTCCCTATTTTTCACATAAAAGGAGGTATTAATATGCTAATTATCGATTCTAAAGATTGCGAGAATATTGACAAGGCACTGAAGAAGTATAAGAAGAAATTCGAAAAATCTCGTACCCTGAATCAGCTACGTAAGCGCCAGGCGTTCACAAAACCATCTATCACTAAGAGAGAGCAGGTGTTGAAAGCAGCTTACCGTCAGCAAATTCTTGCAGGAAAAGTAGAGATCTAATCGCTCTTTTCCGTCTTTACGACAAGAAGCATGCCGCGAAGCCCAACCTTAGGTTGGGCTTCGCTTTTTTATAAACTCTATGCAATAAAAAATTATTTGTTATAAATTTTTTAATGCTGATTTAATTACTTTTTAAGATGCGTATATTTACAATAGTAAAAGGTCGGAGATAAACAGATACTATGATAAAGGAGCACCTTACATTATTTGAACAGTATCTTAAGTATGAAAAACGTATGTCGGCACATACCCTGCTGGCCTATAGTCATGATTTAAACCAGTTCATTGCCTACCTTTCCGGTACCTATGCGTTAGCAGATACACAGCGTGTTGAGGCCTTACATATACGCTCCTTTCTGGTTCACCTCAACGAGCTGAAGCATAAAGAGCGCTCCGTCCAAAGAAAAATCTCTGCAATAAAATCCTTTTTTAAATTCTTACTGAAACGGCAAATGATCAGCGTCAATCCGGTCGCAATGATCAAAGTGCCCAAGGCCCCGGCAAGACTGCCCGTATTCCTGGAACAACACCAGAGCGAAAAGCTGTTTACCGAAATAAAATACCCGGATGGCTGGGAGGGGCTTAATCACCAGCTGATCCTGGAGCTTTTATACCAGACCGGTATACGACGCGGGGAGCTGATCAACCTGAAAGAAAGGGATATCGATTTATTCAGAAATGAACTGGTCGTATTAGGAAAAAGAAATAAAGAGCGGGTAATTCCTATCGGTGCGGACCTGGTACAAATGATCCGGGAATATTTAAAAGAAAAGCAACAAATAATCCATTGTGAACATAATAATTTGCTAACTTTAGAATCAGGAAAACCACTGTATGATAACTATGTATACCGGGTAGTAAACCGCTACCTGGGCCAGGATATAACTACTTTAAGTAAAAAAAGCCCCCACGTTATGAGGCATACTTTTGCGACCCATTTAACGCATAATGGTGCCGGTATCAATGCCATCAAAGAACTATTAGGGCACAGCAGCCTGGCCGCTACACAGATCTATACACACAGTAATATCGAGCATTTAAAAAAAATATATCAGCAGGCGCATCCCAAAGCGACTAATGAATCCTAAACATAAATTGTTAACACTTAAATTAAACCAATATGAACGTTCAAATTCAGGCAGTACATTTTGATGCAGATCAGAAGTTAATCGATCATATAGAAAAGAAAGTTGAAAAATTTAAAACTTTCCATGAAAAAATTATCAATGTAGAAGTCTCCCTGATCCTGGAGCATGTAAATGAAAAACTAAATGATAAAGTAGTGCATATCAAGGTGAATATACCTAAAACGTCCCTGTTCGCAAAAAATGAGTCTAAAGTATTTGAAGAATCCTTCGAGTATGCCTTTGATTCTATTGTAGCACAAATTAAAAAGCATAAAGAAAAATTAATAGCATAAGCTTTAACAAAGGCTGCGCTCAATATATATTAAAAAGGAAAGACCCTCAGCAGACGTTGAGGGTCTTTACATTTCACCTAAAAACAAAAAACAATACTCCCGTGTAATTAAATACACCCCAAGGGGAGAAGAGTATCGCACTCTTGTTATACTAACTATAATAGACAGTCAAAACTTACAATAGTTTAGGTAAGAATTTGTTAATAATGGATTGTTGGATATAAATAAACCCGGCATCTGGCTACCACTGCCCCTGGCGCGGGCTATAGAATAAAGCGGCTTATTCCCGCATTTTTACTAGGTTTGCGTTGTTAATTATAATCTTCATGAAACGTATCTGCATACTGCTACTGTTATTGCTTAGTTCCGTTAATCTATTTGCCCAGAACGATACCGCCGCCGATCAGACACGTATGAGCCTGCTCACTTGTGGCGTCGGTGATGAGCTCTATTCCTCTTTCGGGCATACTGCCATCCGGTATAGCGATCCTGCCCGGGGCATTGATGAAGTGTATAACTACGGGATGTTTAATTTCGGCCCTGATTTCCTGATGCAATTTACCCGGGGAAAACTGTTGTACTATGTAGGCATCGGCAGCTATGCTAACTTTGTAGCGGATTACAGTTATGAGCAGAGGAGCGTAGTAGAACAGGAACTGGCCCTAAGCCCGGAGCAAAAAAGCAAAATACTGGCTTTTTTAAAAGATAACCTGAAGCCAGAGAACAGATACTACAAGTATGACTTTCTGTATGATAATTGCGCTACCAGGGTAAGAGATATTTTCCCGGGTATACTGGGGCCGGGTTTTCGCTTTGGCCGCTCACTGCCCGAAGGTCGGAAGATAAGTTTCCGGAAAATTATTAATGAATACCAACGCAATAATCACTGGGCGCGTTTAGGCATTAATATCGTGTTGGGCAGCCGGATCGATAAGGTAATGACTAATGAAGAAGCTATGTTCCTGCCGGACATGCTGATGCAGGGCATGGCTACTGCCAAACTGGATGGGGCAGCTATTGTTGCCGGCAGCCCTAAGCAAATAGTCAAAGGCGCTGACCGTTCTGCACTCAGCCCTAACGGGCCCCTGTGGGCTATGATCGGCTTGTTATTAATCACCTTAATAGTATTTTTTGTAAGACCCCTGCAGGTCCTTAAGCCTGCTATTGCTTTATTGCACCTGTTGCTCAGCGGTTTATTGGGCATAATGCTTTTATTTATGTGGTTGGGTACCGATCATCAGTCCTGCGCCAATAACTATAACCTTTTATGGGCATTACCTTTCAATCTGCCGTTTGCGGTCACTATTTTTAAGCCGCGGAAATGGCATAAGCAGTATAGCCTGATCGCGATCGTATTGCTTATCCTTGCATTAATGGTCCATGTAATCGGCATACAGGTAATGGCCATTACAGAGCTGCTCCCGTTCTTCCTATGCCTGCTTTATGTGTATTTATTTATATACAAAAGAGCTATAGGCGCTTTTGGCGGTGGCGCCGGCAGTTCGGTACCCGCCTAGTAATATGACAGTTTACTTACATTCGGAATTGTAATTTTGCACATTGAGCCTGTAATATTTATGGGTAAAGTATTGTTTATTAAGTTCAGCTAAATATTATGATAAGAGCAGAAAAAAAAGCGTCTTTATTAATTGTTGAAGATGAAGAGAGCTTGAGGGAAGCTTTAAAGCTGAATCTGGAGCTGGAAGACTACGAGGTAACAACCGTTATCAGCGGCACCGCTGCTATAAAGGCAGTAAAGCAGGAATATTTTGACCTGATCATCCTGGACATTATGATCCCGGAGATGGATGGACTAACCGTATGCGAAAACATAAGAATCCAGAATAATGATGTGCCCATCCTGTTTCTTTCCGCCCGTAATACGAGTAATGACCGGATCGAAGGCTTGAAGAAAGGCGGTGACGATTATATGACTAAGCCCTTTGACCTGGAAGAATTACTGATAAGAGTCGATAAACTGATCACAAAGAATAAGAAGCTCAAAGAGCGCAGCTATGTACCGGATACTTATACCTTCGGCAAATGTAAAATAGATTTTTCTGCGCAGGTAGGGAAGGATAAAGACGGTAAGAATATAGAGTTGAGTAAAAAAGAAATAGCCTTATTACGATTACTCGTAGAGCATAAAAACGAGGTGGTTAGCCGGGAACATATCCTGCAGGCAGTCTGGGGCTATAATGTTTACCCTACTACGCGTACTATAGACAACTTTATCCTGAATTTCAGAAAGTATTTTGAGAAAGACAGCCGCAGTCCGAAACATTTCCATTCCGTACGCGGGGTGGGCTATAAATTTACCGAGTAGAAGAAATTAAGCCAGAAATTTGTAAAACACGTTAAATATATTAATTTAGGTGTTTAAACGGAAAATGTTATCATGAGAAAAATATTATTAGCTACAACGCTTTGTGCCGGTCTTGCTGCATGTAACCCGGATAAGAAAATGGTAGAAGCCGTGGTGATCAACACCGGGGATATTACCAATGCAGGTTGTGGTTATCTTCTGGTATTGCCTGACAGCTCTTTTTTGAAACCGGTTCGCCTGGATGCCGCCTATCAGCACCATAATTTGCCTGTTCTGATTGAATATACATTCTCCGGCCTTATTGATACCTGTGATTACGGTCCTGAAGTTTATGAAATGATCTCTATTAGCAAGATCAAAAGAGATTTATAATTTATTGAATTGTTGATATAAGAACTGCGCTATTCCTGATAGCGCAGTTTTTTTTTGTTAAGATTTGTATAATAAGCAACCTTTATAGAGTTAAATAAAGCTGATATGTAGTTTAATTTCAGATTAAATAACCTGGTGAAAATGAGGGATAATTATGCTGGAAACGATTGCTGCTATTGCGTTTTAAGGAAAGGCATAATTGAAGATAAGCTGGATGCAAAGCCGGTTTTATATATAATAGAAAGATGGGCAATATAATGTAAAATACGGGAATTCCCGTATTGTTTTTTTTGAATAATATTTTGATCTTTGTAGCACAAGCTTAAATGTTATTTTTTTAAGCATTTGTCTAAAACTACAACCACCTTGAAAACAAGCAGACTAATACTATCCCTATTCATTGGTAACTTCTAAAAAAATATGAGTATGGAACAAAATTACATGATTTCTTAGGCAATTTCAATGAAGCTTAGATAGTGAAATTGACCTTGTCTTCCTGCCCTGCAATTTTTTGCAACATTCCCAATTTCTGATTGGTATCCGCAGCCTTTGATCAACAAATCTCGGGTGTTTTGCCTCACTATCTCCATAGCTACTTGAGCTAAACTGTTTGGACGATTCCAAATACGTATGTATATTATACATACCTTTTTCTGCATTTTACTAAGAAACCAGGTTTTCAAAATTTTTTAAAAATTAAAAACGGCTTGATACCCAAGCCCGGCTTTGTACACCTTAGCCAGAGCTAAACGCAAATTTCCTTATTCGCGTTTAGGGCCTTATCGTCAATTCTTAAACAATTTAATTATTATTTTATATTGTAAAATATTACTATTTATTATTTTATAATTTAATAAAAATTGTTATGAAACTAAGGCATTAACTAACCGAATTAGTAACCTCAAAACATCAAACTATGAATGTGATTATACAAAAAAAGCAAAAACACCGGGTCTGCACCGGCCTCTTCTTTATCTTTTTGCTGAGCATTTTATGCCCCAATATTATCCAGGCACAGCAGAGTAGCCTGATCGCCAATAACCGTGTGGATTGGAAAGCACCGGCATTTACCGGCTTTACAGTTACTAAAAGCGCCACATCCGGGGTCGCAGGACAGACTTCTTCGATTACAAATGAGAATAATATAGTAGATGCAGATGCCGGAACCTCGGCTACAATGACCCTGCATGCCCAGATCGTGGGCGGGGCCCTAGGCTGTCTCACCCCTGTATCTACCTCCGGACAGGGTATTATAACAGTTACCAATGGCAGTACTTATAATTCAGGTAATTATGTTTCTTTCGTGATTACCAATGATGCCAATACTACTTACACCGTTCTGACTTCTGCAAACGGAACAACCTTTACCAATGTAAGCTCACAGGGTATAATAGATTTGGGTGGAGGTAATATAGAAATAGGCGGCTTCGCGGCAGCTAATTATACACATATCCGCTTAGTGACTACATTGACAGCGCTTAACTGTAGTGAAACGATCAACCGTACTTACCAGGTCAGTAAGGTAACACAGGTCACCTATGCCAGTGCTCCCAATACCACCTGTAACCAAACCACACCACTTGTATTTCCTTTGTTTAACCTGACTGTCGCACCGGCAGCCGCAACAGAAGCAGTGGATGCATCTACCACAAATTCTACTGCGATCAGCTCTCTCTTAGGGCTTCCCGGAACGCTTTCTGTAACCGATAATTTTTCCACTTATCCTACCGGTAGCTTTATGGGCTTCAGGGTGAGCAACTCTGCAGGCCTGCTGGGTATACTTGGTTTGGACCTGTTAAACAATATTACCTTAAGGACTTACCTGAACGGAACTTTGCAGGAAACTAAAAACGGTGCCAGCGTCTTATTGGGCGTAGGCTTGCTGACCGGCAGTACTCCTTACGAAGTAGGGTTCTTTACCACATTGCCGGCAAACCGGGTGGAAATTTCGTTTTCTTCTGCACTGGGTTCTATGAATGTATATAATGCGATTTTTAAATGTTTCTCTGAAGGACCTGCCCTTGCTTGTAATACAAAAACTATTTTAAGAAGTCCTGCCTACCCGGTAACTGTAGACAAAAACACTTCAGGCCTATTGAATGTAGGCTTGCTGGGCGAGAATATCTTAAACCTGGATTATATGCTGGATGCGGATACTACTAACTATGCTACGATCAATCAAAGCCTGGCTAACTTAGGCAACGGCCTGCAAATTTCTGTAAAGAAATCCCTGTCTTCTTTCCCTGGGGGCTATTATGCCGGTTTTGACATTGGGCAGAGTGGTGTGCTCTCGCTTGACCTGCTGGATAATCTTGGTGTAGCTACCTACCTGAATGGCAACCTGCAGGAAACGGTAACCGGTAGTGGCTCCTTATTGAACCTCGGTACTTCGTTGCTGAATGGCGATGGCCGTAAACTGATTGGCTTCAAAACAGACCCGGCAAAGCCTTTTAATGAGATTCGCCTGGTATCGACCGGGTCTGTCGCTTTAAATGTACTGAAGCAATTACGTATCTATGGCGTGGTGGCGCAACAATTCTGTGCGGGTGCGGCATTGCCTAATAATACAATGGTAAAAATGACGCAGCCGGCATACCCGGTCTATGTTGATGGTAAATTTACCAGTAACAGTGGCCTGATCGCAGTGGCAGGTGCGATCAACACTTCCGAAAATGTGATCGATGCAGATCCTGCTAATTTTGCCTCTATTGATATGACAGCCGGTGTAGGTACTACCACAACATTTGCCGTCACAGATGCAGTGACCAATTATACCGGTACCCATTATGTATCATTTGATATCGCGATGAATAAACTGGTGGACGCGGGCGTACTAAGTGCTATCCGGATCCGCCTGATCAGGGACGGTGTTTTACTGAACACTACTTATACCCCATCATTGCTTGCCGGTATTGGCGCGGCAGCAGGTGAGCAACGCCAGAGAATAGGAATCGTTACTACTGAAGAGTTTGATGGCGCCCAGCTGGTGATTGATGGTATAGCGAATGTAGGTCTGCTGGGCACCGTAAAATTATACGACCTTTCTATTGAAAAGCTCAATGCGGCGCCGCTGTTATGTAATCAAACTGTAGAACTTAAAAACGGCCAAAACCCTGTAGTGATCAATGATACCCGTACCGGGGCCCAGGGCCTGGTAAATGTTACCGCTGCCGGTAGCGCGGTTGAAAATCCATGGTATGTGATCGATACCTCATCATCAAATTATGCCAAACTGACCAAAACAGTTGGTGTCGCTAACAATGTTGCGCTTTCTGTAGTTAACCCGATCGAGCAATATCCTATAGGCACCTTTGCCGGGTTCAGAATAGTGAATGAAAATACGGGCTTGTTACAATTAGACCTGTTCAATAGTATTACGGTGACCACTTACCTGAATGGTGTAGCGCAGGATGTGGTTGCCGGCAACAACCTGATCAACCTGGGGCTTGTGGGGCTGCCTATTTTAGGTGCCGGCAGCGGAACGCCTTACAATGTCGGGTTTTATACCACGAATCCTTTTAATGAGATCCAGGTTTCGCTGAACAATTTAGTAGGCGTGAACGCGGGCCTTACCAATACTATAAGAGTATATAGTGTATTCGTAGATACCCGTTTCGCTACAGGCAATAGTTTGCTGTGCTCCAATACCAATCCTGATTTTACGGTAAATTATGTGAACCGGGTTGCAACGGGTAACCTGAGCACGAACGACAAAATGCCTGGGGGTACCACTTATGGCCCTGCAATAGCCCGGGCTTCCAACCCGAATGCCAGCCTGCCGACAATCAACGGGGATGGCACCTATTCATTTGCTCCGGCTTTACCGGGAGTCTATAAATTTGATGTAAACGTTTGTACCCCGGGGCAGACTACAGGCTGTATCACCGAGCGCCTGACTATTTCAGTAGTAGATCCGGCTTTAAGCACCAACAGGCCTATTGTTAACGATGATGTGGTGGTGATGAAAGGAGCCGCGACAAACCCACCTGCGCTGACGATCAATGTAAGACAAAACGATGGCGCGGGTAACCTGACCGGAACTATAGGCCTGCCGGTTGCGATTACCAGCGGCACAGGCGCGCCGGCCCATGGTACTGTATCTGTGAATGGTGCCGGGCAACTGGAGTACACGCCTGCTGCAGGTTTTTATGGAATAGATGAGTTTGCTTATACCATTTGTGAAACACCTTCCGGTATTTGTGATACGGGCAGGGTGCGCGTAACCGTCCTGGTAAGTGATGTGCCTAACAGTACCCTTGCCGTTGACGACTATACGCCGGTTGTTTATAATGGCGCCTTAGCGGTGCCTGTAACCAGGGGAGTATTGGCTAATGACACTGATCCGGAAGGTAATACACAGACCGTTACGGCTAAAACAGAGACCGCGACCGGTAAGGGTACCATCGTATTGAATGCAGATGGCAGCTATACTTTTACCCCCGTTGCCGGCTACCTGGGTGATGCCCAGTTTACTTACGAGATAACGGATAACGGCACGCCTGCTTACAGCGTTAACGGCACCCTGCACTTCCTGGTAAGAGAAAATCCTTATGCTACTCTACCGGACCTTGCGGTTGCTTACATCAACAAGGAAGTTTCAGGTAACGTGGCTAATAATGATAAAATGCCGGTGGGCACAAGTTATGGCACTCCGGTTCCGCTTGGCGGGAACCCGAATACAGGTATCCCTGCTTTAACAACGACCGGGACCTATACTTTTACGCCGACAGTAGCGGGAAGGTACGAGTTTGATGTCCCTGTTTGTATGCCGGACCAGGCATCCGGCTGCCCGGTACAGCGATTAGTGATCACGGTATTAAATCCTGCAGTGGCTACCAATGGCCTGATCGTTAATAATGATGTGGCTTATGTGAGAGGAAGCGGCACTAACCCTGCTTCTGTTACTATCCCTGTAAAATTGAATGATGGCAATGGTAATATAGGGGGGACCTTGTCCAACCCGGTGATCCCCGCCTCAGGAACCGGCGCGCCGGCCCACGGAACTGTGAGCGTGGATGGTAATGGTAATGTGATCTATACCCCTGCCGCAGGCTTTTATGGTACCGACCAGTTTACCTATACGGTTTGTGAAACACCGTCCGGACAGTGCCAGACCGCGGCAATAATAGTAGAGGTCTTGTCCCCTGATATGGTGAACTCAACCTGGGCTATCGACGATTATAAAACGACAACTAAGAACGCTGCAATGACGGTAACGGCTGCAAACGGGGTATTGGCAAACGATATAGACCCGGAGTATAATACACTTAGTGTAGTGCCTAAAACAGAAACTGTAACAGGTAAAGGTACATTGGTACTGGCGGCAGATGGCAGCTATACATTTACCCCGGTTACAGGATATACCGGTCCGGTAACCTTCAGCTACGATATTGCTGATAATGGCACGCCGTTGAATACGGCAAAAGGAACTTTAATGATTTTGGTAAAACTAATACCCGACTTGACAATTACGACTCAGATCAGTACCTCCAACTTTACTATTGCGAACCTGACTACAGCAAACCTCCGTATAAGGGTGCATGAGATCGAAGGATCACCGACTATGAACTTCTCGGCTCCCGTATATGTAAGGCTCAGCAAGAGTAGCGCGGCGTTTACTTACAGCTTTGACCCGGCATTGACGACGATCAATGTGCCTGGAGCTATGCCTGTAGATAATACGCACTGGGAGTTAGTAACGAACAATTCTACGATGATGCTCTTCAAACTGAAACCAGAGTTTGAGCTCAGCCCTAATGCCCTTTCCAGCATCGGGGTATCCATCCAGGTTATTGGAAGCGCGACTACTTCGACGAACAATATCACTACTGTGGTTTACAACGGGTCAGGAGGTGAAGCAGTAAGTAGTAATAATAGTAATGTGAGGAAAGTGAACATTCAATAACAAAAGATCATCAATAACACATCAGACTTTTAAAAATTAAGATTATGAGAAAAACTTTAGCTTTATTAGGAATCATTTTTACCACTTATGGCACAGTATCCAGTCAGATAACTCCGGCAACGCAAGATGCCGATCCGGCAGCGGGTTCTGTAGCGCTTGTAGGTGGTGGAAGCCAAATTAATCAAACCGGACAGATTGCATATACTGTTACCAATGAAGCAACTGTGTCGCCGGGTACTACAGGACTCATACCCCCAAGCGCCCTGGAAATTACTATCGGCTTCCCGAACGAATATGGCTTGCAGCCGGGGGTGACCCCTGTTGTGACCAACTGGACTGTAGTATCTCATACTGCCAACCAGCTGGTGCTCACTAACGACCTGCCTATTGATGCCGGCGAGGAGCTTGTAGCCAATGTTGCCATTGTAGGCTTTACCCAGACTGCTACACCACAGTCCACCACAATGACAGTAGATCGTAGTGCCCCTATAATTGTAGGAAATGCTACGATAGCTAATGATGGAAGTGCTGCATCACTAGCGGTTACTGCCCCGTTACCTATAAAGTTGGTAAGCTTTACCGCACAGCAAAAAAGCTGTGGGGTAGTAGCGCTGGACTGGAAAACTTCCAAAGAGCAGCATGTAGCTCATTTCGAGCTCCAATACAGTAAAGACGGTAGCCAGTACGGTACTGTGAAGCGTGTTCAGGCGGAAAATGCGGCCATGGGCGCGACTTACGCTGCTACGGTAGCGCAAGCGGGTAAAGAAGGATTTTATCGCTTGAAAACAGTAGACGTTGACGGTTCGTTTGCAATAAGTCATGTAGCCAAAGTCGTGCTGACCTGTGAGGCGAATGTGATCAGCGTATCGCCCAACCCGGCACTTAATGCTTTCAATATCGCAGGACTGGCAACGGATGCAGAGGTTGTATTGTACAATATGACCGGACAACAAGTGCTGAAACAGCAAGTAAAAGCAGGGGAAAGTAAAATTGATATTACTACACTTCCTGCCGGAAATTATAATTTAATGATCAGAGATGCGTATAACGCCAGCACTACTTTTAAGCTTGTTAAGCTGTAGCTAAGCGTTCAATTGTGAGTTGAGATTACCTTTTACCAAAAATCATTTGTTTCATACTAGTTAAAGCCCCTGCAGGAACTGTTCTCAGTTCATTGACTGGGGTTTTACTATTTTAGAGCGATTTGCGATAAATAGCAGTCTGTCTATGAGGCAACAGTTAACGCTTAAGGTCGTCAATGGATATGAGCTCATGCTGTAAAGCATAGGTAATGACGCCGATGAAATTTTGGGCGCCTGTTTTTTCCATCAGGTTGGCCTTGTGTTTCTCTACTGTTTTAGGGCTGATGTTGAGCATTTCGCCGATGCTGCTGCCACTGTATTCCTTAAGGGTGAGCCTTAATATCTCATGTTCGCGGGCAGAGAATAAAGATTTATTTTCAGGTATTGCAGCATTATTGATTTCCATTTCTTTAGCGATGCCATGGATAATGCTGGCAAAGCTGTTTTCAAAATAGAAACCATTATTATTCAATTTGTTGATCGCGTTTTGCAGCTCTATAGGATCTGTATTTTTAGTGAAAAAGCCCTGGACGCCCGACTTTAATACCCGGCTTATCGTATCCCGTTCATTCAGCTGCGTAAGCACCAGGGTTTTTATGGCCGGGTATTCTGTTTGCAGGATCTTACTGGTTTCAAATCCATCCATTACAGGCATTTGAAGGTCCAGCAGCAAAATATCTACTTGTGTATGCTTTAAGCGTTCCAGGAGTTCGGCCCCGTTTTCCGCCTCTAAAATTACCTGCATGCCGTCAAAACTATTGATCAGCAGGCCCAGGCTTTTCCTGAACAGCGTGTGGTCATCTGTAATTGCAATCCGCAGCATTAGCTTCCCTTTTTTAATGTTAAAATAATCGTATTACCTGTTTCCTGTGGCCCCTGTTCCAGTATCGCGCCTATTTGCTTAAGCCTTGTAGTGATACTTTTCAGGCCGATCCCTTTTGAACTTTTTAACTGCTGGTAAAAATCAAAAGGAGCGCCATTATCGGATAAAATTACTTTCACCAACTGATCAGAAGCACTTATTGAAAACTTGACCTGGCTGATCTTGCCATGCTTGAACATATTGTTGAATAATTCCTGTATGATACGGTAGAGTTCATAGGCCTCTGTCTGTGTAAGGGTAATGTACTCATTAAGATATTGATCGTCCACCCCTATTTTAGACCATTTCCTGAATTTTACGAAAAAGTCTTTTAAAACGGCAATCAGTCCCAGCGTATCCAGTAAAGGCGGCATCAGGTTATAGCTGATCATTTGAATATTTTCCTTGGTATGATCCAGGGTCTGTTTTACTTCCTGTAAAACGGATTTTTTAAAATGGTCTTCCTCTTTCGTGTAGAGCAGGGATATATAATTGCTGATCGCGTTAAGATCGCCATTCACACCGTCGTGGAAATCACTGGCGATCCTCCGGCGCTCTTTTTGCTCCACTTCCAGTGTTGCTTTGAGCAGGTTTTCCGCTTCTTTTTCCCGCATACTGTACACTCTTTTATGATACAACAGGGTAATCAGGATGAGGGTAACCGCAAGTGCAAGCATCATAAAAGTGCCCACCCAGAATAAAAACTTTAATTCGATTTCATTTGCCATGCTCCAAAACTTAAAAGAATTCTGAATATCAATGCCGCTATGATATTGACCAGCCAATAGTCATAAAAATCGCTATTAACACTTAACATGCTATCTCTTAGCAAAAACAAGAAAAAAGTACTGGTGTAATACAGTAGAAAGCCGGATACGAAGTAAAATTGCGAACTTTTCCAAAGATTAGGTACACTCATCTCAATAAATAATTTCCTAACCCAAAGTGTTGACCCCATAATGACAAAAAGTGGTGTAATTGTTTTAGTGGCCGATGTCGCGATAAAAGTTACTGAAGGAATAAAGGACAATATATATGCTATCAGGAAAAGAACAAGTGTACTCCTGAACAGCATATTGAACTGCGGCCTTATCAGCCTGAAATAAAAATAATATATGGCAACAAATTCTAAGAGCGTATACAGTTGAAACCAATAATTAGTGTTTATTTGAAGTAACACCGAGCCAACATATTCATATATAGTCGCAATTGCTGTGAGCCATACAAAGGGATTGCCGGCACGTTTAAATTTAAAGGCAATGCCTTTAATAAACAGTAAAAGCAGGGGTATTAGCCCTGCAAAAAGTACTATGTAAAAAAATGGGTTGTACAATGTAGTTTAGATATCGGCCACTAAGATACTATTTTGTGCGCAAGCAACGGGACATGGAGTCAGGCGTTCTAAAAATAATTCTGCACACATATCATTACCCAGATTGTCTACACCTACTAAAACAAGGTTTTCTACATTATTGTTTTTGTCATACCCCCTGTAAATACGAATCCCCATTAACCCTTTCTGGTCCATTAATTCTTTGATTCTTTCTGCTCCCGCATAAAAACATTTCAAAGCGCCCGGGTTTGCGGTTTGAAAATCGTGTGTGAATGCTACAGCTTCTTCCTGTGTAATGAATTCACCTGATGTGCTACTAATTGTCATAAAAAGAAAAATTTAATGCTGCAAAATTCCCCTCTTGATTTGGATTTTACAATACGGGAATTCCCGTATTTTTTTACAAAATGCGGAAAAACCCTGACAATCAATAATTTTGCCAGGGTGTGAGGTGTAGGTTCCAGGGTTTATTTAGAGAGAAAACCTCATATGTTGTAATATTGCTCTGTCGGCTGTGAACTTTGCTATAAGAAATAATTTATGAGGCAAAATTCTGCTATTTTACTTTTTCAGACAATACTGGAATTCCCGTATTTTTTAGCGGAAATGTGTCATTAGCCATATTTTTTTAGGCATTTATAGCTTTTGAAGGAAGATTACCACATCATTGATCCATGCAGCCCGGTATTGGTTGAGGTAATTTTCATGCCCGGCCAATGGGTATATAATGAGCCGTTTTTCCCCCTGCAGGTTACGGTGAATAGATTGGGTCGCGGCTAGACTCACATTTTTATCCAGCCCCCCGCTCATTAAAAGTACCGGAGTCTTAATGGAAGCCGCATAAGTTTCGGGTTTATGGCCAAAAGCCCAGAAATTATTTTGAACACCACCCCAGAAGACGAGCAGGCCCGCCATAGGGAAGCGGGGTAAATGCATTTGGTCAAAACGGGCACCTACTGTTTCATACATAGTATTAAAAGGGCATTCCAGGATCAGCCCGCTGACTTTTAACGGATAATCCTGCATCGCCTTCATAATGGCTGCCGCCCCCATAGAAGTGCCATGTAGATAAATATTGGGATAATCTTTTTGTGCCAGGAAGTCAAAAGCGGTTTTGACCTGCTCTGCCTCGTGGAAACCGATACTGGTCGTATTGCCCTCAGAACCTCCACTCCCCATAAAATCTACCAACAGTACATCGTAGCCCAAACTATCAAATATGGCTGCCTTATCCAGCATGCCGGACTTTTCACCACCATAGCCATGAAACAGGGCTACAGCACCTTTTACTTTTCGATCATTTTGAGCAGTGTCCGGTTGCTCGGAATACCAGCATTCAATGGTGTAATTGCTTTGCAATTTTATGGTCCGGTAGCGTTCCGGTACCGGTAGCTTCGCCTGGGGCCTGGGATTATTGACGCCCATTATCAATGTTTTTATTTTTTTGCTTAGGCTTAATTGCTCCGGTCTCTGTGTTTTGGGCGCATCATTTTTACTGAAATGAGTAAAAGCGTAGGCATGGAGAAAGGCAATAACATTTAAACCAATACATCCGGCAGTGAGGGTGACCCCTATTAAGCGTTTAACTTTTCGCTTTTTTAATCCAGGCATAGCAGGTGTGTACTCCGTTTATTTTTGAATAACTGTAGTAATGCCTACCTGGCCTTCCAAAAGTTTGTGGACCGGGCAGCGGTTGGCGATACCATAAAGGCTTTCAAGGGCTTCTTCCGTAAGAAGGGCATCTTCAAAAGAGATCTTCCGGTCAAAATTAGTAAACGATTCCGCTTTATTATAATTGATTTTTACTTCAACCCGGATACCGCCTACCGCCCATTTTTTGCGGTCTATATACATTTTTAAAGTGGCCGCGGTACAGGTCGCCAGCGAGGCTGCCAGCAGCTCAAAAGGATTCATACCTTTATCCTTACCGCCTAGAGATAAGGGCTCATCTGTGGTAATGGTATGTTGCCGCGCCTGTACTTTGGTTTCATAAGGTTCCTGCCCGATAGCCGCGCTGACGATAACTTCGATCATAGTATAATTTAATATTGGGACTCAACAATAATTAAGGCAAACCAATACTATGCCTAAAGGTTTGAATAGCATTAAGGTGTTGCACTTTCAGCGTTTCATCCGTAATGCCTTTTTCGCGATCGAAATGCTCATTGAATTTTGGCAATGAAAAGGTGGCTTTGATATCTGCCGCGAATTGCGGGAAGAAGGTACTGGCCTCTTTCATTACATTACCGCCACCATAGCCGCCGGGAGAAGTAGACATCAGCAACATAGGCTTATTTTGAAATACTTTTACATTGATCCGGGAGGCCCAGTCAAATAAGCTTTTGAAAGCGGCGCTGTAACTCCGGTTGTGCTCCGCCATGGAGCAGATGATCGCATCCGCCTGCTCGATACCTTTCAGGAAACGGAAAGCGGCTTCCGGGTGCCCCTGTTCCTTTTCAATATCTACACTAAACAAGGGTGCGGCAAAATCTTTAAGATGGATGAATTCAATAGTGCAATCCTCAAAGTTTTTGAGGGTTGCGCTAACCAGTGCATGATTAATGGAAGTGCTGGAACTGCTGCCGGCAAATGCGAATATATTCATCGTGTTCGTATGGGGATAAAAGGTTTATTTTTTCAGGCTAGGGGCTTCCGGTAAGGGTACATATTCTTTATCATCCCCCGGTACTAAAGGAAAAGCCTCGTGATTCTGGGCTTTCCAGTTTTGCTTCGCGGCTTCTATTTTTTCTTTATCGGAATGGACAAAATTCCAGAAGATATATCTTTCTTCGGGGAATGGTTCACCGCCGAATATATAAACTGTACTGTTGGCACTCATTTCAAAAGCGCAAAGATTGGCATTCTTGGCCACGAGCAATTGCTTGCCGCCATAATCATTGCCTTCAATGTGCGCGGTTCCTTCCATCACATACATAGCTGCTTCTCCATACAGGTCCGCTCCTATATTGATGGTTTTGGGTTCGCTGGTTTTGATTTCTATAAAAAACAGCTTGCTATGCACCGGTACGGGTGATTGTTTGCCAAAAGCGGCTCCTGCGATTAATTTGTAGGCTACGCCATCTTCTGTCCAGGCCGGAAGATCCTGTGCCTCTATGTGGTGAAAGCTGGGTGCCGCATCTTCAAGCTCTTTGGGTAAGCCGATCCAGATCTGGAAGCCATGCAATGATTTCTCGGTGGTTTTCAGGTATTCAGGCGTACGCTCTGAATGCACTACGCCTTTACCTGCCGTCATCCAGTTGACTGCGCCGGGCTGGATCTCGATGGCGTTGCCCAGGCTGTCCCGGTGAAAAATAGCGCCTTCAAACAGGTAAGTCAGGGTAGAAAGGCCTATGTGCGGATGCGGAGGTACCTCTAAGTTCTGGTATTCCTTCAGGGCAGCAGGGCCCATATGATCGATAAATACAAAAGGACCTACCGTACGTTTTTCCCTGAAAGGTAATAAGCGCCCTACCAGGAAATTACCGATATTGGCGGAGCGTTCTTCAATTACCAATCCAACATTGGACATCATAATATTTAAATTTTCTTGTTTACAAATTTTGATAACCGTTAAAAGTAGGGTCAACTAACTTTTTCCATTCGGGATGCCTTTTTATAAAGGCAAACACATAAGGACAGAAAGGTAATAATTTTTTGCCACTTTGCTCAATCGAATAGAGCGTTTTTTCAACCAGGGCGGCCGCTGCACCCGTTCCGCCAAGTGCCTCCGGTGCTTCGGTATGTATCAGCGCTATTTGTCTTGAGGTTTCTTTATAATCTATAAAAGCGGTGTATCCATTATACTCCAGTTCATACCGGTGATCCTGCTCATTTTTATGCAGCGGAATGTTTTCAAATATTGCTTTCATCTTTTTGATTTTATAAGGATAAAATGATTAGGTTTTAATCTTCCAGGTAACCAAACTTGCCTGTGTTATAATCTTCAAAAGCCTGCACGATCTCATCCCGGTTGTTCATCACGAAAGGGCCGTGTGCAAAAATAGGTTCTGCAATAGGTAAGCCGCTCAGGATAAGCACCACAGCGTTTTCAGTCGCTTCTATTTCAAAATCGGAGCCTTTATTGTCAAATAGTGCCAGGTGATCACCCGCCACTTTATGGCTGCCATTGATGAGGAGCTCACCTTCGATCACCAAAGCCAGTGTGGTATAGTTAGCCGGGAAATCAAAATTTGCTTTACCCCCTTTGTTTAATTTGGCATTCATCATGTGAATCGGGGTAAAAGTGCTTGCCGGCCCTGTAGCTTCTTTATATTGCCCCGCGATCAGCTCTATATAACCGTCTTTGTCCGCAGGTACCTTTACCATCTGGCTGTTTTCAATAGCCTGGTATTTCGGGTGGGACATTTTATCTTTCGCCGGCAGGTTAACCCAAAGCTGTACCATCTGGAACTCCCCACCGGTTTTTGCCCATTCTTTTTCATGATGCTCTTTGTGTAATACACCGCTGGCCGCGGTCATCCATTGTACATCCCCTTCGCCGATGACACCACCGCCTCCTGCACTATCATGATGTTCTACGCGGCCTTTATATGCAATCGTCACCGTTTCGAAACCACGGTGAGGGTGTACGCCTACGCCCCTTGGTTCCGGGGCGGCAGGGAAATTATATTTTGAATTATAGTCCAGCATAATAAAGGGGTCCATACGCTGCATATGCAACTGCGGATTGCCGGGAATGAAATTATGTACTCTGAAACCATCGCCTACAAAATGCGGGCTTGCCGGGGCTATAACTGCGCTTACATTTTTCGTACTCATCTTTTAATATTTTTATAAATACAAAGTTCGATAGGATTAAGGTCTTGTCCATTGATCTAAGTTAAGTAATAGAAATTGTACCTTTATGGCAAATAAAAGCCCTATAAAATGAGTGCGAAAGTGCATACGACTAATTACCAGAATACATTGATCACCCCGGCTGATGATAGCAAAGCGGTCAGCGCAGTAATGCCACCGCTGAAGCAGGAGAAGAAGACTATTGCTAACCTGCAGTTCGAAATGATTTATAATGAACCCTATAGATATACTTCTGATGAAGTATTGTTCGAAATTTATAGGAAAAGAAAAGTGCCCGAACATGATCGGGTAGCCGAGGAAAGAAAAGCCTTTTTTTCAAAAGGACAACCCTGCCTGCGTACCTCGGCACTGGCCAAGCAATATGGCTGGGGCATACACCATGATGCGGAAAGCCGCGTGGCTTTAGTGGCGATGGAAAGCGACGATTTTAAGAAGCTGCTGGTGGATCCCGGAATAAAGAAAGTAAAGGCCATGAAAACAAGCCGTTGATTAAAACAATGGCTTACTTATTTTAAATGTGTATTGCCCTAAAGCCTTTAAATTTAAATAATAATAAAACGGTCCGCGTCTTTTAAGAAGGGCAGTTTGTTACGTGCTTCTTCTAGCTTGTGGTATTGGAAGGTATGTGTGTAGACACCTGTTTCCTCTTGCAGGTTCCAGAGTACCTCACCCCAGGGATCAATGATACTGCTGCTGCCATTGTGATAGACATCATGTGCATCATTACCCACGCGGTTTACGCCTACCACGTAAGACTGATTCTCGATAGCTCTTGCCTTTAGTAAAGTGTCCCAGGCGTTTATGCGCCTTTGTGGCCAGTTGGCTACATAAAGCAGGATGTCATAAGAAGCCGGTTCGCCTTCCTGTGGCGGGGCCTGTCTCGCCCATACCGGGAAGCGCAGGTCATAGCAAACCTGCAGGTTGATCCGCCAGCCATTTACCTGCACGATTACTTTCTGGCGGCCGGCGCTGTATGGCACATCTTCCCCGGCAAAGCCGAACAAGTGTTTTTTATCGTAATGATAATGTTGCCCGTCCGGTTGCATCCAGATGAGGCGATTATAAAAAGCACCCTCTTCTTCGATGATAACACTACCGGTTATGATTTTTTTTAACCGGGCCGCATGCTGTTTCATCCATTCTATTGTAGGACCGGTCTTTGTTTCCGCCATAGCGGCTGCATTCATAGTGAAGCCGGTGGAAAACATTTCCGGCAGCACAATGATATGGCTATGGGCAGGGACCCGGAGCAACAGGGCTTCAAACATCGAGAGATTAGCCTTCTTGTCTTCCCAACGAAGATCTGCCTGGATACAGCTTACAATTAAATCTTTCATGCTATGCTTGTTGCTTTAAAAACCTGTTCGTGAATGGTGCAGGCAGGTGAGCGATAGATTTTGTCTGGTAGTTATAGCATACCAGCCCTACTTTTGCTTCGGCAATGGTTACCTGTTGATGGTTTCTTTCGGTCGTAATCGCACAAATCATATCAAAAGAGCGCGTGGAAAAGTTGACGAAGAAAATTTTACAAGATAATTTATCTCCTAAAAACGCTTCGTTTTTATAACGCACCATCAGGTCGGCCTGGATCAGTCCGAGGCCTTCTATATCAAATTCAGTATAGCCCATATGTGCCAGAAACTGTACCCTGGCCTCATGTAGGAAGGATACCAGGCTGTCATTACCTACATGGTTGCCATAATTGATGTCGCTCACACGCACGGTTATAAGGCATTCAAAATCAGGTTTATCAGCAGGTAAAATTATCTTCACTTTTTCCATTCGAAAAAAAACTACATGTTATTGTTTTGTAAAATTAGCTATTTTCGCATAATTCGAACACTGTTGCTATTGCTTACTTGCTTTTTTACGAAATAGCCATGAAAATAATTTGTATAGGACGTAATTATTTGCCCCATATCAAAGAGCTTCAAAATGAAGTTCCGAGAGAGCCTGTGATATTTATGAAACCCAAGACTGCAATTGCCAATCTGGGTTTCCCCGTGTATTATCCAAAGTTTACAGAAGAGCTGCATTATGAGGCAGAGGTAGTGATACGGATCTGTAAAAACGGGGCACGCATCACAGAAGCGAATGCCCGTAATTATTTTAAAGAGTGGACTATAGGACTGGACTTAACGGCGCGTGACTTACAAACCAAACTTAAGAAAAATGGCTTGCCCTGGGAAATCTCTAAAAGCTTTGATAACTCTGCTATACTTGGTGATTTTGTGCCTGTACCATTCGATAAATTGCATGATACCGACTTTGAATTATACCAGAATGAAGAGCGTGTACAGCTGGGCAATACAAAGGATATGATCTTTTCCATTGAAAAAATTATTGCCTATGTATCCCAATTTTTTACTTTACAGATGGGAGACCTTATCTTTACAGGAACGCCGGAAGGTGTAGGTATGGTTTTGCCTTATGACGAGTTTGACGGGCGGCTTGATGGTAAGACCTTACTGAAGGTTACCATTAATTGATATTATGAACTACATAGCGCAAAAGAATTATATACTGCTCAGAATCTTTGTTATTTTGAGCAGTTTTTTCATGTTGGCGGGCCCTTCCCTGCAGGCACAGCAATTTTTCTTCCAGAATTTCAATACAGAGCATGGCTTAATACAATCCCAGGCTTATACTTTAGGGCAGGATAAGTATAATCGCCTATGGGTGGGTACCTGGGGCGGCCTGTCTATCTTTGACGGTACCGGGTTTAAAAACTATACCCGGCTGGACGGCCTGCCCGGCAACGTGGTCCTTTCTTTTGATTTTTTACATGACGGTACGGCCTGGATCGGTACTACAGAGGGGCTTTCCTATTTTGACGGGAATCGTTTTACTAATTATTTTCTTTCTGAAAACGCAGATTCCAACGGGATTTCCGTGGTTAAGGTCGATAATCGAAGCCGGGTATGGTTAATGTCCGGGAACAAGCTCTGGCGATTTGATGAAGGAAAATTTCAGGTGCAGGCTACAGAGCCGGATTATATTTTTTCTTTGTTTAAAGATAACCGTGGCGTGATCCATGTCGCTTACCTGAGAAGCGGGATCTACAAATTTGAGAATGATGCCTGGCAGCTGGTCTTATCACCACCTAAAGGGCTGTTAGTGAACGCGCGATTTTCAAATAGTGGCCGTTTATATGCCTTAACAACAGAAGGGATCATCAGAAAAAGCGGCGACACTACTGCCTATATTTCTGGCGCATTGCCCGAGCTGGGCTTGCGTAACTTGTCGGCAAAGATGGGCATTGACGATAAAGAAAATATCTGGATCACCTCACTCAAAGGCGTATGGTTGTATAAAGATAAAAAGCTCAGCCAGATCACCTATCAAAAGGGGCTTAGTGATGAGCAGTCCCTGGACCTTTTTGTAGATAATTATGCCAATCTCTGGATCGCGACCAATGGCTCGGGGCTGTATAAATATGCCGAAAGCCCGTTTTCCCGTTTTGACAATAAATTTTTACCCAATGCCAGAAGTATCTCCAGTATCATGCGCCGGGGCAATAAGCTGGTCCTGGGGAGCTATTACCTGGGGATTTATGAGCTTAACCTGGATAATTATGTTGTGAATAAAGTAGATCTTCCCGGATTTCCACAGGTATTAAGCTCTATCTACCAGGACGAGCAGCGAATGGTTGTGAGCGGGCTGAATAATTTTGTACAGTGGCATAACGGTAAAGTGAAGCCGATCAAGGCCTCGGTAATTCCCCTGGGAGCAAGCTGGGTAAATGTAAATGATACGATCTGGGGCATTGTAAACGGTGGACTGTTTAAAATACAGGCGGATCAACTGCGGCCTGTAATAGAAGGTAAATCTTTTATTTCAGTGGCAGTTACACCGCAGCAAGAAATTTTACTGGGAGCTACTTCGGGTGTTTTGCTTTACAATAGCAAAAAAAATATATTGGATACTATCCCGGAACTGAAAAGTGTGCGGGTACATACATTGCTGGCAGACCAGGACCGATGGTATATAGGTACCGATGACCGGGGACTGCTGGTGTACGAGCGGCAGACAAAGCGTTTTAGTACCATTGATCACAAAGTGGGATTGAGCTGTAATTATGTGTATAACCTGCTGAAAGATAAACATGGATATATATGGATCGGTACCGGTTGTGGGATAGACCGGCTTGCCCTGGATAATCAAGGCGGGTTCCAGATCAAAAGCTATGGGAAATCAGACGGGCTTAATGGTGCGGAAAGCAATGGAAACGCATCTTTCCAGGACCAGGATGGGGCAATCTGGTTTGGTACGACTAAAGGGCTTTACCGGTATGACGCCACAAAAGAAAAAATGATCCGGTTTCCACCCTATGTATCCCTGACCAATATCCAGCTGTTCTCCCGCGATATAGATGCCCGGGCATTCAGCGACAGCGTGGTGCCATTCGCCGGCATTCCTTACCGTCCGGTATTCCGGCATGATCAGAACAGCCTTACGTTTACTTTCAGGGCTGTATGTCTTTCTGCACCGGAAAAAATAATGTTTCGCTACCAGCTGCTGGGCGCTGATAAAGAACTGATAGAGACAAAGCAAAATACCGTAACCTATAACCAGCTGGCCCCGGGTAAATATACCTTTATCGTTTACGCTTCAGACGAAAATGGCCTGTGGCATGAAAACGCGTATAAATACTCCTTTACTATTCAAGCCATGTTTTACCAGACGATATGGTTTAAGGTGCTTTCATTTGTGATCATTGCTTCCGGCATAGGCTATATCATTTATCGTTACAGCCGGCGTAAAGAGGAGCAAAGGCAGCGGGAGCTTAAACTGAGGGAAGAGGAACAGAATAAGGTAAGGCAGAGAACCGCTGAAGATTTCCACGACGAGATCGGTAATAAAATCACCCGGATCAACCTGCTTACGATGATGGCCGAGCGAAAGGCCGAAGGCCGGGAAGACCTGCAGGCTTACCTGCAACAGATCCGGCAAAATACAAGTTCACTTTACCATGGTTCTAAAGATATCATCTGGGCGCTACAGAAAGAAAGCAATTTCCTGAAAGAAGCGTTGTTGCGCATCCAGCAAAATGCTATTTCTTTATTGAACGAAACCGATATACAGCTCCAGGTTGTTGAAGACCCGCCAATCAGGGAAGATATACAAATGCCGATGGATTATGGCCGTAACCTGATCCTGATCTTTAAAGAAGCGATTAATAACGCGATGAAATATTCAGGGGCCGACAGGTTAATATTACGGTTTTATGAAGACATTGATAATAGCATCGTTTTGGAACTGGAAGATAACGGGAACGGGTTTGACCCGGAAGAGGTGGCCAAAGGTAACGGGCTCAAAAATATGGAAAACCGCGCTAAAGCCATTAAAGCCAGGTTCAGCATGCACAGCCTTACGGGGATTGGTACCCTTATCCGTCTGCGGATGTTCCATTACAGCTTTGAAAGATAATCCGGCCGGAGGGTAAAACACTAAGAAAGTATTATGGTTTTTCTTTGGGCATGAACAATTACCTTTGTGGTAATCCTCAAAAAAATGTCTGATCAAATTGAAATTTTAGGTGCACGGGTTCATAATTTAAAGAACATCGATGTAACTATTCCTAAGAATAAATTAGTAGTTATTACAGGCCTGAGCGGCAGCGGGAAGTCTTCCCTGGCTTTTGATACTATTTTTGCTGAAGGGCAAAGACGCTATATGGAGAGCTTTTCGGCCTATGCCCGCCAGTTTATGGGCGACCTGGAAAGGCCGGACGTAGATAAGATCAGCGGGCTTTCCCCGGTGATCTCAATAGAGCAAAAAACGACTAACCGTAACCCAAGGTCTACCGTAGGTACGGTAACCGAGGTCTATGATTTTATGCGCCTCCTGTATGCCCGTATCGGGCGTGCCTACTCTTTTGTAAGCGGGAAACCAATGACGCGCTTTTCGGAAGAAGAAATACTGGAGCATATTTACCAGACGCTCAGAGGCGAAAAGATAGTGCTGCTGGCGCCCGTGATCAGGGGGCGTAAAGGACATTACCGGGAACTGTTCGAGCAATTGCAAAAACAAGGTTATGTAAAGGTACGTGTAGATGGAAAGATAGAAGAGCTGAGACCTAAGATGCAACTGGACCGGTATAAAATTCATGATATAGAGTTGGTCGTTGATCGCTTGCAGGTAAACGAGGACAGCCGGGTAAGGCTAAGCCAGAGCCTGCAAAAAGCATTACACTTAGGTAAAGGGCTTTTATTTGTCGAGCAGCATGATACCGGGGTATTACAGCAGTATAGTAAACACCTGATGGATATTGAAAACGGGATTTCTTATGAAGATCCATCTCCCAATACTTTTTCCTTTAACTCCCCTTATGGTGCCTGCCCGCAATGTAAAGGCCTGGGGATTGTACATACCATAGATGCCGGTACGATTACGCCGGATAGGAGTAAAAGCATAGCCGGTGGCGGTATTGTACCCTTGGGTGAGGCGAGAGAAGCGCAGAGCTATAAAATCGCTGCGAAGTTTGCGAAAGCCAATAAGATCGATGTACATAAACCGCTGTCGGACCTGAGTACAGAGCAGCTCAACCTGATGCTGTATGCCAATAAAGAAGCGGAGATTACCTATAAACAGGCTGAAGGCAGCACATATAGCTACCTGGAAGGCAGCACTTATGAAGGCGTGTTGAATATGATGCTGCGCTGGTTTCATGAATCTCCTTCAGACCATATCCGGGATTGGGCCGAACAATTTATGCAACTGTCTGCCTGCCCGGCCTGTAATGGCGCAAAACTTAAGCCGGAGAGCCTGGCCTATAAAATAAACGAGCGTAATATATCTGAGTTGGCCGAAATGCCGCTGAACGGCTTGCTGGAATGGTTTGACGGAGTAGAGCGAAAACTGAGTAAAAAAGAGCAAACCATTGCTAAAGATATCCTCAAAGAGATCCGGGATCGTTTAGGCTTTTTGTTAGAGGTGGGTTTACATTACCTGATGCTGAACCGCCCTACCAAAACCCTTAGTGGGGGTGAATCCCAGCGTATCCGCCTGGCAACGCAGATCGGCTCCAAGCTGATGGGGATCACCTATATCCTGGATGAGCCCTCTATTGGTTTGCACCAGAGAGATAACCAGCAGCTGATACAGGCCCTGGAGAATCTCAGGGATGGCGGCAACTCCGTACTGGTAGTAGAGCATGATAAAGATATCATGATGGCGGCAGACTATGTACTCGATATCGGTCCTGCGGCGGGTATACATGGTGGGCGTATCGTTTCCCAGGGTACGCCGAAGGAGATCCTGAACTCGGATAGTATCACCGCTAAATACTTAAATAAGCAACTGGAGATAGCCGTTCCGGAAGAAAGAAGAAAGGGGAATGGTAACCAGCTTACTTTGAAAGGAGCCAGTGGGAATAACCTGCATAATGTGAGTATTTCTATTCCTTTGGGCACGCTTACTTGTGTGACCGGGGTCTCCGGGTCAGGAAAATCTACCCTGATCAATGAAACGCTGTATCCCATTCTTTCGCGGCACTGCTATCCACAAAGTAAAATGACGCCAATGCCTTACAAATCCGTTGAGGGACTGGAACATATCGATAAGGTAATCGAGATCGACCAGAGCCCTATCGGCAGGACCCCCAGGAGCAACCCGGCAACCTATTGCGGCTTTTTTAATGATATCCGCCAGCTGTTTGCCATGGTACCCGAAGCTAAGATCAGGGGTTATAATGCCGGCCGCTTTAGCTTTAATGTGAAAGGCGGGCGATGTGAAGAATGCCAGGGTGGGGGTATGCGTGTGATTGAGATGAACTTCCTGCCGGACGTTTACGTGCCCTGCGAAAAGTGCCAGGGTAAAAGATACAACCGGGAAACCCTGGAGATCCGTTACAAAGGAAAATCTATCTATGATGTACTGGAAATGACCGTTGCGGATGCGGTAGAGTTTTTCATCAATGTACCTTCCCTGCACCGTAAGATCAAAACCCTGCAGGATGTAGGGCTTGGTTATATTACACTGGGACAGTCTGCTGTGACGCTAAGTGGTGGTGAAGCACAGCGGGTAAAATTGTCTACCGAACTGTCTAAGAAGGATACCGGTAAGACGATCTATATCCTGGATGAACCTTCGACAGGGTTACATTTTGAAGATATAAAACACCTGTTAGCGGTATTAAATAAACTGGTAGACCGCGGTAATAGTGTAGTCGTGATTGAGCATAACCTGGATATTGTAAAAGTGGCTGATTATATCATTGATATGGGGCCGGAAGGAGGTGTCGGGGGCGGCAAAGTGGTCGTGAAAGGTACGCCGGAACAGGTGGCTAAAGCTAAAGATAGCCATACCGGTAAGTTCCTTGCCCTGGAGCTATAACGGATACATTGACTGAAAAAGTTCAGTTTTTAGTAAATGTGTAGTATTTTAGATGGTTATTAAGCTATTTATTTCACTTAAAAACAAAACAACAATTATGGGATTTCTAAAAGAATTTAAAGAATTTGCCGTCAAGGGCAATGTAATGGACCTCGCGGTCGGTGTTGTTATCGGCGGTGCGTTTAACGCGATCATCAAATCTTTAGTAGACGATGTAATCACCCCGGCTATCCTTACCCCGGCTTTAAAAGCGGCCAATCTTTCAGATCTGGCGCAACTAACCGTTCCGGGCACAGCAATTAAATATGGAAATTTTGTATCCCAGGTAATCTCATTTATTATAGTAGCAATGACCTTATTCCTGGTGATTAAAGGGATCAACAGGCTGAAGAAAAAAGAAGAAGTAGCTGCCCCTGCGGGCCCTACAGAGACTGAGAAATTACTGGCCGAGATCAGGGATGAACTGAAGAAACGTTAATTTTTTTCATCACTGCTATTTATAGAAAAACCGGGATGTTTTCGAAAGAAAACATCCCGGTTTTGTTGATGCGTTTATTAAAATTAGAACGGTAAATCGTCTGCTCCACCCGGGTCAAAACTCGGAGCTCCCGTACCAGGTTGTTGTGGTGCCTGGTTGAACTGTTGCTGCGGGTATTGCTGTCCCTGGTTGTAGCCTTGCTGTGGCGGCGCTTGCTGTGCCATTCCTGCAGGATCTACTCTCCATGCGTTCAGGTTAGTGATGTAACGTACCTGCCCGTCTTTCTCCCACCTGTTACCTCTGATGTCGAAGCTTACACGTACATCCTGTCCTACCTGGAAACGGTCCATAAGACTGCAGGCATTATTTACCAACTGGAAAGAAGCATAGTTGGTAAAAGTCATACCGGTATTGGTCTGCTGTGTAATTTCTATTACGAACTCTCTTTTAGAAAAGTTCTCCTTGATTTGTTGTGTAGGTTGTATCTCGATGAGTTTCCCACTTACTTCTAAAGCCATGTATCTGTTATATTTATTATTTCTACCTGCAAATTTACACTAAAATTGCTAAAAGCTAAAAAAGCATAACTCCGAAGAATTATGCTTTTTCGATTTTATTACATTGAAATCTTATAGTTCTCCGTTATAAAGGGCTTCGTCAGCAGTTCTGCGCACACCGTAATATTGGAATGATTTTCTTTTATATCCTTTTTTGTAATAAGTATCTGTATTGCCTTCTTCCGGCATAGTAACCCAGTCTTTTGTTTTAGGGATGTACCAACGGTAAACCTCAACACGGTTAGGCATTCTTACACTGGATACATAGAACTGGAACGTTTTGTTCTCGTAGCCCATTTTGATCATTTGATCATCAGTATATTCATCTTCTGCTACAGAGATCTGGTCTTTGGTTACCGGATTATCCCAGGAATAAACAGCTACCCTGTTAACGCCCGGATCGCGGAATGCATAGAATAATAAGGTTTTATCTTTAAATTTCCAGTTAAGTAATTGACCTTCCTGGTATTGGTTTTCCGCTACAGTTACAAATGTTTTATCTTTTGGATTGTACCAACGGTACACTGCGATCAATTCAGGATTACGTTGAGCAAAAGCCGAACTTCCGATAAACATACCTGCTATTGCAGATAGTAGTACAATACTTCTTTTCATAATTATCTTTGATATAATAAATTCGAAATTTCTGCCAAATTACAAAAGTATTTTTCTTTAACAAATTTTTCGGGGTTTTTTTTAACCAAATTTATTTTAGCTTAAAGCGGTCCCGGGAAAACTTTAAATCGTATATGCGGCAGAAATGCTATTTTCGCATCATATTTGATTACAATTGCTGAATAGTCACTGCTGTTCAGCTGTTTCCCTTATGTACATGCGCGACGTATATATAAATAGATTATCTAAATTTTTGCCCAATGATCCTGTGCCGAACGAAGAGATTGAAGCGGTATTGGGCATGATTAATAATAAGCCCTCCAAAGCCAAAAATATTGTTTTAAGAAACAATGGTATCAAAACCCGCTATTACGCATTTAAGGAGGGGAAATCCACCCATTCCAATGCGGAACTCGCGGCTGAGGCCATTAATTTACTATTCCCGGGCGGGCGTCCTGAAATGGACGTACTTACCTGTGGTACATCCTTCCCGGACCAGTATCTGCCCTCACATGCCTCGATGACTTTAGGGCTTTTGAACACTAAAGATACCGAGGCTTATAGCTTTTCCGGGGCCTGCTGTACTTCGGTACAAGGCTTAAAGTATGCTTACCTCGCTATTCGCTCCGGCGATGCTGATACGGCGGTTTCTACTGGTTCTGAAAAGTTATCGGCCATGATGGATGCTTCAAAATTTGACGGTGAGCTGGAAAATATAGAGGCACTTAACAATAACGGTTATATCGCTTTTGAGAAAGATTTTTTGCGCTATATGCTTTCCGACGGCGCTGCCGCAGCCTATCTTTCCAATAAGCCAAATGAAGACGCTTTGTCTTTACGGATTGACTGGATCGACATGACCTCCTACAGTAACGAGCTGGAAACCTGCATGTATGCCGGTTGTTTTAAAGATGAAGCCGGCAATGTGATCAGCTGGAAAGATGTTTCAGAAAAAGAATGGCTGACCAAAAGCATTTTTGCTGTAAAACAGGATACACGCTTGTTAGGGGAATATATTGTGACCAAAGGGATCGATTTCCTGGAAGAGATCATTCAAAAAAGAGAACTGGATACGACTAAATATAAATACTTCTTACCGCATCTCTCTTCAGAGTTTTTCAGGAACGAAATCCATAAAGGGCTTGTAGCTAGAAATATTTCAATTCCCCTGGATATCTGGTTTACAAACCTGCATAAAGTAGGTAATGTAGGTTCTGCGTCACCATTGTTAATGATGGAGGAGTTGTTGTACTCCGGTAAGTTGCAAAAAGGAGAAAAAATATTTATGATGATACCGGAAAGCGCGCGCTTTGCCTACGCTTACCTGGAATTAACCGTTGTATAAGCCCGGGGAATATTATGAAAAATATCTTAGTGATTTACAGCAGTCAGACCGGGCAAATGTTTGATGTGTTGCAATCTTTGTGTGCTGATATCAAAACACAGGTGCAACTTGATTTTGTGAAGATCGAACTGGAAAGACCTTTCCCATTCCCCTGGAAAGACTACGATACTTTTTTTGACGCGATGCCGGAATCTGTATTGGGCATTCCACAAGCGATAAAGCCGATGGATATCCCAGCAGGTAAACAGTATGACCTGGTCATACTCGGTTACCAGCCCTGGTTCCTTTCCCCTTCTATCCCTTTCAACAGCTTCCTGCAAAGCGAATATGCAGGGGTGCTGAAAGGCAAGCCGGTAATCACTGTAATCGCCTGCCGTAATATGTGGTTGCGGGCGCAGGAAAGGGTGAAAGCAAGACTGCTGGAGCTGGGTGCAAACCTGGTGGGCAATATAGCCCTGGACGATAAACATCCCAACCTGGCCTCGACCATGTCTATCGTACGCTGGATGATCCACGGGGAAAAAGAAGCTTCTGACAAGTACCCGGAAGCGGGAGTTGCCACTGCTGATATCAAAGATACCCGTCGTTTCGGGCCAACGATACTTGATGCCCTGGAACAAGGACAATTAGCGACCCTTCAATCGCGTTTACTGGAACAGGGCGCCATCCCATTAAGGCCCAACCTGATTGTAATGGAAGGCAACGGCGCCAGGCAATTTCCGAAATGGGCAGCCAATACGCTTAAGTATGGCAAGGCCGGAGATCCGGCAAGAAAGAAAATGCTGAAAAAGTTTAAAGTAACGCTATTCATCGCCATCTTTATTTTATCCCCGGTATCAGGAGGCCTGGCCAAACTGAAAACAGTACTTACCCGCAAGAAAACAGCCGCGGACCTTGCCTATTTCAGGCAGGTAGCTTTTGTGCCCGGTAAAATTTAAACACTTTTGTGGAAGTTGGCCGGAATAGCGTCTTCATAAAAAAGGGTATGAACAAATTACTACTCCTGTTTTGTTTTATACTTGGGTTGTGGGCTTGTGAAAGTACACCCGCACCGGAATATCCGCAACACCTGGCAGATTGTTACCGGCTGCATGATTTAACGCGAAAGAAAGCACCGGCACAACCTGGCGATTGGCTGTACCGCAAACCGGAAGAAATACATCAAAGTCTGAAAGCTTACATCGCCTCGGGACCGCTTAAGGCAGATACCATTAGGAAGAAACTTTACCTGGTTAAGATCGGGGCATTTGATAGCTGCTCCCGGCAAGTATTTGAAGCGTCCCTCGCTTATTTAAGTGCCTATTTTCAAATTACTACGGATACGATTCCAGGCATAGCCGAACAGCAAATCCCACAGCAATACAAGCGGGTTAATCAGGGACAAAAACAATGGAAATCCATTTATATACTCGATAGTCTGCTGCCGCGATATAAGCCTGCCGATGCTTTTGCCTTAATCGCCTTTACTACGACCGATCTTTACCCGGATGAGGCCTGGAATTTCGTGTTTGGCCAGGCGAAATTACATGCCGGGCTGGGCGTATGGAGCCTGGCAAGGCTGGGCTTGCCCTCAGCTGATCGGGGCGCTTACCAGTTGGCTTTACAGCGCGCTTTAAAAATCGCCAGCCATGAAACCGGGCATATGTTTAGTATGACCCATTGTGTCAAAAATGAATGCAATATGAACGGGAGCAACTCTATGCCCGAAAGTGATGCCCAGCCCGAATGGCTGTGCTGGGAATGCCTGGCCAAGATCTGCTATAACCGGGATGTTGCCCCGCAAGAGCACCTGCAATCCTTATTGGCTTTTCATCAGCGGATAGGCGCTGATACGGCTACCATACATTACTATAAAACCGCATTGCAGCAGCTACAAATCCCCGTCCGCTAGACTTTGGTTATATTTGCCATTCTGCAAAGGACATAAAGTATGCACTACAGATTTATTTTACCGGTTTTGATCTTCCTCTTGTCGGCCCCTCAACTGCAGGCCCAGTTTAATGACAGCACGCATTATATGGCTGCGGTTACGGCTAACGGTAATTTTAACCAGACTAATGACGGGCTTACTATGCTTTATAATAACAGTATACGTTTTGGGACTAAGTTTGATCGCTTTCACTTCAATAGTTCCGGCTCCTGGCTGTATGGTAAAAACCCGCAGAAAGTGAGTAATAATGACTGGAATGCACTGATGGATTTTAACCTTTTTAGCAATCACCCGCCTTTCTATTATTGGGGTTTGTTCAATTTTACTTCCAGCTTGTCACTGGGTATCCATCACCAGTTCCAGTCCGGTCTCGGGGTGGCTTATCGCTTCCTGGAGAAGCAGAACTTCAACTTCAGCATCAGTAACGGTATTTTATATGAACTGAGTAATGTGAAGACTGCGGATACCGATGAATTAGTGTACCAGACGTTCCGGAATTCCTTAAGGGTAAGATTGAACTATACCTATAAAGATATTGTCAAAGCATCAGGTGTTGTATTTTACCAGCCTTCCCTGAATTACGGGAACGATTATATCATTACCAGCAATGCCAATATCCAGGTGAAGGTCTGGAAATGGGTCAGCCTGAATACTACACTATCCTACAATAAAGTGTCGCGGACAAATAAAGAGAACATTATTTTCACTTACGGGATCATTGCTGAAAGGTTCTTTTAGCAACCCGGACCTTAGTCTTTGCGGTAACTTATAAAAAGATGAAACAGGCATAAAGCCTGTCCCACCGTTTTTGATATTGAAGAAAACCCGGCTTTAATATATTACCGGTTATGGAGAAAAAAGAAACTCACCTTTTGGTCGGCAAGCTGCCTGGTTTTTATAGTGCCAGTATTTTTCGCATACTCTGTTGGGCAAAACCAGCAGCCGTCGTCATGCCTTTACCGCCGATCCCGGTAACAATATGAATGCGGTTTTCCAGGCTACGGCAGAAGATTTCGTCTTCATGCTGCGCGTAGAAACCGGCCCAGGTTTGTGCAATATGCCAGTTATCCAGCTGCATTATTTTTTTCGCTTCCCGCAACATCACTTCGTTAATATGCATGTCGTTGTAGAATACGCTCAGGTCATCCTGGTCTGCGACAGGCGCGTATAAATGAGAGTCGCCGATGATCACGCTGCCGTCTACTCTTTGCTTAAACAAGATATGGATACCATAATCTATGCAGTCCTGTGGCACATCCGCTTTATCCAGTTGATGATAACTGTCACATGCGGTAAAACTCTCATAACGTCTTATCGTAAGGCCGGTAAGTATATTGCCGGGCAATACCGTATTTTGCTGCGGGTAGGTAGCCATCATGTTCAGTTTGGATACGATCAGGCCGCTATCAGCGAATACCTCGGGAAACAATAATCTAAATTCCCTCCCGGAGCAGATGATACAATGCGTTGCCAGGTAAGTTTGTTTATCCGCCGTGCTTACGGCAACCTGCTCTGAGCCTGTTGTTGTTACGTCCACCACCGGGCAGTTATTGCGGTGGCTGAACTGCCGCGGGAATTTAAGGCTAAGTAATTCCAATACCCTGTGGATAAGGATTTCCGGCTCTGCGGATACTTCCTGTGGAAAGTATAAAGCCCCGCTAGCATAATCCGTTTGCACCATAGGATATTGTGCCAGTAACTGCTCCTTTGTCCATAATTGGGAAGCATAATCTACCGCTTTGAATTTATCCTGTAGCTCTTCCAATACGGCCATTTCTGCCGCTGTGTTGGCGATATAGCAGGAGCCGTTATTGCGGATGCCTATATTAAATTCTTCCTGTAGTTCCTTGTATAAGGCGGTGGCTATACGGCCGTATTCGTGCCATTCACTGCCCGGGATAAGGCCGGAAGGGACCACCTGTCCGAAGTTTCTTACGGTAGCTTCCTGGGCCCTTTTATCTTTTTCCAGTAGGAGTACTTTTTTGCCTGCTTTCAGGGCATGATAGGCATGGAAAATGCCGAGTGCGCCGGCCCCGATTACTATGATGTCTAACGCTTGTGTCATATTGATTGTTGGCTTCTGATAAAATACAGCCCTGTTAGGAAAGGACTGTATTTTTTAATTTCAAATTAATGTTGAATTACTATTTTCTGGCTGGCTGATTTACCATCTTCACTTATGCTGATCAGGTATACGCCTGATGGTATAGACTGTACGTCCAGGTGGGTCGTTTTTGTTTTCAGGTCCTGTTGCAATACTAATACGCCGATCTGGTTGTATAGACTCAGTTGGGCTGCTTTTTGGTCTTTCAGCGTTATGGTCAGTACGTTCTTTGCAGGATTAGGGTACAGTTGGAACATATTGTTGGCTGCTGTCTTAATACTGCTTGGTGCCGCTGTGGTAAAGGCAAACGGCCCTTGCCATGGATTCAATCCTAAAGCACAGCTGTCCTGGATATAGAATTCATAAGCTGTATTATTGCTCAGCCCGTTAAAATTGTATTGCGGGGTGCCCAGGTTGGCCTCAATAGTGCCGTTTGCGGGGTCGAATCCTGCCTGGCCATAGCTCAGGTGCCATAACAGGGCAGTGCTGTCCCAATTGGCTTGCGCGCTATTGGCAGTAATATTGCTTACCGTTACATTGCTGGCCGGCGTACAAGGCAAAGTGGTGAAAGAGAATGGCCCGGTCCAGCCGCTATTGCTGACGCTGGAGTTACAGTTAGCCCTTACATAAAAATCATATGTTGTATTTGGTGTAGCTGCGGTCAATTCATAACGCTTGTCCGTAACATTGGTCTGGATGCCGAAGGCAGGGTTGCCAAAGCCTTGTGTGCCCCAGCTTACAATATAGTCCTGGGTGACTACACCATTATCTTCCCATTTTACGACCATAGAGGCAGCAGTAATGCTGTCCGCATGCACGTTGAACGGTTGCGGGCAAGGGTTCAAGGTAGTAAAGTAGAATGGTCCTACCCATGTGCTTGCTGTGCTCGCGCTGCAAGAATCTTTTACGTAGAATTTGTATGGCTGAGAGGCATTCAGGTTGGATAATAATATAGAAGCAGTTGTGCTGGCTACTTGTGTGCCATTGCCTAATGTAAAATTGGCATTGCCGAATTCAACCAGGTGTTTGCCGGCAGAGGAGGTCCAGCTGATGGTAGCTGCGCCTGTGTCAATATTACCTGTAGTGATGTTTTGCGGAGCAGGACAAACCGGCGCTGTGAAATCAGCCAGGATAAATTGTTTTACACCTGCGGGTTGCGTCACCTGCAATTGTTGTGTAGTCATATTATTCATCGCTATGTTCTGCGTCCAAAGGGTGTCGTCATTTGCTTTCCTGTTGTACAGGTGGAGGTGTGCATTATTGCTTACCGCGTTGGGGTAGCTGCCGTAATTGTAAATGGCTTTGTATTGGGCGGTTTTGTTACCCGGGGTATATACGCCGAAGTATTGATTGGTAGTGCCTAATTGTATGATGCCGTTTGTATTGTTCGGTACACTATTTACGCGGTAAATATGTACGCCTTTTGTATCGGCTTCTATAGAATCAATAGTGATCTGTCCCATGCCGTTACTACTTAAGCTAAGGTTAGTGCCATTCCAGGAAGAAGGGTAAACCTGCACACTGGTATCACCGATCGCGGCACCGCTGATGATGCGTTGTGGGGCATTCAGTAATGTTCCGTTGAAGACAGTACCGGTTGCCGCCAGATTGGTTAAAACATTGCCGCTGGCTTCGTCCATACGGTAGTAAGCCATCAGGTTCGTATCCGCGGGGTTGATCTTGTGACACATATGCGCACGGATTTCTTCAGCCGTCATCACTTTATTCCATACCCGCAATTCATCCATTGCGCCTTTAAATTTAGGACCGTATATACCTGTTCCATCCTGTCCTACCCGCATCGGTAAAGCGCCATCCAGGCTAAGACCGGAGTCTGCAGCGATATTGATGGGTGTGCCGGCTTGTACGCCATTCAGGTACGCCGTCAGGAAACCATTACGGTCTACTACCATTGCAATATGGTTCCATTCGGAAGGATCTGGCACATTAATATCATAGTCTCTGCGGGTACCACCGGCAGGTTTGAAGTTGAAGCGCAGGTTGCCGCTACCGTTCCAGCACCAGAGGATGCCCGTATTTTGACCGCTTGCCCAGTTTTTGTTGCCGATAAAAGAAGGGTCACTGGAAGGATTGTTGAATTTAATCCAGGTTTCTAAAGTGTAGCTTTTGAACGCCATCGCGCCGGAAATGGAATCGCCGAGGTTGACATGTTCGTTCGCTGAGGTTCCCTGGAAATTCATGGCATAGCCGCTGCCGTAGTTGCTGTAATCGGTTGCAGTCGTGAATGAATAAGGCCCGGCCCATGCGCTGGCACTGTTGATAGAGGCACAGGTATCACGTACATAGAAGGTGTAAGCGGTATTGCTTTGCAGATTATTTAAAGTGTGGTTGGCTGTATTCAGATTGCTGATAGTTGTTCCGCCGGTACCCGGTATAAAAGTGCCTTGCCCGTAGGCCAGGTCCCAGGCATTAGAGCCGCCCGTGGTCCAGCTTAGTTGCGCGGAACTTGTTGTAATGTTTTGCGCGTTTAAAGCACTGGGTGCATCACAGGTCAATGAAGTAACAAAGCTACCGATGATCACTTCCTGCCTGCCGGATACGGCATTTTTAGCCAGGGTATTGTTCGCCGCGTCTTTCGTGGCGGCCCAAAGGCCCCATACCGAATCCATACTATAACGTTTGAACAGGTCAATGCCACCTTCAAAAGTATTGGCAGCAGGGAAGCTGGTATAATTATAAACAAGGTTATAGCTGGTCGTATCGCTGACCGGGAACACGCCATAATACACATTGTTAGTGCCGGGGTTACTGATGCCGGTAGTCGTATTAGGTGTTGCATTTACTTTAAACAGGTGAATGCCGGTAGTATTATTATTGATATTGTTCAATTGTACATTGCCATTTGCTGTTGAATTCAGGCTAAGGGTCTGCCCGTTGTAAGCTGTTGCGTACAACTGTACCGACTCGTCTCCTATAGAAGCGCCACTCGCGATCCTTGAAGGAGTGTTGACAAAAGTTCCGTTGAAGAAGCCGGTGCTGTTTACCGCAGCATTGAGTATCGTTGTCCCGCCGGTTTCATCCATGCGATAATAAGCCATCAGTCCGGCTTCTGTACCCGCCAGTTTGCGGCACATGTCAGTACGGATATCCGAAACAGAGCGTACCGTATTCCAGATCCGAACTTCATCCATATCGCCGTCAATAGGGTAAGCCGCATTACCATCAGCCCCAAGGCGGAAGGGTAAACCCGCATAAATAGAGTAGCCGGAATCCGCTGCAATGCTTACCGGAGTACCATTTTGCACGCCATTTACATAAGCGGTAATAGTACCATTACGTTTTACGGTAACTGCAATATGATTCCATTTTGCATAATTAAGCGTCAGGTTCACATCTTTGCGGGTACGGCCTGCAGCGCGAAAGTTAAAACGGAAGGTATTGGTAGCATAGCGACACCAGACGATACCGGTATTGGCCCCGTTATCCCAGTTTTTATTGCCCAGGAATACCGGGTCGGAGCTATTGCTTCTTACTTTGATCCACATCTCTAGGGTGAAGTCTGATTGTGCCAGGGCTCGCGATAGGGAATCACCTATATTAACATGGCTGTTGGCATTGAAGCCAAGTGCATTTGCCGCGCCTTGCCCATGCGAAGAGAAACTTTTCCCCAGGCCGGTGCTCAGCAGCAGCAGGGTCAGTAACCGTAACAGTAATTTTGTGTTCATTGTGTTTTGTTTGAAAAGAAAATGAGCTAAATAAAAGCGGATGCCGGGAGACATCCGCTGTGGATTGTTATTGTAATACGATTTTTCTTACGGTTTGTTTGCCATTATTGCTTACCTGCATAAAGTAAATGCCTTTGGGTAAAGTCGTCAGGTCGAATGGTACTACTGTTAGCCCATTGGCACCTTGAGCGCTTTTGCTTTGTACTACAGCGCCATTGATATTTTGGATACGGATTTCGATGTTGCCACTTATATCTTTAAAGGCTACTTTGAAAGTGCCATTATTAGGGTTCGGGAAAATGCCAAACTCTATAGCCGCATTGTTTACATCTTCTACATAAGTAGGCGTTTCCGGGTCTGTCGTATCGGTAGTGTCATTCAGTAACCACGATTTGCCGTCCAGGCCCCATGCCGGGTTGGTTTCCGGGTTTTCGCAACCTGCTCCTTTTAAAATATGGGCGAGTGCGGTAACTGCGATATCAGTTAGTACCGGTGTGTTGTTCAATAAAGCAGTGTCTACCGGATTCGTAGGCATGTAATAGCTGCCCGGGTCAGGTCCAGTGATCTCCAGGTGTGGTACGCTGGGGCCTGAAGCTACCCACCAGATGTGGCGCTCCGTGTTTGATTGGCCGCCGTGGGTAGTACCGATACCGCCATGGTCGGTAGTCAGCAGGATCAGCCAGTCTTCCTGTGCATAGGTAGGACGTTGGTATAATTTGGCCAGCACCTCGCCTATTTCCTGGTCTACTGTCTGTATAGCGTTCATGTACTGCGCGTTGCTCGGGTTGAAGCCGGAAGAGTGCCCTGCAGCGTCCGTTTCATCATAGTGGATAAACAGGATGTCCAGGTTGGGATCGTTCAATTGAATTTTTGCTGCGGCGGTAACGGCACCCTGGCCGTGTGTACCGGCATCAATAGATTGGTTGAAGCCACTGTTGAATACAAAACCCGAACTGTTATTACTGTTGGTGGGATCGTTCATCGGGTCCCAGGTAATGATCTGTACCGCTTTCAGGTTGGGCAGGCATTCTTTTGCACGCTTTGGAAAATAAGGATAGTTCGCGTAGTTAGGGTTGGTATAACTGTTGTTTGTTACCTGGTGTTTGGCTTCCCATACCCCCGTCATCATAGTCGACCAGGAAGCTCCGCTGGAAGTAGCGCCACAATGCCAGGAGTCGAAAGTGTACAGGCCATGGGCCATCAGGGTGTCGATATTAGGCGTGTTGGCTTGCTGTAAAGCATCCGATCTTACGCCGTCAATACCGATGAATAATACTTTTGGCTTTTTTACGGTGCCCGTTTGCGCAGAAAGGCTTAACGTAGAACCGATCAATAGAGCGCCGGTCAATAATTTGGTAATCGTTTTCATTGCAGAGATGATTTTGTATAATTTATGAATGTGTTTGATTTAAGTGGGAATGGAATTTTTTAGAAACTATAGCGTAAGCCAACCAGGCCCCGCATCGCGTAATATTCTGTCTTTAACGGGCGTTCTTTTTGTCCGCGATACATAGTATAGGGCGTGTTCGTCAGGTTGTTGAGTTCTGTAAATACGGAGAACTTTTCTTTGAAGGTGTATGCGAATGAAAAGTCCAGGGTCAGGCTGCGGCCTACATATACGTCATAATCATTGTCCTGGTGCAGGATCAGCATTTTGTCCGAGGCCGGGTCTTTTACCGCATACAGGTTCAACTCATATAAATACGGATCGCGATAGTTTAAACCGACACGGGTAGTAATGCGCGGATTTTCATAGAATAAGGCTACGTTTAATACGTTAGGTGATTGACGCGGCAAAGCCTGTACCTGGTCGCGGGCGTCAATGCGCATCTGCGAATAAGTATAAGAATAATTGATGTTCAGCCCCAGGTTTTTCCAGATGCCTGGCAGGAAACGCATTTTGCTCATTAGGGAAGCTTCAATACCGGCAGCAAAAGCTTCAGGTGCATTCTGGAATTTTTTGGCAATCACCCCGCCGGGAATCTGGAATTCGTTAGATACCCCGTTGTTATCGGCACTGCTGCTCTCGAATGCGGTATAGATATGATCTTTTACCTGTTTGTAGAAACCGGCTATGCTGAACATGCTGGAAGCGCTCATATAGCGTTCGTAAGCCAGGTCATAGTTCCAGGAATAAGTTGGTTTCAAATCGGGATTGCCATACACCAGGTCATTGTTGGAATAATTGATAGCTGCGGCCCCGGGTTTGATCTCGTTGAAGTTGGGCCTGCGGAAAGACCGCGTGATGGCCAGGCGCAGGTTTTGTTTGTCCGTTAAAGTATATTTGGCATTCAGCATAGGGAGCACGGACCAGTAATCTTTTCCGGAACGTACCGGGGTAAGCGCTACGGTGCCCAAAGCCGGGTCAACGGTCATGATGCTATCTGCTTCAACGCTAGGACTGGTATATTCTACTCTTACCCCCGGCACTAAAGTCAGTTTCGGACTAACATTCCATTCTGCCATCGCATAGCCGGCATACACATTTTCTTTGTACTTGTAGCTGGAGCCTACCATCTGCTGGAAGTAAGGCGTGCCGGTGCCAAAAGGAATATGGCGCAGCGTATCGCCCTGGTTGTTCACAAAGTTGTCGATCTGTTTGCCGTCCAGGAAAGGGAACATCCTGCCTTGATAAGGACTGCCCAACTCTGCCAGGAAACCACCGCGTTCATTGATTGCGCCGGGATTGAAATTATTGTAAAGAATAGAGGGACTCAGGTCTTTATTACGTTCCCACAGCTCCAGGCCTACATTACGACGTCCTTCCTTCATGCGCATTTTTCCTCCGAACTTCATTTTAAATTTACTGCTCGCTGAATATTGCAGATCGAGCTGTGCCACTATTGGGTCTTTTTCCCAGGTCTCATTTGTTTCAGAATAAGCACGCGTAAAAGCAAAAGACGTATCGGAGGGGTTAATGAGCGGTACATTTTCATATACCGGTTGTATGTTCCGGTAATCATCACCATATCCCGGCTCCGGGCTGTCAATGTTCAGGAGTTTCAGGCGATCGTAAGCGTTACGTTCATCCGTGACCTTCCCGTTTTCATCCAGGTAAAGAAAGTCTTTGAAGTTAACCGACTTTTCAAATTCTATCACATGATAACCATTGCGCGCATCTCCCTTAGAGAAGGGCACTGCACCATATTGGAAATGATTGCTATAGCTGGCGATCCGCCAGTTGGCCGATAATTTTGAAGAAGGTTTCAGCTCACCCCCTAACTCTGCACCCCAGAAATTGGTTTGCATGATATTGTGAATGTTCTGCAGGCGGATTGACTGGCCCCAGCCCGTGCTCCAGTTATACATGGTCTTGCGGTTATATTCTTCATCCGTCATCCGGCCATATACGCCTTTAGCGTAGATCTTGGCCCGCTCGCTGAACTTATACTCCAAAGCCGCATTAGCCCCGATCGTGTTGCGCTGGCCTTCATAATCTCTTAGTTCCAGCCGGGATAAGGATTGGTCAATATTCGAGCCGTAGAATACCTGGTAGTTATCTGTTGCCCAGTTACGCTTATATAAAGAGGCGCCGGCGAAATAGCCGAACTTGTCATTCTTGCTGCGATTGCCATAAGACAAGGCGCCATTGAAAATAGGCTTTTGTGCCTGCGCATTATAGCCGGTACCCATCGAAGCCTGGATTGTTTTTTTTGCCGGTGCGCTTTTCGTCATGAAGTTCGCGCTTCCGCCAATCGCGTCTCCTTCCATGTCCGGGGATAAGGTTTTGGATACAATGATATAATCTACCATGCTGGACGGGAAGATGTCGAAGTTCATGGCCCGTGTTTTGGACTCCTCATCGGCTACCGGCATACGATCGCCGTTTACCAGGGCAGAGCTCCAGTCGGAAGGTGTACCTCTAAAGGAAATAAAACGGCCTTCACCCTGGTCGGACTCCATCACCACGCCCGGCAGGCGTTGTACGGCTTCGGCCACGTTGCGGTCCGGTAGTTTTCCTACCCCTTCAGCCGACACGATATTGGAAAAGACCATTGAGGACTTCATCATGTTGAGGGCTTTGATCTCCGTGCCTCTTAAGCTGCCAGTTACCGTTACGCCATTCAGCAGATGGTCAGCCTCTTTCAATTCGATAGTGCCCAGGTCGACATCGCCGTTTAGGTTTAAGGGTTTGATATAACTCTCGTAGCCGAGTGAAGCTATTTCCAGGGAATATTGCCCTGTAGGAACGCCTGTAAGTATAAAAGTTCCATCCAGTTCTGTGACTGTATAATATTTATTGTTGTCTACGGAAATAGTGATGCCAGGCAATGCGCCCTGGTTGTCCTTTACGGTTCCCTTGATAGTAGCGGTCTGTGCCGCAACTGCCCCGGGTAAGATACTGCAAACGATATAGGTAGCTATATGTTTCATTATGAGTGATTATGTACTGGATTAATTGTGATTATGGGAGCCTTCGTGTTCGTGGTGTTTCGGGTCGGGGGCTTGTGGTTTCGGATGCAGGCTGTCGCGGTGCTGCAGCATCATTTGCGCGTATTCCGGTATCCTGAAATACTGTACGATCGGTATAACTGTGGTATAGAAATCTTCTTTAAAGAATAAGGGTCTTTCCGTTTCGGATAATGTTGCAAACAGCACCTTATAATTACTGATGCAAGTGGCAAAAACCTCATCCGCTTTTTCATTTACGGTTACCGGTAATTGAAATTTGTGTACCTTATAAAGATTGCCGGCGATGCCGAAACGATGCAGTAAAAGGTCTACCTGGACTTCTTTGGCTATTTGTGCCCTGCGGTCCTGCGCCTGGCCTGCGGCCGGAAGGCCCATACTAAATGCTGCTACAGATAACAGGCAGATGATTTTTTTCATGAGTCACTATTTAATCATTTGACGACACAAAAGTAATCAACACTTGTTTACATATGCTTAACTCTTGTTTACCAAATTGTTAATTAAAAAAGTAAACATTTATTTACATCATCAACTGGGTTAAGTGGCGGAGAGGTAATAACTTTGAGGTTTATATATACGCAATATGGAAGGAGCATTTTTACTGGAGGTAAGCCGCAGGATCAAAGAATACCGGTATGAAAAGAGATTGACGATACAGCAACTGGCCGATCGTTCAGGAGTAAGTAAGGGGCTGATCTCCCAGATCGAGAACGGGCGCAGTATTCCTTCCCTGCCTGTTTTGTTCAGTATTATACAATCCCTGGAAATGGCGGTGAGCCATTTCTTTAGCGGGATTAACCTGCAAATGCCTAATGTGATCGTGCAGCATAAGAAAGACTACGAATCCTTTACTAAAGAGGACGCTAAAGGCTTCCTGTATAAGCGTATCTTCGTGAAAAGCCTGTCGGCTTCTACTGTTGACTTTGTGCTCCTTGAATTAAATAAAAACGCGAAACGGGAGGAAGTCGTGACCGACGCTTTCGAGTATAAGTATATTATACAAGGTACCTGCGAGTATATGATCAATGGCGATACTTATGCTTTGTCGGAAGGGGATTCTTTATTCTTTGACGGGCGCCTGCCACACCTGCCTAGAAATACCGGTGAGGATAAGTGTATCATGCTGATCGTTTATTTCTTTAATCAAAAGTAAACAAATACTAAACATTAATTTAGCATTAAGGTAATATTGCAAGCTTACTTTCGCGCTTAGATACAAATACTAAACTTAAGTTTAATGAATATCAAGCGCAGGTTGGCAGCAAAAGCCAATGCTTTGTCCTTTATTTGTTTTGCCACCCTGGCCTCCTTTCTTACCTATACGGCGATGTACGCGGTAAGAAAGGCATTTGCTGCCGGCACATACGATGGCCAGGCTTTCCTGGGAGTCGACTATAAAATCTGGCTGGTAAGTGCCCAAACCATAGGCTATACTTTATCCAAATATATAGGTATAAAGATTGTCGCGGAGAATACGCCGCAGCAACGCCCGCGATATATTATTGGCCTGATCCTTATTTCCGTGCTGGCTTTGGCTTTATTTGCTCTCATACCTGCTCCTTATAACATATTGGCGCTTTTCGCGAACGGCTTGCCTATAGGTATGATCTTCGGGCTTATCTTTAATTACCTGGAAGGCCGCAGGAGTACCGAGATCCTGGTTGTAGGGCTTACGATCACACAAATCGTTTCTTCAGGTTTTATAAAAAGTATCGGCCAGTATTTCATTCATACCCTGGGCGTGGCAGATAACTGGATGCCTTTCCTGGTAGGGCTTTGTTTTATGCCCGTGCTGTTGCTGGCGGTGTGGATGCTGGAGCAGCTGCCCCCGCAGACGGCAGAGGATATTGCCTTGAAGTCAGTTCGTATGCCGATGAATAAACAGGAGCGCCTGGCATTTTTTCGTTTCTTTTTTGCCGGGCTGGCGATATTTATGGTGAGCTATATATTGATGACCAGCTACCGCGACTTTCGCGATAATTTTGCCCCGGAAATCTGGCGGGGGCTTGGTTTTGAAGGCAATGCCTCTATCTTTACCATCAGCGAGATACCGGTATCGGTCATCATTCTTTTACTGATGATCTTTATGCAGCGTATCCGGGAAAACCTGCGCGCGTTTATGCTGATTCATGCGATCAGTATCGCCGGCGCCCTTATTATGCTGTTGAGTACCTTTAGCTACGGTGCTGGGATGATCGGGCCGCAGCTGTGGATCTGTGCTACCGGCATAGGTTTGTATATCGCTTATGTGCCGGCTAATACCATTTTCTTTGAGCGGATGCTGGCGGTATTCCGTTATCCCGGTAATGCCGGCTTTATAGGAGTTGCCGCCGATTTTTTCGGGTATTGCGGCAGTATCGGTGTGTTGTTTTACAAGAATTTTTATGATAGTAATATGAGCTATGTAGATTTTTTCTATCGTACCAGCATTTTTATAGGGGCATTCTTACTGTTCAGCCAGGCCGTTTCAGCCATTTATTTCCTGCGTAAGGCAAGAGGACACCGAAAGGAGGCATCACTTGAAAAACTAAACAAAAGTTTAGTATAAGTAACTTATTGTTTTATATTTGTAAACTATTTTGATTTTTTTAAACCTTTAATATGTATAACGAAACGATTAAGCTGGCCATTTTCGATATGGCGGGTACGACTGTCTATGATGATGATTTTGTAACTAAGGCATTGTGCAAAGCCTTGGCAACGCAGGGTTATACGGTCCCTTTGGCCGCGGCTAACGAGGTGATGGGTATAGCCAAACCGGTAGCGATTAAAATGCTGCTGGAGCGGTTTTACCCGGAAGCGGCGGTTACAGCCGATATTAATAGCCTGCACCATTCTTTTCTGCAGATCATGATTGATTTTTATCGTAATGAACCCGGTATTTGCGAGATCGAAGGGGCTACAGATACCTTCAAGACATTGCAGGCGCAAGGCGTTAAAGTGGGGCTGGATACCGGTTTTAGCCGCGACATTACAGATATTATTATTGAGCGCCTGGGTTGGCAGGAGCTCCTGGATGTGAGCGTAGCCAGTGATGAGGTGGCCCAGGGAAGGCCTTATCCCGATATGATCCTGAAAGCGATGGAGCTGACGGGGATCAGTGCTGTGCAGCAGGTCGCCAAGGTAGGGGATACCCCTGTAGACCTGGAAGAAGGACATAGGGCAGGTTGCGCGCTGGTAATAGGCGTCTTGAGTGGGGCTAATGGAAAAGAAGTGCTGGAGCAATACCCGCACACGCATATTGTAGATTCTGTAACAGATGTCAAGGATTTAATTCAATCTTTCCAGCTTGCTGTTGCAAAATAAAAGGGTGAAAGTGTTTTAGGGGTAAGAGCCGGCTAATCAATAGCCGGCTTTTTTATAGTTTATCCTTAAAGTATAATAATGGGCATATGATCTGTGCAAAATTGTGACGGCAATATTTATATTTATTTTAATTAAATATTTATGTCTCTATTTATTAAACGTAAAAAACGTAATACCTTCGTTCATAATAAGAACACAATTTTAAAAGTATGAACATGAAATCCCTTTTTTGGGCAGCTGCTGCTATAGCGGCACTGCCGGCTAGTGCCCAAACCCGCCTGAGCGACATTAATCCAAATGCCGGAGACGCGAACCCGCAAAATTTCTTTGTTTATGGAAGTAATATCTATTTCCTCGCTAAAGAAGCTACCAACCGCCAGGAATGGTACCAGCTCAACACAACAAATAATACCATCAGTCAAAGAACCAATGATCACAGCCAGCTTAGCGGCGCTACGATCTTCCGGCCGCCGATGCGTATTGGTGACAATGTTTTTGTGGCTTCTTCTAAAGGGGGGCCGAGTTCTAACCTTTATTTTTCCCGCTTCGACCTGAGCACGGGGAATGAAGTACAGTGGAATCCCAATAATGCCGGCAGTCCGACCGACCCGCTTGCCTTTGCTGAGGAGCCGGTTACGGGTAACGTTTATGCGACATTATTTGATGCTGGCAGTATCACTAACCAGATCTTTAAATGGGAAAAGGCCACAGGCAACCTTACCCAGTTTTCTAATGTCGGCAATGCCGGGCTAGGGTCTACAAGTAACACTACTAACGGGGCGCTGGTTGTTATTGGCAATAATATCTATACCACTTCTTATGGCGGATCCGGCAATAACCTGAATTTCCCTATTGTGATATCTATGGCTACTCCCAACACTTATACGGAAATTACAAACGGAGGTAACCGCCTTTTTGAAGCGACTCGCTTTAATGTTATCAATAATAAGCTTTATTTTGTAGCCAGGACGGGTTCTAATGCTGGCCCGGTAAACCTGTTTTGCTATAACCCGGCAAATACTACGCTGACCGCTTTAACGAGCTATACACAAACCCTGGCATCAGGAAATGTAAACATCGTCAATGTTGCCCCAGACAATTCGTTGTTGGTTGCGGTTAACTTTTACAATACTAATCCGGTACAAGGAGAAATGCTATTGGTTAACACGACAAATAATAACTCAGTGACCAGCGTTACTAATGGTGTGGTTACCGGAACTAACTATGCTTTCGGCTTTAATAGTGGTGACTATTCTTACTTTGTACAGAATGGCAGCACCCGCCAGCTGCAACGTTATAACCGTACAGACGGGACGACAACTACCGCGATCCCGGTAAGCAATGGCTTTACGGCTATGACTAATTTCTTTGCCGCTACAGACGGAAAAGCTTATTTCTCTGCCGCTACATCGGCATTAGGCGCAGAGTTGTATTCTTTAGATTTGAGTAATAATACCACTACTTTGGTTGCAGATATAAATACAGGTTCGGTTTCTTCCACACCCGGCAATTTTACACAAGTAGGCAGTACTTTATATTTTGCAGCCAAGACAGATGCGCAGGGGCGCGAACTTTACTCGATGAGCATTACGGCACCGCTGGCGATACAGCTGGATGAATTTACAGCGCGTAATAGCGGGCCTTTTAATGTAATCAGCTGGAAGAACCTGAAGGAGGCAGCCGGAGATGTGATGGAGCTCCAGGTATCAGCCGATGGTAAAGCGTTTAACACGATTGCTGCCTTTACCGCCAGGGGTAAGGCAAATGCACATTATAGTTATAATGATGCGCACCCGTTCCCCGGGCTGAACTATTACCGCCTGGTACTGAAGAATGTCGATGGGGGTACAGCGTATAGCGATGTTGCAAAAGCGATCGTGAAAGCGCAGCAGGCTATAGTAGAGGTGTATCCTAACCCGGCCGGGAATACTATAAATGTTGCCTCATTTAAAGCGGGAAAAGTGTTTATATCGGGCCTGAACGGAACAACTGCTTTCCAGGCTTCAATAAATCCGGGCAGCAATAGGATCGATATCAGCACACTGCCGGTTGGCTTGTACTTGCTGCAGGTAAATGACGGGCAACATGTATACAATCAGCGTTTTGTGAAGCAGTAATTGGTTTAATTGCAGTTTACAGTTAAAGAGAAGAGCGTTTGGTGCCGCTAATTGCATCAGACTCTTTTTTTAGAGGTAAGTTTTTTATTAGCAACGGTTTCTTTCCGTGTAAACTTAATTTATAACATCGAGCCGACACAAGTCCTTGTGTCGGCTCGATGCTATATATCGGGTGGTTGCCAGGCTATTCAAAGATAGAGCCGCAATCCTTTCCTACATTTTGCATTTTCTTTTTCAGGCCCATTTTTTCCGCCTTTTGTACCAGCTCTTTAGGTGGCGCCTGGCCGGCTTTTGCGGTATTTAACTGGTGAAACATTTTAAGCTCTTCTAACGTCAATTTTGCACCCAGGTCTTTGCTAAGGCAATCCCCGAATTGTTCCGCCTTTTCCTTATCCGTTCCATCATTGATCAAGTTCTTAACGATTATTTCGCGCAATTCTTTTAATATAGAGGCTTTGGTCGCGGCCGGTTTGGATTGTGCTATAGCTGCCTGGCTGCCGCTTAACAGGATAATGCCCAATACAATGATTAATCTGCTCATTTTTAATTTATTTAGAAGTCGAAAATAAGGTTATCTTTTGTGATTGCATAGCCTGTATGTTTTTTTTAATGAATATATTCGCCAACAGGGTATCATTTAATGAGAGTAAGCATCAGGCTGTATTTTGCCAAAGTAATGTGTATAGGGCATTTTTTATTTCTTCCCGGATCAATCTAATTTTGTTACTTTTAAGGTTACAACCATTTGTCATTAAATAAGATGAAAAAAGCCATTATCATCGTTACTGCGATTATCATAATTGCTGCTACTATTGGAGTCCTTTATGTGCTGGGGGTAGATTTCTCCTGGAAGAAATCCGGATATGATACTCCTGACCAGGAAAACAAAAAAATGGTTGAGATGTTTAATGCACAGATTAAAAGCGAGATTGACAATCACACCAAAAGTAGTATGCACCCGGGCTATAGAGAAGAAAGCAGGCAGAACACCATCAACTATTTATCTACCATAAAATCAATTGAAAGCTATGCCCGTTATGGTGTAACTTCTACGCGGGTTCATAACAAACTGGAGCTGAAAATTATGTTTAACAATGGCAAATCGGTAGAAGATGTCTACACCGGCTTGTCGGTCTCAGGAATTATGAAGCCGGCTTTGTTAATGCGGGTGGAAATGCGTGATGGTAAAGCGGTGCAAATTTTTACCAATGGCCAGGAGAAAACTGGTTCGCCGGATTGGATCATCCCTGATTTGCGTTTGATGATTAATGCTGCAATCTCCTATGATATCGGGCAAAATTATGAGCATTATTTTCCTGCCCAAAAAACCGAACAGGATTTTCAGAAAGAATGGGATACATTGAAATGATGCGAAATATATTACAGGCTTTCTCGCATACCTTTCTTTAGGATATTCGATTTTCCTGCCACTGCAATAGTAACAAGCAACCGAAACTTTAACAGGATTGTTTCAGGTAGCCTGGCATATCACTTTAAATGGTAGTTTTGTGAGCAGTATATGGGCATATGTCGTATTTTGGTTTCTTGTAAAAAGATAAAGACAGCCGCATTCCTGAAGAAGAGCATTCATACAGGTAAGGAAAACCTTTTACAGTTATAACTATAAGCATAAAAGTCACCTAAATATGGTGACTTTTATTGGTGTATGGAGTATTATGCGTTTAACGGTTCTGTTAATGCTTGATAAACCTTAAAGCAGTTGCGTCCTTATTTTCTGGAAAAGTGATCAGGTATATACCGGCGGGTAAGTCTTCTGTGCTAACCTGGTTTTTGCCGGCGGCGAGTGGAATACGTTTCCTGGTTTTGCCGTTAATGTCCAGGATGGCCGCAGTACCGGAAAATGAGCTTTGTACAAATAAAGCCTGGTGTGCCGGATTCGGATAAATGCTTACCTCTGTTGCTGGATGCGCCCATACAGACACCACATCGCTATAAGTAAAACTACCTTCAGCATTAATCAGTTTTACCCGGTAGAACACTTTACCGCTGGCCTCCGGGTCTAAATAGCTGTATTTCTTTTCTCCCATATAGGCAGTAGTGGTGTATATCGTGGAGAATGGCTCATTATTATTACTTTTTTGAAGTTCCATATAGTCCCGTGCATGATTGCTGATCGCATGCCAGTCGATTGCCGCACTACTTCCTTTCATGGTAGCCGTTATGCTCAGCAGGTCTAATGCCAGTGCGGTTGACCCGGTTGTAAAGGTGAGGAAGGAAGAGCTGGTTTCCGGGTTACGTGTTCTGGTTGCGGCATTCATTTGGCCCATAATGATATTGTCTGCATCACGCAGTGCCTGGCGGTCAAAAGTCACATAATAAGAGGTGTTGGCGGCCAATAGGTTAGTAAGGGTTATTGTGATGCTATTGCTGCTTTCGCCCGTTACCTGGCTGCTATTGACCGGTATGGTTGCTGCAATCGCGTTGTTGCTGAGATTGCGAATGTAGATATTGCCGTTGCCTTTGAACATCGCTTCGCTGAACGTGAGTGTGACAGGAGTATTGCGGGGCACATTTACCGCATTGTGTGCCGGTGATTTAGTAATGATCTCTGGCGCTGTGCCTGTATTGGTCATATACACGTCATTACCCGCGCCATTTACGCGTACCCATATGTCCAGGTCTCCGTCAGCATCAAAATCAGCAACAGAAGAAGTGGTATTCAGGACGAAACCAGCAGGGCTTGTAGTGCTATAAGCTGCAAAAGGATTGGCCGATGGCGTGGAAAACGAAGTCCCCGCGTTGTTTTTTACGTAAATAAGTGGTTGTCCTGCTCCAGTATTATAGAGGTAGTCCGGGTAGCCATCACCGTTGAAGTCGGATACTGATACCGCCGCTACTCCGGCTGTAGTAAACTCCATGCCGGGCAAGGGAGCTGCCGAGGTGTACACCCCATTGTCATTAACTAGGTACACGTCATTGCCGGTGCCATTTACACGTACCCAGATGTCCGGGTCGCCATCGCCATCGAAATCGGCTACTGAGCTGGAGGCATTAAGTATAAAGCCTGCGGGGCTTGTTGAAGAGAAGCTGCTGAACGGGTGTGTGCCCGGTGTAAAAAAAGAAGCTCCCGCATTACTTTGTAAGTAGGTAATGCCGCCGCCTGCAGCAGTAGCGTACGCAATATCGACATATCCGTCTCCGTTGAAGTCGGCAACTGCGACAGCAGCCGTCGTTACTTCAGGGAAATCCATGCCGGAAGGTACGATTGCGGACAGGTAGGTTCCGTTGTCATTACGTAGAAAAATATCATTATTAGCTCCATTGATCCTGTACCATATATCCAGATCGCCATCGCCGTCAAAATCAGCAACAGAAGAAGAAGTGTTCAGGAAAAAACCTGAGGGTGTGGAGGCGCTAAAGGCAGAGAAAGGGTTTGTAGCGGGAATGGAAAAAGTGCCCGAACCATTATTTTGATAATAGACCAATGGTGCTCCGACTGCAATGCCATTCTGGTACAGGATGTCGATAAAGCCATCGCCATTGAAATCATTCGCTACATATAGGGCGCTACCGGTTGTGCCGGTTAATTCAAGGTTCGATGGCAGGGTGCCCAGATTGTAACTGGTTTGCGCTATGGCAGAACCACCAGCGCAAATTAGGGTAAGCATTGTAACTATTGAATGTAAATTTTTGATGTTCATAAAATTTTGATCAATTGAATATGTTGTAAAAATAAAAAATTATATGGAATATTTTAACTGTAATTGTATTGTTATCTTATTATTACACATGATTAATTTAAAGAATAAGCTAATTTTAGAAAATATTATAATGGGTATTTTGTAGCGTGAATCGGGTATGTATTGCTTGCGTCATTAGAGGCATAATCATAGGATACTAAAATCAAAAATCACCATTGCCGGTAACTTTTTACCAGGGAGAACGTGTGAAAGCATGTTCCTTTTGAGTGGGGCATGTAACATTAACTCACTATCTTTCGTTACCCGAAAAATGAATGCGGTATGGGTGAGAAGAATTGCATTTACATTCAGGCAGTGCTCTTTCATTGGCATAAGTATCATGACCCCCGAATGTCTTTTCCTGAGCTGCTCTATCCGTTTGCTCCCTCTTGCAATGTTTTGTTTTTAATTAATTAAACGACAGGAAATTGTAGGATGCCGGCAAAAAGTATTAGATTCGTATCTGATTAATTATTTAATATGTATTAGTAACACTTCCATTTGCTTCTCTTAATCTTAACAATTTATGAAACAACTTTACATGGGATGGCGTAAGGCCTTTGCGGTCTGCACATTCATTCTTGGCTGTTATGCAGCAAAAGCACAAAATAATATTGGTATCGGAATTTCAAGTCCCAATTCCAGTGCGAAGCTGGAGGTAAGCAGTACTACACAGGGACTGCTGATACCCAGGATGACTCAGTCGCAGCGGGATCTTATCGCTATGCCGGCTACCGGTCTGATGATTTTCCAGACTAATAACACGCCCGGTTTTTATTATTACACCGGATCTGCCTGGCAGGCAGTAAGCCCGGCGGGCAGTGGCGGTAGTAGTGGTGTAGACATTTATGGTACCGGAGAAGCCGGCGCCCTGACCATATCAGCCAATACTGACTGGACTACGACTCCTCCTGCTAATCTAAACTTTCAATATTCCAGTATCACAGTTAGCTCCGGGGTTACATTTACAGTCCCCAGTGGTACAAAGTTGCATTGCAGCGGCAATGTTAGTATTTCCGGGACAATTAATGTAGCTCCGGCAAATAATACACTTAAAGGAAGTAATGGTGAAAGGGGCATAGCGCATAGTATGGCCGTATTTAGTGACAATACTTACCTCCCGCTTGCTGTAAGGGCGGCGGCTATTCCAAGCTATATTAATATTCCTGCGTTTGGCGGAGGAAGTGGTGCCGGCGGTGTTTCCGGTAATAATGCCGGCGGCGGTGGCGGCGGCTCTTTTGCGATCTATGCAAAAGGAACATTAACTGTAGCGTCAGGCGCTGTTGTCAATGCTAATGGCGCTAATGGAATGAGCCTGGATGCTGCAAATAATTCCGGTGCCGGCGGTGGCGGAGGCGGTCTGGTGGTTTTACTCTCAAAAGGAGCTATGAATATTGCCGGTACAATTAATGCGAGAGGGGGGAATGGATCTGATGCGATTACCGTAAGCGGTAGTTATCGTGCCGGCGGTGGTGGCGGCGGCGGCGGGCTTGTCTGCATGGTTGCGGTTAGCGCGCCAGTGATAACTGGTAGCCTTAATGTAAATGGGGGCACTGCAGGAGCTAATACTGCTACAGGAAGCAGTATGGGAGGCTTTGGGGGTAATGGTGGCGCATCCGGTGGTAATGGCGGCGTTGGCGGCGTAGCAGGAACAACTGCTGCTACTGCAGGATCTGCCGGTGTTTCCAAAACCATTATCAGCACAAATCCTGAAAATCTTTACTAGGTCTTATTAATATGATATTGGTAGCCCGCACTAAATGTGCGAGCTTGTTTTACTTAAATCTGATACAATGAATCATATATATATTAAGCTACTCGGTCTGGGTCTTGGAGGAATGAGCCTGCCTGCGGCTGCACAAGTGTTGTATAATAATGGCGCGGAGCTTTATATCAATACCGGAGGCTCCCTGCAGGTAAATGGTGATATGACCAATGCCAGCGGAAGTACCTTTACAAATAACGGTGCCATTGCTATCACTGGTACTTTGACTAATGATCAGGCAATGGTCGCGCCTTCCGGCGGTACAATTACCTTTGATGGTACCGGTGCGCAGAGCTTGAGTGGCGGCGGAGCTTACCTTGCCGAGAATGTTGTGGTGAATAACCCGGCAGGCGTAATTCTGAACAATCAATTAGTGATCTCCGGAAATCTGACTTTTACTTCCGGTGACATTGTCGCTGCTACCACGGGCGCTCCCGTTGTGTTTACAACTTCCGGTACTCATTCAGGAGCTTCTAATAGCAGCCACGTGAATGGTTATGTGGTTAAAGAGGGGACAGGGACTTTCAGTTATCCGGTAGGAGATGGTACTAACCTGCAAAAAGTTGATGTAAACCTCAGTGCCAATGGAAGTGGGCTGCAGGTGAAATACAATGCAGCCAATGCGGGCAGCGGTACGTACACGACTACTGGTACGGATGCTGTGTCACTTGCGATATACAACACGCTCGAATATTGGGATATCAGCCCGCTCTCTACGGCAACCGGCGCGGTTACTGTTTATTGGGATAATGTAAATAATGTGGTTTCGGCCACGCCCTTTTTGCGTGTAGCGCATAAGTCCGGGGCAAACTGGCTGAATGAAGGCGGGCTGAACATTACCGGTAATGTCACAGCCGGTAGTGTGACCAGTAATCCGGTAAGTACCTGGAGCCCGTTTACTTTGGGGGCAACGGCCGTTAGCGCATTGCCGGTGCAGTTGCTGGACTTTACGGCTAAAGCAGTTCCGGCCGGGAGCCTGCTGGAATGGACTACTGTTTCCGAGGGGCAGCAGACCCGCTATAGCATTGAGCGTAGTGCCGATGCAAAAACATATACCCCGATCGGAACAGTGCAAGGACAGGGAGCGCTAAAGAACAGCTATTCCTTCCTGGACGAACAGCCATTAAGCCCGGTGGCTTATTATCGTTTACATATTACAGAGCCTGGCTCGGAGGTCAGCTACAGTCCGGTGCGTATGGTGCGGTATGAGGGTAAAGGCAGCTGGAGTGTTAGCCCCGTACCTGCACGCGACTATCTGGTAATTACCAATGGCAATACGGCATTGAACGGGCAAATGGCCTGCATCAGCGACCTGCAAGGTAAAGTCATCCTGAACTTTAAGATAGAGGAACAGCTGCGGCTTGCTACAGACCATCTGGCAGCGGGCATGTATATAGTGCATTTACCGGATGGCCAGCGCCTGAAGTTCATTAAAGAATAATCTTGCAAAACAATAATAAAAAAGCTGTCTCCTATGTTTGCATCCGGCAAAATGCAGGAGACAGTTAATATTTATGCTTTTGCTAATAATGGGAAGTCAGGTTTTATCGTGTAATGATTTTTAGAGTTGGTCCCTAGCATTAGAAACAAAAAAGTCACCATTTCTGGTGACTTTCTATTTTTGTAGGGAAGACAGGATTCGAACCTGCGACCCCCTGGTCCCAAACCAGATGCGCTACCGGCCTGCGCTACTTCCCTATCAATTTCTTGATAATTATTACCGGTTACAGAATACCTGGGTACTGTTGTATTCCTTCTCTTTGGTAGCGGAGACGGGAGTTGAACCCGTGACCTCAGGGTTATGAATCCTGCGCTCTAACCATCTGAGCTACCCCGCCAATGGGATGCAAATGTACATCTGGTTTTTATTTTTTCCAAAAAATAATTTAAAATTTTTTTAAGCCAGCATGCTGATGGCTTTTTTCAATGCCGCGATAAAGGTATCTACATCGGCTTTATTGTTATGTAAAGAAAAAGACGCCCTTACCGTGCCTGGAATTTCATAGTGATCCATGATCGGCTGGCAACAGTGATGGCCCGTGCGTACAGCAACTCCCTGCTTGTCCAGCAATTCACCGATATCATAAGGGTGAATATTGCCCACCAGGAAAGAGACTGTAGCGGCCTTGTGTGGTGCTGTGCCTATAATGCGTATGCCGGGTATCTGCTTCAGTTCGGCTTCTGCATAAGCCAGCAGCTCTGCTTCGTGCGCAGCGATATTATTAATACCTATTTCCGAAACGTATTTAATTGCAGCGCCCAGGCCAATAATGCCGGCTATATTTGGTGTGCCGGCTTCAAAGCGGAAGGGAAGATCGGCATAGGTTGTTTCCTTAAAACTAACCGATTTGATCATCGAGCCGCCGCCCTGGTAAGGAGGCAATTCCGATAATAAAGCATGTTTGCCATATAGCACACCTATGCCGGTAGGCGCATAGATCTTATGCCCGGAAAATACCAGGAAATCAATATCGGAAGCCTGTACATCTATGGCCATATGTTGTATGGCCTGTGCCGCGTCGATCATTACCGGGATATTGTGGCTATGGGCCAGGCGGATGATGTCGGCTACCGGGTTTACAGTGCCAAGCGTATTGCTTACCCAGGTAAAGGCAATGAGCTTAGTGCGCGGACTGATCAATGTTTCCAGTACTTCCAGGTCTAAAGTTCCGTCTTCTTTTAAAGGAACAACCTTTAGACTGCCGCCCCGGTCCTCGCAGGCGATCTGCCAGGGAACGATATTGGAATGATGCTCCATCTCGGTGATGATGATCTCATCGCCGGGCTGCATATGCTTTTTGCAAAAAGAATAGGCTAGCAGATTGATCGCATCAGTAGTGCCTTTGGTGAAGATGATTTCACTGCTGTGTGCGGCGTTGATAAACCGTTGGATGCCCGAGCGGGCGGCCTCTTCGGCATCAGTGGCCTTCTGGCTTAGAAAGTGTACACCACGATGCACATTGCTGTTGTACGATTCGTAGTATTCTTTAATCGCCTTAATTACGGGCGCCGGTTTTTGCGTAGTGGCGCCATTGTCCAGGTAAACCAGGGGTTTGCCGTATATATGTTCTGAAAGGATCGGGAAATCGTTCCTTATTTTTTCGAAATCGGTCATAATACTAAAATTGCCCCGAAAGGGTACGCAAAGGTAAGACAATGTAGCTTGTGCCGTTCCCGGATCTTGTTAATTTATGGCTTATACCGCTTGCGGCTCTTGCGTGGCTTGCGGAGTTCCCGTGGACACTTCGTGCTCATAAGACCCGTATTTGACAAAAATATAGAGATAGATCACCCTGGCATAGCGCATCAGCACCGGCTGGAGCAGTAATACAATAGCTACATTAACGCCCATGAACCAGAAAATACTGTTGTCGCTGAAGCGGATACCGAAGAAGATAGCGAACCAGATCAGGTTAAATACTGTAAGCGCAATAGAAAGACCATAGCTCACGTAACCCGTACCATAATAAAAGCCAGGTTCTATCTCCATTTTCTGGCCGCAATGCTCGCAGCGGTCAGGCATCTCCAGCATTTTTCCCAGCGGGAAGATGCTGCTCTGCCGGAACATTTTACCTTTTCTGCAGTTAGGACATTTATTTTGCAAAACACTGGGCAGTAGAGCGGGCTTTTGGGACATAATCTGAAATGATTTTACTTTACACTGCAAAGGTAATCCTTTTAATAAGATTGCGATTTATACAAAATATGGAAAACTTTACAAGATTTACAGGGGATAAAGCGGCCCAGTACCGGCATGTGCTGGCGCAGGCAAAAGAGATCTGCGCACATGAAAATAACCTTATTGCTGTGATGGCCAATCTTACAGCGGTACTGAACCAGCAATTCGGCTGGCTTTGGACCGGGTTCTACCTGGTGGATCAAAATGCGGATACATTAGTCTTAGGCCCTTTCCAGGGACCATTAGCCTGTACGCGTATCCCTTTCGGAAAGGGTGTTTGCGGTACTGCATGGGCTGAAAAGCGCTCTGTAGTAGTGCCCGATGTGCATGCATTCCCGGGACATATTGCCTGCAGCGCTTTGTCACAATCAGAGGTGGTCGTGCCTTGTTTTGATACTGCAGGGCAGGTGAAAGCGGTTTTGGATGTCGACAGCGCCGAGCTGAACGGTTTTACAGCCGAGGATGCGGTTTACCTGGAGCAATTATGCGGGTTGCTGCAGGCTAAATGTTAAGCGCTGAGCTTTGCGCCTTTCAGGGCATACTGCATGGCTACCGAAAGGTGCAGCAGCACAACTCTGGCGTTTGCATTGCGCTCCACGTGGTATACCGCCGTGCCGATGAGGCTATCCATTTGATTGATCGTTTGGTAGTTGAACTGCCGGGTCGCCAGTTTTTGCACAAATTGCGCGTCGGCAGCAGATAATGCGGGCTGGTAACCGGGTATCATGCTCATTCTTAAAGTATGCCCCAGTAATTGCTGCGCGTACATCAGGAAGTTTTTGAGCTGTACGGTAGGTAGTTTGCTTACCTGGTCTACCCACTTCCCGATCAGGTTGCCGTTGTAGGTAAAGACGCCGTTAAACCAGTCTTTGATGAGTTGCAGCCAGTCGCTTTCGTTTTCCTGGAGTACGGTTAAGGCATGGGCTACATTGCCCTCTGATAGTACCGCGGCGCGGGCGGCGTCCTGCTCGGGGACCTGGTAAATATTTTGAAGGATCTCCCGTATCGCCTCGTCTGCCATAGGTTGCAGGCGTACCAACTGTGTCCGGGATAGTATGGTTTCCAGTACGGAATCTGTCTGCTCTGCCACCAGTAAAAAGATAGTATTGGATGGAGGCTCTTCGATCAGCTTCAGTAAGATGTTACCTTCTTTACCTAAATATTCGGGTCGCCATACGATCTGTATCTTATAGGCGCCTTCCATAGCTTTCAGGCTAAGGGTTTCAATCATTTCTTTACACTCTTCGGCCGAGATGTTACCACTCTGGCGGTCTTTGGCGCCTATGGACTCCAGCCAGTCGGTCACACTACCGTAAGGATGCCTGGCGAAAAATTCCCGGAACTCGCGGATGAAGTTTTTACTGTTGGTCTTTACTCCCGGTTTGGGCGGGAATGAGGGGAAGGTAAAATGCAGGTCGGGGTGCACCAGGGCCCTGGTTTTCAGGCAGGCTGTGCATTGGCCGCAGGCCCCGGCCCCGGCTACTTTTTGCTCGCATAATAAAAATTGCGCAAAGCTGATCGCCAGGGGCAGGCCACCGCTACCTTCTTTACCCAGCATCAGTATCGCATGTGGTAAATGGCCTGATTGATAAAAATTCAATAAAGCAGATTGGGCTTTTCCCTGTCCGTAAATGGCTTGTCCTTGCATAATGATGCAAATATAATCGTAATTTGCAGGCTTAAAACAGTAAAGAAGCGTAAAGCCTGTAATTTATTCCAAAATTTATTTTGATATAATAAAAAATGCTTTTACCTTTGCATTCCCTTTGAAAAAGCTGTGCTGCCTGAAGGGCCAATCATTAATTAAGCAAAAAGAAAAATTGATCATATGAAACGTACTTTCCAACCGTCTCGTCGTCGTCGTAAAAACGTACATGGTTTCCGTAAGCGTATGGAAACTGCTAATGGACGTAAAGTTTTAGCTGCACGCCGCAAAAAAGGACGTAAAAAATTAACGGTATCTGACGAAAGCCGTTTGAAATAATATTTCCCGGATGGTTGATGGTTTTTCCTTCAGTCACTCCGAACGATTAAAATTTCGCAAACAGATTGAAACGCTTTTCCAACAAGGAGAGGCGTTTTCTGTTTACCCGTTCCGAGTGGTATATTCTTTTAGCGGCCAAAGAGCAGAACAGGATGCTCCGGCACGCGCGGGCTTCTCTGTGCCTAAAAAGAAAATGCGACATGCCCACCAGCGCAACCGGATCAAGCGCCTGCTGCGGGAGGCCTGGCGGCACCGGAAGCAGGAGGTCTATGCTACCATTCCACAAAATATACAATTACACCTCTTTTTCATCTTTACCGGCCGCGAAATACCCGATTGGCCGACAACGCAGAAAGCGATGTCGAAAATCATTACTAACTTGCAGGCATTAAACTATCCGCAAGATGGGACTGCCGGCTAAAATAATGATCGGGATCATTAAAGCGTACCAGAAAATGCTTTCACCCTGGCTGGGTGCCAACTGCCGTTTTACCCCGACCTGCTCTCAATACGGCCTGGAAGCTGTTCAGAAGTATGGCGCATTAAAAGGTGGCTGGATGGCGCTAAAGCGTATCGGCCGCTGTCATCCCTGGGGCGGGCATGGTTATGATCCCGTTAAATAATTTCCTATACAATAAACTGCTACAGGTATGGGCTTTCTAATAGTACTGTTGCTACAACTGGCATTTGTTTTTCACTGAGCCTGGTCATTGCTTTTACAGGCGTATTGGTTGTTTCCTTTATAAAATCTCCCCGCAAAGGTCGCTTATACTTATTTGCCTTCCATACACCCTTTATCGCCTGCTATACCTTTTATTTTTGGTTGCTGGGCGCTTCGGTCTTTATCAGTCAAAAATAGGAGGTGGATTCAGGTGTGGGGGATATCTGGTATGTGCCGCTTACCGGGAAAGCCGCCTGGAGCTGATCGATCTGCCGGAGACCGGCTCGATCATGAAAGACGATAAGTCGATCATTGATGCTGTGGTACAGCTCTACCAGTACAACGATAGTTTAGTCTGGGGGAAAACCTTTGATAATAGCTGTTTTGTCTTTAATGGGGATACCCTGATCTATGAAAGAGAATCGATCCTGAAAGCAGAGTGGAACCAGGGCCAGGCCATCGCCTGGGAAGATACGGACACTTTTTACCAGGTCAGAAGGGAGGCTATTACCGGGAACGCGAATAATATTGCGTTGATTGCTTGTATTGGAGTTGCGCTGCTGGTTGTCTGGATACTGAAACACCTTGTTTTAGGAAAAGCTAAGCATAAGGCTTAAGATGTTGTAAATTGCCCGAAAATAATCTTATGGAAACAATACCCGAAATAAGTTGGGGTGATTTTGAAAAAATAGAAATGCGCGTGGGCACTATTATCGAAGCGGAAGTATTCCGGGAGGCTAAAAAGCCGGCCTATAAGATCAGGATCGACTTCGGGCCTTATGGTATTAAAAAATCTTCGGCCCAGGTTACGCGTTTATACCAGCCGGAAGAGCTGATAGGGAAACAGGTAATTGCCGTACTTAATTTTCCACCTAAGCAGATCGCTAATCTTAAAAGTGAATGCCTGATCATGGGCGTAGTTGATGAGGCCGAGGTAACCCTGATCGGCCCGGGCAAGCCTGTCGCAAATGGTTTGAGAATCGGTTAAGGCCGGATCAATTATTCTGGAAATAATAATTTAACCGTTCTGCGCCTTTAAGGTGGATCGCGGTATTGGACAGTTTAAAGGGGCTATGATTGCATACTTTGCACAGCCGGAATGAAGGGGGCGCGGCTATAGCCAGCTCCCGCACATAGGCCGGTGTTTTGAAGTCTGGGAGAGACCCTGAGCGGAGTCGGCCTTCTGCGATCGTGTTCTGCCATAAGGTGCCTATAGGCGCCTGTGTGCCGGGCTTGTAGCAATAGCCGAAAGTGCTGATGATCGTATGCGGGCTGTAAAAAGGATAGGTACCGCTGGTAATCGGATGAAAGGCGCCTTCCGAGTAAACAAATTGGGGCTTGGGTATATTAATGGCCGTTTTGGCAATACCTTTTTCATTATCACAATTAATACCTATTTTTTCATAGGAAAAATACTTAGCCTGTACTGTAAGCGAAAGGCTAAGCAACAGCGAAAGAAGGATAATGGGACTTTTCATGCCGTTTTTTGTTTACTTTACATTTAGTTTAACGTAATCTTTACTGCAATATTATACGAAAATAGCAGATAATTTATCCTTTTTTTATAAAACCCTACCTTTGCCCCGATGAATGAAATAAACTTCTCGATCATTTTACTGACCGGGTCTGTACTCGCCGGTTTTATAGGCTCCCTTACCGGTCTGGGGGGAGGGATCATAATCGTTCCTTTGCTAACACTTGGTTTAGGAGTACCTATGAAGTACGCGGTAGCGGCTTCCCTGATCTCTGTAATCGGGACCTCCAGTGGCGCGGCGGCGGCCTATCTTAAAGAGGGGATCACTAATATGAAAATAGGGATGTTCCTGCAGATAGCGACCACGATCGGCGCGATACTGGGCGCAGTAATGGTTATCCTGGTAGATATTCCGGTGGATCTTATCGGGATCACATTCGGCCTGGTTTTGCTGGTTACAGCCGTGCTGACGGCTCAAAAGAAGCCGGATCACCTGGAACCTGTTGTGCCGGGCTCCGTAGCGGAGCGCTTACAGCTTAACGGCACCTTCCCCTCGAATGGTAAATTGGTCGGTTATGGTGCAAAAAGTCCTTTCCTGGGATCAATAGTGATGGCGGTGGCGGGTTTCCTGTCCGGGCTCCTGGGGGTCGGCGGCGGAGTTTTCAAGGTGCTGGCCATGGATAATATTATGCGACTGCCTTTTAAAGTCTCTACCACGACCAGCAACTTTATGATCGGGGTGACGGCACTGGCCAGCAGTATTATTTACTTTGCCGGTGGCTATGTGGTGCCCGAGGTGGTAGCCCCGATCCTCATCGGCATTATATTGGGAGCTATGCTGGGCTCAAAGGTGCTGGTAAAAATCAATGTCGGTCTGTTAAAAAGAATTTTTGCCGTAATCGTTGCTATTATAGCTGTGTATATGATTTACAATGGATACGTGGGTAATTTTAGCGCAAAACATAAATAGGATGGCAACAAATAAAGTACCCAAAAGAGACCTGGAAACTTTGGTGGGCAATACATTAAGATACGGAGTGTGGATATCTTTTATACTGTCTGCAATTGGCCTGATCTGGCTGTTAGCCCTACACCCGGAGTCGGATTTTGCCCCGGAAGCCTTACCCCTGGAGCCAGAGAAGTTCTCTTTCGGAGCTATGCTGAAAGGCTTGAGCGCTTTTAAACCTTCAGCCGTGGTAATGCTGGGCAGCCTGGTGTTATTATTGACGCCTTTGCTGAGGGTTATTTTTGCGCTTTTCGGTTATTGGAAAAGCGGCAATAAGCTCTACACCTGGATTACACTTGCGGTCCTGGTCATTATCTGGATCAGTGTACTGATCGGGGTCACTCATTAATGCTTAATTGTAAAAGGTTAATTGTTAATGAATAAGAACATTAACAATTAACCTTTTATTGCTCTTTCAATTGCTCTCTCCGGAGGAAGTACTTGCCCAGGATATCGAACTCCAGGTTTACCGCATCCCCGGGTTGCAGATGATGAAAGCCGGTATGCTCAAAAGTATAGGGAATGATAGCTACCTGGAAACTGTTCCGGGTCACATTAAAGGCTGTAAGGCTCACCCCGTTGATACAAACAGAACCTTTCTCAATCATTAAAGCGGCAAACGGTTCCGGGAAGCGGAATGTAATAAGGTGGCTGCCCTCCCGCGGTTCTATCTGTTCGCATGTACCGGTGCCATCTACATGCCCCTGTACCATATGCCCGTCCAGCCTTGTTCCTAATAAAAGAGCTAGCTCTAGATTAACTTCTTTACCCACACTCCATTGGGAAAGGGTAGTTTTCTGTAAAGTTTCCTCAATCGCGGTGACCTTATAATCTCCATCGCCTATGGATACTACCGTGAGGCAGACGCCGTCGTGGGCGACCGATTGATCTATAGATAATTCACTGTATAGCGGAGATTGAATGGTGAAATGAAGGTTGCGGCCTTCTTGTTCTATGAGGCTGATTTTGCCTGTATTTTTAATAATTCCTGTAAACATCTTATTGTTTTATTGCATATCCGGTATGGATGTAACTACTATCCGGTACCTGCTCATTCATCTGGATCTGTATTCTGTTACCCGTTGCTTCAAAAATAAGCCGGAACATACCCGAAACGGTATCTGTAGGGTTGCAAAACAGCTGACCGCCTTCTGTGTACTCCACGAGAGTATCGGTCATGGCCAGGCCATACCTGGTGGTAGTTAGCGCTAAAATATTGCCGTTGCAAAAACCACTTACATTGACTTTGTTCTTTAAAGTATCCAGGGCAGGGGCTCCGGGGGTAAAAGTAAGGATATAGTCCCGGGTACGCAAGAAAGTCATATCCGGCAGGTAAATGGAGTCGTGGAACAGCCAGGTCCCTTCAAATAATTCATTGGGGTAGATACAGACAGAATTGTCCGGTATGCCCGGGAAACTGTCATTGTAATTAGCCGCAATGGGGTCATTGCAATATTTCCGGGTCAGGCCCAGGTCTACCGGGTCGGGGTCTTTGTATTTTTCACAGGCAGCTAAGCCGGCAATACCGAGGAGCGCTGTTATTAATATGAAGTACTGAACTTTTCTCATGTGAATCGGGTTCAAAAATACATTATTACCTGCTTTACCGCATCATTTGCAGCTAATAATTAAGCGGGCTGTTACTCTATATAAAACGGGAGGCTGAACAAATTCTTGTTCAGCCTCCCGGAAAATTATGGTTTCAATAGAAAATTACTTGTTTTTCTCATCAGTCGCTACTAAATCCTGAACGAATTTAGAAATAGAAGCAATACGGCTGGTATTTAATACATAGTGGATAAATTTACCATCACGCTCTGTATTCACAATATTTGCCCTGCGCAAAATAGCCAAATGCTGAGAGGCAACAGATTGTTCTAATCTTAACTTTACATAAATGTCTGTAACATTCATACGCTTGTGCTCCTCTAGCAATTTGATGATCTGCTGACGCAATTTGTGATTAATTGCTCTCAATGTCATAGCTGCACTCTTTACGGCAATATAATCCAGTTTTGTCTGCTCTTCTGAGTTATCATCTTTTCTAATCACCAATGTACTGGCTGTGAGTTGTTCCATCATTATTTATTTAAATTAAATTGAGTTAATCAAATTTATTGATACCGTTCAGGTATATTTAATTTTCCCAGGTGTGAGTTAAAGGTAATGGCACTGCAGGAGTGGATTTTGTTTTAGGTAATTGACAGCAAATATAGACCAATTAGCTTAAATACTAATATAAAATTTTTATAAAAGAGTGTAGTAAAATTCCTACAAGATTTTATTCCGTTTCTTAAAGTGCTTATCTGTAAAGGGTTACAGCTGATCCATTTGAAAAATAAGCAGTAATAAGAAGTTCTTTAAATCTTAAAAATTTGTTATATTGATAAAGTTGCATAGAGCAATTCCAATTCTGAAAGAATCATAGCAGTTGCTCCCCAGACTATAGTTTCCGCATCTAATTTATAAACGGGTGCTTCCCAAAACATATTATCTCCTTTGGACGGGATAATGATGCGCTCTGTCTTCCGGGAAGCAAACAGGTTTTCGAGGTCGGGGTAGATGATCCGGGCCACTTCATAATCTGATTTTTGCAGTGGGGGCTTTGCCGGGGCAAAAGCGATCACCGGCCGGATCAGGAAATTACTGACATTGACAAAAAGAGGGCTGAGTTGCCCGGCGATTTCAACACTTTGGGGATCCAGGCTGATCTCTTCATTGGCCTCCCGCATCGCGGTATGTACAATGTCCCGGTCGCTCAGTTCGCGCTTCCCTCCGGGTAAGGCGATTTGCCCGGAATGGCTGCCGCCGTCATTACTTCTCTGGATCAACACCAGGTGGGTACGTTGCCGCTCGGGGTAAAGCAGGATCAGGACGCCGCTTTCCCGGGCATTATCCGAAACTTCCAGGGAGGTTTCCGCCCTGAATGCCGGCAACATACGTTTATGGGCGGCACTTCCCGGCAGGGGCTCTACGAGCTTTTGGGCCAATTGCGCTTTGAGTTGTGTCCAGTTGAAAGTATGCATCGTGCGACAAATATAACATTAATACATTTGCCTGTTTCCCTATGCCCCCGGTTTATTTAACGTAAGGCAAAAGATTTAAGCCTTAACTTTGCGGGCATCAAATCAATCTCTTTTTACATTATGAAGTATTATAGCTTTACCTTGTTTGCTGCGCTTAGTCTTGGCCTTTACTCCTGTGGTGGTAATGTACCGGAGGGGGCAGAAAAGCCTGAATTTAAAATGGACCAGGAAGCCGCCATTATGGACTCTGTAATTAACCTGGAAGCCGGTGACGACATGAAGTTTAACCGTTCGGCATTTACGATACCGGCAGGAAAAGAAGTTACCCTGACTTTAAAGCATACTGGTAAAATGGATAAAAACGCTATGGGACATAATGTAGTGATCCTGAAAGCCGGGGAAGAGGTAAGAGCATATGGCAATGAGGCGCAAAAAGCTAAAGAAGAAGAGTATACGCCTCAAAGTTTAGCGGCAAAAGTAGTGGCGCATACTAAACTGATCGGTGGCGGTGAAAGTACGGAGTTGAAATTTACTATTGCCGAACCGGGCGAATATCCTTTCCTTTGTAGTTTCCCGGGACATTACCCGATCATGAAAGGAACGATTACAGTTAAATAATTTTTTATAAACAATATTTAAAATGAAGGATTACAACTTCTCGGCAGGAGAAAGGCTGATGCGCTACGTACAGGTAGATACGCAAAGCGACCCGTTTTCTGAGGCACAACCCTCTACCGAAAAACAAAAAGACCTCAGCCGTATATTGGTTGAAGACTTGAAAGCATTGGGTATAACCGATGCGGAGCTGGATGAGCATGGTTATGTCTATGCGACCATTCCTTCCAATATAGATCGGGAGGTGCCTACAGTTTGCTTCTGTGCTCACGTAGATACTGCCCCGGATTGCAGCGGGACTAATGTTAAGCCGATCCTGCACCCAAAATGGGATGGGACTGATATCGTTTTGCCGGATGATCATTCAGTGGTGATCTCTACAACCAAACATCCTTACTTAAAGGAAAGAATAGGGGATGATATTATCACTGCATCAGGATTGACCCTGCTCGGCGCGGATGATAAGGCCGGTGTAGCCGTAATTATGGACATGGCGCAATATTTAATGGCGCATCCTGAAGTGGCGCACGGCCGTATCCGTATCCTGTTTACCCCGGATGAAGAGGTAGGTCGCGGTGTAGATGCCATAGACATGAAAAGGCTGGATGCCGACTTCGGCTATACCTTGGATGGGGGCGAGCGCGGTCACCTGGAAGGAGAAAGCTTCTCGGCAGACGGTGTAACTATACGGATTCATGGCATTAGCGCCCATCCAGGCTATGCAAAAGATAAACTGGTAAATGCGATAAAAATTGCTGGGGAATTCCTGGACGCTTTGCCAAAAGACAGCTGGAGCCCGGAAACAACCGAAGGTAAACAAGGCTTTGTACACCCCGTTAATATCAATGGTGCGGCAGAAGTTACTACCTTAAACTTTATTATCAGGGACCATGATACCGCCCAGCTTAAGGTCTATGAAACCAGGCTGGAGTATATTTTAAAAGAAGTAGTAACCCGGTATTCCGGCGCCAAATATGAATTTGTTGTAAAAGAGCAATACCGCAACATGAAAGAGGTGCTGGATCAGCGTCCCGAAGTGATGGATATTGCTGAAGAAGCTTACAAACAGGCCGGTCTTAATCCACAACGTATCAGTATCCGTGGTGGAACAGATGGCTCCAGGCTTTCTTTTATGGGCCTGCCTTGTCCTAATATCTTTACCGGGGAAATGGGCATCCACTCTAAAGAAGAATACTGCAGTGTGCAGGATATGCAAAAAGCTGTAGAAGTTTGTGTAAATATCGCCGGTATTGTTGCCAAAAAATAATTTTATAACCAAAAAATAAACAACAAGTATGAGTATTTCTGATATCTTATTTCAACGCAATAAAGATAAAGCGGAGCAAAATTTAAATAATGGCCTGGCATTCCTGGAGCAGAATAAAGCGAACCCGAATGTACAGGTACTGGAAAGCGGCCTCCAATACGAAATATTACAGGAAGGTGAAGGCGCTCATCCTACTGCCACTTCAAGCGTGACCTGTCATTACCATGGTACCACTATTGACGGAAAAGTATTTGACAGCTCCGTGCAGAGAGGTACACCGGCGACTTTCCCTTTGAACAGGGTGATTGCCGGCTGGACAGAAGGAGTACAATTAATGCAGCAGGGCAGTAAGTTCCGCTTTTTTATCCCGCCGCATTTAGCTTATGGCGATCGCCAGGTAGGTAGCGATATCGGCCCGAACAGTACTTTGATCTTCGAAGTAGAACTTTTGGGTATTCAATAAAACAGGAAAAACAATAAATTATGAAAACAAATAAGCAAACAAATGCCATTGGCCTGGATCAGCGACAATCTGAAGCTTTGGCCGGAAATTTGAACACCTTATTGGCTAACTATTCTGTATTTTACCAGAATGTAAGAGGTTTTCACTGGAACGTTAAAGGCCAGAAATTTTTTGAATTGCATGTAAAGTTTGAAGAACTGTACAATGATCTTGTGCTGAAAATTGACGAGATCGCTGAACGTATCCTGACCCTGGGCTATGCGCCGGAGCATAATTTCAGCGTATACATCGAAGCTTCAAGCATTAAAGAGTCTAAAGAAGTTAATGACGGGCTTAAGTGTGTCCGCAATATCCTGGATTCCTTTAAGACGACTATCGAGCTGCAAAGAGCATTACTCGACCAGTCGGCTGAGGCGAATGACGAAGGTACCAATGCCTTAATGAGCGACTATATCCGGGAACAGGAAAAACTGGTATGGATGTACTCCGCTTACCTGGCCTAGGTTTTAATGTATCAAGTTGTATTTAAAAGTGCTTTTGAACAACGTTCAAAAGCACTTTTACTTTTTGTGTTTGTCATAGACAATATAATAATTATGTGGTATATTGGCGTTTAAATATAAATTTATACCTGATTTGATGCACTTGAAAAAATGTTGCCTGCTTCTCCTTCTGCTGCTATGCGACGTGTTCAACAGTTACACGCAATATAAAATAAGCGGTATCCTGGTCGATACGGCAGGTATGACTAATATGGCTTATACTTCTGTATCGGTAATGAGTATGCAGGATAGTGTGCTGCAGGATTATACCCGTGCAGATGAGGCTGGTAAATTTGAACTGAATGTTGCGCAGAAAGGGGATTATTTTATCCGCTACGCGCATCCGATGTTTACTTCTTTTGTTGCGGATATAAAGGTAAAAGAAGCCAACACCAGTGTGGATACGGTGCATATGCTCAGCCTCCAAAATTTATTGGAAACATTCGTGGTACGGGATTCCCGACCGATCACGATAAAAGGAGATACGATTGAATATACCGCGGATAGCTTTAAAGTAAGGGCATTTGCCAATGTAGATGAATTGCTGAAGCGCCTGCCGGGTATAGAAGTCGATAAGAACGGTAAGATAACAGCACACGGCAAAGAAGTACAGAAAATGCTGGTAGATGGCGACGAATTTTTTTCGGACGACCCGGCGGTATTGGCTAAAATGCTTCGGGCCAGTGCTGTGGATAAAGTGCAGGTGTTTGATAATAAATCGGAAACGGCAAAGCTGACCGGGATAGATGATGGGGAACAGGTAAGAACCATCAACCTGACGCTTAAAGAAAGTGCGAAGCAGGGTTATTTCGGCAAAGTGGAAGCGGGCGCCGGACTTCCTGATTTTTACCAGGGCCAGGCGATGATCAATGTATATCGTAAAAAGCAGAAATTTACGGCCTTCGCCATCGGGAGTAATACCAATAAAGTAGGCTTAGGCTGGAGTGAAGAGGATCGCTTTGGCGGTTCGGGGAGATCCTTTACTGAAAATGAGAATGGCTATTTAACTGCTAGTGGCGGCAGCCTGGATGCCGGGGGTATTGCCGGTGACGATGGTAATTTTAGTGGCCAGGGTTTACCCCGGACCGTAAATGGCGGGCTGCATTATGATAATAAATTTGGTAAATACGGGAGCAGTTATGCCCTGGACTACAGGATTAATAGCAACGGCACCAGGGGCTACCAGAATACCCATACGCAGTATGTAATGCCGGACACCCAGTATGTAAGTGACAGCCGCTACGAATTTGACCGGCAAAGCCTGGGGAATGCACTTGCTGCAAAAACCGAGCTTAAATTAGATTCCATGCGCACCGTTATCGTTAAGCTGAATGGTAATATGACTGATTCCCGTTCTAATTCTGTTACCACCGGTAGCAACAGCAATATAAACGGGGATCTGCTGAATGAGAGTGATAGCCGTACAGAAGGTTCCAGTAAGAATTACAGGGGTAATGCAGATCTTACCTATTCTCAAAAAATGAAAAAGACAGGTCGCTCTTTAGTGCTCAATCTTAACGGGAATTACAATCAAAGTATAGGAACAAATAATTTCCTCTCTAACAGTAAGTTTTATGTTACCAACACAGAGTTGCATTACAACCAGCTGAAAAAAGATAGCTCTTCGAATTTTTCGGGTGGTGCAACACTGACGTATTCAGAGCCATTGATCAAGGATAAGCTTTTTTTGACGGCCAGTCTGGGATCAAAATATTTAGGAGACCGGTCGAGATTGTCTACATTTGATAAAGAGCCGGATGGGAGGGAAAGTTTTAATGATTCTTTCAGTACTAATATGGATTATTCCGTATTCACCAATAATGTGGCCGGTTTTTTGCGTTATACCAGTAAGCCCTGGAATTTATATGGCGGATTGCGGGTAACGAGCACTCAATACCGGAATGTCAATAATTTTACAGATGAGCGTTTCTCCAGAGATTACCTGAATTTCTTTCCTACGGCATCTGTGTCCTTCAACAAAAGCAGGAATACCAGGCTTGCGCTATGGTACAACGGGTCTACGCAGCAGCCCAGTGCCGGGCAGATACAGGTAGTCGTAAGAAATAATGATCCCCTGAATGTACGCATCGGCAATCCTGATCTTACTCAGGAGTTCCGGCATAACTTCAGGGCCAGCTATAATTCTTATAAAATGATCTCGGAGCAATCTACGTATATCTCTGCGAATGCCGGGGTTGTGCAAAATGCTTTTTCCGAAAGCAGGACGATCTCCGAAGAGGGCGTGAATACTTTCCAGACCATTAACATAGATGGGAACTGGAATGCAAGTGCCTGGGCGCATCAGTCGTTTAAGATCAGGCCTTTAAAGACTAATCTTTCTTTAGGGCTGAACGGTAATTATTCGGTAAACAATACTTTACTTAACAATATAAAAAACCGTTCTACAAACCTGTCCGGAGGTCCCAATCTGAGTTTAAATCATTACAGCGATACCGGCCTGGTATTTAGCTTTAGTGTTTCGGTAAATTACAATGCCAACCGGAATACGGTAAACACGGGCGTAAGGACTAACCTGTTCAGCATGCAGCAAAGGCTGGACCTCTCTTACGAATTCGGTTCCGGCCTAACCATAGGTGCTGAAACAAACTGGCAATACCGCCAGAAAATGGACGCCAATGATAAATACAATAATGTACTGATCAGCAATGTGTACGTGCAGCAGTCTTTATTAAAAGATCGTAGCCTGCAATTGCGCCTGGAAGGTAATGACTTGTTGAATAACAATGTGGGGGTATGGCGGTACAATTTAAACAACACCATAACGGATACCAATCACAGTACCATTAAAAGATATTTTATGTTTGTAGTCACCTGGAACTTTACCCGTTCTAAAGAAAGTGCCACACAGGATTCAGATGCAGCAACAGATATTAACTAAAATCCCTCCAGGAATAACTATGAGATCATTCGCGATATTGATATTAATACTATTGTTGCCGGCATGGCCTTTATATGCCCAGTTCAGCAGTAAGGGCAGTATTGCCTTTACCCGTTCGGTAAATATGAGATTGAGTATGCAATTAGAGGCCAGTGATGAACTTAAAAACAGCACTTATTTTAAAGAGCAGATCAAAAAGACTCCTACAAATTACCCTACCTATTTTAAAATGAGCTTTAACGAGCAAACATCACAGTATTTCTTTGATAAAGCCGGTGAGGCCGCTACGGGAATGTTCTGGGACAGCAAAGTAGCTTCGGAGAACACAGTTATCCAGGATTTTAGCCAACATAAACTTACCGCTCAAAAAGAAATTTACGAAAAGAGTTATATCATTAACGATAGCCTGCCCAGGTACCAGTGGAAGATACATGATGATGTACGGGAAATCGCCGGCTATCAATGCCGCAAAGCGACTACGATCATTCATGATTCTGTAGTAGTGGTGGCCTATTACACCGACCAGATACTGGTCAGCTCGGGTCCCGAGTCATTCGGCGGCTTGCCCGGTATGATCTTAGGGCTTGCGATACCAAGGTTGTATACCACCTGGTTTGCCACCAAAGTAACCGATGTGGAACTTTCCGAAAAAGAAATTAAAAAAATAAAAAAGGGCAAAACCGTAGACTTTAAAACCCTCCGGAAAGAGATAGAGCCAAGCCTTAAGGATTGGGGTAGCTGGGGGCACGCCACCCTTTGGCGGGCCACCTTTTAGTGTAAAAGCAAGGTTTTTCATTCATTGAAAAACCTTTGCTTTTTATATACATTAGAAAATATAGCCCAGCCCCAGCTGTAGCGGGCTTGCGGAAGTATTGGCAACAATCCCCGGGTTATTATTCCTGGATTCCCAGCCGATTAAAAGTTTTGAAGTAAGGGTAAAAGGGATTTTAGGCGTAACCATAAACTTCAGGCCCAGGCCCAGGTCCAGTCCATAGGCGAAAGCCTTATGGGAATAGTAGCTTATACCTGTCCATCCACCTATTCTATATCCGGAGAAGTTATTGTACCCGAGGAAAATACCCGGTTGTACAAAGGCCTGCCAGCGGCTGTTGGCTCTTTGCCCCCAGGTCTGGCGTGCCGCTAAGGTTAAATTTAAAGAACGGTAGCTGAATTCCGAATCGCCCATATCGGTACAGCCTTCACAGGCATCATCCGTATTCCGGGCAGCATATTCCAGCTGTGCTGCCCAGGAAAAGTTACTCCCCGTAATATAGCTGTTCAGGTAAACAGAAGCTACCGGTTGCCAATAACTGTTTTTGTATTGGAATTTATTGTCAATATGATACCGGAAGGGCAGGGCACCCGCTTCATATAGGCGCTTCTGGTTATTACCAGGCGCTTCCCGGGCTATGGCCGGTTTGCTTAAGGCGAAAAGCATTAAGCATGCTGATGTTTGTAGTTTATTCATGATTATAGTGGTTTGGGAAAACGAATATATTGATTTTTAGGACATTCCGGCACGGCCAGGGATATTTTTAGTTATACCTGGCTGTTGAGCACACTCCTTTTACCCGGCGACTTATTTTAGTATTTATTATGGCCCTAAGGCGTATCTTTGCCGCAGTTTTAAAGAAAGACATTTTATGCCTAAAATTTCAAAACGTGGTGAGCTGATGCCGCCATCGCCCATTAGAAAATTAACGCCGTTCGCGGATGCCGCGAAGAAAGCCGGTACTACTGTATACCATCTTAATATCGGACAACCTGATATTGAAACACCGGAAAGCATTTTGCAGGCGGTTAAAGATACCGATCTTAAAGTACTGGCTTATAGCCCCAGTGAAGGGTTTGAGTCCTACCGGGTCAAGCTGGCGGAATATTATCAACGCCAGGGCCTGGATGTAGGTAAGCAGGATATTATCATTTCTACGGGCGGGTCTGAAGCCATCGCGTTCGCAATGCAGGCTTGCCTGAATCCTGGTGATGAGATCATTATCCCGGAACCTTTCTATGCCAACTATAATGGCTTTGCTGTAGCTGCCGGGGTTAAAGTAGTGCCTATTGGCTCTACGATTGAAGAAAATTTTGCCTTACCGCCGATCGAAGCTTTTGAGAAGGCCATAACGCCTAATACCAAAGCGATCATGATCTGTAACCCTAATAACCCAACCGGTTATTTATACAGCAAAGAAGAGCTGATGGTCTTAAGAGATATCTGCCTGAAGCATGACCTTTTCCTGTTCAGCGATGAAGCGTATCGGGAGTTTTGTTATGATGGTGCAAAGCACTTCTCCGCACTGGCTTTGGAAGGATTGGAGCAGCACGCTGTTTTACTGGATACGATCTCTAAACGTTATTCTGCCTGTGGCGCGCGTATCGGTGCTCTGGTGACTAAAAACCAGGACCTGTATACCGCGGTATTGAAATTCGCACAGGCGCGTTTATCTCCGCCTACTTTTGAGCAGATATTAGGCGAAGCGGCCTGCGATCTCCCGGCCGACTATTTTGATGGCGTATTGAATGAATACAGGTTACGTCGTGATTTGTTAGTGAAACGTTTACAGGCTATGGAAGGTGTGATTTGCCCGAACCCGGGCGGTGCTTTTTACGCGATGGCCAAGCTGCCGATCGAAGATAGTGAGCATTTCTGTCAATGGTTACTGGAAAGCTTTAGCCATAATGGCGCGACCGTAATGATGGCGCCGGCAAGCGGATTCTACGCTACACCGGGCCTGGGTAAAAATGAAGTGCGTATGGCCTATGTGTTGAATGAAGACGCGATCAATCACGCGATGGATTGCCTGGATGCCGCATTGAAAGAGTATAAAACCAAATTTGCATAAACTACAAACTGCATGTTTCCTCCGGGACATGCAGTTTGTTTATAGTCTAATTATTATAACATCAGATGAACTCATTTAACAGAGCTAACTGGATTGATTACATCCACCAATTGCAGGACCAGATTTGTGCCGCTTTAGAAAAAGCTGATGGCCTTGCTACATTTATAGAAGACCGCTGGGAGCGGCCTGAAGGTGGAGGCGGTAAAACAAGGGTCATCAGTAATGGCGCGGTGCTGGAAAAAGGTGGTGTAAATACGTCTGTGGTGGAAGGCCAGGTGACGGAGGTGATGCGCAAAGCATTAGGCATAGATGGTGATCGCTGGTTCGCCTGCGGCTTAAGCCTGGTCCTGCATCCGCGCAACCCGCATGTGCCTACCACGCATGCCAACTGGCGTTATTTTGAATTATATGATACAGAAGGAAAGGTGACCGACCAATGGTTTGGCGGTGGCGCTGATCTTACGCCCTATTACCTGGACGAAGCGGATGCCAGACATTTTCATACGACCTTAAAAAAAGCGGCAGATACTTTTGATACAAGTCTTTACCCGGTTTTTAAACAGCAATGTGATGCCTATTTCAATAACGCGCACCGCGGGTTTGAGATGCGGGGCATAGGCGGCGTGTTCTACGATCATCTACGCCCGGGAGCTCCCTTAGCCCCCGGATTGTCTTTACAGATGGATGTTGCAACGCTGTTTGCTTTCCAGCAGGCTAACGGTAACTGCTTCGTGGATGCTTATATCCCTATCATTGAAAAAAATAAAGACAAGGAATTTAGCCCGGAGCAAAAATACTGGCAGGAGATCCGCAGGGGCCGCTATGTGGAGTTTAACCTGATCCACGACCGTGGAACGATCTTTGGATTAAAGACAAATGGAAGAACAGAAAGCATCCTGATGAGCCTGCCTCCTACCGTACGTTTCGATTATGATTACCAGCCACAGGCGGGAAGCCCTGAAGCCGAATTACTGGATGCCTGCAGGCATCCCAGGGCCTGGGCCGGATAGACTAAAGAAACCCGCACAAAAAATTTGAGCAAAACAGATATGTTATGATATTACAAAGAAGAAATAGGATCAATAGAAGCAGCGCAGCCATCAGGAGCATGCTGGCCGAAACAGTGCTGACCCCAAGCGATTTTATCCTGCCCATTTTTATAACAGAGGGAGAAGGGATTGAAGAAGAAATAAGTTCTATGCCCGGCTATTACCGGCGCTCCCTGGATAAAACGATCCGGGAAGTAAAAGAAATCTGGAATATGGGTATCCGGTCGGTACTGCTTTTCATTAAGTGTGCTGATGAGCTGAAAGACAATACGGGTAAGGAAAGCTGGAACCCGGACGGGCTGATGCAAAGAGCGATAAAAGCTATTAAAGACGCCGTTCCTGAAATCGTGCTGATGACAGATGTGGCCCTGGACCCTTATTCTGTTTATGGTCATGATGGCATTGTAGACCCTGATAAAGGGATTATTGTAAATGATGCTACAGTAGAAGCGCTAACCCGGATGAGCTTAAGCCATGCCGCTGCCGGTGCCGACTTTATCGCCCCCAGCGATATGATGGACGGCCGCATAGGCGCGTTCCGGTCTGCCCTGGAAGCAAGTGGTTTCAGCAATGTAGGTATTATGAGTTATACCGCTAAGTATGCCAGTTGTTTCTACGGCCCGTTCAGGGATGCGCTGGATTCGGCGCCCGGATTCGGGGACAAGAAAACTTACCAGATGAATTATGCCAATCGCCTGGAAGCATTAAATGAATTATATAATGATGAAGCGGAAGGTGCGGATATCGTCATGGTAAAGCCGGCGATGGCTTACCTGGACATCATCCGGGAGATCAAAAATGCGACGACTTTGCCGGTTTCGGCTTATCACGTAAGTGGCGAATATGCTATGATCAAAGCTGCTGCCGAGCGAGGCTGGCTGGATGAGGATAAAGCGATCATTGAAAGCCTTACTTCGATCAAGCGTGCCGGCGCCGACCTTATCGCGACCTATTTTGCCAAAGACGCGGTAAAACTATTATAGCGGATACCGGTAATGTTAAAAAGCTTGTGCCCGTGTATGTAAACACGGGCACAAGTCTTTTCTAAGCCTTTAACTATTTAACAGGTATGGTTCCTGGTTGCTTTGCCGGTACTGATATCAAATATTTCGTCCGACTCCAGGATGTAAGTTCCCGGTTCTAATTTATTGGTCAGTAGCCACATTGTATGCGCGATATCTTTTGCTTCAATCGGGCGGTATTTCCTTGCCTTTCCATTAAGTAACGGCTGTGCCGCTTTTAATACCAGCCCGCCAATCGTTTCCAGCAACCTGGGTCTTTCTCTTTTGCCGACAATAAAACTGGGCCGGTAAATAAATACCTGCGGTATTCCGGTGTGGGATAACTGTTGTTCTGCTACCGCTTTGCGGCTCAGGTATTCATTTTTAGCATCCAGGCTGGTACCGATACTGCTGATATAGTGAAACTGGGAAACGCAGTTTTCCCTTGCCCATTTTGCGATCTGCAGCGGATAATGAATCTCCACTTTCTCATAAACAGAACGGTCCGGGGTCTGTGCCTTTGTGGTACCCAGGCAGGAATAAACTGCCTCCACATCTTCAATTTGCTTCAAGGTAGCATCCAGGTTATCAAAATCGGTAAGGATTACTTTTACTTTGTCGTTTTGGGAGATAAAGGGTCTGCGGGATAGCACAAAAATGTTTTCAATACATTTATCCTGGCTTAATTCTTCTATTAAATGCCCTCCCACTAAACCGGTTGCTCCTGCGATTAAAACATTCATCTTCAAAAAATTTCAGTAGATGACAATAGTATTATTAGGTAATTCAAATTTCAAAATACTGTCGTACATTTCATTTCAAAACTATATGCAAGTTAAACAATTAGCGGCCGCCAAATCTTAATAGGAACTTAAAAGATAAAGGCTTCAACTACCCGCCGCTGTTAACTATAGCCGGATGCTTGTTCTTCCTTGAGTTTCCCTGTTTTTCTTCTCCTGATTTTAACTGGAATTTTAGATTTTTCGGGCGATTCATGCTGATAGTATTTCCGCCTAGGGGCGTGTATTGACCGAACAATAATTATTACACACTTTTTAGCTTCGTGTTTTTTGTTGGGCGCAGCTATCTCTTGCCGGGACGTGCCGCTTTTTTTATAACGGAGATAAAAGAGAATGGCCCATCCGATGGGCCATTCTCTTTTATCTATTTAAAATAAGCTTCGCTATTTCGTGCCGGGGCTACGGATTCCGGCCAGCTCATCCGGGTACCTTTTTTTATATCCAGGGGTAAGGCTGCTTTTTTCCTGCTGAACATTTCGGGTTCTTCACAAGCCAGGTAAACCAGCGTGGCGATGGTTGCCGCATTGCGCTTTATGTCTTCCCATACGATCTTATCATAAGTGTCCAGCCCGGTATGCCAGGTATAGGTGCCATAATCCCAGCTATTGCTGATAAGGAAAAAGGCAGGTACATCATAAGGAATAAACGCCGCATAATCTGAGCCGCCGCGACCGCCGGGGTTCCCGGGGAAATCTGTTTTGATCTCTTTCCGGTTCTCCTCGGGCAGGTACGCAAACCACCGGCCAAAATAATCATAGGCATCCAGGAAGCCCAGACCATTGATCCAGTTGATTCTCCCGGTGCCATTGTCCTGGTTGAACAATACCGATATTTTAGGCATCATGTCCGGGTGGTCGGCCACATAACCCCGGGAACCGTTCAGGCCCTGCTCTTCGCCGCCCCAATGGCCTACAATGATACTTCTTTTGGGATTAGGGTAATGTTGTTTCAGGATACGCATCACCTCCATCATAAGAATAGTTCCGGTGCCGTTATCAGTAGCGCCGGTACCACCATCCCAGCTGTCCAGGTGGGCCGAGAGCATTACGTACTCTTCCGGTTTGACGCTGCTTTTAATCTCCGCTATAGTATTCAATGCAGGCTGATCAGCGGGATGTTTGGACGTAGCTTTTAAGCGCAGCTTAGGCGTAATGCCCCGGCTGGTGAACCGGTAGAGCATCTGGTAGTCCTCCATGCGGATGTCTATATGAGGTATCTTTTTTGTTTTGGTACCAAAGATGCGGTTGGCGCTCCAGCCGCCGCTCCAGTAAGAGGACAGTACGGCTACGGCCCCGGCAGCTTCCAGTTGCTGCTGGACTTGATTAAAGTTGGTGCCCATACGCTTTAGCTGCTCGTTCCAGATATCAGCGGATTTTTGTTTGCTGTCCAGGAAGTTTTTATAATCTTTTTCCAGTGCGGCCTCCTTCCAGCTGCTCTCCGGCCTGCCGGAAAGTTCTGGTTTGGAGATCAGGACGATTTTACCTTTGGCGCTGGGTAACCAGCTTTGGAAAGCAAGCGAGTCCCGGAGTAATGGCAGGGCGATCACTTCAGCTTCCAGATCTTTACCTTTCGGCGTTTGCGGCGACCAGGCCAGCTGTATACCTTGTAGCTGTACCTTCCTCGGTGCCGTCATTACCACTTCCGTTTCGCCGCGTTCCCAGCCTTTCCAGGTGCCATAAGTTTCGCTATGGGCAGCAATGCCCCATTTCTTATAAGTGCTCACCAGCCAGTTGCTGGCCTGTGCCAGTTGCGGGCTGCCCATCAACCTGGGGCCTATGTCATCCATAAGTTCCATGCCCAGCAGCTCCATCTGTTTACTGTTGGCCGCTTCTTTTTGGATTTGGGCAATAATATTGGTATCAACCTGGGCCTGTGCAGGTGCGGCCCATAAACCGGCGGCACACAGCACACTAAAAAATCGGGTACGTGTCATTTTGAAATATAAAAAGAAGGAGCTAAGATAATATAAATCTTTTAGCAAAGAAAAGGCGGATCACTATTGTGTAGTTATTGGGAGACTCGATAATAAAATGCAATTGATTTATATCTGAATGAATTTTATTTGTTATATTAGCTAAGCGAAGGATTAGAATATATTAGTTTGCCTATATAAAAACGATCATCATGAAAAAAATGTTTACCACTTTGGCTTTGCTGATGCTGTCTGCCTCTCTTTTTGCTCAAACGGAATTTATTCCTTTGGGCGCAACATGGTTCTATAGGGGATTTAATGTCGGCTATGGCTCACCGAACCCTGAATATAATACTGCTCACGAAGTAATCGCTGAAGTCCCGGAAAATGGTGTTATTAAAAAGGTTGTAACAACAAAACAGGAATACGCATATGTACGTATATATCCTTATGATACCCTGCGGGAATTGGTAAGAAGTGGGGTAAGTACTTCCATCGATTCCTTATACGAGCAAAATGATACGGTATTTATTTATAACCATAGATGGGAACGCTATACTCCGCTTTATGTGTTTAATGTAAATGAAGGGGATACTATTAAAATTCCTTCTTTTCATAGCTACGATACCGCCTTAGTTTTCGAAAGTGATAGTTTCCTTTATTTTATAGTAGATTCTATAAGATTGAAAGACTTTGGCGGACACCTGCTCGAAACGTACTATACCCGTAACTTTTACGGTGATTATGATACAAGTCATGCAAACTTTCCTATGCCCCTTCCTACATCCTTTCCCAAGGCTAACTGGTCTGCGCGGCATGAATATAAGTTGCGGCCGGACTTACCTTCCCATCCTGACGCAACGTTTACCGAACTGCTTGGCCTTGGGGGCTATACCCGGAAGTTCGGCGGCTTTGGCGGAGGACTTTTGCCCCTGGATATTCCGAATTTTGATATGATACTTTATGATGGTGATATCAGGGAGGACAAGATTGCCTGTTACTATGATACCAGCATCCAGTTTAACCTTTATGAAATCCCATGCGACTCTTTTTTTATCGGGCGATTTGTAAGTATTAAGCCAATACAATCATCCGGTATAAGCATTTACCCGAACCCCTTGGGTAAAGATGGTATAATGACAATACAGTCTGGTAAACAACTACCGGCGGACGCCCGCTTAAATGTATTAAATATGAATGGACAAGTATTGCGCACGGCAACAATCGGGCAGAAGACCACTTATAATTTAGATTTAAGTAGCCTGCCCGCCGGAGTTTATTTTGTCGTTTTTGAATACAACAGCCAGCGTTACTATCATAGGGTCGTTAAGAGTCAATAATACATTGAACAAGATCCGGGGGCTTATTTCATAAAAAGATCATGTCCAGTCCGGGCAAAAAAACAGAACTTTGCCGCTCAATTCATGCAAAAATATGATGTGGAAAGGAATTAAGTTAAGCTTACTGGGCCTTGTTGCCTGTGCGCAATTACATGCCCAGGCTCCGGCACGTCCTAAATTGGTGGTCGGTGTAGTCCTGGACCAGATGCGTTGGGATTATTTATACCGTTATGCCGACCGTTATGGAAAAGGCGGGTTTAAACGCCTGATGAATGAAGGGTTTAATTGCGAAAATACAAGTATCGTCCATTTACCTTCTTACACCGCTCCCGGGCATGCGACTATTTATACCGGGTCGGTACCGGCGCTACACGGTATTGCGGCCAATGACTGGATCAATCGTAAAGGCGCACAAGAGATGTATTGCACCCAGGATGATAGTGTGATGACGGTAGGTAGCAGTAGTAAAGCCGGGATGATGAGCCCTAAAAACCTATTAGCAACTACAGTGACGGATGAACTTCGCTTGGCGACTAATTTCCGCAATAAAACTATAGGTATTTCTTTAAAAGACCGTGGCGCCATATTACCGGCGGGCCATACGGCCAATGCCGCGTATTGGTTTGATGCCAGTAACGGCGCTTTCATTAGCTCAACTTTTTATGGTAAAGCTTTACCTGCATGGCTGAATGACTTCAATAAGCGTAATGTAACAGATAGCCTGTTAAGTATTGACTGGAATACATTGTACCCCATTAATACCTATACGCAAAGTACGGCTGATGATAATGCTTACGAATCTAAGCTGAAAGGGGAGCAGGCGCCGACCTTTCCCCATAAGCTCAAGTCTTTTATTGATACCGATAAAGGAGTTATCCGTACCACGCCCTGGGGCAATACGCTGACCCGCCTGATGGCTGAAGCCGCTGTAAAAGGAGAAGCCCTGGGTAAATCCGGGCAGACCGATTTTCTTGCGGTAAGCTTTTCCAGTACCGATTATATAGGTCATTTTTTTGCGCCTAATTCTATAGAGATAGAAGACTGTTACCTGAGAATGGATAAAGAGCTGGAACTGTTCCTTAACTTCCTGGATAAACAAGTTGGGGCGGGTAATTACACTTTATTCCTGACCGCGGACCATGGTGGTGCACATAATGTTACTTTTTTAAAAGATGCGAAAATCCCGGGAGAAAATGTCAATGAAAAGGCGGTGCATAAAAGCCTGAATGAGGCCTTGAAAAAGGCATTGGGCGTAAGCGAGCTGGTCGTATTCTCTAATTACCAGGTTTATTTTAACGAGGACCTGATGCAAAAACATAAAGTAGACAGGGATAAAGCGGTGAAGGTCTGTAAAGATTATCTCGTAAATATGGAGGGAGTAGCTTTTGTCTTAGACATGAAAGACGCGGATAAGAATATTATCCCGAAGAAAGTATTAGAGATGGCTGTGAATGGGTATCATCCCAATAGAAGCGGGGAATTGCAGGTGATCCTGGAGCCAGGCTATTATAGTGGCTACGGTAGCACCGGTACCACCCATGGCAGCTGGAATCCTTATGATACGCGCATCCCATTGTTGTTTTATGGCTGGGGTATTAAAAAAGGCAGTAGCTTCGCCCCTTATCATATGACCGATATAGCGCCTACGATAGCCGCTTTATTACGCATACAAGAGCCGAATGCCTGTGTAGGAAGCCCGATCACAGAAGCATTAAGAGAAAGATAAAAAACTGTCTAAATAGAAAGATCCCGGGCTGCACAGCCCGGGATCTTTCTATTTAAAAAAGTCCGTTTATTTCGGCATCTATCCTGGAGATCACTTTAGCGAAATCTTCCGGTTTATCCGCGAAATTGGTATTGTCGATATCAATGATCAGCAGTTTGCCGTCTTTGTAATTATCCACCCAATGATTGTAATGTTCATTCAATCGCTTCAGGTAATCCAGCCGGATATTGTCTTCATAATCCCGGCCACGGCGCTGGATCTGGTCTACCAGGGTAGGGATAGACGCTTTCAGGTAGATCATCAGGTCAGGCGGTTTCACCATACTCTTTATCGTTTTAAAGAAATGAGCATAATTTTCAAAATCCCGGGAGGACATCAGCCCCATTTCATGCAGGTTGGGCGCAAATATATGCGCGTCCTCATAGATGGTCCGGTCCTGGATAATGGTCGTATCGCTGTTCTGTATTTCTAATAATTGCTTCAATCTGCTGTTCAGGAAATAGATCTGCAGGTTGAAGGACCAGCGATGCATGTCATTATAGAAGTCGGCCAGGTAAGGGTTATGTTCTACCGCCTCAAATTGTGCGGTCCATTTGTAATGCCTGGCCAGCAGGCTGGTCAGTGTTGTTTTTCCCGCGCCTATATTACCCGCGATGGCAATGTGTTTCAGCTTTTGGCTCATATATACTTAATCGCTGTTAATAGTAGTTAATACCAATTGCCTTACGGGCTTCGCTTAATGTTTTCGCCGCGCTTTCTCTTGCCTTTTCCGCTCCCAGTTTTAAGATCCTTTGCAATTGCGCTTCATCTTTTTGTAATTCCTGTGCACGCGTTCTGATGGGGGCAATAAAATTGACCATATCTTCTGCCAGTTGCTTTTTAAAATCACCATATCGGATATTGCAATTATCGTAATTGGATTTAAAAGTATCATACACATCAGCCGGGGCAACGAGTTGCATCAGGTCAAATAAGTTCTGGATATAATCCGGCATTTCCGTATTGGGCTCCGTAGGGCCGCTATCTGTTTTAGCTTTCATGATCTTTTTCCGGATCACTTCATCTGCATCATTCAGGTAAATGGTCGCGTTCTGGTTTTCACTCTTGCTCATCTTACCATTACCGTCCAGGCTCATGATCTTAACCGTGTTGTTGTCAAAACGGAAGACATGCGGCTCCGGGAACAATTCGGTATTGTACCTTGTATTAAAGCGGTTGGCAAAGTTACGCGCCATTTCCAGGTGTTGCTCCTGGTCTTTACCTACCGGTACTTTTGCCGCGCGATGGATCAGGATGTCTGATGCCATTAATACGGGGTACGTCAGCAGGCCGGCGTTCACATTGTCGGGGCTCAGGCGTACTTTATCTTTAAAGGTAGGTACTTTCTCCAGCTCGCCTTTATAAGCCAGCATGTTCATCAATAAATATAATTCCGGGATTTCGGGAACATCAGATTGAGCGTACAAGGCTACCTTTTCCGGGTCCAGGCCGCTGGCAATATTTTCTGCCGCTACCCGGAAGACACTTTGCTTCAGGTCTTTTGGGTCGGGGTGGGTGGTCAGGGAATGGAAATCGGCTACAAAAAAATAGCAGTTGTAATTTTCCTGCATTTTGATGTAGTTATGTATAGCGCCAAAGTAATTGCCTAAATGTAAAAATCCGGTGGAGCGAATGCCGCTCACTACTATTTCTTTTTGCATAAGGCTTGCAATTTACAGCTTTTTACGCTTATGCAGCCTTTCGTTTTTAGGGGTTTAACGCTTAGTTAAGGCAGGTAATTGCTGCCATTTGAAAGAGAGCAGCCACATGCTCAGGAACAGGTATACAAAAATACCCATTTGCACCTGTAACATCGCTTCCACCATCATGCTTACAATGAGAATAAGGGCGCCCAGCGCGATAAAGAACTGGCCCGGCCGCTGGCGGTCAAAGAACAGGCTGAAGCTCATCAATACTATCGGAACCAGGCCCAGGATCCAGCCAAAAGCAAATACTTCCAGCAGGTACTGGTTAATAGGTACAAATCTTAATTCGTGAGGCACCTCCGGATACTTTTCATCATAACCTTCACGCATTACGTCCAATATATCGCCGGCACCGGTGCCCAGGATACCATTGGTTTTCATTTTGGCCAAAGCAATGTCATAAGTGATCAGCCGGCCCTGGTCGGAAAGATTGTAATTTAAACGTTCCCCGTCTTGCACATGTTTGATCTCCAGTATCACATAGTCGATCTTGGTCTTAAAGGTAGGTGCCAGCTGATAAGCTGCAACCACCGCGATCGTACCTAGTATTAATGGCAATACCCAGGCCACTACCCGGTTGACTCTCTGGGAAAAATAATAATAACCACAGCCCACCAGGATAATGTATAAAACCAACAGGCCGGTCTTGGCTGATAGGATGTGAATGTAAATAATGAATAAAGCGATGCTGCCCCAAACCGTTAATTTAAGCCATTTACCGGTTTTAAACCCCGGCTCGAAGTGCCAGCAGTAAAAGCCCAGCAGTACCAGGAAGGAGAGCCAAAGGCCGAAACGGATATGGTCGCCGCTGGAAGTAGTCGGTAAAGGGATGGATAATTTATAATTACGCACAAACTGCTGCCAGTCCGATAAAAAAATGCCGATACTTACAAGTACGGTAATGGCAGAGATGATTACCGTACCGATGTAAAATATTTTCCGGAAAGCCGGTCGTTCCAAAGGCACACTACAAATGCCAAGTGGGAGCAACAGGAAAGGTAGTTTAAGCTGGATCACCTGTAGCCAGCTTTCCTTATTGTCTGACCAGAAAAAGCTGATAAGGTATACGGCCAGGTATAATAAGGCCCAGCCACCAAACATATTAGAGCGAAAACGTTGCCATACCGTAGCAATATTTGCAGGCCAGAATGCGTTTAAGAAAATAACAACAGTAGCAACAGAGATTAAAGCCCGGGAGGCAACAAAACCCAGAGATAAAAGGAGCAGGCAGGCTAAACCTATGAGCGACTGCCAGTATGCCTGCTTGTTATTGTAATTAGAACTATTCAATAAATTCATGCTATGTACTTTGACGTTTTCAGCGCTCACGAAGGTAGCTACATTATTTTCTTTTTTCCGAATCGGAGCTGATTTTTTGCCTGCTCTGACTTATTAACCGTAAATTTGAAAAATTTTTTGCTTAATCTTGAAAGCCTTTTTTAAAGAACGAATCAAAGATATTTTTGTTGTGCTGGTATTCATGCAACTGATGTCTTGTGCCAATATTGTACCCCCTACCGGTGGCGATGCGGATACCACACCTCCAAAATTATTGTCGATGAGCCCTGAAGATTCCGTATTGAACCAGAGGGTAAAAAAGATCGTATTGCATTTCAATAAATTTGTTGAAATACACGACCTGGATAAGCACCTGAGCTTGTCGCCCCTGCTGGAGTTCCCGCCCACTGTAACTGCGATTGGTAAGCGGGTAGAGATCAAGCTTACGGATTCCCTGCTAAAGGATAATACTACTTATAAAATAGTTTTAGGAAACGCGATTACCGATAACAGGGAACGTACCCCTTATCCTAATTTTACCTATACCTTCAGTACCGGCAGTTATTTTGATAGTATGGAAGTGAGGGGCCAGGTGCGTGATATGCTCTCCGGGCAAGCGGATACCGGAATCTCGGTAGTGCTGTACGATGCGGAAACTTTTAAAGATTCCATAATGTTGTCCAAAAAGCCGGCCTACCTGGCGCGGACAGATGTTAGCGGAAGTTTTCACTTTACCGGGCTGCCCCGGCGAAATTTCCGGATATTTGCCCTCGGGGATGTCGATAATAATACTTTGTATGATATAACCAAAGAGCGTATCGGTTTCCTCGACAGCGCGATTGTAAGTAAGCAGGCCTCAGATTCCGGAGTGCTTTTATTATATACCTCTCTCGCTGCAAAAAAAATTTCCGTTAGAGACAGTTTAATGAATGACAGCCTGAGAAGGGTTTCGGCAAAATTTGTGGGCCGGGTTGTATCAAAAGGGAAAAACGCTTTGGCTTATTCTGTGGTGGCCGATACAATAAGTAAAGACAGGGGGACCTTTGAGCTCACCGGGCCCTTACAGATCAAGTTAAACGCGGTATTGAAAACTTTGGATTCCGCGAAAGTGTTCCTGAGTTACCTGAATTCCGGAGTGGAGGCAGAGGCCAGCCGGAAAATCACCCATGATACCGGTTCGCTCTACATCCGGGATAACTGGCTGCCTGAAACCAAGTATACTTTACGCCTGGTGAAAGGCTGGGCAACCGACACTTCCGGCAATGAATTGCCGCCGGGCCGTTACCAGTTTATGACCAAATCTCTTGATGATTACGCTAAACTCCAGATCCGGATCGGTAAACCTTATAGCGATAGCCAGCATGTGATGTTGGTGATACAGGAGCAAGATACTCTGTATAACCAAACATTGAAAGACAGTATCGTTAATTTGCAATTGCTGAAACCCGGGAAATGTAAGATCATTGTCTTCAAAGATGCCAATGGAAACGGTGTCTGGGACCCGGGGCATGTATTATTAAAGCGCCAGCCCGAATTCGTATTCCAGCATGAGTCTGAAGTGGTTTTGAAGGCCGGCTGGGAGCATGAGGTTGATTTTAAATATGTGCCGGCTTCCTCTGCCCGTGGTATGCGTGGAAGCGGGAGACCGGGAACGAATGATAAATTGAGATTCTAGTACTAATTAAGCGATCCCCTGATCCTGGGGCGTTGAGGATGTTACTAAATTACGTGTGTTTTTTAATGCCAGGAAAACGATATTAGTGACAATGTTCATTAGAATAAAGCCTAATATCCATAGCACACGTTCCCCTTCTTGCATCGTTTTATTGCCTGCGATCAGGATAATACCAATAATCCTGTTTGTTAAAGATGCGATACCCGCTATAGCGCCGGATATGATTAATGCGGGATTGAAGAAAAGGCGGAGTATGGCTTCGGGATCCGGAGGAGCATTCTCCTGTATTTGATTTGAAAAATCCTGAACATTGCCAATCAATGATATAATTACTGAGCCGTAAAATATGAAGAATACAATCCCGGCCAGCAGGGATAGGATAAAGCTGATCACCAGTAGTCTATAATAGGTACGCATAGCAACAGTATTGAAACGGTAATTTACAAATACCTTTTTACAATCCGCAGTTTCCCGGTACGCTTTTTGAGTTTTTTAGAAATAATCCCACCCTGGTCTATGGCATCGATCACTACCGCCCCGGACTTCTGGCTGGCATGTAATACCTGCTGACTGTCGAGCAGGATGCCTACATGGATGATGTTGCCTTCCTCATCGTCGAAAAACGCGAGGTCGCCACATTGCGCTTCCTGTAGAAAGCCTACGGTTTCGCCCGTGGTCGCTTGTTGTGCCGCGTTGCGCGGCAGGCGGATATTTTGCAGCTTGTATAGCATTTGCGAAAGGCCGGAACAATCTATGCCGAGCAGACTACGGCCTCCCCAGAGGTAAGGAGTGCCCAGGTAAGTCATGCTGCATTGCAGTACCCAGTCCGGTTTGGAACTGTTACCCGGAATTGTTTTTGAACCTTTATATTTTGCTGCTTCAGCAAGCCAGTAAAATTGATTGGATTTGATGCCGAAGAGATCACTGCCCGGGCTTAAAATCGTTTGCGTACCCTGTGGCAGGATCAGCCTGTTAGCGCCAATTCCGGAAAGCCGCCTGGGTTCTTTTTTATATTGCTTATGGGTGATAAAGCTGACATTGCCCTGGTGGGTCCACCCTTCATAATGATCCCAGTGGCATTCTATGTACAGCCATTCCCCTTCCTGCTTGAGCACAATAGCCCTTTCTCCAAACAATAGCTGGGACGACATTTCCGCTTTTTGCGAAGGCTCTGTGCGAACGGCTGCTGCCGGTACGGAACAAACTACATAGGAAAATATCATACTATGCTTATTGATTTATAAAGCCTGGGCGGCTAAAATGCAGCGTTGGGTTTTAAAATTTATTTATTAAAAGTGGCCAGGTACTTATCCAGGGCGGCTACCATAGAGGGCGCATTGGGCACCGGAGCTTTTATTTCAACCGTAAAACCGGCATCTTCCAGGGCTTTTTGGGTTGTATTGCCAAAACCGCCAAATACAACTTCTCCCTGTTTGAATCCCGGGTCGGTACTCATAATGGCATCTACGCCGAATGGGCTGAACAGGATCATGGCATCGTACTCTTTGTTGCCTACAAAAGGCTCCATAGCGTTGGGCACGGTCTTGTATACAATAGCTTCCACGAAATTAAATTTCTTCTGGATCAGGCTGGGGGAGATGTCGTTTTTGGAATTTTCTGAAACAGGCAGCAGGAACTTCTCTGAATCCTTGTATTTGGCCAATACATCCATAAGGCCGTCTACGGATCCGTCTGCAGAGAAAAATACTTTGCGCTTACGGTACAATATGAATTTTTGAAGATAAAGGGCTACCGCTTCTGTAATGCAGAAATAACGCATTTCCTGGGAGACCTTAAATTTCATTTCTTCACATATCCTGAAAAAATGATCTACCGCGTTGCGGCTATTCAGAATTACTGCGTTAAACTCAGCAAGTTCTATTTTTTGTTTCCTGAACTCTTTTGCAGAAAATGGTTCGAGCTTGATAAATTGATGGAAGGTCAATTTAACGTCATATTTTCGCGCAAGGTCATAATAAGGTGATTTCTCACTCTCGGGTTTGGGCTGAGAGATAAGAATATGCTTCAGTCGCTTGCCAGCTACAGCCTTAGCAGTCTCTTTAGATGCTACTTCAGCTTTTTTCTTGTCGCTTGCTTTTGCAGCCGTTACCGAAGTTGGTTCTTTTTTACTCGCAGTCTTTGTAGCTTTTGCCATTTTATTCAAACTAGTATTGAAAATAAGCTTTCTCTTTTACTCTTTCTTTTATCTTAACGGCATTACACCAAAATATTATATGTAAACTTGGCCAAGATCGCAAGTGGGAGCAATTCTGAGGCGCAAAAGTACATAAAAAAATGGAATTTACTGAATTGAAAAAATGAACCCAATGAAGACCAGGACCTAGTATACCTGTTAAATAACAATATGATGCTAAGTGCAATAGCGACTATAAAAATGAGATTCAACCAGTTACCTGCTCCAAAAGCCAATATTATGGAGAATGGCAATAAGGCAACCCCCAGAATTTTATTGATCAGGAAAACATTGTATAAATAATCATTAGTCGCCTGCTCCATCTTAAAAGCCCAGCCGATAAATTTTAATATGGCCAGTTTGATGAAATAAATAAGCCCTGAAAGTAATATACTGCCGATCAGGAATAAATTCGGGGTAATTCTTGATGTTTTCAAGATATCTGTGCGCTGCGCCACGATCACGTAAACAAACAGGCCCAGGGAAATGCAGAAAAAAATATTCATTGCCGTATTGGCGGCTGTATTTTGCTCTATTTGTTCCCTTAAGGCTCTTTTATTGGACATCGGGCTCATGAATGAGTTGTAGAGGTACCTGAAATAACTCGGGAAAGCCATCCTTAAAACGCCCAGGGTAAGCAGCAATAAGAGGACAAGGTAAAAACTGGCTGTTTTATTTTCTGGTTCATAGACTTTTTCTACTTGCCGGATCACTTCCACTTTAGGGCCGAAAAAGGGTAGTGCGCCCATCTGGCTTTGATACAGGCTGTCTGTTTTGGCCAGGATCACTTGTTCCGGAATCTCAACGCCGTATTGATGCACAGCTGCCGCGTCATTAAATATGAAGCAGGCTGCTGTGAGCATTATTAAAAATAAAAATAACCGGAATGCTTGTTTCAAGTTGATTAAAAACTATACTAGGTTTAAAAAATCTATGGTTACAAAAGTAAATCAATAATCCAAAATCTTAATAGAATTTATTGAGCTTCTTTATCTTTGTGCTCCGCAAATAAAAATAAATTTAAAGTTTGGAATTAGTATTTAATACAGCAGAACAGTATATAATGGAATTGGTGCGCAAAGCCGCAGCACAGATCGGTGTGGAAGCATACCCTATCGGCGGCTTTGTGAGAGATAAAATACTGGGCCGGCCTACAAAGGATATTGATATCGTATGTAATGGTGATGGTATAGACCTGGCGCACGCTGTAGCTGAATTATTGCCCCAGCCTACTAAGGTCGCTTTTTTTAAGACCTATGGCACGGCCCAGATGCGCATCCAGGGCATAGAAGTGGAGTTTGTAGGTGCCCGTAAAGAATCTTATAGCCCGGACTCCAGGAACCCTTCTGTAAGCCCGGGCTCACTGGAAGACGACCAGAAACGCAGAGATTTTACGATAAATGCGCTGGCAGTAAGCCTGGCCCCTGAAAATTATGCTGCCGTCATTGATCCCTTTGACGGTCTGCTGGATCTCCAGGATAAAATCATCCGCACCCCTTTGCTGCCTGATCAGACTTTTAGTGACGACCCGCTACGGATGATGCGGGCGATCCGCTTCGCCACACAGCTCAATTTTCATATTGAAGTGTCTTGTTTTGAAAGTATCTGCAGGCAAAAAGAAAGGATCAAGATCATTTCTAAAGAGCGTGTAGCTGATGAGCTGAATAAGATCATGATGACAGCTAAGCCTTCTATCGGCTTTGATCTCCTTTTCCGCAGCGGCCTGCTGGAAATTATCCTCCCGCAGCTGGCAGCGCTTTCCGGTACCGAATATATTGATAATAAAGGACATAAAGATAATTTTTACCACTCCATACAGGTGTTGGATAATATTGTTCCGCATACCGACAATCTTTGGTTGCGCTGGGCAGCCTTATTGCACGATGTGGGCAAAGCGCCTACCAAGCGCTTTGAGAAAGGCCATGGCTGGACCTTTCACGGGCATGAAGTGGTGAGCGGGAAAATGGTACCTAAAATATTCGGTAGCCTTAAATTACCTTTAAACGAGAAGATGCTCTATACCCGCAAGATCATAGAGCTGCATCACCGGCCGGTAGCACTTACCAAGGAGAATATTACGGATTCGGCCATCCGTCGATTACTGTTTGATGCCGGAGAGGATATCGATGACCTGATGACTTTGTGTGAGGCGGACATTACTTCCAAAAACGCGCAAAAGGTTAAGAAGTTCCTGGAAAACTTTGAACTGGTAAGGCAGAAGCTGAAAGAGATTGAAGAGAAAGATAAGATAAGAAACTGGCAACCGCCCATCTCCGGGGAAGAGATCATGGAAACTTTCGGGTTGTCGCCATCGCGGGAGGTTGGCCAGATCAAAACAGCGATCCGGGAAGCGATACTGGATGGGTTGATTTTAAATAATTATGAAGCGGCAAGAAACTATATGCTTTCATTTGCCGAATCATTATCTTTGAAACCACAAAACAAATAAAATATACAAGCCTATGCTATTCAAATTTTTCGAGTCCGATTCTTACTTTATAGATGAAAAGGTGAACATGTTTAAGTTTGCCAATGAATATAAGATTTATGACCAGGACGCGACCCAGATCGGTATGATCAAGCAAAAAGTTTCCGGTGGCCATAAAGCTTTAAGATTACTGATCAATAAAGCGATGATGCCTTTCCATATGGAGATCCAGGACCAGACGGGAGAAGTACAAACCGTGATTAAAAGAGGCTGGACCTTTTTTATGTCCAAGATACAGGTGCTGGACGGTTCGGGTAACGAGATCGGTCGCATCAACCAGAAGTTCAAATTCTTAAAACCGGAATTCCGTATTTTTGATACGAACGGGGCGCAGATCGCCACCATCAACGGCGACTGGAAAGGCTGGAATTTTAAGATCACCAACATGAACGGTGAGCAGATAGGTACTATTAGTAAGAAATGGGCCGGGGTAGCAAAAGAGTTATTTACCAGTGCTGATAAGTACAATGTAAGCATTGACCCGGCATATCCTGAGGATAATAATAAAGCATTGATCCTTTCTACAGCCATTACTATAGATATGGTACTTAAAGAGGCAAAGTAGGAGCGTAATGCTTTTATATAAAGGTCCGGTATGATTGTACCGGATCTTTTTTATTAGCAAGGGCAGGCATCCTGCTCTGAAATTTGTGTTAAAGCAGCTCATATAGCCTGCTCTATACCTGATATTCAACAGAAAGGTGTTATTTTTATTCGGAAAGCCTGGTTTTACCCCGGGCTACACAGCGGCACCAAATGTCGCTATTAAACCTTAGTTTTGAAATTTACTACTGTATTTTTAAAATATGGACAACGCAGAAGTATCATCCGGAGCGGGCAAAATCCAGGAGCTTATAAGCCAGATGGAAACCGTGATCAAAGGAAAACGTTTACAAATCGAGCAGGTTATTACCTGTCTCTTGGCGCAGGGGCATATTCTTATGGAAGATAACCCTGGCACCGGGAAAACCGTGCTGGCGCGTACGCTGGCTCATTCCATTAGTGGCGAAGGCGCCGATAATGTGGTGTTTAAAAGGATCCAGTTTACGCCGGACCTCCTGCCTATGGACCTTATCGGGGCACATATTTTTGATGATCATAAAAAGGATTTTATCTTTAAAAGAGGACCGCTGTTTTGTAATATCCTTCTGGCAGATGAGATCAACCGGGCATCGCCCAAGGTACAATCCGCTTTGCTGGAGAGTATGGCTGAAGGACAAATAACTATCGGGGATGAAACGATCCGCTTAAATAAACTGTTTTTCACTATTGCTACACAAAATCCAATTGAAACAGAGGGTACCTATCCATTACCTACAGCACAGTTGGACCGTTTTTTCATGAAAATATTTTTCGGCTACGTAGATGAACGCACGGAACTGGATATTTATAACAACTACCTGCAGATTAATGAAAACCTGCAGCAGCTACAGCAGCGGTTAAGTATGCAGGATATCCTGCAGCTGCAGGCGGCGGCGGCTAAAGTATATATTCACCCGGAGCTTGTGCAGGCAGTAGCCAATATAGTGCGGGCTACCCGTGAGCATAATGATATCGTGCTGGGCGCTTCCACCCGTTCGGGTATCGCGTTTATCAAATGCCTGAAAGCATTTGCATTAGTGCGGGGCCGGGACTTTATTGTCGAAGACGATGTGCAGGCTATAGCCCGTTCTGTAATAGAGCACCGGCTGATCTTCAGGAATAAAGAAGTAAAACGGACGGCCTTTAACCAGATACTGGACACGGAAATGCAACGTTTGAATCAATTGAAATTATACTAACCCAAAATTTTTGAAACGACCGCTTCCCATATTTTTTTTACTGCTGGCATGGGCTTTTTGCTTTAATGCCGGCCCGTTGTATGCCGAGCCCAATGCGACAGCCCGCTATGGCATCAGGGCTAAAAGAGGAAATATAAAGCCGGATTCGGAAGAAGGCCTGGCAGCTTCCCGGGAGTTTATAAGATCAGACAGTACGTATTATGTAGGCTGGATGTTCCAGGGTATTTATCAATCCGAAAGAGCCGCGGACTTCCTGGGGTATAAAAACGCTATAGTGCCCCTGGATAAGGCTTTGGGCCTTATTGAAAAAGATTATGCAAAAGAGTTAGGGGTAAAAACTGCAGACCCTTATGCTTACTTTAAAGTCCAGCAGCTGCATATGGATTACAGCACCATCGCTTACTATCTGTTCCAGGCCTACCAGAATGCCGATATGAATGAGCAGAGCTATACCCTGATACGCCGGGTGCAAAAGCAGGATTTGCAAAAGAACTGGATGCTGGAACCCTATAATATGCTCTCCTGGATCACGCACCGCAACCGCTTTTACACCAGTGCCAAGTATAGTTTTCTTAAAGATGATATCGCGGCCAATGAGCGACTGGCCAATGCTTACCTGGACAGCGCGCTCCTGCATACCCATAAATACGGGAAATTAAATAGCATCTTGTTCTCGGAATTCTATAATGAGTATGAGCAATTATCGGTATATCATTACAAATGTATCCTGCATGCTTATAATTTCCAGCTGGACTCCGCCGCCTACTATTTTAGCCTGATGGAGGGCACGACCATGTTCCCGTATAATAATCATGGCACTTTCCTGTCAATACAGGCCCGTTTTAAAGAGGCAATGGAAGAATACGAGGTCGCCAGCGGCCATGATATGGGGGACAAGCGATTACAGGAATGGGCTTATTACAGCTCTATCTTAAATATTTACCGGGGCATGCCTTTACACGCCGCGGTAAGTATGCGGGAAATGATCAAAGTGGCGGGATCTACGCCGGGTTTTGGCTGGTATAATATAGCTTTGGCCAGGGCCTGTAGCTATGAAGGCAACCTGGAGGATAGTAAGAAATATATTGACCGGGCTGCCGGCTTTAAGGAAGTACATATTGGTACTACATTGAGCCAGTCTTCCTACGAGTTCGCGGTCAATCTACTGCGCCTGGTTAACACAACTAAATCTATACAGCAGGTAAAGTTTGAAAATAAAAACTGGTGGTGGCAACCCCGGAGCTGGTACCACCTGAATGCCCGGAAAGTAGAAAAATATGCGCAGCAATATTTAATTACGAACCAATTCGCGGCTAACCCGGAACGGGAGAACGTGATCTATAAACTGTTTTCTACAGAAAGTATTGTAGGTTTTGATGAGATATGGTACCTTATCAAGGATTTCAGTACCAACTTTTTCTATAAGAAATTTGAAACGGAATTGAAGAATGATAAGCGGGAAAGAGTGTATAAATATTACCATCTTTTCCTGGCAAAACTGGATATGGAAAAAGGCCGGTACAAGAAGGCCGCGGAGCGCTTAGAGAAGACCTTGCAATTTGCAGAAGATATTGATGTAGACTATGAACGTCTTTTCCTGGCAAGAGTTTATGAAGCATTGGCGATCTGTGCCGATGAGCGGGGAGAAGATAAAGCCTTTTGGCAATACAGCGCTCAAATGTACAGCCTGTACCCGCAACTGGTGCCTTACGCCACTTTCGAGCCGCAAATGCAATTAAGTATTTCCGGTAGCAACACGGCCATCGAAAAAAGATTAAAGAAATATCGTATCGACTGGACCAATGACAACCCTTACGCGCCTAAAGCCAGCCTGGTTTTTGCACAACAAGGGCAACAGCAAACCGTTACTTTCCAGGTGACCGATTACCGGGGGAACATTATTGTACCCGAACAAAAGGTCCTGATCACTAAGACAGAGGAGGCTGTTAAAGAATTAGCTTACGGGCTTTTTGGGATTGTATCGCTCGATGCGCAGCCCGACATTAAGGAGGCCGGTTAAAGGATTTTTACGCATGATCTGTTCCAGCTTTACAGAATAGGTGCCTGCTTGCTTAAAAGGCTCGTAATCCTGGCCCGCTTTCAATTGCACTTTATATTCATATACGCCGCCTACATTATTGCCCAGGCGGGTACCATCGGCAGCCAGTAAAACGGTTTCTATACGTTTGCTTTCAGTATACGCCGAGTCCCCGGGTTGTTTGATCCAGCTGCGTACCCAGATATTGGAAAATTCAAAAGCCGCGTCATACCTGAAGATCAGGAATACTTTATAGTTCGAGCTGGTGTCCGGAATATCAAAAGTAAATTCCGGTTGAAATTTGTAAGCCCATTTTGCCGCAGGTACCGGTACCTGTTTTTGATAGGCCGTTTCTGCGGGTTTGCCGCAACCGGCAGCTATTAAGCCCGTCATGGCAATAGCGATACAAGCTGATATAATATTTTTCTGAGGGAACATCATTAATGTAAATAGGATTAAACAATATTCAGCACCTGCTCTTTGGCTTTTTCTAACTCATCTTTCATCTGTACCACGATCTGCTGCATGGTAGCGTCATTGGCTTTGGAACCCAGGGTATTGATCTCGCGGCCTACTTCCTGCAATACAAAGCCCAGTTTTTTGCCGATACCTTCTTCAGTGGCATTCGCGATGAGGCTGTTGAAATAATCGCAGTGCGCACGTAATCTTTGCTTCTCTTCGGAGATGTCGATCTTTTCGATGTAGTAGATCAGCTCCTGCTCCAGCCGGTTAGCGTCCCAGTTTTCATTACCTACCCATTCTTCCAGCAAAGCCGTAATCCGTTCCTTGATCCGCGTGATCCGGTTGGGTTCATAAATTTCTGCTTCGCTTACAAACTGTTCTATATTTTTGATGCGGGTCAGCAGGTCCTTTTCGATAGGACTGCCTTCTGTGCTGCGGTGCGTATTTAAGTTAGCGATTGCCTGTTCCAGCAGGGACTGGATCAGGGTCCAGTCTTCCGTATCGATGCTTTCCGCTTCTGGTGCGACTACTTCCGGCAGGCGCATCAGGGTGGGCAGGATCTGTTCTTCGGTTAAGTTCAGGGAGGTCGCAATGCTTTTGATCGAATGGTAATAGCTTTCGGCCAGTGCCGTATTGATCTTCATCGGTTTAGCCGCCCCGTCTTGTTTGATAATGATGTTCACATCTACCGAACCGCGTTTCAGGCCTTTGGACAGTATTTTCCGGATGTCGGCCTCAAATGGTTTTACCAGGGGATTGATCTTATTGGTGATCTCGAATTGCTTACCGTTAAGTGATTTTACCTCAATAATAATTTCCTTATTACTGCTGTGCCCTTCTGCTTTACCATAGCCGGTCATGGAATAAATCATACTGTTGATTGCTTTAGTGCACAAAAGTAAGGTTTTAGCGCTTTTGTTTTCACAAATAATTAAACTTGTGTGGGAAAGAGAATAAACTACCTTTGTTTTGTAAACAATTCATTAACGATATGAAAATTCAATCCTTTTACTTATTAGCGACAGCTGTTGGTTTCAGCACATTAATGGCTTGTAATGGCTCTGGTGAGCAACCCAAAGACAACAATAATGACACTACACAAACACCTGCTGCGCAGGCACCGGAAAAAACGATTAAGTTAAGTCCACTGGCAGAAGCTTCTCCGGAATTCCCGGGTGCTACGCTGGCGATCAAAGATGTGAAAACAGAAATGGTCGGTACCGACTCGGTAAAAGTGACCTTGAATTATGATGTGAAAAACTATGAGCTGAAAAAGCAGACTTCAGCAACTACAGCCGGGGAGTGTAATAACTCTAAAGACGGTCAGCATATCCACTTTATATTAGACAACAAGCCATATACGGCTTTGTACAACCCGACCCATACTTTTACCATCCCGGTAAATTCCAAGCACTACCTGATGTCTTTCCTGTCCCGCTCTTATCACGAATCTTTGAAAAATAAAGAGGCCGGGGTATTATTATATTTTTCAGTGGATGAAAAAGGTGTTTATAAAAAGCTGGACAATCCTGTGACGCCAATGGTATTCTACAGCCGTCCTAAAGGCGACTATGTAGGCAATGATACCAAAAATGTACTGCTGGACTTCTATGTGTATAACACGACTTTAGCTGCTGATGGCCATAAAGTAAAAGCGACGATCAATGGTAACTCTTTTGTGATCGACAGCTGGAAGCCACAATTTATCCAGAATGCACCTATGGGAGCAATGAAAGTGAAGCTGGAGCTGGTTGATAAGGACGGGAACGCGGTTGCGGGTGAAAACACAAGCATTGAGCGTGATGTACAGCTAGCACAAAGCGAGCCGGTAAGATAAAACCAGCGCACCATAGTAGATACATAATCAAAAAGATAAGCCACCTGGAAAGGTGGCTTAATACTTCATTTTAGGGTATAGAAGCAATATTTTATTCTACATTTTTAAGCTGCCCGTCATCGCCTACGGCCAGTTGTTGTTCCATTTCCGGTACCGCTTCAGCGGCATCCGTCGGGAATACGATTTCCATGTTGGCCACTTCTTTCAATTTAGGGAGCTGATCGGGCGTATTAATGCCCAGGTAATCCATGAAACTTTTAGAAGTAGCATAGATCAGGGGTTTGCCCACCGCCTCTTCATTTCTCCCGGCAATAACGATCAGTTCTTTTTCCAGTAGTTTCTGTATGGAATAGTCGGCGCTTACGCCCCGGATAAATTCGATCTCTGATTTGGTTACCGGCTGTTTATAGGCAATGATAGAAAGCGTTTCCATAGCGGCGGTAGATAATTTCTTAATGTATTTATCCCCGTTCATCTGCATGATGGTCTGGTGGTAAGCCGGTTTGGTCAGGAACTGATAGCCACCGCCCGTTTCCTTTAATTCAAAAGGGAAATGTTCACTTTTATATTTTTCACCGATCGTTTCTACCACTTGCTGTATACGAACCGGTTCAATAGGTGCTTCCACCAAATTGGACAAATACTCTGCCAGCTCCGCTTGTGTGATCGGTTGCTGGCTGGCAAATATCAGGGCCTCGGTATGTAACATCAATTGTTCTAACTCCATCTTTCCACTCGTTTGCTTTTAGACAAACACTTTATCGAAAATAGGCAAACTCCTACTAACAAGGAGTAAAAAATAATCAACAGGTGTGTAAAAAAAACGTTTTTTATGATTAATTTTAATAATAAGATAACTTAAATTAAAGGTAGATTTGTATCATTTAAGCCAATTTTAGGTAGCCAACCATTTAAAAAGAACTTGTATGAAGTGGAAGCGATTTAACGGAGTACCCATACAGCAACCCATAGAGGAACTCGTAGAGCAGACGATACTCAGGGAAAGGGCCAACGGACACCAGATCAGGCTCTATATAGGCACCGACTCCCAGGTATATGGATCGAATACAGAATTTGCCACCGTCATAGTTTTTTTAAGAGAACGCAGCGGTGGCTTTATGTTTGTGCAGCATGACGCGCAAAAACGTAACTATGGGATCCGGGAGCGTATGCTCCTGGAAGTGTCTAAAAGTATAGGTATTGCCTATGACCTTTGCGAAATATTGACGAAGTATGATGTACCGATGGAGGTACATGCCGATATCAATACCGATCCGCAGTTCAAAAGCAATACCGCCCTCAGCGAGGCTATGGGCTATATTATGGGCATGGGCTTCGCCTTTAAGGCCAAGCCGCATGCCTTTGCCAGCACAACCTGTGCCGACCGGGTAATCCATTAATTAAGTCCTTAGTTTAAGAAAGGATTCGACCGCATTTCGTCCCCGATAGTGGTAGGGGCACCGTGACCACTTAACACAAGGGTTGCTTCCGGTAATACAAACAGCCGGGTTTTGATACTATTGATGAGCGTATCTAAATTACCTCCCGGCAGGTCGGTACGGCCTATGCTTTGCTGGAACAATACATCCCCGCCAATGACCCACTCTCCTTCAGCATTATAGAAGGCTACGCTGCCCGGGGAATGGCCCGGAACAAACAATACCTGTATGGAATCATCCCCCAGTTTTAAAATGCCCGGTTCTATCCAGAAGTCGGGTTGTGGGCTTACCGGGAACTTAAGACCGAACATCGCCGCGCTGTTGGCCGCATTGCGTACTATGGGTTCGTCTTCTTTATGTAGGCCGAAAGGGATTTTGTATTTTTGTTTCAGGCTGTCTATGCCGAATACATGATCGATATGGCCATGGGTATTGATGATCTGCTGCGGTACCAGCTCATGTTCCGCGATAAAGTCAAAGAGTACCTGCTCTTCGCGGGCATCATACATGCCGGGGTCTACGATCCAGCACTGCTTGTTGTCGTTGAAGATGATGTAAGTGTTTTCCTGGAAAGGGTTAAAGGTGAAGCCCTGAACGTGCAGCATATTGATTAATAAATTAGACAGGGGCAAAGAACGGGAATAAAATGTAAACGGCGTTTTAAAAAATGGCTGAAAAAAAAGTTATAATTTTTTTTGGAAGTTATTGGAGAAAATATTTACCTTTGCAGTCCATTAAACGGAACAGCAACAGCGATTTTGATTAATGGGGAATGATTCCGTAGCTCAGTTGGTAGAGCAATACACTTTTAATGTATGGGCCCTGGGTTCGAGTCCCAGCGGGATCACAAAGAGCGTGCTAAGGCACGCTTTTTTAGTTTAATTCATATCTTTTTTGCGTTTCTGCACTAATATTCAATTCATTTAAAGTCATCTAAAACCATACCATCTGGTGTCCATTGTGGTGTCCATTTTAATGGCTTACTTTTGGACACTACGAAGAGTGATTGATAGTGGATTGGTTAAGCGTTAACCGTTTTTTTTAACGTTTAAATGTGCAGGAATGGAAAAAATTAAGCATGAGCTCTACCTTCTACCGATGGTAGTGGGAACAAAATCAAAATTGAGAGAAGACGGAAGAGGTGCCATAAAGATTAGGATTACTCTCAATGGCAAAGAAGAGGACTTATTCATCTCAACAAATGCAAAACCAGAAAACTGGCTCCCCAAACAGAAGCAGGTTTCAAGAAATGAAGAAAACCATCGGCAGATTAACCAGAAAATAAAAAGTGTAGAAACAGATTTAAAAAGAATCTATGATAGGCTTTTTATAGAATATGATCTGGTTACTCCTTTAATGATCAAAAGGGTTTATCAACATAAACCAGCCATTGAACCACCAAAGAAGGAAAAAGAAAAGGAGAAACTTACCTTAATGCAAACTTTTCAATGGATTCATTGAAAAGTTTGGAAAGCTTGTTGACGCATACTACCGTGAAGGCTGGGATTATAGACTAAAAATTAGTATTGAAACGAATAAATGGATGTAAGTTAAAATTCAGGTCCATCATACTGAAAACAAAAAGGAACACCCATTTAAATTAAGGTCAAAATTATTAATCCGAATCTTCTACAGCTTTTTCCATTTCAGTTAGGGCAATTTACTATATCTCTTCCTTGATGGTAATGAAGCCTTTTTTCACGATCATATTTGCCACATAACACTTACTAGGGGGAACGGTTTTTCCATTTTACAACGAGCCAAAATCACTTTATTTCGAACGGAATGTTAAAGTAATCTTAATTTTTATTTATTGAAGTCATACTTTATAAATTTATAAATTAAAATATTTAATATCACATTATAAATTGAAATCATAAAATTTAAAAACACTAAAAAATGAAAAAAATTATTATCCCTGTATTTAGTTTAGCAATTATTTCTATTTTCTCTTGCTCAAAAGAAAATAAAGTTAAACCTAATTCAAACAATTCAACGACCCATTCTTCATTAATATCATCACCTCAGGGAGTGACAGTAAGCTCAAGAGGATATCTTGTCTTTAATACTATTAACGACTTGGAAGCATATTCAAAATTTCTTGAAGAGAGCACATTGTCAGAAATACAGCAATACCATCAATCAATAGGTTTTTCCAGTCGAGGGGGCTCTAATTATTCCGGAGTTGGACCAAACAATCAATTGAATTATTTACAAAGGCTAGAGTTTCTGTTTGATTCAAAAGGTATTGTCCAGATTGAAGGTAATTTGGCTAAAATAACCAATGATAATAAGTTCATTTTGGCAATGAAAGTGACGTCTTTAACAAACCAGTCTTATACAGATCTTTCAATGGGTAACTTTTCACAGGGTTATATGAGTCGATTTTCTGCAATGGCTACGGTAAGTCAAAATATTAATGCAGCTTCTAATATTATACTAGGTACAGGTGGCGGATACTCTGAACCAATCAATACTCCCCCAGAACAATTAACACCTTTTTGGTTTAAAAAGTGGAGAAATGAAGTAGATACGAATGGTGATGGTGTTAAAGATTATTTCTTTGAAGGAACAAAATTCACTCTTTTCGGAAGAACCTGGTGGACGAGTGGTGTCGAAAATGAGGGTGAAATGTAACATAAAGATGGTCAACTTTCAATTCGACTATAACCTTATTTAATATCTTAAACGGAGTTTAGTTAAAAAACTAAACTCCGTATTTACATTAAAAAACTAAACTCCGTATTTACATTAAAAAAATCACCTTACTTCCTAAATTAAAATACTTATTCGATCATATTCTATTTATTTAATTTTCTATTGAAGTCGCTTAAATAGCAGAATCCAAACATTCGCAATTATTGTTAATACTTTTCGCTACTCCGAATTCTCTAAAGCTTTTTCCATTTCAGATAGAGCTATTTGCTCGATCTCTTCTTTAATAGTCGTGAAGTTTTTCATAACAACCATATTATTTATTTGACGAATTTCCGGGATAGGCTTATACTCATTCTCTTCTTTATTTACCGCATCAAAATCATTTTGGATCATACAATGAAATGCTTTGAGGTTCATCTTTTGCTGTGGAGTATCGGCAAGAACTCCAGCAAATTCTCCGGATGAAAAATTGGCAATTTTTGATGCCGGTACAGCAGATTCAAGCTGTTTCGATTTACTAACGGAGGTATCATTTCTATTTATGGAAAGGCTTTGCCGATCCTGCATAATCCGCCCGATCTGTTCGCTTAGCCGCTTGGCGCCATCCCCAGTAACCTGCCCACTAATAATACTACCAACAATTGAAATAATAACTTCGGCCTGTTCCTTTCCATATTCCTTAATTAATTGATTAATCGATTGTACCCCAAAAAGCACACATATTTATTTTGACCTACTGGTAATATTTGTCGTGGTTATGTCTGCAACTAATGTTGGGTATTCGTCGAATACCAATATAGATTTTAGTTTATCTTTCTTATTGATGTTCTTCAATAAACGGTTCACATAACAAACGGATAGCGCCATAAGTTTGAATTTTTGCAGATTATTGCTCAAACAGAGACTTTGCTTTTATATTTAATTGTGTAATTTTATTAACCACAATTAAACCTTTTCGATATCAGAAAAACAATTCTCATATTAATCTTTCTTTTTGTTGCTTCCTACTGTTCACTGGCACAGACTTATGTAAAACGCAATACTTTTACTACGAATGAGGGTTTGCCAAGCAATCATATTTATGATATGGTTGAAGATAATAAAGGGTTTTTATGGATTGCTACTGATAATGGCCTTTCCCGTTTTGATGGTAAGTACTTTCAGCATTTCTCGGTACGACAGGGCCTTCCATCAAATGAAGTGCTGCAGGTCTTAAAGGATGGTGACGGTAATATCTGGGCAAACTGCTATAAACAATCGCCCGCTTATTTCGATCAAATCAATGGGATTTTTGTATCTGTTAAAAACCATCCTCACCTTAACAATATCTCCAAATCTTTACTGGCAGTCACACATTTGAGTGATGGAGCCATAAAATTTCATAACCATACCGGCTATGTGACTTTCAAAAATAAACAGATAACCGATTATAGTACACAACTTGGCGACAGAATACAAATAAACAACAAAATTATAGACATAAGGCTGAAAAACAAGGATCAGCGTACTTCTATCAATTACTTATTTTCCGATGGCAAATTAATAGATAGTATCATAATACGATCTGATTATGATTTTGCAAAATCATATTTTACAGGTAATGCGATCTATCATTTTACAGGAGGCAATAAAATTTACCAAATAACAATAAAAAATATCCAGCCGCTTTCCTATAAGGTATCTGAGATCACCATTCCCGAACACATCGCCTGGTACAAGATCATTGCGGCAAACCTTGTCATCACCAGCACCGAGGGCAATGTTTATATATATAACAAAGATAACCTGACATTGACCACCCAAATAACGGGCACCATAAAGGCCAACTGTGCCTATGTGGACCGGTTCAATAACATCTGGACTGGCTCGCTTGATGAGGGCCTCGCTTATTACGACAATAATAAAATCAGAACGATAGCTATAGCGCCGGGTTATGTTAACCCTAATTTTCTAAGCCTTGCTATCAATGATCGCAATGAACTGTTCGCCGGCAATTATTACGGGCAGGTGCTGATCCTCAAAAACAATCAGCCCGGCAGATATGAGCATCAGGATAAAAATTATCAGACCTGGATCAGAAAACTAATTTGTATAGGCAGTAAAGTAATCATGGTCAATGACCGTGGTTACAGCATTAATTTTGGGCCATTCCAAAAGGTGTTAAATGCGAATAAACAAGCAACTTTATTAAAGGACGCAATCCAACTCAATGATAGCACCATTGTTTTTGGCACCATAGCCGGCCTGATTTCGCTGAACCTGCATACCGGACAAACAAAGAGCCTAAGCAGTAATCACGACCGGGCATTAAGCCTGGTAGCTTCAGATGGGGAACAGTTATATTACATTAGCACTAACGGGCTGTACCGCTACAGTATCAGCAAGGACTCTTCCGTATTTATCCCCTTGAATAAAGCTTTTAATTATGAAAACCTTGCTGTTTTGACCTACGCTGGAGACCGGACGTTATGGGCAGGTACACTTAGTGGCAATATATTGGTATTTAAAAACGACACGATATATGCAAGAGTAAAGGAGGATGTATCTATTCCGGGAAATATCACCTGCATGCTCGCTCATCAGAACAAAATATGGATTGGTGGCAAAACCGGTGTCGCCATTTTAACCTATAGTTTTTTGGGCGGCAGGCTGCAGTACAAGATTAACACTATTTCAAAAAATGATGGCCTGCCTTCTAATTCCATTAATAGTCTGGTGGCCACAGATGATACCGTTTATGTGGTTACTGAAAATGGTATTGCTGTAGTACCCGCAAATTATGAGAGCCCCAAATTTGAAATTTCCCCGGAACTGACCGGCATCAGGATAAACCAGGTAAGTGCACCCATCGCCCAAAGTTATCAACTGGAGAGCAACCAAAACGACATCATGCTTCAGCTTGCCGGCATAGAGCTCAGCGGGCACTTTAAGGCTATTCAATACCGGCTAAATGATAACCTGCACTGGAGCCCCCTGGAGGGCAATGCATTGAATATTCGGTTAAGCAGTGGCAGACATACTATTTATATAAGGGCAATTGATGCTAATAATAGGATCAGCCAAAGCCAGCTAAAACTTGATTTCCATATAAAGACACCGTTTTACCAGTCTATCTGGTTCTGGAGCCTGGTCGCCATCCTGGTAACGGCATCCATTTTCTGGTGGCTGAACTGGATACGGCTGCAAAGACAAAAAACTCTTTATGACCGGCAATTAGCACTGGATCTCCAGCGAAAAAAGATAATGGCCGATCTGCATGATGATATCGGCGCAACGCTAAGTGCCCTGCAACTGAACAGCGCTGTGGCTAACCAATTAATCAATACAGATGCCGAAAGGGCCCGTGGCATGCTCCTGAAAGTTGAAGACCAGGCCCAAAACCTGGCAGAAAAAATCGGCGACATTATCTGGAGTATGAAGCCGGCAGATGAGGAGTTTATGACCATCGGTAGCAGGATAAAAAACTTTGCTCATGATATCTTAGGTAGCGGCCAGATGGAGTATAAAATAATGATAGCACCAGAGGTGAGTCAACTCTTAACGGACATTACGATGAGAAAGAATATTGTCCTGATTACCAAGGAAGCCATCAACAATATCGCAAAGTACAGTCAGGCCACAAGTGCACTGGTTAGTATCGAAAAGAAAGGCAACCAGTTTCAGTTGTCCATCCGGGATAATGGGATCGGGTTTGATCCTGGCCTCAGAAAAGGAAATGGACTGGCCAATATGCGCATCAGGGCGGAAGAATTAAAAGGCTCGTTCTCCATTGATACCGCAGTAGGTAAGGGAACTTCCATCCTGGTCCTGATCCCTGCCCTCCCTTAATTTAGGGAGAACACTTTACCTAATGTTTATTAAATTTATTAAATGAAGATCCGCATATTTATATACGACGACAGTATTGAACGCAGGGATAGCTTAAAGTCGCTGCTCGGCCTGAATGGTGATTTTATTGTTGTGGGAGAAGCGGCTAATTGTGCAAACGCTATACAAGACATAGAAGATTTCTACCCTGATGTGGTATTGATGGATATTAATATGCCGGAAGTCGACGGCCTGGAAGGACTAAAGCGAATCAAGAGCAGCCATCCGGAAGTAAAGGTGCTGATGCAAACGGCTTATGACGACAGTGATAAAATATTTAGCAGCCTGAAAAACGGGGCCAGCGGCTATATTTTAAAAAATGACAAGCCTCAGCGTATTCTTCAGGCTATTGAAGAAGTCTATGGCGGCGGCGCGGTGCTAAACCCGGCCATCGCCCAAAAAGTCCTGGACTACTTTAAGCCGGCTCAGCAGCAAACTCCTTTAAGCCCAAAAGAACATGAAGTATTATGCGCACTGGCCGAGGGCTTAAGCTATAAAATGGTCGCAGACAAACTCGGGGTAAGCTACTCAACAATCAATTCGCATACCAAACGGATTTACGAAAAGCTGCATATCTCTTCCCTTGGTGAGGCCATCGCCTATTATTATCAAAATCTTCGCTAAGTTGTACCCCTACACTGCAGGGATATTATAGGTCACCCTGTTTTCATATATAATAAACCGGACTGTTTGCCGGGCTTGCTACTGTTTTCCTCCCTATCATTAGGGATTTTTTGCTTTTCTTATAAGTTCATTTTTGTGGTATTAATAACCCCCTAAACTAACGAATCATGAAAAGCATCAGAAAAAGTGCAGGGCTATTGGTCCTAGTGCTCCTGTTCTTGGCCTTTGGCTCCTGCGAAAGAGCTTACCAGGAACCGGCAAAAAATGAACCGCAGGCCTCCTCAGTCAGTAGCTTGCAATCATCTGCGTATGAGGTCGAACTGCCACTGATCCCCATACTGGATCAAAAGCATGAAATCATCACCAACACTCAAACCTTGCAGACCGATGTACTCACCAGTACAACAGGATCAGTCAACAATGAAATTGATGCTGTATTTTTATCCCCGGTAATGGTTACTTTCTCCACCAACGACCCAGAACTGAAAAAAAGGCTTACAACAGACAGCATATCCATTGGATATAAATTAATGCAAAACAACAAGGGTGGATTCTATGCGATGCCATTCCCTGTACTTACACATACTCCGGTAGCCAAGCAACTCATCGGCTGCGACAACTGTAATGGTTGTGATGAAGGTGGCTGTGGCGGCGGAACGTTTTGTTGGAGAAACCTCCCTCTGGAAAAGGATACTTTGAAGGGGGAACTGGTATACGATCCCAACACTCCGGTAAAACACCATATTACCATCCGCAATATTTTCCAAAAGCCTGTTGAGTTAGGTATTTATTCCTATCGCACTGTTTATAACAACAGCCCGGTGATCGTCACCATTGAATACCGATTGAACGGCATAACCGATAATGAGCCACAAAGCAGGCCCAGCGGAAAATGGTGTGGTTGTTGTATCGGCACCTATTGTTGGGCCTGGTGGACTTCAGATGTAAATGCCGATTGCGGGGCACTATGCAAAAAGCTAAACACGCTATATGAAAAAATACAGCAGTTAAACTAAGCGTCTGTAAAAGTGCCTGGGAATGGTTACCCATCCATTTATATAAAAGAATGGTACTTGCCTTTTAAACCAATTATAACAATCAAAAACCCCAACAACATGTTTACAAATTTAAAATTCACAGTGCTGCTTACACTGCTTTCGGCGGTGGGCGCATCAGCCCAAACTCCTGGAAGTTTAAAGGCCAGCTATGGCTTTGGAGGTAGTACACTTGATAATAGTGGCAATAACAACAATGGACAAATCGTTGGCAATGTACTGCCTGCCGCGGACCGTTTCGGTCAGAATAATTGTGCCTACCTGTTTACCGGCAATATCAACAGCTATATTGAAATTCCTTTGACTGCTGATTTCTCATTTACTCCTGCACAGTCTTTTAGTATCAGCCTATGGTACCAGGGAGGCTCGCTAAGCGCCGGGGATATGGAGTATTTCTGGGGAGAAAATGCAAATAATTCCGGATATTTCTTTGGCCTGTATGATTTGAACAGGGTACTGTTCCATGAGTGCTGGGCACCGATGTCCTCAACAATATTCCCCAGTGCGGATACGGCCTGGCACCATGTAGTAGCAGTATATGACAACGGAGATTATAAGGTTTATCGGGATAACCAATTATTATCCTCCCAACCGACGGCAGCAACGTCCATTAGCGCGCCCACAAATAATATAGTCATAGGGCGCGCCTTCCTGGGCAAAATTGATGACGTCAGGTATTATAACGAGGCGTTGGATACCACTGGCATTGCGACCCTGTTCGGGGCGCCCGGCTCTTGTCAGCCAACCCGGGTCCCTGAATTAAGGGAAGAGCTAGTAGGCAGTATTTACCCTAACCCGGCATCGGACTATATCTATATTGATTTAGGAAACCAAGCAAAGAAATACAATATTGCCATCTATTCCATTCAGGGCAGATTGATCAAGGAAATTAAAGCAGAAAATAAGGCTGCTGTCAAACTGGACATTATGGATATCCCTAATGGTTCCTACCTGTTAAAAATATCAGCGGGCAGTAACTATCATTCCAGGATTATTCAGAAAGTAAATTAATGCCTGTTTATGCTAATAATTCATTTATACGTATTTGCCAATTGGTTTAAAGCCGGCCCCGGGCTTTAAGGTTAATAACAGCCATTTACTCACACTGTATAAAACAAAATATATGAAATCAACAATCAACATGATGGGCCTGCTTCTGCTTACGATCGGCATCAGCGCAAAAGCAAAGGCGCAAACGTTTACCCTGACCAATAATCTACACTGCAGTGTAGAGATTTTTTATGAAGCCAGGAACTTAAACTGTTTTACCTCTGCTTCAGGTCCTGTAACTATAAACCCAATGAGCTCAGTAACCATGACTGCCGGTCCTAATACTATAGGTGGCTGTTTGATTATCCGGCAAATCGGCGGCGTGCCGGCCCCGGCCAATCACCAATGGATAACCATAAATCCAAGCGCTACACCCTGTCATAACGTATCTCATGGACAAACAGGGGTAACAGGAAATTGCGGCGCTTACACTGTTACACTTACGGCAAATTCCTGGATGATCAATTAACTAGCAATCATCTTGCTTGATTTTTACATCAAAATAAGCAAAGCGTCCTGTAATAAGTTACGGAGTGCTTTGTTTGATGGTCCCAGCGGGATCACATAAAGCGCACCTTAGTGCGCTTTATTCGTTTAAATCGCATCAAATCTCCTGATTTTCAATAATAGTTTACGTTTTAAGTTTAAGTGAATTCAAACCAAATGGTAGCCATGCCGGTAACCATTTTTAAAATATAAATTTGGTTACCAGTAAAGATTGTTTAATGGACGATTGGCTGGAGGATTAGCTCATTTTGTTAACCCTTTAAGTTTTTTAGAATGGTAAAAATTAAACCTGAGCTTGAACTGCTGTCTATGGTAGTAGGAAGTAAGGCCCGCAAGAGTGGTAAAGCTCCGATTGAAATCCGCATTACTTTAAATAAAAAAAGACAGTTTATTCCATTGGTATAACCGCAAAGCCGGGGAATTGGGATGAAAATACAAAAACTGTTTCGGAGGATGAGCCTGACTTCAAAGCTATCGATAAGGAGATTCAAAAGGCGTTAGTTGGCCTTGACGCAACTTACGATAAGTTGTTTTATACTTTTGATAAGGTTACTCCCCATATGATTAAGAAAGCCTATAAGGGGGAGGAGGTTTCTGATAAGCATAAAGAAGAAGAGGTTCCTGATATTTCTTTGATTGAAATGTTTGATGACTACAATTGTCAAATTTGGAAAAACTTGTTCAAAAGGGTAAACGTTCTGATGGTACACTTCGGCAATGGCGATGAACACTGGTTATGCAAACATTGTGGAAAAGCAGGTGCTTATGAAGTAGTACCCATTCTTCCAATAGTTGAGGAAATATTTGAAAAGTATAAGGAATCATCCTACCTGCATTCAACGAGGTATGCTGCTACCTATACTTTCTAATACGCACTTCAACGCTTATTTAAAAGAGATTGCTGATATATGTGGTATCGAACGGGATTTGAACACGCATCTGGCATGGCATACTTTCGCGGATATCATGCTCAATTTAGGTATGCCGTTGGAGGATGTTTCTAAAATGTTGGGGCATAAGTCCATCCGTACTACTCAGCGTTATTGTAAAATCCGATTAATTAGGATTCAACGGAATTTTAACGAGTTTGTCAGACCGATTTTGTCCAGACTTTCTACTCTATCTGAAACTATTCAAGAACAAATAAATCTGAATCCTGACATAGACCCTATAAAGCCGGCTACGACTTATGCGGAGCCCTCTGTTAGCTCAAATGTGGGTTATCGTTTCAATTATATTTCAAAGACTGGTTAGGCGAAAAAATTGGGGTATAATACCATCAAAAAAACATAAGTAATGCCCTACTGATCCTGATTGATACAGCCCATGAAGCAAAACAAAATCCATTCGAGCAAGAAGATCAAAAAGCGAAAATGGAGATTCTGGTAATAAAATCACAACTATTTGAAATAAAAGGAAGGAAGTGCCTCGTTCATATTGAGATTAAACCAATCTCTTTAAAAGTTTGATGATACTGTTGCGTATTATTTAGAAAATAAAATTGAACTCCTTACTATACCTGGTATTATACTAACAGATGCTTAATCGCATGTAAGTATGTTCTTCCTACTTTATGTATCTGTCCATTCCTGAGAACCACAAAAGTCCCTTTGATATCGCGCAGAACCTCTTTAATATGGACAATATTTATGATTGCAGATCGATGTATTCGAATAAAAGACTCCGGATTTAATTTTTGCTCTAAGATACTAATGCCATAACTTGTTATGTAAAATTTCTCTGCTGTATGTGCCTTTACATAATCTCGGTCGGCTTCAAACCAGATGATATCTTTAGTATTTACACCGACCAACTTATTACCATAATACAAAAGAAAACGTAAAGGATAAGGTCTGTTTTCAGGTAAATTCTCATTAAGGCGTTCAATAGAGACCATATTCCCATCTCCATTCCTCAGTTTGGATATTGCATTGGAAAACCTGCTTAAACTGTATGGTTTAAGTAAATAGTCTACAGCATTATGATTAAATGCATCAAGTGCAAAAGACTCATAGGCAGTACTGAAAATTATTCTTGGGATATGTTTTATTTTTTGTAATACCTCAAATCCATTTAGTCCGGGCATTTGAATATCTAAAAATATCCAGTCAGGCTCTAGGTGATCAATAGCCTGTACCGCATCGATGCCATTATCATACTCTCCGATAATTTCAATATCTTTATAAGATTCTAAATACTGTCTTATTAACAAGCGTGCATCAGCTTCATCATCAATGATCAAGATTTTTTTCATCATGCTTTTATTGCAGGTATAGTAAATGAAAATATTAAACCACTTGGTTGGTTATCCTCTATTTTAATTCCTTTGCCGAATTGCGTCAATAGTCTTTGTTGTACATTTTTTAGGCCTGTTCCTTTTGAGAATAAAGTTTCTTTTTTGATATTGCCAATACCGGTGCCAGTATCACTAATTGCAATCTGTATATTGCTATTGTGGCGCTTCATTTTAAAATTAATAGTAACCTTATTTAGGCTGGTTGCAACGCCATGTTTCATTGCATTTTCCAAAATAGGCTGTAGCAGCATTGGAGGTATAAGATAGGCAGAGTCATTTAAATCAATTTCATAGTTGATGGTAAGTTTATCCTCAAATCGTCTTTGTTCAAGAGCAAGATAACTTTTAATAAACTGAATTTCATCCTCACTGTTTACATACTCCTGTAAGCTGGCATGCAGCGTAAATCGAAACACATCCGCTAATTGTCCTACCAATTCACGAGTTTGCTCTTGCTCTTTGGGAATTGTGGCATTGATTGAATTTAATGTATTGAACAGGAAGTGAGGGTGAATCTGAGCTTTCAAAGCGCTTAGTTCTGCCTGGAGAGCAAGTGCTTTCAATTCTGCCTCCATACGAATTTGAATCTTGAGTCGTGAGAAAAAATCATAGGCATGAATAATACTATACTGAATGACGTATATCATTAATGGCACAAAAATGTCCCAATTACTATAATTACCACCAAGCGATTTTACCTTGAAAAAATAACATAGCCATCCAAAAATTAAATAATTGAGCCATGCGTAAAGCGGGCCTATAGTCAAATGGAGTAATATTTTTTTCCATATAGATACATTATAGAATTTCTTGAATAAGATCCAATAGGTTGGGATAAAAAGTATTATTCTGATGAAATAACTAATGATTACCTGTCCTCCGGCATCTGCCCTGTCAAAATAGGTCAACGATAGGAAAACCCAGTATAAAAAACTAAACAGCAGATGCCCAATAATGAAAGTCAGAATTTGCCAGGTTTTAAATTGAAATAGCATATTAAATAAAATTAGACTAAAATTAATATTAAAGCCTAGATAATCAGCGTTTAAGCATCATTTTTTTGAGCTTGATCTTATAGTATAATAGTGCAAAGATATATTCATTGACATTGTAAAGTCGAGCAATAATGTTCTTTTGAAAACAGCTTAGAGAGTGAATGACATGTTGAAATATAGCACTGAAAACCAAGTGGCTCTTGTTGTGTATCAATATCTTTTTCGGCTCGTTTAGCATTTTTCTAAATGCATATTGCCATTAATGTCATCCTCTTATTGTTCAGAAAATGGCCTGTATGGGTTAAAAAGATGCTGTTCGTAGGCAAATAGTGCTGTTCGTCGGATAGATTGATTAAGAATTTAGGTCTGTCTGTTACTTTGTAATTGATAAACGATAAACCACAATTTGAAAAAGCTTATCAGGTAATGATAATCTACACCTTAATTTAAAAATTATGGAGCAAATGAAAATATTTAAGCATTCGACAATTTTAATGTCTTGTTTATTACTGACCGCTTCATCTTATGGTCAGAAATTTATTAAACCAACAGGTACAGGTACGCAAGATGGGTCTAGCTGGGACAATGCTTTACCAGGTACGGCACTAACGGCAACACTTAATGCAGCCGGTGATGTGAAAGTCTATATGGCAGCCGGTAATTATACAATTACTGCATCTGTTCTTATCACAAATAAAAACTTTTACTTAAAGGGGGGATACCCAGCAAATGCGACTGGTTTAGATACTTCGGGATATGCCTATTCAACTAATAAGACTGTAATTAGAGAAACTACTACACCAGTAGCCAATAGAAATTTTTCAATAAGCGTTGGTGCTACACAGACGAGTGCATATTTTCAAGGTGTAATATTTACAGACTTTAACAATACTTCGGGGCCGGGGGTATTTGATGTTGACGGACCGGGATCTGGTGGATTGAATTTTCAACTGATTGACGTAGAGGCTTCAGGTAATACCGCTGAAAATGGCGGTGTACTGAGGATGAGGTCGATTACAGGTGCTAATAAATATCTTTTGATAAATAATTGTGCATTTGCAGGTAATAAAGTGACAGGATATGGAGGCGTTTTTTATTTTTCTACTGTATATACTTCTACACCAGGAAGCGCTACCGGATCACAAGGAGGATCTGCTCATGGTTTTAATATCTTAAATTCGACTTTGCGTAACAATCTTGCGAATAATTGGGGTGGGGTATTTTTTATTACAACGGGTGCCGATTTCTTGATATCGGGTAATTATCTGTGTAGTGATCCTGCTAATTTAGTCAGCTCTGGAAGTGTCGCTGCTTATGGTGGTATCTTTGGTTTGACTACTACAAACAGAATAACTATTGCTGATAATGTATTTACAGGAGGAAGGATTACTGGGTCTACAAATGGAGGAGCTGCCATCTTTACACAAGCGATATACCCTCCGGGTAATCTGGTAAATGCAAACAGGTTTTTTAATAATACAGGAGTTTCAAGTTCGTTGCCAGATCTTTATGTTATGGATTTGATGAACCTAACGGTTTCGAATAATCTATTTGATAAGAGTGCTCAGCCTAATTGGGTAACAGGAACAACTGCTGCAGTAAATGCTACTGTTTTTTCTAATAATACAAGTGATGAGACCAATTTTGTACCCAATTGTCCTGTTTATGTCCCACTACCTGTATCACTTTTAAACTTTGAAGCTATTAGCGAAAAGCCCAATGTTAAATTATTCTGGGCCACCGTTGGGGAAGCTAATAATAGAGGGTTTGAAATACAAAGATCTGAAGATGGCAAGCAATTTGTTACAATTGGTTTTTTAGATAGTAAATCTAAAGATGGCAATAGTAAGGCTTTGTTAAACTATGAATTTATAGACTATACTGCACCTAAAGGAAAACTCTTTTATCGCCTGGTACAAAATGATAACGATAATCATACGACGATTTCCAAAACTGTTCTTGTTTCGAACGGAAACAGCTCAGATGCCATATCTATTTTCCCTAATCCGATAATAGATAAAGTTAATGTTTTGGGATTACAAGGAAATGGACAGCTATTTGTTTATGACCAAACTGGTAAAATGATTTATAAACAGCCGTACACTAACGCTACAACGGATATCAATCTGGAACATTTAGAGAATGGTATTTACAGCATTAGTATTATAGCAGAAGATGGTAAGATCGTGTATCGTAAAATGGTTGTTAAAATTAAATAGTATTGATTACCGTTCTGAAAATAAGACGGCTACAAAAAACACAATAATTTTCTATAGAAAATGTTGTAACCATTTAAGGTCAATATGCTATAAATTTTTGTTTCATACTTTGACCTCCCTGCACTTCCCAGTCTTGGGAAGAGCTTGGGAGGATAAATATCACATTAGGGGCTCGCGTCATTAAATACTTCACTGAAGCTTTATCTGAAATTAAGATTTTTGGGTATCAGACTTAATTGAACCTGCAAACTAATTTAATCTTTTTATCGGGATATTTATTTGCAAATTTAAATGTATGGGCATTATTAATTAAAACAGTTTTCATTGTTAGAATTACTGATAAATAGATTAGCCTCCCAGGCTTTAGTATAGGAGCTTTATTAGTAAAATTTTGATATGGGAAGTTGGAAGATTTCATAACGCTCAAAAAACTAAAGTAGTTGAACTATTGGCATAGGTATTTTTTCATATTTATAGATTCCCAGTAAGCACCATTTATTAATGATTAAAGCTTAGCTATTTTTTTACCATTTAAAATTATTAAAATGAAGCAAATATTTCTTGTTTTTTCGGCCGTACTTGCCGTAGCAGGTGCCACATTTGATGCAAATGCACAGATCAGCCAGGGTGGGATTCCTTTATCTATTCAGGATAAAGTAGCCTTGAAGAATGTACCTTTATCTAGATACATGAACCCGGACTGGGAAGCTTTCTTGAGCTCGGAAAAGGCTTTGACTCCGGAACAGCAATTTACAAGGCCATTTATTGTCGCTTTAAGTGCAGCTGCAGATTTCGGTTTTCCGCAGTCCGGACAGCTGGAAGTAGTCAATAATGGATTTAGGATATGGCGTGGAGTAATCAATGTGGAAAATGCACCGGCTATAGGCCTTGCCTTTGATAAATATACTTTACCTAAAGGTGTGAAACTATTTGTCACCAATGAAAATCAAAGACAGATCGCGGGTGCTTTTGATGCTTCAAATAATGATCCCTCCGGTTTGTTTGTAATTGATGCGATCCAGGGATCTAAAGTATTTGTAGAGTTAAATATAGCTCCGGGAGTAAATATCGATGATATTAAGCTTCATATTGATAAAGCATTAGTTTATCACCGTAGTATAGAGCATTTAAAACCTTATCTTGTTGCAGGTGAATCTACGCTTGACCAATATGACGGTCAGTTAAACGGTCGTTCTTCTGTTTGTACGATCAATGCGATCTGTGCTACCGGGGATTATGTTACCAATCCAAGAAAAGCAACAGTTCAAACTTTAAGCATTGGTGCCGGTGGACAGGTGGGGCTTTGCTCGGGAACATTGGTGAACAGTGCGGGGAATACTGCCGGAGGTATCTGTAAGCCTTACATAGCTACTGCCTCTCACTGTGAATTAACAGGAGAGACCAATAGTTCATCACCTAAATTTGCACAGTTGCTCGTACGCTTTAATTTTGAACGGCCTGACTGTGCCGGAACGGGTGCCACCAACGGATTAAGCATGACAGGGGTAAATCTCATTGCCCGTTCTAATTTTCAGCAAAGTTGGGCAGACCCCAACAATCCTATGGCAATCTACGATATGAAAGGAGATTTTATGATGTATGAATTAAAGACTGCTATTCCTGCTTCTTACGGCGCAGTACTTTCCGGCTGGAAAAGGCAGGATGCAGATGTGCAAACTACAGCAACATCCGGCAAAAAATTCTATGGCTTTCATCATCCAGTAGGAGATAATAAGAAAATGACCAGTTCTACTTTTGTAGAATCTGTTACCTGGGCTTTATCGCCACAATCAAGCCCTTCAGGTCCAAGATGGTTGGCATTGCCAACAGAAGGTTATTTATCTCCGGGTTCTTCCGGGAGTGGTTTGTTTGATGGTGACGGTTACTGGACAGGTGTTGGTTCAGTAGCTGGACAACAGCCGAACACTGTACCTGTAAATTGTAATAATACAGCCGCCGGAACACCTAGCCAGGGCCAACCGTTCAACTATGTGCTTTATCAAAAGGCAAGTAATGCCTGGGAATACAATGAAAATGGTGTTGCCGGGGCAAATAGCCTTAAACCGTTCCTAGATCCTGGCAATACAGGAGTGACAAAAGTAAATTCAGTTAATGCGACAACCTGTACCTCATTAACGTCCGGAGGCGGGACAGATGGCGCTGTATCCATTAGAAGGGAAGATGAGGAGCTGAATGCAAATTTATCTGTTTTTCCCAACCCAAGCAATGATGGGAAAGTTCAATTACAGTTTAACCTGAAAGAGGCAACAGTTCTGCAGGTCTCTGTTGTGGATGTTGCCGGCAGGGTTGTATACGAAGCTAATATAAAAGATGCAAGAAGTGGTATTAAAAATCTGGACCTGCGTCATGTGGCTAATGGTCTATATGTTGTTAAAATAGCGACAGCATCAGGATTCGTCGGTAAAAAACTACTAATTAATAGATAATTAGATTAATTGACTAACCCTGGAGAGATAATACAGAATTAGTAATAAATAATGTTAAAGCATTAAACAGTAGTAGCGATAGAGCTGCTACTGTTTAATGCTTTAAATGCAAAACTTGTGGAGCAGAAAAAAAATATAGCTTTGCTGTTAAGATGAAAAAAGCAAAGTAAGAGCAGCTGTATCAGCACTTTTTGATATTACAGCTGTTTTGTGATGAATGGATTGAAGGGGTACAGCCATGCATACCCCATCCTTTTTGCTACAGCGGGATTTGGCCGATAACGGATAATGCGGTGCCAAGCCCATTCATATCCCTGATAGCAATACCCCACTTGTCTTTATTCCCGACATAATAACGATAATTCAGCCCCGCTTCCAGGCTTACATATTTATGAAGTTTCACCCCTAATTTAATATCCGGAGTAATAAATATACTACCTAATTGCTCTTTGGTCATGGTTTCATCAGTATCAACACCGTTATTAAACCGATATTCCATATGCAGCGCACCATAGCCCCCACGCATGCCGGTATATACATAAAAAGGGGATGTGAATTTAAATTTGTAGCCTACTTGCAGGCTATATTCATAAACCCGGATCTTGTCAGGATTATAGGGATTGCTTTTCCAGATATCGGAGGGGGCAAGGCTGCTATATTGTGCCAGCCCTAAATATAACTTGTCGTTGAAATATGCGCCAATCTCTCCCCCTAGTGCGTAATAGCAGTTCAGCGGTTTTTTATTGAATTGATAAAGATTGTTAGCCTTTAGCATTAAGGTCATATTAGGCGCTGTAGATTCAGTAGGCGCTTGTGCTTTCGAGCCAAAAGGCAAAATGGACATAAGCAGGACAGAAAGCAATAAAGTGTTCTTCATTTTGTTATTTTTTTAAATTGATGTAGCAAAGGAAATTCTATTTATCTTTTTTATTTTATTGGATTGACGAACGGCAGGTTATTATTGACAAGCGGTTCGGGCTGCTTATTTTATTGACTTAAGTTTGTATAATGGATATAACGCGACTCTTAAATAGCCGGCTGATGATTGTTCTTTTCTGGGTTTTCATTGCTACCCTCCTTTTGTTACAGTTACTGGCAGTAGATGAATATGACTTCCGAAAGGCAATCCTGTATAGCGCCGTTATAACCGGGACTTTCGCCTTTTATGTACATGTGGTATTAAGAAGAATCATCAGCAGAGCCATTCAAAACAGACGCTTTTCTACTTGGATTCTCCGCTTCTTATTAATTGGTATCATAGCCTCTGCTGTACTTACGGTAGAAGACTATACTATGGATAGCTTTTTTGCCCAGGACTGGAATAGATATAAAGATGCCATACTGCCCAGATTTTTTGGCATGCTGATGGCAACCATTTTGATATCTGGTATCGCATATGCGTTTGAACTGTACAGGCACCACATTAAAACACTTAAAGCAACACAGGAATTGAAAGATAGGCTAAATGAATTAGAGCTTAAAAGCATCCGCCAGCAGCTGAGCCCGCACTTTACCTTTAATGTGCTGAATAATCTTCAATTTCTGATTCAGAGAGACAGGGATGAAGCTTTAACCTTATTAGCTCAGTATAGTAAAGTGTTGCGCTATTATGTGTATGAGTCGCAACACAAAGCCATTTTGCTTAATGATGAAATCTCCTTTTTAAAAACATACCTGGAGCTGGAAAAAGATCGCCTTGGCCATGAAGTTAAAATTGAATTGGATATTGCTATTGCACCTAATGAACTGAAAATTGCACCGTTTATATTATCAACGTTTGTCGAAAACTGTTTTAAGCACCTGTCAATAAAGGATAAGTGGATATCGGTATTGATTCATTTTAAGAACAACAAGCTGCACCTGGTTGTTCATAATACCTATGACCTACAGAAAGACAGCGCAACAAGCTGCCAGGGAATCGGGTTGGATCAGGTGAAGAAAAGACTTGAATTAACTTATCCCGGTAAGTACGGGTTAGGGGTCGAGACAAATGAAAATGTGTTTAAAGTAGATCTGGAAATTAAATTCGATTAAAGATGAACATCAAATGTATAGTGGTAGAAGATGAGCGTATAGCCAGGGAAGGGCTGCAAAGCTATATTGGTAAATATGACTTCCTGGAGTTGGCAGGCAGTTTTTCAAACGCCACAGATGCACTACAATTTTTAGAGGAGCATGAGATCGCTTTGATCTTCCTGGACATTGAGTTGCCGGGCATCAAAGGAGTTGAAATGGCAAAGCAATTAGATGGATTGCTTCCTTTGATCATTTTCACCACAGCGTATGCCCAATATGCCCTGGCGGGGTATCAAGTAAATGCTATCGACTATTTAGTGAAACCCATTTTCCCCGAAGACTTTCACCGGGCCGTTATTAAGGCCAGGAATTTTTTCGGCCATATGGAAAGAGCGGATGCTTCAGGCGCTGCCAAAGAGTTAGTGATCAAGAGCGAAGGGGAATGGATACGGGTATATCCTTCCGAAATTCAATTTTTGAAAAGCATGCAAAACTATGTCCTTATCTATATGGAAAATTCAAAGCCGAAGATAGTGCTTCAAACGCTAAAAGAAATCACTGCGTTACTTCCTTCTTTTTTCACCCAGGCTCATCGTTCGTATGTGGTCAACTTAAATGCTATTCAAAAGCTGAGCGATGATGCCTTGTATCTGCACAACTACACAATCCCATTAAGCAGGTCCAGGAAGAAAGCGGTAACCGACTTATTTGTTAACAGAAATAAACCATAGTTGACAATTAAATGATTCGCAGCTTGCTTACCCAAACGGGCTTGGTTGTAAAATAATTAACTTCGACATTCTTTCTAACAAATATATGAGATGCATACAATGCAAAAACTGGTATACTATTCCATGCAGCACCCCACCGAAAGTGAGCAAATAGGGACCTGGCCACAACTAGAGATTGTAAGAAAATATTGGAAAGTAAAGAATAATTACGAGATGCTGACTTCTCGCGCTTTTCCTGAAGTTACACCTAACCTGGATACATTTATACTGAAACGCGGCGCTAAAAGAACAGATATGCTCAGTGCTGAAATGCTTCATGATAGTGTAGGAGTGCTTATCAGCGACCGATTTAAAAGCCTCCTGGAAAATTATCAGGTCCGGGATTTCCGGTTGTACACCTGTTGCCTGGTTTCGCCATTTGATGAAAACTTTAAAAACCGGAAGGAGCCTGAATTGTTCTGTTTTAATTTCCTGCATTTAATTCACAATAGAAATATTGTAGATTTCCCGCAATCAATGTTTGAGGATTTAAAAACGAATCAGATGCTTACAGTTGACCGTGAAGAGCAACTGCCAATATCTGCTTACCCGATAAAAATAGCATTGAAAGAACCCCCGGATTTATTCCGTGATCCTTTTGGAATTAATATCCTGGTTTCAGAGCAGCTAAAGTCTGCTATAGAAGCAGCAGGGATCACGGGTGTCTGGTTTGAAGACCGGATTATTCGTGAATATTACAGGGCAGAATAATATTTTCTAGTATGGCACCACCTTCAGATACTGGTCCTGTTAGGATAACTTAAATTCCTAAACCAATAACGCATGCCGTGGGTGGTGCAAGCCAGAAAGATGCGTTCAGCGAAAAGGATGCAAGACGTACAGGACAATAGCTTTGGAAGAAAGGCGCGAACGGCAAAATAACACAACTTCCGGATTTTTTATAGTCCTGACTGGAGCTAATTTTGTACCTGTAATGAGAAAAGATATAGCAAACAGGCTCGCCGGGCAGGACTGGCAGGCCATCGCAAACGAACTACACGACAAAGGTTTTGTTATTGTCCCGGAGGTATTAAATGCAAACGAGTGCGAGGATTTGATCAGGGCGTATAATGCAGATAATACTTATCGCAAAACCATCAGCATGGAGCGTTACCGTTTCGGCCAGGGTGAATATAAATACTTTCAATACCCTTTGCCCGGATTGATCGATACCCTGCGGGAAAAAGTATATGCCGCCATAGCACCTGTAGCCAACCGGTGGATGCAGGCGCTGAACATCGATAAGCAATTTCCACCTGCACATGCAGCTATGAGGCAGCTGTGCCGGGAACATGGGCAGGAGCAACCCACTGTCCTTATTTTAAAGTATGGTAAAGGAGGCTTTAATACATTACACCAGGACCTGTATGGCGACATCTATTTCCCGATGCAAATGGTCTTTATGCTGGACCAGGCGGACAAGGACTATACCGGTGGTGAGTTTGTAATAACCGAACAGGTACCCCGGGCGCAATCTAAAGCAAATGTACTGAAGCCTAACCAGGGTGATATGCTGATCTTTACGACCAGCTTTCGCCCGGAAAGAGGAATAAAAGGCTATTACCGGGTAAATATGAAGCACGGGGTAAGCCCGCTGCATAGTGGCAACCGGCATAGTCTCGGTATTATATTCCACGATGGCCTGGCTTAGGAGTCGAAAATGCGTTGCTTCAAATAAAAAATGAAATGATAAACCATGTCGATTTAGGGCCAACTCCTGCAGGCCGAAAGGCAGCGCTGAGTGCGTTGATCCGGAAAGGTGACATAACACTTGGAGGTTACCGCAAGGCCAAAATATTCGGCCTGCTTTCCTGCCGTTCAGGAAAACGAATGAAAGCCGAAAACCGGGTGTTTTTTAAAAATGAAGCCGAAGCGTTAGCCGCAGGATATAGACCCTGCGGGCATTGCTTAAAAGAGAAATACGGTATATGGAAAAGATTGAGGGGTAAATAGGATTAAGTATAAGTTGGAGATCTACTTGGTGCCAGGTTTTCTTCCGTATTAAAACTCTTTTTTATATCTTTGTAGCTCATGCGACAACAACTATTCACATATTATTGTTTAGCAATTGGAATGATTGCCTGATCCCGGGTGTTTGTTCTAAAGTTGCCGGTTGGGTAGTGCTATACTACCAACGGTTTTACTGTGGAGCATATGCATCCGGATGAAAAAATAAAGCAATTTTATTTCATCATTTCTAAATAATAAGTAGTGAATAACTTATCGAATAACTTATCATTTTATGGTTGGAACGAAAACCTGTTCCAGCTCAAACAAAGCTCTCCATACAAACAGCTCCTGCATGGCCGTGTTGCTGCGGTAAACAAAACAAATTATGAAGTAATCACAGAGCTGGGGCTGCTGGTGTGTGAACTAAGCGGTAATTTACTCTATGGCAAGTCATTATTTGATTTGCCCTGTACAGGCGACTGGGTCATCTTTCAATCTTTTGATGATCACAAAGGGTTGATCGTTGATATTTTACCCCGTAACCATACACTATACCGGAGGAAAAGCGGTAGTAAGCCAGCGAAGCAGGCCATTGCCTCCTATGTCGATAAAGCGTTTATTGTGCAAAGCCTTGATGCAAACTTCAATGTTCGACGGGTAGAACGGTTTATGGTACAGGTCCAGGAAGAAAATATCCAACCGGTTTTGATCCTTACTAAATCCGATTTGCAGTATAGCGCCCTCGAGGTTGAAGCATCCCTGAAACATATTGCGCACAAAATACCGGTTTTTTACACAAGTATTCTTTCCCCGGAAACAATACTTCCTGTAAAGAATTTTATCAAACAGGGAGAATCAATAGTATTCATCGGATCATCTGGTGTCGGGAAAAGTTCATTGATTAATGCTTTATGTGAGCATGCGGTTTTGGCAACATCCGAAATCAGTAAAGCTTCCGGTAAGGGGCGACATACCTCTACCCGCAGAGAAATGGTATTAATGGAAGGCAGTGGCGTTTTAATAGATACGCCGGGGGTAAGAGCATTCGGTTTAGCATCCGGGAATCCTGGAGTGCTGGCTGATATGCTGGACCTTGCGGACTTTGAAGCTTCCTGTCGTTTTGATAACTGTAGCCATGTTAAAGAACCTGGCTGCGGGGTTCTAGATGCCGTCAATAAAGGCCTTTTAGAACAGGCCGTTTACGATAGCTACCTCAAGCTGCGCAGGGAAGCCTGGTATTTTTCCACCTCTGAACATGAAAAACGTAAAAGGGATAAATCTTTTGCCAAAATTGTAGCGGAGGCTAAGCGCGTTAAAAAACGCTAATAGGGTTTAATATAATTCAGGTGTTCCGGTTAAATCGGGAACACCTGTTTTTTTTCATACAGATTGTTCCTTTTTATTTCCATCAATGCTTCCGGGTTTTCTGGTGGCTGAAACCCGAATTGCCGGTACAATGAATGCGCGTCTAAGGTGGCCAATAGGGTTCTTCTTAGGTCCTTTACAAAATTTAGATCCATGATATGTGTGAGCCTCTTTTTGGCCAAATGCTGCCCCCTGTAATCTTTTAAAACATACACATCGGCCAGGTAGGCAAATGTGGCGTAATCGGTTACTAAACGGGCAAAGCCAATTTGCATTTCCCGGTCAAACAGGCCTACACAAAAGGAGTTTTTCAAAGCTTTTATTACTGTGTCTAATGGAATACCTTTTGCCCAATAGCTTTCTTTGCTTAAAAAGTCATGAATGGATGTCACATTCATATTTTCAAAACCGGTTTTGATTTGATACACGCGCGTTTTTTCTCCTTGCATATTTTATATTTTGGGTTTTAGCATTGCAATATTGAAGACCGGCAATTGTTATGCTCCTTTCCTATTCTTTATTTTCCCCTTACCTGCCTCCCGGGCCTACTGCTGTATCTTCCATTTTGATATCATGGTATATTTGAAATTGTACAAAAGTACAAAAACAAAAGCCGCATATTTATGTATGGTCTTGATTCATGGCTCGTGGTAGTGCTATAGCCCCGAGAACGTCAGGCGATCCTGGTGGCGCCGTAGGCCTTAGCTAAGATGAGGCCAGGTTTTCTTTTGGATTTGAATCATTTTGTTGCTTATTTTGTTAAATGCACCACCAGTTGCTCCAGCTAATAAAACAACATGTAACCCTTCCCGAGCCGGAGGCAGCGCTTTGCTTTCAATACCTGGAGGCCGTGCATTACCCTAAAAATAAAATTTTGGAAGAAGAGGGTAAAATTCCGGGGTATCTTTATTTTGTTGTCTCTGGTTTTGCGCGGCTATTTTATTACAACGAAAACGGTGATGAGGTTACCACGCATATCAATTGCCCTCCCGGTTTTATAACTTCTTATGCCCACTTCGTCAACCAAACCAGGTCCGCTGAAAACCTGGAATGCGTTACTGAATGTGAGCTCTTGCGTATAAAAAAGCATGACCTGGACCAGCTTATCCAACAAAGCCCTGCTTTTAAAGATTTTAGCATTATCGTGTTCCAGCAGGCACTGGCTTATAATGAAAGGCGGGCCAGAGACCTGGCAACCCTAAGTGCGGAACAGCGTTATCTGAAATTATTAAATGAGCAGCCTGAACTGTTGCATAATGTGCCGATGCAGTATATAGCTTCTTTTCTGGGTATGAATGCTAAAAGCTTAAGCCGTATCCGGAGAAAAATTATTAGGTAACATTTGTGAAGTGGATTTGAATGTTTAAGGCGGAATTTTGCTTTATCATTTAAAACCAATTGACATGACAAATAGTAATTTAGTATTAGTTTCCGGTGCGAACGGGCATTTGGGCAATAACCTGGTAAGACTGCTCATTAAAAAAGGATTTCAGGTGCGCGCTTCTGTTCGCAACATTCAAAATAAGCACTGTTTTAAGGATCTGGACTGTGAAGTTGTGGCGGCCGATATTACGGATAAGGCTTCATTTGTAAAAGCACTTCAGGGTGTTCACACATTTTATGCAGTAGGCGCTGCCTTCAAATTGTGGGCTAAGGATCCGCAAAAGGAGATCTATGAAGTGAATATGGACGGGACCCGGAAAACTATAGAAGCGGCCGCGGAAGCAGGGGTTAAAAGAATAGTTTACGTGAGCTCGATCGCTGCATTAGATTATACAACTCTTCCGGCAAAGGAGGAAAACGGGTACAACCCGGACAGAAGGGATATGTATTATAATTCCAAAAATGATGGCGAAAGACTGGCGTTCCAACTGGCCAAAGAATATGGTATAGAATTGGTGTCGGTTATGCCCGCCGCGATGATAGGCAGCGAGGCATTTCAACCATTAAGTGTATCCTACAATATATTAAAGCTTATTTTGAACAGGCAAATTCCGGTAGATACAAAAATAACTTTAAACTGGGTAGATGTAAAGGATGTAGCAGAAGGCTGTTACCTGGCTGCAGCAAAGGGCCGCGTAGGGGAACGTTACATTCTTGCCAATGAAAACTGCATGACAATTACAGAGACGACTAAATTAGCCAAAGAGCTCTACCCGGAATTAAAGCTGAAAGTGCCCGGTGCCGTGCCTAAATTCGTCCTGTATATTATAGCGGGTCTTATGGAATACTCAGCAAGAGTACGGGGTAAGGCGCCTGTAATCACAACAAAGGAAATCGCTATGTTTTCCGGATTACAGCAGAATTTTGATATTTCAAAATCAAGGAGTGAGCTGGGTTTTAATCCGAAGAAACCTGAGCGCGTGGTGAAAGAAGCGATGGCTTACCTGATGGACCATAAAGAACTGTTATAGAAAAAAGATGGATCATTTTAAGCAGGCAAGGTGGCGTGGTTTTTAGACGGGTATTTTCGTTTAAAACGTATTAGCAGCACACCATCAATTTTATCGCCTTCTTTAATGTCTGTCCCTGTTGTTCCTTCGCTTCGCGTACTTTACAGCTTCAAACCAAATTACGGAGATAAACCCGGTGCACACTGTTATCATCAATTGAACAGCATTTAACTGCTCAAATCCGAAAAAGCGCGTTACCGGCGGTATATAAAGTATGAATGCGACCAGGAGTAGCGTGATGCCAATAATCAATGCGACGAGGTTGTTTTTATACTTTAGCGTGGTGAAAATGGAATAATAAAAGGAGCGGTTGATGAGCGTAAGAAAAATGTTCGCCGTAATTAAGACCGTGAATACCAGGGTACGGGTCAATGCTTCATTATAACCGCTGTGTACGCTATACTGGTACATCAGCAATGTGCCGGCTGTAATGAACAAGCCCTGCAGGATACTGGCAGAAAGTTCTTTCCAGTTGAAAAAAGTAGTGGTCAGTGCCCTGGGTTGCTGTTGCATCGTGTTTTGCTCCATAGGTTCGTTTTCGTAAATGATGGAGCAGGTAGGTCCCATAATTACTTCAAGGAAGATAATATGCACCGGCGAAAAGATGTTGGGATACAGCCAGCCCAGCGCCAGGGGAATAAACACTGTAAGTATGATGGGGATGTGGATGGAAATAATGTACTGGATGGCTTTTTTGAGATTGGCATAGATTTTTCGGCCCATGGCAATGGCCGCTACCATTTCAGACAAATCATCTTCCAGTAAGATCAGAGAAGCGGCCTGCTTGGCTATCTCTGTACCTTTCTTACCCATAGCTATACCGATATGGGCGGCTTTCAGTGCCGGTCCGTCATTCACGCCATCGCCGGTCATGGCCACGATCTGGTGGTTGGCTTTAAGGGCATTGATGATTTTCAGCTTAGCTTCGGGGAACATACGGGTAAAGATCGCGGTGTTCATGACACGACTTTTCAATTCATCTTCCGGTAAAGCCATGAGCTCATCTCCTGTTATGCTTTTTTCATATGCTTTAAATCCTACCTGCCGGGCAATAGCCTCTGTAGTTGGCGCGTTATCGCCGGTGATGATTTTGACCGCGATACCGGCATCATAAAAATCTTTCAGCACCTTTGAGATGTTAGGTTTTGGCGGGTCATAGAAAGCGACAATGCCTTTAAACTGGAACGAAAAGTCCTGTTGTTTTTCCGGGAATACAGCTCCCGTAAATTGGGCGAGGCCAATGCCCAGTACCCGGTAGCCTTCTTTTGCCAAAAGGGTAATGGCCTGGTTGATTTGACTGATGGATAATTGATCCAGGCGGGACACCTTCATCAACGCTTCCGGCGCGCCTTTGGCGGCAATAATCCTTTTGCCGGCCTGGTTTTCAAAAATATGCGTCATCATGGGTGGCTTCCCGCCGAGCGGGTATTCGTGGACCAGCTGGTAGTCCGGGCGTTCGTCATTATTTACAATATCTTTATAGGCCTGGTGCAGGGCTATCTCCATCGGGTCAAACGGTACCGGCTCGCTCGCCCACATCGCCAGTTGAATGAGTTCCTTTTCTTCATCCGACATGCTTGTATTGACCTCAAATATTTTGTCGGAGGAGAGCAGGAATAGTTTGGCAATACTCATCTTGTTTTCCGTAAGGGTGCCGGTCTTGTCGGTACAGATGACGGTAGCGCTGCCCAGCGTTTCTACCGTTTTCATTTGCTTCACTACAATGCCCAGTCGCATTAAACGCCAGGCGCCCAGTGCCATAAAGGTGGTAAATGCTACCGGTATCTCTTCGGGCAAAATGCTCATGGCTAGCGTAAGCGATTGCAATAAGCTTTGTAATAATTCCCGTGAATTCCAATAATTAATAGCCCATACTATGATAAAAACAGCAGCGCCGGTAATCGCCATTTTTTTTACGAAATTGGCAATTTGCTTTTCCAAAGGCGTTTTTTCTTCCCGGATGTTTTCCAGGCTACTGCCGATTTTTCCTAGTTTGGTGGCATTGCCAACGGCAGTAATAGTTGCCACTGCCAGCCCGCCGGCTACAGTAGTGCCGCTGTAAATAAAATGGTCTTCCGTGGTTTTGTCCTTTGATACGGCCAGCGATTCTCCGGTCAGCACCGATTCGTTGACCGAAAAATCATTGGACTGTAAAATGATACCATCCGCAGTAATTAAAGTACCTTCTTCCACGATTAAACTATCTCCCACAACTAGGTCCCTGCTCTTTATCTCTGTTACCCCGCCATTACGAATTACTTTACAGTTGGGTTGAGAGAGATCTTTCAGTTTTTCCAGGGCATTTTTACTTCTGGAGTATTGAAACAGGGAAATGGAGACCTGGAAAACAACGGCAACCGAAAGAAATATTCCGTCGCCTATACTACCGCTGATATAGTAGATAGCCGCCGCCAGCAATAGTAAAATGACCATCGGTTCGGTGGAAAAGCGTTTTATATTGTCGATCAGGATATTTTCTTTTTTATAGCTGAGCTCGTTTGAACCGTATTTTTCTCTGGCCTGAATAACTTCCTGTTCAGATAAACCTTGTATGTTGAAATTTGTTGCCGGCATTTTAAAAAGCAATTTTAAGGATGATAAGAGTATACTGATAATCGCCGTTTGCTATCCCCATATTTTCTTGAAGGCTTTTCCGAAATGGTCAATAATATCTGTAATAAGCATACTTTCCATAGATTGTTGTTTTAAACAGAGGTCGGCTGCCAGTCCATGCAGGTATACTCCTATGCATGCAGCAGTCAATGGGGCATAACCCTGTGCTAAAAGAGAGGTAATCACGCCGGTTAAAGCATCTCCGGATCCGCCTTTTGCAAGCCCCGCGTTGCCGGTCGTATTGTATAAGATTTGTTCTGCTGAAATTATGGCGGTTTCATGTCCTTTCAAAACAATGATGAGGTGCAGTTCTTTCGCCTTTCTAATAGCGGTAGCGACCCGCTCATCGTTATTTTGATGGATGCCGAAAAGCCGGTCAAACTCTTTTACATGCGGGGTAATGATAGTGCCGGCCGGGATTTCGGCCAATAGCTTTTTATTGCCGGAAAGAATGTTCAGTGCATCGGCATCCAGCAGCAGTGGTTGCTTAAGCCGCGCCAAAGCGTCTGCCAGCAATTTTTCCGATTCCCTGTTGGTTCCTAAACCCGGACCTATCCCAACAGCAGAGCATTTATCCATATTGAGTTCATCAGGCGCTCTTGGTACAAGCATAGCCTCCGGGAGTGCGACCTGTAGCGCCAGTCGCTCATCTGAAGGGACACTCACAGTAAGTAACCCCACACCGGTTCTCATCGCCGCTTTAGCCGCAATTATGGCAGCACCCATATATCCTTTTTGTCCTGCGATAAGGAGCGCATGCCCATGATCTCCTTTATGAGAAAGCGCATTCCTTTTCTTCAACCAGGATTTTATGAGTTTCTTTTTTAGCTTGTTCATAAGTATATTTTTTGCGTAAGCAGTAGTGGCCTGGCGTGTCCTTTTACTAATTTGTTGTTTCGCTTTTAAGTCGGCTATCGCCATTTAAAGCATGCAGGGCTTTTTTATATTTTCGTTTTTGTTGAAGCATGGTTTGGTGCTTATCATTTATCGCTCATATGCTTGGTTCAAGTAAACAGGACTGTTCCCGCTGTCAGGTTGCTTACAGACAGGGCAATGTTTATAAGAGATTAGCCCACCTCAATGCAAAGCTGAGCTTAAAGTTAAGAAAACCCTTAAACAATTAAATATTATTGTATGGTAATGAGGTGTTTATACCGCGACTTTTTTGCACTTCACGGGATATGGCTATCGTTGTAGCGTTTTTTTAGTTTAAGTAATAGGTTGCCATGCTGTCTTATAGACAGGCTTCCACCTGTTTGCTGTAGTAAATGTTATGCAGCAGCCGGTTTTTAGCATCCGCATAAGAAGGGTAGGGACACGCTAAAACCTGTGATATATGTAATTCATTATGACCATTATGCAAAAATAATAAACGCTAAAGCGTCATCTTTGCAAAGTAATGCATCGACTGCTCATAAATAATAAGGAATGAAGCGCCTTTTAGCACATCTGGAAACGGAAGCAGGTTGAATAAATTAGCTCAAACTGGTGTAAAGTTTGACAAAGGGAGAAAATAACCTCGGGACAAGGACCGGGCCCGGTTAAATAATAAACGGGGCGAGTCGCGCCTACAGCGCATGCAAATAATGAAAACTATTTAATAACCGTATTAAAATAACAAAACATGAAAAGAAATATAAAATTGACTATCGGTATCAGTACTGCGGTCCTTGCGGTAGCGGCTGTCCTGCTTATGTGTAAAAAGAGCAGGTGCACCTCCTGCCAGTGTTCCGACGGGAAAGAAGAAGTTACAGACAATAATATAAAGGAGCAGGAGGTCGCGGGTGGTAAAATGTAATTTAACACCTTTAAACATTCATCAGTAAACCTCTCTTACAGAACCTGCAGTAGATTGCCTGTAGGCTCCCCACGGCCTGGCATTATGCATAGTTAACCTGGCTGATGTCGCCAGGCAAAAGCGCCTTGGAATTACTTTTGCGCAGATTACAGCGGGTGCAGGTTAAAAACGGCAAGTTAAAAAAATGCTGCGCAGGACCATTTCGCAGAAAACTTTGTAAATTAGATCAGCGAATGGGATACGGGCACCGAAGCGGTAAAAGATTTCGTCATTAAACATCCGTCAGGCTTAAAAATGAAAATGATAAGAAATATCAGTTTAGTGGTATTGGCAGCACTGTTTTTAGCTGCCTGCGCGCCACGTTTAAAGCCCCATGGCAACCACGGGTTGCCCCCGGGCCAGGTAAAGAAAGTGACAGGCGCTAAGTCGGCCAAGCCTTATGCTCCGGGGCAAGTAAAGAAAAGGGGCTATCATAAGCATAGTGGAAAGGGCAAATATAAAAGGTAGCTGAGGGGCTGGTCATTGCTACCCTTGGCCTGGAATACCTTGAGGCGCGCGAGGCATCAGCAAGCATCAAATTAAAATAAGCTGAGTGCTACAAATCCCCCGAAGTTATTTTTATTGCTCTTCATGGGACCATACCAATCCAAATTTGTCGCAGCGCCGAAGCTGATGTCTTTGTAACTGAAGCCTGCACGCAGCATGACATAACTCCTGCTGTGAAAATCGTGCCCTAAATTATGGGTATATAAACCCTGTAGCCGTGTAAACAGGCTTAGTCGTTTATTGATTACCGGTTTGTATTCCACTAATGCGAGCGCGTCAAAATTCGCGTTTTTTGATAAGTCAATTCTTGGATTGACCACCGCTAATAATTCCGGGTTGCCATACGAAAAAATAACTCCGGCTGATGGCCGTATGCCGTCTACTGGATTCCAGATAAAGCCGCCGGACAGGTCAATTCCCCTGATGAGGCTATAGGTCAGGTTGCCCTGTACCATGTAATCGTCCATTTTTGGCTTTCCCCATTCAGGCTGAATGTTGGTCACACTAAAAAAGCCAAGTGCCGGAACGCTCTGTAATTTTTTATTGATAATCATTTGGTAAGCCAGTGCCCGGTTTCCTGCAAAAGCTTCCATAGTAATGGGCGGATTTTTTACTGTAGTGGTTTGCTGTGCTTTTGCGGCTATTCCAGTCAAAATTAAAATCGTTCCTAAAAGTGCTTTTTTGCCATTCATCTTGAATCATTTTCAGGCAAAATTAAATCCTTAACAAAGCGCTTTTTTGCAAAAAGGAATCAATTGTTAGTACTTTTCAATCATTTTCCGATACGCTAATGGCGATTGCCCGGCTATCTTCCTGAAAAATTTTCCAAAATAAGATAAATCGCTAAATCCCAGGTCAGAAGCGATTTGACCGATGTCTTTTGACGTTTGCAGCAGCAGGACCTTGGCTTCCTGTAAGCGAGTTTCATTATAAACACATTGTGCCGACTTGCCCAGGTTATTTTTTATCGTTTTATTGAGGTGGTTGGGCGTGACATGTAGCATTTCCGCCAGCTCCCTGATCGTGTAGCCTTTATCTAAATTGGCATTGATCAGTTCCATATAGCTTGCGGTTAAGTCTCTTTTACTGCTGTTTTTTTGCGACCCGGTTTCGGTTTCCTGGAGGTTGATTTCTGTAATTACCGTGCGTAAATATTGGGCAATTAACTTTTTATGCCGCTCCCAGTTACTACGAAACAAGTCATTGATCAGGGTGAGTAATTGGCAGATGCGATCGGCACGCTTTTTATCCACGGTTATCTTATTAGATTGATTACTGGTCAATTGCCAGTTGAGTAAAAGGGTATTGTCGGCAAGAAAATCATTTGAAAAATGGCAATAAAACCCGTCCAGGTCCTGTGAATAAAAATCAACTGTAGCAACCTTTAGCTGTGCTACGCTCAATAATTCGTTTTTGAAAATTTCGAAGATTTTTATGCCGACCTGCCTTGTGGCGCAACCTTTAGTAACGATTAAAAGGTCATTCACCGTTTTTTTATGCGGGGGCACCGGCAACTTAAGCTTGATGGTCTTATCGTTTAAGGCGTGAATAAAAAAATCGTTTACACTTTCCCGTAACAAGGTTTGATGTGGACTGAAATCGACAAATTGATTTTTAAAATCAAAAGGCTGAAAAACGGAAATGTTCTTTTTCTTAGACACCATGCGACAGACTACTTTTTAATAGGGAATATAAGGCAGGGCCGATACCCGGATAAACAGCTAAAATACATAAGCAATAACGCGCGAACAAGTTAAAAAAAGAGCAGTGCTTCTATGATGCATGCTTCTTGAAAATATAATGCGCCATTATGCCCGGAATGTTGCATATTACAGTAGTATTTAGCACTGTTCTCAATCATTTCATTATGAGTAAGCAAAATTATAAGAATCACGCCCGGTATTATGCCCCGCACCATTTTATATTCCTGCCATTGACCGGTTTTATGCTGGTCTGGGGCTTGGTCAATGCTTATAAAAGCGAAGATAAAAGAATTGAATGGCTGCTGTTTAGCCTGCTCTCCTTTTGCATCCTGTACCTTGCATTAATGCTCCGGCAGCATTATGCATTGGGCAACCAGAACCGGATTGTGCGGCTCGAGTTCCGCTTACGCTACTTTGAGTTATACGGTAAGAGCAGCAGTGATGTTGAAAGTAAATTATCGTTTGGCCAGATCGCTGCCCTGCGGTTCGCGGATGACAAGGAGTTTAAAGAGCTGCTGGAACAGACCCTGCAGCATAACTTAACGGGCGACGCTATAAAGCAGCGCATTAAGAACTGGCAGGCAGACCATATGAGGGTATAGCTTCTTTATGAGCCTCTTCAATTCAAAAGCAAAAAAGCCGCAGCTTATCCGGTAAAGAATGGCTGCGGCTGCTTGATTATAGAAGCATTAAGCTGTTATTGAAGCAATATTTTGCGGTATACCGTACCCTGCTCCTTATTGGTTACCCGGAGTATATAAGTGCCTTTGTTTATGCTGGATACATCCAGCCTGGTTTGCGTGGTGCCTGGTAAATAGTCCTGTTGCCATACACTACGGCCCAGCAGGTCGATTAACGTAACCGATTGCAGGTCCAGGCCATCCAGCCTGAGATGCACTTCATCCGATGCCGGGTTAGGGTACACCGACAGTTTACGGGAAAGGGAATTTACGTCTGCTACAGAAACGGGTTGCATCGCTAAAGAATCGCAGGCCACGTTCGGGTCTCCGAAGTGTATATCAAAATTAGCATCCTGGTAGCATCTCAACTGATAAGTTTCATGAGCGGCCCCTACAGGATATGCCATGGCAAATTCTGACAGATGGCCCTCTGTAAGGCCAATATACTGGTAATAAGGACCACGCAAAGGCATACTGGGCTCCGCGACGGTAATGGGATAGAAGCCGCTATAGACGACTTTGACCGGTTGATTATTAAACAGGACGGTCTTTACGGAATCCACCTCGGATCTCCAGATCGTATCAGCAGTTAAGTTCGCGTATGCGCTAGGTACCCGGTGTGTCAGGGTATCCCCGGCCTGCACATTGAACATATACAGCGGCAGAAAGCGACCCAGCTCTTCATCGAAGTGGAAAACGGTATCTGCTGTAGCATATACATAAATAGCCAACCCCTGCCCGCTTCCGGTACTATTGTCCTGATTGCGCCAAAAAGAAGTTCTCTGGAGTTTGCGGGCGGTAATACCCTGTATTACGGTATCACCTACTGATTCTTGTAGAATGTAAGTAGCTACAGGGCGGGGCGCCGGAATGTCAGGGTTATAAGAACTATAAGAGTAGTACCATTTGGCGCCAATAGGCGCGAAGTCGGACTGCGCGTTCGTTCGAAGGGGTTGATAGAGCAGGGCAATAACTGCCAGCATAAAGCCAAAAAATAATTTGTTCATGATTCAAGGGGTTTAAATAGGAACTAATATAAAAAATATTGATCGAATAGGCAAGTTTATATTTCTTTATGCATTTCGAAATAATTAATAAGATTGTCACTCAAAGGAACCGGGGTACCGTAATTTTAAATAACAGCTAACCATCTGTGCGGGTTGTGCAGGACCGTACTGATTAAGATAGCAAAAAGCGAAACAGTATCCTGTTTCGCTTTTTGCTATCTTAAAAGATGAGCCAACTATTGTTTTATGATTTTAGTTGTTTTAATATACTGGCCGTTTCTGTCCGTGAGGCGGAGCAGGTAAAGACCGGCTGGCAGGTCCTTAAGTGAGCAATGTCGCACCTGCTGCTCTTGCCTGATGATCCTGCCCTGGATATCCATGATCGCGATATTTACCGCTATCGGGGATTGAATCGTCAATCGGTCTTTTGTGGGGTTGGGGAAAATTATGATCTGGTTCGCTACCGATACCTTATCATTAATGGATAGATGCGTTACCGGGAAGATATCAGAGGTATCAGAGCAACCGTTGGCATTGGTCACAACGACCTGGTAATCCCCGTTCTGGCCATAAGTATAGGTACTATCTGTAGCGCCTGCTATGGGCTGGCCGTTCCGCAACCACTGATAAGTAGTAAAGTGCTCCGCGGTACCCAGCTTACTCCCGTTAGTGGTGATCGTGATACTTCCTACCGGGATGACGGTTAAGTTAAGCGTAATTATGCTGTCACAGCCTAAACTGTTCACTATCGATTGTGAATAAATACCGCTTGTGGTATAAGTGGTACCATTTAGCGTATAGCCGGTACAGTCAACTGTATCTGCAATATATGCAGAGGTTGTGTCCGCGCACCCGAATTTAAAGATCACGATATCCGCGCTGTTATTAACAGAAGTTAGCCATGTAGAAGCCGCGGTAGGATCAAAATCAGAGGTGCCTTTGAACCAGCCTGTAGCATACACATTTCCAAAATCGTCCAGTACAGAGGAGCGGGTAACATCAATGTCTGCCCCTCCCATATTAGTGGCCCACATGAAGTCTCCATTCGCCTTGAGCTTCATCAGGAACATATCTGATGCACCACTGGAATACAAAGGGCTCGCAGCCGGATCAACATAAAGCGTGCCCCAGAAATAGCCTGTGGTATAAGTGTTTCCCATCTTATCGGCCTTAATAGAGAAGGCATAATTTTGCTCAGCAGCACTCGCGGTAGGTCCTTTGGCTGCCCTTGCCCACAAAAAGTTGCCGTTGCCGTCTAATTTCACAATAGCAAGGGCATAAGCCGGCAGATAGTTGGCTATCAGGTCAAATGTGCCTGGTCCCGGGTCAAAATCGATTGTATCATTAAATACGGCGGTAAAGTAAACATTGCCGTCAGGATCTGCAGTAACCGCGATGCCCTGGTCTATTTTTGCAGAGCCGAAGGTGTGCACCCACACATAATTCCCGGCATTATCTAATTTCAATACAAAAATGTCATCGTTACCTTTGGCCCCTCTTTTCACCTGTCCCACCCCGGGGTTAAAGTCGACCGTATCTCTAAAGGAGCCGCTGATAAAAATATTATTTGCAGCATCCACGGCTACCGAGTAGGCGTTGGCAGTAGCCCCGGTGCGGGCAGATTGACCCAGGTCTTTAGCCCAGATAAAATCCCCGGCAGGGTTCAGCTTCAGGATAAATCCATTGGAAGCGGCATTCTGCGGGGTAAGATTAAAAATGCCGGGCCCGGGATCAAAATCAACGGTACCTACAAACTGGCCGGATACCAGTACATTATCTGCACTATCCAGGGTAAGGGAAAATGCCCGGTCGACAATCCCGGTTCCTCCGATCTGTTTCGCCCATAATAAATCTCCGTTCTTGTTCAACTTAAGGACAAAAATATCAGAAGCGCTGGCGGTACCGGAAGAGACCAGGTTATACACACCCGGGCCGGGATCAAAGTCTACGGTATCGGAAAAATACCCGGTAACATAGACATTGTCAAAGCGGTCATTGCCTATGGTGTAGGAATAGTTGAATTTATTATTGCCAAACTTCCGGGCCCATTCAAAACTTCCTTCACTGTTTAGCTTTGAGACAAACATGGTGTTGCCTGTAGTACCGCCTACGGCGGTCATCATGAAAGTATCCTGGCCGGGATCAAAATCCGCGGTACCCCTGAAGATACCCGTTGTGTATACGCTCCGGTCGCTGCCTATGGATAGGGCATACCCGTTGTCCCATTCGCCGCCACCCATACTCTTGGCCCACTCCAGGTAGGTGCCCTGTGCCCTGGCCGGCGCACCGGAGCATAGCGCAATGATAAATGCCGCGGCCAGCATTAACGCATACCCGGTCCCGAGGCGGCGGTATTTGCCGCGTTTTTTTTGAACCGCCGGGAGGAAAGTTTTCCGGTGCGCATGAAGTAAGTGTAACACTACCATAATTAAAATGTTTTAAATGTTGAAAGGTTTATACTGAATATTAAAAAATATCCTTAGTATTGTTTGGCTTAACAGATCATTATTGGTCAATTGGCCATCTTGTTTCAAAGTAAGTCTATTCATCAAACGGTGAAAAATCTTTTTGAACCCAGAAGTCAAGTCGCTCAGAGGTGTTTTTTGCCATTGAAACGCAGTAAAGCCATTGTTTATGGAAAAAAGATACTTTAAGAAGAATGATATAAAAGAGCTGATAGATTCCTTATCCCAGGCGGAAAAGCGCTTTTTCCTGCAATATCTTAAATCCCAGAATCACCAGACCACGCCTTATTACCTGGAATTGTTTAAAGCCTATTCCGCCCCGGAAAGTAAACTTGCCCGACTACCGGAGATGGCCTCAAAAAAAGCATTTTCCAATGCCAAAATCCGCTTGTACCAGCAATTGATGCAGAGCCTGAGGATCTATCACCAGGATAGTTCTACAGAGTTGCAGGTCCAGCACCTCATCTGTGAAATTGAGATCCTGTACGACCGCGGGCTGCCGGAGCAAAGCCTGACTTTATTAATAAAGGCGCAGAAAGCGGCCGCTGAACAGGAGAATTTCGGCCTGCTGCTACAATTGCTCAACTGGGAGCGCAAGCTCAATATAATACTGGATAGCCCAACGAGAAGTAACCAGCATATAATAACTGAAGAGCAAAAGATATTTAAGCAATTTGACGAGATCATACAGTTAGAAAACCTGTTCAGTAAAGTAATCGCAATTAAAAAGGGGAACGGTTATGTAAAGGGCGCGGCAAAAAAGAACCTGGAACAAATCGTTTTAAAAAATCCATTGCTGGACAGCGATCATAAAATCATGTCGAAAAGAGGGGTATACTATTATAATTTTATTCTTTCCCTTTATTACTGGCTGGTACTCGATCATAAAAAGGCTTATGCATTCAGCGCGAAATTACTGGCCCCGGAGCTGCAGTTTATCTCGCCTAATGAATACCTGGAGGGCGTTTTGCAACATACCACCTCCTGTATGGGCTTAGGTTACTTTGAAGAGACGCTGGGGGGCCTGTTACTTGCGGATGCTTTTATCGCCCAGAAGAGATTCCAGCATTCCACCTTTTTCCTGTTACGGGTATTTTATTTCAGGATCTGTTATAAAATGATCGTGTATATCTATATGGGCGCTATAGAGGAACTGCGGCAGACGATCAAAGAGGCCAATCTGCAAATCGCCCGGTTCAGCGGCCAGCTATCCATAGAAATGAAGCTGGTTATCTATGGTAATTTAAGGAACGCCTGTATCGCCGCGGGCGACTTTGAGCAGGCAGAGGCATTGCTGAACAGGTTGTTGTACAAGGAGTCGAAGTATGTACGCAAAGATGTTTATAACGACTTATTCCTGTCCCGTATATTTTCGCATATTGCCCACAGGGATTACGCATTAGTACCCGCGATGGCCTCGGCCGCTTACCGGCAATATAAACAAACGGAGCAAAAACAAAACAAATACGATGTAGGCCTGAAAATATCGGCATTGCTGATGAAAGACCTGGATTATGAAGCTATAAGTGTCAGGAAAAAGGTCATGAGCGAGGTGCAATCAATACTCCGGGAAGCGATCACTTCCTATGCCGGGCTGAATAAATTTCATGAAATCTATTCTTTTTACCTGATCTGGACCGATAGTATTTTAAACGAACAGGATTTTCATATCTCCGCGAAAAGCTGGTATGAACAATATCTGCTTCATCTTAAATGAAACAATGGGGAATGCATGCAAAAAAGACCCTGGCTGCCTGTTGTTTAACGGAAGGATTGGCGGAAGGCCAAAGGCGAAACTTTTGTCTTGGTTTTAAATAGCTTGCTGAATGATTGCATCTGTTCAAAACCCAGCTCATAAGCAATCTCGCTTACTGTTAAGTCGGTAGTGGACAATTTCTCTTTTGCTTTTTCTATCAGTTTTTCATGAATATGCTGCTGTGTGTTGAGGCCGGTCAATGTTTTGAGCAAGCTGCGCAAATAGGTGGGCGAAACATTTAAGTGCTCCGAGATGTATTGAACCGTCGGTAATCCTTTCAAAGCTAGATCATCGCCGTCAAAATAATCAGTAAGTAATTGATCCAGGCGGCCGAGGATTTGATGGTTGCTTTTTTTTCGGGTAATAAATTGCCGCTGGTAAAACCGTTCCGAATAATTCAACAAGGTTTCCAGGTGCGCAATGATAATGTCCTGGCTGAATTGGTCAAGGTTGGATTGGTATTCGTTTTTGATATTTGCTACGATCCCATTGATCATGGTTTCTTCTTTGTCCGATAAAAACAAGGCTTCATGGGTAGTGTAGTCAAAAAAATCGTACTGTTTTATTTTTTTAGCCAAAGCGGTATGCCATAGAAAGTCGGGGTGGATAAACAGCATCCAGCCTTCTATGTTTTGCGGAATGTTACGGTCTTCGCCCCGTAGTATCTGCCCCGGCGCGAGAAAGGCCATAACGCCTTCATCAAAATCATATTGCTGCTGGCCGTAAAATAGTTTATTGCAGCCTCTCTTTAAAGTGATCACGTACAGGTCAAAGATCACGGCGGCTATCCCGGTTTCCTTTTTTTGTTCGGAGAGATCTATGAGCTCAATCAATGGGTGATGCGGTTTAGGCAGGCCCATTAACTGGTGCAATTCGGAAATGGTTTTTATTCGGATCGGCTTTTCCATACTGTAAATTTAATGATTAATAAACGGATATTTTAGCCAGATCAGGAGCAGGGGCATCAGTAAAAACGGGATTTCTATCAAAGCCATTTTATAATTCCCGGCGTTTAAAGCCAAAGCCATAATGATTACTATAGAGAGCGCATTGAGCACATTGCCCAGGAAGAAAGTTTTGGGAATAAGCAGCAGCACGCCTGTCAGCAGCGTTAATGCGCCAAAAAATGGAATCATCGTTTCGGTAATGCCGAGCCCGTTCATCAGCTTCAGCGATTCGGGGTGTTTTTTGTAATTAAAGGTGTCCCAGCCATGCCTGAAGGCCAGGTAGACCGACACCAGCAGCAGGAGGAGGGCAATGATACTTTTAGCCATTGTTACTATTTTAAGTTTTGGGGTTTCAAGCAGTTGTTTATAAGCAGGGCTAAAATGTAACCTGCGCTAAAGTTTCAGACACTTCCCATAATTTAAAAGCAACAACTTCATCCAGGGCCTGCGCCGGTATTTTTGCAATAGCAGGGTATCCCCGGGTTTCGCCCAATTTGTCGGGACCATAGTAAGTGCCACCTTTAAGCCCGGGAGCCGTGGCTGCGTATAGGGTGGGTAAGGCGCCCTGCGCAGAGGGCTGGAACAGGAAGGGCAGGAATCGCCTGGCCATGCCCGCGCCACTCCATTTCCCGGCCCCGGAGATCAACAGGTTGGTACGCGATACTCCCGGGTGGGCAGCGATGCTGGTAATGCCCCAGCCGTGCCGGTCGCTTTGCCTTTGCAGTTCTAAAGCAAACATCAGGTTGGCGAGCTTGGCCTGGCTGTAAGCTTTCATAGGCACATAGGCAGCGGTGGACTGCAGGTCCTCAAAATTAATGGCGCCGGCACGGTTGGCTACGCTGGAGACTGTTACTACACGTGCTGCTCCTGCTTTACGCAGCAGGGGGAGCAGTTGAGCGGTCAGGGCAAAATGGCCGATATGATTGGTGCCGAATTGCAGCTCGAAGCCATCAGCCGTTTCCTGCCGGTTGGGCGGGGTCATCACGCCGGCATTGTTGATGAGTAGATGAATGGCTTCGCCCTGCGCATTCATCCTGGCGGCAAAGGCCCGGATGGAGGATAGATCGGCCAGGTCAATTGGCTCAAAGCGCACCTTTGCCTGTGGGTTGGCTTGCAGCAGGCGGGCTATCGCTGCCGCTCCTTTTTGCGCATTGCGGCCCATGACGATGACTTGCCAACCTGCGGCGGATAAAGCCAGGGCATCTTCGAAACCAATCCCTTCTGTGCTGCCGGTGATTACAGCCAGGCCGTCTTTTCTTTGCGGGATTTGGGCCGCGGTCCAGTTCTTGATTACTTGTTCCATTTATAGCTTATTTTGTTATAGCAAAGATGGCACAAGTATAAATGCCGGGTTTATCCAAAACGACTATTGTTGTAGTCAAAAGTGAAAGGCGGTTGTTTTGCTCACATTCGATTATCTGGTACTGATAGTTTCGGCTTCGTTGCCTGCCGCATGTGCTTATCCAGGCACCGGTTATAACAATATCTTTTATGTAAACAATCACAGGTCAAAAACCTGTGATTGTTTATCATAGCGTCTTATGCCAGGCTTTGTCCTATCCGCAGATGCGTGCTTAGTACAACCCTGTTCCAGAGATTGATGGTGATGATGGCCGTTATAATATCTGCAATCTGCTCTTCACTAAAAAATGATAAAGCGTTTGAATAAGTTGCATCAGATAACCCATTTTGATGGATTAATGTTATTTCTTCCGTTATTGCCAATACTATTTTTTCTTCTTCTGTAAAAATATCCTGCGCTTCGCGCCAGGCATTCAGCAGGAAAATCCGCTGGTTCGTTTCCCCGTTTTTGATTGCGTCCTGGGTGTGAATATTGATACAATACGCACAGCCGTTGATTTGGGAGGCGCGGATTTTTATAAGTTCTTTATTTGACTTTGACAGGGAGCAGTTTGAGAGATAGATTTCTAAGGCAACCATCGCATTTAACGCATTGGGCGCTACTTCTTTAATGTTCAATCGTTTTTGCATTGTATGATTTATTTAAAATTGTTCCATGCAAAATTGGACAAGCCGTCAATCAAATAACTTAAACTGGTTTAAGAAATAAGTCTTTTCCGGATTTCGCTTAAATATTCGGGAGTGAACCCTAGATAGGAAGCGATTAAATATTGGGGGACACGTTGAATAAATTCAGGATGATTTTTAACTGCCTGGAAATAAAATGCTTCTTTCGAAAGCGAAAAAAGGAATTTGATACGCTTTTGAGCCGCTGCATAGGCTCGCTGGTACACAAATCGGAAGTACCTTTCCATAACTGGAAATGCCTTTAGTAATTGGGCCTGTTTGTCCTGTGATATATAAAGTATTGCAGAGCGCTCTACGGCCTGTATATAAAACTCTGTAGGGACTTTGTGCTCATAAGCAAAGTTGTCGGTAAGCCACCACGTTTCGATGGCAAATTCGGTGGTTTGTTCTATGCCCTTTTCGTTGATATAAAACTTTCGCAGCAGGCCGGTCAAAACAAAGTAATGATACCGGCAAATCTGGCCTTCTTCTAAAAGATTTTCTTTTTTAGCTACCTCTTTCTTATCAAAGAAATCTTGAATTTTGTCGAATTCATCATCAGATATCTGTACGAATTTGGTGATATGCTTTTTGAATATATCCAGCATTGGGGTAAAAGAATTTTGGGTTTTAAGATACTAAAGGTTTCCGGGGCCCGGCGTTCGGGCGGAATTTCGGAGCACAAACCGGTCAACCAGCACTAAAGTTAAATTGAAAAACCGGATTTACCTCGTCATCTGCTAAATAGCTGTTGCACGTTCGTATTGCTTAAAATTGCTTCTCAAAAGTCTTTCCATTGAACTTATATATGCTTCCGTCTTCCATCCCGAACCATAATTGACCCTTGTTATCTTTGAAGATTGATAGCGCAAAATCATTTGTAAGGCCGTCTTTCTTTGTGTAATTAGTCAGCTTTACACCATCATATTTCCAGATTCCCGCATCCCTGTCCCCAAACCAAATATTGCCTTCCTTATCTTCTGCTATTGCGAAAACGTGCTCGAGTGTACCGGGCATTGATGGGTCTCCTCTTCTATTACTTGTAGGGTGAATTAAGTTATTCTTTTCTGAAAAATTAATTATCGAATCACCTTCTTTTAATAATACACCTATTCCATTATTACCGATCCAAAGCCGGCCTTTTGCATCTTCAAAAAGACTTCTGATATGAATCGGTGCGGCTTCAACATCAAGGCCAATGGTTGCATCATTAATTATTTTAAATTCTTTGCCATTATAACCAAAAATACCGGCGTAAGTACCCAGCCAAATCATATTGTTGACTCCTTTTGCAATACTGGTTACCGCATATAGATTATTTGGATTAATCACTTTCGGTTTTGGGAAGGCTAAATAATTTAATGTTTTGCCATCATATCTGTATACACCTTCTTTAATGCCGGCAGCAAACCAAAGGTCATTATCCGATTTCATCCACTCAGCCCGGGAAGTTACTGTTATTGCACTGCTTTCGTCTTGTAGAGCTTTTCCGTTATAGCTACTTATGTCATTTTGAGCTGCCAGCCAAATAATCCCGTTTTTGTCTTCCTGTATGGAAAGGATTTGATTGTCTGGTAAGCCTTCATTGGTTGTAAAGTAAGTGAAAGCATTACCATTGTAAACCGCAACTCCTTCTTTGCTGCCAAACCAATAATTGCCTTTGCTGTCCTGGAATATAGCACTAATTGCTGAAGTGAATTTTAAGGTGTCTGCCTGTGAAGTGGCTACCCTTTCAGTCTTGCCCGGCTCATGGTCTGCTGATTTATTTTCAGCACAGGAAAAGTTCAGTGTCCATATGAGGATTAAGCAAATCAATTTTATTCTTTTGTTCATTTCGGGTATTTAATATGAAGCAAAATGCTCGGGGCTTGGTGATAGTAGTAAGAGGCTTGATATGAAGTACACTGCTTGCCTAACGCAAAACCCATTGTTAATGGCTGCTACTTTCTTGGTATGAGTGGTCGCTATCAGTCAAACATTTTGTCTGTTGCATGCTGAATTATAAAATACTTCTTAACCGTTTTGTCGTCTTTCTTCATTTCTAAGATGTCAAGAAAATATCCGTTTTTGTCACTACCTGAACCCATAGTTCCAATTGAACCGCCTAAAATATATATTATTAAAGTTTGTCCGTCTATTGGACTAAGCACAAAATAAGGCCTGTCAATTGTTCCATCACCACTCCACATTATTGAATGGATAATTTTCATTGTCCTTCCTTTGTGAATTGAAGCGTCTGATTTGTTTAACTTCATGTATGCAAATCCCTTTTCGATCAGCGCTGTAAAGTTCACAGGATTTGTTTTTAGAAGTTTGTCGCATTCAATTATTGCTTGCTCATACTTTTTGTCAGATATAAGTCCTAAAATTTCTCTTTCCTGCTTGATCGTTTCATACGGCTTATATTCTTTGTTGGCAGTGAACCCAATTTGCAAAGCAATAATATCTTTATTTGTCAATGTGCTGTCATTGGAATAGAACCTTTTTAATAATTTAGGATAAAAGTATTCACTGCTCTTGTCTTTACTTTTTAAAAGTAAATCTTTGAAGTCTCTGTGATAGACAAAGTCTTGTCCAAATACATTGGTTGTAATTAAAAACGCAGAAAACACTATTAGAAAATTGAGGAGCTTTTTAGTGTTTATCTTTTTTTTCATAAATTGTTAAATGTAGTTATTTAGATTTGCCGCTAACGGTTTGAGTATTGCCAAAGGTGGAATTTTAACCAAAAAGTTTGATTAGCAATGTACTGTCCTAGAAGTACGTAACCCCTGCTTTTGAAAAAGCCATTATATCTTGTTTTTTTATTTCTTCAAGGATAAGAATTCCTTAAATTTTATTTGTGCTTCTTCAATAGAAACAATGTCTGCTTTATACAATCCTTCAAGAATTTTAGTGAAATATAAATGACGATAATATTCGTCTTTAAATCCACGTCTTTGTCCAGCCGGGTGAGGTAATCCAATTACTAAAAATGGATAGTCGTCAGGATATAAATTCCATAAATAGTTTTCAACATTACTTCCAAAACAAAAAACAACTTTTGGTTTAATGATATCCAATTCTCTTAGAAGTATATTCTCAACGCAAGTTTTTAAACTGTCATAGTTGTATTCCTTAATTCCCTTATAGTTGTTGCTGTCATTGTTCAGTCCGCATTTTACAAGGTTAGTCAAGTAGGCGTTTTTGAGTTTGAAAGTAAAAATTATACTGTTGAATAATGAACCGTATCTACCACCCTTAAATTCTTCGGGATAAAAATGTTTTGTTTGTTTGTCGTGAACCCAATACCATTCTTTTGTAGGTTTCTTTTTAAACCCATTGCATTCGTTCTCTTCATAAAAGCCCCAGTCAACGCTTGGTCCTTCCATCAAAAACACAACACCGTCTTGGTGCCAATCAGTAAAGTCAAGCATTTGTTGATCAGTGGCTAATAATATGTCATTTGTTGTTGCACCGTGAGAAATATTTTGCAGTCGAAATGTGTTGTCAGAAGGGCAAACACTGCAGCCCTTTTCTTCGCATCTTGTGCAAAATCCTTTAATAATATGTTTGTCATTATTCATATAAACATTGAAGTCATAATTTTCAATGTCTGTGTCAAGAACCAAAAGGTCGTTGAAATTTATATGTTTTAATTCATTCGTCATTTTTGTCGTGAGGTCGGTCAGTAAGATAGCACATTGTTTCCGGGCTTTGCATTCGGGCGGGTTGGGGATCGCTAAACTGTCGGCAAGAACAAACTTTTGTAGAAGTACAAAGCTGCAAATGTGCACTTCAGCCTGCATGTCGGAAAGCCGCTGTTAGCGGCTGTGGTTATTATTGTTTTACCAAGTTTTTCTGTTTTAAAAAGTCAATAAATTCATTCACCATTTTTTCGCTTCTGTCAATTATGTCTTGCTCGTTAAAGTCGGTTCTCGTGTCTGCCAAATTGACTAATTCAGAAATAATTGAACCTGCCTTATGTTGTCCTTTATCGTTAGTGAAACCTTTGTAATACTTGGTTTTATCACTAAACCTATAATCAGATGCTCTTATGTTTATTTTGTCTTCAAGTAAAGATTTGTTACCAATAACTTCTAAGTTTTTTGTGTTGGAAAGCGACTTGTCACTTTCTTGTCTTTTTCGTGCAAAAATATGTTCAATGTCAAAATTCGTAGTGAGTGTTGGGATTTCTTGATTGTCAACTTTAAATGCCCACCAAGTTAACATTGACCTTGTAATTGGTCTTCCATTTTTAAACTCAAAATTATTGATTGCTGTTCGCAATGTGTTTTCGTCAAATTTATGTTCATCAAAGTTGACTATTTTGTCTGTCACGATATTTATCATCTCTGCATAAACAGGTGTTCTTAAAGCGTTAACGCCAGGATTAGTGAATGCATAAGCCCAAACAAATGCGATTGTTTTATTTAAAAATTCATCTAATTTTTGTTCCTCTAATTGTTCGTTCCCTTTTTTGTTTTGTAGAAAATATACGGACAAAAAATACGTCCACATACCATTTGGTGCGGAATTAAGGATAAATAATTTTCTTAGAATATTAGCCGAAAACCTCTCAGTATTTTGATTGTAAACGTCATTCCAAAAATCAACAAGAATTTTGAGATTTAGTAAAGTTTCATCTTGTTTGAGAATAGCGTATTTGCCTTTTTCGTAAAACTTGCGTAAGGCTTCTGTGGTGCTTGATTTTATACCTTGTTTTGCACGGACAAAATACATATATCTTGTAAAAAGTTCATCCATTGGCGTTCCATTCAATGGTTTAAAAATTCTAGCCGTAATTTCTTCCAGTTCTTTCCATTGCTCAATGAATTTATCCTTTTGGTTTTTTGTAGTGTAATGCTTGTAAAATTGTGCTTTAAAAATATCGGCATCTGATAATGGTAGCCCTCTATCATTCAATGTGGAAAATATTCTCAATGCTGTGTCCTGAGACTCTGCGTCAATTGGTAATAGAATACAGTTACCTAAAATTCTTGCAGGCAAGTAGGCAAAGTACGAAGGGTATTCGCTTAAAAAGTTGTCTATTTTTTCTTGAAAAAAGCGATAGTTCTTGGCATAGTTGCTTTTTTGGTCTTTGCTTACGATACCAGTTTTAAGTATTTCCAAAAACTCATCTTTGTCATTATCAGTTGCGACCTCAGAGTCAATTTTCAGGATGTTTAGATTTGGTTGTCCAAATTCATTTGTTTTCCATAAACATTGTGCAATTCTTTCCCTAGTGCTTTTTGAGTTCTCGTCTTGCATATTGCCAAACTTTGCATAGAAAGCTCGTAATAACAACATTAAAGTGGTTAAGCGTTGCTGTCCGTCAATTACTTCTTTTTTATTGTTGTCATTTTCAAAAGTTACTATTGAACCCAAAAAGTATTCTTCATTGCTGTCAAATTTGTCACTGTTGTTGTCTGGAAATGCGAAAGTAAAAATGTCGTCCCAAAGAGTTTGACATTGGCCTTCTTCCCAAGCGTAAGGTCTTTGATAGTCAGGGATAAGAAAATCAGATTTTTTATCTGAGAAAAGTAACATTATTGTTTTCTGGTCAACATTTAGTTTTGACATATTGATGTTTATTTTTTGTTAATTGATCTTTTGCCGGTGGTGCGGTCGTCCTACTATTGCCGCTAACGGTTTGAGGCTTTGCGTTCGGGTGGCGATTAACAAGCACAAAACTGTCAATATGCCACAAAAGTTGATGTGAGGTAGAATGTTCAATTAACCACGACACCCGCCATTGAGCCAAACCTCTGTTAGGCACAGTTATTTCAACCCTTTCTATGTTTAAAATCATTGAAATATTTTAGAAACCGCATCTTATCTTCCTTACTTTCTATTTCAGATTCATTTAATCTATTGTGGATTGAGTTTAACTGACTAATTAGTTGCATTTTTTCTTCATTCAATTCGGCTTCATGGATACTCATACTATGTAAATATTCTTTAACATCATCCGATTCCATAGAGTCCCTAAAAAGCTCTTCTTGATGTTTTCTAATACTAAATATTCTATGGTTTATTTCTTCAACTTCCTTACTTAAAAAATTAATTTCCTCTTTTGCTTTTAATTCACGTTCAAACATTCTTTTCTCCATAAACTGAATTCTTTTTATTTCCTCCAATTCAGCCTTCTTCATAGCTTGTATTTCTTGTAAAGCTTGTTGATTAATTTTCTCATTCAGAAAAGATTGCCCATATCTAAGAAATCTTTCAGATGAATACATATGAAAATCTACATTGGCTTGCAGTTTTATTTCTTCAACTAATTCTTGTCTAGGCCCCATATTTCTACCATCCTTAATTTTCCACCACCAATCAATTTTCCTTTCGTCAGTAATTAAAATAACATCTTTATTTATTTCTTTAGCTTTTTGGATAATTTGCTTCCATAATATCAAATCACCAAATTTTCTACTTCCTTCTTTAGTTTTCTCATCTTCAAATCCCGGAGGAACCTTGTTTTTAAATCGTTCTTCACCTTCTTTGAATATTTCTCTCAATTCTTCCTCACCAAATGCGTTTGTAATTCGATTAGAAAATAACTCCGAAATAGAATTGTAAATAGGATCGGACTTTTAATAATCACAGTACTTTTTGATACTTTCTTTGACTTCAGCTCCAACTTTCTCAAAAATTACATTTAATTCCTTGTCAACTTTTGAAGTAAGAAAAGGGGGTTTACTTGTTGATTGTAAGTCTTTTTGAATTTGCGAAATTTTTTCTAAAAATTCATTATACGCTTTTTCTTGTTCAGCAATAACTTCATAACGATTTTTATTATACTCCAAGGCAGCTTGATGAGGAAGATAGATTTGATTTGCGAACTTTTTTATTAGTTCTAAGATTGCATTTTGGGTAGATTCAGAATAACGATATAAATTCAGTAGAACATTGGTGTCAAACATGATAATACCATGCTCCCATATTTTTTTAATATCGTCCTCTGTTTTTCTGTAGTATCCTGGAAATAGTTCTTTCATTGTTCGTTTTTATAATTGTGCCTAAGAGAAATGCATTGGCGATGTGGCGGCATTTGAAATCGTCAGCATGTAACCGCTGCTAAATTTATAATTAAAATTCAATATTTATTCTATTGATCCGCTTTATTCGTCTGCTGAAATCGAAGCTAAATAGCGAACAAAATGCTGAGAATATATTCGTCGCCCTGCCACATTGCCAATGCAATGTTAGCGGTAGTTTTATTTCAGATATCTTTCTATTTGTCCCTTTGCGTCTGTAAGTATGTTTAAATATGATTTCGTTGCTTGATTATGGGTTGATGTTACATGTTCAATATCTGCATAAGCCGAGTTAACATCATTTGCAATGTCATTAACTTCGATAGCGTTATAGTCTTCAGGAAGAAATTCAGAAGAAAGATGTATAAGTGGAACAACAAACCGTTCTACAAATAGCTTTCTATCTTTTAAACCATTCTCAGAAATGACTTCCTTGTCTTTAAATATTTGGTCTCTAATTTTCGAGTATTCTATCATGAATCTGTCGTCAGCACTAAACTTCCAAGTTTTTATACCGCCTTGAAATTTAAAATCACTACTTCTTTGATTGCATAACTCAAAATATTTTGTATAAAGTAGCTTGCGATAAGAATAAAACTTATCCTCATGAAAACCGTATTTTTTCATAAATGTTCTGAACTCATCTCTGAGGGAAATTCGAAAATCGCTTAGTGTATAAAGAGTTGATAAAAGTTTATTTACTTCTCCTATTTTGTCTTGATTGGCCACACCAATATCCTTGTATAAGTACTTTATATTTATAAATTGAAGGAAGTCAACCTGTACTCCTTGATGAAATTTCAAGGAAAAATCTTGTTTCTCTAAATACTCTTCTAAGCCTTCAATTTGGTGTTCGATGGAAAATTTCAATTGTGTCAAGCTATTTTTAAAAAGTCTGATTTCTGATTCTTGAATTTCATTTTCTTCTATGATTTTGTCATCCTTTTCTTTAGAATAAATTCTGTTAGCAATCCAAAAACCACCCCAAACACTAAATATGCTAATTAAAGAAGAAATGACAAGTGAAAGCCAGTCAAACCAGCTAGGGCTTGAGTCAGCAAAGTCGCCAAATTGGAAAGTAAAAAAAGAGTTCATTCAATAGAAAGTGTCGTTTAAGAATTACTGCTAACTCCCAAATTCACGCAATAAATTGCGTGTAAACATTTATAATTGCTTATAAACATTTGCCTTTAGCAGGGTATTTATACCAGCAAAACTAATATTTGCAAATAATTCATACAATACGGGAAAACCCTAATTTTTAAGCCATTTTTACCGTAGAAAGTGGGTAAAAACAAAAAACCAGGCACATAGCCTGGTTTTTGATATCGTAATACAAAGTCTTTACTTGTTATTAATCAGTTGCTCATAGCGCGCCATCATCGCCTCCTTTTCCTGCAGCATCCTTTCATACAAAGCGATCTTTTCGTCGTGCAGCTTCCGCAATTCTTCAACCGGGTTTACATTAAATGTCGGAGTGTGCCCGGTATTCAAAAATGAACCATTATCAAAGGTGTTAGAAATTATATTTACCGCCTGCTCCTCGTCGAAGTTTTGAAATGCCTCTACCGGTATCTTCAATATATCAGAGAGCTGCTGCAACAGGGGCAAGTCAATCGTCTCCTTCTGCTCCAGCAGCGAGATCTTCTTCTGGCTCCAATCCTCGCCCAGCTCATAAGCCAGCGCGTCCTGCTTGATGCCCAGCATCTCGCGGAAACGTTTCAGGTTGCGGCCCTCGTGTACTTTATGGTTCGGCATAGCGGTATCTGTTGTCATAACTGCAAATTTAGTTTTTTCAATTTTATTATACAATATATAAAGTTACGGGTAAAGCCTCAAATGAGCGTGTGCGCCTTGCTGCGCTTACAGGAGCACCTTTATAAATACTACTCCCCGCAGCCCTTCCGGTAGCAATCCAGCCTTAGCTGCTTAAACTGTAAATCGTACTTTAAGGCCGTGGCCTCGTTTTGCGCTTTCAGCAAATTGTTTTGTTCGCTCAGGTATTCGAAATGGCTGATCAGCCCGTTCTCGAAACGTACTTTAGCGCCCTGGAAAGCATTGCGGGCATGCAGCACCAGGCTTTCCGCCGCCAGGTATTGCTTCAGGGCGATCTCGTAATCGCTGCAGGCGGCATAGATATTTTTACGCAAACGCTGTCTCGCATTCAACTCGGCCAGCCTGGCCTTCTCTAGCTCATAGCCCGCATTGCGGATCGCTTTTTTATAACTGAAGCCATTGAACAGGGGGACTGAAAGACTTAAACCAAAAGACTGGGACAGGTTATTGTTCAGTTGTTTACCCAAATGCATCAATTGCCTTTCGCCGCTGGGCAGGGTTTCATAAAAGGAAGAAGAGTAATTGGTCCCGGTAGCATAGTAGCTGCTGAGCTGGGGCAGACTGCCCGCCCGGGCTATTTTAAGCGCCCGCTTTGCGATATTGATGCCCAGGCTGGTACGGATCACTTCCGGGTGCTGCGCTGCTGCCTGTAGATACAGGGCTTCGGGATCTGTTTTTTCGGCATAAAACGGGGGTGCATCATCTTTTAGCGGCACCGGCTCTATCCTTACTTTAAAGTCAAGGTTTAAAATGGCCTTCAGCTCGATCAGCGCCTGCTCGTAATTGAGTACCGCACGGTAGTAAAGACTGCTGTCTGTAGCTACCTGGCTGTTCGCCTGCGATACTTCCAGCATATTGGACCTGCCGGCTTCCAGCAGGCGCTCCATGCGGCTTTTATGCTCCCGGCTGATGGCTAGCTGGTAGCGTACAGTAGCGATCTGCTCGCCCGCCAGCAAGGCACGCAGGTAAGCCGTGATTACATTCAGCGCCACTTCATTACTGGATTGCTGCCGGGCCTGTGCTGCCTGCTCCAGCCTTAAACCTTCATTCTTTATGGTATGGTGTTTCTGGAACCAGCCGAACAGCAATACATTGGAAGCGGCGCCCAGGCCCAGGGAAGAGAATTGGGTATTTTCAAACTGGTTAGTGGTAGGATTAATGGATCGACCGAAATTGCTGCCATAGCTGGAAGAAAGGGACAACTGCGGGATATGGCTGAGCTTACTGACCTCGTAGTTCATCGCGGCCACGCGCAGGTCAATCTCTTGTTCCTTAATAGTCAAGTTATGTGCCTGAGCATACTGCAGGCAGTCTTCCAGCGTCCAGGCGGTATCCTGTGCCTTTATGGGCACAGCCCATAGAAGTAGCAGGTGGATCAATAAGGCGCATGGCTTGCGCCAGCACTTTCGGGAAGCAAATATTGTGGTTGCTTCCGGGCTTTTTGCGATCTGTTGATAAAACGGGGCTTGCATCTTGATTTATTTACGGAGCTGCCTGATGATGTTGTAATAAAGATTCTCCGCCAGCCGCATATCTTTGGTTATGATCTCCGACTGAGCCAGTAAGCCTTCTTTATAAGGAATGGCTTTATTGTAATTGGTGTGCAGACCTCCCGGTAGCATCACTTTGGCGAGATAGTAGCCGCTATCTGCCGGTACGGGGCTGATGTAGCTGATGTTGCCTTGCACTACGCCATATTCCTGCCAGGGATAAGCGTCAAAGCGCAGCAATACGGGCTGCCCGGGGCTTACTTTGCCAAAGCCCGCCTGCGGCACCAGCGTTTCCAGGTAGATGTCGCTATTGCCCGGGATGATGTAGCCGATTATCTTCCCGGCCTGCAGGGCCTGGTTTTCCTGGAGAAAGGAGGTAAAGGCCAGCCTGCCGCTTGCATTGGCGATGAGCAGGTAGTTGTTTTTCCAGTCTTCAATTTTGCTCTTTAAGGCCAGCACCGCTTGCATAAACAGGGCTTTCTGTTTTAATACCTCGTTGTCCAGTTCTGCGCGTTCTTTTTGAATGGCATTTACCTGTGCTTCATTGGCGATGTATTCCGATTTCATTTGCGGCGCGCTCATTCGCTTGCCAATGTTCTGGCTGCTGAGCTCGCGGTATTCCTGTTCGGAGATCAGTTTTTCTTCCAGCAGTTTTTTATTCTTTTCCAGCGTCGTGCGGCTCAGCTGCAGGTCTTCGCTGTTGAGCGCCTTCCTTTCATCCAGCACAGCTTTGGATTGCTGTATGATGCGCAGGTCCTGGCCCAGCAGGCTTTTGCGCCTGGCTACATAGTCGCCCAGTACATAATCCCTGAAGGGGATATAGGCCTGTATCAGCGCCTGGTAGTCGCTTTGTAATTCGCCCAGCTGGTGGAATGATTGTTGCATTTGCCCTTTAATACCGGCATAGTTCTCCTGTTCCAGCTTTTCATAGAGCCGGTGCACAAAAACGGAAAATGCCAGCACTTCATCAGGATCGGCCGTGCTTTCCAGCGTAGCGATGATATCGCCTGGCTGCAGTGTATCGCCGGCGGTCTTTTTTAATTGGTCCACTCTTGTATTGATCCGGGACATGATGGGTTTGGGGGCATGAGTGCCGCTGAGCCGGGCGCGGGTCGTGATGGTTTCGGGGTAATGGATGAACCAGGTGAGCGCCCCGGTGGCCAGTAGCGTAGCCACCGTTATCAGCGTCCCATATCTGGCAAAGCCGCTTAGTTTAATATCGTTCATGGCTGCATTGTGTTTTAGTTGCCGAGTTCGAGCTGGTTTTTTACCAATTCGTAGTATTTACCTTTCAGGGCGGTCAGGGTAGCGTGGGGCCCTTCTTCCACGATCTGCCCTTGCTCCAGTACTACGATCTTGTCCGCGTTTTTCACTGTGCTTAGGCGGTGTGCCACCACGACCACGGTCCTGCCGGTAAAGAAGGATGCCAGGTTTTCCAGGATCACTTTTTCATTATTGGCATCCAGCGAGTTGGTGGCCTCATCAAAGAAAAGAATGCCGGGGTCTTTGTACACCGCTCTTGCGATGAGGATCCTCTGGCGCTGGCCCATGCTTACGCCTACGCCTTCCATGCCTATCTTGGTATCAAAGCCAAGAGGTAAATCCCGGATGAACCCATCTATATTGGCCATATGGGCGGCGTATGCCAGCCGCTGCCGGTCGGGCTCCTCCACGCCTACGGCGATGTTACCGGCAATGCTTTCGTTGAAGATAAAGCCGTCCTGCATCACAGCGCCTATCTGTTCCCGCCAGGTTTTGGGTACGATCTGCCTGAGCTCCTGCGGGGGCGTTTCCCTCCCTGTCGCTATTTTTATTTCCCCCCGGTATTTTTCATCGTAGAATTTCTGCAGCACTTTTAAGAGAGTGGTCTTCCCGCTGCCGCTCATGCCTACTATAGCCGTTACTTTACCCGCAGGTATATCCAGGCTGATGTTTTTCAATACCCTTTCGTCTTCGCCGGAGAAATACCCGAAGCTCAGGTTAGCGATAGAGATGCCTGTCGCTTCGCTTTGTGCCCGCAGCTGTTTATTAACTTCCTGCTGTGGTTCGTCGGCTTCGGCATGGATCTCATTGAGTCTTTCGAGCGCTATCTTAGCGTCCTGCAGTTCCTGGATAAAGCCGGTGAATTGCTGGATAGGGTTGTTCAAGGCGCCCAGTATATACTGGATCGCGAGCATAGCGCCCAGGCTCAGCTCGCCTTTGATGACCGCGGTGGCTACTATGGCAGTGACCAGCAGGTTTTTTCCCTCGTTGATAAATAAGGCCCCGGCAGACTGCACCTGGCTCAGGCTAAGACTCTTAAACCCGATGCGGAACAGGCTCCGCTGCATATTTTCCCATTTCCAGCGAAAAGGCGTTTCGGCATTGCAGAGCTTGATCTCCTGCATGCCCTGTACCATTTCCAGGGTCGCGGAGTTTTCTCTTGAAGACAGGGCGAATTGCTTGTAGTTGAGTTTTCTTCTGGCCTTCAGGAAAAGAGAGATCCACAGCAGGTACAGGATGCTGCCGCTAAGGAATATAAAGAATACAGGTACGCTGTACAGCAGCATGACGAAGGAGTAGAGCAGCAGGTTGATGATCGCGAAAAGGATATTGATACTGTTGCCGGTGAGGAATTGTTCTATGCGCTGCTGGTCGCCGATGCGCTGCATGATGTCGCCGGTCTGCTTGGTGTCAAAGTAAGAGATGGGCAGGCGCATCAGTTTTTTCCAGAAGTCGGTAAGCAGCGATAAGTTGATCCTGGTAGAAATATAGAGGAGCAGGCCCTGGCGTGAAAATTCTATGAGGGTCCTGGCCAGGATGAGTATAAACTGGGCGCTGAGGGCCAGGTAGACAAAGCTGATGTCCTGCATATTCACGCCGCGGTCTACGATACCCTGCGTCAGGAAAGGGATCAGCAGCTGGAAGAGGCTGGTGGCGGCTAAGGCTAACAGTACCTGGAAGCAGTAAGCCTTATGTTGCAGCAGGTAGCCCAGGAGGGTATTCCAGCCGATCCTGTTCTTTTGCTGTTCCGCTAGCGCTTCTTCCGTTTTATGAAAGTCCGGTGTGGGCTCCAGCAGCAGGGCTACGCCTTCCTGTGTTGTTTTGCCCAGCCACATTGTTTTAAAGCTGTTGTAGTCTATGGTCATTAGCCCGTTGCTGGCGGGGTCGGCAATAGTAAAGCGGGCGCGGAGTATGCCGTGGCGGGATTGTTTGATTTTGTGCAGGACTATAAAGTGGCTGTTCTGCCAGTGCAGGATGCAGGGCATAGGGGCTTGGGGAAGGTCTTCTATACGGGTTTTTACCCCCAGGGTATTGAAGCCGATCTGCTCGGCGGCATGGCTTATGGCGTAGAGGCTTACACCTTGCTTGCCGGTTTCGCAGATGCGCCTTAGCTTATTGATGCTGTAAGCGCGACCATATTGCCTGGCTACTATGCGCAGGCAGGTGGCGCCGCAGTCCATTACGTCCAGTTGTTTGTAAAAGATATATTTCATTAGTGCAGCAGCGGTTTAGTTTTTAGAGCAGGCACGGGTGTGCTTGTGCTTACCGGGTGTGCTCCTGCCTGCTGCGTTTTGCGCGGTCAGGCTGCGGGGCGATCCCTGCCAGTCGCTTGCCGGTGTAGGGCATGTGCTTGTGGCAGATTTTTGCAGCGGAATCCTTATGGTTTAGCCGATGCACAGCGCCGGGTTGGGAGCGGCGTATTTGGGTTTGCCGGTTTATGAAAGTACCTGCTGCACTTCGGCATATTTTTTATTAAATGCCCTTTTTATTTCTTCGGCCCTGCCGGAGGTGGCGGTCCCGGCGATGCACTGACGTACATAGCCTTCAGTCACTCCTACTTCTTTGGCTATAAACTTTACGACCTCGGCACGCTTTGCGTCATATTTTTTTGAGCTACCTTTGTTCATTTGATGAAATTGTTACGTGGTTTAACAGTACAAATATTGTAAGATATTTTCTACTGTCCAAATATTTAATAAGAAATTTTCTAAAAATAAATCAAGATGGGCGAAAATACCCTTAGCAGGATTAAAAAGTATATTGAATATAAAGGTATTACAGTTAGTTCGCTAGAGCGGGAAGCGGGCATGTCTAACGGCTCTTTTGCCAGCCAGCTGAAAAATAATAAAACCATAGGGGTTGATAAGTTAGAGAATATCTTAAAGGTTTTTCCTGAGATAAACCCAACATGGCTGCTTACCGGCAGGGGAGCGATGATAGTGGAGCGCGAAGAGAATTTTACGCGGGAGTCTGATGAAGATTTTTCAGACCATTCAAAAGAAAGATTGTATGAAAGGCTTATTGCAGAGAAGGAAGAAAGGATAAGAGACCTGCAAAGGATAATTGATGATTTAAGGAATCAATTGGAGCTGCAGGAAAAGGGGAATGCAGGTACAGGCAAATAGCGGGGGCAAGCGATCCGGGGCAGGCCGGTATGAAAGAAGAGAGTGATCGTAATAACTGCTGATGACTGCGGTATGAATGTGAATAGAGGCAGTTACATTATCATTTTTTTTATTAAAGAATTTGAAAATAAAATTTGGAAGAATCGGATTGGCGTTTTACCTTTGCATTCCATTAAACGCAAAAGCACTATCGCTTTTGATTGATGGGGGAATGATTCCGTAGCTCAGTTGGTAGAGCAATACACTTTTAATGTATGGGCCCTGGGTTCGAGTCCCAGCGGGATCACAAAGAGCGTGCTAAGGCACGCTTTTTTAGTTTAAAGCATATCTTATCAGCGTTTCTGCGCTAATATTCAATCCATTTAAAGACATAGTAAACCATACCATTCGGTGTCCATTGTGGTGTCCGATATAATGGTCTATTTTTGGACACCACAAGCAAAGATTAATAGTGAAGATTGGGTTTACGTTAACTGTATTTTTTAACGTTTAAATGGTGTTGGAATGGAAAAAATTAAGCATGTGCTTTCCGTATTACCTATGGTATTAGGGACAGAATCTAAATTACGGGCTGATGGAAAGGGGCCCATGAAAGTAAGAATTACTTTGAATTGCAATGAAGAGGAAATATTCTTAAAGACAAATGTAACTCCAGAAAATTGGCTTCCAAAACAAAAGCAAGTTTCTAAGAATGAAGAAAATTACAGGCAAATTAATGAGAAATTAAAAGCTGTTGAAATTGATCTGAAAAGAATCTATGATAGGCTTTTTTTAGAACATGACAGAGTAACTCCTTTAATGATTAAAAGGGTTTATTTAGGCAAACCTGCAATTGAACCACCAAAGAAGGAAAAAGAAAAGGAAAAATTAACCTTAATGCAGGCTTTCGATCAATTTATCCAAAAATTTGCTAAGCTTGTCAAAAAGAAGAAAAGATCAGATGGTACCTTACGTCAATGGAAGTCGAGCAAGAAAAAAGTAATTGAATTTCTGAGTTTTACTGAAAATAAGGAAAAGGAACAAAATGAGAAACAGGAAGTTGAAACAGCAGAAAAAGAAATTGATATTTTATTTCCTGATATTTCGCCAGATTTTGGCGACGAAATGTTTGAATACCTTACTTTAGAAGCTGAATCTAAACTTGCTGATGCCACTGCGAAAAAGCATATAAAAAAGCTGAAACAGATTTTAAAGATTGCAGTTAAAAAGAAAATTATCCTAGAAAATCCTATTGCGGATTTTGTCTGTGGCGGAGATACAAATGAAGTAATTCCCTTAGAATGGGAAGAAGTTGAAAGAATTAACAGAAAAGATTTCGGGATAGATAGGTTAAATGAAGTCGCAGATGCTTTTGTTTTCCAATGTTTAACTGGATTTGCATATCAGGATTTATACGGGTTATCTCCTGAAAATATCATCCTTGTCGGCCCCCAAAAAGAAAGGTGGTTATGCAAGCACCGGGGTAAAACGGGTGTAATGGAAATTGTTCCAATGCTTCCAATATTAGAAAAGCTTATTGAAAAATATAAAGACCATCCGGTTTGTAAAAAGAGAAATTCACTACTACCTATTCTTTCAAACACCAAGTTTAATGGATACTTGAAAGAAATTGCAGTGATCTGTCGAATTCCAAGAGAACTCCACACGCACCTTGCACGTCATACTTTTGCGGATATAATGTTAAACCTAGGCATGCCACTTGAAGATGTGGGTAAGATGTTGGGTCACAAGTCAATTAGAACAACCCAAAGATATGCTAAGGTAAGAAAGGATAGAATTCGGGATAATTTCAACAAGTTTGTTCGTCCTCAAATCGGCTTAAGTATTTCAATGATTCACAGACCGGATAACAAGGAAAAATTGGTATCCAAAGAAACTCTAGAAAAAAATGCACAAGTTAGTAACTTTAACAATGGGTTTTATTCAACGCAATCAAGCGGAGAGAACTATACCTATTCATATATATTAACAGCTTAAAAAAACTTAAATATTATGGCACGGAACATTAAAAATCTCGCAAACACAATCGGCCTAAGTAAATTAAAATTGGATATAAGCTCGTTTCACAGTTTAGAATTTGGTTATACTTCCATACATAAAAAAATGACAATAGATGATATTAGTAAAGACTCTGGCCACAAGTCAACAATAATTACCAAACAATATGAGAAGCTTAAAAACGAAAAGAAGTTTAAGATATAATCAAAAAAATAGTGAATTATAATCGACCTGTTAAATGGCTGTTCTAAAGTTAGACAGCCATTTTTTTTGTTACCAATGTAAAGTTGGATTAACTATAAGCTTTGGAAGATTAAAGATCTAGCCAAAAAAAATAGGAAATAAGCGTTTCGATGAAGTACTAATTACATACTTTTTGCTTTCCAGTTTTCGCTGGTCATTTCGAATTTTATTTCTTTTGTACCATGCATCCCTATATCATTCCAGCCTGACTTTCGATAGAAAATTTCGGCTCTGGTACCAGGTGCGGTACCAAGCCACAGGTTGAAGGAAGTTTGTGCAAAATACCAGTTCAGCATAATATCGTGCAGCTTTCTGCCAATTCCCCTTTTGTCAAAATCAGGGTGGACAAATAGTGCCCACACATTATTCTCTTCAAGGTCAATAATAGAAAAACCCACTACCTGATTGTCAATTTCACAAACCCAGCCATTTCCTCGTCGGAACATATATTCAGCACAATCCTCGTCGGTTACAAGTTTAGGGTCTGATAACATGTTTTCCTTAACCGAATTTCTTACGATCTGGATTTGTTCAATATCTTCCTTTCTTGCTTCTCTTATGGTCATAATTTAAGTTAAATATATTTGTTCTGCGTCAGATAATCCAGTAGAAAAATCCAGTGTCGAAAGTTCGTCGCCAAAATTCTTTTCGAAAATTTCAAAATGCTCTACCATAGTTTTGCCCTTTAATTTCTTTCTTAAATATTCATCAAAAGGAAGGGACATTTGATAGTAACTATAAATGTCATCGTGCTTTTTAAAGGCTTTCAGCCATTTGTTCAACTCCGTAAAATACCCTTTGATTAGGTCAGTCAAATTGGATTTACTTTGTTGCAGATAAGGGAAGTATTCAATAAATATATTAATGTTAATTATGACAACAGGACGTATTGATTTAAAGTAAGCAGCCAGGTTATTAAGCTCTGTTCGGACATTATCATTAACGTATTTATTTGTCCCCGATAAACTATAATTAGTATCGGAAACAAGTAATATCGGATAAATATTCAGATTTTTTATTTTTTTTATTTTAAAGAGGTCCTGTATCTCCTGCGCGTTTGTTGGTTCTACAAGCTGCTTGATCTGCCGGATAATTTGTAATGCCCCCTTATTCTTTTTTTGATTTTCCTTGGTGCTCAAAAGATTGTCATCTATGCTCTTTTTAAATGCTTCAAAATCGAGGTTTTCAACCACGCGGGCATTTACGTCAGTCATTTTAGCTTCAATTACCAGTAAATTATCTGAGGTAGATTTTATAATGAAATCTTGGTACTTTTCATTGGATATAACAATTTGATCACGCCTAAAAAATGTCTTTTCAAAAAACAAGCTACATAGATATTCCTCAAAGTATTTTTTACCGATATATGCTTTGAAGTTGTTGAAATTACTAAACTTTGAGTTGGTGTTGGCAATTGATTTTTTGTAAATATTATAGAAAAATCCCTGGTCAACCATATACTGAAAAAATGAAAGATCGAGAATTATAAATTCATTTTCCTCTGTTTGAAAAAGAGGTTTAGGAATGATATCGAAGTTTAAGGATATCTCATTGTTTTTTAAACTTTCAACGTTAATGACCCAATCTTCCAGTAAATTCGGCGGAATTTGATTCCTATTTAGTCCAAACTTTGCCTCCTTCCTTCCATTATCATTTAATAGATCAATTAAAAACTTGCTAATTTTCCAAGGGTCACTCATACCATAATCTTGACAGAATTGTATAGTATAGGGTTTTAATTCTTTGTCCTGGTTCAAAAAATGACACATGAAAGCTGAACGCATTAAGTAGTTCGTAAACCGAAGTGGCCTAATATAAGTCTGCTGCATTAAGTCTAAAGTAAACAAGCTTTTAAAGTCCTTTAAATCCCCTTCTTTTTCCATCGTATTTAAGAAGAGCTCATTATAAATAAGGATGGTTTTAAGCAGATCTATGGCAAAATCAACGTATGGGGTATCATCGCTTTGCTGCTCATTAAAGTTATTCAAGGAATCTTTAATGAGTAAGGAAATACTTTGAGCGCCGAAAAAAGTTCCTGTGTCTAATTTGCTATTTAATTTACTTACTAAGGTTTTGGATAATTGATGACCGCCAAAGAGTACTTGCTGGAAGATTTGGATATCTGCATCAGCTTGTCTATTAAATAATATTGCATTGGCATGTGCTAATTTTATTAAAATATTTTTGGTTGAATATTTCTTTAAATAATCAAAACTATTTGCGGGTTGATCTTCACTAAAAATGTCTTTATAGACGTACTGTATCTCAAATTTATTCATTAGGTTGTAACTAATTATACGACTAGCAATATACAATTTTGCTGGCAGTTTATTATCGAAATTCAGGCATATTACTATATCGGTTCTACTCCAATTCAACTTTTATTGTGATGATGCAATTGTCATTAAAAAATACAGGAATTCCCCTATTGTTAGGTTTTAATTTTCGACTGACCTTTGTATTCTAAAACATCTACCTATTAAAAAAATTAAAGCTATACTTATTCAAATTTTATGGCCTTTTTCCAACTTCGTCCAGACAAGTCGTTGCAAGTACGATTTACTAATTTCAAATACAATAACAGTAAATTTAATAATTCGACCAGAAACCAAATTGGATTTAAAGTAGCCCCCTTTCCTGGGGGCCAACTTAATTTTTTTCTATGCTGAATTTGATTGAGCTAAAAGATATCGGAAAGTGCGTAAACATGATTTATTCATACAAAAAGCCCCTGATGAAATGTATTGAAGAGCGACTTTGGATTCTTCACTTGCAAAAATGGTGGTCACCTTATGAGTTTGCATTGGTATTTTGCAGGTGCTGGATAGTGGTATTGGATGAGGATACCATAATGAAAAACCCATATCATATTTTACAATCAGATGCAGATTTTTTCGAGGTTGAGGACAAGATAGAAGCTAAAAAAAGTTGGGCATCTTTCAAAAATAAGATAGACGCTTACTACTTGGAAGGCTGGGATCAGCGGCTTAAAGCAAGTATTGAAACTAATAGATGGGTGTAGGTTAATAAAAAATTGAATATTCAATTGATATAATGGTTAACTAATTATTGTTTTGTAATTATGCACTCGTCTTTGATCTAAGCTCTTTTGTATAGTTTCGAATAGATTCGATCAAAAAAAGTAATTATCCTAAAAGACTTTCCAATAACAAATTTTAGACTGACTGAAATTTATAAGTATTATCTTTAAACCATGAGAATCGTATTTTTTAATCACAAAGGTGGTGTTAGTAAAACCACCTCTACATTTCACATCGGGTGGATGTTAGCTGAACGAGGTTCGCGTGTACTTTTAGTAGATGCTGATCCACAATGCAACTTAACTAGTCTAGTAATGCAGGATGATTTTGTTCCCTATTATACAAACCCTCAAACAAGAGAAAATAATATTAAAGATGGAGTAAGCTCGGCATTTGAAAGTAAACCCACACCTATTGAACATATAACTTGTTACCAAGTCCCTCGGAATGCTGATTTATTTCTGCTTCCTGGTCACCCAAATCTGACAGAACTTGAACCAACTTTGAGTTTTGCCCAATCAGCACCAAATGCATTTTCTACAATGCAAAATTTACCTGGAGCCTTTAATGCACTTATTGAAAAGACAAGTGTACAATATAATATTGATTATGTTTTAATTGACCTTAATCCAGGACTAAGTGCAATAAACCAGAATATGTTTTGCATTTCTGATCTTTTTATACTTCCTACCAATCCAGATCCCTTTTCGCTAATGGCTATAAAAACACTAGCCTCAGTACTCCCTAGATGGTATCGTGTTTCAAGTGATTGGAAGGCTGCTTTTGCTAATTCAACTTATCCATTTCCAGATGCCAATCCGAAACTTGGAGGTATAATAATACAACGATACAATACTAGAAATGGTAGACCTGCGGCCCCTTTCCAAAATAGTATGGATGAAATATTTGAAGAAGTTAACTCTATCCTTAAACCTTCGCTAGTTGCATCGAACATGACATTTAATCAAGCAATTTATCAAGGCGCTGGTATAGACAACAATTTATGTTTAGGTGAAATTCCGGATTTTCAAAGCTTACAACAACAATCTCAATATCATGGAATTCCTGTTTTCTCTTTAACGGATCAGGAAATTGGAAGACAAGGTTTTGTTTTGGCACAAATGAAAGAAAAGCGTGAAGAGTTCTTTAATCTTTTTACTGGAATAGTTGCAAAAATTGAATATATAAAGGATAATGCTTAATGCAAAAACGATATTTGATCAAAGTTTTGTTAGAATTGGTCAAATAGATGCGATTTACAAACATTCGGTGGATGATTTAGGTTTAACACATGAAGACGTGGCCGACCTCTTAAGAAGTGAAATTGTTTATTCTATTTCTGCAATAGATAGGTTGGTTCATGAACTCGTTAAAAAAGGTATGGTAAATATTTTTTTAGGAACTAGGCCAATCACTAATAGTTATTCGAATTTTCAACTAACCCTTTCTCAGCATAATGACATAAGGACACCTGGTCCAATTCCACCAGAAGCTATCTTTCAATCAATTATTGAACTAAAGCATGGCTATTTAGCTTTTCAAGATCCTGATAAGATGAAGGAGGCGTTAAACTATATTTGGAATGAACAATTTAAGTGGCAAAAGATTGCTGCAAAATTGGGAAGCAATGAAACCACAGTTAAGCAAACTTTAAACAATATCGTAATAAGAAGAAATCAAATTGTTCACGAAATGGACCTTGATCTTTCAACAGGAGTATTACAACCGTTAAGTTATGCTGATTCAAGGATTATGGTGGACTTTATTCAAAATTTAGGTAACGCTATCTATGAGTTAGTGATTTAAGACATATTGTAAAATTTAAATCATTAAACATCAAACCAATCTCACTTATTGTGATTTTATTCTATTTAGATAAAATCACAATAAGATTATTTAGATCATAATTTTACAAAACGTAATCTCATTCCAATGTTTTTTCCATTTCAGATAGCGCAATTTGCTCAATCTCTTCCTTAATAGTTGTGAAGTTTTTCATGACGATCATATTGGTCACTTCGCGGATTATCGGTATGGGTTTATAAGCCTTTTCCTCCCTGTTTACGGCATCAAAATTATTTTGAATCATACAGTGAAATGCTTTAAGCGGCATAGGTTGCTGTGGAGTATCCGCCAAAACACCTGCAAATTCCCCAGAGGAAAAGTTAGCAATTTTGGAAGCTGGCACTGCTGCTTCCAATTGTTTTGATTTACTAATGGAGGTATCATTTCGATTAATGGAAAGGCTTTGCCTGTCCTGCATAATACGCCCGATCTGTTCACTCAATCGTTTAGCTCCTTCCCCAGTAACCTGGCCGCTGATAATACTTCCAACAATGGAAATAATTACTTCCGCTTGTTCTTTACCGTATTCTTTGATTAATTGATTAATTGATTGGACACCAAGCAATACGCAAATTAAATTACTCCTGCCTGTTGAGATCGTTGTGGTAACGTCTGCAACAATCGTAGGGTATTCATCGAAGATAAGCATAGATTTTAGCTTACCCTTCTTATTTATGATCTTCAATAAACGGTTTACATATAGAGAAAGAACGGCACCATAGGTCTGGATTTTTTGAGGATTATTACCCAGGCATAACACTTTGGGATGCTCCGGATTATTGATATCCAACTTAAAATCATCACCGGAAAGTATATAATAGATCTGTGGGGAAGATAATGTAGCGAGGGCGATCTTGGCTGATGCAATTTGTCCTTCCAATTGTTCAATTGCACCATTTTGGAACGCTTGAATATATACAGTAATCAATGAACTTACCTCTGGCTGCATATTTAGCAGAGTGAACATTTTGGAATAGTCCAATTGAATAAATTCTATTACGTGTGGCAGCGTACAATACATGCCATCTTTATACCTTCTAAGATACCAGATCACTGCTGTGACAAAATTGATTGCCGAATCCACGAAAAAATCCCCTTGTTTCTTTTGCCACGACCTATTAAGTCCATACAAAATTGTCTTGGCAGATTCGGACGCATCGGTAATATCATCCATTGTTACCGGGTCTAATGGATTGCACCTGTGGCTTCGGGACAAGTCGTCAAAGTTGATAAAATAACAACCCGATTCATGCTTGTATTTATGTTTATTCTTTAGCCAATGATTATATGCGATTAGTGATAGATCAGGAAACTTGAAGTCGTAGACCAGCATGGTATACGGCTCTGGTTTATTAAGTGCCTGAGATATAAAATGGCGAATACAAAACGCTGTTTTACCTGCTCCCGGCCCTCCCTGCACGAGCACACTTCTAAATACAGCTATGAAATTGATCCAGGAGTTTCGGGTCTTACCTTTGTACCTGTATTTGGCCGGGAGATTGATCGAAAATTCATTTTCGATTAACTTCTCTTCCTGTGGGAAAGTTTCGTTTTCAGCGTTAAAAATATCATCGGCTAAGGCATCTCTTATGATCCTGCTCAGTAGCGTCCCTCCTGTTAAGATGAGAATGAATCCTACCGATACAACAAACATATACCCTATAAAAGGTACTAGCGAATGTATCTTTCCAACAAGGATAAACCAGCTCAGAAAATACAATAACAACCCAGGAATGATATAACGGAGTGTGGTTTTGTAATTTATGTGTTCACTCTTCTTACCTTTCGCCCCAATGAGGGAAAGAATAAGAAAGCCCAGTGCAATTAATTTGGATTTATGAAATGTAGTATATAATCCAGTCCTGACAATGTTATCCAAAACCTGGTCTGTGAAGGGCCAGGTAAGCCCAAATATTTTAAAAAACGGATAACAGTAATAGTAAAAATGAAGTATTAAAATGAAGATGGCAATCCATCTTGTCATATCAATTATCTTCCTCAGCGCTTGTTCGTTCTCTCCACTTGACATGATCTTCTAATTTTAAGTTCAACTTATTCTTCTCTTTCTCTTGCGTTTCTTTTTGCGCCATTCGTAAGGCACCGATGATGCGGCAAATTCATATTGTGTCAGCAGCTCCAGCAATGATTTCTCATTATTGAAACTTTGCTGATTGGTATCAGAACTACGATCCGAATTATGCGGCTGACTATATGGTGTTGATGGTATTGATGTGGATTTATGAGTGGAAATTATTGATGCAGGCATACCCTTATCGGCTGCCAGATGTATGCTTTCAAGTAAGGCTTTTGCACTGAATTGTTTGCCCAGGGCGCTGCCATTAAACACACATTTTGTCTTCAGATCGACATAGGTAATGCCATAAATAATCCCATCCTTATTAAGTCGAGGAATGAGCCTGATACCTTCTCTATGCAATAACTCTTTAAGCTCCTGCAAGCTTTTGGGACGTTTGGATTTAAGCATAAAAGATATGCTCGTTTGAAGCCTTTTCTTGTAGTGTTGCCTGGCTACATCATTCTTTACAAAGAACTTTTCGAGATTTTTAAGGGTGGGCCGGTCATGAAAAAGGCTGGCTTTTATTGGAGTGCCTACAGGATCTCCATCAGCGTCTAATACCCGATATTGCAAGCCGTTGTGCCGATATAAACGGCTTCCCTCCTCACCTCTTTCCGCATGGACGTTGTAAAGATTTAAAACTGCATTCAATTCCGGCAAGGAGGTGAATTTGAAGTTTGCCAGTACCTCAGCCAGAACATTTCCAATGGCTCGCCTGGTATCAATCTTACCATACCGCACCTTTTTTGCGTCTACAGCTTTGATGCATAACAGATCCTTCCTATGGTCTTCGGCCCTTATCAATCCATACTGTTGCTCCAGCTCTTTACGAGCCGGTTCCGATTTCAATTTGCCTATATTATGTAATGAAATTCTTTGCGCATCAAGCGTAATATTGGTGGTCACTATATGACAATGGTCATGACCGGAATCATGATGACGATACACTAAATAAGGTTGGTCACCGAACCCGATTTTATCCATATAGTCCCTGGCAATGCATTGAATTTTTTCATCAGACAGCTGCTCTTCCGGTGAAAAATTCAAGGAAATATGAAGACAATTAACCTGGGTATCCTGCCTTAATTCAGCGATCTTTTCCAGCATTTTCAGGGCCAGGTATCCATTGGATTCGGATAGTGCTAAAGGGAAATTTGCACAGGACAAAAGTGTTGCGGCTCCCTCCTTAAGCTTATTGTCATTGTATTGAAACGCTCTCCTTAATGATTTGCCTTGTTTAATTATTGCAACCATTTTTCTGACGTTTTTCCTATATAACTACTGATCGTTTCAATATGTAAAAAGAGCATTTGCTTCTCCTTTTCATACCGTTCAATCCATGCTTTCAACTCCGCTTTAGTGTCGGTGATGTGGAGCTTGTGGATCATCTGATTGTAATTATTAGTAAGCCCGTTCAGGTCTTTTTGCATCCTTGCCAGTACAGCAATAATTTCATTTAGAGAGGCATTTCTCACCTCCTTTATCATTGGTTTGCCTAGCAATATCTTACGCACGTATGCGCTTAATTTGCGTTCAGATGTTTGCTGGAAATGTTTTTGGATGGCTGCGTATTCTGGCTCAGATACGCGCACGGTAAGCCACTTTAGCCTGTTGTTTTGCTTCTCTTTCATCACTATATCGTTTTCACTGTTCATTCTTCAACATGCCGTTAAGCATATACCCACGAGTTCCGAGTAAGGGTATAAAAATCCCGAATGTGCAACATCGGTACATCTTGCCGTTTCCGGCAGGTGCAGGGAAACCCCATTATCTTAATTTATTCGGGAATACAGGTATAATAAATTAAGATGGTGCGATTAGGGTCGTTATTACTTTTTAATTTTGATGCCGGAACCAGGAAAGCATAAAAAGGCGTTGAGGTCTTTATGGTTCTTATACAGTCCTCGCCTGTCTTCTGCCTGTGGTAATTCAGATTTGATTTGTTGGGTAAAATTATTTCCTTGTTTGTCATTGTCAAGGTAAAGGTGTATTCTTCTATATAGTTGCAAGCCTACTATTGCAGCGCCTACGAAGGAAAGGCTGTTTAGAATAATGAAGTCAAATTTGTCAGCCGTTTCCGAATCCGATACCTGGAGAAAAGTAAGGAAATCCATAAAGCCCTCGAACACACAAACAGTATCTGAGTTATTTTTGAAATGCGTATAATATTTGGGGGAGCTACTGCCTTGAAAATAAGCAGACCTTAATTCGTATCCACCTTTGTCATTTTTAAAGCCAAGAGCATAATACGTGGCCCCGGCATTTGAATATGAAACTTCCTTAAGATACTTATCGGCAATGTGAATAGAAATGCGTCGTGTTGAAATATAAGTAAGCAGGCTGGTGGATACTATTGGTCTTACTTTAAGAATTTCAATTTTAGGCGGCTCTTTTGTCTTACTGTTGGTTTCATTAAAGAATTTGTTTACCGGAAATTCATCATTGGAAACCAAAGTCAAAAATTCACTAATTGTACAACTATTATACTTGATTCCAAAATCTACTAAGCTACCTCCTTTACCCTCGCCAAAATCATACCACCTGTTGGTTCGCCTGTTTACTTTAAAGGAGGGCGTCTTTTCATCCCGGAAGGGAGAATAATACCAATGGTCATTTCCCCTGATTCTAACAGGCTCATAACCTAGTTTTGCAAGATAGGAAACCATGTCCATTGCGCGGAGCTGGTCACAGTTCAGTTTTTGTTTCTTTTCCATACTACACTTATTTAAAATTCATCTACTTCACTTTGAAACAATGTGATACAAAGTTACAAAGCTAAAATCCCCAAAACGAGCTTAGCCATATTCTAGCTAAGTGAAATCCGGGAACTATACGCAACTTTGTAAAAAGAAATATCGTTATGGAAGTGAAGGATTTGAAATGGGTTTACGATACAGTGCTATCTGGCCCAGGGATGGATGAGACCGTTAAGCTTAGTTTCGGAGCAAGCAGAAAGCTTATTTTACTTTTGGCAGAAGTGATACAAGTAGGCTCTTCTGCCAAAGGGAACGGCTTGCTGGAAAGTATTGATAAGGAGCTTATCAATGAGTTGATGCTATTACGTGACGACTTTTTAGAAAAAGCAAAATTGTCTAAGCTCAACAGCCAACTGAAAGCCCTGGTTTAAATTAGAGGAAGCATTAAGCTTCCTTTAATTATTATAGTGAACTTCTTTTAAACCAGCTGCCAGCCCATATTTACTTTTTTTATTTTTGGCCCGTAATCTGCGATAAGCTGCTTCATACGATTTGCACACCTGAAATTATCTACATTTCGATTGATTTCATTAATCTCCCTGAAAAGCCGCCAAAGGGCATCAATTCTTTCCAGATCGGGATTATCTTTTTTCCGCTCCCAAAATGTTTCCCGACCCGTATAGGCAATAAGATCATTAAGTACTGCGCTGGATATTTCAGTTAGCACATACCAATCTAAAGGATTCTCTAAATCACAGGCCCTAACAACACCAGAGTTAGGATTGTTTTTATTCAATTTTTTCTTTTTCATAGCTTTTATTTTTAGTAATAATATTTCCTAGTTAAAAACACAAAGTTGATTCAGCGCCAAAATCAGCAGATTCAGCATTGAATTAAGTAGGTTCAGCTATATCACCCCATTAAATTTCGCTTTAGGGGGACATTTCCATTTATTTTTGGTCATATAATTTCCGATACATCATAAAGATGCTGAAAGCCATATTATCTGAGCAGAGTCCTTTTCATCAAGCTATATAACTACGTATCTCAATAATATTTTGGTATGAATATAAATTTATTGATCAGCGAATGGGTGCCTCCCTGACAGGTTGCTTAGGCGGTTAGCCAACAGGTATAAATCATTTGTATCTAATTCAAAATTGACAAATCATGAAAAGAAATTATTTTATGCTTGCTATCACAATTTTGGTAGCAACAGTGGGTTGTCATAAACCACTTCAGGACAACCAAATTGAAAATGACCAGCTTGATAAAAAAGCAGGTACACAAAATATTACAGTTGACTGTACGCCGATTACATTATCGGGCAGCATCACCACCAATACTACACTGCTCACAGGGAAGACTTACCTGCTGGATGGAATAGTGGATGTAAAAGGTGCAACGTTGACCATACAGCCGGGCACGCTAATCCTCGGTAAGTCCTCTGCGCAGTCTGCATTGGTTATTGACAAAACCGGCCAGATTAACGCCGTGGGAACCGCAACAAGCCCGATTGTATTTACAAGTGACAAAGCTACCGGCTCGCGGGCTGCAGGCGACTGGCTGGGTGTGTTCATTTTTGGCAATGCGCCAAACAACCAATCCAATTCCTTATCCTTTACGCTTGGCAGCAATAACTATACCGCAGGGGGCACCAATGCTACCAGCAGCGCGGGTAGCCTCCAGTATGTGCAAATACACTTTGCAGGCAAAGGAAACTCCGCAGGTGACCGGTTGACCCAAAGCGCTCTGGTAATGGGCTCCGTTGGTAGTGGCATGACGATTCGTAATATCCAACTTACCAACTCTAAATTTGATGGTCTAGGCGTTTATGGTGGCCTTGTTGGCGTGAAGGAAGTATTCAGCCACAAATCTGAACGGATTGAATTTCCAGTTAGTCAGGGATACCGGGGCAATATGCAATCCCTATTTGCTTTCAAGGACAACGTAAGCACTGCAACGACTAATGTACCAGTGATGGAAATTACCAATTACCTGGTAGGTAGTGACGCTGCTCCTTATACCTATCCAACAATTTCTAATGCCAGTCTACTGGGCGGCAACTATTGCAGCGGCAGTGATGCCGATTATAGCAGAGGAATCGTAATACGGCAAAATGGGAATGCACAGATTTACAATTCAGTTTTTGAGGGCTTCACGCAACATGCTTTGTATCTTGATGGAGCAAACATCATTGCGAAGACAAAAGCTGTAACGGACCGGTTAATTTTCTCCTACAGCTCCATGCGCAATTCAGGAACTGTACCCTATGGTAACAATCCTAGCCCTTCTTTGGACTGGCAAGCTGCTGGCGGATGTGTTTTGTCTCCTTCAAAATTGACTATGAAAGATTGGCTAGACGGATCTGCACATATAAGTTGTACTCAATCAGGCAATCAACTTACTCTTTCGGCGAGCGGGTATGACAACAGTACGCTTTGCGGCAATAAGTGCAGCACATTTCCGCACCTATACTTAGATGAAATGACTACTGCTCTTGATGCCCCTGACTACAGTATGTTATCAAGCTTCTTCAATCAACCCGATTATCGTGGTGCATTACAATCCTCTGCCAACACCTGGCTGACCAGCGGATGGATTGACTTCTGTTCTGTATCAAGAAATTATTGCCAGTAAAAATAAAATAAGTAAAGGCAGCTTCCTGGAAAGGGGGCTGCCTATTATTCACCTAAAAAAGTGGAACATGAAAAAGTATTACTTTACCGTATCAAATGTACTTCGCCTTTAAGATTAAGCTGCGTCCGATCTGGCATGCTCAGCAAAATGCCGTAAAAGTAAACACCGGCATCGCAGGCTACACCGTTAAAGCTTCCATCCCAACCCTTGTCGTTACTCCCATAATGATACACTACCTGTCCATAACGGTTATAAACATCAAACCTCAAAATCTTCCAATTGCCGGAAGGTATAGCAAACACATCATTTTTACCATCACCATTCGGTGTAAAGGCATTGGGTAATACAATATGTTTATTATACTCAACTACCACGTCAACAAATGCCGTATCCTGGCAGCCATATTCATTCCTGCCTACTACTGTATAATTTGTACTCTCTTCTGGCTTTGCCATAACCTCGGCGCTGGAGCGAACATTTAGTGAGCTGGCAGGAGTCCAGGAATAATTCATACCTCCACTGGCGGTTAGCAAAATCCCTTCCCCAAAACTGAGGTTTGCACTTGGCGGTTCTATTGATATTTCAGGCGAAGGGTAGGCTTTTAGTTGTACCGTAATTGTGGTATCGCAACTACCATTCATAGAAACCTTTACCCTGTAGTTACCTTCTTCCAAATTAGTCGTTTCATAGTAGCTTTTATGAGCACCTGCATAAGTCTTACCTCCAAAGGGATTATAAACTTCCATATCAAACTTATCTCCCGCCGGACTTCCTGCTTTTAAGATGATCTGCCCAGGACAACCGTATTGAACGAGCGAAATTTTAGGCATCTTGCTGAACCGAACATCAAAGCTGTCAATGTAGGTAACACACTCCCTGCTATATCTTACCCAATACCTTCCTGTTTCGCTAACAGAAATGATAGAATCGCCCGAACCTGTGCTCCATTCGATACAGGAAACATTTGAAGGCGCTTTTAAAACCGTATCGCTTTTAAAGCAGGCATTAACAAGCAGCGGCGTGGTAGTAATAGTATCTAAAGACCCTGTCGGTGGTAATACCATTTCATAAGGAAAATCAGTTCTGCTAGTAGATCTAACCATTCCATTAACTGAATTATATATGGCATTAATAATAGGACTACAGGCCAGGCCGGGCAAATTGGGTTGCTCGATCACATGAATAGCTAAAGCAACCCCACCCCCAGGGCAAACGGTTTCCTGACCATTAGTAAAATAAAGTCTTCCATCCTTTCCGTTTCTCATACCTCCCATGAAAGTTATTTGGGGAGGGCAAAATGGGCTATAGTGTAGTGCTATTGGATTGGACAGAACCAGCGTTTTACTGTTCACTATATCAGCGGTAGTGCCCGCTAATAAATCAAATTGATACACATTTTGTTCCGTTTGTGTTTGGGGTTGGTTAGGATAGGTCTTGGGCAGATTATAAAGGGCATATAGCTTTGAATTATCAGGAGAGAAAGCCAGCCCGTAAATTACATTTCCACTTTCAAATAATTTATCTTCACTAACCTTGCCCGAGCATTTATCAAAATGAAAAAGTTCTATTCCGCCTTCATAATTAAGATGATCTACCTTAATTGCCGGGACCCCCAGCATTTTACCATTGGGGGAAACTACCAGCTCATGGGTAGCATATTCCCCTAACTGCATCTGTCCTGCCACAGAAACTACAGGATTAGCCGACAAGCCATTGCGATCAATTTTAAAGGTCAAAAACTGGTTATGATTCTTGTCACGGGTTACAAGCCAGATACCATCACATCCCTGTATAGTAGCGAGCAGGCTTCCGTGAATTGAATTGTAGGCGTAATGTAGAACATTCTTTTGCCCTGGTACGATATTCCCTTTCCCATTGTTCAATGTCATATCAAACAGGCAATAGATCAATCCTCCATTCCTGACGTAAAATATAAAGTACTGATTGGGATTGCCGGGGTGCGGGATAACCATTGGCCGGTCATAAGTCATATCAGAAGGGAATAAAAATTCTGAACCCGCAATAGGCTGTTCATCCCGGTCGAATAAATTGGGAGTGAGCGTACCATATCCTGCATCCTGAACAGAGCTATAAGTGTATTTTTTAATAAGGAATAATAGTTCTCCACTTGAATTACAAACTGCCTGTGAGTATTCATAATTATGCTCGCTGATGGACATAAAGCTCAGCGTAGTGCTGGACATCAAAGTGCCGTTAAGATACCTGTCGTCCAACAATAAAGGCGGATTGTAGTTAAAGTTTAATGAATAGTTCCTGCCAAAGGTCCAGATGTTATTTTCACCTTGACCGTATAGCCTCGCCAGGCTACATAATAGCAAGGCTAACATGATCGAACACAATTTATACTTTTTCATGATACTTAAATTTAGATGGTTACTGTTCCGTTTTGACCATAAAGGCAGCGCCTAAATACTCGCTTGTTTTATGGTCAAACATTTTGAAATAAAAATTACCAACTGGCAGTGCAGATAAGTCCATGCTGGTATTTGTTTTAATATTAGTTTTTGTCAGCATAGTTTTTCCCGATATATCCACCACTACAACATTCAATGGGACAGCCGTTTCAACAAAGGCTTTTGTGCTGAACGGATTTGGATAGATGCGGATGCCATTTTGCCTAAGCAGGTTGTCCACCGAAACCATATCGTTAATCACAATTTCGTTGGATACACCTATGCAACCATCATCTCCCTGAACCTGTAAGGTATAGGTCCCGTTCTCCGTAGCCACATGGGTCATACCTGTGGCTCCATTTATCGGGTTGCCATTCAATAGCCATTGATAGCTAGTAAAGGTCTGAGCAACGCTTAAAATGTTTCCATTCCGGTCAATGCTGGGTTGTGGAGCAGGCTTAACGATTACCGCAAGGGAAATTGTATCGCTGGCGCCACAAGTATTCAAGGCTACTACTTTAATTTCACCACTTACGGAGCCAACAGTAATATTGATCGTATCTGTATTACTTGTCCCTGACCAGCCTGTAGGCAAAATCCAGGAATAGGAATCTGCACCATTTATGGAAGGAACTGTATATTGTTGTTGGGAATTTTCGCAAACCTCGTTACTACCCACGATCTGCGTAGGTGACTGCGGAAGATCACACATTTTAATTTTTATGAGCCAACCGTCATTATCTCCACCAAAGGTAGTCTGATGTGCTCCTGGTGTACTCAGACCTGCCGGGCTTAAGGTAATCCCACCAAGAAAGACCTCTCCTTCGCTATTAATGTCAATGGCATTAATAATCTCACCTCCATCACCACCAAGGTAGGTCGCCCATAATCTTTGCCCCGCTGGGGAGAAAGTTGCTAACACCCCTTCACTAAGGGAATTGTTATAGATTGGGGTTATTCCGTCTGCGGTAGTTACATTACTGGAACTGTTTGAGTTTCCGGTGAAATAGAGTTTATTGCCGGAGAATAAAATTGAATAGGAACCCTCACCCTCTGGTCCCCCATAATAGGTGCTCCAATTCATTGTGCCATTAGGATTGAACTTTGCTATAAAAGCATCGTCCTCCGTGCCCCCAATAGTGCTTTGATGGGCATTCCCAAATGCTATATTAGTTGTGCTTGCGGTTCTACCAGAGCAATATATTGCGTTTGTGTTATCTGTCGTAACGGAATAGAACACGTCAAATCCGCTTCCGCCGAAATAGCTTCCCCATAATCTTTGCCCGTTGGAATCGAACTTAGCGATAAAAGCATCTATGTTGCCATTGCCTATTTCCAAATGTGCGTTAACTGTAGATAGCCCGGTCAAACTTTGGGTATGGCCCACAACAATCAGGTTACCTGATGTATCGGTTGTAATGCTATTTATATTATCGCTTAATGTTGAGCCATAATAGGTTGACCAAAGCAAGTTACCTTGGTTGTTGAATTTGGCAATGAATCCGTCATCACTTCCCGCTTTTGTTAATTGAAAAGCCGAGGGTGTCGTGATACCTGCGGAACTGTTGGTATTGCCTGCCATATAAATATTATTATACCGGTCTATACACATATCAAAGCCTACACTGCCTTCACTAAAATTTCCACCAAAGTAGGTAGACCAAATGGGCGTACCTGATGTATCCATTTTTAACAAGAAAGCATCAAAACCAGATAGGTTTCCGGCTTTGGTGGGCTGATGGCTGCCCGGTGTTGCAATTCCTGTTGTGCTGTTCGTCCGCCCTGCTACAAAAAGGTATCCGGCTGTATCAATGTCTAACGATATCCCTAAATCGACTGCTGGTCCGCCATAATAGGTTGACCAAACACAAGTGCCATTCGGAGCAAATTTAGCAATGAAGGCATCTGCACCACTGGAATTATTGCCTCCTTGAAAAGTGGACAGATGTGCTCCAACAGTCGCTATATTTGAAGTACTGCTGGTAGAGCCTACAACATATACGAAACCATCTTTACCTATCTTCGTATCTCGAATATCATCGTACTCGCTACCACCGAGGTAAGTGCTCCAGTCTATCACAGGATCAATAACTAAGGTACTGTAGGTATTATATTTATCCGTTTCAAAACCTAGGGTATTTCCATTTAACACATAAGATGAAGAGACTTTTTTGTTGGTCGCCTGATCGTAACTATATGGTGCAGGTTCGGTAATCGTACCATAGTCGGTACTTGCAATCAAATTGCCATTACGGTCAATTTTAAGGCTATTTGCGCCCATGTATCCCAATTTGATATCAGATACCTTGCCGCCCGGTTTTACCACGAAATCGTGCTCTAATTGGCCTTGTTGATTGAAATAGAATACCCAGTCTATATTGGGGTAGATATCGTGATAAATTATCCTTTCATAACTATTCGCTACGCCTTTCACACCTGTAAGATGGTACTGCGCTTTAAACACCGTTGGTTTTTCCTTGCTTATTCTGGGGTTAGGATTTACCCCAATCAGTTTCACGTCCATCCTGTACAGCTCATTTTCTTTCGAAAACTGGTAATGGATCGCGGTTTTAGCCAGGAAGATATTTAGCCCATTACCTGCGGCATACTTCGCCACAATGTCTGGCCGGGTATTATTATTTTGGTCGGTTACCTGACCGATATTTTCGATAAAGCTATGCCTGGCTTGCATAGCTACAACAAAAGTGCTTAACAGTAAAAGAGTCAAAAATGCTCTTTTGATTAAATTCGTTTTCATAATTATAAAATTTAAAAGGGTTAATAATCTAGTTTGGTATAGGTGTACACATACAAACTAAATTGATATTTAAGAATTGGACAATTCTATTTTTTATCAATTACGGAATGATAAAATTGAAAAATAAGGGTTAATTTTAGGTTTAAATAAGGGTTATGTACAGGAAAAAGAACGATTTGGAAAACCTCATCCAAAGCCTGACAAACGGCGAAAAACGTTTTATTACTAAGGCTTTCCAAAAATCCAAAGAAGGCTCACTACATGTATCATTATATGATAAATTACAGAAATCGAAAAGCGGAACAATAAACCATCAATATGAGATTAAGGGAGCCGTACAATCGGATAATAATAGATTCCTTTACAAAACAATTTTAAAACACCTAAAGCTGTTTAATGCTCAATTATCCCCGGATATTATTATCCAAAATCATCTGGCAGAGGTCGAGATACTTTATAACCACAGCTTATCAGACCAGGCTATTCTCATACTTTTAAAAGCAAAACAGATTGCTATAAAGAATGAGAAATTTGGATTGTACCTGCAAATCCTTGCATGGGAGCAAAAACTAAGTATTGTTTTAGATCAACCTTACCGCTCACTGGATGCTATTCGTCTTGAAGAAGCCGATATTCTGATGAAAAATGAACAGATAAATGATTTGCTGGGATTCTATAACCAGATTTTTTTGATCAAAAAGCAACATGGATTCGCCAAGGGGCCTGTAAAGGAAACCCTGGATAACCTGATCTTATCTAACCCGAACTTCCCCAAACTGGAAGACTGTCGCAGTAATAAAGCCGCTTATTACCATAACTTGATTTTTTCCGTCTATAGCTGGATGATCTTTGACCATGCTAAAGCTTATGAGTATAGCAAAATGCTGCTTAATGCCGACAGTCAGAATATTCTTCCTTCGGATTATTTGACTGGAATATTTGAACATATTACCTCCTCTGTTTGTGTAACAAAATTTACCGATGCATTGCACGGTCTCCAATTGGCCCAGGCATTTATGGAAGAATATAAACTCAATCAAAGCGACCGGTACAGGCAGCTATTCTTTGCTTATGAAGCTACCTATAGGCTTATAATCTATAGCTATATGGGTAAGCATACTCAACTAGCTGAAGTTATATCTCATGCCGAAAACTGGCTGGAAACATACGCTGACGTATTACCCATAGAACGTAAACAAGTAGTAATCGGCAATATTATGAATGCTTACATTGCTATCGGTAACCATGATAAAGCCTGGATGGTATGGAACCAGCTTTTCAATAAACAGTCAGAGTCGGTACGTTTAGACATTTATGCAGATCTATATTTATTCCGTATATTTTTTTATTTGCAGAGCCCGATTTATGACCTGGTTGCTTCTGCAGCGGCATCAGCGCTACGGTTCTATCGCAAGACTGACGAAAACAAGTCAAAGTTTCAACTGGAATCTTCGATAACCCAGCTATTTAACCGGGATATTGATTATAACGATCCAAAAATACTCAACCCTCTTTTGAACCAGGTACGTCGTATTCTGAAAGATTATATTTCAGAAGCTCGCGGAACATTAAATTTTCAGGAGCATTACACCCGGTACATCATTTGGACAAGTGCCATCGAAAAGAAAATCCCTTACTGGCAAGCAGCAAGGGATTGGTATAAAAAACATTCGAAAGTTCAGGATTGAAACAGGCCATTTTAAGCGATCAATTTTTTGGTTTTTAAGAGTTTATCAATATCACTATTCACACCTGCTATTCGTTCTTTCACACGTTTCTGCCTGATCTTAGCAATTTCTCCCTGTTCTGCTTCGATTGCTTTAACGTCCATGCCGGCATCGACGGCCACATTATACAGAAAGTGGCTTGTTGCAAAATCGGGGTTTTTACTTTCAGATAGCCCTGATATAACCATACGAATCAGATAGGCAAATTGCTTGTCCGTAAGTTTAGCTACTGCCTGGTACTGCTTAACTTTATCCAATAAGGAAAAGCTTTCAGCTTTTGGGAATAACGCTTTGAGTACATTCTGTTTTATAGTATAGGGAAGACATTCCATAATGATCCATTTTGCCGCCACCTGGTCAGCTTTGGTTAAAGCTGCCGTGTTCTTTATATTACTATATTCAGCTATAAAGGATTTATGCAATTTTTCAAATATCTTGATCTCATCCAGTTCCTTGTCACGTTTCTCCTTTTTTTCCAACCGCTCAATTTCCTGTTGAAATAATTCAGGAGTGGCGGTGCCATTCTTTTTGGCTTCCTGTACCTCTTTTGCTGTGATTCCAATAGAATTCCCTTTGCTTTTTGCAGTATAATAATAGAAAAGGGTTGCTGTGTTACTATCAATACGTAGACCTTTTTTAACATCACCACTTTCTAATAAAAATTTGAAATCCTTCAGTTTAGATTTATATGCTGTAACGGCCTCAGTAAATTTCTCGTTGTCCAGCTTCTTATCTATCATAAATGTCTCTTTCTTCGGTTGAGCTGGTATACTACAACGATGAAGATCATAATATTCTTTACAGGGCAATTCCTGTAGATCAGGGAACTTCTCCAATGCCGCAGCTTCTAGGTCAGAAAGCCTGTAAGGTGTCGCCAAAATTTCAATTTCCCCGGATTGCAAAATAGCTGCTATTGAGTTTTCAAGGGAGATGCTGGTTTTTGACCAAAAGCAATTTTTATTGCTGCAAACCGATGATTTTTCCATGTCGGGAAACAAGCTGTTCAGTGTAGAAGAATTGTAAGGGCAATCGGTACAAGCGCCCGCTTTTTCTATGAGGCTTTTGTCATTAGTATCAAAGGGGGCTTTAGCTAGGTTTTGCTTATATTGATCAAGCAAACGGGAAAATCCGCCTAATCTAAAATCATCTGCTCTCCAGTCTTTACAATGATTTTCAAAGAACTCTGTTTGAGAATCAGGATCAAGCCCCGCGAGTTCTGTAGCTGCCTGAATATTCAACACATTATTCATGAACATTTCCTTAAATTCCTGGTTCAGCTCTGATAATTTGATCCTGTTATAGATCAAACCCTTAGACCTACCGAGTCGAAGAGAAATTTCCTCGATATTGTAGCCAAAATCCTGCATCATCCGAATTGCGAGCGCTTCGTCCAGTGGGTGCGGATTTTCCCTACTTATATTCTCGTCGAGCTGAATTTCGAGCACCTGCTCATCATTCAGTTTAACAATCTTAACTGGAATTTCGGTTATACCAGCAATCTGAGCAGCCCGTAAACGTCTTTCTCCAACTACGAGTTCGTAGCTATCCTTTTCTCCAGGCCGGACGATCAAGGAAGACAAAATCCCGTGTCGTAGTAATTGTTGAGCGAAATCCTCTAAGGATTTTTCTTCATAGAGCTTCCTGTAGTTTTTCGGGTTCAGGCTGATCTTTGAGATCGGGACCTGGCTTAGTGTAGCATTACTGATAATTTCTGCAATAACCTGTTTTGTATTCGGGGTATTCTTAGCTGATGTATTCATAATAATAAATTTTAAAATGTCAGGATAAAAAGAAAGCTCCAACCTTTCCAGGCTGAAGCTTTTCTTTACAACAATTTCTGATTAAGGAAGTACGATAGTAGCTTCAATTTCTGCTAGTCTATCCGTACACATATCCTTCACAAAGGAAGCAACCGCGCCAATTACTACGGGGTTAGTGGTCTTGAATTGATTGTTTTTGTCATCTGTGATTTTAAGATTACAACCGGTAAAGTGACCTCCACCCAATTCGTCTCCATCTTTTTCAGTAGCAATTTCAAACTCATCAAGATCCTTAATGGTTGCTATTAATTTGCCTCTCTGTCTCATCTTTGTTTGAAGGCTGGTAAGGACTTCTAAAGTAGATTCCAGATTATATACAGGTTTCTCTTTTTTAATCTGCTGTTTCAGATCTGCTTTTTCTTTTGCTGCATCTACTACTTTTTGTACTGGAGCCTTTGTTTTTGAATTGTCTGTTTTATTTTCAGTACCTGATGTGTTGCTTATTGCTTTATTTGCTTCCGCTTTCATAATTTGATTTTTTGAAATGATATAATATAAAAAATTAAAAGACTGTATGATTTGGTGGTGACCTGATATACCTCTTGCTTATCATTGCCGGTTATTTAAAGGATTATTGGATTGTCTTCAATAAAGCATTGAGTTTTGCTTTTACTGCTTTTGCTATTGGCCCACGCCAGGTCTGCGCATTAGCCAAAAAATAATTAACAATAGTAGCAGCACTTTCTTCGAAATAATAATCGGTAATATTATTGATAGATTCCATTGCCTCCAGGTAAGGATCAGCTCCGACGTAAACTTTTTTCCAATCGGATCGGACGATATAGGCTATCAGGGAAATGTCATCAGGAATTATTTGTGCAGTTTCCATAATATTAAATTTTGAGTGAATAAATCGTTGTCGAATGCCTACTATGGTTTGTAATCTTTTTTAATAGATAGTTTCAATACAGGTTCATTTGAAAAAAAATCGTATTCTTCTTTGAATGTGAATTGCTTTAAAGACCGTATCATGTCTACTTGAATAAGTTTCATTGGCTGACACCAGTAGATCGAAAAATAGCGATAACTATGTTCAAACACCAACCCGGTATCTTCCGCTATTGATTCGATTAAACCGTCGGGTTCCTTATATGATTTTCCAAATGCATCGAACTTAATAATTGTTTCGCCCTGTTCTTTAAGCTTTTGCTTTCTTAACCGTTGTACTTGTGGGATACCGGAAAGGTCGGCCCCTTCTTTCGGTTTCCAGACACGACAACGGATATTTGCGTTAATACCACATCCTCCGTTCAGACGACCTTCATGGCAGAACCAGATCGGTAGGACATAATATTCATTAGTAAGGTAGACATCCGAAATTAAAATACCTGGATCTAAACCACCTGCTGAAAAGGATACGTGTCCGCTATTATAAAGGGCAAAAGAACCTGACTCGCAGGTCTGTCCTGTTTGGCTAATAATACTACAGAAATAAACAACTTGGCCATCCGGAAGAAAGATACAATCACCTTCAATTGGGATTGAACTTGTGTGGTAATGTTCAATGTGTGCCTTTTCAAATTTCTTAAGTAAAATAAAATCGGCTTCCACTTTTTTCATATCAACCTTCTCAAAAGGATAAGTTATATAGTTTGGATTATACCCATTAAATTCAGCTAACTGAAATTCATTCTCAATTAATAGTTTTCTTTGATGGAATTTCATAATGATATTTATTTAGTGTTTCGATCTACCGGATCTCATCAGTGCCAGCAGCATACTGGCAGACACTAATTTTAGCCGGGTAGCGCACAATCAGGACAAGTCACTGATCCGCTTTCTCCAACGGTAGCTCTTACTAGGCTATTTGCTGTTCAGGTAGTCCATTTACTACGTGATTTCTGCTGGAACGACTCGACTACTAAGCCATCCGTCATCGCATTTTATCAATAAGCTGTCCTGGGCGTACCCATTTTCGCTTACCGTGCAAGGAGAAATAGTTGCCGGGGCGCGGACCAGAGAAATTTTCGTGCAAAAAAATACTACCCCTAGGTGGAGATTTTTTTGTGCGGGAATTTTGGCGGTACGTGACCGGCAACTACCTTCGCACGGGTAAGCAGGAAATGGGAACGCCTGTAACAGTTTTCATTTTTTCCTTAGCCTATTCATTATGGGGATTTGGAAATGGGTTATCATTAACAAAGCCAGTCTCTTTTCAGAAACCGGCTTTGTTATCTTAATTACAAGAATAACAATCAGTATGGGTGGGGATATTTATCGAAATCAGCAATAACCTTTTCTACTTCCGTTAGATTTTTGCAGCGATTTATTTTATCTGATAATTCTTTTATCTGACAATATGGGATTAAAGGAGAGTAATATAATTCCCTGTAGAGGTTTCGATACTTTATTAATAAGCGGTAAGGTTTTGTCATTTCATTGCGCAACTTCTGGGCTTTAATAGCATATGCAATATCTTTAGTTTGATCATACAACCTAATGCACTCACGCATTGCCCAATACCTGCCATACCTACATAGGAAGGATTTTACTTTTCTTTTTTTCCCCGGCCGCCTAATACGCAGATCATCCAGGAATTGTTCATAGGAATAACCAGGTATATCCTCTAACATATATGCGAATGCAAAAAGGGGTATTTTTTTAAACAACCGTCTTGCTTTTCTTATTCGCCGGATATTGGCTAAACGCTCAGGTGTAAATGGCTTATTCATTTCATAAAAACAATAAAGGCAAGCAGCATAATCGCTACTTGCCTGGGTGAATAATGATATGAGGTTTTTATAATTTTAAAAAGATAGTTGAGTATGGTACTCCTCTTCTCTTTAGTTCTTCTACAAGGGCAATTGCTTTATCCCTGATTTTCCATTCAGGTGGATTAGCCACTTTACTGGCATGATAGGCTCGCATGGCATAACCCCAGGTCTGCTCCTTTCGAGGTTTCATGATTGCTTCATAATATTTATTATCATAAATAGATAAACGTTTCAGAAGCGTTTCGGCCTTAAATCGTGACAATTTATTTTGATACTCCATACCTATAATAATTTGTTGAGTTCTATTTTATCTGTATCCAGCTCAAACTCATTTAAACCCTGGGTCTGTCCTTTTTCCATAAAAAAACCAATGTTCCAATCTATATAATTTTTCAATTCTGTCTTTGTGTCCAGTTCGCGGGGATTGTCCCACTGATTTTCTTTAATTATCTTTTTGATACACTTGTATAAGGATTTTCTGCTAGTAAACACACCGATCAAATCCCGGCTAGCATAACTATGATGAAGATCTGTTTTATATAGAATCGTAGCGTTCATAATTAATGATTTAATTGTTTATACTCAATTAGACAATCAGCAATTATTCAAACATGAATAACGCTCGTGCCATGTGCCAAAACTTCGTTTCTTTTCGTTCTTTATCAGCATATTTCATCACACAGTCAATTGTAAATATGGCGATATATCCATCAAAGAAATCCTGAGCAAAACGACCTGCACTGTATGGCTTATCTTTATTAATTGTCAGGGCTTCATTGCACATCTCCGCTAAACGATACCATTGTCCAGCAGTCATAAAACCATTATCCCAATCTTTTTCTACCTGTTCTCTATTTTCGGTCAACATTTTATAGATGGCACTTATCGTATTTAGCATTCCTTTTATTTCATCAGGAAAAAGAGCAGCAAGTAGTTTCCCTTTTTCAAGGTTATTCAATTTATTTAAAGGTTTCATAGCATAAAAATTAAAATGCAGGCACTTTACCAGTACCTGCATTTGTTTGTTAATAACATTCATCTCTTAAATAAGTCCCGGATGAATTTTTATGATCCGATCCCTCTGTCATTCGGATTTCCGCATTATAAACACGGGCAAGCCTTTTCCCATATTGAATAGCATCAAACCGATCGGCTGCACTTCTTTGAATAATGTCGATATCATCCCAGTCTCTTTTATCAGTTGTCTTCCTGATCTGGTAATTATATTTTGTTTCCATTGAATTTTATTTTATAAATCCTAATGATTGAATTTCCTGTAGCCACAAATGCGCTAACTGCTTATGCTTTGTTTGCATAGCAGTGTTGACCTCAATAATTTTGTCCTGTATAACAATGCTGCACTCATATAAACACAATCGGGCAAGTTGGTACATATAGGGAAAGACATAAACCTGTTCTAAAGCTTCAGATTTATCGGTGCGGTTGTCAACCATGATAAAACACATTTCAGGATCTTGCATCAGATCACCGTTTTGGTTATAATATTGACAGAAGCTATACAGGCATCCCTTTCCAAATTCTGTTTCTATATTATTACCAATTTGTTCAACAATGAGAGGGAAAGAATTTTTAGCATGAAGTTTTAAGTGCTGTTTTCCCTTTAAGGTATTAATGATACTACAGAATATTTCTTTTGCTTTTTTATTTAGTGATTCCATTTTATTGCATACGCTCCTTATCCGGCTACGTCCCCGTTTGCTGATAATTATAAATGGGAAAAACTACTTTTAGTTTTTTGGTTCCTCGTAATGATCCAGGAACAGTTTTGCTGCAAAAATGCCGTTGCCATTAAGGTGTCTTTGCCAGGCGAATTCTGTTCTGCTCCATCTAAAACCATATTTATAGAAAAGATCATCTCTGACCTGAGCATCTGGTATTGTATCAAATTTTAGCTGAACCCTATTTGCTTCTACATTTTTAATGAACTGAACTCCTTTGATAGTTTCGCAAACCGTCTTCATACTTTCTTTCCGGCGAAGATCTTCTCTGCGTAATTTTAGCCGTCTTAAATTGGCATTATTATTCTTTAGCTCAAAAGATTGAAAACCAAGTCCGCCAAAACAATCGGGTTGATTGAGCATTTCCCAAAGCTGTTCACTGGCTCCTTCAAGTTTTAGAAAGCCATCTTTATTACGTTTCTGAATAAATCTGTTTGCTGCTTTCATAAACTCCTGCTTTTTTTGCAGCTCATTTATCCTTTCATCAAGTTTCTCTATCGCATTGGGATCATCCGAAAAGATAGCGTCGTTGCTTTCGATTGTTTTTGCTTTTTCTACATAGTAAGCAGCTTTTTTAGAAGCATCAACACCTCTTGAATAGGTATCCCTGATCTTTTGCCTGTATCTTCTATCGGCTTTTTCGGAATGATGTCCCACCAATATGGGTTGACCAGGGGGTATATGTGAAGCCATCTCATCTGAAAGTTTGTGCAAGGATTCAGATTTCATTTTGTTTTTCTCAGCCTGCTCCCTGGCATGCTTGATACGGTTTTGTTTGCGTTCTTCAAAATTGTGTTTCATAATCTATATGCGCTCCTTATCCGGCTGCGCCCCCGTTTTTGGGTTTTGAAGTAATAATTGTATAAGCCGCAATAATTTTACGGCTCTGTTCTTCGGCTTCTAATAACCTATGCGGATTTCGATCTGTATGCCATTCCATGATCTTTATGCGGTAGGCCTTTTTGATCATTTCGGGCGTCGCATTTTCTGGTATCCCCAGGATAGCAAATGATGCACTTTCATCGTCGCCCAGAATACGGACAGCATCTTCCCTGCTCATTCTTACTTTGAATGATTGTTGCCATTTTTTTGAATTGCCAAATCCTTCAGATGTGTCATAGGTCTGATAACCATCTAAAAATCCTCTCTTTGCCATAATCATTAATTGATGATGTTTACTTCATAGGGTTGCTCGTGATTCGGAATGCGTAGCGCTGTAAGGTGCTTACAGGTCCTGTGCCGTTTCCATCCGGGACAGCTACAGGCCCAATGACGCTTCTGCTTATGTTGTGCTATAACATATAGCCTGTTTGAGCTTTCGCTTTCGACGTGGAAACGGAACTGCCATTTATCATTGTCCGGCAGCATTAAGCTGTTAGCAATTCTCAATGTTGGTAACATGTGTCCTCCTATTTTTATCGGTTTAAAAGTTTTTTAGAATTTTTATATTTATGGTTAAGGGTTTCTGAACCATACTTCGTGCGGATTTGGTCGAGTGTTTTCTTTCCTCCTCTAAGTACTTTGAATTCGTCACCTCGGAAATACCAGGCTTTTTTTTTAGATGCATACTTAAGTCCAGCCTTCGCGAGTTGATCTTTTACTGGCTTAGTATTTCCTGTAACCCATATCCAGAAACCTACGAGTTCAATGTGGATGCCCGGAAGGAGAATAATCAGTTCTATTACTTTTCTGTAATCATTGGAAAAGCGAATTTCATGTTCTGCTTGTTCTTCATTCAGGTCACTACCTTTGGCAATTTTTGTAATAGCCAATTTGTATTCTCTATTGATTTCCTGCATGACAGCCAGGTCTCCACCAAGGTCAGGGTGGTATTTCAAAGCAAGTTTCCTATAGGTTGTCTTTACTTCTTCGAGTGTTTTGCATTCATTAAAGTATTTCATACATTAATTTTATTAGTGTTGGCAAATCAGTTTAATCATCTTTTTGTCCTAGTATCAGCAATTCATATCCTGCATGGAAAGGAGTAAAAAGAAGGCAAAGTGAAAATGCAGAGGGGCGACATGGCGGGGCATAAGTCCCGGAGGGTGCCTGCGAAGCGGGCATTATGGGCCCGCCATGTTGACACCTGCATTACATTTGCTGCATTTTTTGCCCTTTCTATGCAGGAATTAATTTTGAATCTTTTATTTTCTTTTCATCTATGTGACTGATAGCTGGCGAAGGATAGTTGTGCCATCGGATTGGGATTAACAGGAATTAAATACGGGAGAAGGAAGCGGTAAATAACCGCAAGGGATAGGAACGGCATCCTTTTCCCCTAAAGGAAAAGATATAGTGCATAGCCTGGTCGGAATGATGCGGCCAAAAAAAATGAGAATAAATGAAGTGGTATTCTAATAAACTGATTTTACGCAATGCCCGTGGCTCATTTTATATTCGTCTAATTCATCGTTGGTCATTTGCCCGTGTTGCACTATAGCCTGTGCCAATACTTCTTCTAAGGTTAGCTTTCCTTTGACCCCAAGATTTCTTTTTGTGCTGGTAAATTTTTTAAGCTTTTCACGTTCAAAGCAAACCCATTCGGCAAAAACGGCTGGGTAATTCCGGTAAAGCCATAAGATCTCAATTTTACTGGCGAAAGGACACATCAGGCAATTCGAGGGAAAAGGTAAAGGCAAGCCAACTGCAAGGATATATTGCTGGCAGGCATTCCGGTTCATTTTTAGTTCTGCAAGTGGATATATTTTTGTAATACACTTATCCATCCATGTGAGTCCGGGAATACGTAATTTTTTAAAAAGATTTAGTTGCCTGGTTTTTTGTTGCTGGTTATTACTTTTTGCAATACGGCTTTCCTCTCCTGCTGCAATCCCAATAAGTACGTTTATCCTACCATATTCTTTTTGAAACTGCTTAATGTATTTTTTGCCTTTGGGTGGGAATTTAGAAGTATAGGCATAATATTCCTTGGAAATGTAATGGTCGAGGAAATTATAGAGGGGTTTGATTTTAAGGTTATCAGTGCACACCTTTTTAAAAGCTACGGACATCACTGTATTATAGATTCTAAAATTATCCTGTAACGTAGGCCAGTTTTGAGGGTGGTAACCCATCCTGTGATTTATCAGGTAGAACTCTATACTATGCAGCATACAGAATTCAGCTATAAATTTAACATGGGCATAGGTATGCGGATGTTCATTGCCCGTATCACTCATCAGAACAAGCAATTTTCCTTTTACATATCTATCTCTAAAAGTTTTGTCTAGAACAATTTTATAAAGAATTGTCGTGCTGTCCTGGCCTCCTCCAAATGATAATACTGTAAGATTTTCCATGCCGCTTTTTTGCGAGCTATACTTTTCGTGATTGCCAATACTGCAAATGGCCCCGGGACATTTAGCGATATTGGCAGCACGAAATAATTTTGCGGCAAAAAAGATGGCATAGGAAAAACAAGTATTCTGGTTATTCTCGTTTTATTTCAAAAGAGATAAAAGGCAATAGATGAAAATGAGAATATAGGAATTTGACGATTTGGAAAGTAGGGCTACCGGGTACTGTTGATCTGCTAATCAAAAAAGCCCCTTTCCGATGGACTAAACCGGAAAGGGGCTTCCTGTACCTGAGTGCGTAATTAACTACGTTTACATCAATCCGTTATCTGCAAACGAGTAATAGCTGTCACGGCAAATGATGAGGTGATCTTCCACGCGGATATCTAATATCTTCCCGCCCTCGACAATTTTCTTGGTTATTTCAATATCAGCGGAGCTCGGGTTTGTCTGACCTGAGGGGTGGTTGTGGGCCAGGATCACTCTGCAAGCATTAGATTTAATCGCAGTAGCAAACAGTAGCTTTCTATCGACAACTGTTTCATTTAGTCCTCCTTCAGACAAGGTAAAGATTCCTAATACTTTGCATCCTCTATTTAGTAGGAGAATTTTAAAATGTTCCTGTAGTTCGATCTTTGCTAAGTCCCAGCTTGACAGGAAAATTTCGAATGCCGATTTAGCATCCCCAATCAGGGGTCTTAATGCTGGTTTCACCGGATTTTTATAGATCAGTTCTACCTCGGCAATTCTTTTGACATCAAAAATTTCATTACGTTCTTCCATAATTATCAGATTTAAAATTTGAATTATGGAGCCAGTCCTGAAAGTTGGCATGGCAAAGGCAAAAAGCAACGCAATAAAAGATGGCCGTGGGGATGGGGACGTGTTTATGGGGGAATTTTTTGCCTTTGCCATGCCAACTTCCTATACTTGTGCAATAATTCCAATTTTGATCTGATGTTTCATTGAAGCAACTCCATCACTTTCCATATAAATTTGCGGCAAAAAGATAGCATCGAAAAAAGCAGTATGCTATAAATTTCAGTATTTTGTTCTCAATCTTAAGTCTATTTTGATGGAACTTAAAAAAATGGCGTAACTTATTTAGTACAACCAATCAGAATAACCACTAACTTTAATGATATAAGATTAGAATGGTTAATGTAAAGATTACTTTGAAATTATTGGCTTTTCTGCAGGAACAAGGTTATAAGTCGATACTTCTTAGGTTTGGGCAAGACACCTATGTTCCCATTTTCGAAGAAATGGATGAGCTAATGGAAAACATTAGTATGGTTCCTTTACAGGAAGATCAAGTGATCAGCATTCCTGACGCGATTGCGTTTTTTGTAGAACTAGAACTTTCAGAAAAAGAAATTCACAATCTATTTGAAAATGAGTAGGCGAAAAATTCTTTTAAAATAAAGAAGTTTGAACTGCATTAGGATCATCATTTCCTAATGGTGGGAGCCCTTCCCAATGAAATGGATCGTATCTATGCAGGCCATCGGGTCTCTCGGGGTAACCTCTTAGCGTATAGACTGGATATGCCAATAGGTTTTCCTCCGGCATTTTAAAAGAAACAATATTCGCCATATCAATTTCATTGATCTCCGAAATCCATTCCTGCTCTAATTCAGGCGGTAAAAATAATGGCATACGGTGCTTGTTCGGGCCATCATTGTGAATGTTAGCCATTAGCGAATTAGCTTCCCGCGTAAGCATACCGAAAGAACCAACCTCCTCGACTACACCATCCGTATCGACAGTTTCATGCCTTTGGTATAATCCAGGGACATAAAAAATTTCCCGGTCTTTTTCAGCAATATAATAAGGCACTTTCTTCTTCCAGCCATTAATTTTCCTGTGTTCAAATGTGCCAGAAACCGGGATTAGGCAGCGTTGGCTTTTTAACCGGTACCAGGTTGATTTTTTATCACCTAAAATTCTTTCAGAGCGTATATTGACTTGATTTCTGCGACGGTCAGCCTGTTCTTTGGGATCTTTTATATAGGTAGGTAATACGCCCCATTCCATTTCAGTCAACCCAAGCTCGCCAGTAGATTTTTCTTTAAAAATGATCGGGTACTTTGGAAAGGTAATGGCCTGTACATTCTCATAATAGTACATATTCATTTCCTTATCCTGCCGCTGATCATTGAGGCTCGGAAAAGCTTTTTTTAAAATTTCGATGTCACTGTGTAATGATATATCCCAGCACATATTTTTGTTTTATTTAATTAAATCATAAGCAGGCACATCTAGGGACTTGTCCTCAGCCCGGATTTCTGCTATTAAACGGCCATTATTCAGTACAAAATTAATGTCAATAGTGTCCTCCCTGGTAAACCGTGTGCGACCTCTAAGGTAATTAACGATATTCCGCTGATACTCCTTTAACATCCTTTTGTTCCAATTTGTTTCTTTAAATTTATCAAGATACAGACGATACGTGTTTTCAGGTTTTAACAGAGCCCCTACTTTTTCCCTGTCTTTGGAAATATCCAAAAGCTTTCCTTCGTTGTGCTCCAGGTTTTGTTCATGAATACGGGCAGATTCCATATCCCGATATGGCGTAATTAAGAATGTCGTAGACCTGTTCAATCCCGGCCAGCTAAACCGTTGCAAAATAAGGTAGCATATACTTTCTTTCTCCAAAGAATGCAACATGTCTTCTGTAAATTGCACAAACGGATTATACATCTTTAATATAATGTCTATATAAAGTTATATAAATAATATCAAACTTTTTAGATTGAAAAAGTTACAATTTCCTTGATTTAGACTGTAAGAATGTAAAACGGCTATTTGATTTGTCCTATAGCATACTATACACTTCTCGGATCGGATTTCAAAGGCATTTTTCCGCACCTGGTGACTTCAATGGCCGGGCAACCGAAATCTTCAACAACTTTTCCTTCGATCAGGTACAATCCCCAATCCCTTAGCGGATAAGCGGCTAACGATGGTGGGAAATGAACGGTATCAAAAAAATCTCCGGCTTCGTCCAGGAATGTTCCGAATTTCATATACGTGCCATGTTTGGTTTTTACGGTTTTATCGGTCACAAAATCGCCTACTATCCTGATCGTCTTGCCCAGGTATCCTAACAAATCTTTCGCTTTGCAATCCCCCCGGTATGGAGATTTGGCCAGGTCAAAAGAACTGCCAGAGACTACAAAGCCGATCAGCTCGATTTCATCATAAAAGTCTTCCAGGATAGAATGCTCCAATCTGGGAAGAACCGGTTTTCGGTTTATGGACTCGAACAGCAAATTTCCTTTGGATTGTTCTTTTTTATCAGCGCTTAACAGTAAATGTGCTTCCCAAAGCAACTCCTTTTTTCCGAAACTTAAAAACTGAAATGCCCCAACACGTATAAGGATAATCAATTGCTCCAGGCTTGCCCCGGTGCGGATCACAAAGTTTTCTAAGCCGGTGTATTTCCCATTATGTTCCCTTTCTAACGGTATCCGGTTAGCCAGCCCATTTTCCATGTTAAGCAGGCTGTCAAAACCGAGATAAATATCTTTTCCTTTTATTGTTGTTCGGAGGTCTGAGGTATTTACGCAAGGTAAACATATCGTTGCACCAGAAACCCTTGCTTCATTTATATACACTTTTCGATTATAGAAACCTCCATAATTATTGATTACCGCTACCATAAATTCCAAGGGATAATAAGTTTTCAGGAACAGGCTCTGGTAGCTCTCCACGGCAAAGCTTGCTGAGTGTGCTTTGTTAAAGCTATAGCCTGCAAAGCTTTCCATCTGCCGCCAGATTTCGCGGCTGACTTCCTCCGGATATCCTTTTGCTTTACAATTGGCAAAATACTTATCCTGGATCAGTACGAGGTGATCCTTGCTGCGATACTTACCCGACATCATCCGCCTTAGCACGTCTGCATCGGCCATATCCAGTCCTCCATAGGCGTTGGCAATTTTCATGACATCCTCCTGGTAGACCATCACCCCATACGTTTCAGCCAGTTGTTCTTTAAACACATAATGCGGGTATATGACTTTTGTCGGATCGTGATGGCGCCGGATAAATTCCCCCATCATCCCGGAAGAGGCTACTCCCGGCCGGATAATGGAGGAGGCGGCAACGAGTGTCAAGTAATCATCGCACTTCAATTTTGTAATGAGTTGACGCATAGCCGGGCTTTCGATATAAAAACAGCCAATTGTCTTCGCACTGCGCAATTGACCGGCAATCTTCGGGTCTTTAAAAAAACGTTTGGGATTTTCGGTGCTGATCACTTCGCCCCGGTTTTGCAATACGATCTCACGACAATCTTTTATGTGTCCCAGCCCCCGTTGGCTTAATATATCGAATTTTTCAAATCCCAACGATTCCGCAGTATACATATCGTATTGGACAGTCGGGAGCCCCTTTGGTGGAAAATCCAGGGCAGAGTAACAGTTCAGGGGCTGTTCGGAAATGAGAACGCCGGAGGCATGAATGGTGCGCTGATTGGGAAAATCTTCCATCCTGCCAAATACGCTTAGGATCATATTGGTCACCTCGTTTTTATTCAGCATATTTGCCGGCTCGTGCACCAACCGATCAATTTCTCCCTTCGGCAAACCATAAATCTTTCCCAGCTCCCGCAAGATACTCCTTCCCTGGAAAGTACTCATTGCACCCATTAAGGCGGTATGTGGCCCTTTGTACTTTGTAAAAATGTATTTATAAATATCATCCCGCTCGTTCCAGGAGAAGTCGATATCGAAGTCGGGCGGGGAATTTCTTTGGGGGTTCAGAAACCGCTCAAAAGGCAAGTGCAATTCAACAGGGTCCACATCGGTGATTCCCAAACAATAAGCAACAGCAGAATTTGCACCGCTTCCCCTTCCAACATAGTGAAAGTTTCGGCCCTTTGCATACCGGCAGATATCATTTGTTATCAGAAAATAGCTGGAGAAGTTCAGGTTCTCGATGATCTCCAGTTCTTTTGCGATCCGCTCCTGGGCAATTTTATCATTCTTATGGTAGCGGTTCAAAAAACCGTCATTGGTGTACAGTAATAGTAACTCTTTATCGCTATACCTTGCACCGGTAAATGTCTCTTTGTTCTTGATCTTTTTAAAATCCATATTAAAAGAACATTGAGCCATCAAGCGGTTGGTATTGGCTATGAGCTGCGGGAACTGGCGGTACATTTCCAAAAGCTGTACCCTGGTAATAAAGACTTCCTCTCTGTCTGCTACCATGCTCTTTTCCAATTGAGAAAAAAGTATATTATGATCTATCGCCCGTAACTGGCAATGGAATTTATAGTCTTCAGGGCGAAAGCTCACTGGTGCCAAAATCACATACCTATCGTAGTTGCTCTTTGGCTCCATGATGATAAAATTTCTTTCCGATGGCCGGATACCGATATATTCATAGTCACGAAGCTCGCTAACTGCTATGCTACGATACGGATAGATAATAAAAACCTGGTTAAATTCCGGTGCACGATCCGGGACTGAAAGTTCGCGCTGATTTAAAAGGGTACGGTATTCGTTAATCTCTCTGAATCCTTCTGTATTTTTAGCAATAGCAATAAAACGAAGCTCGTCTTCCTGACGGAATTCCATACCGGCAAGTATATTAAGTCCCGATTTTATCCCTTTTTGGATAAAATCAATAGAAGCGGAACTGTTATTAATATCTGTAAGTACGGCGCTGTCGTGTCCGCCGGCAAGCATCCCCGCAATAAGATCGTCCAGGCTCAATGTACCATACCGAAGACTATAATTACTGTGTAAATTTAGTAGCATTCTTCCCTCCTTTTCCTTCCAAACAGATGCCTTTCATAATATATTCTATTCCGTACCGCTTGCGGATATGGTCGATAGCCTGCATGAGCTGTATATCTTCAAGCGTGTCGTTAAAGATATCAACCTGGTAGTTGCCGGTAATAAGGTCAGAAAACTTAATTCCGATCAGACGGATCAACATACGTCGGCTGTAGAGTTTTTTAAACAGCTCTAATATTTTTTGGGTGATCTGCTTATCCGAATTGGTATAGGAAATTTTCACCTGCTGCGTGTGGGTATCAAAATTAGAATAGCGGATTTTTAGCGTAAGGCATCCCGTTAGCTTTTGCTCATTGCGGAGTTCAAAAGATAGCTGATCGACCATAGTAATCAACCTTTTTTTGAGCATGTCCATATCTGTGGTATCCTCCCCAAAAGTTGTTTCTTTACTCATGGATTTTTGCTCCCGGAACGGCACTACTGGGCTTTTATCCAGTCCGTTGGCCTTATTCCAGATACTCACGCCATTTTCACCCAGTACTTTGCGCATAGTAAACACTTCCATCTCCTGCAGCGTGTAAATCTGGGATATTCCCATATTGCGGAGCAATGTGTATGATTTTTGCCCTACCATTGGAATTTTACGGATAGATAAAGGTGCCAGAAAGGATTTTTCCAATCCAGTATCTACTTTTTTTTCGCCGCAAGGTTTAGCCTCGCCGGTTGCGATCTTGGAGACGGTTTTATTTACGGACAGACCGAAACTTATTGGCAGTCCGGTTTCGTTTATGATCCGTTCCCTTAATTCCTGCGTCCATTTCCAGCAACCGAAAAAGCGGTCCATCCCTGAGATATCCAGGTAGTGTTCGTCAATACTGGCTTTTTCCACCACGGGAGCCACCTCCTCAATAATTTCGGTGACCATGTTTGAGAATCTCGAATACTGGTCATAATCTCCCCTCACAAGAATAGCTTCGGGACATAGCTGCCGGGCCAATCGCATGGGCATGGCTGAATGGACACCAAAACGCCTGGCTTCATAAGAGCAGGACGCAACGACTCCACGGTCACCAGCTCCACCTATTAACACCGGTTTGCCCATTAATTCCGAATTTAGCAACCTTTCCACTGACACGAAAAACGTGTCCAAATCGCAATGAACAATATGCCTCTCCATGATAATCAAATACTTTTATCTATATTTGCTACAAATCGTAACAAATACCTGTTTGTTAATGTAGCAATTCATTATGAAGGAACAAAAAATATTTTTCGCCAATAACCTGAAATTCCTTCGGGAACGTAAGAAATTAAGCCAGGAAGAGCTTTCAAAAAAGTTGAATGTAACAAGGGCTAAACTTGCAGCTTTGGAATCCGGCCATACCAGAGCGCCGCAACCGGAGGATTATATTGCTGCATCCAATTATTTTAAGATTAGCATTGATAGCCTGCTGAAAATTGATCTCAGCAAATTGGGGGAACTTAAATTACGGGAGCTGGAGGCCGGCAATGACATATACATTAAAGGGGGTAATATCCGGGTGCTTGCAATTAGTGTAGACAAAAGCAATACGGAACACACGGACTATGTACCTATTAAAGCAAAGGCAGGCTATGCTTCAGGTGGTTATGCAGATCCTGAGTATATTGCTGAACTTCCGAAATTCAGTTTACCTAATTTACCAAAAGGTACATTTCGCATTTTCCCGATTAGCGGAGATTCTATGATTCCGATTCCAGATGGAGCGGATATTACTGGGCAATTTGTGGAAGACTGGAGTAGTCTTAAGCCTGCTACTCCGGCAATCGTCATATTAAAAGCGCAAGATTTTGTGTTCAAATTATTTACCTTCCAGCAGGACGGACAGATACTGTTACAATCGTTAAATACTGCTTATCAGCCTTATCATGTTCAAGCAGAGGAAGTATTGGAGGTATGGAAGTTCCATGCCTATACAAGCAAGGAGATGCCAGAAGCGGCGACGGATATGGATACAATTATACGAGAAATCCGGGAGCTGAAAAATAACTTGGGTAGATAAGCTACAGGATTTAGACGACTTTCGGCTATTTTGGGAATTGGATGCAAAAAATAAAGTGGAATTACGTATTTCGAATGTATCAAAAATACATGAACAAGTAATTATGATTTCATTGCAATGAACAAAATTAGCAGTTTCATCTAAATACTTTTAAATGTCATTATCTATTAAAGTGCCTTTACTTGTTTAGTGTTAAACATATTTACGAAGCATATCCTCCAATATTTTTTTTGCTGAGCCCATACCGTGATGGTCAACGTCGTTTGCTAAAAATAGCAGATTTTCCAGGTGCTTTACTACATTTATCTTGCGCTGAATTCCTTTCTCTGTACAATCCCTTAACGACAGTATCCAGTCCCTGCTATCATTGCCATAGCTATTCTAAAAATAAAAGTAGATTCCTTTTTAAAAATTCATTTTTCAAAAATGTGATCAATTCATCAAAGTCAAGTTCTGGTATTGTTTCCTCATCCAACCAAATCAGTGAGTTTTTGTATATCACGTATTCGGATGATCCCTGGAGTTGAACTGGGGTGGTTGCTTCGCCCAATATTCGCAGCATCTTTCCATTGATTTCTACCACTACACTTCCTCGGTCAATTTTTATGATTTTCATTGAAGTTAATTAAAGGTTCATCTTAATACTTTTAAAATGTCATTATCTATTAAAGTGCCTTTACTTGTTTAGTGTTAAACATATTTACGAAGCAGATCCTCCAATATTTCTTTTGCTGAGCCCGTGATGGTCAACGTCGTTTGCTAAAAATAGCAAATCTTTCAGGTGCTTTACTACATTTATCTTGCGCTGGATTCCTTTCTCTGTACAATCCCTTAACGACAGTATCCAGTCCCTGCTATCCGGGCCCAGATCCAATATGGTGTGATGGATAATATTATTCCTGAAATCTGTATAGCTTTGAGCATTCTATTTTGAATTTACCATTTTTATTTCAATAAATTAGCGTACTCAAATCGTTAAGATAGCCATTCTCTGAAACTCTTCGCTTTCAGCTGACTTACTACCACATTCACAGGAACCGATGCTGTTAGCTCCACATCTATCTTGCCATAATCAAGCGATCGGTACGCCTTAACGATATCGCGACAAACGATGAGCTGCCGGTTAACACGGAAGAAATCATTATCGGGTAAAAACATTTTTTCCAATTCATCCAATGTAAAATCTGTTAAGTATTCCTTCTGCTCCTTGTCTTTAACTACTACTTTCCCTTCTACAATATAGGAAGCAGCAACCGATTCAGGGGGTATTATACGGATACTGTTACCATCCACAACTTTTATAGGTAGCTCTGCTTGCTGTTTGTCAGTGGGCTGGTCAATAGGAAGAGCAGCAACCTGTTTATGGGTTAAATTTTGAATAAAGACAGGAATCATTATAAAAATTATATTTAATAAAACGATCAGCAGCAGAACAATTGGGGCAATAAAATAGAAATAATCCGTGCGCCTTATATCGACACCGTATAAATGAAAATATAAGGCGGCCATTCCCATCACCAAAACCAAGGGAACGAAACAGGCCAATATAACTTGCAGATAGAGCCGGTAAAGTACATGCCCTTGTTGCCAAGGTACTTTTCTATCCAGGCGCACATGAAAAAAATGTATCAGTTCCACCGTGATAGCGCTTATAATTATAGTTGCCAAATATTCTTTATAAAATACATCCGTCCGCAAGCGTGTAGCCAAGGAATCCATACTTCCAATCTCAGTTATATAGATCCCTGCTATCAATACCATCGTTAATCTAAACCAGAACTTATCCAATAAATTATCCATAACAAGATTCTTACTTTTTTATTAATGATCAATTTATTATATTAGAAATAGTTATACACTTTTATAAACTTATATGCTTATGCCAAAACCACTTCTTACACCGGTAAACATCTTAGCGTTCACTGAACAACTGTACCTTAAAACTGATGCTTCAATTCTTCTTGAAGCCAATGCAGTAGCGACAGATTTTAGCACATGGTTAAATGACAAGTTTGATCTAACGCCTGAGGAAAAGGCTTACATCTCTACCTATCCTGAGAATGTAAACAAGTTCTACGGACATTTATTCGCCGCTGCTTTTCATTCCCGTTCACAAATAACATTTGCTGTTGCACCTGCTAATCCTGCTCCGCGAAGAGCCAAAGAAACCAGAGCGAACTTATTCGGAGAAGTCAAGTACAATGATAGCGACCAGAAACTTACCGGAACCTTTGACATAAATATATCATTTGCTTTACTTTAGCATAATCAAGGCCCGTAGCCCGGGCCTAAACTTATCTGTCCATCCATTTTTTAAAATCAGCTACTTTATCTCCGCTCACAATTAGCAGCTTTTCCCAATCGTCCTGTTGCATATTTTCCATTTTATATTCGGGTTTTAGTGTAATTAATAAACTTTTCCCTCCAAAGGGCCGGAAGGAATCTATTGTATAAAAATTGATAATACATTTCCTATTTATTCTAAAGAAAGTCAACTCATCCAGGAATTCCATTATATCGCTCAATGTTGCCGGTACAGTTAAACAATCATTAAAACTCTTTACCCCAAGTGTCCGAATAAAAGTTGCCCTGTCAAAAATAAAAAACATGGCTATATCCTTAACTTGCAAAGGGATAGAGCGCAATGGTGTTTCAACGATCAAAATCTCTTTTAGTTCTTTAGGCTTCTTTGTGCTGGCAGTAAGTTTATCCCCCTGCTTACTTTCCGTAAATAAATATTCGCTTCTGGTCTGCAATACGACTGAGCCTACATCCCCATAAGATCCCTCCACTCTCCTGGGATAGTTATAAAAATAATATGCTACGTAATAGAAATTAAGGATAGTTATCAGCGCGATAGAAAATGGTAGCTCGTAGTCCAGGTAACCGGAACCAACGATATCCTGTCCGAAAGCATGAAAATATATCCAGACTAAAAAGAATGACAATATAGAAACTGCGATTACGCCAAAAGTAAACTGTAATAAGGCTCTGCGCCAAATGTCATGATACCAGTCATGCTTGCGGTCCAATAGGACAGTTATTTTTTTCACAGTGAATGCAAGAATAAGCGCAATGACAAAATTGATCAAAAGTGTAGGGTAGTATGATGGAATAGTAAATGCCTGAAAGGTACTGAGGTCAGGCCGGCCCATCATCACAATCACATGCGCCGAAAGCAAACACGAAATGTTTCTAAACAAAAAATCTTTATAGTGTATTATATTGGTTTTCTCTTTCAATACGCCTCCTTTAGTAAATTAAGTACTACATATCTTTTAAAGATATAAAATAATTTTATTATATTAGTATTATTTAGCAGGAATATACTAACCTCTGGCCCCTATTTCGATTCGTCGATCAGGCCATTATTTTTTAAATACTAATACTCTAATATTATGGAAAAGGTCGCTTTTACACCCTCCGGATTCAAACAGTTAGAAACACAATTGTATGAACTTTCAGACAGCGATTTGCTCGCAGAAGCAAATGCTGTATTGGCTGATTATATAAGCTGGGCAGATAATCATATTATCCTTAATACTGCCCAAATAAGTTACCTTAATGGCTTAGACCCATTATTTATAGCCTCTTTAGCGTCCAAAGCTGCAATCGCATTTGTGAACCGCTTGCCACTAAACCTGGTACTCCCAGCTGATTATGACGCTGATGAAGATGAAGGACGCGGTAAATGGTTTTTGGATTCAAGTACCATTACTGCATCCAGTAGTCCAGATAGTTCTGTCCAAGCTACAGGTGAATTAATCTACGAATTCGAGATAGAATAAGAATCAAAAAAGATGAAAACTAGGGCTGAGCATAGTGAACGTGAATTGATAATTGAGCTTCGGAACGGAGATCACTCTGCTTTTGAGCAGCTTTATAGACTGTATGCTCCAGGGCTTACCATGAAGCTTGTATCTCTGCTCCGAGACAGGGAACTAGCCGGAGATGTATTACAGGATCTTTTTATTAAACTTTGGGAAACAAGAAATCAAATTAACCCGGATCAATCTATTCGTGGATATTTGTATACCATAGCCAGCAATATGGCGAAGGACAAATTTAGAAGTAGCCTCACCCGTCAATTATTTATTCAATCAGAAATGGGTAAAGACGAGGGGCAGGACAGCGTTTCTCAATTTATCAATCAGAAAGAACTACGGCTTGCACTGGAGCAGGCATTAGCAAAGCTTCCACCCCGTCAACGGGAAGTATATACCATGTTTAAACTGGAGGGGCTTTCTTATAAGGAAATTCAGGACAAGCTAGGTATTGGTAAGCCTGCCGTAAATAGACTGATTCAGGAAGCAGGCAAAAAGATGAAAGAATACCTCTATCCGATTGCCTACATCTATCTCTGCAGTACTATAATGGACTTTTCAATATAGGGTTCATACTGTACCTAATATTCAATGCAAGCCAGTTTCAATTTATATTTTGCAACTGGCTTCTTTTTTGAAAAAAATGATATTTAAAAAAAAATATCAATCCCCCCTATCACTTTTCTTTTTTGAAACGTAATGCTATTAAAGGCCCCAAATTTAAGAAGATGGACGAACGCATTTACATACTGTTTCAAAAATACCTCAATGGTGAAGCAAGCCCGGAAGAGCTGAAATTGCTACTTGATTATTTTGCTACGGAAAATGATACGGAATTAGAAACGTTAATCCGGGATCATTTGAATGCGGATGCAAATTTTGTGAACATTTCGGAAAAGAAAATAGCAGATAATATTGCTAATGAACGTTGGGAGAATATCTCTGCATTAACCTCGGAAAAGAAAAAAACATCTTGGTCGCGTTGGGCTACTATTGCAGCCTTATTAATAGGATTGTTTCTATGTGCCATGTATTTTCTTACCAGGCACGAGGAGCGGAAAATGCAAATATCAAGTGTACACGGTTCCGACATTATGCCCGGAAGCAACAGGGCGACTTTGCTCCTTGCTGATGGAACCCAAATCGAACTGGATAGCAGTTCAAATGGTATCGAGATAAAAGATCAATCTATTGTCTATAACAACGGAAAATTGGTATCCGATCATAAAACACTTACCACCGCAGTACTAAAAGTGCCGCGTGGCGGTATTTACCGACTGACCTTATCGGATGGAACCAAGGTGGCACTGAATTCAGGTTCTTCCCTTTCCTATCCACTAAGTTTCTCTGATTCGGTACGATCGGTTAAGCTGGAGGGTGAAGGTTATTTTGAAGTTAGCCCGAATAAGGCAAAACCTTTTAAAGTACAGTCCGAAAATCAAATCTTAACGGTATTGGGTACACATTTTAATATTCAGTCTTACACAGGAGAGCCTATAGAAACAACGCTTTTAGAGGGTAAGGTATCACTCCACTCCTTTGGTACCAATGGCAATACTATTCTGGTTCCGGGCCAACAAGCAATCAAATATGACAATAAATACAAAGTCAAACGGGTCAATGCGCAGGAAGCGATTGCCTGGGCGAATAACCTTTTTGTTTTCAACAATATCCCATTAAGTCAAATATTTAAAAAATTAGAGCGCTGGTATGATGTAGAGATTAATTGCCCTTCTGCATTGGCGAAAGAATCATACTTAATGGAAATTCCGAAAGACAGAAAGCTATCAGAAATATTAAGTTCCATAACGGACCTTACTGGTATTAAATTTCAAATCGAAGGAAGGAGGGTAACTGTAACAGCGAAATAAGAAGTTTCTATGTTTGCCATGATACCATAAAAATGCCGGAGCTGCGCTAACAGTTCCGGCGGGTATCGGGTAAAAAAAATTAAAATCTGACAACTCAATTTATTAACCCGGTACAAACTTAATGATTGTGGATTGCAATATCAACAATCAGCAGGTTTGAATCCGATAAACCCTATGATTATGAATGGTAAAAATCATTCACAGGCCAATACAGACGGGCTTCCCCCCCAATCATCGAAACCATATTTTCGAAGATTGATCCGGTCGAAAGCTTTGTTATTTACATGCTTATTTCTGGTAATAGGCGTTAAAGCCTGTTTTTCACAAAGCATCAGTTTGAAGGCCAAAAACCAACCTTTAGAACAGGTAATTAAGCAATTAAGAGCGCAAACCGATTATTCGATAATGCTTTCTTCAAACGTATTGGAGAAGGCAAAGCCTGTAAATGTGAATATTAAAAATGCTACAATTGAACAGGCTTTGAAAGAAATAGTTAAGGACCAAAATTTGCAGTACGAGATTAAGGGGAAAAATATCGTAATACGTTCAAAAGAAATATCAGAAAAAGAAGAGCGATTTAATGAAGAGCAACCAGGTAAAAAAACGGGACAGATAACTGATCAGTTTGGAAAACCTATCGTTGGTGCAACTATTTTATCCGTAGCCAATAATACTGCGACCAGTTCTGATGAGAATGGAAGTTTCACTATCAATATCAATGATGGTGAAAAGTTATCAGTCAAAATGATAGGTTTCGAACCAAAAGAGATTATTGTAGGTGGTACTATTGGAATAATTCGTCTTTTGTCTTCAACTTTAGAAATCGAAACCGTTGATGTAATCAATACCGGATATCAATCCATTCCAAAAGAACGAGCGGTCGGGAGCTTTGTTCAGGTAGATAACAAATTACTAAACCGTTCGGTATCAACAAATATATTAGATAGGTTAAATGGAATTGTTCCAGGGCTTAGCTTTCAAACAAACGATCTTGTTGGTAACAGAATTCAGACCAACCCAAATTCTAGGAGAAGTCCAATTACGATCCGAGGCGAAAGTACATTTTTGTCCTCGACAAGTCCATTAGTAATTGTAGATAATTTCCCTTTTGAGGGCGAACTATCTAGCATAAATCCTAATGATATTGAATCCATAACCATTTTAAAAGATGCTTCTGCTGCATCTATATGGGGTGCAAGATCAGGAAATGGGGTAATTGTTATTACCACAAAAAAAGGGAAACTCAATGAAAAGGTGAAAATTGATGTTTCTTCGAACTGGAGTATTTCCGATTTACCAGATCTTTACTACGATAAACGATTCGTTGATTCCAAAAGCTTTATTGAAGTTGAACAGTATCTTTTTGACAAAGGGTATTTCAATTCTGATATCAACAATAAATCTACCCGGCCTGTTGTTAGCCCAGCTGTACAAATCATGAACCAGATTAAAACTGGCTCTATTTCCGCCGAAGAAGGACAGGCTAAATTGGATGTGCTTAGAAATCATGACGTGCGAAACGACATAGAAAAGTATGCGTACCAAAGAGCCATAAAGCAGCAGTATGCGATATCCCTGCGAGGTGGGACAAGTAATTTGGCCTACCGATTGGGAGCAGGTTATGATAAAAACAAAGATGAACTCGTTAGAAATGGATTCAACCGTTTTACGATTAACTCGATAAATACTTATACTCCATTAAAAGGGTTGGAAATTACAGCAGGGCTTAATTATACCCAAAGCGAAAGTGCATTAAATAACGAATTTAAGTCTTATTCACTCGCGAACAGTAAGTATTCCGGAACCATATTCCCTTATTCTATGCTGGCTGATGAAAATGGGAATCCTTTAGATGTTTTAAACCGTCTGAGTGAGTCATACCTTCAGGAAGCAGAACAAAAAGGTTATAGGGACTGGCGATACCGCCCCTTAGATGAAATCAGACTGGCAGATAACACTACTAAAATAAACAGTATTCTTGGCCGTATCAGCGCGTCCTATAAAATCCTGCCTGAATTAACCGCATCCGTACACTACCAAACAGAGCAACAAAAAATAACCCAACGTAGATATCGGAGTATGGAAACATATTACGTTCGCGACCTTTATAACAAATTCAGCTTATTTGATAATGCAACTGGAAAATTTACTTATAACTATCCCGATGGGGCAAACCTAAATCTGACAAACACCGACTGGAAATCAATGAATTTCCGCATGCAGCTTAATTTTGAAAAGCAGATTGGCAGACATGGAATATATGGTTTGGCCGGTTATGAAGCAAGAGAACTTAAATCTGAAGGAAATTCCCTTGCGCTGATCGGGTATGACGATCAATTTGGCACCTCAAATATGAACCTGAATTACAATACATCCTATCCTACAAGTCCATCAGGTACATCTATGCTCCCAGGCCCAGGAAGCACTGTATCTGGCTTCCTCAATAGATATCTTTCTTACTATGCTAATGCTTCGTATAATTTTGATGAGAAGTATACCATAACTGCCAGCGCTAGAACTGACGGAGCAAATCTGTTTGGGGTAAAGAGTAATAACAAGTTTTCTCCTTTGTGGTCGCTTGGTGTTGGCTGGGATATCAGCAAACAATCATTCTTTAAAATGTCTTTTATTCCTTACTTAAATTTAAGAACCAGTTTCGGATATAATGGAAATACTTATCAAAATGGAACAGGACTATTAACTGGTAGGTACTTCCCAATGCCAACTGGGTTGCAAGCAGTTAACAATTTAACAGCTCCAAATTCTGAACTCAGTTGGGAAAGGGTAAGGAACTTGAACTTTGGAATCGACTTCAGGTTAAAAAATAATATAGTAACCGGGAATATTGAATTTTACATTAAAAATGGAATTGATCTGATCCAAGAAACAAACCTTGCTCCGCAAACAGGATTTACAAGATACTATGCAAATACAGGACAAACAAAAACTCAGGGATTGGACATTACCCTAAATTTTAAGGTAATAGATAATTCCTTTAAATGGAATACTGTTATTCTGTACAGCTATTTAAAAGACAAAATAGTGCGTTATGATCCGATTAAAACATCCATCAGTGATATGGGCGGTATTGTAGGCAAATCCCTAAAAGGGATATTTGCCTACAAATGGGCAGGATTAAATCCGGAAAATGGTAATCCAATCGGGATAATAGACGGACAACATATAGAGGATTATAACGAAATATACAATCGTATGGAACCGGCAGATCTTGTTTATGCTGGAAGTTTTCTACCTACTTCTTTCGGTTCAATCAGAAACGATTTCTCATTTAAAAATTTTGGTTTATCTGTAAATATCACTTATTTCTTTAATTCTGTCTTTCGTAAACCTACAACGTCAACCAATTACGTAGATCAACTTAAGATTTCTGGGTATTCCGATTACGTTAATCGCTGGCAAAAACCTGGTGATGAGCAATGGACAACTGTGCCCTCTTTTGTCTATCCCACAAATTCCTATAGGGATTGGTTTTATCAGTATTCAGAAGTTAAAATCCTAAAAGGTGACCATCTAAGATTAAGAGATATCAGGTTATCTTATGATTTTAGCTCCATGTTTAAAAGTAAATCAATTCAACTATCAGCTTTTGCCTATGGGCAAAATCTGGCAATTATTTGGAGAAAAAATAAAGAAGGGATTGATCCACAGATGATCACTGGACGATATCCCGACCCCAAAATGTACTCATTCGGTTTTAACGCTACATTTTAATTATGAAAACTATACTTTACACAGTTATATTGGTTGTCCTTTTTGCAATAATGGCATCCTGTTCTAAGGGCTGGTTAGACGAGAAACCTAGTAAATCCTTAGTAGTACCAAAAACACTAAAAGACCTTCAGGGAATATTAGATGATTATTATACACTTAATATGGGATACGGCTCATTAAGTATTCCAAGCCTTGAAAATGTTTACATTGCTGATGAAGATTTAGGTTCATTATCTCCGGAGAACCTAGATTGCTACATTTGGTCTAAAGAAATCAATTATACCAATAACAGCAATTATGACTGGAGTTTCTTTTTTCAAATGATTGAAAAAGCAAATTTGGTAATTGAGGGAATATTTAAACTTGATCCTAGTAACGAGGCTGATTATATCTTAGGACAGGCATATTATTTTAGAGCAACCGGTTATTATTATCTTGCTCAAACATTTTGTAAGCCCTATGTAAAAGTTAATGCCCAATCAAATTTAGGTCTCCCAATCAGATTAACATCTGATGTAAACGAGCTGAAGAAAAGATCGAATCTTCAACAGGTATATGATCAGATACGTACTGATTACAACATTGCTAATAACCTTTTGCCTGTATCAAGCTCATTTTTTACAAGACCATCCAAGGTTGCTGCATTGGGAATGCTTTCAAAAGTTTATCTGAATATGCAAGAATACGAAACAGCAGGCATATATGCAGATTCTGTAATTAAACTTAAACCAGATATCATTGATTTTAACAACCCTTTGTACGCATCTCATAATTATCCTTTCAACTTTCAGCCTATAGGAAATGGAAACCCGGAAATTATTTTTTATGCATTTGGTGCATATGGTCTACAATATAATTACGCTGGTCAGGAGTTACAGGTCACTACAGCATTTTATAATAATTATTCAAATAATGATCTTAGAAAAGAATATTTCTATGGAAAATCAAATGGTAAAATCAACTTTATCGGCACATACAGTGGAGACAATTGTTTGTTTCAGGGTCTATCAACAAGTGAATTTTATTTCATAAGATCTGAATGTTATGCTCGCCAGAATAAAATTGAAATGGCTAAAGCAGATTTGAGAACAGTATTAAATAAAAGATACCAAACAGGAACTGCCCCAACCTTTTCAGAAAACAATCAAGAAACTTTTTTAAAAATCCTGTTTGCAGAAAAAGAAAAAGAATTCCCTAGAGTCTCAAACATATGTTGGGAAGACCTCAGACGGCTTAACCTTGACAGTCGCTTTCAAAAAACGTTAACTAGAACAGTTAACAATAAGCAGTATACATTGCCTCCAAACGACCCGAGGTATGTATTTCCTATACCACAGGAAGAAATCAAACTTAGTGAATTAGAGCAAAATATTCGATAAAATGGGATTCATAAGAATAATACAATACGTAAAGGTTGTTATATTAATCATAGTACTTTTTACTCCTTTCCATATATATAGCCAGACTGAAAGATCTCAGTACAAAATAATTGCTGATGTAGTTTACAATGAAGCTAAACCCGGAGACAGCCTCTACTTGATCATTTCTCCATCTTTACATCTTGGTAGTCGTGGTTCCAAATCTTATCTTTCAGTTGCAGACAAAAATGGTAAAGTACATTTTAGTTTTGATCAACCATATGAATACGGTTATATTACAATTAAAAAAGGAGTTCAATTTAAAGCTATTAATGACCTACTACCTATTACAGATAATTATTTCTGGGAAAATGGTGACAAAATTACGTTCCATATTCAAAGAACAGATAAATCAGATATTAATGGTTATAAAACCGAGTTTTCAGGTAAGAGTTCTCCGAAATACAATATTATTAATAAACTCAGAACGACATATCTAGGAATACAATTCGTAAGAAGACAATATAAAAGAGAAAAATATGAAAGGTACAATCAATGGAATTTTTCTCCTTATATAGATACGGTCGCAACAAGACACCTTCTATCTTTATTAGATAGCGTTAAACCTCAGATCTCCAATATAAGCTTTGAGGCCATAAAAACTGATATATTATTTTTAGATCAAATTTCTGTACTTGAAAAACTTAGGAATATTAAAAATCTCAACTTACCGAAGGGCTTAAACAAAGATTCTTTAATAAATAAGTTGAAAACAGACTATTTAGCTTTAATTAACACAACTCAAAACAAATATTTTCCATCAGGTAATTTAATAGGATTATATTCTTCTTTATTTTTTACACTTAATTATCTTAATGGAGATTTCCAGGAAATTAATGTAGCAAAAAGTATTGTCAACAATACTTCTGGTGAAATTCAGGAATCTTTATTGACCGCATTACTTACATCAATAGGTTTTTCAAATCAAACCAAAGAAATCTATCAGTTTGTTGCTGAGCGGATATCTTCCAATAACAATAAGGTCTTATTAAACGATTTGAAGGATCAAAAGGATGTTGATATTGGAAAATATGTTTTGATGGATGTAAACGGCTCAGAAGTTTCCTTGTCAACATTTAAAGGTAAACTTCTGATAATTGATATTTGGTTTACGGGCTGTGGTGGTTGTATAGAGTACAGAAAAAACATTCTTTCTAAAATTGAACAAGACTATCAAAATGATAATCGTGTACAAATAGTTTCTATAAGTATTGACAGAAGCTTAAATACCTGGAAAAAATCGATTTCATTAGATACCTATACAAATCCGAATGGCATAAACCTCTATACTGGTGGAATGGCCGATTTGCATCCACTATTAAAAAACTTGGGTATAAACTTCATGCCAATGCCCATTCTTGTAGACAGAAGCGGAAAAGTAATTGAATTCGATTCTTATAGACTTAAAGATTACAATTTATTCAGTTTGCTAATTAACGAAAGCTTAAAAAAATAGAGAGGACATATCCCTCTCTATTTCAAGCCTTGTACTTTTAGTTCCTTGTTTTGGTAACAGAAACATTTGGATTACTGGAAATATCCGAAGGGAGCATTGGTGATTCCAATTCTTCAGAAGACGTCCATTCACAAATTCTGTTTCCAGGAGTCGGACAACTACCAGTACCTTCAGCGAAGTTTATAGTACCATCAGGATTTTGTGATTCGTAATGGTAGGTCTTCAGAACCGTATTTGTTTTTACTTCCGGTTTAGCTTCTCCTTTTGTTTCAGGAGTACCGGCGAAAGAAAGAGCGGAGGCCAACATTAAAGAGGCAACGGATAAAATTAATTTTTTCATCTTTTTAGAATTGAATTTGTTAATGATAAAATGTCGAAATAACCGGCCAACTACAAAGCAATTGGTTTTTCGGGATGAGGAAATAGTGCCTACTCTTTTATACAGGTTTTCGGCTTCTCCTGTGTTTCACCAAATTTTAAATATGAGGTTCAAAAGCTTATGGAGTGAAGACCAATCTTGCCATGCCGCATCCCGTTACCGGGAACCATCTTGCTGTAGTTTGAGCACAGTTCCGACAGTCCTGGTCAATAGCCATATAGGTAAATATTAGCGGCAGTCCACATGGCGGTTCGCCGATGGTGCCACCTGTAACCTGGCATTGTGCTGGACCGGTTGGGATCCTAGCTCCCACAATGCTCTTGGATGCGGTTGCAGGATATGTGCCACCTAATGGAATAGAAGTATTGTAGTTGTGGACATTACCTGGATTGATGGCAATCAAAGCGCTGACATACTTATTACCACATATGCACAGCTCATCGCCGAAGATTTGGTAATACTGTACACAGTTAGTTTGATTTTCTACCCGGAGGCCACGTGCCTGAGAGAATGCGACGGCTGAAATAAGTATTGCAAAAAATAAAGAAAATAGCTTCTTCATACAATTGAATTTAAAGTGAAGTGAAAAAAAAGGGATTTCAGTCCGGCTACGAGACAACCGGGTTATAGGTTTAAAATATATTTTTCACAGATTTTTATTTGGGCAAATGCCTTAGTGGATGCATAGTTGGAATTGTATCGCAGGGATGAGGAATCATAGGATGCCAGTTTCTTTTCATCAAAATTACTTCAGTAGGATCATCACAGTTTATCTCTCCGGTAGTAATGGATGGTAAATAGAAAAATAGACCATAGATAAATAATGCAAGAAAGATTAAAGCGATAATGTTTAGAAAAAAATCTCTTCTGCTTTTGCGTTCCCTATTATCGACAGATTCAACTACTGCCTTTAATTTTTCCGGCTTTTTAGGTTGGTTGTATTCCTTGTTCCACATTTTAAGAATTTATCCGTTATCCAAAAAAATACTGCCATTCTATGGAATCAATTTATCTACTAATAATTATACATCTTATCAACTTGAATTATATTGCCTGTCAAGAATTTGAAATAAGGTCCCTTTTTTGGTTTGGGTTCAGGTTTAAAGTGTTGCAATATCAAGTATTAAATAAATTGATTAATTTTAAGCATCTGCAAACTATATCCTTATTTGTATTCTATACCAAAGATACACCCCAATCCCATGAAAAAGGACAGTTAGCAAATCGGCTTTTTCATTATTTATATAAACGACAGTTTTTTCTCCATGAACTGCACGATTGGTTATATGAACGACAAAAAAAAGTTATGAAAAAACCGGGACTAAGCCCGGTTAAAGAAGGAACAAGCTATGGTTTACATAAAAATGAATTGGTCGGGTGCCCAGTAACATCTGTTGAGCAGTTTTCATTTTTTGTTTGTTTGGTCGCTTGGAAAGTAAATACTTTACTTCTTTTTAGTGATACTTTTTTCATGATATAATTTTATTTGATTGACTAAATATAGCCGTAGTAATTACCAATAAAAAATCAATTATATGAACAGCAAGTTTTCCTACACAGACGGTCTGTTACGCTCAAAGAATAAGATTACATGGGTATTATTGTCCGTGGTTCTGCTTATTGTTATCATCATTTTTACCAATGTCGAGTATTTTCTGCTTGTTGCAAAAGGATCAAAAGCGGGATGGCACATCTTTGCCATTTACTATCTTTTGGAACTGGCCTTTTTATGTGTCTGTTATTTTTGGCTCTTTCCGAAGCTTTTAAGTGAAGTAATGAACCGTCCTATCCTGCTCATCTACATACCGATCATCCTTACAGTTGCCCCATTGCTCAGTGTGTTGCTACGAATATTTATATATCATCTCTACGAAAGGTCATTGACATTCAGTGAGCTGAAGATTGCGTTTGCGGACTCACTGTATCGGCATACGCATATTCTTTTCTTTGCCCTTGTTCTCTTTCTCGTGCGCCTGGTCATATCTTATGTGATAAGCAATAGAAAATACAAAATGATGATGGATGGGTATGAAGTAGAAAAAAAGAACCTTCAATCTGTTGTGCTAGGCATACAGATGAACCCGCACTTAATGATAAATGTATTGAATGCCGTACAGGGCAATATCCTCGAAAAATCACCGGAATCCTTTCATCTGATACATAATCTAACCAGCATCCACGAACATATTCTTACTAAAAGTACATCGGAGGGCTCCTCAACCCTTGCTGACGAAATAGAGCTGATCCGGAGAATCGTCGCGCTATATAGCAGTATTGGAAAAGAGCTGGGGCAAATAGAACTTCCTTCTATTCTGGATGCTGAAAAAATGGAATTTCCTGCTAACCTAATCAACCCTTTGGTTGAAAATATTTATAAGCATGCTGACTTTATCGATACAAAATCATTACCAGAAGTCCGTTTAAGTTTAAATGGACCTTATTTGAAACTTTACATCTGGAATAAAGTGCTGGGAAAACCTGTCTTTCAAAACCGCCGGAGTTTGGGATTGGCCAATTGCCTGCAAAGACTTAAATTCCATTTTCCAAATCGATTTGAATTTAACTCTGTTTCCAACAATGGAGTCTATATACTAACCTTAGCGATAAAACTTACTGAAAATGATTAACTGTTATATCCTTGACGATCTACCTTCACAATTTAAAGTTCTTGAAGTTTTAATCAGTCGGCACCCAGATTTACAACTTGCAGGAAAAAGCACCAGTCCTATTAAATTTTTGGAAGAATTTAATGCTGGCAAAATAGATATAGACCTACTATTCCTAGATATTGAAATGCCCGTTATTTCAGGAATAGAAATAGCACAAATGCTTCAATCCCAGATTAAGATTATATTTACGACAGGGCATCGGGATTACGCCTTTGATGCTTATGAGTCAGAGGCGGTGGATTATCTGTTGAAACCTATTCATCCCGAGCGCTTTGAGAAGGCTATTGAGAAATATTTTCAGGTAAAAACATTAGAATTGCAAAAGTTATCACCGTTCAATTTTGGAAAAGATCACCTTGTAACCAATGGTATTGGAAAGGCCTCCTGGATAAAGATCAAACACGAGGAAATACTATATCTGAAAGCCGACAAGAATTACACAGATGTTCACCTCTTTGATAGAAAAATAACACTGTACGGTACCATAAGGAAAATAGTGAATATGCTACCCGGCTTTCCTTTTATCCAAATACATAGGCAATATGTGGTCAACTTTAATCATGTCGTGAATGGATCTGGTAAATTTGTTATGATGAGTAATGAAACCCAGATTCCGGTTGGAAGAATTTATGCCCATCAAATTAAGATGCTGCTTAAATCTTAATCGTCCTTTCATACTTCAAGGAAATGCAAAGCTTGTATAGGTATTCATAAATGATATATTCATGTGTACGTTGGTGGTCAGTAAAAATCCTGTTTACGTGCATATGGAACAAGTCTCCAAAAAGGATTGAATCATTGGATGGGTCTACATTTTCAAGTAGTATCCTAAATGAATCCTGAAATAGCCTTAATAACTTTGATATTTCTTTAGGAAGTGTAGTAATTGTCGTCTGACTGTTCCAGCTTTCATACGATTTGTTAATCTGTTTGTAGTGTTTTTTTTGTATTTTATGTTCTTTCGCATAGCTGCTTTTTATCTGTTGTAATAATGCGGTAAAACGATGTATGCCGAAATGCAAAGTGCCCAATTCTAATGTATAGGTTATAATCAACTTATAAAGTTCAGTTGTGGAGTAGCCATTTTTAAGCAATTGTAATACAAGATTAGAATCCAGACAAAAATGATGCTCCACCCCTTCCATTCCTGCATAGGCATAGCGCTCTAACTCTCTCTTATAAGTACATATTTTGATATCCCTGATCAGCCCTGTGTTTTGATATTCATCAAAGGCTTGAAATACGATGTTAATTAAATCACCGATATCTTTTTTGTACACGGGCTGAAACCTGAGCCGTATATGTTCACCGCCTTCATTGTAGCGGATAAAGAACCATCCTTTGACCTTATCCTGCAATAATTCTACAATGGCGTGGATAGCGTCGGTCAGCAATCTATCAAGTATCTGCGTATGGGCATAGATTTCAAAATAGAGCCATTCTGATCCTGGAAAGAAAGTGCGCTGATCTGTAAGCTGCATGACCGGATTAGGAAACATGGTATAGACTGGTGTATCGTGGTGGTAAGACAGCACCATTTCAGAAGTGAAAGGGTTACCTTGTTCATCCTGTATTATTTCTTGATCGTTGTGTAAATATTCCTCAGTCCAAAGTTCTTTACGGAGCTTTAGAATGGAAACCAGTAACTGCCGATCTACTAGGCTATTGGTATCTATCCGCAGGGTCTGATCTCCGGTGCCTACCTGTAGGTAGCGGTCAATGTTATTTTTACGCAGATAATTTCGGAAAAAAGAAGGCTGCTCAAAAACCTGATCATATTTTAATAGCCAGGAGCGTAAGGATAAGATGACTTCTTTATACTGTAATCTCGGTGTATAGTCCTGTCCTTGTAATATGTTATGTAAGTCAGGTTTAAGGCTATTGACAATTCCCTGATTCTGCACGTCGCAAAGCAAACGGAACAAAGGCAGGTCTGATCGGCTATAGTTGTATGCACTAGCTATTCGCGGAATGAGTCGCTTGCGCTTCTTCCTGGAATAGAGTATCAACTCCGACCCTTTTACTTTCAAAAAAACATCCTGTATATCTATCACTGAGCCATCCGCATAATTGTGTATGGCTAGTGTTTCTTCATATATTGGCAGCCTCCTGTTTATATTATCAACATTGGGTTCTCCAGAATAGGCCACATCAAAAAATAGGATACCTGGATTTGCTTGTTGTTCGATTGCAGCAAGGGCGCGGCATTGGTCTTTTACCTGGTTATCTGCTAACGTAAACCTTCCCAATAGTGCATTAGCCGTTGCGCTACCGATATGGTTGACTTGGATAGAGTTACCTGAAATTTTTATTAATGCACTGAATGTATTGGGAAGCATCCTTCTATCATCTGAATGATCGGGAAGGTTCAGTTCTTCCAATTGAATGGTATTCAAACGTGTTTTGGTCTGCAGGAAGCTGATTAGTTGTGTTTGTGACGTATCTACTGGATTGAGACCATCCATCTTTGCATTGATCAGTCCCTGCAGTAAGTCATTACTGTTATCCGTAGTTGCGTAATTGCCATAACCTATTCCAATAACTGGATCGAGTGCTTCCATTAGTGGAACTTCCTGTTGGTCGTATTTTTGAGTATACTGCTGGATGAAATTGTCCAATTCGGTTGTATTGGACTTTTGTAATCTCTTTTTATTCAGGTAAGCTATTGCATCTGATAATGCTTGTATTCTATCCTTTGACAGCTCGCCATCTATAGTTTGCCGAACAGCAATTTTGTAAGATTTATTTGCGTCTTCGGGGCTGATTTTTTTTAAGGTTTGGTGGGTGCCAATGATACCGGGGTGCTTGTTTGTAAAAATAAGTTGTAGGTCGATCAGCTCTTTTGCGAGATCTCGCCATTCTTCGGTTGATAGTTCATATTTTGCCGGGTATGGGATCGAAACGGAAAACATTTTGGCTTCCTTAAATACTTCAAGGAGATGGAATACCTCGGGGTAACCTGGTAACTCAGACAGTTCAAATTTGCCTTCATTGTAGTAAAGGTATCGTATCATCCCGCTACTTTCGTAATAGGTGGTATTGGTCTGGAACGCTAACTTATCAAAGTCACTTTCCTTCCAGCTATATTCAGATTCTTTAATGTAAGACCAATCTATAAAGTTATGAACTTTTGCTTCGCTGGAGATTGTAATTCTGGAAGAGGCTTGATCTGAAAGTTGAAGCGTTCCCACACTGGCAAATGTACCATACGGAGTTGCCCTAAATCTCGCCCGGTTGAAGTATTTCGTTATGGTGTTCTTGATATTCTTTGGCTGGTTTTCGATTTCGTCGTAATCCAGGTCGTGGATGATGTTATAGAAATAGGATGATGCATCTTTAATAGATAGTTTTAGCGCAGGCCAGCAGTCTTTTAGTTCTGCATTTGTTGGAAATTGGGACACTCTGAATAGTGCCGTATTGAATAGCTTTATTTTCATTGTTATATTTGGTAGGTCTAAATATAACTTGATTGAATTAGGGCAACATAAAATGTTATATGAATGACTTAAAATGCTATATGAACGGCAATACTAACCTAAAAGGGTATGTACAATTTTACTTGTTGTTCAACATCCGGTTCAACTGAGAGTAGTTGAGTTTCAAGTTTTGGAGAGACCGATTGGGAATATGCTTTTTTATTTAAAGAAAGTATTGACAAAAAAATAATTTTCATAATTCAAATTTTATTAGGTTAGGCATTGCAATTTATTTCATTTTTTGATAGAACGCCCACCTTTGGGCAGTATTATAATCAAAGGTTCAGGGAGAAATGTATATAAAATGTATTAACTTTAAAGTACTTCGCCATGATCTGAAATAGATCAGCCCTCCTATATTCTATTTCAGACTCTTGCAAGAGCCAAATTCTTTGTTTTCATAGGCTCAATGCACATTTTTGTCACCATACACTTTTGACATTTCACCAAAAAAATGCTGCATATGAAAAAGTTTACGAAAGAGCTGTACAGCAAGATGCAATCGACCATCCACGAGATTTCTAACAGCGGAATATCAGGCTTTGATTATTACAGAACCTGCTATCACGAAACGCTTGAAATCAGTAAAAAATTAAAGTCATACATTCTAAACTACCGATTTGCGGATCAAAGAGAAGAGATTGAATTTTTCAAAGATGTAAAGCCAAAATTTCAGTCCAAACTCATGTATTTCAATGAGCTTATCCAGGTGGAAATTCAAAAGCCGCTATTATCAGAAAAAAGAATGCTGGCAAAATACTACCGGAGGTCTTCGGCTCACTATGCTGCATTGGCAAGCAGAAACCAGATCTTCTTGCACTATATGCGTTCCAACTATGATAGTGGAGATCATCTACTCTTCGTCCGTTCAAATGAAAATTTCGATTTTATAAATACCGATCTGGACCTAGATGAAAAATACGCTACTCCTGCCAGTACCGAGTTATCAAAGTTAATTTCATATCAATTGGTCATAGAACACCTGGCGGAAAAGGTGAATGAGCTTATTTCGGTTAAAGGTAATGAAACTGGGCTCAAACATAAATTAGTCTGGGAAGGCCCAAAAGTTGGTTTAATAGAATTTGGCTATGCAATACATGCTTTGGGTGCCGTTAAGGCGCCTCTTGCACAAATTATGGAAGGTTTGCAAATTCTTTTCAATGTTGATTTAGGACAGTACTATCGTGTATTTCAGGACATGAGGATTCGGCAAGGTAGCCGTACCCTTTATCTTGATGAAGCAATAAGGGCGGTAAATAAAAAAATGGATGAAACGGATCTAAAGGTAAAGAAATAGAAATTGTTTCTTTTCACTGGCCGGTTTTTACAGGCGGCCGGAGGCCGTGACAAAAAGGAGTGCCGCAGGATTTTATTCTATGTTGACCGAAGGGAGGCATAGTATAAAATCCTGGAACGGCACGGACTGCGGCAATCGCCGCACAAGCAAGTACTATGACAGACTGAAACACGGCAGAACACCAGCTTCTGTGACCACAGAAGTGGTGGCTCTGCCGTGCTCCCCAACTCTTGCCCTTCGCAAGTGTTGGGGAGGTCTGGCATTGGGCTTGCAGTGCAAGAGCGACCGCAGACGTATATCCAAATCAAAGATGTTAATATGTTTCAAGATTTTAAGGTTGCTTTAATTTCAGTTCTGTGGAATTAAATAAATTCTATACACTTAACAATTTCACGGAAATTTAGGATACCATTTTGAATTACAGACCATAGGAAGTGACTGTCCGACGCCTTTACCATGGACACCTTTTAAGTGAACGAATCTCTCAATTTCAATTACATCATTGGAAGCAATGAACTATCGAAGATCAAGAGTCACGAAATGGTTCCTGAATTTGAATACCTTTGTGTTAAAATCGAAGTGCCAAAAGCTGGGCATACGATGATAGCAAATGCACCGATTGAAAACTATGTGAATAACAGTAGAGCATCCATTAAACAGATTAATAATGCGCTGGAGCGTACTTTAAATATTGATCTAAGAGAATTTTATTATATTTCAGAATGTTCAGATTCGGAAGTCTGGAAGAAATAATTTCCTTAAATCATGCTTAACCAAATTTATAGACGATAAGGATTAAATTATAGACTATAAAATGATAAAAGGACGGTATTTATCCAATCATGGTCGGAAGAAATTCCGGCCATTTTTTATGTTTTAAAAAATAGCCCTGGATCTCCGCCACATTGGACAACGATCATGGCAATAGCAAGGTCTCTTACTTCCAATGCAAATCTCCTTTTGGCGGTTTTATACCCTATGTTGTTTGCTTTTTTATAGATGAGTACCAACATGGCAACGATTAAGGTCATGTATAACATTACCTGTATACCGTTTTTGTTAAGTGATATCAGATTGCTTGCATTGAGTTCCTGTTTGATGAATCGAAAAAAGACCTCTATGTCCCAACGTCTTCTGTATGCCTGGGAAATCTCTGCTGCTGAGCTTTGGAAGTCATTGGTCAATAACCAATACTCCTTCTGATCTTCCCCCTTGCTCTTAACTATTACAAGCCTAAAAGGGGTATCTACCAATTCTTCGCTATAATATTTTTTACCGTTTTTATTGATGGGGATACCGGTATAGAGCTGGACCTTACGGTCGCTGACTAGGAGAGATTCACCCAGATCGAGTTTCATGCCCTCGGTAATAAATGAGTCCAGTTCAACCAGTTTCCTGTTTTCCTTTGCCCTGCAGAGAAAGGTGATCTTCTCCTTGCTGAAAGCAGCTATCGTTCTGGTTGATTGCAACCCTCTGTCCATCACATAGATATTTTGGTGGCCGGGGTCTTTTTTCACATGCTCCCTGACAACCTGCGGCAACGCATTATCTTCGTTTACATAGTCGGGACTAGTGAATACAGTTGAATGACAGGGTAAAACACCGTCAAAGGCAATACTATATTTTACCGCCTTTTTACCACTTTTGTTATCGATGCCTTCCATGAGCTTACCAACACTTTCACTGACCATGGAGCTGTCTACCCTGATCAGGTTGTTCTTCTTTCTCTCTGTTGATGTATATGCCCTGGAAAACTGCTCATAGATACAATCATATATCTGCTTAAAATAGTCAGGATCAACTTTGGACAGTCGCTCAGAAATAGAACTCCTGCGTATAGTCTCACTTTCATCAAGATTGAAAAGCATCTTAAAGACAGAATCATTAAACGTATCTTCCAGTGTCCGCTGGCTCAGCCTGTCATTGTCCAGAATACCGTAGAGCAGTAAATAGAACAGCTTATTGCCCTGCAGAACTTTTGCGTAATGGTCGATTCGGGTATTAAGCGATAAATTTGACAAAAGCGCTTCGGGAATGAAACCAAGTAGTTGTTTTACGGTGACGTTGTGATTCTTAAATATTGCCATACCTTGTTGATTATCAACCTTTAAGATACAAATAATAAATAGGAAAAACAATATAAATTATTGATTATCAGATATTTAAACTGTAAAAATTACATCTTTTAAAACAAAAAAGTCGGAAGAAAAATCTTCCGACCATGACTAGTATTTATCCGTCCTTTTATCATTCATTAATTGATTTTAATATATTCATGGGCAGCCATAGCAGCAATACCTTTTAATACTATTTTGTTTTGGTGAATTGTTCCACTGAAGTACGTCAATATTATTGAATCATTTCTGACTTGATAGCTGTCTATTGCATTGGGGACTGAATCCATAGTACCATCTTCCCATACTGCATAAATATAACATTTAGCAGGATCGTAAAAGTCAAAAAGAAAACTCTTGCCTTTATAAATATTATTGAAAACTTTTTCATACCCTACCTTTTCTTTTTCTTTCTTTTTACAGGAAATAAGATTGAACGTTGTTAGCACTGCAATTACTACAAAAAAAACCTTTTGCATATGAAATGTTTTTATTCTTTTATTAAATTGTAAATTGGGGGTTTAGTACCTTCAGGCATAAGTTCCGTATTTATTTCCGCATCTCGTCCGTTATACTTAATAACTGTAAATGGGTTATTACATTGGCATACATCCTGCATACCTTCCTTGTTACTGACGTTTCTACTTTCGACATATAGTGTATCAACATCTCCATTAGGGAATTCGAAATACCAATAGTTATGAACTACACCAAAAGGGTTAAGTGTAGGGCAAACTCGAACGCCTTGTTCATCGAGATAGGTATCGCCAGAATAATGGGAAGGTTTTAAAAGGTGACTGGCAGTCGCACTGTCGTTTACAGTGGGATTTTTGTAATATTTTGTCATTCCTTCTATATAGTACATCTTAAGGCCATCCATTATACTATCTGGTAGTTTATCACCGTTTTGTACAATCCTGTACGCAAAATAGTTGATATCTAGGTGATACATATCTGGATTTTCTTTTTGCCTGCAAGAATTTAAGGTAGCAAATACAACCAGAAATAAAGAGAACATCTTAATTTTCATAATCCTTAAGGGTAAATATTCTTAATAATTGTTCTTTGATATTGGTAGTGTTTTCCAGAAAACGGCTGCCAATCTGATTCATAAAACCAGTCATTAAAATCTCCATAGTATCCCCAATTCATATGGAACCAAAATTCATTATAGCAATTGATGTTGTTTCTCCTAAACCCATCAATCAACCATGCATGAACATCATCATATTTAGCAGACTTAAAAATAAGGAAATTTTTATAGGTTACCTTTGCTGCTCCGCCAACATAAACCACTCTGTTGTCTAAAATATTATTTTTGATATTGTATCTTTCAGAATTGGCGTATAATATAAAATCTCCACCGGATGCATAACCGTAAATGTTTTCTAATACTGGTGATACATCTGCCGACAAAGCTGCTGTTTGGCTACATCCAAAATCTGGTTCCAATTGCGAATCGCTGGTTAAATCCGCTACCAATCTTTGCGATTCAGTTGTAGCGCTGACATTATACATATTCGCATAATTAAAATTTGGATTTGGTTTACTCCAGTGCTTTAGAATCATTGCCGTCGCAATAGGAACACAGCCTGCAAGGGGTTTATTACCGGCACAAGTGATTGATGAATTGATTAAATAATTAAAATCATACTGCGGAGCCAAAAAAATATTATTTCCTTGTCCCCACTTCGTTTGTGTTAGTGGGCCTGCTACTTCATTTGTTTGGTTATCCCAATTGACACAAGGGCTTGGAGATGGAGTCCAGTCTTCGGGATGGATACAGCAGTCATTAAGTTGCATATGATCAATGGTATATGCCCAGGAGGAGTACGCAGCCTGAAACTTTTCCTTGTTGTTCAGGCTGCCATCACGGATCAGGTCAATGTTTTCCAGGTTACTCATCATCCATTCATACATACCAGCAGGAATTGAATCACCTTGATTCAAAGAACCAGATTCTCCAAAAGCTAGTATTGGTTCATACCGATAATCGGCTGAAATAATGGTATATCCTTCGCCATCAGCATAGTTGAATACATATGCTGTAGGAGGCAAATCAGAATCTGTACTAAGTGGGAAAGAACTTGTTATCTCCCTACCGCCACCTGTAAGGAATGCATCGGAAACATTTTGAAAATGGTTTTGGGGCAAGCGTTCTGCTATCAGTTGCGCCATCTCCATATCCACGAAATTGGAATCAAATGGCACGTCCGAATTCATTGTGAACATCGTTTGCGGCTTCGTTTCAACTTCTTTGTTTTTGGTACAACTTGCCAGAATAGTTATGGCTAGACTGATAGTAGGTAAAGTATTTATCAGGTTTTTAGTTAAAAGTTTCATTATCAATATTGTCGATTTTATTCGGTTACTGTTAGTTATTCTTATCGTTTATTGAGTGACGCAATTCATGAGGTTTTCCGATAGTACCTGGCACAATCTATAATTTCTAGAATATATAGGCACAATCAAAGTATGTTACTTCTAATTCGATCCAATATGTTTGCTTAACTCCAATAACAATTTATAAAACTCTTTAAATGTCTCACTAAATTCTACTCTATAATTTTCCATTCCTAAATGGATGTCGTGTGTTAGATAATTTTCTTTTGCTTCAAAAAGGTGAACCTTAATCTTAACATAATCTGCGAATATTAATTTGGCAGAATAACTTCTTCCTATTTCTGTCTTTTCTCGACCTGAAATAAAAAGTGAACCAACATAACTTTTTATTAGTTTTAAAGTATCTGAATTTGTTATTGTTTTTCCTGTAGAGTATTCAGTACTAATTTTTATTGAACTTTCATCTATTGCAAAATTAAACTCTTCAGCATTTGATGGAATAAATAAACTAATAACTACGCTGTCGATGAAATTCACACTTGAATCAACCGGGAGTTTGTTTTTGTCAAACGAAAAGCCGTCAGCAAAATGGAAGCATAGAGATAATGTAATAACTGTTGTTTTTAACCACTTCATATTAATTATTTTTAATGTAACTTTTAGTGTAATATTTACTATAATAATTGTAAAGCATCAGGTAAACACCATTAAGGGAAATATTAAGTTCATCACTGTAATATTTTTTAAGGTTTTCCAGCATAATCCCTTTGTATCGATTTGTCGTTTTATTAAAAAATGGGTGTGCTATCACATTTTCGTAGGCTTTATAATGTGTTTTATTAAAATCCCCTTTTTTCATAATGCCATGTGTATACCATTCATGAACTAAGAGTGTTGCTTGGATGTTCTCTACAGTGGTTTCATAAGAATGATTGTCTAGTCCAAATATTTCTGGATATTTATTTAATCTACTAGTAACAAAATTAGATTTTTCACCTGCCAACAATGCCATTCTTCCAAAGCCAATTTTTCCCTGATCTAATCTTTTCATTGAAAATCTTTCACCGTTAATCATAGTACCTTCTAATCGGCCTAGTATATGCGTCCATATCTTCGCCTTGTTCTCACCTGACATATTGGTTCTATTATCATCATACGTAGTCGCTTTTTGTTCATCATTTTTAGTACTTTCCAGCAATTCATCTTTAGTCATTTCCTTAAAATTCTTCTTTCCGTCGTAAATGATAACCTGTCCAGTAAAGCCTTCTTCGGTATCTCCACGGTATTCTCCAGTAGTTGTGTAAACTGGCTCATCAATAGCACCCGTAGGATCTATTCTACCTATCGGATTGTTCTGTACCCAACTAAAAGGTGAGGTCCAAGATCTCATATCTGCTAATGGATCAGGCTGCAATGTCCTACCCAGCTGTGGATCATACATCCTTGCATGAAAGTCATACATTTCCAAACCAAAGGATTTTTCGAGCTCTTTTGTTTGATATTTCAATGGTTGTTGTGTTATTCCCATCGCATTTGCTGATACTGTCAGCCCGAATGGGTAATAATGGCTCTCTTCCAGTACCTGGGTATTATAGTGCAGTACCTGCACATTATCGAACCATACATCCTTGCCCATCGTCTGATTATCTACATACACGATTAAGATCCCCGGCTCTGTTGTCGTTACCCGCTCTGAAGACAGGTTGTCAAATATACCCGGGTATGCCGGCCCCACTGGAAGCCTGCCACTCCCGGAGATCAGGTTCATCTGCTCATCAAAAAACAAATAGTTCAAACCGGCTCTTGGTGTCGTACCGGATATTATACTGCTATTTATAATATCCCCGATCCCGGTTATGTTTTCCGGCCTGGAGAACATTTCATTAATAATATCATTGGTCGGGGTCTCACTAACCGGTTCGCCACCAACCGTTCCGCCGGACAAGGTAGCCAGTAACGAAGATACGATATCTTCAGCCGAAGTGTGCTCGTAATCCTGAGGGGCCTGATCGGCCTCGTAATAGGCATCTGTAGCAAAGGTGAATTGGTCACCCGGCATCACCCGCAGCATAATCGCTGTACCGATCCTACGGTCCGGGTCATCGGCGTTCAGCCTTGCAGCTTTCAGATCATCTGGATTGATACTTCCCGGTTTATCATCTCTAACCGCGGCTATGTTATCGAACAGCAGCTGCTCACTGTTGGCCGTAGCCAGCTCATGGCGCGCATAATATTCATGACTGGAAGGCTCTGCTGCCAATGTAGTGCGTACATTGCCCAGGTGGTCTTTGATAAAGTAATCATATACAAATTTGGTTGCACCTGCCTGTGCACCCCCGGTTATTGCCTCAGGACGGCTACGGCCTTCTTCGTTGAAAATATACTGCAATACACTATCCTTATAAACAAAACTGCCGATGTAATCCCAGGTTTCAGTGGTCTGTGCATTCACATCATATACCCGCTTCCTGAGCCTGTTACCCTGGGCATCATATACATACTTTATGCTGCCTTTGCCATTCACGGTTATGACCGCGGGTTTATTCAGGTGGTTATAGGTAATGGAAGTGATCGCTTTGTTTGCATCCGTCAGCAGGTTGCCGTTATCATCATAGGTATATTCTTCTGGAAGGTTTGCATCGTCCTTAAAATCAGGAAGCGTAGTGCCGTTAGTACCAAAATCACTAACCTTGATCAGCTTATTGCTATTGGGCGCGTATGCGTAATTGAGTTTGTCCATGTCTATCGGTCCGCTTAACCCATTCCCCATCTGTACCATGGTCAGTAGATTTCCCCGGTCATCATAGCTGATCTCGGAAGCTGTATAATCCTTATTATCGTTTATCCAACCGAAATGAGTTGGATTATTGCGGTACTCGGCATGGATCAGCCTGCCGATCCTGTCGTAGGTATAGCCATAGGCATTGCGCCCCACATCGCTAGTCGGAATCACCCCATAGTTGTTCCAGGTAATACCGGCGATATTGCCGCTGTACAACTTACTCGCAAAGCCGTCGTCATAATACAGCTGTTCCCGGAAGTAGGTACTGTCGGGGTACATCGGGTTGCGCGCGTGGATCAGCTTCAGCCAGCCCCGGATGTTGTACTCTTGCAGGACATTGACCATTGAAAACTGCTTGATCACATTGCGACCCAAATGGTCATAGTCATAATAGGCCAGGTTGTAAGGGGTGCCGTCATTGATGCTTTGTTGCAGCTGCCATACCTGGTCATTGCCACCTGTTCCCAGGTTACGTTTTGACTTTTTATCCAGCTTAATATGGTTCAATGGTGCATTGGCACCCGGAACGGGCTTTGCGCCGGGGTTATGGTGATGGGTCACCGATTGGTAAGGCATATCGCGGAAGTAATACAGCTGGCTGTTATAATCCAGGCCGCCTACCAGGTTGTTGGCAACCGTTTGTATTACCCTGCCTTTAGCATCGTAATAGAAAGCGGTAGTGATCCACGGGCTTGCTGCAGGATTGTCCGGGTCAAGCACCTTTACCCTGGTACCGGTCAGCTGACCTCTTGTGGCATTGCTCTTTACAGAAGCTACCACGCTGGCATCATTAGCCGGGGCTGCCGGTATCCTGTTCCCATCAAAAGAATTGCCCACCAGGCTATAGTCATCGTAATAATTATAGCCCATAATTTCCGCAGCAGACAAGGACTGTGGATATTTATCAGCGATAGCCAGTGTATTGAAGTTATGTACATAATAACGCCAGGTGCCTGATGAAATAAATGCATTAGCGTCTGTGGCCTGGGTTTGGAGGGATGCGCGACTATCGGTCAGTGTTATCAGCCCTGATATTGTTGGCCGGTTCAGCCCATCGTATAAACCGAAGGACCATTTATTTTGCTGGCGCAAATTACCATCCTGGCTGAGTATCATCCTGTCCCTATTGTCATAGACAAAGTATTCGACCGCCGTTCCTGGGTTCTTTTTTTCAACCAGTCTGCCTCTTTTGTCGTAAAGGTACTGGTAACACAGCTCGTTCATCTGTCCGGTAGTGGGTACGTTCCAGTGATAGCTGTAGATATGGCGGGTAAGTATATTGCCCTGGGTATTGATTACGGACTGGTCCGTAGTGTAGCTTGCGGTACCCATTAATTCCATTGGGGGAAGCACAAAGCAGAGCTGTCCCAGTTCATCGTAGATATAAATCGTGTAATTATAATTCTTAGGGTTCAGCTTTGGAGAAGACCCGGAAGGGAACTGGTAAGGCGAAGCGTCTTTTAAAAGTGCCCTGCTCATCAGTAAGCGCCCGCTCTTGTCCTTGATCTCTTCCTTCAGGTGATCGTCCTCATCGCGCACCCTGGTGATGAAAAGTTCGCCTTCGGCATAGTTGCCGTCATAGACTACACTATGAAAACCTGTATTATACCGGTATTTGGGATAGGCACCTTTGATGATATAATGAACCGGGTTTGCCCCGGGAACAATGTGCTTAGGGTCTGTGTTGGGATTGTAGTCCATTAGCACACCTCTTCCGCTACCTACCCATGCCTTTCCGGGAGCCATAACCTTTTTAGGCCGGTTCAGGGGAGATTGGTCATATTCCGTTACGGAATAGGGCTGCTCGCCCTGGCTGAGCGGGTAGAAGTTTTCGATCCTCAGTTTGGGAGTATTGTCGTAATTCCCTTGGGAGTTATGGGCCTGCCGAGCAAAAGGAAGGTACTGGATAGATTCCCTGCCGGTGGCATCATAGAAATGATGGCTTACAATATCGTTGCCGTCCGCATGTGCCCGCTTGCTGACTTCCTGCAATGGGCGGCCCAGCCCGTCAAAGTAACGGGTCTGCTGGCGATGTTTCAGGTTGTCGTTCTTCTCAGCCATCGGCTGGTCGGGTATCCAGGTACGGATATAGTTCAGCTTGTTCTCCCCGAATGCATGGTTATATAAAGCTGGGTAACTGTTGACAGGCGAAGGTGTGGCGGGCACAACAGGGATGTTGTCCTGGGGGTTAGCTGTCTGCTGGGCCATTAGGGTTAGCGGCAAGCCTGTTGCTGAAAAAAGGATGGCACAAAGCCCTAATAATCTCTTCTTTTGTTGATTAGTATTTTTCATCTTCAATAGTTTTAATAAGGGCTTTGAATTTTGTATTCATGGTCTGTTATCAGGTGTTCGTTTTCATCTTTCACTTTGATCAACCTGTTAAATACATCATATTCGAATAACTGGAGGTGGCCTGCACCATCATTAATAGATATGACCTGGCCGGTTACCGGATCGTAACTGGTACTTCTGAAGGCCGAGCCTACGGGAAATAAAGCAATTTCATCAATTGGTGCCAGGTACGCCGGGCCGCTACCAGTAGGGGCACGGTAACATATTAGTCCTATAGCTCCACTACCGCTGGCAGTAAATTCCATTTCGAAATAGCTCAGGCCATTTGCCCCTGTTTTTAAGGGTTGCACCTGTGCAATGTTACCATTATAAGCGGTATAATATTGAAAATTGTTACTGCTGGGCGCCCAGAAACAAAGCCGGTATTTTTTACCATTTTGCAGGGCAATTGTACTGTTGATAAATACATCATTAAGCGTTTTTGTGGTCGATGGCGTAATAAAAATAGCACCTCTGCCAATTTTTGCTGCCGTACCCTGGAAATTATTACCGCTAAACTGCCAGCCGTTTTTAAATTCTTCATTAGTACCGTTATAATTACCTTCAAAACCGGCATAGGCTACTTCCCCTGCGGTTGTATTCTGAAATGTAGCTACAGGATATTTACCGGCATAGTCCCATATTATGGCTTCATTCTCCGCTTTTCCCAGGATCGTTTTTGGCTTATTGGCAAAAAGTTGTCCGGTATAATCCGGATAGCTTTTCTGTAGTATAAACCGGCTGTCCTGTTCCCAAACCCCGATGCCATTAATCTTGGAGCTTTTAAGACCATTGGTATTAGTACCGCTGTGCATACCCTCGAGCGGTGTGTCCAATTCCAAAGCAAATTCTTTATCTAATACCGGTTTATTGGATTTGTAGACAAATTCAGTACCTGAAAGAATCCGGCTTAATCCATTGGTGTTGGGCAATGGTATTGGTTGATCGGTATACACCAATTGCTCAACCGGATAGTTTTTAATACCCAGCATATTAAGCAATTTCAATCCTGAGGCTTCTGAGCCTGACACGGTTGTTGCGCTATAATCCGGGTGGCTGTTAAACTTGGTGATTTTTGAAAGTATTTTGCCATCGCTTGTCGTTTCGGTTGCTAATACCAGGTTGCCATACTGATCGTAATTAAAATTTTTTTCCTGGGTAAAAGCGACAGTACCATCTTCCTCATAAGTGCTTTCAACAGTTTTGATCAAGGGGTTTTTATAGGTATATATCTTATAGGCCCAGGCGCGAAAATTAGGGATTCCATAACCCCAGTTACCCATTGTCAATAGTGTCTGTTTTGATATTGCTTTTATGTATTCATTTTTACGGTTGGTGTTGTTTTCATAGGTCATTAATTGCTCTTTCAATAATTTGTGGGTACTGCTGTAATGACTGACCTGTTTTAATTTACCTCTATCCAGGTCCGAGGAGGACAGACGGAAGTTTCTTTGAGCTACAACATTATTGTTGCCATAACCGGCATGCATTTCATCCCTGTATTGAGGGTCTTCCGAATTTGTGTATTTATAGATCGTATATCCGCTTCCCGGCGTAATTTCAACCACCTCACTATAATTGACGATACCGCCTCTGAATTGGTTGACAAACTGCTGGTAACCCAATGTTGATCTATTGGATAGTACAACATTAGAGCCATTATTATTGACCGTAATAACATCGCCTTCCAGGTAGTCAAAATTTAATATACCGCTTGAAGCATTTGAATTAGGGTAATTGCTAACGTACTTATATTCTTTAATTACCGGCACAGCCCCAAAGTAGTCCTGTTTTTTGATCTGGCTGATCCTGGCACCTGGAAGGGCATGTATATCAGCATTGTTAGCTACATTTACTGTATTATTTGGTACATCAACTTTTATTTTTTTCAGGTAGGTATTCGGTTCGTAGCTCAATTCAGTAATGCCACCTAATGGATTTTTAATACTTTTTAAGTAGCCCTTTGAGGCAGCATAAGGGAAATTTGTCGGTATTTGCTCAAAATCATTGAAGCCGCACCTGGGATTATCTGCTGAGGCTGAGGCATAATTAGGAAATCCCCAGAAATCTCTATTGATTGACATCAACTCTGGTAATTCCGTAATGCTTTGGTACGTAAATTCATAGTTATTGTCAATTTGACTGTTCTGGAAGTTAAACTTGAAATAGCCATTCAAAGTTCTTCTCTGGGCGGTACTGGCGCTATGTATTAGTTTATAGCCATAGACATTTGCATTGGTGGATTTATCAAACAATATGATAGAGTCCAATTGTTGGTTATAATTTGGAAGCATCCCATCAGGATTCGTTGACGGTCCTGATGTTACAAATCCGGAAGCGCCGCTTTCAAACATATCTTCATGCAGTACTGCAAAAGAAAAACCTTTATTGATGGAAAGAGGATAAGTAAAGCCCGACGGTGAAGGCATATAATTACAAGGAAGAGAGGGTAAAGGTTGATACCATTTTTCAACTGCCTGCGAACGCTTAAAATGAATAATTTGTCTGCTGGTTTCCACTTTGCTGAGGTATACCGGATAGGTAACGCTTGCACTATGATGGAGCACTGGACTTACCGTCTGACCGTTCGATTGGTGAACGTCATTGATAAAATCTTTTGTCAGGTGAAATAATAGCTTGCCTCTAGTGTAAGTGAGGTTGATCTCTTCTCCTGAAGGAGCTTGTATCTTTGTCAGCTTCCAGGAATTGACAGAAAATTGCATGTAAAAGAGCCCATCAACCTGAAGCATGCCCATTTGATCTTGTAAAATTCCCCGGTTAACTTCCATTGCAGAATCAACACCTCCAAATGTGTACCTGTAGCCGTCTGGTGTAGTAATTACAAATTTGGTAAATAAAAAATGCAGATTCATCACCTTGTGTGGATTTGAGAATTTATCCAGGGTAAAAGGATATACGCCATCTGTTGGGTATCCGTCTGCAAATATTTCATGCTCAATATCAATTTTGAGATTGTCTTTGGATTTAACTTTCCAACCGTTTGGATCTTGCGGCCCTGCTTTTTCGGAGCGGAAAAAACTTCCGCTAATACCCCCCGGAAGGTTGAACATAAATTCATCCGGTTCAGAGTCAAGAATCAATCTCCGTGCTTGCTGCGCATTCGAACTACCGCTCCACAAGCTGGGGACAAATTCTGAACCTAAAAAAGAAGTCGTATTCCAGTTGTTATTGTCCAGTTGCTCTTTTGCACTATAGAAATAGCCGCGATCGAGTCTTTGATCAAATACTACATTACGCCTGTTGAAACGCTCATCTGGTAAATCATTGACTTTTCTCACAACTTGGTAGTCACCTGACAGATTCCAGTTTATGCCTACCCATCCAGCAGTTTCATTAACTTTTACGCCTCCACCGTTATAGCTCAATCCGATATTAAAATTCATATCATCACCCTGAGCGGTAAGTAAAGGGTGGTATAGTGTAGGAATTCCATTAAACATATCGACATTCACTTCATGTATCCGGTCAAAAGAAGCCACATTTGGGGCTTGGATTCTGCCGGGATGTGCTGTCAGTTTTTGATGATGGTTAAATGTACCGTCGGTTGAACTCATCGGAATTGTTTGTGCATATAGGCTCAAACCACTCAATGAAAGAACGGACAAACATAGCGTAGCCAGTATTTGCTTTTTTGTTGACATATATTAAAGTTTCAATTTTATAATTTCCAGCCCAAACGGATGATCCAGGGCGAGCTGATCTTTGTTTTATCGTTTAAAAAATTATAACCTACCAGCATCGTACCTTGCATTTTGCTGCTGACCCGGTAGCTTTTCATAACCCCCAAATAAGCCGCATCTTGTAGCAAACCCATAGCAGTCTTGATATTGCTGGCATTACCAAACTGCTCCATGTTTTGGGTATATGCCCGGTTCATGGGTCTTAAACTTTTCTCATAACCACCCTGCAGGCTGATGCCCCATACCAGTTTATGGTCCAGGAATACCCTGCCTATTACACCTTCATAGCTCAATCGTAAATGCTGCCAGTTACTCCCCAAGCCCAGGCTGCCATCCAGGCCTATACCTATGCTCAATGCTTTACTTTGCTGGTAGCTCAGGTTTAATCCCATTTGCAGCATTACCGGCCTTGTGCCGTCCGGGGAAGCTCTTTGGGTCTGGAAATTATACTGGGTTTCAAAGCGTTGCCAGAAAGGAATGCCCCGCATAGGATTCTTAAACCCCGAAGGCTTTTTCAGGCTATTCTTAGCTGCCTGTATACTGTTACGGCCTTCGTTTAGTTTTTGCTTGCCTTCATTAATGGTTTGTTTGGCCTGCCTGACTTGCTGCAAGGGTTTATCTAAAGCCCCGGTGTATTGCTTTAGTTGTTCACCGGCCTTTTGACTTAGGTTACCCAGTTGATCGCCAAACTGTTGCTGTAATTGTTCACCTACCTTAGATTTGGTCTGGTAGCCCATCGCTTCCAGCTCTGCTGCCGATTTACCAGCCAGGCTATTGCCTTTAGTGGGGTTCAATTGTTCTTCAAAGCCTTCAATACCCCGCAGGTAATCCAGGGCCTTTTCTTCTGCCACATCGGGTTCATCCAGCACACCCTTCCAATAGCTGACTTGCTGCTTGTATTGCAAACCGGTATTGTTCAACTTACTGCCATAGCTTTCCAGTTGGGTACCTTTGAGCAATCTTTCCAATGCACCGGTACGCGCGGCCACCTGCTGTTGCAGGTATTGTTGTAAGGCTGCTTTTTGTTGCAGAGCTGATAGATCGAACGTTTTACCTAAGGGATTATCAGCATACTTCCCGATGAAGTTTTGCAGCCCCTGCAAGGTATCCAGGACAGACTTTCCCCTGCGAGCATTCGAATGCAGCTTATGGATAAAAGCCGAATCTTTGGCCTGTAGTATCAGGCTATCCACACCCGGGCTTTTTATAGCCAGGTATAGCCGGTATTTTAAGGAATCGGTCTGTTGGAGTTTCGCTTTAATACGTGATTCCTGCTTTTTAAGTTTTTGCAGGAATGCTGTATTAGTGGTGGCCAGCTTGCGGTAATAGCGGTTGCTTTTTGAAATTTTCTTTTGAAATATAGTTTGCGCTGCCTGCTCTATTGCCAGGCTGTCGGATGGGAAGGAATCTTTAAATGAAGAAATACTATCGTTGGCCGACGTTGGATCTACGGCTGTTTGCGCAAATAAAAAATTACCAGCTGCAAAGCCGGGTATGATTATCATCCACAAAACTGTTAAGGTTCTTAATTTCAAGACATCGGTTTTTCAAAAATTTCAATACAATAGCAAGCTAAGGCCGAATTGATGATCAGCTGACTATTATTTTCAATTATGATAGGAAGTCACTTTTTCTATGCTACTTCAGGTCGGGCGACGCAAAGTGACTTCTAAATCTTATGTTACCCTGCTCATTATAATAGATGCGCATAGGAAAAAATAAGTTGGATGTTTCTACTTGTTAAAGATTTATAGAGAGATACAAAACTTTTTGTTAAGTATCTAGGGCAAATGTATAAGCCTTTTTTTAAATATCCTATAGGGGAATTCCCGTATTTTTTGCGTGAAGGATAGCCGTGGCATCCTTTTGTATGCCCAAAGCATACAAAAGATAAAACAGATAGCCTGGCCCGCATGGTCGAGTGCTAGGCTACAGCGCCAGGGAAGCGCAGGCAAGGGCACGCCCTATTATTAGCAAAATCACTCTTTTATCCCTAAAAGGTTCCTGCCTTAACTGTTGTTAGCGATACATTCTGAACTTTTTTAAAATATTTAAAAAAAAATTTGCAGATTTTTTTTGTGAATGCAGTGATTCCATGCTTGGGAACACTTGCTATACAAAAATTTGCTTTAATCAATGGTTATGTAATAATCTATATCTTATTCTAACCTTTTGTAGTTCCATCCCTCCTTATATTTTATCAGTTTTTAGACAATCCCAACCTTGGGTATCAGTGTCAAAAGACCTCTTCTTATCATGCCATCTTTGCATTGTAAACAGAATTTAAAACTAAAAATTCAACACATGCTTAGCAACATTACATGGACACAGTTTTTAGTCGTACTGATCGGCGTATTGGTATTGTACTACATCATTTATTTCATCCGCTTCCGCTTTAACGGTATGATGGAAAAATTAAATAAAAATAGTGAAGCCTACGAGCTTGACCTCCTTGAAGGAAGAGAGCAGGACGAGGAAACAAGAATGTTGGACGAACTAGAAATTATCATCAATCGCATTAAAACAGACGTATTGGATCAGGCAGGTAAATCGGCAACAAAGGATCAGTTATTTGCTGCATTGCCAGAAACCGTTGCAGGCTATGATGGGTTACATCAACCTGCCTACCGATACGCTCTAAATAACTATATCATTCAACAGGCAAATCAACAATGCGGGGTAATTATTGATGAAGAGGAACTAGAGGAGTTATGGCAAAATCTACCCCGTTAAATTTTCAGAACTTTTTTCGACTAATGAATATAAAACAGCGACACAGACTTATGGCTATTGTAGCAATAGCCGGTCTACTAATGGGTTCCTGCAAAAACGAATCGGCTTTGGATTTGCTGACCGAAAAACAGGAAGAGGTAACAGGTATCAATCAAGGTGTGGAAAAGGACGGTCAGCGGTGGCTTGTCTTCCAGGATATCAAGGAGTTTGAAAATACAATGGTTAAGCTTTCCGGCATGGACGGTAGTGAAGCTTTGTCGAAGTGGGCCCAACAAAATAAAGGATTTACATCCTGGGGCGCTATTGCTGCCCGTGATACACTTGAATCGAAAGTGTTACAGAAAATTGATCTGCCAGATCCATTAATGAGTGCCGTACTGAATAAAGACGGGCGCATTCAAATTGCGGATACGATTTATCAAATGGATATTCTTAAGGATAGCCCGGTACTCTATGCTTTTCCTTCAAGGTACGCAAATGACCTGATCAAAGGCAATATGCCTAGTGGAGTAAAGCAAGTCGTTACCCATAAAATCGGATTGACATTGATGCCATTTTTTCCAAAGTGGGAAGAAACGGGTCGCGTTGAAATACCAGGGCCATCCATAGAGGTATGTGATTACCCATCAAGTCCACTGATTCCCTGGTGGGGACAAAAAGGCGACCTGATCTACACTGCGGACAACGGTGCAGTACTTAGTAAAGATAATGGAAGGCAGGTTCGTGTGGATTACCACCGATGGCGTGTTGGATTTGTATTCTATAGCTCTGCCGGTGTCCGGGTAAAACTTCAGAAAGACACTAGGGTTGGCGGATGGATGTCAACTATAAAAATGAACAGTGTAGCTATACAGGCATGTAGTAATGGCGATGTTTTTATACCTGGACTATTGCCGGTTCCTTATCAGGCTCAGGTATCGGCATCAGCTACTAATACCAACAAACTTGAAAGGACGCTCAAATGGGCAGCGGCTCCGTTCCATGTGGAAGTACTTCCCCAGCATTTCAATTTCAAGTTTAGTGTAAACTATAAAGGACAACAGATAAACCGGTTTATCCGGGAATAGAATTTGGGGCGGGGTGTAAGTGTGCGTATGGATGTAGTGCTAAGGGAAAAGCTTACCCCTGCCCTTTATTAAAAAAATTCGGGAGCCGGAGGATTATGGTTGTGGTTTGATTAGGTGTGTTTGATTTATTGCCGGCTCCCTTCTTTTAAAGAATAAAAAGACAAAATAGAAAACAGACAGGAAATGGGGTGAGGATATTTGTGGAGATTGATTATTGTGCGTTTGAATATATCCCATCCCTCCTATCCATCCCTTTCCTGCTTTAAATCAAAGCAGATATGGAAAGGAAACATTTAAACCAGGCGATGGGCCTGTGTTTACGTTTGGGCTTAGTAGCCGCGTTTGTAATTACAGCAACCTTGATAACTTATGCCCAGAGCGGTGAAGCGGGAATACAGGCTGCGAACACAGAAGTAAGGAGATATTTCGGTGTAGGTACCCAGCTCATGTATGGCGTAGGTGCAATCCTCGGATTGATCGGTGCTGTAAAGGTTTATTCCAAATGGAATCAGGGCGACCAGGATACTTCGAAAGTCGCAGCATCATGGTTTGGAAGCTGCATTTTTCTTGTTGTCGTCGCTACAGTTATCCGTGGGTTCTTTGGTGTTTCATAATAAAATAAAATAGCAACATGTATCAGCAATTAAAGGAAAAGTTATGGTCATTTATTGTGCATAACAATCCTGATCTGATGTTCAATCTACAGGATGAGTATAAGGTCACGGAGTATTTGGAAACGAAAGTCAGTGCGGTCATGCCAAAGGTCATGAAGCTACTGGAGGAAGGTAAAGAGGGCTATGCGATACTGGAAATCTGTATGAATGAAATGACGGCGGAGTTAAAACCGTCACGGTACCATTATATAGCGGGGATCATAAAAGATGAATTTCCTGCTGACTATGCCCGACTGCGTGAAGCGGGGCAACTGAGCTATCAGACGGTACTGATCGTTGACAAGTGCAAAGAATCTTTTGACATTTTTAATTTCTGTGAGGAGAATAAAGCTGATCCTGTTTTAAAAGAAATGCTTCATGCGGAGATTTTACTTCATTTTGGGCCAGAAATATAGGAAAGCATTATGGCTAATAGCGTATATAAAGTTAATAAGGGAATCAACAAAAGCATTGAATTTAAGGGATTCAAAGCTCAATATATCTGGTATATGCTCATTGTTATCCTTTGCCTTCTTTTTGTTTTTGCTCTGCTATATTTCATAGGCATTAACCAGTATGTGTGCCTGCTCATCTGTGGTGGCTCCGGGGCTGTTTCGCTTCAGAAAATTTATGGTCTAAGTAAAAAGTACGGAGAACATGGATTATCTAAAATGATTGCAAGAAAAAGTGTACCCAAAGTACTGAAGTCAAATAGTCGAAACCTATTTATTAAAAAGAGTAATAGATATGGAAAAGGAAAAAGTAATGGTAACGATTGAATTTGAAGGAGGTGCATATTTTGTGGTTGACTTTAAAAATATGCACTTAAGAGACTTTGACAAAACAGGCAATATCATTGAGCTGAAAGATATGCGTGACACAGGAGACGGTTATGAATTCTTCTATGACCCTATTAAAATGAATATTGCCGAGGTCCCGGAGGGGTTTGTTCAGCAAGATACAGGGCCGTACGTGGTCAAGTTTGAATACTTGACAACGCTTCACCCTCAGGCTATGGCAACTGCTCATGGTATACCGGTCGAAATGTTAGCGAATAAAACGGACAGGGACTTTTTGGACGCTATTAGTAAAGAACAAAAACAGGAAACTTCAAAAAAGAGTGTGGGAGCAATTAAGCCATCGGTAAAGGAACGTCGTCGGCAAAAGAAACTGTAACAAGAAACAAGAGCAACATTCAATAAACTAAACAAGATGAAAGAAGACCCACGTTTTTTGGCTGGAAACCATATTTACCGAATTGATCCTTTTTTCGGCAATATAGCACAGGCAGGCAATGCGGACAATCGCATTGCTATACATCAGCTTCAGGAAAATAAGCATAGTTATAATCTGAGTATTGATACTATTACCGGAAAACTACTTTCGGGCAATCAGGGAGAGCAGGTAACAAACGTATTAATACCGAAGACTGTCCTTGATGAAGGATATTTCGAGTGCAGTAAGTATGCAGAGAATTTCAATTTGAAGTTATCGGAAAAATTTGGCATCCAGTTAGTGGATGACGCAGTACTGAAAAAAATGGAAGACCTGTATTTTCCATTACCGCAACATCAATTTCCTATTATAGAAAAAGATGGTTTCAAATTTGAAATTGATGTTTCATTAAATGAGATACGCAATGTCGATAACCCATTTATAAATATTGACCTGGACCGGCTAGAGATACAAAACGGTAAGTACGTTGCTTATATTTTTGATAACGGTAAACTTACTGAATGGGATCAGGGGAATGAAAAAAGGTTAGAAATAGATCAACTGGTTAAAATTGCACCTGATGATGTTTCAAAAGTTTACGGAATTCCAAAGGATCAATTACCCGAAAGAGATAAAGAATTACGCACTAACCCTGAATTCATTAAAGATCGTATCGACCGGGGAAAACTGCCGATCATACGTATTGTTGACGAAGATTATTATGTTGATACCAGGTTGTCTGAATTACGTTCGGCGAACAAACACTGGAAAGCGCTCGACTTAATTGAAAACGGCGCAGAAGCAACTGACGTTGATAACAAGCATGTTTACCTTTATGACTACCTCAACAGGCAAATAGTTTTAGGCTTTAATGGATTAACTGAAGTTCCCAAACACACCGCGTTCGTAGTTCTTCCTGATTTTGTAGCACTCGATCCGGTGGCCGCTGGCCGATCAATCTGTAATGATCCTTATGCATTCCTAGAAAAATATCCGTTACAACCCCGTATGGAAGCTCGGATTGTACCCATAGAAAAGACATATTTGGTAGAGCAGATCCGACGTAATAAAGAAAAAAAGCAGATTGTTGATAATTATAAAGCGAAGTTATATGGTGATAATCAAATAATGATAAAACCGGAAAATATGAGCAAAGTAATAAAACCGGGAAAGAAAAATAATAGAAATAACGGGTTGCCCTTTTAGGAGCGGTTTAAGATAAAAAGGAAATAGTGGAGTATGGAAAAGTGGTTGAAGGATTTATTTCCAATAATGGACGTGGAGCATGATTGCATCTTGTCGAAGCAGGGTGATATTACCATAGCTTATAAAGTTGAGCTAAAAGAAATATTCACTATGAGTAATGAAGAGTATGAAGCTTTTCATCAGACCTGGATCAAGGCAATGAAATTGCTGCCGAACCATTCCGTGTTACACAAACAGGATTGGTTTGTTGATAGTAAATATAAAGCTGATTTTTCAAAAGACGATATGTCTTTTTTGTCCAGAAGCAGTGAGCGTTTTTTCAATGAGCGACCCTTTCTTGATCATAAGTGCTATCTCTACCTGACGAAGAAAGCTAATGGCCGCAAACCGGGCAGCAGTATGTTCTCCAACCTGATCAGGCCACAACTCATCCCCTCACAGGCGTTAAACGCAAATCAACTACAGGACTTTTTAGATATCTGCGGACAGTTCAAACAGATCATGGAGGATTCCGGCTTTGTAAAGATGGAACGTGTCAGGGAAGATTCGATCTGGAGCTCGGGCAAGGAAATTGGCTTATTGGAGCAATATTGCTATTTAAACCCCGAACAAAACACAAAGATCATCCGGGATATTGAACTTGGCGAGAGGCTCCACATAGGGGGTAAACATTGTCAGCTTTATACCCTGGCTAATGCCGAAGAAATGCCCGCAATGTGCGGCAGCAGGATCAATTATGATAAATATTCGACGGACAGGACAAAATTCAGTATTGGTTTTGCAGCCACATTGGGGCAGCTTCTTTCTTGCAATCATATCTATAATCAATATGTGTTTGTCGAGGATGCACATGAGACCTTAAAAAAACTGGAAAGCAAAAGATTAAGATTACAATCTTTGTCGGCCTATAGCCGGGAGAATGCGATCAGCAGGGAAGCGACAAATGCATTCCTTAATGAAGCTATCTCAGAACAGCGCCTTCCGGTTAAGGCCCATTTCAATGTTCTGGTCTGGACAGATAATCCCGATGAGCAAAAGGATCTTAAAAACAAAGTATCCTCAGCTCTAGCACAAATGGATGCCACAGCCAAAGAAGAAACGGTCGGTGCGCCACAGATTTTTTGGAGCGGAATACCCGGAAATGCAGCGGACTTCCCGCTTAATGACACCTTTGATACCTTCGCGGAACAAGCTGCCTGCTTCTTTAATTTGGAAACTGGCTATCGAACCTCGCTCAGTCCAATCGGCATCAGGCTGGGTGACCGGTTAACAGGTAAACCAGTTCATGTAGACCTGGACCAAGAGCCCAAAGAACAGGGAATCATTGCCAATTTCAACGCCTTTATTTTATCAGGCTCCGGAGGCGGTAAAAGTTTCTTTACAAACCACCTTGTCCGTTCCTATTTTGAACAAGGCACCCATGTGGTTATTGTGGACATTGGGCATTCTTATGAATTGCTCTGTGAATTGTTAGGTGGTTATTACTTCACCTATGAGGAAAATAATCCGATAAAGTTCAACCCCTTTTATATTTCTGAAGGGGATTATCTGGATACAGAAAAAAAAGAAAGTATCAAGACGCTGTTATTGTCGCTATGGAAAAAGGAAAATGAAACCTATAACCGTTCAGACTATGTTGCCCTTTCCCAAGCCCTTACCCTGTATTTTGATAAGGTTGAACAGGACAGTTCCATCTTTCCCAGTTTTAATACTTTCTATCAATTTCTGAAAAATGATTTCCGGGAAGTGATGAAAAATGAAGGGGTTAAAGAAAAGGAGTTTGACCTCGACAATTTCCTATACGTCCTGAAACCGTATTTCAAGGGCGGCGAATTCGACTACCTTTTGAATGCAGAGGAAAATCTTGACCTCTTGCACCAGAAGTTCATAGTCTTTGAGTTAGACAATATAAAAAACCATGCCATCCTGCTCAGTACGGTGACCCTCATTATAGCAGAGCTTTTCGTTTCCAAGATGCGTAAGCTTAAAGGAATCCGCAAGATGATCGTTATAGAGGAGGCGTGGAAGGCCATCGCAAGAGAGGGAATGGCGGAATACATAAAATATTTGTACAAAACGGCCCGTAAATTTTTAGCGAAGACGGTAACTGTTACGCAAGAGATTGAGGATATCATCGGTTCAGAGATCATTAAGGAAGCCATTATCAACAACTCAGATTGCAAGGTTTTACTGGACCAGAGCAAGTATGTCAACAAATTTGACGATATCCAGGATATTCTTGGCATTACGGATAAACAGAAGGCTGAAATTCTTAGCATCAATAAGTCGCCAGAACCGGGAAGGAAATACAAAGATAACTGGATTTGCCTGGGTACCGACCATAGTAAGGTCTATCGACTAGAAACCTCGCTTGAAGAATACCTTATTTATACCTCGGAACAAAGGGAGAAAGTACAGGTGAAAGAATATATAAAGCGGTATGGCAATATTCACAAAGGTGTTGCAGCCCTGGCCGCAGAAATAAGATCAGGTAAGTTAAGAGCCGGAAGGGAATTAGAGGATAATAATCAAAAATAAAAGGAGGTACTATGAAACGGTTAAAACTAGCTATTGTCAGCCTTTTAATTCTGTTGGCTACAATCCTTCCCACCGGGCAGGCACATGCAGGAATTGTGGAGATCATTAAACAGGCTGTAGTGAAAGTGATAAAGGCGGCAGACCTTAAGATTCAGCGCCTACAGAACAAAACGATCTGGCTACAGGATGCCCAAAAAACGTTGGAGAACATTCTGTCAAAATTGAAACTGGAGGAGATTTCGGACTGGTCAGAAAAGCAAAAGGAACAGTACCGTATTTACTATGAGGAACTTTCCAAAGTAAAAACGCTTATCTCCTATTATCAGCGGATCAAAGATATTACGGCTAAACAGCTCAAATTGGTCGAAGCCTATAAAGTGGCATGGAGTAAATTTTCCTCCGATAAGCATTTTGGTGCAAAGGACTTGGAATATATGTCAAAGGTCTATGGCGGCATTCTCGATCAAAGCCTGGCTAACGTCGATCAGATCGCCATTATCATTAAATCTTTCAGTACACAGATGACTGACGGCGAGCGACTGGAGCTAATCAATAAAACGGCGGATGATGTGGATCGTAATTATGTTGACCTGCTACAGTTCAATAAACAGAATGTGGGTATATCCTTACAAAGAGCTAAAGATAAACAGGCTGTGGATTATGTAAAAAGCCTTTATGGTATTCAATAATTAAATAGGTTACTATGAAAAAGATATTGGTTTTTATGATCCTGCTACTTGCCTGCTTCCCTCCTGCTGTTCAGGCGCAGAATTTTAATGAATGGTTCCGGCAAAAAAAGACGCAAAAGGAATACCTGATGCAACAGATCACTGCCTTGCAGGTATATAAGGGCGCTTTAAAAAAAGGATACAAAATCGTCGGTGGCGGATTGAATGTCATTTCAGATTTGAAAGATGGAGAATTCAGCCTGCATAAAAATTACTTTGATGGCTTAAACAGGGTAAGTGCCTATGTAAAACAATACCCAAAGATCGAGCTGATCAGTAAATGCTATAAAAAGATTTATAAGCTAAACAATCAGTCTGAGGATGTGGTAAGCGCTTCCAAAACCTTTACCGCCAAGGAACTGGAAGCTATACGGTTGACCTGGGATAAAGTTTTGAACAATAGCCATGCATTGCTGAGTGAGTTGGAAAAGATCTGCAAGGATGGCAGCCTAGAAATGAGCGATATCCAACGGACAGAACATATAGACCGGATATACCTGGATATGGAATCCAACCTTTCTTTTGCCCATTCATTTTCTTTGGAAGTATTCACGGTAAAGCAAGGAAGAATGCAAGCAGGAAGCGATATACGGAGTATGCGGTCATTAAACGGTTTAAAATAATAGGTTATGAAAAAATACATTCTTTTTCCGGCCCTGCTTCTTATAATGATGATGCCGGTTTTCAAAGTAAATGCCCAGGCTGAAGAAACCGCCCAATTACTGCTCAATATTGAAAAATTGGCGCAATTCAAGGGTATCCTCAAACAGATGAAAGACGGTTATAAGATATTGGATGGTGGGTACAATACCGTCAAAGATATCAGCAAGGGGAATTTCAGTCTTCATAAAACCTTTTTGGATGGTTTAATGGAAGTTAGTCCAACGGTCAAAAACTATCGTAAGGTCCCTGAGATCATAAACGGCCAGATCAGGCTCGTCAAAATATCCAGAAATGCGCTATCAAGATTCCGGGATGACAAGCATTTCGATACAAAAGAAATCAATTATATAGGCAAGCTCTATGAAAATTTATTAGGGCAAAGCCTGAACAACCTTGATGAACTGGCCACTGTAGTTACAGCCGGTAAACTCCGCATGAGCGACGATGAGCGGTTAAAGGCCATTGACCGAATCCATAAAGACATGGAAGACAAACTTTCTTTTCTGAGTCGGTTCAATACTGATGTTGAGGTTTTGAGCCTGCAGAGGGCCAAGGAGAAAAGTGATATTGAATTTATCAAAAGATTACAGGGTGTAAACAAATAAACGATTAGTATATGAAAGTGTGGTGGAGGGTTGTCTTAATGGCAATAGTGGGGCTGGTATTGCCCAAATTAGCCGGGGCGCAAAGCCTGGCAGAAGATATAAATGGTTTGCATGGGGTTTTAGATACTCTGTATGAACAGATGATGCCTATGTGCGGCCAGTTGATCGGTGTTGGTAGTGGCCTGGCTGCTTTTGCTGCGCTCTTTTACATTGGTCATAGGGTATGGAAACATCTTGCAAATGCTGAGCCTATAGATTTTTATCCTTTGTTCCGGCCCTTTGTACTGGGGTTCTGTATTATCAATTTTTCGATGGTGTTGGGACTTATCAATGGTATCATGAAGCCTACAGTAACTGGGACTGCTGCTATGGTAAAGAACTCGAACCAAGCAATCGAAATATTATTACAGCAAAAGGAAGAAGCCTTAAAGAAAACCAATAAATGGCAGATTTATGTCGGGGCTGATGGTAGCGGAGATAGGGATAAATGGCTGAAATACCGCTATGGAATTGATTCAGATGATGAAGGCATGTTTGAATCTGTCGGAAACAGTATTGATTTTGCATTAGAAAAAGCCGGGTACAATTTCAGAAATTCAGTAAAGGAATGGATGAGCCAGATTCTGGAAATTTTATTTCAGGCGGCGTCTCTATGTATCAACACGCTAAGAACCTTCCAACTGATCGTACTGGCGATCCTGGGCCCACTTGTTTTCGGCTTAGCTGTATTCGACGGATTCCAGCATACACTTACCGTATGGTTGGCAAGGTATATCAATATCTTTTTATGGTTGCCGGTCGCCAATATCTTCGGGGCCGTTATTGCCAAAATACAAGAGCTAATGATCAAATTAGATATTAGCCAGATTGCAGAAGAAGGTGATACTATTTTCAGCTCTACAGATGTGGGTTATCTGATCTTTTTGATAATAGGTATAATAGGATATTTTACCGTTCCCTCCATAGCCAATTACATTGTTCATGCCGCTGGTGGTAGTGCGCTTCAACAGAAAGCTAGTTCTATGGTCGGTGCCGGTCTTTCAGGGGCCGGAACAGTTGCAGCAATGGGTGGCGGTATCGCTATGGCAGGCGCAAGCATGGCTGCTGACGCAATGGGTAATGCCGCTTCAAAAATGTCCGGAGATATGGCTTCACAAAATCAGTCTGCCCCATACCTAGAAGATAAATTAAAAGGCAAATAGGAGGCGCTATGTTTAAGAAAGCAAAAAATATAGATACATCGTTTCGGCAATTCCGCTTGTTTGCCTTTGTGATTGTCCTGGCAAGCGTGGTCACTTCCATTTTTACGGTTACCAAATGCTTCAACCTGGTGAGCAATATGAAGGATAAAATTTACGTGCTGGCGAATGATAAAGCCATCGAAGCCTTTGCAACGGATCGGAAGAATAATATTATCGTGGAAGCGAAAAGCCATATCAAGGCATTTCACCAGTTCTTTTTCACGCTTGACCCGGATGACGATGCGATCAGGAATGGAATTGAGAAAGCTTTGTACCTCGCTGATGGATCGGCAAAAAAAGTATATGACGACCTGAAAGAGAATAAATTCTATTCGGGAGTTATATCAGGTAATGTAAACCAGACTATCAGGATCGACAGTACTCAGGTTGATATTTCGGTATATCCTTACACCTTTCGCTGTTATGCCACCCAACAGATAGTAAGGCCGGCAACAATTACAACAAGGACTTTAATTACTACAGGAAGCCTTCGTGAGATCTCCAGGACGGATAACAATCCACATGGTTTCTTAATTGAACGGTGGACAACCCTGGATAACAGGGATATAAAAACAGATAACAGGCGATGAAAATATCCAGGAAAAATAAAAGTGAAGCTGTGCGTGAGTCGGTGATTCGGTCTATAGATAAGACATATCGGAGAACTCAAACAGGCTGGGTAAAACTGATGGAGCGATGTACTAAGAACCTTGACCGGCGTAAATGGACAATTGTTTTGGTCATCTATGTGATATGGGCAATTTGCTTATGTGCTTATATTATCCTTATCGCAATCAGGTAAATAATTACTAATAACATTAAATACAACAGAATCATGAAAGAAGTAGATGCATTGGAAAGGAAGAAAAAATTTCTGCTGGTATTGCCGGTAATCTGTGTGCCGTTTTTGATCCTTATGTTCTGGCTCATGGACGGCGGAAAAGGAACCAAAGTCATTGCGGCTGAAAATGCGGGGCTGAATACAAACCTACCAAATTCAGGTAGTGACAGCAATAAGCAAAACTCAAAACTTGATTATTACAATGAAGCGGAACAGGATTCGCTTCGCTGGCTTGAACTCATTCGGTCAGACCCCAATTACAGCCTTAATCACAGGGAATTAGGGGACAGTTTGTACGGTTATGGTTTAAACACTTCACTCAATCTTAATTCCGGCAATAAGAGTAATGAAGAAAAGGTTCTGGACCGCCTGGAACAGCTCAATGAAGAATTACGAAGACCTGCCCAAAACAGCGATGAATATAGTTACTCCACTCCTCTTCGCACTGGTTATAATTCTTCCTATGCGGCGCAACAAGACCTCGAACGATTGGAACAAATGATGCAGCGCATGAATGCCCCAGCCGAAGAAGACCAGGAAATGACCCAGCTCAATAACATGATGGATAAAATATTGGATATCCAACACCCGCAGCGAGTAAAGGAACGATCAGATGGTTATGCAGAAAAAAAGAACGGCCAGGTATTCGCAGTTCGTCCTAAAAAGCAAAAATTGAATGTTACGCTCATTGACAATAAATCAGCGATGGATTATGCTGATGAAGCTAACACAACAGTACCCAAACGTTCAAACAGGTTCTTTGGATTGGAAGATTTTACTGCCGATGAAATTGAGGAGAATGTAATTGAAGCAGTTGTGCATGAAGATCAGACTGTTTCTACAGGCTCGGTCATAAAATTTCGGCTTTCACGGGATGTTCAGGTAAATGGTGTCCTTATTCCAAAAGATCAATTCGTAACCGGAATTGCCTCTCTTCAGGGTGAGCGCCTGGAGGTTGATATTGAAAGTATCCGGTACGGTAATTCTATTTTTCCAGTAAAGCTCTCAGCTTATGATATGGACGGTCTGGCAGGTATTTATATTCCCGGAACGATCACCAGGGATGTGGTAAAACAAAATAGCGATCAAGCTTTACAAAGCATGAGCCTGATGGGGTTCGACCAAAGTATTGGTGCACAGGCAGCCTCAGCCGGTATCGAACTGGGAAAAAATCTATTCAGCAGAAAGATCAGGCTGATTAAAGTTAACCTAAAAGCTGGCTATAAGGTATTTCTTAAAGACAACAAACGAAAAGAGGAATAGGCAGCAACATTATTTTTTAAAACTAAAAAAAAAGAACAACATGAGACAATTCATATTCATAGCAGCAATTATAAGCGCTGTATTATTCGGGAGTAAAGTACAGGCACAATTCAAGGAAAGCAGAACTTTGGTTAAAGGAGTTATAGAGCCTTATCAACTAGCAGTTAGTCATGACAAAACAGTTAATCTGGTTTTTCCCTATTCTATCATTGATGTTAACCGGGGTAGTTCCGAAGTTTTGGCACAAAAGGCAGGAAATGTCGAAAATATCTTACAGCTTAAATGTGAAGACGAGAACTTTAAGCCCACCAACCTGACTGTTGTTACCGGCGAAGGGGCTTTATATTCATTTTTGCTTCATTTTGTCCCGACTCCACGTTTACTGAATCTAAAAGTAGCTGACCTGGAAATACCAATTCAGCAAATCGCGCAATTTGAAGGGGGCCTTAAATCACAGGCAAAATTGAAAGATGCTGCCCAGAGAATCGCCACAAAAAAAGAAATCCTCAATAAACTATCTGACAAAGGTAATGACATGGGCCTGCAGGTATTGGGGATCTATATTTCTGGTGATGTACTTTATTTTCAAATTAGGTTGGAGAACAATAGCCGCATCAATTATGATGTAGAGCAGTTCCGCTCCTACCTGACCGATAGCAAACAGGCCAAACGTACTGCTAAGCAGGAAACGCCGCTTACACCTTTATTTTCCCAAGGAAATGATAAACGTATTGAGGGCAACTCTTCCAATACTGTAGTGCTGGCGTTTGACAAATTTACCATACCCAATAAAAAACACATGGTTTTACAGGTAATGGAACAAAATGGCGGTCGCAACCTGGAACTGAAAATTAAGAACAAGGATATACTTAAGGCCAAATCAATCAATTAAATTAAATCCCTTTACCCATGAAGATTTATCAATCTGACTATAAGGAAATCATGAACTATATGGTAGATCAGCGTTGGCAAGGATATGAATTTGTAGCCTGTCCATTTTGGAATGGCCCCGTTTCCAAAGAAGAGCTTTTTATGTTTGACAATCGTTTAGATGCAATAGAATTCTGCGATGAACATTCTACAGATTCGGATCGGTTTAGCTATCTGCCAATCAGATCAGTTTATCGCAGTATGTCGGAAGCATTACAGGATGATAGTATTATGGTGGAAAAGGATGGTCTGGTCGATTTGTTAAGCATGGTAAATAAATACCATGAAAAATTAGAACAACGAATTACAAAAGACAATGAGACGGTGAATGAAACGGGGAAAACAATGGATATAAAGAATATCGAATTCCTTAAAAAAAAACTCGATGAAAAATTTGGGAGCAAGAGTATGCAACTGCCACCGCTAGACAAAAATTCTGATGAGGTAAAACTAACATTTGTTTCCCCAATAATTTCCAATCTTGATCCAGAGATAAATAAAGCTTTTTCGAAAGTAATAATTATAGTAAAACCAAAATCCAAAGAAGTAAAGGATAAGCATACCGCTCAATTGAAACGAAAAAGGTAGCTCTAGATAACAAGACAATAGCAATAAAATAAAGAACAATAAAATAAAGAATCATTTAAAAATTAAGGAGGATGTTATGAGTGCAAGTGAAAGATTAAAAAACTCACCAAAACTGAAAGAAAGGATGTTTTATGTTGGTTTTGGTGCAGTTCCCACAGAACATTTAGATGAGAAACTTAAGGAGGGGCATGAAGAATTTCAGCTCAAACACGATAAGAAGTTTGATAAGGATAGCACAAGATCAATTCTGCATTTTGAACAATCAAAAAACGATGCAAATACTTACTATTTCAACTCTTTCGATCTATTACTGAAAAAAGAAGGTGAGGAAAAAACTATTCAACAAAATTTCAGGACAACATTTGGTGAAAGCTACAAATTAGGCGAAGCCTATCGGATGCTGAGTGGTGGCGCCGTCCAGAAAAACTTTGTCAAAACAGATAGGGACGACCCAGATAACAGGTTAGAATATACAGCGTGGAGTTATATAGATTTCGACAATAAGGATAAGTATGGAAACTTTGTTATTGTTAAGGACCAAGATTATGATCTTAAAAAGAAATTAGCAGAATACCCATTCAAGGATCTTACCGATGATAAGATAAACTCCCTTAAAAAAGGTGAACAGGTCTTGCTAACGATGGAAACCTCAGGAGGTGACAAACAACTTTATGTAGAAGCAAATCCTAAAAAAGATTCTTTAAACTTTTACAATGAAGAGAAGAAGCTTGTAATTGTTAAGACCGCTGAAATGGAGGAAAGCGAAAAACAAACTAATAGTCAAACCCAGGATCTAAATCAAGGGCAAATTACTCCGGACAATGAAGCCAAGTCAATAAATAACAATGTTGAAAATACAGTTGCTGCTCCTGATAAGAATGAACAAAATAACGATCAGGCTAAATCGCAAAAGCAAGGAGAAGCGCCAGAAGCAAAAAATTCCAAAACACAAAAAAATACTACCGGAAAGAAGGTTATCAAATCCGAGAACTACGGCAAAGCTACTCGGCAATCAAAGCGTATATAGTGTTATTGTCATTTACTTATTTATTTGTAATATAACTTATTATGGTCAATAGAATAATTAAATGGTGGAAGGATGTAATGGATTGGAAGGAGCGATGGGAAAAGCTCCTTCCTTCCAATTACATCAATGGACGTGCTTTCAGAAAGGCGGAATTGAGGAAATTGGAAAAGATCATGGAATATCCTAAAGCCAAGCTGAATGAAGAGGAAAAGCTGGGCCAAAAGGTACTTTACCAGCAGCAATATAGAGAACTTGAAAAATCTCTTTATCCAAATCCATTAGTCCGATTTGCAAGAAATGCGGGAAAGCTTGCATTGACCACGCTTAAATGGACTTTTAATAAAATTAAAGGGCCTTCCCCTAATCATAATAGAAATCAAATTTCCAACAATATTAGAAAACCGGTCACAGATTCGGAGATTAGGGAATTTTTGAAAAAAAGCTTGGCAACCACAAAAAAGGCCAATAGTAGTAAGCAAAACGTAAAAGAAGGAACTACTGTTTTGAATAGTAATAAGGTAACAGGCAACAAGCAAAAGAAGACAGGTGTTGTTGTTCCTTTTAAGGCTTCAAAGTCAGTTCAGAAGGGAATTTCACGATGAGCAATGAACAAGTTAGACATAATTAAAGACTTCTTCGACCGGGTAAAAAATGATCCGGTTATTGATCCTGTGCATATTTCTCTTTACATGACCTTATTTCATTTGTTGGAGCCAGGATCTGAGTTTGTCTATATTGAAAGACAAGAGACCATGTACCTGAGTAAAATTGCGAGCCCATATACATATTTCAAGAAGCTAAAGGAACTCAATGAAAGAGGTCTGATTGAATATTACCCATCGAGGAAAAAGTGTCGTTTGACACGTGTGAGTTTAAGAAAGGAGGAGAAAGATGGACAACCAAAGAGTAATAACATTACAGGATTTACTTGATGTTAAGGCAGAACTGATCAAAGAGATCAGGTCAATCGGGATAGCTAACACACCACCTAGAAAATGGCTTAAGTCTTCTGAAGTTCGGAAACTTTTAGGGCTTTCAGCGACAAAGCTTCAAGCCATGCGTAATAAGGATGAAATACCCTTCACCCGCCTTGGTGGTGTTATTTATTACCTGGAAGAAGCAGTACATCAAAGATTAGAATCAAACAGTAATATCAATGTTAAAAAATAAAAACAAAGGTCTGGGGACTCAAATTCCGCCAGACCTTTTTCTTGTTGAAATATATTTTTTAGCCAATTCCTCAACAAAAGAAGCGGCTCATTTGTTCTATAATTTTTACAAGGATAATAACTGGAGAAATAACAGAAACATTATTATAAAAAACTGGAAGGTGCTTGCCTGGCAGTGGATATATTATTCTAAATAATTGGAGATAATCTAAATCCTATTTGTATGGGAGTGTAGGGAGTGTAACACGAACTGTTTCATAAGATTAAAACTTTAAAACCTCTTTATAGTTTGAACCTATCCCCAAATCCAATATAAAGTCAGATAAAGTCAAACCCAGTTATGCATTGGCATTCGTCATTTTTAAACTTGGCCGATATTTCACATATTAAGGCACATAACTCAAAATTTTTCACTTGGCTTGGTAAAAAATAATATAATTTAAGCATCCAGATCTGGAAATTTTATATTTCTATATCGTTCATCGTATGTATTAAGATCTAAACGCATTTGTGATTGCAGCTGCACTAATAATTCGGATTGAAATTCAACTTCTTTTTCAAGTATTTGATTCCAATATTCAGGTTCTTCAGAGAAATTTTCGTAATGGTCTAACGTATTAATGATATCTAGGTACATTTCGACTAAACTGTCTTTTCGGGTGTTTTCAGTTACTGAATTTTCAAAAGCATTTAAAATGAAAATGGTGACTTGCTCCATTTCTTCATAGTCATCTGCATATTCGTCTACCTCAGCAGTACATTTTTCAATAATTTCCTTGTAGCTTGTTGCAGAATCATCAAGAATATCTTCAATGAGTTTTTTCTTGTTGATCGGTGATTTGATGTAACCCTCGATCACTTCTTGCCAGTGAGGTAATTTAAAGTAGAAGCCCAGAGCCAATATTTTTAATTGCTTGATCTGATCAATAGAAAGCTTTTCAAAACCTTTTTGTAGACTTTCTGTATGTTTTTTGATGTGTTTAACGATCTCCATAAATCTACAGCCTTTTAAACTTGCCGGTATTTGCTAAAACGTAGGTCTCGTCCCTGAAAATTGGTTTTACCTCCATCCTGTTGGAACTTGTTACTGTTATTTTGTTTTTCTCTATTTTGCTTGTCTTACCGAATGCGGATTCCGCGATCTCATCATAAGCAATTTCCAGTTGGTCGATGATGTTGAATTCCTTATCTATTGTGATCAATGTGCTGAATAGTTCATGCTCACCGCCTTGATAGCTAACTACTACAGAAGTAAAGTTCTCTGAGAAGGGTATTTTATAGTTTAACCTGAATTTTGTAGCATCTTTTCGCCTGGGATCAAACTTGATGCGTTTCAGAAAACCTTTGTCAGGTATTCCGGATTCTTCAAAATTATCAAAGCTTGTACTGTCCGTTATTGGCAAATTCCGTGTCGGAAGTTTTGTTAACGACTCTTGATCAGCGCTGGGAGACGCTTCGGTTGATGCATTTTTAGTGTTTTGTGCTATAAGGTTTTCCCTGGTTGTCTGTTTTTCCGTCGTTTTCTTTTCAGTTTTGCTATTGCAGGCCGTGAAAAGAAATACTGTTAACAGCAATAGTTTGGATAATTTTTTCATTCTGTCTTTTTTAAGATCAATTGTTGTGGCGTTCTTTCTATACTGAACGATTTTTCTAGCCTATGCTGACCTGTATAATCACTGTAATAACCTGATGATTGGTTTTCTACCTTTATCGAATTCAACTTTTTTCTTGTCACCCGACTTTTTGTTGTAATAAATGATCTCGGTTAATATCCTTTTACTTTTATATTGCTCTATATTGAAATTTCTATCATCAACCTAGTAATGAATCGAACTTAAATTTCTGTTCTTCTTATAATATTGGTATGTAATCGGGTTATTAATTAATGACTTAATTAAGATAATTGAAATTTATTAGATAATCTTACAGCAAAGTTTTTGCCAAAATTTGGTGTTTATATACGGCATCCCAGATTAATAATGGGGTCACCAACAGATATCGAAATGATAAATAAAGGACAGAGTCAACACTATTTTTAACAATTAGCAATTTTTAGAAATGTTTGGTATACTACTAAATAGCAATTATCTTTGTTTCATAGTTAACGTATTAACTAAAATAGTTCATTTGAAATCATTTGATATGGTGTCCAAAATGGTGTCCATCTCTTTAAGTGAAAACATAACTCACTGAATATCAAAGCATACGCGCAAAGGTATAGGGTCCCAGCGGGATCACAAATAGCGCACTAAGGTGCGCTATTTTCGTTTTTGGTTTAAGCTATATTTTTTTTCTGCTCCACAAGTTTTGCATTTAATCTAAAAGTCACTTATTGTGCACACATACCACCATCGATGACCTGAGTGGTTCCGGTAATAAATTGACTGTCGTCACTGGCAAGAAATACAACCAGTTTTGCGATTTCAATGGGTTCTGCATAACGTCCTAATGGAATAGCGGCCTCAAACTGGTGTTTTACCTCTTCTGCATGACCGGCCGATGCTCCTTCTTCTATAGAACGCATCATGCGGTTATTAACAGGTGAAGGGTGTACTGTATTGACCCTTATCTTCCTTACTGCAGCTTCAAGAGCAGTAGCCCGCATAATGCCCATTACCGCATGCTTGCTGGCCACATATGCACTAAGACCCGGAAAGCCTAACAATCCTGCTACAGAGGAGGTCATGATGATGCTACCTCCATCTCTCATTTGAGGTAATACATATTTATTGCCCAGCCATACTCCTTTTATGTTTACTGCCACTATTTTATCAAAAATATCTTCAGGATAATCAACAAGCGGCCTTACCACACCTTCTATACCGGCATTGTTAAAAAATACATCAATCTTTCCGAACAGCTTTACTGTTTCATCCGTATAATGTTTTACTTCAATAGCCTTGGAAACATCCGCCACACAGTACTTTACATGCTCACTATCCAATTCTTTGACGGCTGCCTGCAACGCTGCTTCCGAAAGATCTACAAGCATTACTTTTGCGCCCTCTTCCAAAAAAAGCTGGGCGGTAATTTTACCTATGCTGCCGGAACCCCCGGTTATAATAGCTACTTTGTTTGCTAATTTTTTCATCACTTTTATATTTAAAATTGTTTGATAAGGAAGCTCTTTCGCTGTCCCTCTAAGGGATATGATTAGAAGGCAGATGTGATTTGCTAAGGGCTGATCTTTTTTTACTTATGATCAAGTTCAATGCCAGGTGCTACAGTGAGCCAATATTTCTTGATCTTATCGTGAGCAACCGGCGTAGACTGATCCTGGTATACAGGACAGGGCGTATGCCTTCAATGTACTACCGGCTTCAGGTACTGCTTTGTGCAGCTTCTTCACAGCTTTGGGAAGAATTAGCCACAGTCTCGATTCCTTTGATTATTGAAATAAAGTTGAATTTCTTGGTGTTATATGACTATTACAGAAACAATAATTTTCAAACCGGATAGCTTTTTAAAGAGCTAGGGTGGGGCTCCTATGAATATATCGTAGAGTTGCCACAGCATTGCAGCTATGGCTTTACGGATCCAGGCGTTGCCGGCCCAAATGGCAGAAACCAACGCGGCCCACACGAGGAAGTCCAATATAGATTTTTCTTTTTTCAGTATGGGTATATCCAGCATTTCGTGAAATTTTTACCGGTTGTTAAATAGCTTCTTTGCAGTGTAAAAGTAGATTGGAATAAAACGTATTTCAATGAGCGTCGTCATGAGATAACATGATTATCCAGGTAGATATATCATTTCGATAGCTGACGACAGTCATTGTATAATGGAAGAGCAGCGGGTATGTTTGCAGAAAAAACATGAAAAAGGTTTTAGTTGTATTTGACGGTGCCCATTTTCCAAGCGCGACACTGGACTTTGCATTTGAGATGAATAATAAGGAGCCTATCCTGCTTACAGGCTTATTCCTTCCTTCCATAGACTATGCAGCGGCCATGAGTTATTTCTATTATGGTACTGCTTTAGCTCCGCTATATCTTGAGGAGTACGAGTATGATGCCGTAGCTATCCGGAAAAACATCGAGCAATTCGAGCGCCTGTGCAATCAGAATAATATCCGGTACAAAGTACACAACAATACACTCAAAAAAATTGTAAAAGAGCTGCAACACGAGACCAGGTATGCGGACCTTTTAATCCTTAGTAGTACACACTTCTATGAGAACCTCGGGGCTATGATGCAAGAAGACTATATGGATGATACGCTGCATCAAACGGAATGCCCGATTGTTTTGCTCCCGGGAGCCTATACCCAACCAGCAAGTATTGTATTTGCTTATGATGGCAGCGCTGCCTCGATGCATGCCATCAAGCAGTTTATCTATCTTTTCCCGCAGTGGACCGACCTCGAAACATTGATTATCTATGCCGGTGACGGCCCGGAAGATATTCCTTCCCTCCCCCTGATAAAGGAGTATGCCGCCCAACATTTCAGTAAACTGGCTTACTACAAGCTGGATGCCGACCCGAAGAAATATTTCACTACCTGGATCGGGAACAAGAGTTCATCGCTGGTGGTGAGTGGCGCTTATGGTCGTTCTGCATTTTCAGAGTTGTTTCGCAGAAATTTCCTGAAAGATGTGGTAAAGGAACATCTGATGCCTTTGTTTATTGCTCACCCTTAAAAGAATCTTCATGAATAAGTGCTTATTAGCCCTGAACCCGGAGACGGCCGGGCAGAAAGTCCTGGATTTTGCCTGTTGCAACAGCAAGCCCGCCGACGGGATAATGCTAATAGAATGGCTGAGGGTGTACTATAAGCAGCTACAATACGCTTTCTTTCATGGAGACCCTGTGAACAATCTTTTAAAATATTTGATTACCCGGAACGATGCTTTTGTGGTATTGGGCACACCCAATCGTAATTCAATATTGCGCTTCCTCCTCAGCGGAGCAATACTATCAGGCTCGAAGAAGTTATTTAACCCCATATTCATTGTACATAATTAATCTTTTAACTCATGAAAAAAATCATTGTGGCCATTGATGGCCTGAATTACAAATCCTCTGTGATAGAACTGGCGATTTCGTGGGCTATACATACCAACAGCCACCTTGTAGGTGTATTCCTGCATGACAAAACATACCGGAGTTATCCAATTTATGATAGTGATAAAGGTGCGCTTTTAAGTGATGAGAGTATTGAAAAAGGCGCGGCTCATGACGACCAGCTCCGCACAGATGCCATAGCGAAATTCAAAGAGGCATGTAGCCTCCAAAAAATAACATATACGGTAAGGATAGATAAAAATATAGCCCTCCGGGAATTGGTTCACGAAAGCCTCTACGCCGACTTGCTTGTGATCAATTCCGGCGAGCACTTTAATCACTATCCAACTATTTCCAGGCCTTCCGCTTTTGTAAAGGAATTATTGGAATCTGTGCAATGCCCGGTTCTATTGGTGCCGGATAAAGTGCAACCTGTAAATAAAGCCGTTCTGCTATATGATGGAAGCCAGTCCTCGGTCATAGCTATTAAAAGGTTCTGCGACCAGGCCACGCGGTACAGCCCATCACTCGCTGCCATAGAGGTGCTTACTATTAAAGGTGCCGGGACATCGCTCCATCTCAAAGACTATAAACTCATCAAGGAGTACCTTAAACGTCATTTTCCTAAAGCGAAATTTAGTGTCCTTGCCGGAGAGCCTAGAAAAAAAATCGCTGCGGTACTGAAAAAAGAGCAGAGTAGTACCGTAGCTGTTTTAGGGGCCTATCAACGGGGAGTTGTGTCCCGCTGGTTTCGGCCAAGTATGGCGGATATCTTACTGAGCATGGTCAAGTTGCCTCTGTTCATCGCGCACACTATGTAAATGTTGTAACAAAAAAAATGAGGCGTGTTGGTTAAGTTTGAGCAATTTCTTTTTGATAAAATAGCAGCTGGATAACATTGTCATCCGGTAGGCCATTGTCATTCTAATCTTGAGGCAATGGCATCCTGTGTTTCTTGCCCTGTTGCCCTGTTTCTGTAAAGCCCGGATATCGCTGTCCTTTGTTATGTAATATAAATGCTGCCCGATTGACGCGCCACCTCTACGCTCAAGCTCAATTTAAGAAAGAACGCTGCCTCCCCCTTTTGCTATTGTTCTTTCGGGGCTGATAGCTATTCTTTCCCTGGACTGACGCCTGTTCATATCCTCAACAGGCTGCGATGCTTGCGCTTGTTGAGCTGGCTGCGATGTGGATTTTTTAGCATAACAATTTAAGGTACGGATAATGCATCCTGAACCCGGATTCGATATTTTGAAAAGGTGCTCTTCTGTTATATTTAAGCATATAAGGCTATGTATTGATTGTTCCTAAAAAAGTACCAGGCAAGTTGCCACAGGGAATGACGATAATGATAACAGGGCTTTGTTGATACCTTCCTGTATGGCTGCGCGCTGTAGGACCTTTTCTGCAAGGGCAAACATAAAAACAACCCGGAATATTTTTCTCTCCACCTACTCTTTGAATTTATCCGGGGCTTAGGTTGCTGCACTTCGTTAGATTAGGCGTAACCATATTGAGCTGAACCCTTGTAAAAGGTAGTTCCTAATATTACGACAATGTGTATGGGGTGGAGAAGGGTGAGGGCACTGGATTTTACAGGGATTACCGCTAGGATGGCGGCATTATGGATGCTGCCAACAGGGGCTCCACAGTTCAACTAGTTTATGGCCGGGGTCTTGGTGCCGATCTCCAAAAATGGCTCATAAGAAATTGAGGAACAGGGGGAAAAGTTTGGTCGCAAGATTTTTATAAAGCGAAAAATAACGTATCTTCAATGTTCTTTAAGGTTAAACTAGATTCCACAATGCAAAAGGAAACCAGCATAAGCTTTAATGCTTTATTCGACAATGCTTCCATCGGGATACTTGTTGCCGACGATTCAGGAAAAATTGTTTTGGCTAATCCTTTTCTTATTCACCAGTTTGGATACGCTGATGCAGAAATTTTAGGAGCACCTATAGAAAAACTTATCCCCTCCCGTTTTCATACCAAACACAAGCAACATGTAAAACAGTATAACGAGCATCCCAGAAACCGCCCTATGGGTACGGGTATGGACCTTTTTGCCTTAAGGAAAGACGGAAGTGAATTTCCGGTGGAAGTTAGCCTGGGTAACTATGAGACAGAGCAGGGGAAGTTTGTGATCGCGTTTCTGAGTGACATCTCTATGCGGAAGGATGCAGAGCGGGCTCTCGTACAATTGAATGAAGAGCTGGAAAAAAGGATTGATGAACGCACGTATTCTCTTACCAGCACTGTGAAACAACTGGCACAATTAATTACTGAAACGGAGGCCAAAGATTTGGAACTCATCAGGGTTAACAGCTTTTTGAATAATATATGGAACCATGCCGAGGTTATCATATTTGTTACTGACAAAGATGGCTGGATAAAGATGTTTAATCCTACGGCAGAAAAACAATTGGGCTACACTGCCAATGAGGTAATTGATATCCATAAGCCTGTTTTGTTTCACGATGAAGAAGAAATAGAGCATATAGCCTGCGAACTTTCCGGGCAATTAAATTCAGAGGTGTTGCCAGGGTTTAGTGCGCTAAAAATAAAGGCTGATATCGGGTTGCCTAATGAGCATGAGGTAACCTATATAAAGAAGGACAGCAACAGGTTTTGTGTTTCCCTTACCATAACAGGTATGCGCGATAGCCAAGGTGTCATCAGCGGCTATTTAGGCATTGCTACAGATATTTCGGAACGTAAAAAAGCCGACGCGGACCTGAGGCTTGCACTGGAAAAGGAAAAAGAACTGAGCGAATTAAAATCACGATTTGTTTCCATGGCCTCACATGAATTTCGCACCCCGCTGAGTACGGTCCTATCCTCTGCCTACCTGATATCCCAATATAAGAGTGAAGCAGATCATTCCAGGCGGGAAAAGCATGTACAGCGAATCATTTCATCTGTAAATACCCTTACCGATATATTAAACGACTTTTTATCTGTGGGTAAGATAGAGGAAGGTAAGGTGCTGGTACGCTATAGCGCATTCAATATCCGGGAAAAATTACAAGAGGTGATCTCTGAATTACAGGTCCTGTTAAAAAGAGGCCAGAAGATAAATTACGTTCACCAGGGAGCAGAAGTAGTAACATTAGATGCAAGTTTACTAAAGCATATTGTAATAAACCTGCTGTCTAATGCTGTGAAATTTTCTGGCGAGGAAACGACTATTGAGCTATACACGGCAACCGACCAGGACTTAATTACCCTTTCGGTATCCGATTCTGGAGTAGGCATTTCAGAAGAAGACCAGCAGCACCTTTCTGAACGGTTTTTCCGGGGCACTAATGTCACCCATATCCAGGGCACAGGCCTGGGCTTACATATAGTAGATAAATATGTGCAGATGATGAAAGGGCGTATGTCCTGCAAGAGTTTGCTCAACCAGGGTACAACATTTGAAATAAAGTTTAATGAAGCTATAATATGAAAAAGATATTGCTCATAGAGGACAATACTGAGATCAGGGAGAATATGGCGGAAATATTAGAACTGGCAGGATATGATGTGGTAGCCGCTGAAAACGGGAAATCAGGTATTTCCCTGGCGCTTAATGCCAAGCCGGACCTGATTCTTTGCGACATAATGATGCCGGTCCTGGATGGTTACGGCGTATTACACATGCTGCAGAAAAATCCGGAGCTGCAAACCATTCCATTCATATTCCTTACAGCTAAGTCTGAACAAACGGAAATCAGGAAAGGGATGGGAATGGGTGCAGATGACTACATAACAAAGCCTTTTGATACTACTGAAGTGCTTAACTCTATTGAAGCGAGGCTACATAAGGCAGAGCTATTAAAACGACCGCTATCAAACGATTTACAGGGTGTCAATGAGCTTATCAGCATTGCAACAGGAGAGGACTATTTGCTGGAGCTTAAAGAGGGGCGCAATACCAACCGGTACAAAAAGAAACAGGTTATCTATACCGAGGGCAACCATCCTTCCCGGTTATTTTATATCACAAAAGGAAAGGTGAAAACTTATTTAAGGAATGATGACGGGAAAGAGCTGATCATAGGTCTTTTTAATGAAGGCGAGTTTCTCGGGTACAGGGCATTGATGGAAAACGGTGTTTATAAAGATACGGCAGAAGCGTTGGAGGAGACCGAACTGGCCGTCATTCCACGTTCAGAGTTCGAGCAGTTGCTGGGGGCCAATCCGGCAGTAATGAAGCGGTTTATAGGCATACTTGCCCGTAATATATACGAAAAAGAAGAACAATTATTAGCACTTGCCTACAATTCCCTGAGAAAAAAAGTGGCAGATACACTTGTTACCTTACACCGTAAATACAACCCGCAAAACAACAGCGATTTCCTGATCGATATGTCCAGGGAAAATCTTGCGGCAATAGCCGGTGTAGCGAAGGAATCATTGATAAGAATGTTGAGCGAACTAAAGGATGAACGGATATTGGAACTTGAGGGCAGTCGCATAAGAATTATTAATTACCCCAGGCTTGAGCAGATGCACAACTAGCTACCCGTGCTGAGTATAAAATCAAAGAATATTTTCTTGAGTTGTTGAAACTCCAGGACAATTTTTTTCAGGTCACTTTTTAAAAGAAGAAACAGTTCTGTTCCTGCTTTGGTCATTCCTTTTGTATCCAGCATATCACGCAGGCTTAAGATATCCTGCCTGAACAAGTCCAGTACCTGGTCCTTTTCAATAAATCTTTGCTGAAAATATTCTGCCTGGTCCATGAATGAAGAAAGATCTTTGTGGTGTAAGGCTTCCGAAAGTTTGTCTTTCAATCGGCTGTTTTCCAGCTTTAAATCCTTAATCATAAGTTGCCATTTTTCAACCGCTCCGAGGCAGTATAATACCATTGCCTTATCTGTGTCCATAACAAATCTTCGATTTACTTTCTGCGTTATCGGAGTTGATATATATCATCATAAAATACCGCCCGCCCGGAATCGACTGCGGCCGTAACATAAACAACAAACACCGGAACCGCCTGTTGAAGGGGTAAATGTACCGGCCTTTGGTTTTTAAGGCAGGCTGCAAGAAATTGGCTATCCAGCTGTTCTGTCAGCAAGTAGTTAGCGAGCGCCACCGGCTGCTCCAAACGAATACAGCCATGGCTAAAATATCTTTTTGATGCTGCAAAAGCAGACTTCAGATTGGTATCATGCAGGTAAACGCTATAAGGACTGGTGAGGTTAAATTTAATAATGCCAAGGGCATTATCGCAACCTGTTGACTGGCGGAAGCGATAGGGAAAATGCTTTGCATTATAAGCCGACCATTGAACCGTATTCGGATTAACAACCTTGCCCTTTTTATCAACCACCTGCAGGTTAAGCAGTTCAAGTACTCCTACAGACACTTTTACTGCCGGCAATATTTCCTTTACCGCTATGCTGTGTGGCACGTTCCAGTAAGGATAAAGAATAACCTCGTTGCAACGGGCAGCAAACCTGGGGGTTGGTGTATTGGGTTTGCCGGCTACTATTTTCATCTCCAACAGGACACTGTCCTTTTCTATATACCGTAAAGCGGCGGAGGCTATATTAATAACGATGTACTTTTCAAACTGGAAGTGATGTAGCCACCGGTAACAATTTAAAGCCGTTTTTAATCTTGAGCAGTTTTCGGTTGAATTGCCAGCAAGTTCCCGTATCAACGCTTTCGATAGTTGCAGGTATTCTTCAGTTGCAGGTTCCAGTCTTTTTACTACCTGCTCCAGCGATTGCTTATTTTTTACCGCCCCCAGTAGTTCAAGCAGCAATAAGTTATCCTTACTTTTGGCACCTGATGAAAATTCATCATAACGCATCATTTTTTCGATACCGTAACCGGTTTGTATATCCTTCAGGTAGGAAATGGCCACATCTGTATAGAGGTAATCGTACAATAGCTTCTTATCGGCAGGAAAAGCGTCTTCCAGCAAATAGGACTTTAGGGGTTCATAAGCGTAACTATATTTATTCAATCCCTTTTCCTCGCAATGGTCCAGCAGTGAAATCAGTTGCCGACGTAAGTTGAGGGCTTCCGCATCATTGGTAAACCAAAAAGCCCTTCCTGCTCTTTTCTGGTAAAAAGAATGGACCAACGCCGGATGGGACAATTCTTTATTCAGGTTGTCTTCAGCATATACTGTGCCGAATGCCAGCATCAGTAAAGCCAGTAATCCAATAGCTCTGCGCACCAGCAATAAGAAAATTGCCGTTGGGGAATGATGGCTTATACATTTGTAACTAAGTTCTATTGCTTTCATCATAAAGATTTCATGTAAATCTATCGCGTCTTGTAGCGGCATTCAATGATGTTGGTCATACCGCAATTTAATACTGATTAACTCTTCGGCACCGATGCTATTTTACAATTTCAGAGTACGATATAGCAGCTCATTAACGTGATGTGTTTAAGAGGTATACCTCCCGGATTTTCAGGATTACTATATCAAATGTGGATATGCCTGTCTTTCGGGACAGGCATAATAAGGACAAGCTGATCCGGGTTTAGGAAATTTCCATTTCATCCTTAACATTGACCACGCCGGGCGAGGCCCATGCAGCTCTTGCTACCAGGTTTCTTTCATGCCATGAACCCACCTTACCTTTCAGGACAACTGTATGTCCTGTCGTAGTTACTATCACTTTATCGCATTCAATAGCTGCATTTCTTTCCAGCGCCCGTTTAATATTATCTTTGACGAGCAGCTTGTTGACGGCAGGTTTTACCGAGATGAGGTTAGATATACCCCGGATGCCGCGAAGTAAATGCACTGAGTTGTATGCAGCTTCCTTTTGGTACTGCCACTCAACATTTCCTTCTAATGTTACCCAGGCGTTTTCCACTTTTACTTTTACCTTTTCATCCGGTACCATTGTGTTCCAGCTGAAGGCATCTACAATAGCCGTAGCGATTTCTGTATCATTGCTGTTATCTTCAGGGGAAAGATCTATGGTAATATCTACCGCCACTGCCTTGACATCCCTGACCCTTTTTGCTGCCAGCTCAGCTTGCCGCTTTTTCATATAATTGTTTACGTTGCCGGAGAGGGTTACTACTCCGTCCTTTACTGCCACACCTATTTCCGCGGTATTCAGTATCGGTTCCCAAAGCAATTCGGCAATTACGTCTTCCTGAATTTTTTTATCAGTTTTCATAAAATGGGATTTAACTTATACGAGAATTTTATCAACCTGGTTAATTTATTTTATTTCAATCTTTTTTTCGGCGGTTGTATCCTCTGCATGATTCTTAGGAATGTTGAGGGTTAAAATGCCGCCATCATAACTCGCCTCTATACTATCCGGATCGGTGTCTACAGGTAAGGTAAGTGATCGGGAGAAACTGGAATAGCTATACTCTTTGCGCCGGTACTTAGCCTTCTCTTCTTCCTTTTCCTTTTCCGAGGTAGCGCTGATGGTGAGCACGTTGTTGGCAACTTTGATGTCGAAGTCTGCTTTTCTGAGGCCAGGAGCGGCTACCGTCACCTTGTAATGGTCTTTCTCGTCAGAGATATTTAGGGCTGGTACTGTTGCCCGATGAACCACTCCGTTTTTGCGGAACCAGTCATTCCAGGGAGCATAGAAATCCTCAACGGTTTCGGGGAAGATTTCATTCAGGTTGATCAATGAGTGCTTTGACATAATCGTGTCGTTTTTTAAAAGTTGTATAAATGAATTGATTATTGTTTTGGAACTACTAATAGCGCTTTAGTAAATCAAAGATAGCATCGCCAAACACCTTGTTTCAATGACGCTGCTCAATGAAGGTGATGATGTTTGGTAGTTATTCAGGAAGCCGGTCGGCTTCCGCCTTCAATATATTAGTAATGCCATTCAGTAAAGCATCGGCATTGAAAGAGATACTATCTATATGCCCGGCGACCAGGAAAGCTGCAAAATCCGGATCATCGCTTGGCGCCTGGCCACATAAGCCAACCTTTTTATTTAATTTTTTAGCCTTGCGTATCATTTCTGAGATCATCTGCAGCGCTGCGGGATCGCGCTCCGAGAATAAAGGTGCTACGGTATTGGAGTCCCGGTCGATACCAAGTGTAAGCTGGGTAAGATCATTCGAGCCAATAGAGAATCCATCGAATATTGCTGCAAATTGCGCTGCCAGCAGAACGTTGGAGGGTATTTCTGCCATCATATATACATCCAGCCCATTAACTTTTTGCTGCAAACCGTTTTCCTGCATGACGGCAATTACTTTACGCCCTTCCTCCGGGGTCCTGCAAAAAGGGATCATCAGCTTTACGTTGACTAATCCCATATCGTCCCTGACTTTTTTCATGGCAAGGCATTCCAGCCTGAAGCCTTCCCTGTACAGCGGATGATAATACCTGGAAGCTCCCCTGAAGCCCAGCATAGGGTTCTCTTCCTCCGGTTCAAAGCTTTTGCCGCCCAGCAAATGAGCGTATTCATTCGTTTTAAAATCACTCATCCTGACAATGACGTCTTTAGGATAAAAAGCTGCGGCTACGGTGGCTACCGCTTCTGCCAGCTTATCGATAAAATATTGCTGCTTGTCTTCGTATCCGGTAGTAAGGGCTGCGATCTGTTGCTTTATTGCCTGATCTTCAAGCGTATCATATCTTACCAATGCCATTGGATGGATGCGTATTGCATGGCTAATGATAAATTCCATGCGTAGCAGTCCGACGCCCATATTAGGGTAGAAAGACAATTGGAATGCCTTACCGGGATCAGCTAAGATGAGCATTGGGGCTGTATGCCTGGGTAACAAGGTATTGCTGAAGTCGGTATGGGTTTGTGTCCATTCGGCCTTGCCTTCATAGATCCGGCCTTCTTTACCCTCCGCGCAACTAAGCGTAACCTCCATGCCATCCCGGATCTTTAGGGTAGCATCGCCGCAACCTACAACCGCGGGTGTACCCATTTCCCTGGCGATAATCGAGGCATGGCTGGTGCGCCCACCTTTATCTGTAATAATGCCTCCTGCTTGCTTTAGAAAAGGATCCCAATCCGGGCTTGTCAGTTCGGTTACCAGGATGTCACCCGGCCGGAGCCGGCCTGCTTCGGAAGGGTTGCGCAGCATCCTTGCCGTGCCCGATACAATTTTAGTGCCCACGGCCATACCTTTAGTAACCAGGGGGTAGCTACCTTTGAGCGTATATACATCGAGAACAGGTTTTTGCTGCCTGCTGTGCACTGTTTCGGGACGTGCCTGCAGGATGAAGAGCTCCTGGCTAAGGCCATCCTTTGCCCATTCGATATCCATAGCATTACCATAATGATCCTCTATCATCATGGCCCAGCGTGCCAGGTGCATGACCTCTTCGTCCGCCAGCACAAAGGACGCCTGCCTGTCGGGAGGCGTATCGGTGTTAATGACCCCGGCACCGTTTTTTGTTGCTACATAGCGCATCCATTTTTCTTTACTGCCTAGGCTTTTTTGTACAATGGCTTGTTTATTCTTTTTTAAGATCGGTTTAAATACCAGAAACTCATCGGGCGTAACGGTTCCCTGAACCATATTCTCGCCAAGCCCCCATACACCGGCTATGTGTACTATATCCCGAAAGCCTGTCTCTGGTTCAAGCGTGAAGCAAACACCGGAGCAACCACTATCGGCTCCTACCATCTTTTGTATTCCAACGGATAAGGCCACTTTGTCGTGGGGGAAATTGTTTTCGTTCCGGTACTTTATGGCCCTGTCGGTATAAAGGGATGCAAAGCAGGCCTGCACCGCTTCCATCAATGCTTCCGCCCCAATTATATTAAGGAAGGATTCATGCTGTCCGGCAAAGCTGGCCTCCGGGAGGTCTTCTGCGGTAGCACTGCTTCTCACCGCCACGGGGATGTCCGTTGTTCCGGCCATTTGTCCATAGGCCAGCAAAATTTCCTGTTGTACGGGCAGGGGTATACTGGCCTTCAGTAGCAATTCTCTACAGGCTTTTGCTACTACCGAAAGATTATGGTAGGTCGTTGTGTCAAGGGTTGCCAGCACCTCCTTTAAGGGATGAGCAAGCTTATTGTCATTTATAAAGCGTTGAAAAGCTCCGGCAGTTGTGGCAAAGCCCTCGGGTACCCTTACTCCCTCGGGTACGAGCCGTTGGTATAATTCGCCCAGTGAGGCGTTTTTGCCACCCACCAGGGCAATATCTCCGATGCCTATTTCAGAAAGCAGTTTTATATAGTTCATCCTTGGCTGTTTTGTACAAAGGTGGCCTTGTATAGTAAGCCTTCCTATGATACTGGTCATAGTGAACCCTGACCTCTATCAAAACCTGGCCGGTGATATGCATTGGCTTAGTTGATGACCACTGTCATTTTCCATGAGTAACTACCGCCATTATTTTGTGATTATTCCAATACATAAAATACCTGGTTGGGGCATCGTTTTCATTACGGCAATTCAAAGAGGTTCTTGTAGCTTAATAAAATGCGGATATACGAAAGCTGCAAGCCAAAGACGGACACTTGGTAACCGCTGCCCTGTATGCTGGCAGAGGATTTACCCGGAAAATCCTTTAAACAAGGTTGATTATGAAGGAGGGCAAACTTTTAAAACAAGTTAACTCATCCGGTAGCGTAGATTTTAATCGTCGAAATAAAGTGCATAATGAACAAGAGAACAAATGCCCGGCACTGGCATAGCCCGCATAATGATTGCTTATGCGCCCCGGAATTTTATAAAGAGGAGCTCGTTATCCTGGGAGACCGCCGTCATGACTTCAACTTTTTTTCCGCAAGATGGATGTGACATCCCGATGGGGAGGAATTGCTACAAATTTATACTATGAAACTAAAAAACAAGAAGACATTTATAACCAAAGCGTCCGGTGAACGCCATGTATTTTCCGAAGACAAGCTCAGGGTGTCGCTGCTGCGTTCCGGTGCGCCCCTTAGTGTAGTGAATGTTATCATAGAAGCAGTAATTTCAAAGCTTTACGACGGCATTACTACCGCCGAGATATATCGTATAGCTTTTAGTATGTTGAAAAAGCGCGGCAAGGGGCCTGCAGCAAAATACAAGCTTAAAAATGCGCTAATGGAGTTGGGGCCGACCGGTTTCCCATTTGAACAATTTATAGCACGGGTATTTCAGGCAATGAGTTTTGAAACAGAGACCGGCAAGCTGATGGAAGGTAACTGCGTAAGGCATGAAGTAGATGTTGTGGCGCACAAAGGAACAGAGCAGCATTTAATCGAATGTAAGTTCCACCAGCAGAAAGGAGTTTTCTGTGACGTAAAAATCCCTTTGTATATCCACTCCCGTTTTGCTGATATAGAGGAGCGGTTAACGAAAACCGGCAAAGACCGGGCTTTGTCATTGACCGGTTGGGTTGCTACTAATACACATTTTACAAAAGACGCCATTAGCTATGGCGTTTGCATTGGTCTGAACTTACTTGGATGGGATTTCCCGGCGAAAGATGGCCTGCGGGACCTAATAGACCGGTATGGCTTACATCCCTTAACCTGCCTGACCACCCTTACCCGGCAGGAGAAGCAACAGTTGCTGGAAAAGAAAATTGTTTTGTGTTCGGAACTTATGACGCATGAGCTATTATTGAAAAACCTGGTTCATGCCGAACGCCTGGAAAGAGTAAAAACGGAATGCGCGAACCTGTGCTCCCGGTTATAATTGTCAAAGACAAATACTGTCAAAGACCCTCTCAATTACCTTTCAGTTTTATCATATTTCAGTCATCGCGGTCATTTTCTGTATTGCCGTTTTCATTTGCGGGAACAGTATACCCACTTCTGATTTCTGTATGTCTGATTGCTCCACCTGAGGTTCCTGTCTGTTTACCAAAAAACAACACGATAAAAGTGAAAACTAAAGTAGCAATAGCGACAATATTTGTGAAGGTTTTTTGTTTTAAACTTGCCCAAAGCCCAATTAAGGAAATACCGCCTAAAATATAAGAGAGTAAAGCAAATATTTCAGCAGTTTCTTCGTGAGTTTGAATATAACTTTCTGTTGTACCGCTTATATTTTCTACAATTTCTTCTGCACCTTCACCGGTTGTCATTGCTGCTATTGAAGCTAATGCACCCAAAATAAAAATAAAAAATGCCGTTCGCTTTACAGCTTGCGATTTTGAGATTAACCCTGTAACCATTACGATTACTCCTACAATAGGAAAAATGATGGGTAAATGATTTACCACTAAGTGCCAATGTGCTCCGTTCATAATTTTTCTGATTATATTGTTAAATTCTGATACCGAATATATAGCCAACTAATGCAGATAAGCCCATTGCAACCGTACCCCAAATAGTAATTCTCAAAATAGCCTTTAAAATACCTGAACCACCAATTTTAGCTGCCAATGTTCCTAAAATAATTAAAAAAACAATGGTTGAACCATAAAGCCAATATTCCATTTCTTTTACTGATGCAAAAAGAATTACTAGAAGTGGCAATACTCCGCCAAATGTAAATGCAGCACCTGAAGCTAATGCGGCTTGAATAGGATTTGCCTGACTAATTTCATTGATACCTAATTCGTCTCTCATGTGAGTCCCTAAAGCGTCATTTTCGGTCAACTCAATAGCTACCTGCATTGCTGTTTCTTTCTTTAAGCCTCGCTTTTCATAGATTTGAGCCAAAATATTCAGTTCTTCTTTCGGCATTTCCTTAAGTTCTTTAATTTCTCTTTCAATGTCTGCTTTTTCCGTATCTGATTGAGAGCTTACCGACACATATTCTCCTGCTGCCATAGATAAAGCGCCAGCAACGAGTCCTGCGACTGTTGCTAAAATAATTGGTTCTCTTGTTGAACTTGCAGCCGCAACTCCAATTGCAAGACTGGAAATTGAAATAATACCATCATTTGCCCCCAGGACAGCGGCTCTCAACCAATTACTTCGGTGTATATAATGAGTGTCTAAATAGTTGTCAATTGTTATCATCTGCTTTCTGTTATAGGTTATGTCTAAAATCTACCTAACCTTAGTGTAAAATCATCACCGGCGCCCCGGGATGCAGCACTATTTGTTTCGTAACACTTTTGTGAAAGATTCGTTCCAGGAAATTTCGTTCTTTGGGAATTACAATAAGTAAATCCACACCATTTTTATTTACAAATTCATTCAGCCCTTCCCGGGTATCATCATTGGTAGTGATCTTTATTTCAGGATGCAGGCTGGCCAGGTTATTTTGCAAGAATTTGGACTCCGTCAATACTTCCGGATACATTTTTTCGTTTTCCTTAGTTATGTATATGATTTGCAGCTTCGCGGCAAAATAAGTGAGCCAATCCCTGATAGCAGTGAAGGGAACAGTTTCCGTCACATGATGCATGTCGCATGCCAAGCCGATTTTTTGGATGCCCATAAAAGAATAGCCCGGGGGAACAACGATGAGCGGATGTATGAAGTGCCTGGCAGCAGAAAGGCTGAAACTACCTAAAAATAGCGCTGCTGTAGCGCCAGCCCCGCTGGTACCCATTATCATTGCAAAAATGTCCTGCTTTCTATTCAAGGCTTCTATTTCGCCAACAAAACTGTTCATCGTCGTTCTGCAGGTGACCAGAAGCTTATCATGAGTAGCTTCCAGTTTTCCTTTTAAGGCTTCAAGAGCCTGTTTCGCTTCGGTAATGATCTCTTCATAATTATCGGGCGGAAGAGGTACTTCCGATACCGGCAAAGGCAGGGCTATGGCATGTAAAAGGGTAATCTGTGCCTGAACATGCGCTGCAATCTCGGCGGCATAAAAAGCCGCGTTCACAGATGCGGCGGAAAAGTCGGTCGGGACGATAATATGTTTCATAAAGTGGTTTTGAATAGTGTTTGAAATTTGAATTCAAAATTAGATAACGTCATCGACGAATCGGGTGACGGAGAACAGCTATTCAGATGATATTCGTCTGCTTTTTGTACGCTATCCCGATGGGGATGCACGTTTTGTGATAATAGTCATAGTCATTTCCGACGACGCTCATTTTTCAGCGCAGTTATTTTTTGAATCTTTGTATACTAAATAATAAAGACGATGCTGTTAGTTAATAAGAATACCCCTGTTTTCATAACAGGCCTGTTGTTACAGGTTGCCCTGATGTTTTTTGGGTTCATTATACCCTCAGGGAGCGCGCCCCCGGGCCTGGAAACTGGCGACTTACTGCCAGCCGGAAGTTCGGCACCTTTATTCAACGACACCCTTCCTGGTGCTGTGCCTGATCCGCTCGACACGATGAAGTACAACAGGCTTTTATTAAACCTGGTCCATAATAAACCTGCCGGCGGCTGGCCGGTAAAAGCGCCTTATCCGCTACCCGGAGCTTTGCTGCCGTTCAACAGGATTGTGGCTTACTACGGGAACTTTTATTCCCAGGGGATGGGCATATTGGGAGAGCTGCCGGAGCAGCAAATGCTGGAGCGGCTCCTGGGAGAGGCTGATCGGTGGCAGCAGGCAGACCGTTCAATTCCGGTCATACCAGCCATACACTACATAGCTGTCACAGCACAGGATGAACCTGGTGCAGATCGTAAATACCGGCTTCGCATGCCTGCAAAAGAAATAGAGAAGGCGATAGCACTTGCCCGGCAAATAAAAGGGCTCGTCTTCCTGGATATCCAGGTGGGACATAGTACGCTACAGGAAGAATTGCCCAGGCTGGAACCTTACCTGAAAATACCGGAAGTACATTTAGGGATAGATCCTGAATATTCGATGAAAGGAGGGGAGGTGCCCTGTGCCGTAATTGGCACTTTTGACGCGGCCGACATTAATTTAGCTACAGCTTTTCTTGCCCAGGTAGTCAGGAAGTACCGACTAAGCCCGAAAGTACTTGTGGTCCATCGATTCACGAAGGAAATGGTAACGAACTACAAAGATGTGGTTACCCGTCCGGAGGTTCAGATCGTAATGAATATGGACGGGTTCGGTTCCCCCGCGAAAAAAACAGACAGTTATAAGGGGGCGATCGTTCGGGAACCTATACAGTTCACCGGTTTCAAGTTATTTTACCGCTATGATGTTTCAAAGGGATATAATAAAATGATGCAGCCCAGGGAAGTGCTGGCACTTTATCCTATTCCGATCTATATACAATACCAATAATTAGAGCAGCATGAAAAATGACACACTGATATATTTTATTGCGGGTTACCTTGCGTTGGCTGTTACCGGTTGCGAGCAGCTCAAACACAAAGAGGAACAAAGAACAATAGCAAAAGAACGTCTACAGGAAGCTTCCAGGACAGCAGGTCTCAGCGAAGCCGTCAAAGCCACTGATCTGGCCGGCTGGGATTCTACCGCAGCATTTAAAGGCTTTAAGGACACTGTAGCAATGAAACTCACCTTATACAAAGCGAAACTGCGTGATTTTAAAGAAAAAGTGCATAAGGGCCATAAAAAAGTACCGATATTGTATCGGGATCGTATACGCCGTTTTGAAAGTCGCATTGCAGAAATGGAACAAAGGGCAGTGCTTTACAAACATGGCGGGAAAGAGGAATGGGAAGATTTTGCCCGGTTGTACCGTTATGATTTGCTGGAACTTGGGCAGGGTATAGACCGGCTGGTCGAAAAGTAAGCCATGATGTCGTTAAGTGAGGGACGCCAGGTAGCATTTCCCTGGATCAGAATTACTCTATTTTTTGATACCTGTGGGAACTGTACAGATGCTAAAGCCCTGAAGCACCTGGTATTTAAAATCGCTTTCTGTTCTTTCTGTATGCCCTGCCTTACTCTTTTAATATTTCTGTCAGGCGGTCAATAAGTGCCGATTGACGTTCATTAATGTAAAGCCTGGCCTTATCAAGGCTGAACCAGGCTGCCTTGTCCACTTCTGGAAAACTGCATATCTTCCCGGATTTCGGCGGCCATTCCAGGTTGAAAAAATTGCTTTTAAACGCCCAGGTATCCGGTGCTCCTTTTGCCGCCCATACCTGAACCGATTTTCCTCCTTTCTGGGTTATGGTACCCAAGGGGTAAAAAGTTGTATTTCCCGGGAGCTGTAAGCCTGTTTCTTCGTAAAGTTCCCGTATCGCTGCTGCCAGCGGTTCTTCCGCAGCAACATATTCACCTTTAGGTACCGTCCAGTAGCCGCGGTCTTTTCGTGCAAAAAAAGGGCCGCCCGGATGTACCAGCAATACTTCGGTTGAGCCGCCCGAGGTACGAAATAATAATATGCCCGCACTTTTTAATGCCATCTATCTAATGAAGCTACGGATATAGTGAGAATCCGCCAAATGCCTTTTTATAATCACAGGCTGCGGAAGGGGAGAGCTTAGGGATTAACTTAAAGTTTATATGCCGAAGTTGCGCCTGGGCAAAAAATCAGTACACCTTATTTAGCCCGGCGATAACTGACAATATGGTTTGGGAATATTGATGAATAAAAATGCTTTTTAGAGTATGTAAGCCAGAGGGATCACAGTTCTGCAAAAGCATAAAATGAGGCACCGAGGAACGCATGCGGTTGCCTTTTAAGGTAGATTATGGGTGGACTCCCATTTGTTTAATCAGCCTGAAGTGGGATGATAACGCTTTAAAAAGACTGGGGGTGGACAGGTATTGAATATTAAACTCCTCACATTTTTTCCGTACAATTTTACTGAGCGCAGGATAATGGATATGACTTATTTTGGGAAATAAGTGATGCTCTACCTGGTAATTTAACCCACCGGCCAGGTAGGTGATCAGCTTATTGCCCGGGGAAAAATTGGAGGTTGTTCTCAATTGGTGGACGGCCCATTCATTCTCAATGATAATTGCATCAGTAATACCTACAAAAGCAAACTCGGTTTCTTCCACTACGTGTGCCAGTTGGAATACAAAGGCTGTAGTTAAGCCCATTACAGCGTTAAGCAAAAGAAAGCCTATCAGCCAGTTCGCCCAACCCAGGAGCAGCACAGGTAATACAATGTAAAGCAAAACATATAATATTTTTGAGGCCCAGAAAATGATATGTTCTTTTCTGGACATCTTCGTCAGCTTGCTTGTATACACTTTCCTGCTGAAGTACCTTTTAAAATCCTGCCAAAGCATCCAGAACAATGTACTGACGGCATATAGAAAAGGAAGATAGATATGCTGTGCTTTGTGTGCCGGCCTCCATTTCTGGGTACTGCACATTCTTACAAAGGGGCTTTTTGCAATGTCATCATCCATGCCATCCACATTAGTATAGGTATGATGTATGATATTGTGCTTCTGCTTCCAGATAAAGCTGTTACCGCCAATCAGGTTTAAGGTATAGCCCAGTAACTCATTTACTTTACTATTGGAAGAATAGCTGCCATGACAGGCATCATGCATCACATTGAAGCCGATAAGCGCTAATAAAAAGCCTAACAGGCTACTTAAAAGTATGCCCAAGATTGCCGGCATAGCGACGAATAGCAATAAGCAATAAATAAGGACCGAAGAAGTAATCAAAATTGTTGTCTTGAAAAAAAGACTACGATTACCGGTTTTACGAATATTATTCTGGTGAAAATACGCTTCAATGTCTTGCTTTAAAGCAGGAAAAAAAGTCGCTTGTTTATTATTGAAGGTTACTTTAGGCATCTTTTTATAATTAAGAAATTAATATTATCCTTGATTATAGTAAAAGAATAGTAACCGAAACGGACTAATACATATATAACATATTTCAGAATAAATTATTGCTACAAAGATACAAATTCTTATGTTAGGCTTTAGCCAATATTATAAGGTAATTAAAAAATGACTGAAATCTTATAATATCCGGAAGATACAAGAAATTTTACAGCCTGCTTTGCCGTCAAACCCATATTATTCCATATGCCTGCTTCTATGCGCGGCAATTTTTTTTAGCGGAAACGAAATGATAGTATACGCTTAATTTAGAATGACTTGTACAATAGATCAGTTAACAAATAACTGTTTATCCGGTATTTTCACGTATATTGTAAGATAATTCAAGTTTTGCTCTATGTTATTTTGATGTATCTGCACTCATGAATTGAAAATAATTTTCAATGAAATATGAGCTATTATCTCTTGAAGCCGACGCCGCTTCGATCGAGCACTTTTTACCCCCGGATATTAAAATTGCCTACATGATTTTGGTACACCGCTTTCCGGGTCAATTTAAGCGGTTATTTAAAGCCGTATATGATCCGGAAAATTGTTACCTGATACATATCGACAAAAAGGCGGGTACGGAAATTCATCAGGAATTAAGAGCTTTCTTGAAGCCTTATCCCAACGTGTTTATTTTCAAAAGTCAAAATGTTATTTGGGGTGGATATAGTATGGTCCAGGTGGAACTGGACGGCATGAACTTTCTGCTAAATGTAGCAATTGAATGGGACTATTTCATTAACCTGAGCGGACAGGATTTTCCATTAAGATCTCAGAAAATGATCCGTGAATTTTTAAGTCATAACAAGGGCAGAAGCTTCCTTAAGATTGTTAATCAGAAGAAGATCCGGCCCGACACTATGAACAGGATTGATTACTACTTTGAAGAAACAGATGGTAAAGTATCTCAGGAAAAATTCAAAAGAAAATACCTGGACAAAGTAACGCCTTATATTGGCGGGCAATGGATGATGTTAACCAGGGATTGTTGTTCTTTTATCTGTAACAGCACAGAGGTTAAGAAATTTGAAGAGTATTATAAAAATACATTAATTGCCGATGAGGCATTTTTCCAGACCGTATTGATGAATACCTCTTACAGGGGTATACTTATAGATGATGACAGAAGAGCTATAGTGTGGATACCGGATGGCGATATAAAGTTGCGGCCGAAAACATTTACTATGGGTGATTACCGGTTCCTGAGCGGGAGCGACGGCCTGTTTGCACGTAAATTTGATGACAAGGTTGATGATACCATTATCAGCAAAATGAAACAGCATTATAATGTTTCTTTAATTCCCAAAGAAAAAGATTTAAGCAGCGCGATGTCCCGGAAATAAAACTTCCCTTTACACATCCCTTATTGTCAGAATAGATTAGAATGAACCGGAAGGAACAGTTCTTTTTAATCTGTCTGACAGTAAGTCAATTGCATTTATTGTTATTTTTTTGTTCATCCTATTATTGATAAAAACGCCCTAAATCACTTTCACTTATGTAACCTGATCTATATCCTGAAAATTTATGAAGCAAAGAATCTACCTGGCGTTATGGACAATAGTCATACCCATTATTGCATGGCTTGCTTACTTCGGTATTTCCCTAGGCTTAGAAGGTGCTCTGTTTCCTACCTTGCTGGCCCTTCTGCTGGTTGGTAGTGTACTTGCTGCTGTGCATCATGCTGAAGTAGTGGCGCATCGTGTAGGCGAACCTTTTGGTACCTTCCTGCTTGCCCTGGCTATCACTATTATAGAAGTTGCGCTGATCGTTTCTTTAATGCTGACAGATGGCGGTGTCGGCACGGCCGCGCTTGCCCGGGATACCGTTCTGGCAGCGGTTATGCTTATCCTCACCGGTATTGTCGGCATCTGTCTTTTGGTAGGGGGTGCCCGATATAAAGAGCAGACTTTCAGCTTGCAGGGTGTCAGTGCCGCACTGGTGACACTTACTGCAATACTGGTCTTTACACTTATACTGCCCAATTTTACTACAAGCCGGCCCGGGCCGGAATACAGTCCTGTCCAGTTAGGGTTTATTGCTATTATTTGTCTTATTCTGTATATAGCTTTTATATTGTTTCAATCCATCGGGCACCGCGCGTTTTTCCTCCCTCCGGATGCGGATGGCAACGAAGATGTATATGCGGAACTGCCCAATAAGAAAGAAACCACAGGCAGCGCCCTATTATTATTGCTTTGCCTGGGTATCGTCGTATTGCTGGCGAAAGCGCTGGCACCGGATATTGAACGCAATGTGGCAAAGGCAGGAGCGCCGAAATCCCTGGTCGGTGTGATCATAGCTGCTGTAGTCTTGCTTCCGGAAGGTCTTGCAGCCTATAGAGCAGCAAGAAAAAACCGTATTCAAACCAGCCTTAATCTTGCTTTGGGTTCAGCGCTTGCCAGCATCGGACTTACCCTGCCCGCCGTGGCTGCGGTGTCCATCATTACCGAAATGAGGATCACCTTGGGCATTGATATAAAAGCTATGGTGCTATTGGTCCTGGCGCAGTTTACCATTATGCTCTCCCTGGCCACCGGACGTACTAATATATTGCAGGGCATTGTTTTGCTCATGATATTCCTGGTTTATATATTTACTATTATAGTTCCTTAATTAAAAAAGCAGCTAAATGAAAATATTGAGGTCGCATTGATGTGTGATATATGCAAATCTGTATCATCAAAGTGTAACAATAGTTATAGGAAGAACGCCATCTTTGTAGGGTAATAATTCCGTTACTAATAACACAGCAATAACTATGGACACCTATCAAAATAAAGAGTATAAACTTGTTCCTTTTACCGGGAATGCATTGGACTGCTTTGTGTTAAGTGAAAAAATGCTTAAAACAACGGTCACCCTGCTAAAACCGGCACAAGGAAATGAAGATGTATTGCTTACAAGTATGCAAAACAGGTGGCGTAAGCAACAGGAAGCATTAATTAAAGAGGTCAAAAAATATCATCCCAATTAAACTATTTCTGCTCATTGTTTGACCTCCTTATTGTCATTGGATTGGCAAAACCTAGGTCAATTAAAAATAAGCAGTGACAAAGGGCAGCATTTCTGATGCTGCTCCTTTTTTGTTTATACCATACAGATGGGCAATTGAATACAACATAAACTATAAAGCATGAAAATGATACTGATTTTGATTGGCACAATGCTCTCAGCAGGCAGCACCTGTCTATATGCTCAACGGGCACAGATAGGTTTAAAAGGGGGCGTTAATTTCTCTTTTCTTCATACGCAAGATGCAGCAAACAGGAAAATGCTTCCCGGTTTTAATAACGGGTTCTTTGCCAGGATACCCCTGATAAAAAAATGGTCATTCCAGCCAGAAATATATTATACGACTAAAGGTGCTGATATTACTTATCATACCGCTTTTACCGATGGGACTACCCGTTATAAGTTCAGCTATATAGAAATGCCGCTGATCCTTGTTGCGCACATCAGACCTTACTTCAATATCCAGGCAGGCACTTATGTTGCATTCCTGCTGGACAGCGAAGTTAAAACCCGATCCGGCGTTCCTCTTTTTGTTTACCCGGAGTCTATAAACACACGTGATTTTAACCGGATTGATGCCGGAATGATACTGGGTACAGGCTTTGATATCGGGGCCTTCGGTATTGGAGTGCGCTACAGCTACGGATTCATCAAAGTCGGAAAAGAAAGAAACTTTTCCGGGAGTGTAAGCCGGTTTCCTGATGCCGGGAACAGCGGGATCAGCACCTATATTGCTTATTCATTTAACTAAACCTGCCTGGAATGAAATGCGATATGATCCCAAAAACAGCAGGTGCTATTCTTTATACAATAGCCGGGATGCCGCTTATCATCTGGGCATTCTATTGCCGGGATGAGGAGGCGGGAAGTGGTATTCACTTGCCTATTATAGGTGCAGCTATCGCATTATTTTGCCAAAACAATTTTCACTTTGAATAGTAAGCGATATTAACGATATAAAAAATCCCCAAACATGATATATATGTAACTCTTCGTCACCCATGCATAACAATAACTGTGGGGATAATGCCACCTTTGTAGTGTAATAATTCAGTTACAATATACAATAACCATAAAATGAAAACAATACAGGAAAGACGAATATTCAAAGAACAAAAAGCTAAGCAGGAACAGGAACGGAAAATGATAGCCGCAAAAGAAAGCGCAGACGAAGCGCATAGCCAGCCAGCCATAGCGCATAAAAGAAAAAGGATTGACCACAAAACAGGAAAAATACTGACACTTGCCATCACAATATTTACGCTTATGGGGCTGGCCGCTTTTAACAGCTCCGCACAAGAGCCCTACAGTGCAAAGGAAAGAGATACAATAGGCCAGTATCAGCCATCCGGAGAGGTTGATAAAGCGGAAATAGCGCAATTCAAAAAAGAGTCCGGAAGAACGATAGCCGAAAATAAAAAGTCGATAGCTAAGCTCAAAACAAAAATAGCAAAAGACAAAGCACTGATGAACTCAGAATATAAAAAACAAGCAGAGGAGCTGGAACGACAAAATAAAGAGCTGGAAAAGAAAATAAGCGATTATAATGCTACATCTGATAGCGAATGGAAGCTATTCAGAGCCGAATTTGGTAAGGATATGAGCGCATTGGGTACATCGCTTAAGAACTTTATGAAAGACAGTAAACGTTAAGCACTTTTACCACTCCTGAAAAAAGATCGTACCCATAAGCTTACACCTCTTGGAAAAAAATGAATAACCAGTAAAAATCAAATAAAATGAAAAACAAATTGAGTATTTTAATGATAACAGGACTTTGCTTATCGCTGCTGTTTGCAGCCTGCAGTAAAGATAAAGGACCCCAGGACAGCAACTTGTTTATTGGAACCTATAAAGGTCCGATATCTTATAGCTCGGATGATGATAATATCACTATAGGAGACGGAAGCATTACAGTGAGTAACGTTGATGATATTTATAATTTCGCCTTCTCTGACGGGATTCCGAACATCAATAATATCAGGTTTGAATCTGAAAATGATGAATATTATATCAATATAGGAGCCAGCGGCACCAGTTATATCAGGATCAATAAAGATGTTTTGAAAATTCTTTACATTTCTAACGGTAAGACCTGGAAAGCTAATTGTACCCGGTAAAGTACCGGAGTTTCGAGAATAAAAGGTTCACTATAAATATGTGGCGCAAATGAGCGACAGGAAGAATGATACCAGTGAGCCTGAGAGTATATCGGGCGCACTGGCATTTAAATAATGCAAGCTTATTTAATTACAATAAAAGATCATTTTATGAAACCTGAATTAAATGATAAACACGAGAAAATAGTAAGTATTCCTTTAGTCAAAGGATTGATTATAACATTATGGGGTATCCTTGCCCTGGTACTGTTTCAGTCAGCACACCTATTCCTGATCAGATCTTTCGGGATACTCAACTTACTGGTAGCGACTTTAACCATATGGTTTATCGTTCAGCGGCCCTATCTGAAAATATCCGGGCAGTGGCTTAAGCTGGAAGCAGGTATTGAATTGGCTGCCGGTATCGTTTTTACTTTCCTGGTGTATACCCCTGTTGATTTTATTTATTATATCAGTATCGGTATCTTCTTTATTATAATACTGCAGTTTATTTACGGATATGCCTTATTAAACACCGGGGTATACAATGTACCCAACCTGGTGATGCGCTTCGTAACCCTTATGAGTGGTGTCGTAGTCGGGGTGACGCTTTTTTCCGGAATGGTCGGCTTCAGCCAGGCGTTCCTGGTTGTCGGTGTTTTCTCCTTTGTATACGGAATTATCAATATCAGGTATGGCTTAACGTTGAAAAGTGATGTATTAGGCACCATAAAGTAATGCCTTTGAGTAAGTATGTATCAGTTAAAATCCTCTATGTTAATACAGAATAGCAGAAAGCTGTGACCTTATTAATACTAATGGCCGGTTTATTTATTCTAAGTAGGTGCACTGATAAGTTTCACGTGTAGTCTCTGCCCGGGGGAGGCTGATGGTATACCGGATAAATGGTAATACACCAGTCAAAAATGTAAAAAGACAACTGTCGGTTACGTTAAAATTGCATAAGAGCTCCTATCTCCCGTTTTTTATTTGTTATATTTATAATACCATTTTGAAATACTCATTCACCTGTAAATGGTGTGTGGGGGAAAGTTATTAAAATATGACAAGTAAAATAATTGGTGTGGGCAATTACATTCCTTCACAAACGATCAGCAACCTGTTTTTTGACAAGCACCTGTTCTTAGATGAAAGCGGGATGACCTTACCGCAGGACAATGCAACGATTGCCGGAAGGTTAAAGGAAATTACCGGTATCGAAGAAAGGCGGTATGCCGGTAATCACCAGGAAAATTCAGATTTGGGTTTTATAGCTGCACAAGCCGCGATAGCGGATGCAGGCATAGATCCTGAATCTTTAGATTACATCATATTTGCACATAACTTCGGCGATGTCCGGTTTGGTACTGTCCAGACCGATATGGTGCCAAGCCTTGCTTCACGTGTGAAGCATCTTTTAAAAATAAAAAATAACTTTTGCGTGGCTTATGACCTGGTGTTCGGCTGTCCCGGCTGGATTGAGGGCGTAATACAGGCGCATGCTTTTATAAAATCAGGTATGGCCGGGCGATGTCTTGTAATAGGGGCCGAAACACTCTCACGCGTAGTCGATATGCACGACAGGGACAGCATGATCTATGCCGATGGCGCTGGGGCCGCGATTATAGCCGCCAGTAATGATGAATCGGGCATAAAATCCCATATCTCAGCTTCATTCACGCTGGAGGAAAAAGACTATCTGTATTTTGGAAAATCTTATGATAACGCGAGCAGTCCCGATATAAGATATATTAAGATGAATGGCCGGAAAATCTATGAATTTGCGCTTACAAATGTACCTGCTGCTATGAAAAAATGTTTGGATGACAGCGGGTATTCGATTCATGAGCTGAGTAAGATAATCATACACCAGGCAAATGAAAAAATGGATGAGGCTATTGTGAACAGGTTTTATAAATTGTATCATGCCGAGGTGCCTGAGCATATAATGCCAATGGTTATCCGGAAATTAGGCAACAGCAGTGTTGCCACGATTCCTTCATTACTTACCATGATATTAAAAGGAGAGTTGCCCGATCATAAAATTCAAAAAGGCGACCTGGTCTTATTTGCTTCTGTGGGAGCAGGTATGAATATAAACGCTTTTGTGTACCTGTTTTAAATTCAGGGGAATATAATACCCTGCTTGCTTGCTCCCCAACCCGCTATAAGCCATTGTAGCATGTCGTGTAAGGGGCAATTGTCCTTATTCCTCTATTGCGGCCGCTTCAAGGTTAACCGCAGCGATCGCCACTTCGGAGAGTAGTTCATCGGCGGCTTGCTCTTCTTTAAGTGTTTTGGCTAAAAGCGTAACAGCTTTGGTTAAACCTAGTGTTTCGGCAAATTGGCGGAGGGTTCCATAAGAGGCGATTTCGTAATGTTCCACTTTTTGGCCAGCCGAAATAATGCCTGCATCGCGCATTGCGCCCGCTTCACATGATTCCATTATTGCGCCCGTTTCATTAATGAGTCCTTCCATCGCCGCACATTTTTTTGCAACGGCTTTTTTATTTATTGAATCAAAAATATCTTCTACTCTTACTACCTGTTTTTCGGTTTCCGCAAGATGAAGGGTAAGCGCGTCGATCAATTCTGGGGAGGTCGCGTTTTTGATCATTTTAGGTATTGCTTTTGTTAATGCCTTTTCCGCCCAATAAATGTCTTTTAATTCATCTTCAAATAATTTCATCAGTTGTGATGATGCTAAAGGCATATTCATTGGTTTTGTTTTTGACTGTTTCCCGTTTTGGGAACCGGCAGCCGGATTGGATTGTTGCTTTTTCATTTTCGTATTTTGATTGTTGTAAATAAATTATTTTATCAGGAGCTAATGGTGCTAAAATTAAAGTTGATAGTAAGATCATTATTTACCTGCGATATTCCCGGGGTATTCCATGCTATCCGCCCGGCTTCTTCTTTCTGAAAAAGGGAGTTAACGGTTCCTGTAAGTGTTACGGTGGTACCTGATACATTCACTGAGATATGGGTGTTATCCAGAATCAGGCTTCTGGATAGGGCATTTTTAATATCCTTTTGCTCTATCGCATTACGGATGTCTGACTTGATGCCCATATTGCTCGTTACCCCTTTGACTCCCCGAAGATACTTTATTGCATTTTTTACAGCTTCTCTTTGGTAGTCCCATGGCAGTTCGCCGTCTAAGGTCACCCAACCGTTCTCAACTTGTATTTTCAGATGCTGGTAAGGGACATGAAAATTGGATTTCAGGATCGCCAGAATATTATTTGCAATTTCGGCATCCGTTTTGGCCCACTGGTTAGGGATCCTGACCTGGATATGCACGACCAGCGCTTTCACGCCGATTACCCGTTTCGCCGCATTTTCAGCTTCCAGTTTTTTTGCATAACTATCTACCACACCGGTCAGCGAAACCACACCGTCTTTTGCCGTTACGCCGATTTCTGCAGCATTCAGTAAGGGTTCCCACCTTATGGCATCCTGGACGTCCTTCTGTAATTCATCATTCTTTTTCATCATTCGCGTTTTACAGGGAATAGTAGTTTTAATACGATACAAAGTTTACGCCAGTTCTCTCTGAAAATCTTATACTCTTTGCAATAAAAGTTACATCATTCCCACATTTTACGCAAGCGGGTACTTTCATTCGTATCTTTACGATATAAGTTACAATCAACAAACAGGAACAATGAAGCTGTTCGTAAAATATATGGTCAGCCTGCGATGTAAGCTAATGGTGCAGGAAGAGCTGAAGAAACTGGGGCTGAAATATGTGCTTGTTGAACTTGGAGTAGTAGAAATACTGGAAGAAATATCAGACCTCCAGCGGGAACAACTGAAAGTGAATCTGCTGAAATCGGGACTGGAGCTGATGGATGATAAAAAGAGCATCCTGATTGAAAAAATTAAGAATGTAATCATAGAAATGATTCATTATGCAGATGAGTTACCACAGGAAAATTTCTCTGATTATATCAGTAAACAATTAGGTTACGATTACACCTACCTTGCCAATACCTTTTCAGAAGTAAAGGGTATTACCATACAGCAATTCATCATTGTTCATAAAATTGAACGGGTAAAAGAACTCCTGCTTTATGATGAACTCAACCTGACTGAAATCTCCTACAAACTCAATTACAGTAGTGTGGCACATCTCTCCAACCAGTTCAAGAAGGTAACCGGGCTGTCGCCTTCTTTTTATAAAAAGCTGAAGCAAAAGCGTAAAAACAATCTCGAAAACCTGTGATATCTGTAAGTCTTTATGCTTCATGTGTAACGATAGCCACCATAAGAAGCTCATCTTTGCATTGTAACAGTTTCGTTACGAAATAAAGAAAGAAATTATGGACACCAATCAAAAACAAGGGAACACTCCCTTTACGATTACAGGTAACTGGGAAGAGCAATCAAAACAGCTGAAAGAAAAATATGCACAACTGACCGACGCTGATCTGAAATTTGAACCGGGTAAGGAAGATTCTTTACTTACCCGGGTAGAAAACAGGCTGAATAAAAAACGTGATGAGGTGATCAATATCCTCAAAAAAGTTCAATAGCGCTCTGATTAATTCATCCTATTACCTATGAATTGTAATGGCTACTGTTTAAAACAAACAGCAGACGAAGGGCAGGACTTACCATTCTGCCTTTTATTATTTTTTACATTTAAAGCAACAATGAAATGGATACCAACGAACTCGAAAAATCAAAAGCATATATTATGGTAGAGATTATTGAATATATCCCTAATTCAGTAGTCAGTAAAACGATTTTAAAGAAATCTACCGGTAACATCGTCATGATGTCATTTGATAGCGGAGAGGGATTGACGGAAAAGACATCTCCCTTCGATACCTATGCCCAGATCATTGAAGGGAGTGCGGAAATCATTATAGATGGCGACTCGTTCTTACTGAAAACAGGAGCATCTATTATCATTCCAGCGCATAAACCCAACCTGGTAAAAGCAAACGAAAGATTCAAAATGATCCTGACGGTAATCAAAAGCGGATATGAATAATACGAATACCATACGAAAGCTCACGATACTCATCTTTGAGGTGACACAAAAGATCCAGGAAAAATTTCCTGAACTGTACCTGCTTTTGAGTGAAACGCCCTTATTTTCTACTGTAGGAAGAACGTCCATAAGTATTGCCGATCTTGGAAAATATCTTAACACGCTGAAAAAACAGTTAAAAATGTTTGAGAAAGAGCGAAGAAGTAAACGTAGTAAATAGCCAATTGAAAGTGTGATATGTACAAGACATTGCTACAAAGATGTAATGATAGCCGTTCAAAGAATGCCATCTTTACATTGTGGCGATTCAGCTGCGGATAAAATAATAAATATGAACAAGAATAAGCCCTTTGACCCTCCTGTGATTGGTGTTGACTGGGCGACCCAGTCAAAACAAATGCAGCGGAAATTTGTCATACTCACCGATGCGGATATGATGTTAGAGAAAGGAAAAGAAAACGAACTTATCGACAGGATCATATTCCGGTTGCACAAAAAAAGACGGGAAGTAGTAGCAATGATCAGGAAAGGGGAAATGTGGCGGCTGTAATACCCGGCCCGGATGTGAAGATTGGAAATGACTGCTTTATTTTTGTGCTTCAGTTCATGAGAATAATTAGATGGCATGTCTTTAGTTAAAAACTGATTTATTAAATTAATAACACAAGATCAAAAACATATAGTCCGCTGGGACATCAAAAAGCACTCTTAGGAGTGCTTTTTTTCGTTTTAGGCAAAACTATTTTTTTAAGCTCCACAAGTTTAGGGATCGATATAAAAAGGATCAATGTAAAAACTTGTGGAGTACCCATTATTATGCATAAAGTTTAGCAAACCTGAAAAGAAAGCATTCAATTGACCTTGCGCCTCTAAATTGTCTCCTGAAGGCCTTGATCTTAGCATTAAATGATTCTGCGGATGCATTCGCAGACCTGCTGTCAAAATAATTTACAATGGTTTTATAGTGTCCTGTATGGATCTGGATATTATTTATAATACTCCAATGTACTTAATCCCTGTTTTGCCAAATACTTTTTCACGTAAAAACGATGCTTAAACCCAGTCAGTAAAATGATCTTTTTAGCAGGGTTTTCTTTATGGTATTTCAATACATTTTTTGCAATGGCTTCATTTCTAAAGCTTCCTTCAAAATCGGCCCAATTATTATAATATTCCCGAAAGGTTATAGTATCTGTTTGCGCTCTGCTGCTTACTAATTTATAATTGTTGAATTCATCGTGGTTATTTATAATTTCCTTTGTTTTATTGTATTGATAAAACATCAAACTGTCCACAATTCTGTCGGATTGCATGGAGTTAATCGTTTTTAAATCCTGCCTGGCAATGTCTTCAGTCATCATCCAGTATTTGTCAAGCAGGGAATAGTCAGACTGCTCTTGTTGGCTGAGTTTTCCCAGGCTTTGCAATTCGTCAATTTTCTTAAATACAAAGCCGGCTTCCGAATAGATCCCTAAATTTTTTCTGTAAATATTTCGTCCTTCTAATTCGGCTGGTTTTATTGCAACATTGGGATGTTGTTGTTGATATGCTAAAACTGCCTGAATTTCGTTGCTGCTGCGTCCGTCAAAATCCTTTTTTAAAATATTCTCCTTTTCAAAAACATTACGTTCCAGTTCTAAAAGGATAATGTCTGGTTCGAAATCAGATAATACTTTGTAAATAGAATCCGAATTAATTTTGTTTGCTCCGGAATGTATCGTGCCTAATATAACTACACTGGGTTTGTTGCTGTTGCTTTTAAAAGTTGCACAGGAAACAAATAGAAGTGCCCAAAATGAAAATAATAACCTGTTCATATAAATAACTTGTTTGTTGTTTCATATTAATGCAAAGCTATATTATTTTTCACCTTCACAAGTTTTGCTGCTGGTCCTATACTGTCCTGTTTTTATAATCCTTTTTTTCCCTCAAGCCAATAACCTTGTGAAGCAATGTTACCGCTTGATTGCTCTTTCAATTTCTTCCTGAATGTCTGAACCGATTTTACGTTTCCCGTCAATATAAAATTGGCGGTATTCCATTCTTTTGTATTTAAAACCGGGAGCTCATCGACCCATTGTTCGTTGCTGAATGTGTTCTTTTTTGAAAACACAGTATAGTTTTCTAAACCTAATAGTCCAGGGACGTTTTGGTGCGCATCGTCCAATTCAAAATAAAACTGGTATTCATGTTGGTTCTTTTGCAGGATGGGCAAAATGGAGCAGGCAAGTCCCAAAGATGTTTCATCTCCAAAAATAAACTGTTGTTTTATAGCCGGCTCATACATTTTTTTGCCCCTGGGAATACTGATGCGCAATGCATCATCCGGTTGCAAGCCGTCAATGTACCGGCTTCCGGTACCATTGCCATGAATATGAAAAATGATATCCAAAATTCCCGCATCGGCATTTTGGTAGGCTGCGGTATAGTTCCTGAATTCGGTATCGCTTACGCGAATAACATGGGCATAGCCGATTTGGAAATTCATTCTTGATATATCGCCCTGGAAACGTATTTTCTTTATATTCGGGCTAATGTAAACCACATCCAATATTTTCATACCGGACATTATAGCGCCCGCTTTTTCTGTCCAGTCAGCCGCCCATTTTGGTAATTTGGAAATCATCGTTCATCGTATTAAAATCATAATACAAAGGAACAGCATAAGAGGGCGGGAAACAATGGCATTAAAGAGGTAAGTATAGGACTAATCGCGGTTTTTATTTCTGAACGTTAATGCGGTCATCCCGGTTGTTTTACTAAACAGCCGGGAAAAGTAAGGATAGTCTTCATACCCTAATTCGGTAGCAATTTCTTTTACCGATTTATCAGAATAATAAAGCAATCGTTTGGCTTCCAGGATAGTGCGCTGTTGAATATGGTATGAAACAGGAAACCCGGTTGTGTTTTTAACACACTCATTCAGGTAGGGAACGGAAATGTTTAATTTGCTGGCATAGCCGGCCGGACGCTTGTCTTTAATGAAATTCTGGTCGAGGGCTAATTTGAAAGCCCTGGTTACGAGTTCAAACCGGGAAAGTTTATCTAACGGTTTCGAGTGGACTAAATACTGTGAAATTACAAGCCCGGTTAAAGTAGCACAGCTTCCTGTAAACAATGAAGGGTATAGTTTTTCTCCCTTTCTTTCAGACAGCTTTAAACAAAGAGAGACCGCTTCTGAAATAACCGAAAAGGTTTCTTGTTGTAAGGTCAACGGTTCTGCAGGTGTAAGGTCCCCCAACAGTTTCAAATATCCGGAATTCAGGTTTTCATTGCTGATTGCCCAAATGTTCACTATTGCGTTTTTAACATCCAAAATTCTATGCACCTGGTGTTGATGAATGAAAATAACGGATAAAGGTTTAATTACGTGTTGCTTAAAGTCAATTTCAATTGTGGTGGTACCTTTTTCCTGGAGGAAGAATAAATGATAATCATCCCTGTGAGATTCTTTTATACTGCTGAACTGGCCTGGCTGTTCGTATAAATCTTTGCGCGTCATTTTCTGAATAAAGACACCTGTACCGGATTTGGTTTTCATTGGATTTACAGGTATGGAAGATTTTGTCGGCATTGATTTGTATTCTGTTCCAAATTTAGCAATAAATATTTCCAATTAACAGTTAGTTGTGTCAAATCAATAAATGCAGGTCTCGATGAATCAGGTAAATAGAGTTTTTAAGTTTAACGCCGGATAAATTTTAAGACCGGATAATTTGAAGCTCGAATCAGCATAGAATAAAGCCCCTTGGGTAAATCTGCAATATCAATTTTCATTGTTATCCCTGAAGCGATTAAAGAGCCGTCAGCGATCCCGATGCATTGTGGATGGGGATGGATTGTTTTTTTTGCTTTCAGAGAAGGTAATGGTAATCGGGTGTTGTCCAACTGCGATGCCTTCGTTAAATTCCTTTGCTAAGGGTTTTACAGGAATGGATTTTGATCTGCCGGTCCTGATAGCTGTTGTCTGTTTTATTCAATAGATCAACAGTTGGCTATTTTTTATTGGACTGTCAATTTACCGGCTGTCGATTTGCAGATCCGCTCAATAATGAAAACTGAATGATTTATAAATTTTTTTTGGTATTACTTACCTTAAGTTATATCCCGGTTCTCCTGTAAATGCTCGAAAACGTTCCTTACAAAGCCTTTTGTATGATTTAATAATTGTCAATTGAAAGAAGATACAGTTGGCACGACATATTTAACGCGTATTTATGTTTACAGTTAATTGATTATCTTTAAGGCAAAAAAACATATGAAACATCTTTTTACATTATCTCTTGCGCTGGGAATTTTCTGTAATAGTGCAAATGCACAAAATACCCCGTTTACCTGTTCTAATTTTGCTTACCAGGTCGTATCTACCGGGGCCGGCATACCTTCTGTATTGTATCGTTATAATATCAACACCGGGCAGCGCACCACTATAGCGACAATTACCGGCAGGGTGGTCAATGCGATAGGTTATAACCTCGTCGATAATATGATTTGGGGATTTGATCTCCAAAACTCCGAGTTGGTCCGCATAGATGCCAACGGTATCGCTACAGCCTTTACCATCCCCAATTTACCACCTTCAGGTAACTATATTTCAGGTGATGTAACTCCTAATGGCTACTTGTTGTTGGTTGATCAGGCCAGCAGCATTTATTATGTGGTTGACGTTAACGCGAGCAGAGCATCCACCTATTTAAGATTAGTTGATCCAACACTTGGGTATATTATTGATAATGCCCCATATGGCAACGCGTTATCCAACACCACGCAAATTGCAGATTATACCTACAACGCCGCTCTCGGATTATTCCTTGGCCTAACTTCTACGGGCAGAATAGCGAGACTGAATATTAATACCAATACACTTTCATTTGATCCGACACCTGTTACGAATCTGCCCACCGGTGTAAACTATGGGGCTACTTATTCAGATGCTAATTCGGATAACCTATATACTTTTAATAACAGCACAGGCGCATTTTACCAGATAAGCCTGGCCACTAATACGGCTACTCAAACCAGCACTTCGATCGCCAGCAGTTCAAATGACGGTGCAAGCTGTGCTACCGCTGTACTGCCTGTAAGATTAATTCATTTTTCGGGTTCTGTCCAGCAAGGAATAAATGAGCTCAGGTGGGAAACGGCTAAAGAGCAATTAAGCAGCCATTTTGAAATATTAAGCAGTAACGATGGGCATGCATTCCAAAGTATCGGAAAAGTTGCCGCTGCGGGAAACAGTTCGGAATTAAAAAGCTACCAGTTCGCAGATATGCATCCCAATAGCGGAACAAATTTTTATAAGCTTATGGCTGTAGATATAGATGGAACAAGAGACTATTCGCAGGTGATTATGTTAAACAGAAATAGTGATGAAACCGTCAAAATATTTCCGGTACCGATCCAGGATAAATTGCACATTAGCGGGCTGAATTGGGAAAGTACTAAAGAGTTGCGCATTGTAGATATTACCAATAATGTTGTTTTTAAAACATCACGCAAAGTTGAGACAATAGATTTTTCAAAATTCGCCAGTGGATTTTATTTTATACAGGTCATCAAATCTGATGCGGCGACTGAAGTCTATAAAGTCGTTAAATAACATGTATAAATGATCCGCTGATCAACGTTGTTTAAAATGGGTTGCACTAAAGCAACCCATTTTTCGTTCCTGGATCGCGCTAAGCCCTGAACTTCCTAATCCAGGTTCGCGCCATTGCATCGGGAAAAAGACAAGCACAATCTACAAGGGTAGAAGGGGCTTTCGTGCCTAGATCCCCGGCTTTAGCTACTTAAAAAACGACTTAAAGAGCAGGAAGAAACGTGAGAGGTAACTATGCTTTTTTATAACAATCAGTTGCTAAGCGTCAAGCTGTAAAATAATTTACCGCCGCCACTTATGAAGCCTTCCCCAGGGCACCGGTCAATAACATTAAACCAATTACAATTCATCTTTATACCAGGTAGTTTCGTCTTGAAAGCCGTATTTTTTGGTGTCAATTTTCCAGCTATCCTCCACTTTCTTAAGTACAAATTGTTCTTTTTTCGCTATTGCGCTTTCAAATAGAACTTCTATAACCGCACGATTCATTGATTTTACCGTGATCGTAATTTTAGTACCCGGATAATTTAAGTACTCATATTTTGATGGTTGCCCGAATGAGCGTGTATCTTTGTATGGTTTAATGCTGATAGGAGTAATAATTTCCAAACAACGTTGTGCATATTCATCCCAAAGATCATCTTCATCAGGATGTACCTGGTTGGGAGCAGGCCTTGCAGAGGCTAAAAGCTGGTGCCGTTCATATATTTCCTGCTCTAAACGATCCAAAGCTTGCAGATGGCCGAGCAAAAAAACAAGTACCTCATTAGCCAGGTGCTGAAATTTACCGGGTGTCGGGCTTGTATCAATTTTCAAATTTTCTATCATGTCTTACTTAATTTTGTTTCAGGATAAGATAACCTGTTTGTGAAATCAGCTATTTTGGGATGACGTTTTCAAATTGTAATTCAGGCCATTCTATTTAGTGTGATTTTTACAGGATCTTCTTTCTTTTGAACCATATAAATATAATGATGGCTATTGCCAGCATCAGGCCAAGCGTTAAAAAATAGCCCCAATGCCATTTGAGCTCCGGCATAAAATCGAAATTCATACCATAGATCCCGGCAATGAAGGTTAAAGGGAGAAAAAACGCGGAAAAGACAGTAAGCAACTTCATCACGTCATTGTTCTTCTGTGCATTGACCGAATGGTAGGAGTTTAACAGGTTATTGGCGTCCTCCAGGACTTCATCATAACTGAGAATTAAGCTAAGCAGATGATCCTTGATATTTTGTTGCGCGCTTCTCTGCTCTTCTTTAACCTGTATCTGGTTGATCACATTCTGGAAAATCTGGAGCAGTTTTTTCGTGATCCGTGCCTGTGCCTTTAAAAAATAAAGGTTTCCTATAGAAATTTTTGTGTAATCCTTTAAAAATATTATTTTTTCAAATTCCCCGATTTTTGTGTCTAATTCATCGAATGGCTGCTGGTAAGAAGTAACCATTTTAAAAATGATATGAAGTAAAAGCTCTTCCACGGAAAGGAAAGGTTTATCGCCAATTTTTAAAAAGGGAAATTCTGTTGAATGAATGGTGATCAACTTCTCCTGGTTATAGAAAAAGGCAATTTTATTCGAAAGCTCGGGGATCGTGGTAGCTTCCGACTTTAAATCAGCCGTGAATGCCCTCAATACAATAAAAGTGTAGCGTTCATTGATCTCGATTTTCGGTAAGTGTCCCGGCTGCAGGCTATCCTTTATTTGAAAGTAATCCAGCTGGTAAGCTGCTGCAATTTTTGTAAGTTCCTCTTTGTCCGGTTTACAAATATCGGTCCATTCAAAATGTTTAAAGTTCTTTTTGATTTGATATTGTTCGCTCATAGGTAGACCTTGTAAAGTTTGACTCAGTAGCGCAAAATTACTTGTATTCATAGGAATCATCGGTGTCAATGGGGAAGTATTTTTTTTAGGGTTATAAGTTGCGAACGGTGCATTGATTGCTTTCCGCCTTTTCAATGACTTTCAATACCCGGAATATTCCCGGGAGCATAGCATTCACTAACATTTGCAACCTGCGTCTTCATAAATATTAGTAAACAAATGAGAAAATGCTTTATAAGAATAAAAATAGTTTTAAAGAAGCCGCTGGATTTACCCTATTACCATTTCCAACCTTTAAAGTTTTTGTATCATCTATAGGCTCAATGAAGTGCTACTTGTATTTTATTTTCCTAACCCTGCTGTCCTGTGCCTCTTTCGGGCAGGATAGCCCTTTATTTAAAACGCTTCAAGAGTATGGCAGGTGAGGGGGGTAAATCTGGACAGTATTAAGACTTCTTTAAACAATCAAAGAGACCATGCCCTTGTCTTCATAGATACGGTAAGCGTAATGGAACAGGCCAGCCAGGGGAAATCGGGATATGAAAACCTTGGGGCACTTATTAAAAAGCATAATGCCATTGGCAAAGACACTATTTACCTGTATGTAAATGAATACGAGATCAGTAAAGCAGAAATCGATTCCATTTGGCAGGCTGTTTTTGAAAGCGCGCGCACGCAAAGCTTATTGAAGGCTTACCTGGAAAAAGAACAGCATGCTATTTTTCTTCCAGGCAGCTATGTAAATCTCCTTTCGGTTTTTAAATCAAGGCAAATCGCTTACGAAACAAAGCAGCACTTACTGGTGGATAAGATCTGCTTTGACAACCAGGCCATTCAAAAGACAAAGAGGGTTAATACCAGCAATTCCCCATTTCCTAAGGGTTCTTATCAAGCCGGTGGCCGCATCCCAAAGCCCCCGGAGCCGGAGTATCCATACCTGGTAACGATTCCTTTTGAGTCAAAAGAATAGGTAGTGGCCGACTATCTGAAAATTATCGGGCGAAACCCGGAGGGCAATTTTTCTGAAGCTAAAATTGTCTATGTAAAGGCCAGGTACAGAAAGAAGCAGCTTCGCTTAATACGCACTAAGATGAGCGCGGAAGGGCCAGGGTCTATAAAAACAATACGCAGGATTAAAAGAATGCATATAATAGATGTAGTATTTAACCCGGCAATAATAGCAGGCAGCAGACATTCTAGTGGGGGGCTCATAATATACTATACTTGAAGCAGTACTCAACAAACACAATTTTAAACGCTGATAGTTCAGTCCTTTTACGGCGAGGCTGTTTGATACCTTACCGGCTGGATTCAATGCATCATGAACGAATACGGTGACCGCTTTTATGCGGCCGGTAAAAATTTCAGCATTGCTTTAGTGATGATGCCGGTCATCTTGTTCTTGTACCCTATGAGATCTTGTAACAATACGGGAACGGGACAAAAACAAAAACCTCCCGGATAACAAGATCCAGGAATGGACCATATCGGGAGGACAAGTATGAAACAGTGCTTAAATTCGTTTATAAGATGGATACAATATTCGTACAGTAACTCAACTATTCCTAATCATCCCATTGCCAAATAGGATATTTTGAAAATAGGATTATTGGGGTAAAATGCCCTGCTGTAAAGTGTTACGGGCAATAAGGCACTTATTATATTGCTGCCGGGTAAGCTGCTTTATTGCTTGCTGTCTTTCCTGATATTTTCAATAAACGAAGAGGGAGGCATGCCGGTTACTGATTTAAATATCGTGGCAAACTTACTATGGGAAGGGAAGCCGGCCTCATTGGCCAGGTAGGCAATTTTATAGTCCAGGTACTCCGGGTGATTTTTTAATTGCAGGATGATATAATTGATGCGGAGCTCGTTGATATAGTTTTTAAAATCTTTTTTCTTGTGTTTATTGATCACTAAAGATACGTAGCGCGTATTTGCCTTCAGTTTGGAAGCCACAAGCGCCAGAGTGACCTCCGGTTTTAAAAAGAATTTACGTTCTTCCAGTTTTAAAAGCCCTTTTAAAATGAGCGCTTCCATTTGCAGGCTCATGGCAGGTGCTTTTTGATTATGCTCAGCAAGGTCCTCCTCTTCACCGGTACCTGGGGTAGCAACAGGTGCGCTTGGGGCATCATTGCCGGAAGCCGAGGCTTCTGTATCCTGCTTAAATGCTAATTCATCCGGCCTGGCGCTGCCGGCTGTCGTATCGCTGATTGTAGGCTCTTCAGCCGGGCTGTGGTTCTCACAGGGCTGTACCATATAATCCTCTTCGGCATCTGCTGTCTGCAGCGCCGCTATACTACGGGTCGTGGCGAGGTTTAGTTTTTGGATATAATTAAGATAGAGTTCCCGTTGCTTCCTGCGGTAATGAAGGTTGTAGCAAAATATCGCCGCTGTAACGACTATAAGTGCTCCTGAAATCCAATAAAGAGTTGTAGCCCGGTTATTCTTCTTGCTTATATCTGTATTATACTGGCTGATGAGCGTATTCGTGATCGCATTGCCTTTTTGCACAAACTGTTCCCTGGCTGTAGTATAAAGTTTTTGATAGATGAGCGCATTTTTATTGTCCCCGATCGCTTCATAATAGAGGCAAAGTGTTTCGTAAATATCTATTCTGAGCACAAAATTATTAGACCCTTCCAGATAAATTAAAGCGGTGTCCAGTTCTTTCCGGGCCTGGGCGTACTTCCCGGTGGCAATATCAACTGCCGCCTGCGCCTGGAAAATAAAGCCTTTGAGCTCAGACTGGCGATTGTACAGGCATTCTTTGGCTTTCTTTAAATTGAGGCCGGCTGCCGCATAATGTTTAGTGTTGTAATGGGCTAAACCTGCAATCCAGTAATTAAGGCTTTCGTCAATATGCGTAAGCTTTTTTCTATGCCGTAATCGTTCAAACTGGTGTTGTGCTTTCGCGATCTCTTCCTTGGCCAGTTCAAAATCCTTACTGCCCAGGGCCAGGAAAGCCTTTTGCTGGTAAATGAGCAACTGGATGATGGAGTCGGGGTTTTTCTTATGGTTAACTTCAACTATGTTGAGGTATTTACGGGCTTCCGAGATCAGGCCTATATTCAGGAACAAATTGGATAAAAAGCCCGCCGACCTTGTTTGTTGCTCATAGAGCCCTGCTTTTTTCGCTAACTTTTCGCAATCCAGCGCGTACTTGATCGCAAGCTCTTTATTGCCCAGCCGGTCTTCAAGTGTGGCCCGGAGCATGAAACATTTTGCCCTTTCAAGATCAGTCTGAGCGGCATCCAGTAAAGAATCCGAGAGGACAATGGCCTTGTTGACGTCCCGGGCGGCAACTTCAGAAGATATGAAGAGCCGGGCACTGTCGAAAGCGCCGGACTGTGCCATTGTCTTTTGATACAGAAAACAATTAATACAAATAATCAGGAGGCCAAAAATGGCCCTATTTATTACTTTCATTGGGGTATATACAGGAATGTACCGGTAAGAATGGTTCTTTTCTTACTGGTATTGCCCGGGATTTAATAGCTTGATAAAGCTTGTATTGAAATGGAAAAATTTGCGTTAGTGTGCTGATACCGGTTATAACCAATAAGGACAGTTACAGGCGGCATTATTTATGTACAATGGCCGGTAGCTGCCGCTTTTTTAGCATATTAATGATAAAAGTAGATGGGAATAATTTATTTGTGTTCATACTTATTTATTTTTTACTAGTTGTAACAGTTGCTGGTTGCAAAATTAATCTATATTTACTTAGTAGCCTGTAAATAAATGTTTTATAATATTTATAATAATATTTTTTAATACGGTTGGTTCTGTCAGGAAAACGGCTTGAGTTGATTAGCTTATCCGGGTATAAGGGATAGTTGTGCGGAAAAATTAAGTTGAAATGCCGGGAAAAGGGGCCTATAACTTTGTTAGCTGCGGAAGCCGCTAATTGAAAAGAACTTATGCGCGTTTTATGCGCATAAGTCCGTTTCTGTTGTTATTTAAAAGCAGCCGGGTGTTATTGCCTTATCATCACACCGGGGCTGGCCAGGAAATCATTAAACAATGCTTATTCCTTAACGATTTTACTTTTCAGCCTGGCCTTACCATCTGAGCTGATTTCTAGGTAATAAACCCCTTTCGGCAGATGGTTCATCGAGATCTCGGCAGCATAAAGCATGGCGCTATATTCAAAAACTATCCTGCCGCTTGGATCATAAATCTTTACCACGTCATTTTTTTCCAGCCCGTCAATGTATAAATTTTCTTTTACCGGGTTCGGGAACAGGTTGATTTGGCCTTTGGTTCCGTAAGAAAGCTGGCGTACCGGGCTATATTCGGACCTGCCATCCATGTCCATTTGCTTAAGCCGGTAATAATTCTTCCCGGTAAATGGTTGCTCGTCGGTATAAGAGTAATATAACCTGCCTATGTTGTTGCCATTTTCTGATTGGGATTTTACAAATCCTATAGTGTTCCAGTTTTCGGCATCATCACTTTTCTGGATCTCAAATCCTTTATTATTGATTTCTTTGTTGATTACCCAATCCAGTACAATACCGTTTTTAGCCCTGTTCACGTTGAACGATTCTAAAGTTACAGGAGTAGGCACGGATGAAAGAAAAGATACCTGCGTAGAAGAGGGACAATCACCTGATGTAACCTCATACCTGACCTGGATCGTACCGGCACCGTTGATCGTTATCGCGCCGGTACCGGCATTGATCGTCGCTGGGCCGCTCAGCACCGTAAATGTGCCACCTGCAGGAGCGGCGCTCATATTGTAAGTGTTGCCTACTGTTGCATCCGATAAGGGGAATAATGTGGCCGCTTCCGTACTGGCTCCGCAAATATCCAGTTGACTGGTAGAGAACGAGTAGTTAGGAATATCGGCATCTGTAGAAGTGCCATCGCCCATGCTACCACCCGTTTTATGGCCTACATAACCAAAATAGTTAGAACATTTCTTAACGACTATTGATGTGTGCCCCCCGGTTTCAACAGCAATAATACTGTCTGTATTGGTTAAACCACCCAGGTTTGTGGTTGGGTTAATAGATGCATTCGAGGTGCCGCCACCCAACATCTGGCGGTTATTGCCGCCCCAGGCATATAATTTTGCATCAGTGGTAAGTATACTTATCGCACCGGTATTGGTATAGCCCATATCATGCTCGTTAGGGCTGATCCATACTACATTGTCGAGGTAGTCACTGGCATCAGAAGATCTTTTTACCTGTACCCATTCATTACTGTTGGTGGTGGTGAAATTACCCAGTTGCCGCTGCCCGTTAAAACCAAGGGCATATAAACTTCCGTTTGTCGCCAGTACATAATGGGTAGACGTATTGATCGCATCACCGGCAGTCATGCCGATCATTTTTGGGGTAATACCGGCAGGTAAAGTCATTTGGGTCGCGTAGTTGCGCACGGCGTAGGTATTGTTATCGCCCAGGTAAGTGCTCTGTCCCCAGGTATATACAGCTCCTGTACTCGTCAGCGCCATGAAATTCATCCGGCCGTTCCCTCTTAGGGCAACCACGTTGTCGAGGCTGCTGGTCGCATCAGTCATAACGCGGTGCCAAACCCTGTTATTGGTAGCAGCGTAGACCATCCCGTCGCCATAAGCGCTGGCAGTATTGGTATTGGTTGCGGCAACAAGTGTATAGGCGGCCCCGCTGCAGGTTACCAGGCCCAGCATACGGTTGGTGCCGAACAGCATTTTTACATCTGCCGGTGATACACCTGCAGGTAGCCCGTTCGCTTGCCCGTCTATGGTTAATTTCTGGAATGATGTACCCGTGCCTACGCCCCAGTGATCTGTTCCCCAGAAGTATAACCCATCGGTGGTTAAAATGAAATGATGCGAATTGGTGTTGATTTCTGACCCGGCGGCAAATTTCAGGATCTCCCCGCTCAATCCCGGGTAGTTTGTGGCATTTACTTCCTGGGGCGCCAGTACATTAGTACCGGTACGGGAAATTTTATCACCCCATACCAGCATGCGGCCATCAGCCTGGCGTACCAGTGTACTATGGAAAAGGGAAATTACATTATCATACTCAATTGTATTGGGTGTTGTGGCATTCTGGAAAGAATTAGACCGGTCGTTACCCGGGCAACCTACCGAAGGAGCAACACATTGAGCTTGTGTACTGTTAAAAGCCAAAATGGCAGGAAGTGTAATTGCCCATGTAGTAGTGAGCAAATTTTTGCGGTTGTAGTACTTGTTCATTTTGTTTCAAACATTTAAAAATTATTGCAGATAAAATTTTCTGCGGGGCAATATTATATAGAAGCGGGAGTGCCACCCAGAGATACTCTATATGAAATACCGATTTTGGAAACGTTGATTTTATATTTTAATCAATTGATAATCAATTTTTTATGTTTATTTTTTCATCCTTAGGTTCCGGGCTTTTAGCCTTGCGGATTTTTACCTTTTTAATTGAGCTTTTACGGTTTGCCGTGTGTATTTGTACGTCTATTGCTATGGAAGCACATGGAATACATATATGGTTATGTAAAATGATTAGCGCAAGTACGGTCTCTTACACTGCTAAAACATTGTGACTTTTTGACCTGGTGCCGAAGGGGAATAATATCTTAATGGATTGGTTGGGATTTAAAATGATCCTGATGTGATAAATGATTGAAACAGAGATTGTTGCTGCATTGCAGGCAGCCTGAGCTTTGTTTTCCTGGATTTTTTTGGACGTTAAACGGTTGTTATTGGCTGCTTGAGATTTAGTTTAACATTTTAGAAAAGATACATTTGCGCCCAACAAGTATAAAACAAACTATATGAAACAGAAACTCTTCAAAAAGTCGTGTATGATATACACGGCGGCTTTGCTGAACCTGCTATTTTTCTATGCACAAAAGGCTTCAGCGCAATGTGCTACCCCCACGAGCATTGGCACCCCGGCTATTGTTAACGCCTCTTGCCCGGGAAACGGGAAAGTGACTGTAGCTACTATGACCCCTACAGTTGGCTCCATCGCTCCGGATTATTATCAATATGCTTTATATGATACTTTAGGTAATGTTGTACTGCCCTGGCAGGCCTCTAATGAACTGTCTAATATTTATGCCGGTACCTATGATATCTGGGTGCGGCGTGCCTGTACTTCAGGGTTCAGTATGCCGGTGACAAGAAGGGTTGTGGTGGCTAATACGGAAGTGATGAGTGCCATCAGCGCCATCACCGTTAACCGCCAGGACCATGGTTGTAATAATGGCCGTTTTACGGTATCGGCTACGGGAAGCGCACCATTGCGTTATGCCCTCGTGCCAAGCATTACTACTTCAGAACCGGTAAGCACTTATGTAAGGGCACCCCGGTCCTCAAATATTTTTGATTCATTAGCTGCCGGTACTTATTACGTGCGTGTTTATAACGCGTGTAATAATGCCGTAACCCAGGCTATAACCGTACCGGCATTTAACCCAAGCCAGGTGCAGGTCACCAGCGCCTCGTTCAACCCGGCCGGCTGTGACAGTTTATGGTTTCAATTCTATGTCAATAGCCATGTGCAGGTGGTTAACACCAGGGATACACAAGTGGTAAGGGCCTGGATCACCTGGCCTAACGGCACTACTGATACTATAAAATTAGGATCAACGACTGCAGCAGGATCCTACACATCGGTAAGTTACAATGGATCTATTGCTAAATTAGACCCGGCTTACAATCCAGCTTTAAATTTCTGGCAGAACCTGGGCAATTTTCCCTACACCATCCAATATGGTTACCGGGATATGTGTGGCAATACTTATACTAACTCGTTTATCCTGCAGCAGCCACAGCAGAAAAACATCCAGGTTAATCATACCGAAAACAGCTCACTGACCAATTGCGATAGTGTGGCTACCTATTTCTATATACGGTACCAGCGCACTACTGCACCGGCGCAAACATTCTATCACCAGTTTAAAAATATGCATAATGTCATGTATTCACTGGATAGTGGTGCCACCTGGACCAATGCGCGCTCCTCAAATTCGCTGAGCACTTCAAGTGATTATTTTAAAACGCCGCGTGGCGGTTCCCGGTTGCTGATGGTAGCTTACTGTGGTGATACGCTTACTACGACGATCACGCCCCCGGCCTTCCCGGTACTTAGTCCGAGTGTTACGGAGTCGAACTATTACTCCTGTATCGGACGCACAGGTATGGGTGTAAGCATAGGAAACGCGGTAGGGGATTCCGTAGGGGTACAAATGACCAGCGCTCCTGCAGGGCAATCCTTAATACCTTATTTTACGGTGCCTTTACCGTCGAATACTATCTCCCCTATAAGTAACCTGTTGCCCGGAACTTATACGTTAAGGATATGGGATACCTTTGGGGTAGCATGCCCGAGGTTTGTTGACCGGACCCTTACGCTTACAAGACCTTTTGCGCTTGACTTTACAATGGAAGCAAATTGTAACAGCAGTATTAGTGTAATCTCTAGCAATGTTACTACAAGCGGTGCAATGGGCAGTTTACTCCGTGTAAAGGTGTACAGCACTTCCGGTACGCTTTTGCTGGGTGGGGCTACGGGCTATTCCGGTACTGCCAGCGGAACCACAACAACGGTACAGATACCCGCAACGGCAATAGCGAGCCTTCCGGATGGTAATTATATTGTGAGGGCTTATAAGTACACTAATAATAGCTACGCTCCTATTTTGGATACCTGTACTGTTGTTGAAAAACCATGGGCCAAGCAGCCTAACCTGCTCAGCCTTGCCCCAAGTAAATTTGTGCCCGGCTGTCCCGGCAATACCGGCGCTATTGTTGCCATGGCACAAGGTGGAAAAGCCCCTTATCACTACAAGCTTTTTGATGCGGCAAATAATGAAGTCCTTCCTGATGCTTCCGGAAGTAATATATTCGATAACCTGAATGCGAATGCGACCTATAACCTGCAGGTGATTGATACCTGTGGTACTATCGTAAACCGTACAATGTCTGTAGGTGAAGACCTGGCTATTTTTGTCCGTGATGCTGCCACGATGCCCTGCCCGGGCGATGATGTGACCCTGTTCGTGGACAGCATGTCGAATGTGCAATACAAATGGTACAAAAATAATGTGCTGATGCCCGGCCAGACTCAATACCAATTACAGTTAAACAATATTTCTACCGCTGCCGATTCCGGTGCTTACAATGTGGAAGTGGTCATAGGGGATTGCGTAGTGATGATCAATAGCTTTGTACTGGATCCATCTGACTGTGGTACACCATTGCCGGTGCAACTGGCCCATTTTACAGCTTATAATGAAGGTGGAAAAGGTACATTAGCGTGGGGGACCTTAAGTGAGTTCAACAACAAAGGTTTTGAAATTGAGCGTAGCGTAGATGCGGCTAGCTGGACTAAAATCGGTTTTGTGGCCACTAAAGCGACAGGTGGCAATAGTATAGCCGCTATTGAATATGTTTATACCGATAATAATATCCAGGCCGATGCCTATTTTTACCGCTTGAAGCAAGTGAATTATGATGGGAAGTATACCCACAGCAGTGTGCGTAAAGTAGCCTTTAAGGCGGTAAGTGAAGTGAGTATTTATCCTAACCCGGTAAACGGGAATAGCGTGACCGTAAACGGTATCAATGGTAGCCATACCATAAACCTGTACAATATGGCAGGACAGCTGGTACGCAGCTATCCCGTAAAAGGGATGTCCGCGACCCTCGATTTAAAAGGGTTTGCGCCAGGTGTATACCAGGTCAATATTCTTTATGGAAATGGGCTTATGGTCAATAAAAGACTGGTAAAGCAATAATCATATCCCTATAATGTAGGCAAGGGGTTCCGGTACCGGAACCCCTTTTTTTGGACCAGTCTTCTTGCCGCAGGTGTCAGGTTTTCCTCTGCCGATTCATGTGACGGTTGGTAAAGTAGTTACCTTTCGATATCTTTATTATTGTTACTCCCTAAATGCACTATCATGAATAACTTCGACTGGACCTCGTTTACCAAGCGCATTGCGATTAAAGCTTCGCTTGCCGACATTTATAAAGCCTGGACTGTTCCGGCCGATCTGGAGCGATGGTTTTTAGAACACGTAGCTTTTCGTGGTGAAGAAGATGAGCTGGCGGAAAGAGATCAGCCTGCAGCAAGTGGGATGCAATATGATTGGTATTGGTATCTTGATACAAATCCCTTGCATGGGAAAATCCTTGAGGCCAATGGTAAAGATTTCCTTCAGTTTTCTTTTGAAGGGAACAGCTTAGTAGACGTTAGCCTGAGCACACTTGATGAATATGTTATTATCACATTACGGCATTATAATATACCGCAAGACGATCATTCTAAGCAATATATCCGCCTGGGCTGTTCCGGCGGCTGGGCCTTTTACCTGCATAATTTAAAATCCGTTTATGAAGGTGGTATTGACCTGCGCAACAAAGATCCGAAGCTCGGGGTGATGATCAATAATTAAGCGCCGGGGGCTAAAGGCTATGTTACCAGGTTATTTTGAGAGATAAAGGCATGCCTGCTATGCAAGTTCTTATTTAAAATATTCATAGGAAAAAAGTTGTACGCCTCCATCTTTATAGGTTTCATCTCCCTGCCGTTTTATGAGAATGCTCAATTGCGCCGGTCGCCCGTTTTGCATGTTAAATTCAGCCCGCATTGATTTATAATCTGTAGCTGCTTCAATGTTCAGGGTATGGGCATCAGGTTGTGTTACCTTTTTTTGCCCGACGATGCCATCCAGGTTGTAGAAGATGGTGAGCGGCAATTGCCAGCTGGTATTGCTGTAAGTAGTAACGGATCTGCCGCTCGGTGTTGTTTCTGTTGCGGTAATACTACTTCCACCGGCTTTTTCTGAAAGCTTGAAATCACCGTTACCGCCAAGATTCATCGCGTTATAATCAGATGTGGAAATGTTGTAATAACCTGTAGTGAAAAATACCCCGCCTTTTAACTGGTAGAGATAGAGCAGCGCGTCGCTGGCCACGATCAATGTGTCGTTGTGGTAATAAAGGTGGGTAACCATATTGTTCTCATTGATAATGCGTGCCGGTAAGCCGTTTTTAGCGTATTCGATCCGCGTGGCCTCTTTATCGCTGCTTTCGTGGGACCTTATTAATTGCTGTTGTTCATTAAATGTCAAACGGATTGTTTTTTCTTTTTGCTTTTCTGATTGCAGCGTAATAGTTTTCACATTTTTCAGATCAAACAACTGTAGCGGTAATACCGTTTCGCCGAACAATTTATCGGAAAGGTAAGTGTTCATTGCTTGACGCATCCCTTGTGAAGCTGTTCGGGTTTGCCTTAAGGCGCTTACTTTAAGGCTATCCTGTTGGAATGATTTATAGTAAGCAGATTCCTTTTGGACGCCCCTGGCATGGGCAATCGCTTCAGTGGTTTTCACCATTTCCTTTTTTAATAATGGCGTGTCGTTCGGTTGCCCACTCCAGTAAAGCAGCCCTTCATGCCGCTCCTGCCGATCCAGCAGGCTATAACTCGTATTTGCTTTGTTGCGTATTTTTATAAAAGTATTCCGGTAAATATGATGATAGGTGAATTCCTGCTCAGGGTAATGATGATGTAATTCTTCCCATTCTCTTTTTACCAGGCCCCTCATGGCATAAAAATCATTTTGTAAACTTGCTGCGGTCGGTTGTGGACGGTAACTGCGGTCCTCCTGGTTGCTCATCCATTTTACATCGTAGATGATGATATGTGGTTTCCCGGGCTCAAGCACGAGGGTGTCACAATCACTGCAGTCCTTTTCCCGGTCGAATTGTATTTGTTGGGGATCTGCCATCACATTGGGGGAATAGGTAGCGTTATTAGCGGGGGGAGGCGGTTTAATGACTTTACTTTTTGGGGATTGTTGCGTCGTCGTTTTTTTCTGGGCCTGGGTGCTAAGCGCGAAGCCCGGAATAAGGATAAGGATAAAGTATAGTTTCCGCATAGTTATTGAATGCTGTTCTTTTAATTGGAGGAGAGTGGCCTAAAAATAAACTAAGGATAAAACAAATGTAGAAATATTTGAGCAGCTTATCTGCTGTTACTTACCAATACTTGAACATCTTCTATTCCATTTTGATAATTACCGGGCCTGTTAAGACTACAGCTTGTCATTGTATTGTTAAAACCTTGTCCGGCTTACCTTTTGTAGGTTCAAAAGTATACTTTTGTTGTACCTTTAACTAACACAAAACCAGGAAAAAAACGGGTGCAACTATTGACCAATGCAGAAGAGGTTTAGTTGCATCTTCTTTTTGCAAGTGTTTAGAGGGCTATTCATAAACACTCTCCCAAAGTTTTTAATCCTTCTTCGAGTTGCGCTTCCGAGAGATAGGCATAGCCCAGCCTTAGCCCGTTTTCCGTTTGCCTAAAGCTGTACGCTTCCGGGTGCATAATACGAATTCCTTTTTGCTGCAAATGGGCTTGTACAAGTTGCCAGTCCACCGGGCGCTTAGGGGCCAGCCAAAATGCCAGCCCGCCCTCGGGGATGTCGAAACTAGCTTTTGCGCCAAGGTGTTTTTTTAATAAAGCCGCTACTACATCCCGTTTGCCTTTATAATATAGCGTCGCCTTCTTCAGGTGCCGTTTTATCGTGCCGTCCTGTATCAGCTGTAAAACGGCCTGTTCCATAATCGCGTCACCCTGTACGTCTATGATCCTGCGGTGTGCCGAGATCTGATCCAGGAATGCCTTGTCTTTGCTGGCCAGGTAGCCGATCCGCAGGACCGGTGCCACTACTTTACTCATCGTCCCTATGTAAACATAATTGTTCAATTCCGGGTAACTGGATAAAGGTAGTATGGGCCGGTAACCGAAATGGAACTCATTGTCGTAATCATCTTCGATAATGGTAAAGCCATATTCATTAGACAGGCGGATCAGCTCCAGCCTTCTTTGCAGGCTCAGGGTTACCGTAGTGGGGTATTGATGATGGGGCGTTGTGTAGATCGCTTTGATGCCCGGTTGCTGCCGCAGCCATTTCCGCACCTCTTCGATCATTAAACCATCCTGGTCTACCTTTACCGGCAACAGCTGTGCGCCGGCATGCTCAAATGCCTGCCAGGCCGGCTGGTACCCGGGACTTTCGACCAGTACATAATCTCCTTTTTTTAATAGGCAATGCGCGGTCAGGTACATCGCCATCTGGCTACCCCGGGTGATGAAGAGCTGCTGCTCATGCAGCTGCATACCCCTTTGATGATTCAACATCTGCACTATCGCATTGCGGAATGCCATATCGCCTTTGTCATCGCCATAGCCCATCATCTGCCATCGGGCCTTTCGGTTAAAGATCTGGCGATAAGCTCTTGCCAGTGCGGCTACCGGTGCAACCTTGCTGTCGGGCGAGCCGTCGTCGAAATTGATGCGGATCGCAACTTTTGGCGTTTCGGATACGATAGCTGTACCTGCTACGGGCTTAGTTGGTGGCAAGGCCGGCAGTACATCCGCGACAAAAGTGCCTTTCCTTTCTTTGCTGACCAGCCACTCTTCATGCAGCAATACATTCAAGGCTTCTACTATTGTATTCCGGTTGAGCTTTAAATCTCTTGCCAGGATACGGCTGCCAGGCAGGGCTGTACCACTGCTCAGGCGGCCGGATTGTATGTCGGCAATGATGGCATCGGCAATCTGGAGGTAAATGGCCTTATCACTCGCCGGGTCTAATTGTAGTTCTAATTTCCAGGGTCTCAGCATCTGGACTATTTATTTGTGTTAAAACTGTATTATTTTGATGGTCCAAAGGTAAGTTACTTTTGCAAAGCAATATTGCAAGCGCCATAAAATTTTACTTATGTTATTCTCAACAAAAACTGTTTTGGGAAAAGCACCATAGCCCTTAAGCCCCAAAGATTTTCACCCGACCTTCGCCCGCCCTAAATACGTAAAGTCATCCCGCCCGTCCATAAAAAAACGTGAAAGGTCAGGAGGATACGATCCTTGTCCTCCGAAAGAAAGCACCCGGTATTTTTCGTTGATTTTCCTATAGGGAATATAAGTAGGACGTAGGCGGCTTATTAGCCGGTAAGCTTACAAAAGGGCACATACTGACCCAACCGTATTGTATGTTATCGAAGGGAAAGGCTGGACAGATACTTTTTTTAGGTAAGGATCCATGCGCTGTTTTCAATCCTGTAGCTAAAACAAACAAAGTTCCCGGACCTGTAGGTGGGGAACTTTGTTTGTAAAATTTCCGGCAGCATAAGTATTCTCAGATGGGCCTATGCTAATACAGCGGATAAATTGGGTGACATTTAAGATAGTGGTATCGGTACCAGATTCAGTACAGTATGCCCTGCTGCTGATTTTTTCTACTCCTGAGTACCGGGGCCCGGCATTATTTTAGACTTTTAGAAATTTGAGGATACTTTGGGAGCCATCTTTATACTTGATCCTGACAGAGTAGATTCCGGCCGGCCAATCAGGTATAGCTATACGCGCTTCTTTATATCGTGATTGTTCGTGATGTACGATCTGCCCGAGCTGGTTATATATCGTCAGTTGACTACTGTGCTCTAAGCCATCTATCCTGATGTACAGACTGGCCGGGTTGGGGTAAATATGTACTTTCGCTGTATTGGCTGTGGTAGGCTCCAGGCTGGTAGATCCGGCTTGGATAATATACAGTTCATCTCCTATGGGAGTATAATTGCCATTATAAAAGAATATACCGTTACAGGTTTTCATCGCCCCGGAATTAACCAGCGGACTAAAATTCGGAGCAATGTCCGGAGCTACTATTTTTGTGCCAGCTTCTGTACCGTCTGTTTTCCACAGGTGCCAGCCTTCGGCAGTGCGTTTCATCTGGAAATATAATTTATGATCGAATTCCACCGGCGAAAACCATGTAGCGCTATTCATATCTGTGTCAAAAGTACGCACTACTGTTGTGCCGGCTTCTGTGCCGTCTGTTTTATACAGGCTCCTGTCCGTGCCGTTAGTTCCCAGGAAGTAGGTATAGGCGCCTACCGTATATACATTTCCGGCTATACCGCTGGCAATACCGGGACTGAGGTCTTTAAGCATTTGTGTGCCTATAGAGGTGCCATCCGTTACCCATACTTCCCTTCCATCAGTATTGTTGGTCGCTGTAAAGATAATTTTGTTCCCGAGGTACTGGAACCAGCCCGGGCTACTGTTGTCTGTACCTGTATTAATATCCTTGAGCATACTGGTACCTGCACCTGTGCCGTCTGATATCCATAGTTCCTGCCCGTAGGTATTATTCACAGCCGAGAAAATAAAGCCGTTCCCGAACAAAGTCAGCTGGGAGGGGAAACCGCCGGCTGTACCGGGATTAAGGTCTTTAAATAGGGTTGTGCCTGCACTGGTGCCATCTGTTACCCACAATTCTGTACCGGTAGCCGCGGTGCCTGCAATAAAATAAAGCTTCCCGTTCAGTATAACACCGTTGGAGACGGCGCTTCCGCCATAAGCAGATGCCGATCCGGGATTAATATCTTTTAGCAATTGTGTTCCTGCAGTAGTGCCATCAGTAACCCATAGTTCATCCCCGTTAATGCCATCTTCAGCAAAGAAAAACCCCTTTCCGCCCAGTGTGGCCAATTCCAGATTATTGCCATTTCGTGTAACCAGGAAATCCGGGCTGGATCCGCTTGCACCGGGCATTATATCTTTAAGCATTTGCGTGCCGCTGCTGCTGCCATCAGTGACCCAAAGTTCGTCGCCGGCGGTGCCGTTATTAGCGGAAAAGAGCAGTTTGCCATTAATTGAGAAGTTATCCAGGTAAGGATCGCTATTGCCACCGGGATTAATATCTTTTAGCAGGGTTGTTCCGGCGGTGGTACCATCGGTTATCCAGATTTCAACCCCATTGATGCCATCATTCGCAACAAAGAGTGTTTTATTATTGTATGCTGTATAGAATTGTGAATTGGAGTTTCCTGCTGCATTGATGTCTTTCAGCAGGGTAGGCGTTTGTGCCGATGCAGCCATACCGCAGTATGCCGTAATTATTACTGTAGCTATTGATTTCATAAGGCTCTTTTTTTGAAACACTAACACCCCGATAAGCTATCAGGGTGTCAATAAATATTATGATTAGTCTTTGGCCGGGTTAATTCTTTTGGTCTCGGGATCGCTGTTGTATACGCTGCCACCTTCTATAACCATATCAAACCTGACACTGCCACCAGCTGATCCGCCAGGTATTACATTCTTTATATAAATGAATGCCCTGATGGCATTGTTAAGCTGGAGCATATATACATCGCCGTTTCCGGGGGATATCATTGCTGCGACATTGCTCAGGTCTGCATCGCCACTGTTGTATTCCCTGAATTTGCTATCAAATTCTTTCCAGTTAAGGCTTGAGGCTAAAGCATCAAACTCAGATCTGCTCATGTCTTGCTCCATGGTTGCTGCGAGTGAAATTTCTCCTGAATTCATGTTGGCGGCATCCCAATGGTTTAAACCCACCGTTGGCCGGTCAAATAAATTATTGGTTTCGCTTTCTTTAGAATAGGCTTCTCCATAAGCATTACCCGGGAAAGTCAGGTAGAGCCTGTTGTTTCCATATTCAGAAAAATAGACCATAGACATAGTGCCCTGCTCAGAGAATGCGTTGTCGATGCTGAATACGGTTCCCGTTTGGGTTTTCAGGAATTGCCCGATGCTTGTATTATTTTGATCACCCAGCATTACATCTTTATAAACGACGATCCATTTTTTATCATCGGGTTTAGGATCCGGAGTGGCCGTTTTATCACAGGATAACAAAAGGATCGCTGATGCGAGCAGGATGAGCTTTGTAGTGAACAGTTTGTAAAAAGAACGTTTCATGATACATTATTTTTTAAGGTGATTAACTATTTGATCCAAAAGTAGAGAGCACCCCTTTTTAATAAATAAATAATCGCCGAATGGATACAGATAATCGCTCAAAGAACAAAAGGATGTTTTCCGTATATGGGAAAACATCCTTTACTGTTTAGAAATAAAGCCCCTTATGCCTGCAGGAACAGCAGATCGGCCTTGGTGCCGGAAGTAAATGTATTGTCGAATGTAACGGCCAGTTTTATTTTCCTGCTGAGCTCATCCACTATTTTTAAGCCCAGGCCATTCAAAGCATTTTTATGGAAATCGTTATCCAGCGCCTGTTCATAATGCGCCTGCCCGAAATGAGCACCCTCGTTAGTGATAGAAAGGGTATTGTGTGCAAACGCAATCGTAATTGTACTGCCTGCTGTGGAGCCTTTTATTGCATTTTGCAATATGTTTCTTAATATGGTTTTGAGAAAATTCTCATCTGACAATACGGGGACATGATCCGGTAACGTATTGTTGATTTTCAGCTTTTTTGTCCCTATGTTCAGCTGCATTAAGCTCAGCACATCATTTACCGGCTCCCTGAGCTCAATTTTGCTTAATGTCGGCTGGAACTGGTTCATTTGTGATTTACTCCAGGCGAGCAAGTCTTCCATGGTTTCCAGCAGGTTGGATGTGGCCGATTGTATCATTTCATTATACTGCACTTGCTCTGCTTTGCTGAATGCCGCAGCATTCTTTTGCTGTAGCTTTAGGAAAGAATTGACCTGGCTGACCGGCCCCCTCAGGTCGTGACTGATGATGCTGAATAACTTGGCCTTTGTCTGGTTGGCCAGCTCCAGGTCTTTATTCAGGGTTTCTAATTCAAGGTTCTTTGTGTTGAGCAGATCCGCCGAGTTTTTCTTGTTCCGGTAAATGATGATCAGCAGGAGCGTGATCAGGACCAGGAGCGCTAAACCACCGATCAGCCAGAACTTTTGTTGGGTAGCATCAGATAGTTGTGATTGCTGTACCTCTATTTGCTGCTGTTTATCCTTGTTCTGAAAAACAGCTTCCATTTCGGCGAGATTGAGGTCCAGCTTTTGCTTGGTCAGCGAGTCGTTGAGGGAAACGTATTTATCATAATATTTTTTGGCATCTTTTGTATTACCAGAGTTGATAAGCACTTCTGTTAAAGACCGGAGCAGGTCTGAATATTGTTCTTTGTTATACTGTTTCGATCCTGCTTCTGCCGCTTCATAGTATTTTATGGCTTCTCCGTAACGCTGTATTGCCTTGTAATAATCACCATAGGATTGATTTACAGAAGAAGTAAGTATTTCTTTGTTATCGAGCTTGGCCTGTTTGTCTGCCTTGTCAATATAGCTTTTGGCATTGACATAGTTTTTTTCTGATAAAGACAGTTCCGCCATCTTCAGGTTAGAAGATACCAGCTCCGACCATTTCCCCGGGTTTTTTTCCACGCTTTCAGACAAGAGGTTGTAATACTTTAAAGCTGCTTGTTTATCGTTCTTTAAGGCATAACTTCTGATGAATTTTCCGTAGGCAGTAATATCCACGATAATGGACTGGTTGAGATAAGGTTTTACTTTTTCTAAATATTCCAGCGCCTTTTCCGGCTGTTTCAGGTAGATATAGATCTCTGCTACCATCATCAGCTTTGTGGCATAATCAAGCTTTAACTTCAGGTTTTGGGTAGTGTCTGTTATTGGCTTGTGTAAAGACGCACTTTTTAAAAAATAATTTAGCGCCGTGTTATAATAGAATTTTTGCTGCTGGTAATAAAGCCCAAGGTTGTAATAGGCATCTCCTTTGTTTTTAATCGTATCAGAAGATTGTATAATGTTTTGCAATAAACGGGCAGAGCGGTCCGCTTCTTCTTGTTTACCCAAATAATGATTGATGTGAACAAGATTTCCCAGGGGTTTCAGGCTAAGCTCAACCATATTAGAGGTCGCTGCCACCTGGTATGCCTGCTGGAAATTCTCTTTGGCTTCTTCAAAATCCTGCTTATAATAGTAGCCGATACCCCTTGATTGGAAAAAAACAAATCTTGCCTTTGGGTCGGCCCCGGCCTCCCGGAGGCCCGCCGTACCAGTTGCGATCAGTTTTTCAATTTCCTCGGGCTTGCCGGAAAGATTAGACATGGTGCTTTCACATATGGCTACTTTTTGCTCCACAGGGGAAAGCGGGTTGTCATGCTTGTTTTGGGAGAAAGCGATGACAGGGCAGAGCGCTAAGAACAGCAATAGCAGGTGTAAATATTTTTTCATATAGATTAGGAAGGGTTAGGGGTTACAATTTTATATTTGAGATAGTTTGCCGGTATGTTTTTCCTATAGGGAGCGCTATTGTTTCGCAAAGCACCTCATTCTTTTTGACGCCGGTGATCTTATTACCGGCCACCGCATAGCTTCGGTGTATCCTCAGGAAATAGCCGGCAGGAACCTGCTCCAGGAAATTACTCAGCGCGCCAATAGTGATGTAATTTTTTTTCTCGGTATATATCTTGGTGTAATCATGCAAGGCTTCCAGGTAAATGATCTCGTTCATCGAAAGCCGCATTTTATCATGTCCCTGCTTGATGGTAATAATATCTTTTTCGATGAGTATATCATAGGCGCTGGACTTGCGTTTCATTTCCCAGTATTCCCTTACTCTTTTCATACACTGGGCAAACCGTTCTTCAGTCATTGGTTTTAAAATATAGTCCAGCGCAGACAATTCAAAGCCATTAATGGCAAAATCGGGAAAAGAAGTAATAAACACTGCCATGGGTACAATATCCCGGACTGATTTCAGTAATTCGATACCTGTACTATGGGGCATTTCAATATCCAGGAAAACAAGGTCCGGCTTGAGTGCTTTAATCGCTGTCAGCGCTTCAAGAGCATTTGTAAAGGTGCCCGCATGAGAAAGAACAGTATGGTCTGCAGCCATAGACCTTACCATCATCTGGTCAAGCAGATTGTCGTCAACAATAATGTATTTTATGGGTTCTTTATCAGTCATCTTCAAAAGTTAGGGCCGGGTATTTAAAAATTCTTATACAAGGTAGAATTATTATTTTTTATCTGGTGTTAATCTTCAATAGAAAATATTGCAATATAATGGAATTGTATGTGCTGCAAGATAACCGTTATGGTTCCGCTTTCCGGGAAAATGCTACACAACCGAACAGGGTACAGGATAGCGATACAGCTTATAAACGCTTGCTGAAGGGTGCGGTAAAATATCGCTTTGTGATTGATATGGCTTCCCTGGAAGATTAAACGGAAAAAATCAGGGTGATCCGGCTGGTATCACCCTGGTTTTTTTCCGGGCAGATAGCTGTACCTTCGCTACACGATATTTACGCTTCGCTTAAAATTTTAAACTAAACTTCTATGAACCTTATATGGAATCTAATGATCAGGCTGGTATTGACCGCTTTGCTCGTAGCCTGGGCGGCATTACCTTATATTAAAGGTGCAGAGGCGGATAGCGTACTGGGCGAGATAGCTAAGATTGGAGTCATGCCGGCTATCCTGCTTATGGCCGCTTTTTTTATTATGGTAGCTTTTTATTGCCGTACGCTTCAGAGATGTCTTAGTTTGATAAAGCCTGAAAACAGGAAAGCCACTCCACGTTCGGTTTGGTATATGTTTGCCATTCCTTTTAATTTCATAGAAGACTTTTTTATTGTCATTAATATTGCCCGTTCTATTGAAAAAGAGCGGGACAACAACGAGCGCTTAAAATCGCTTTCCGACTTTGGTATGGTATCCGGAATTGGCTGGAGTATCGCCCAGGTCTTATCATTTATACCGGGTATGCTGGGCCAAATCGCGGGTTTACTGGGCATGGTACTCGTCATCTGTCATTGGATACTTATAGCCAGGATCAATAAATTATTATCCGGGGCAACAGCGGGTCTGGAGTAAAGATTCAAAGTAAATAAGTAATTAGGGGGCATGGGAGCCCGATACTTACCTTTCCCGGATTACATATTTTACATATTGTCCTTACTATTGATTCTTTACAGGTAAAAATCCCTTTTTTTCTTTATCACTAAAAAAATAGTTGTATTTGTGAAAAAGTGTTCTATATTTGTATCACTAAACATTTAGTGATATTACTTGTTGCGTTATGGCGCATCATTAAAAAACATCGGGAAATGAAAATTCAATCTTTAACAAAAGCGGAAGAGCAGGTGATGCAGTACCTCTGGAAACTCCGGAAAGGCTTTCTCAAAGATATTCTTGAAGCATTTCCGGAACCTAAACCACATACCAATACTGTCTCAACGATCCTGAAGGTTTTGAAAGAAAAGGAGTTTGTGGACTATGCTATATTTGGAAGACAGCATGAATATTTCCCGCTCATTTCGAAAGAACAATACAGTGGTAAATCCATGAAAAGCCTGGTCAAAAACTATTTTTCCGGTTCTTACACTAACGCGGTTTCTTTTTTAGTAGAGAAAAACGAAATGAGTGTAGAAGACCTGGAAATGCTATTGAACGAACTTAAAAATAAAGACTGATGGAAGCGGTATTTATCTATTTGGGCAAAATGGTCCTGGCCTCGGGACTGATGTTTGGCTATTATCAATTATTGCTGAAGGATAAGACCTTTCATCATTACAACCGGTTTTACCTGTTAGGTACCCTGGTGGTCTCCCTGCTTTTGCCTTTATTGAAAGCGAGTTATTTTACCTTGCCGGTAACTAATGACGTGTATTTATTGCTAAGCAAACTGCAACCGGTGACTAAGCCGGTCCATAATGATGCATTATCTGTTACCGGTATTATTACAGGGGTATTAGCTTTAGTTTCTGTCCTCTTAACGGCCCGGTTTGTTTACGGGATCTTTAAAATTCTACAACTTAAACGTCGTTTTCCCCAGGAGCAGTTTGAAGGGATTAGCTTCTACCAGACTGACCTGGCGAATGCTCCTTTCTCTTATTTCAGGAATCTTTTCTGGAAAAACAATATCCCCTTGCATTCCGATCTGGGAAAACAAATCATGAAGCATGAAATGGCCCATATTGAACAGAAGCACACCTACGATAAAATAGTGATTGAAACGATAAGAGCCATTTTCTGGTTCAACCCTTTCTTCCATTTAATAAAAAAGGAAGTACATCTTATACACGAATACCTGGCGGATCATAAAGCCATCAAAAAGTCGGATACCAAAGCATTTGCGCAGATGCTCCTGGCCAGCCATTTTTCCGGAAATACCCTACCGGCTGCCAGTCCGTTGCTTAATACTCATCTCAAAAAAAGACTACAAATGATTCAAACCTCAAAAACCAAATTCAGTTATGCGCGCAAAACGCTCGCCCTGCCACTATTGTTCTCGATGGCCTTTGCCTGCGTGGTACATGCCCAAAACAGTGAGATAAAAGCTACCAATAATGACATAACGCGGACTTTAAATCAAATTGAAAAAACTACCGCTACGGCTGAACCGGATGGCGTTAGCAACACCGGAAATGGGAAAACCCACTCCGGAGAATTAGAGCAATCTGTTAATGCACTGCAACAAAGTGAGCTTAAAATTGATGATCTGGATCAACAAATCCGGAAGATAGAGCAAAGCTTGGAAACACTCGATCCCGCTTCAGAAGAAGCTTCGGTAAAATTTGACCAGATAGCTGCTTTGAGCCAAAAAATAAGTGACCTCATCAATGCTGAAGATTTTCAACGCACAGTAACGGTCCTCCACGGCAACACCGTTCACTATACTAACGTATTAAGCAAAGAGGAACAGGAAGAAATATGGGAAGAGGCTGCCAGGGCTAAAGAAGCGGCCGAAGCAGCAGTGGAGGAAGCCAACATCGCCATAAAAGCAGCCGCATCAGCCAGGGCAGAAGCTGCTTTGATGCAGCAAGAAGCTGCTCAGGCAAAAGTAGCAGCGGACATAGCGCGAAAAGAAGCTGCTGCTGCACGCCGGGAAGCGGCACGCATAAAAGAACAGGCAAGTAATCGCTAAGCTAGCCCTAACACTGCTCTTTAAACAGCCCGGGTAAAGGCTGTTGTCAGCTCAATTTTTACTGTAAAATAATTTCAGATGAATTACTACAATTTCATCGGGTACTGCTTTTTGCTTTTAATAGTCGCTTATGATGGCAGGAGTGAGGAGCTGGAAGCATTAAAAGAAGAGGTGCGTAGTATCCGTAAAGAAACCGCATTAATGCGTAAAGAGCGCGCATTAGTTCGCGAAGAGGTCGCGAACAGGAAAGATCAACCGTTCCTGCTAAAGCAACCGATATCACCGCAAAATAAGCTTAGCCTGGTGATAGAATAAGTAGCAGGTAGCGGCGCCGGGAAACCTACTAAACAATTACGCATAAACAGCCTGAATCGGGTCTGTTATTCACTCAAATTTTATTATAAAATAATTATCTGATGAATTATAAAAATCTCATCCTGGGCCTCCTTTTGTGTACCATAAACATTTATGGTTTTGGCCAAAAACAATCAACCGAAAAAAGGTTAGACTCTTTATTGACTACACTTGCCGCCCAAAATCAATTTAACGGTAGCATCTTGATCGCCGAGCAGGGTAAAGTTTTGTACAAAGCCGGTAAGGGCTATAGTAATGAGCTAAGCAAAGCCCGGAATAATTCCAAAACCATTTTCGAGCTTGCCTCCTGCAGCAAACAGTTTATAGGCGTCGGGATCGCATTACTGCACCGGGAAGGTAAAATAAATTATACGGATGATATAACGCTCTATCTCCCCGAATTAAAAGAGTTTAAAGGAGCGAAAATCTATGACCTGTTGCGGCATACCAGTGGTATTCCCGAATTCCTGGCCGGGTTCCGGGAAAACTGGAAAAGTAATAAGATCGCTACTAATGCCGACCTGGTTCAATATTATGCACAGCGGAAAGATACCCTGGAGTTTGCCCCCAATACCCGGCACGATTACTGTAATACCAATTATGCGCTCTTAGCCACGATCATAGAAAGAGTGTCCGGGCAGGACCTGGACAGTTATTTATCCGCAAAAATATTTAAGCCCTTAAAAATGGACCGGACCTTTGTTTACAACAGGCGCCTGGCTCCCAGGGACATCAGCAATTACGCGACTGGTTATGTATGGATACCGAAATCTTTTGAAAAGGCAACTACAGACGATAAAAGAGTAGGGCGGATGATGTCCTATTATATGGATGGGATTGTGGGCAATGCGAAAGTAAATAGCACCGTAGAGGATATCTATAAGTGGATCAATGCGCTTAAAAGCAACCAATTATTAAGCCGGCAGGAATTTGATACTGTTATGGCGGTCAGTCAGACTAAGGATCATAAAAATGTCCATTACGGATTTGGCTTTGATGTACGACAAAAAGAGCATAAGCTCAATAGCTACGGGCATACCGGCAGTTGGGACGGCTATATCTCGCTTATTTATCACAATACGGAAAAGGACAGGACCATCATTATTCTGAATAACTTTGACAAAGGCATTTGTCCTTATGATGAAATTACAGGAATCCTGGATGACAAGCCGGTTGCCGATCCTATACCCAAAAAAATAAAATTACCGGAAGCTTCCCTCCGGCAATTTGTAGGAGTGTATACCGATCCCGGCGATACGGCAACAAAGCATATTATTTCCTATCTGGATCATCATTTAGTTTATAATACCGATAAAATGGATTGGGATATGCGCTTTTATCCTACTTCCGGGAATACTTTCCAGGCGATCATGCAGGGGGGCAACGATGGATTAATGAAATTTACACCACAAAGTGATGGTACCATAAAATTAGAAATGACCCAATACGGTAATAAAATTGGTGAAGGCGTACGCAAATAAAGACGCTTCTTTTGATACTGCCGGTATATGCCTAATTTAGTGGCGCTAAACCATGCTGTACAACAACGCAATTAAATTTAATGATAAATCTGGCATCCCGCTTTCAGGCTGTAGTAAGTAATTTTTCGAAGGACGCGCGGCAGATTGCCGCTTGCTGGCATGAGCTTGAAACAGCCTACAATGCTCCGGGGCGGCATTACCATACGCTGCGGCATATTGAGCAGATGCATGCTGCACTGGATGAGGTAAAAGAAGCCTGTGCTGACCTGGAGGCGATTCAGCTGGCCATATTTTATCATGATATTGTTTACGATGCCCAAAGGAAGGATAATGAAGCCCAAAGTGCCATGGTAGCCCATAAAAGGGTGACAGCGCTTGGCTTTAAAGATGCCGACAAGGTTGCTGCCTTGATCCTCGCGACGCAAAAGCATGAAAGGTCTGACGATAAGGACACGAATTACCTGCTGGACATAGACCTGAATATATTAGGCGCCGCATGGCCGCAATACCAGGAATATGCACAGCAGGTGCGGGAAGAGTACCGTATGTACCCTGATGCAGTATATAAACCTGGCCGCGTGCAGGTGCTCAGGCATTTCTTAAACGCAGCGTATATTTTTAAAACAGATTATTTTTACCATAAGCTGGAAGCGCAGGCGCGGATCAATCTCCAGAATGAGATTGCACGCTTATCCTGATGCCAGTCATTAAACTCAAAATAAAAATGGAGGCAAACCTGCCTCCATTTTCTATAAAATTGATCCGTTCCATTATCGGTTTTCCATTTCTGTTTCAATCAGGGCCTCCACATAATTTCTCAGCGCCGGTATTTTTATTTTTTCCGCCACATCAAAAGCAAATGCTTTTACCATTAATTGCTTAGCCTGGGTTTCGCCGATACCACGGCTTTTCAGGTAGAATAAAGCTTCTTTATTCAGCTGGCCGATAGTCGTACCATGGCTACATTTTACATCATCCGCGAAGATTTCCAGCTGCGGCTTGGCATTCACGGTAGCTTGTTCGCTGAACAATACATTATTACTTTGCTGGAAGGCATTTGTTTTTTGCGCGTCTTCATAAACGAAGATCTTGCCGTTAAATACCGCCTTACTTTTATCCATCATAATACCTTTATACAGCTGGTTGCTTTCGCCCCTTGGCATTTTATGATGCACTTCCGTATGGTTGTCTACCAATTGGCTATCTGCGGTCAGGTACAGGCCATATAAATGGCTTTCGATATCCTCATCGTTCAGGTGTAAGGCCAGGTTATTTCTTACGAAACCGGCTCCCGGTAAAGTGAAGGTATAATTGCTGTAATTAGAATGCTTTTTCTGTGCCGCTTCTGTTCTTTGAATAATGCGCAGGTGGGCATCCGCTTTCTGAAGGTCATAGTGGTTAAACTTTGCATTTTCAGCCAGTACCACTTCTGCTGCTGCATTTAAGAATACAGGTAGTGCGATATCCGTCAGGTAAGACTCAACAACATTGAGTTCCGCGTTTTGATCCAATACAAAAAGGTCCCTGCTTTGCTGCATCATCGCCTGCCCGCTAAGGATCACTTTAATAATATGGATCGGCTTTTCTACGACAACATTCTTTTCCACGGCGATGAAAACACCATCCTGGAACATGGCGCTGTTTAAAGCGGCAAATGCATTGTCTTTTATATTTAAGATCTTGCCAAAATGCTCCTGGAACGCAGCGTGCTCGGTCGCTTCTTTGATCTCGCAAAGATGCAGGCCTTTTTGTTCCGGCAAATTGCTCAGGCTGGTAGCCACGACACCATTGATCAATACGATACGATATACTTCATCTTCAGCAAATAGTTTGCTATAGGTATTTTCAATGAGTGCTTTTGCTTTGTTGAGTTGCTCCGCATCTATTGTCGTTGCCGCAGTTAATTCATAGCTGGTCTTTACAACCGGTAAAATGTTGGTAAAGCGCCACTCTTCATTTTTTATTGAAGGGAAACCCAATTTACGAAAAGCTTCCATAGCTGTTGTACGGTATGCTTTTGTGCTGTCCTGGTTGTGCAGGATCAGCATATCATACTGTGCCGCCAGGCTTTCAAATAAGGGTGATTCCAATTGTTTTATTGAAGTCATTATTAATAATTACTTTTTAATAGTTCGGTTGCTTGTGTCATTGAGGTTGCGTACAATAACACATCAGCACATCTTCAAATCAGTTGATCAACCGATTAATTCTTCGTCAACCAGTCGTAACCTTTCTCTTCCAGTTCCAGGGCCAGCTCTTTACCTCCTGTTTTGATGATTTTGCCATCTGCCAGTACGTGTACAAAATCCGGTACGATATAATCCAGTAAACGCTGGTAGTGCGTGATCAGGATGAATGCATTATTTTCACTGCGCAGCTTATTTACACCGCGGCTTACAATACGTAAGGCATCGATGTCCAGCCCCGAATCCGTTTCATCCAGGATTGCCAGTTTCGGCTCCAGCATGGCTAACTGGAAAATTTCATTACGTTTTTTCTCACCGCCGGAGAATCCTTCGTTCAGGGAACGGTTGACCAGTTTAGCGTCAAACTCTACCAATTCCTGTTTCTCGCGGCTTCTTTGTAAAAATTCTTTCGCTGTTAACGGTACCTGGCCGCGGTAGGCACGGATCTCGTTCATCGCGGTCTTCAGGAAATTGATATTAGATACACCAGGAATTTCGATCGGGTATTGGAATGCCAGGAAAACGCCTTCACGCGCTCTGTCTTCAGGAGCCATCTCCAGGATATCTACGCCATCCAGGGTAACGGTACCTTCAGTAACTTCGTAGTTTTCACGACCTGCTAGAACAGAAGCCAGGCTTGATTTACCGGCTCCGTTGGGTCCCATGATCGCGTGCACTTCGCCCGCTTTAACTTCCAGATTTAATCCTTTTAAAATTTCTTTATCTTCTACACTGGCGTGCAAATTTTTGATTGATAACACTTTCTTAGATTTTGAATTTTGAGTTTTGAATTTTGGTTCAAAACTCTTTATTAATATTTGTTGTTGTTGTTTTGTTTGTTGTTGATTCCTTTTCTCTTAATTTGATGCAAAAGAACCCAGGAATACTTACTATTTTATTTGCTCGCTTTTGCTATTGTAAGGATAGCATTAATGATCTTATTTACTTTTTCTGTACCATAAGATAATTTCATATAAACCGAATGATTACCGAAGTTATTCGTTATCGTTTCGCCATCATCGCCAGTTTGTTTTTCGATAATATCTTCATCGCCTTGTGTCATAATTGTAATATCCAGATTCGTGTTGTCAGAAATATCTATATTATCTGTAAACAATGGAATTTCACTTATTTTATTTAAAGGAATTGTAGCTACAATTTTATATTTACGCACGCCATAATCGGTGGAAATATTGGTTTCGCTGATGACAAAAGTATTTCCTTTAAAAGCAACTTTTACATCTTTTACTTTTTGTCCAACTGTATTTTCAGCATCTTGGGCATAATTATTGTTAATTTCATCAGTCACCCATTTTTTCAAAGTTTCGATATCATTGGATTGAGCAAAGAGGCCAACGGACATTATTAAAGCCCAGGTTAAAAGCAATATTTTCTTCATCAATTTGTTTGATTTATTTTTATTTAAAATAATTATTTTTCTTCAAGTTGAAATAAGATTTCAAAAAGAACGCTAAGCCAAATACTGTTTCAACAGCTACTTATTTTGTTGCTGTAAAAGTTCCGGCATCGCCACAACAGCTAAATACCTCATAATCCTGAATAGCTAATTGATGTAAGCATTATCCTACGCTACCTTCCAGCGATACGGCAAGCAGCTTCTGTGCCTCTACCGCGAATTCCATCGGTAATTTATTCAGTACTTCTTTAGCGAAACCGTTCACGATCATCTCTACCGCTTTTTCAGTATCAATACCTCTTGCATTCAGGTAGAAGATCTGGTCTTCACCAATTTTGGAAGTAGTGGCCTCATGCTCTAAGGTCGCCGTCGGGTTTTTACCTTCAATATAAGGGAAAGTATGGGCGCCGCAGCGGTCACCGATCAGCATGGAATCACATTGGGTGAAGTTACGCGCATGATCTGCTTTGGTACCTATGCTCACCAGCCCGCGGTAAGAATTCTGGCCGTTACCGGCAGAGATACCTTTGGAGATGATGCGGCTACGGGTATTTTTACCCAGGTGCAGCATTTTAGTACCGGTATCGGCAATTTGCTTGCCTTTGGCTACCGCTACACTGTAAAACTCACCATAACTATTATCCCCTTGTAGGATCACGGAAGGGTATTTCCAGGTAATGGCACTTCCCGTTTCTACCTGCGTCCAGGAAATGATACTATTGGCGCCTTTACAGATACCACGTTTAGTCACGAAGTTGTAAACCCCGCCATTCCCTTCCTTATCGCCCGGGTACCAGTTTTGTACCGTGCTGTATTTTACCTCGGCATTTTTCTGGGCTACGATTTCTACTACAGCAGCATGCAATTGATTTTCATCACGCTGTGGTGCTGTACAGCCTTCCAGGTAGCTCACATAAGCATCCTCATCGGCAATGATCAGGGTACGCTCAAACTGGCCGGTGTTTTCGGCATTGATCCGGAAATAAGTAGATAATTCCATCGGGCAACGAACACCTTTAGGGATATATACAAAAGAACCATCAGAGAAAACAGCCGAGTTAAGCGCGGCAAAAATATTGTCGGTTTGTGGTACTACAGAACCTAAGTATTGCTGTACCAGTTCCGGGTGGTCCTTGATCGCTTCAGAAATAGAGCAGAAGATAATGCCGTGCTTCTTTAATTCTTCTTTATAGGTGGTCGCTACAGAAACGGAATCAAATACGGCGTCAACCGCTACCAACGGTCTTTCCACCGGGTTGCCGTTTTCGTCTAATTGTTGCTCCGGCTCGTCTTCCTTAACTCCCAGCAATTTTTTACGCTCATTTAATGGAATACCCAGTTTTTCGAACGTAGCCAGTAATTCCGGGTCTACTTCGTCAATGCTATTGTATTTAGGGGTATTTTTAGGTGCGGCATAGTAAGAAATGCCCTGGAAGTTCATTTCCGGCATTTTAAAGTTCTGCCAGTCCGGCAATTCCATTTTCAAAAACGCCTGGTAGGCTTTCAGCCGCCATTGCAGCATCCACTCGGGTTCATTTTTTTTTGCGGAAATAAATCTTACAGTGTCTTCATTAAGACCGGGAGGCAGGATATCCATTTCGATATCAGTAATGAACCCATGTTCATACTCTTTCTCGGCAAAGGACTCTAAAAATTCGGTATCGCTACTAATATTGTTGTTGTTGTTTTCCATCACAAAGTCTTGTTGTTCACTTCATTGTCAAAGGTCTGGTTTCGTTATGTTCAAGGTGGCAACGAAAAGGCCCAAACTGAATAGGCAAAGATACAGCGAGATTTACAGATTACCGAATACGGGGCAGAAAAAGTATTGTAAAATTTATTGATACATATATAGTCTGTATAAATAAGTAAGGCTACCCTTCGGGTAGCCTTTTGTACAATTTCTTATGCTCTTATAAAGTATTATCGCTAACACCCTGCTCATTGGTTTGTGCGAGGATCTTACGCTGGCCTAAGTCGGAGTTGACGACTTCAATAGTCACATTAGCCAGTCCGCTATTGGTAAAACTAAGATCTTTTGCAGCGCGATGAGTCAGGTCGATTACCCTTTTAGGATGTCCTATGCGGTCATTTACTTTAACATAAACCGTTTTGCCGTTTTTGTTATTCGTAACCTTAAGGAAAGTTCCTAATGGGTATTGGTTGCAGGCAGCAGTATACTTTGTGTTGCTAAAGGTTTCGCCATTAGCTGTTTTCCTGCCTACAAATTTGTTGTGGTAATAACTTGCTGTACCGGTTTTTGAATCACCGCCTTTCTGCGCGTTTAATTGAACGGCTGCAAAGTTTACCATCAAAAGAGCAATAATTGAACATACAATTTTCTTCAGCACCATAATCCAAATATATTTTTTGTTCGGTTGCAAAGGTAGCCCCATATGCTTCAAAATGCAAGCTTTTCTCGTTAAAAAAATGCCAACTAGATGTTAAGTCGTTTATTTTCAATTTGTTATGATTTGTTATTTATATGTTGTGAACCTTTGAAAGCTTTATTTTTACCATTTCTGCACACTAAATAAGTGGCTTTGAATTTAAATTTTGAAAAAAATAAAATGATAAATCTTTGTTTTTACCACCTTAAAAATTATATTTGTGAGCTAGATTGAGTGCTGAAACTATTAACGTTTCAGACTTGAAGAAGCTTGTTGGTCGATTTTAAATCAAGATATTAATTCTGATGAAAAAACTTTTACTTTCTGCAATCGTAGCTTTACCACTTATTGTGACTGCTCAAAAACACCATGAGATTGGTATTACTGCCGCTGCAAGTACGTTTTACGGAGATTTACAACCGAATTTTATTCCTGAAGACAATCGCCTGATGCGCCCGTCTTTTGGAATTATATACAAATATTTTGTAAATAATCATTTCGGTTTCAGGTTCGCCGCAAACTATATTAACCTCACTGCGGCAGACAGCGTTTCCCTGAATGCAACTTACAAAAAAAGAAATTTAAGCTTTACCAACAGGATGGGAGAGATTTATGGCGGTATAGAATTGAACCTTTTGCCGGTAGGTGGTGAAAGCCGTTTTAAATTCACTCCATACATCTTTGCGGGTGTAGGTGCCTTTTATGGTAATCCTTTCGCTTATGACCAAACCGGAGAGAAACATTATTTACGGGATCTTAGAACAGAAGGGCAAGGCTTATCCCAATACCCGGACCGTAAAGTTTATCCATTGGTAAACGCGGCTTTCCCGATCGGCGGTGGTTTTAAATTCTTCATTGGTAAAACCGTAATGCTTTGTGGTGAAGTTAACCTGCGCTATACCTCTACTGATTATATAGATGATGTAAGTAAAACGTATGTAAACCTGGATACCTTAAAGCATTATGTAAGTAAAGAGGCGGCAGCTATGTCCTACCGCGGCAACGAGCAGTATTACTGGGATGGTAATTATCCTAACTACAGGTTCCAGCGTGGCGATTTCAAAGGAAATGACTGGTACTGGACGGCTGGTATTACAGCAACCATTTATTTTGACGCCTTTGGTAATGCGAAAAGATATTTACAATCACGTTGCCCGAGGATTTTTGGAAGAGGACAATAAAATATACTTTATTAGATAATAATGAGAGAGGGAGCTAACATCGTTAGCTCCCTCTCTCATTATTGCTTTATTTCTTTTAATAAAAATCTGCCTGGAGATAATCTGCTTCTCCGCGGGTGTCCGCCATCACTACAAAACCTACACCTCCTTTAACTATGTATCGTGCAGGTACCGTAAATACCCGGTTGTTATTAATATAACCTACCCAGTTATTGCCCACCTGCTCTATACTTAGCTCATTCCAGTCCCCATTAGGCCTTACTGCTGAAGATAAAGTAGGAGGTACTATCTCTGTAATATCGGGAGAACCACCATTACCACCTTCATCCCATAAAGCGAAATAGCCATCATAACTTACGGTGAAACTATATCCATAAGCACCGGTAATTTCATCATAGCCAAAAAGTAAACCCATATTATTGTCCGACCCGATCCTTGCTTGCAGCACGAAATCCCTGTCCGGGTTAAATCTTATATCCTTGGATTTATAATAAGCGACACCGGTAGGGTCCAGGTAGTTGAAAGAGAAGGTACCGTTAGCGATTACCCCATAAGCGTCCCATGCGGGGTCAGAGAAATTCCATCCGTTCCTGTTATCAACAAATTCATCTACAAACGTATAAGTATTCTCACCGCCGCCCGGAGGATAAGGATCTACATAAGCGGGTCTACAGCTGCCTAATAATACACTAAAGCCTAAAGTCGCGTATAAAAATATCTTTTTCATTATTCCTGTTTTAAATTGCTGTGTGAATATTTATGCTATCTAAGACTGTATCGGCCCCTTAAGGTTTAAATATTCCTTTGTAAAAGTAGATAAGAAAATATTTAAAATTGAAATTAATCTTGATACCTTTGCGGCCTTAAAAAAAATTTATGACCCCGGAACAAGCAAAAGATGCTTTAATGAAGCAGGATGGATTCTCTAAATGGCTGGATGTTCAGATAGAGAAAGTGGCTTTAGGCTACTGTAAACTCCACTATACGATCCGCCCGGAAATGCTGAATGGGTTTGGGACGGTACATGGTGGTGTATTGTTTTCCGCTTCGGATTCAGCCCTGGCTTTTGCCTGTAATTCCCACGGCACCCTGAGTGTAGCACTTGAGGTTTCCATTTCTTTCACCCGCCCCGCTTTTGTAGGGCAGGTACTAACGGTTGAGGCTCAGGAAATTAACCTGGGTAAGACCACCGGCCTTTATGATATTAAAACCTATAACCCGGAAGGAAAGCTGATTTGTGTTTTTAAAGGAACGGTCTACCGCACCGGTAAAGATATTGAGCCTTAATATATTATCTTTTTCTTATCTTTTGTTTTTGCCGGGCTTTTTTTGAAAAGCTCTTTATAATTTTGTTGAAATTTTCAACCTTATCATTGCTAGAAATGAAAACCAGTTTAAAAATATCCTTCTTGTTGATTTTTGCTTTGCTGCGTCAAAGCACATCAGCGCAAACCCTGATTGTTAACCCGCATACTGATGGTGGCTTTGAAATGGGCAATACCTTCGCCGCTAATGGCTGGACCTTACTCAATAACGCATCCGGGGGCAATAACTGGTTCTTGTCTGCAAGTACACTTACTACAGGGAGCCATTCATTTGCGCCTACAGACAGCAGGGTAGCTTATATATCCCAATCGGCTAACGGGGCCAGCTGGAACTATGATATCACCGATTATTCTACAACACATATATATAAGAACGTTACTTTCCCGGCAGGCCAGGAAATTATTAAATTGAAATTCCGGTGGAATGCACAGGGGGAAGGCCCCAGGTACGATGTACTATATGTTTTTACCTGCCCCACTACACTGACCCCGGTTGTGGGCCAGCCTGCCGGTACTGCTGTTATGCCTACCTGGACCGGTACGGGAACAGTTATGGTTCACGATACTTTGTTTACTTCCCCTGTAAATACAGGTTCTACCAGTGAGGTTACGCTCCCGGCTTCTTTTGCCGGTACTACCAGGCGCCTGGTATTTACCTGGAAAAATGGTAATACCTTAGGTGTTCAGCCGCCCGCCGCTATAGATAGTATCTGGTTATTTGCTGATTGCCCGAAGCCAACAGTTACGTTGAATAACCTGAGCAATAACTGTAGTAGTAATATAAATATCCAGGCACTTGTAGCTAATTCCCAAACCAGCGGAACTTATCAATGGTTTGTCAACGGCAACTTAGTGCCCGCAGCCACCACCGCTAACTTTCAAAGTAATACAATAGCGTCCGGAAGTACGGTAAAATGCGTGTACAGCAGCAATAATGCCTGTGACTATAAAGATTCGGCACAACAGGTGGTGCAGTATAACCTTAATGCTCAAAAAACAGAAACCCTGAGCGTGTGCAGTGAAGCGCTGCCTATGGCCTGGAGAAATGTAACGATCCCTGCGAACGCCGCAAGTAATCCAAATTATACTTCGGTAATCGTTCCCGCACCCGGCGGTTGCGATAGCCTGATTACGCTGAACTTACAGGTAAGGCCATCTCCTGCTCCTAAAACGGAATATTTATCTTTATGCAGGGGGCAGTTGTCACAAAACCAGTGGCGCGGAAGATCGATTCCGAATAATGCACAAAGCCACCCGCGTTTTGATTCTGTACGTGTATTTAACCCTGCAGGATGTGACAGTCTTATTTACCTGAACCTTAACGTAATAGAAACAGCAACTATTGTTGCCGATACCATCAGCTCATGTGAGGCTATTATTCATAACGGCCAGAGGTATGATACTTCTGTAGTATTGTACGATACGCTTAGAAGCCAATCCATGTGCGATAGTATTGTATATATCACCCATATTAATATAGAGCCGTTTTTACTTGATTTGTACCTGCTGCGCCCGCAACGTTACCTCCCGGGAGAACAGATTACGCTGCAGGCCCAGGGAAATAGCAATCATTTCGAGGTCATTTCCTGGTTGCCGCAATCCCTGTTCCCTGCTCAATTCAACGCTTTACAATTCATTGCCGGCCCTGAAGAGCAATTGGTACAGGTGATCGGCAGAAATGAATTTGGATGTGTGGATACTGCCGATTTACATTTAAAAGCGGTAATGCTGGATAAAGATTTTGCAATGCCGAACGCCTTTACGCCAAACGGAGATGGGAAGAATGATATTTTTGCACCTGTTTTCAGGATGCAACAGGATTTTACGATTATTTCTTTTGAAATATTTAACCGCTGGGGACAAAGAGTCTTCGGGTCCTATACCGGTTCCGGCCCCAAAGGCTGGGATGGTTTTCACAATGGCCGCCAGGCAGAAGTAGGCGTCTACCATTATGGCATAAGCGTGCGTTTCCTGGATGGTACCGAAGAATTCAGAAAAGGGGATGTGGTACTTATTAAGTAAGTGCTCCTGTCTTTAACATGTCATTTGGGAAAAATGTCCTTTGTCTGTAAATTCTTGGACCGGGCAATGGCTTAATTTACTATTTTTGCTTGTTAAATAGTACCTTAAATGGAAGAAATTAAAGCAGGTCCATTACTGAGCGCCATAGAGTATCCCTCAGACCTACAAAAGTTAGACAAACTACAGTTACAACAGGTTTGTAATGAGTTAAGACAGTTTATCATAGACTGCGTAAGTGTAAACGGAGGTCACTTTGGTGCAAGCCTGGGTGTGGTAGAGCTTACCGTTGCCTTGCATTATGTGCTGAATACTCCCTATGATAAACTCGTATGGGATGTCGGGCACCAGGCTTACGGGCATAAAATTCTTACCGGAAGACGGAAGGTATTTCATACCAACCGTAAGATGAATGGGATAAGCGGTTTCCCGAATATAAAAGAAAGTCCTTATGACGCTTTTGGTGTCGGGCACTCTTCCACTTCTATTTCCGCGGCCCTGGGTATGGCCATTGCTTCCAAAGTAAAAGGCGAAACCGACCGCAGGCATGTTGCCGTTATCGGTGATGGGGCGATGACCGCGGGCCTTCCGTTTGAAGCCTTGAATCATGCGGGAGTGGCCAATGCCAATATCCTGGTTATCCTGAACGATAACAACATGAGTATTGATGCCAATGTAGGTGCATTAAAGGAATACCTTACTGATATTACCACTTCGAAAACATACAATAAACTGAGGGATGATTTCTGGCACCTGCTGGGTAAACTGCCCGCCCCGGGCTTCCAGCGCAGCATGGCCTCCAAAATAGAAGCCAGCCTGAAAGGGGTTATTTCCAAATCAAGCAATCTTTTTGAAGCACTTGGTTTCCGCTATTTTGGCCCGGTTGACGGCCATAATGTAGTAAAGTTATCTGAGCAGATCAGGGATATCGCGGATATGCCCGGCCCTAAGATTTTACATATTAAAACCGTAAAAGGGAAAGGCTACGATCTGGCAGAGAAAGACCAGACCCTGTGGCATGCTCCCGGCTTATTTGATAAAGTAACCGGTCAGATCAATACAAAAACTTTTGACCGTCCACAGGCGCCTAAATACCAGGATGTCTTTGGTAAAACTATTATAGAACTGGCGGAGCAAAACCCTAAGATCATGGGGATCACCCCGGCTATGCCTTCCGGCTGCTCGCTTAAATATATGATGGCAGAGATGCCGGACCGCGCATTAGATGTGGGTATTGCAGAGCAGCATGCGGTTACTGTAAGTGCCGGTCTGGCTGTACAGGGAATGAAAGTATTCTGTAATATCTACAGCTCTTTTATGCAAAGGGCCTATGATATGGTCATTCATGATGTGGCCATCCAGAACCTGCCGGTGATCTTTTGCCTGGACAGGGCCGGCCTGGTAGGGGATGACGGCGCTACCCATCACGGCGCTTATGATATCGCTTACATGCGTTGTATTCCTAACATGATCGTAAGCGCGCCAATGAACGAGGCCGAACTGCGTAACCTGATGTATACCGCCCAACTGGACGAAACGACTAACCCGTTTGTGATCCGCTACCCCAGGGGCCAGGGCGTGATGCCGGAATGGAAAACGAAAATGGAAGCGATCGAGATCGGTAAAGGCCGGAAGATAAAAGAGGGAAGTGGCATTGCGATTATAACCTTAGGTCATGCGGGTAATTTCGCAGTAGAGGCTTGCCGTCAATTGGCCTCTTATGACCTGGACCCTGCCCATTATGACCTGAGGTTTGTAAAGCCATTAGACGAAGCGATGCTGCATGAAATAGGTCGGAAATTCGATAAAGTAATTACGGTTGAAGACGGATGTATACAAGGAGGTATGGGCTCGGCAGTACTTGAATTCTTTAACGCGCATGGCTATAAGCCAGCAGTGCGGATGTTGGGTATCCCTGATGAGGTAGTGGAGCATGGTAAACCGGAAGAATTATACAGGCTGTGTAATTACGATGTTACGGCTATCATAGAAACTGTGCAGGAAATGGCTGCGGCCACAAAAAATGTAACAGAAAAAGTTTAAGGTCAAATTAGCATATACTTAGCGTTTTATACTTAAACTCTGGTATATTTTTGTATTCAAACATTTATTATAAAACAAAAGGAGAAAAATATGAAGAAATTATTGGCAGTGGCAGTAGCCATTCTTGGATTATCGACCGGAGCTATGGCACAACAAGATGCGCAGGCAAAAGCTGTGCTGGATAAAATGAGTACAAAAGTAAAAGGTATGTCCAGCATGAAAGCCAATTTTACCCTGATCGCTACCGATGCAAAAGGTAAAACGATCATGAATCAAAAAGGTATCCTGCAAATGAAAGGCGATAAGTATAATGTAGCTTTACCAAAACAGGAAATGATCTGTGACGGTAAAACGATGTGGACTTATATGAAAGATAATAAAGAAGTTCAGGTAGCTTCCTATAACGAAAGTGAAGTACAGATCTCTCCTAAAAAACTTTTCCCGACCTCTTATGCTAACGAGTACAATTATACTTATGTAGGCCAGAAGAATGTAAAGGGTAAAAATGTTGATATCGTTTATATGACCCCCAAATCAAAAAAGAACTTTAAAAGCGTTACTCTTTTAGTCGATAAGGCCGGGAGTCTGGTGAGTGGTAGTGTAGAGGAAAGTAACGGCGGTTACTACACCTTCAACCTGAACGGTATTCAGGCTAACGCTGCGGGTTCCGATGCAATCTATACTTTTGATAAAAGTAAGCACCCAGGTGTTGAAGTGATTGATTTGAGGTAATAGATAAAATAAAATTTACTGTTTTCATAAAATAAGGCTACCATCCGGTAGCCTTATTTATTAGGTATAGATTGGTATTTAACATTTAGTATTTCAGGATCTTGATTTCAGTTCTCCGGTTTTGCTCATGGTCCGTTTCCGAGCATTGCACGCCATCCCGGCATTTATTTTTCAGCCTGGACTCTCCGAAGCCTTTAGCCGTCAACCTGGAGCGGGATATCCCTTTGCTCACCAGGAAGTTAACCGCGGCCTCGGCACGCTCCTGGGACAATTTCATATTGTAATTATTATCCCCCCTGCTATCTGTGTGCGACGAAAGTTCTATGGTCATTTTCGGGTTACGCTTCAGGGTTTGGGCCAGATTGTTCAATACCGATGCGGCATCCGGCCGGATGAAGGACTGGTTAAAATCGTAAAGGATATTTTTAACTACGAACGCTTTGCCTTCTGCGATTTCACAAACACCCAGTTGCAGGGCTACATAGAGCGTATTGTTCCGGTCCAGACCTTTTGTAGTCACCATTTCGGTCTGTGAAAATTTCCCATTTTCAATAGCGACCACCTGATAGTCGGTGTTTTTGTCTAACTGGTAGTAAAATTTACCGTTTCTGTCAGAAACCTGCTCGATCACTTTCCCGTCCTGTGCCCGCGTAAGCTGTGTGGTAATACCACCTATGCCGGACTGGGTTTCGCAATCTACCGTTTGCCCGCTTAAGGTAAATCTTTCATCGTCATGATAGATCTCTTTATATACATTACTGTTTTTGAAATCCGCAAGACTTATTTCATCGGTATTGGTACTTAAATTATTTTTATTCCCGCTGACCTTATAATTCCCGGGCTTCAGTTCGGTAGTAACAGTTCCGTTAGCATCCGTAACCGCGGTATAGGCTTTGCCTTTTTGATCTACTATAGAAACCGTAACCCCGCTTAAGGCCAGTCCTGTTTTTTTATCTTTTACGGCCACCGTTGTGGCTACGCCACCTTTGCGGGTGCCGGCATTGCTACCCTCTGCGCCACCCAGTTTAAACTGTATCGCAAGTCCTACGTTTATATCTTGTATCGCCGCGCTTTTCCTTGTTTGTTCCCGGCTAAAGTATTCAAAGACATTATTGGTATATGCTCCCTCTTTTTCCTCCTGCCTGAACACTATGGTTTTTATCTCGCTGGTCTGCTCATGATTAATCACTGAAAACTCGCCGCTCTTGCCGAATGTTCTTAAATAATCGGCTTGTATGCCAATACCGATTTTAGGTGTAATATTATAGATCACCTTCATGCCCAAGATGCCCATCAGGGCAATGGGTTTGTCGTCGCTGTTGTCTGTACCAAAGGGGGATAAGACAGCTTCATACTGGCTGGTATAGGGATTGAGCGCATGGATCGTCTGCCGGTATTCTGGATATTGCTGGAACAAAGCCCCGGCCCTGGCATAGACATTGAAGTCTACATACCTGCTTTGGACCCGGTAAGCCGGACCCAGGCTGATGCCTATATGTGAAAATGCCGTACGGTCTGACTGGGTAAATGCGGAATAGCCATTGGTAAAATTATAAACCAGGCTATTGGGGCTAAGGCTATCTGTTGGGAATGCCTGCGTAGCATGTCTCTGGTATCTTGCATCAATACCTAATCCAAAACCAGAGCCTTTGAAAAAATAATCAAGGTTCAGGCCGGCATTAATACCGTTTTTGGCCTTTCCGATGTCATTCTTGTAATCACCTAAGGGCGCGCTAAGTCCTCCAAAGAGTCCCAGTTGCCAGTTGGAACGGGACTCCTGGGCCACAGAATGGATGCTCAATGCTAAACCTGAAATAAAAAGTAGTGCTGTCTTCATGCTATATTAGTTTAAATCAATATTTAATCAATTGCAAAAATCAACACACACCGGACAAAAAAGGGGGAACTTTTAATACATAGACGTAGAACCCGGCCTGAACCTTAGCGGCTTAGGCGAATTAATATAAAGATAATGTATTCTTTATAAGCTCAAAGTTATTTTTGTATTTTAGGGAGCAAAATACAGGAACTTATACAGTAATGGCAAAAGTAGAAAAAATAGTCAGGGATATCAGTTGGATGTCGTTTAACGCGCGGGTAATGCAGGAAGCAAAAGATGAAAGTGTCCCCTTACTGGACCGGCTAAAATTCTTAGGCATATTCTCTAATAACCTGGATGAATTTTTCAGGGTAAGGGTAGCCTCTTTAAGAAGAATGGCGGCGTTAAGCAAAACGGCAAAGGCTTCCCTGGAAGAAGATCCCGATAAAACCCTGAACCGGATCATGAACCTGGTGATGGAACAAAACAAAGATTTTGACAAAACCTTTTCTGTTATCATCTCGGAATTGGAAAAGAACAATATATTCTTAAAGACAGAGAAGCAGCTTACCCAGGTGCAAAAGGAATTTGTCAGGAATTATTATGATGACCATGTGCGTACCCAGATCGTACCGCTCATGATTGAAAGCATCCCGCAAATCCCTTACCTGAAAGATAAATCGATCTACCTGGCTTGCATATTGGGTAGTATGAGCAATCCTATGATGCATAGGTACTCCCTCATCGAAGTGCCTACGGAACTTCCCCGCTTCGTGGTACTGCCATCAAGTGGTAAGTACAAGGATATTATTTTACTGGAAGACATTATCCGCTTTAATTTACCCCAGCTGTTCTCCGCCTTCGGCTTCGACCAGTTTATCGGGTATGTGATCAAGGTAACCCGGGACGCGGAGTTTGATTTCGATGTAGATGGCAATGCCGACCTGATCGGTAACCTGGAAAAAGGGTTGAAAGGGCGTAAGAAAGGGAAAGCGACCCGGTTCGTATATGATAAATCGATCGATAAAGTTTTATTGGAATACCTGGTAAAAAGACTGCAATTAAAGAAAGATAATTTAGTGCCCGGCGGCAGGATCCATAATTTTAAAGACTTTATGGGTTTTCCCGCCTCTGTGTTCCCGGACCGGGTGCCGAAACCGGAACCTATTACGCACCCGGAAATGATCCAGCCGGTGCGCATTATGGAAGTGCTTACCCGGAAAGATATTTTGCTCAACTTTCCGTATCATTCTTTTGATCCGCTAATTGATTTATTAAGAGAGGCGGCTATAGATCCACATGTGGAAAGTATTAAGATCACCTGCTACAGGCTGGCCAAAAACTCACAGATCGCCAACGCTTTATTAAATGCCGCCCGGAATGGTAAAAAAGTGACGGCTGTGCTGGAGTTAAAAGCCCGTTTTGATGAAGAAGCTAACCTGAAATGGCGGGAAAGGCTGGCGGAAGAAGGCGTTAACGTCATCCTGGGTATCCCTAATATGAAAGTACATGCCAAGATATGCCTGATCAAGAAAGTAGAATTTGGTAAGGTGAGGCATTTTGGTTTCGTTAGTACCGGGAATTTTAATGAAGTGACTGCAAACTTTTATGGAGATCACTGTCTGCTTACTTCTAACCGGCAGATACTGGCCGATGTGGGAAGGGTATTTACTTACCTGGAAAAACCGGAAAAAAATACGGCTTTAAAAGCTTGTAAAGTGCTGCCGGTATCCCCGATAACTATGCGCAACGCCTTCCTAGAACTGATGGATAAAGAAATTAAACACCATAAAGCGGGGAAAGCTTCAGGTATTACCATTAAATTGAATAGCCTGGTGGACGAGGTGTTGATGGCGAAGATCAGCGAAGCCGCGATGGAGGGGGTTAAAGTGAATTTAATAATAAGAGGTATTTGTTGCCTGATCAGTGAGAATAAAAAATTTAAGAAGACTATCAAAGCGATCAGTATTGTAGATGAGTACCTGGAGCACGCCCGTGTCTTTATTTTCGAAAATGCCGGCGATCCTAAGGTGTATATTTCATCGGCGGACTGGATGGTGCGTAACCTGGACCATAGGGTAGAGGTAGCCTGCCCGATCATCTCCAAAGAGCTTAAAAAAGATCTGATTAATATCATTAACCTGCAACTGGCAGAGAATGATAAGGCCCGTATCCTGGACAACCAGCAAAAGAATAACTATGTACCCCGCAAAGAGCAGGAACCCGTTATTCGCTCCCAGAAAAAGATTTATGAATATATTAAAGCGGAAGCGGAGCAAAGTATTAAAGCAAAAGCGAAATAATTTTATAATTTCGCAACAGGATAAATATAACAGACATTGATATTAGCTGCAATAGATATTGGCTCCAACGCTGCGCGACTGCTCATAACGGAAGTCACCACTTATAAAGACGGAACTGTTGATTATACGAAACTGAACCTGCTGAGAATTCCGCTGCGCCTGGGCTTTGAGGTGTTTGAAACCGGCCTGATTTCAACGGAAAAGACCAGGATGATCCTGGATACAATGAAAGTGTACCGCCTGATGATGGACATTTATAAAGTGGAGCATTACCGGGCCTGTGCCACATCCGCTATGCGCGACGCGCAGAACGGGAATGAAATTATAGACCTTGTTAAGGCTGAAACCGGAATTGGCATAGAAATCATAACCGGTGCGGATGAGGCTAATATCATCTATGAAACGCACATCGCCGAGAATATAGACAGCCACGAAACTTTTCTCTATATAGATGTGGGAGGGGGCAGTACTGAGTTGACCATGTTTGCGCAAGGGAATATAATTTTCAAAGAATCTTTTAATATCGGTACTATACGCTTACTGAATGACCAGGTAAGTGATGCGCAGTGGGAACATTTTAAATGGTTCGTGAAAAATCATAGCAGGAACTTTGAAAATATTAAAGCGATTGGTAGTGGAGGAAATATTAATAAAGTATTTTCCCTGTCTAAAACCAAAGATAACCGGCCATTAAAGATTGAACTGCTGAAAGATTATCATAAAGAACTGTCCGCTTCCAGTATTGAAGAGCGCATGCATTTATATAATATCCGCAGGGATCGTGCTGATGTGATCGTGCCGGCTTTGCAAATCTATACTTGCGTGATGCGCTGGGCGGGTTCCCAGGAGATTTATGTGCCCAAGATAGGACTGGCAGACGGGCTTATAAAAATGTTGTACCAGCAGCATTCTAAAATTGTAGTAAGGTAATGCTTATATAAATATGCAATTAAACAGGGATCACATGGATTGTGGTCCCTGTTTGCTTAAAAGGAGATTTATGCTAATAAAATTCCGGTAATGTGTTAGAAAAAAGTTTAAATTTGTTATCAGGTGAAAAATGTCATTTAAAAAATGAAGCGTACATCAGATATACAGATAGTTTTGGTAGAAGATGATAGTGTGATCAGGGATAGCTTTCAATTCTTATTGAACGAAGAAGAAGGTTATGCGGTGACCGGGGCATTCGCTAATGCCGAAGAGGCTATAAAATCTATTGCCAGCCTGGATCCTGATGTCGTACTGCTGGACATACAATTGCCGGGGATCTCCGGCTTGCAGGCCCTGCCTAAAATTAAAGCACTGGTACCTGACGCGGCAGTAATCATATTGTCGGTAAACGAACACCAGGATACCGTATTTGAAGCCCTGGCTAAAGGTGCAGCCGGTTACCTGACAAAAAATACACCGCCGCAGAAAATACTGGAAGCAGTAAATGAAGTGATGCTGGGTGGTGGCCCTATGAGCGCGCATATCGCGAAGATGGTGGTCAATTCCTTCCAGAGAAGTAATGAATCGCCTTTGACCAGGAGAGAAACGGAAATTTTAGAACAAATAGCAGCCGGAAAAACGAGAGGAAAGATCGCAGATGAATTTTTTATTGACCTGGAAACCGTGAAATCTCATTTGAAAAACATTTATGCCAAGCTGGATGTACATTCAAAAGCGGATGCCATAAAAACAGCCAGGATCAATAAATTTATATAAACCGAAATAACCCAAACCATGAAACAGTGCAGCTATTGTCACCATCAATTAATGCTTGAACCTGTTTCTTTTGTCAAACCACTTCAAAGCATTGTGTAATGAAGAAATTTTTATTGCTCACTATCCAGGCAATCCTGGTGTTTACAGCAGGAACGCTTTCTGCCCATGAAGGCCATGTGAGTGCCAATAGCCCGCTTCAATTTATTCCTAACCTGGGCCAATGGGCACATCCTTTCTTATATAAAGGCATATCGCCTAACGCGGATATTTACCTGGAAAAGAGCGGCTTGAAAATCCTGGTTGGCCATCCTCAAAACCTGGACCTTTTTAGTGCATTCAAAAATGGAAAGTATGAGGAATCGCCTTTATTTTCTTTTCATGCCTATAAAATAAACTGGGTAAACGGGAACCAGAATGCGCAGACCATACCGGGAAGCGCGCGTCCTGATAAAATAAACTATTTCCTGGGCAACGACCCGCAACGCTGGAAGTCCGATGTGTCCGCCTATGGGAATGTGACCTATAAAGAAGTTTATCCCGGCACCGATTTCTTTTTTTATACCGGAGGGGAAGGGCTCAAATACGATATCATACTCCACCCCAATGCTGATCCTTCCAAAGTGGCGCTGGAATATGAGGGGCTTAACGGCATGCGTGTGGAGAAAGGTAACCTGGTACTGATGACTTCGGTAGGGGAAATCGTGGAGCAAAAGCCCTATGCCTACCAGTACAAAGACGGGGTAAAAGTGGAAGTGAAATGTACCTATCGCCTGGAAGGTAATATACTTAAATTCGACCTGAAAAGTTATGATAAAAATAGTGAGCTGGTCATCGATCCGCAGATCGTCTTTGCCTCTTTAACCGGCTCCGTTGCCGATAACTGGGGCTTTACAGCCACTTACGATGAACAGGGCAATTTATATGGCGGAGGCATCGCTTTGGGTGCCGGCTACCCGCTTTCTACTGGAGCCCTGCAGGGGACCTATGGAGGAGGTACTGCGGGCAATAGCTTCGGGATCGCATGTGATATTGCCGTTTCAAAATTTAATGCAATTGGTAACGCTTTGTTGTACTCCACTTACATAGGCGGTAGCAGCAATGAAATGCCGCATAGCATGGTAGTTGATGCTAATAATAACCTCGTAATTGCCGGTAAAAGTATGTCTACCAACTACCCTACATTGGGCACGAGTTATAGCCCGGCGCATAATGGCGGTTTTGATATTGTACTGACCAAGCTGAATGCAGACGGCACGGCACTCATTGGTTCTACCTATGTAGGCGGAACGGGTGATGATGGGATTAATATAAGTGCGAACTTTGGTGTGCAAAATTCTTTAAAGCATAATTACGGAGATGATGCCCGGAGTGAAGTGATTATCGATAAATCCGGTAATATTTACCTGGCCGGGAATACGCGGTCTACGAATTTCCCGGTTACCCCCAATGCTTTAAAGCCCAATATCGGAGGTACCCAGGACGGGGTTTACCTTAAGTTTAACGCTACCCTTTCCACGATGCTTTACGGTACCTATATTGGGGGAACTGCGGCGGATGGCGCTTACAGTATTGCCCTGGATACATCCGAAACTAAAGTTTATATTACCGGCGGTACGGAAAGTAATGATTTTCATACGACATCACTTTCGGGCGCTTACCAGTCTGCAAAGCCCGGTGCGATTGACGGGTTTATTATGCGTTTCGACAATACAAATAATACATTGATCAGGAGTACTTATATAGGTACCCCGGCATATGACCAGATCTATGGGGTACAGGTTGATAATAAGAACGCGGTTTACGTGATGGGGCAGACACAAGGTAACTTTCCGGTCTTTCCTGCCGGTATTTACCAAAATCCAAATTCGCGGCAATTCGTCATGAAGCTGGATAGCACCTTGACTACGGGTATATTCTCCTCGGTATATGGTTCAGGCGCTGTTCCTAATGTGAATATCTCCCCGGTTGCCTTCCTGGTAGATACCTGTGAGAATATTTATATCTCTGGCTGGGGCGGACTATCGACAGCCGGCCCTCCTACGACTGTGATCGGGATGCCGATTACAGCTACAGCACTACAATCCAATACGGATGGTTCAGATTTTTACTTCATCGTATTTAAAAAAGATATGCAAAACCTGCTATATGGCAGTTACTTTGGCTCTCCGGGTAAAGAGGAGCATGTAGACGGCGGTACGAGCAGGTTTGACCCTAACGGGGTTGTATACCAGGCCATTTGCGCCAGTTGCCTGGCAGGTTCAGCCTTCCCGGCTACCCCCGGAGCTTATGCAACAACAGAGAGTAGTGGTAACTGTAATCTTGGCGTTGTGAAAATCGCCTTTAACCTGGGAAGTGTGAGTACCAATGCGCAGGCTACACCATCGGCTACCGGCTGCGCGCCATTTACGGTCAACTTCCTCGATAACTCCACTAATGCAACCTCCTGGTCCTGGAACTTTGGCGACAATACTACCAGTAACCAGCAAACGCCAACGCACACTTATACGACGCCCGGTGTGTATACCGTACGCCTGATCGGCTCTAACCCGGACGCCTGCCGGGTACTGGATACAAGCTATGTAACCATTACCGTTACTAATGACGCGATCACTCCTGCATTTACGACAACCATACTGGACAGTTGTGAGCAGTTAAGGGTGGTGTTCAATAATACTTCTACAGGTATTAACGGTGGTCCTACCACAGGGGCCGGTTTCTTCTGGGATTTTGGTAATGGTAATACTTTCAATGGCGCCAATCCGCCTACCCAGGTATATACCACCCCCGGTACTTTCCAGGTAAAACTGGTAATGACTATGGCCGGGGCTTGTAATACACCCGATTCGGTGGTGCAGACACTTACCTTTGACCCGATCTACGTAAGCGCACCGGTACTGCCGGCATTGGAAGCCTGTGTGGGCACGGCGGTTAATTTTCCTACCGGAGGTACCAATGTTACTACCTACCAGTGGGACCTGGGAGATGGTAATACCAGCAACTCGGCCGGTATCAGCCATACTTACAATGATCCCGGAACGTATAATATTACGCTGATCGTAGGTAATCCTGAAAGTTGTAACAAGTTTGATACAGTAAGTACTACGGTTACAGTAAGACCTTCTCCAACAGCGGCTTTTGTCTATTCACCTGCTATTGCCGAAACTAATGTTCCTTTTACGTTTACCAATCAAAGCCAGGGCGCTACCTCTTATAACTGGGATTTTGGCGACAACCGCACCAGCACCGAAGAGCACCCGGTACATGAATATAATAAAAGTGGACTTTACGAGGTTTGTCTTACCGCGACCAACCAGTATAATTGTTCCGCTAAGATCTGCAAAACATTAGAGGCCGTTGTTTACCCGCTTGCGGATGTACCTTCCGGCTTTAGCCCGAATGGGGACGGAAGTAATGACGTGTTCCGGGTACGTGGTTACGGCATCGCTACTATGAACCTGAAAGTGTTTAACAGGTGGGGTGAGCTGGTATTTGAAACTTCAGACCAGGCTATAGGCTGGGATGGTACCTACAAAGGTAAACTACAGGAAATGGATACTTACGGTTATGTATTGGTCGTAGAATTTGTAGACGGCACCTCCACTAAAAAACAAGGTAATGTTACCCTATTAAGATAACCGGTAACAACACAATAAAAAAAGACATAAGCGGATTGCTTATGTCTTTTTTATTGCGTGGTCTTAAACAATGATTTTAGAAGCCTAATGCCGGGTAAAACGCTTTTGTTTAGATAAGTATGCTGAAGTAATCTATAGGGTATAATAGTATGTCGGGGTAGTATGTATTACTTTAAATTTTACTGATTTTGAAACATACAATATTGACAATGATAAGATTATAAAATTAATTTCCTATTTTAGTAGCTTAGAATGTTATGGTCCTTACCTTTTGTTATAACCTGCCAGGATGAAATAGTTTAAAACATAATTCAGATTATGGTAAAAAAGAAGTCTAATATTGACCTTGCTTTATTGCTGTTAAGGGTTTTTACCGGCGGATTAATGCTGTTTCATGGTATTGCCAAACTGATTCATGGCCATGATAAGATTAAAGGCCTGCTCCATGCTAAAGGCTTGCCGGAAGCGATGTGGCTGGGTGTCCCTTTTGCCGAAATACTGGCTCCTATATTGCTTATTTTCGGGGTATTCTCCCGCATATCAGGCCTGGTGATCGCTTTTACCATGATCTTTGCCCTCTACCTGACCAGCGGCTTTAATGCATTCGGTTTAAGTAAAACCGGCGGCCTGAACGGTGAGTTGAATTTCTTATTCCTGGTCAATGGCATCATCCTCTATATTACCGGCCCGGGAAGATATGTATTGCTTAGTGTGAATAAACGTATCCTGCAATAATATTTTCTGTTTATACCTGCCAGTCAATAGGCGCTTTACCTTGTGCCTTCAGGTAATCATTGCAGGTGCTAAAATGCCTGTTACCGAAGAAGCCATTATGTGCGGATAAGGGCGATGGATGAGCCGATTGCAGGACCAGGTGTTTGTTCTGGTCGATCAATGCTACTTTGGAGCGGGCATGTCCGCCCCATAAAATAAATACTACATTTTCCTTCCCGGAAGATACTTTTTGAATCACAGCGTCGGTAAAGCGTTCCCAGCCTATCTTACTGTGAGAGCCGGCCTGTTGTGCCTGTACGGTTAAGCTGGTATTGAGCATCAACACGCCCTGGCTTGCCCATTGGGTAAGATTGCCATGATTGGGAATGATGAACCCGGTATCATTGTGTAACTCTTTATAAATATTGACCAGTGAAGGCGGGATCCTGATACCTTCAGGTACAGAAAAGCAAAGTCCATGCGCCTGTCCGGGACCATGATAAGGATCTTGACCCAGCAGGACCACTTTCGTGTCTTCAAAAGAGCATAATTCAAAAGCCCTGAAGATATCTTTACCATTCGGGTAGATCTGGATACCATTCGCGAAATCCTGTTTGATCCTTTCTGTTATTTTATGAAAATACTCCTGTTCAAATTCTCCCTGGAGCTGCTGCTTCCAGCTTTCCGCTATATTCACTTTCATGATACCTGTGCTTTTAGATCCAGTACTTTTATTTGCAGGGTCTGCATGCCCCGCCACTCATTTTCTTCAATAGTATATACAATATCAAAAGGCTGCCCGCTATCAATAATGTCAAACTTGTGCGCCAGGTTAAATCCTATGCCGTCGATCCGCTTGCTATCGGTCTGGCAAACGCTGAACTTAATGTGCTGGTCTTTCACGATCCGGGTTTCGTTCCGGTAATTACTGACGCCTTTTGTATAAAATACAGGGCGCATATTTTCAGGGCCGAAAGGTTCGAACTGTTTTAGGATGCTGTAAAAATTACTATTGATCTGCACCAGATCTATTTCGGTATCGATCAGGATCTGGGGTAATAAGGATACTTCTGTGATGGTACTTTTGACAAATTGTTCAAACCGCTCTTTAAACAAACCGAAATTTTCTTTAGGCATAGTAAGGCCGGCAGCGAAATAGTGCCCGCCAAAATTTTCCAGCAAATCGCTGCAGGCCGCTATCGCATCATGGATGTTGAAGCCGAAAACAGAGCGGGCCGAGCCGGTAATCTTCTCATTCGACTCCGTTAAAACGATTGTTGGTTTGTAATAATGATCTACCAGGCGGGAGGCAACGATACCTACTACGCCCTTATGCCAATGTGGCCGGAATACCACGGAGCTGAAATATTCATTCACTTCATGCTCCTCTTTCATGATCAGTAAGGCCTCGTCGGAAATTGATTTGTCCACTTCCCTGCGGTCCGAGTTGTCCGACTGTAACGCTTCCGCCAGGGTGCGTGCCCTGGTTTCGTCTTTCTCAATAAATAAAGCTACAGCTTTGTTGCCATCGTCCATTCTGCCGGCAGCATTGATACGTGGCGCAATGCTGAATACAAGATCTGATATCTGGAATATATTTTTACTCTGGATCAGGTCTTTGATCACTTTTATGGCCAGGCAGGGTTTTGTATTTACCTTTTGCATACCGAAGTAAGCCAGGATCCTGTTTTCCCCGTCAATGGGCACTATGTCGGCGGCTATAGAAGTCGCCACAAGGTCCAGGTACTCTGCCGCGTGTTCAAAGGCTAAGCCCCATTTTTGACTGAGGGCGGTAATGAGCTTGAACCCGATACCACAACCACTCAATTCTTTGTAAGGATAAGGACAGTCCTGTTGCTTGGGGTTTAAAATAGCCTTTGCGTCGGGTAAACAGTCTTCATCCGGGAGGTGGTGATCACATACTATGATGTCAATACCCAGGCCTTTTGCCCGGGCTATTTTATCCGCTGATTTGATCCCGCAATCCAGCGTAATAATCAGTGAAATGCCTTGTTCCGCGCAAATATCTATGGCTTTGTCGGACAAGCCATAACCTTCGGAATAGCGGTGCGGGATATAATAGCATAGCTGCTCCTCCCGGTTTTGGGCAGGGGCGTGTTGTAATAAAAAATCATAAACAGTAGCAACGGCAGTAGTACCATCCACATCATAATCGCCAAAAATCATGATCTTCTTACCGCCCCTGGTGTATTGGTCAATGCAATCTACAGCGATGTGCATTCCTTTCATCAGGAAAGGATCATGCAAGTGGTTGATATCAGGTCTGAAGAATTGCCGGGCAGATTCATAGTCATGAATCCCTCTTTGGGCCAGCAGCCGGCAAAAAGCCCGGTTTATTTTTAGATCTTCCTGTATTTTATGTACTACTTTTTCATCATAAGGCTTAAACTTCCATACTTTATCTAATCTCATCGGGTGTTATATCTAGTTTGTGGGCATTACGCCATTTATCGGCGCCTGGCCATCTTTTAATTTCAAAATCGGGACCAGATTTTTTACGGATTGCCATTGGTAATTGCTCCATTTGAACCCGTCCAGCTGCCCTGTAGGTACCAGGGTGTTTTTACGTTGCGGCTGATTGATCTCAGACTCCAGGGCATTATACACCACCATTCCTTTCTCGGTATCATAATTGAGCGATACCTGGGCTCCTTTCTGATATTCTATAATAAAGCGTTTGTGGCCTCTTTCGAAATAATCGCCGCCAAAGACAACACGATTGCCCTGGATACTTAATAAATCAAGGGATTTTACACTGGTGTTTCTATTGTTATGATTGACGCCAAATACAAAATACAGGGTTTGGCCATTCGCGTCTTTCTGGCTCAGGATCCTGTAGTATTCTACGCCATACCAGTTTTTGTTATCCAACAGGCCAAGCAAATCTTTATCTTGTATTGCTTCCGAGTTGTCTACTAATGGATATACGGTACCATCTGCTTTTTGTATCGCACCATAGTACCTGAAGTGTGCCGGGGAATATTCTACCGGCCAGTTAAAGATCCGGAAGCTTTTATCTTCGGGGTAAATGATATGTATCTTTTTGGAAAGCTCGGTAAAAGGATGTTGAAAGCTGTTCGGTTGCTTCAGAATATGGCTCAGTTGCTTTACAAAAGCATGGCAATACTCAATTCTTTCCCCGTGTATGGCGACCCTGTTCATCGAGTCAACCGAACTCATTAAAGAATCTTCGCTTTTCTGAAAAAGAGTCGGCTGGGTAGTGCTTGCAGCGGGTTTTTGCCCCCAGGTTAATGATGCGCCCATGCATATACCCAGTACCAGTCCTAATTTTAATATATAGTTCATTGTTTTTTATTTCCTGTTTCTGTTACTTTTTGTCCGCGATCCCGGGCGGAACAAACAGCAAGCTAATTTACAATAAATAATCTAAACTAGCTTTTTTGCTTCATTCCATAATAAGTCCTTATCTGCCAGTGATAAAGCGGCAAAATCCTGCTCCCTGCTTCCTGCGAGGGTCTCCATTTTTTCAAAGCGGGATTTGAATTTCCGGTTAGTTTGTTCCAGGGCAGCTTCGGCATCTATATCCAGGTAGCGCGCATAATTGATCATAGAGAACAAAAGATCGCCAAATTCGGCCTGCATCTGCTCCTTGTCGCTTTTATTAACTTCCGTTTCAAACTCGCATAGCTCTTCTTTGATCTTTTCCATCGCTCCTTCTTTATCCTCCCATTCAAAGCCGACCTGCTTCGCTTTCTCCTGTAATCTTGTTGCTTTTACGACTGCCGGCAGCGCTTTCGGTACGCCGCTTAAAACAGATTTTTTACCCTCCTTAAGTTTTAACTGCTCCCAGTTTTTCTTTACCTCTGCTTCGTTCTCGACCTTTGTATTGCTGTAAATATGCGGGTGCCGGCCTACTAGTTTGTTGCTTACGCCTTCTATCACTTCCCCTAAGGTAAATGCCTGTTCTTCTTTTGCGATGCGGGTGTAGAAAATAATGTGAAGCAGGAGGTCGCCCAGTTCTTCTTTAATCCCTTGCCAGTCATTGTTGTCAATCGCGTCTGCTAATTCATACAATTCTTCTACCGTTTGCATCCGTAGGGAATGAATGGTTTGTTTTTTATCCCAGGGACATTGAGTCCTCAATTCGTCCATAATGCTGATGAGCCGGTCTAAAGATTGGTTATAGAGCATTGTTTATATTGATTTTGAAAGATAATTATGTTTGTTCAAATTGCCCGGGAAAGATTCCTGGTTTGAGTTGAGCCGTTCTATTTTGTTAAGTCCCTCGTGGAATTTATAATACTCCTGTGTGCCATCCTGGTAATTGATCTCAATGATGCAATCTTCCCTGATCAGCCATTTGCCGGGGATGTTTTTAATGATTTGCTGCTCTCTTCTAAGTCTCTTGGTCAACTGGTGGCTGGTGCCGAAAAGTAAGGTAGTTAAAGGCGCTCCAAAATCATCACATTCATTTCCAAAGCAGGGAAGCGTACCGGCATAGGTACCAGTCCTAAAATTACAACTATATGTTTCGATGCTGTCCGGGGGACTTGCGGTAACCGGTGCGGGCGGGGGAGGTGACTTTTTGCCTGTAGCGCAGGAGGCCAGAAAGAGCATACTCAGCAGAATCATTAGAGGCAAATGCCAGCGGGTATTGAGGTTAAATAAAGTCAAATTGCAAAGTTTATTGTTTAATGAACAGGTACGCTAAGCTCAACCTACAAATTTAAGCTTATTACAGCACATTGTTTTGTTAATGGCAGCGTACATACAATCAGATTTTAACATATTGCCTAAATTTGTCCTGATGAAAGATTTTAGCGCAGAAATAGGGTATAAAACAGCCCGTAGCGGAGGTAAAGGCGGTCAGAATGTAAACAAAGTAGAAACTATGGTGGAAGCCCGGTGGCCTGTTGCAGCTTCTCAGGTATTTTCAGAGGAAGAAAAGGCGAAACTGCTACAGGTTTTGGCAACAAAACTGAACCTGGAAGGTGTATTGATCCTGCGCAGCAGCGAAACGCGCTCTCAGCTGGAGAATAAACAGATTGTCACCCGGAAAATGATCGCGCTGGTGAATAACAGCCTGATCCCCAAAAGGCCAAGAGTGGCCACCCGGCCCAGTAAAGCTGTGAAAGAAAAAAGACTGGAAAATAAAAAGCATCAATCCGAGCGGAAAGCCAATCGCAGAAGAGATTGGGATTAATTTTTAATACCTGTAAAAAAGAAGGGGAAACTGGTTCAGTTTCCCCTTCTTTTTTTATTCTGCTTTAAGATCAAGCGTGATATTAATATCGTTTGACCCGCCCGCGTTCTGGTAATTGGCGCTGTTGTAAGCCTGGGCGTCTGCATGGCTTTTATCCAGGCCATGTCTCAATAAAGCCTGCACTTTAATATTGCCAAGGCCGGAGAAAGTCACTTTGCCATCTAAACCGATGTTGTCATCATTATATACATAATTGCTGATGGCACTACTTGGCGTGGCAAAGAAAAAGAATTTATGTTCTGCTGCATCGGCAATAATCTCGTTATTGATCAATGCATCATGGGCATATAATTCAATCAGCATACGGTAGCTTTTATTCGCCTGGATCGTGCTTAATGCGGGGCTGGCCTCACCATGTGCGTCATATGCTATGCTAACGGTATCCTGGCTTTGGTTGCCGGCGGCGTCCAGACTGATCAGGTGAATTTTTATTTTGTCATATTCTTCATTGTCATGGTTGTGATGCGGGTCTTCTTTTTTACAAGAGGCTACTGCTAATGTCGCTAAAAGTCCTGAAAATAAAATGCCTTTACTGATCTTATTGAAATACATAAAATTGTGTTTTTAGAATAAATAATTGATTTTGATACTAAAATTGCGCCCGATGTCATGGGCATAATACCGGTAACGGTTGAGGTAATCTTTGTATTCGGTATTGAATACATTTTCCACGGCGAGGTTCAGGTTTAAGGTGCTTCCTTTCAGGGCAAATGAGCTGCTCAATCCTAAAGCAAACAGGCTGTAAGCGTCAGGTGGCGGCGCATAGTCGCTGTTGGCATGATAGCGGTTCTGGCGATTAACCAGGTCATTACGCAGCCAGATGCCCAGGTTACTGATCTGCCGGGACAGCTTAGTGCCATAGCTCAGGGTCTGGCTCATGCGGTCTGAAGGAATAAAAGGTAAATAGTTATTATTACTTATGTCTTGGGCACGGATCAGGCTTGCTTTCAGGTCATAGCCCCAATGGTCGCTGAATGCCCACTTCCCATGCAGGTCTACCCCCCAGAAAAAAGCTTGTGTACTTTTGTAATTGAATACCGGGAAGGCGCCTCTTAAACTTTGTACATAGCTGAGACTGGGATCCAGGTAGATATAATTGCCAAAATATTGCGCATAGGCATCCAGCTGTGCCTGCAGGCGTTTATGTTTACTTTCCCATTTTAAGGAGTTGATCCATTTGACGCTTTGCTCCGCGTCCAGGGTACTGTCGCCCAGCTCATACTGGGCGGCGCCATGGTGCAGACCCGAACTGTAGAGCTCATTTACGGTGGGTGGTCTCCAGGCAGTACCTATATTGCTGAACCATTGCAGGCCGTCCAGGATATCTGTACTCATGCCAATGCTGGCATTAAGCTTGCCGAAGGTATGCTGCCCGCCATAATACTCGTTCCTGCTGTTATACCCCGCAGCATTAAGATTATAATAATCATAGCGCAGGCCAATTTCCCAACCCGTTTTGGGCCGGAGCAGTTTGCTAAGGGCAAAAATACCCAGTGCTTTGCTGTCGTAATTGGGAATGATCGGCGTGGTAAACAGGTCCGGGGTATTATTGTTCACATAAAGATCTCCCTGTGCCCCCAGTATATTGGTCCAGTTGTTCTTTTTATATTTAGCCTCTGCTTTAAAGGTCTGGTAAGCCAGCTTCAGGTCTATAGATGGCAGGCTGGATACATCTTGCCTGCGGATGTCAAATTCCCTGCGCCGGTCATACTGGAAACTATAGAGGGCATCCAGGGTCCAGTGGTCGTTTAAAAGGAATTGAGCATTCAGCTTAAACAACTGATGTTTTACCCATTGCCTTGGCGCACCGATTGTATAATAAAAGCTTCCCGCTTCAAAAGGACGGCCGTTCCGGATCCTGGATTGAAGGTCTAGGGTATCGCCGATATGCGAACCTTTGAAAATACCAACCTCGTTGTTATAGCTGCTAAAAAAGCCCTCTATCGCATGTTTGTCATTTTTATGACCCAAAGCCAGGCTATAGTTAAAAGACTTATTGCCGGTATTATCCAGGAAGTAAGCAGGAGTTTTGTAATTGCCGCCCCTGCTCAGGCTGGACTGGGCCCGCCATGCCCAATGTTTATCTTTTCCAAGTGCGCTACCGATCCTTACATCTGCCATGCCCTTTTGCCCGTTGGAATTCCCGACTAAAGACAGGCCGATCTCTGGTTGGTCACTTTTGTAAGGTAAAGCGCTGGGATTAACTAATAATACACCACCTATGGCATCCCGGCCATAACGGATCGCTTCGGCACCTTTAACTACTGCTATCTGGGCTACCGACATCGCGTCAATTTCCGGAGCATGCTCCGCACCCCATTGCTGCCCTTCCTGGCGTACGCCATTGTTTAGAATGAGAATGCGGTTATTACTCATCCCATTGATCATCGGTTTGGCAATCTCGGCCCCGGTCTGGATCATATTTACCCCGGCCAGGCTGGCTGCCATTGCGGCCAGCGATTTTCCTCTTAACTGGAGCATTTCTGCGTTTGAAAGGCTGCTTTGCGCATTATAAGAGGCGACCGCTCTTTTTTGAGCAGTCACACTGATTACTTCCAGCTGGTTTTTGTATAAAGGTACCGTAAGGAAAAGGCTGTCTCCCTGGTGGTATATTTGTTGCGGTTTAAGAACGATCCCGTCTACCTGGACCGCATCGTCGCTTAATTTGAAGGTACAGGGGAAATTAAGTACAGCTGTGCCGTGCTCATCTGTAAATCCCTGTTGTTGCGCAATAGAAAAACCGGAACCGGCATAAGGTTGGCCGCTTTCCTGTTCTTTTACAACAATTGTAATGGTACGGGTACAATCACTGCTTTGCCCTTGCATTGTAAGGGAAGCAGACTGGATGAGCCCGATCAGAAAAGCCAGCCTTACCTTTGGCAAGTAAGACATAAGCAATATTGGTTAATAATAAGAATACCCGGCATGATCTTGTGTATCAGCCGAAAATTTAGAAGATAATGATTTGATCTTCAAGTTTATTATTAAACAGTTGCCGGAGGGCCGCGGAGTAAGGAGTGAATGATTACATCACCGGGAATGATATCATGGTGATGCAAACTGTATACCTGGTATACCGGGATATAAACCGGGTTCAGTTCAAAAAGGAAAGTAGTGCTGGTAAAGTGGGGCAATACATCGGTTAAGTAGTCACAGTGATGATGCTCCTGGTCAATATAATACTTAGCGTAAGCGTTCTTTTCGTCCGATCCACATTGGTGAACGGTATCGGTATGGCCGGTATGGCTATGCACAAGTTGTTTAATCCCTAGGTTGAAACTCAGGGACAGGCTTAGTAAGAAGCCTAAAACAATCTGGACAAGTTTATGACGCATTTAAGAACGCGAAGATATGATTTTTAAAATTCGGCTATCCGGCTTTATTCGTTTATTGGGATTTATTTACCAAATCAGGTCCATGCCATATTTGAGTTTCCTGAGCTTTACCGTACTTGGAAAGTCAAATTCGCTGAGTAGAAGCTCCCTCCTGCTTACATCAACAGCTACACGGTCTTCTATAAATTTACTTCTGATGTCGATAGTGATCACCCTTAAGGGCAAAGCTCCGTCAACGGCTTTCAGGTAGACATTCCACTCTTCCATATTGTAATTTTGGTAAGGCTCAATGTCAATCTTGATATCCGGGTTGTAAAAATAGATGTAGGCACGATAGTCGCCATCTACCTTTATCGCTTTACAGGGATAACCCAATATAGTGTCCACATCATCCACATCATAAACTCTGGTCCTCTGACTGGATTTGCTGGTTTGGTCTATTTTATAGGCAGTATTGTCCCTGTTAAAGAAAAAATACGCGTTATACTTACCCTGGAATAATTTTACATGCTGGTTGTTTTGGTTGACCATTTTATAGTTATTCCGGTCCACATACATGGTTTGCTCCAGGTCAAAAAATGGCGCCATTTTCTTATTAATATTATTGCCTTGTAAGTCAGTAAAATTAATATTATACTTGATCGATCCTTCAAAATAAGGGTTGCGGTTTAAATTATCTTGAGCGCCGGCATGAAAACTAAATATAGATAAAATGATTATATAAATCGCCAAAATACGTAACTTCATTGTCTGAAATTAAAAAGTTTACTAAGGGCGATGTCAGGTTAAGATGGGTTTTCTTTAGGTGTACTACAAATCTAGCTTATTTAGTCGTAAAACAAGAGTTCTTAACATTAAAATATTTTAAAAAATGGAATTAGTGATTGATATAGAAACAGTTAGCGGAAAAAGAAATTTTGAGGAACTTTCCGAGGCTATGCAGGCGCATTGGCAGCATAAAGCATCTTTCTTTAAAAGTGGTATGGAAACGCTGTCCCCGGCCTTAAGCTACACAGAAAAAGCGGCTATATATGCAGAGTTTGGAAAAATAGTCTGCATTGGTTTAGGTTTCATAGACAAGGAGGGAAAACAGGTAAGAATAAAGACCCTGGCTGCTCGCGAGGAACAAAAGCTATTAAGCGATTTTTGCCTGCTTCTGGAGCGTTTAGAACAAGAGCATGAGGGAAATATCATTTTCTGTGGCCATAATATCAGGGAATTTGATCTGCCCTATATATGCAGGCGGAGTCTGGTTAACGGGCTGAAGCTACCGGAAACTTTACGTTTATCGGGCCTGAAACCCTGGCAAGTTCCCCATACGGATACACTGGAACTATGGAAATTCGGGGATCATAAACATTACATTTCCCTGGACCTGATGGCCCAGATACTGGGTATACCTTCTTCTAAAACAGATATTGATGGTAGCGAGGTTTCCAGGGTATATTGGGAACAGGATGATTTACAACGCATTGCGGACTATTGCAGCCGGGATATATTTACTACAGCCCTGGTATATTTAAGACTTAGCGCGCAACCTGCTGAAGGCTTCGTGCCGGTATTTGTTCCCGGAGCTCCGGTATAATGTTTAGTCTTTTTGCTTGCTGGGCGCGTTTTTTTTGATCCGGATTATTTTGGTTTTTTGCCGGCCTCCGAGCAGGATGCCCCAATGGTTCAGGCCCTGGATCTCGTCACAGACTACTTTTACAATAGCCACTACCGGTACGGCCAGGAACATGCCGGGTATGCCCCAGATCAGGCTGCCGATAAATACACCCAGTACAGTAGCGAGGGCATTGATGCTTACTTTATTGCCTACTACAGCCGGCAGGAAAATATTGCTGTCGATCAGGTGAACACCAATAGAGATAATACCTACCCATAAGGCCACATGCGGGGAATTGGTAGCAAATGAAATAATTACGCTGATAGCTGCTGCTGAAATGAAGCCTAAATAAGGTACCAGGTTCATTATAGCGGAAATAACTGCCAATAGTATGGCATATTTGGCCCCGACAATCAAAAATCCGATAGACAGCGTACCGGCTACAAATAATACTTCCAATAGCAGGCCTGTGATATAATTCCGGATGACAAATTGTGTATTACTGGCAATTTTATATTTGGAAACCCCTTCCACGTGACCAAAACTGTCGTTGAAGAAACGAAGTATATTGTCCCGGTAAACCAGGATCATAAGCGTATAAATGAAGGTGAATCCGGCGATAAATAATGAATTGGAAAAGAAACCGACCAGGGAGCCAATGACATTAGGGGCCATGGCCATAGCATCGTTCAACATGGGAGACAGGTTTTCCCGCACCACATCTTCCGAAACGTGCAGCCGGTGTTGAATGAATAACTGGAGATCGTTGATCAGGCCTAAGAACTTGGTTTCCAGTACCGGGAAGTCTTTTTCAAAATTAAGTATCTGGGAAGAGATGAAAACAAATATTCCTGAGAGTAATACAAGTGCTACGATCAGGCAGATCGTAGCAGCAAGGCCCCTGGGAATACCTTTTTTCTCTAAAAACCTGGACGGAGTGATCAGCGCCAACGCAAAAACCACGCCGAATGCCAACGGAAGTAAAACAGATTTGGCATAAATGAGAATAACAATACTTAAAGTAAAGACAATCAGCCGGTAGGCCGCCGATTGCATGAAATCTTTTTCTACATTATTATTCATACGTCTGGATACTTAAATATTTAATTAGGTTGCTTGTTGAGGCTGAAGCCAAAGGAGGACCCCACATCGACTTTACTTCTTACATTAATGATCTGGTGATGCGCTTCAATAATATGCTTTACAATAGCCAGTCCAAGACCCGTGCCGCCGATTTTACTACTCCGGCTTTTGTCGGTACGGTAAAAACGTTCAAAGATCCGGTCCAGGTGCTGCTCTTCAATGCCGGGGCCGTCATCAGAGATTTCTATATAAGTTTTGTCGGTATCCAGGTCCCAGAAGCCGGTCGTTATGCTGCCGCCTTCATTGCCATATTTGATAGCATTCTCTACGATGTTGACAATGGCTTGCCGGATCTTGTCCCGGTCGGCGTGCACCATTACAGCTTCTTTGTTATCATCTTTAAATTTCATGCTAATCTGTTTCTCCCTGGCTTTCAGCGTCAGTTCTTCATACACGTCATTCACCAGGTGGTGCAGGTCAAAATTGGTTAACACCAGCGGGTTCGTTCCGGATTCCAGTTCCGTGATCTGGGCCAGGTCGCCGGCCAGGTGCACCAGTCGATCGAGTCCTTTGCTGGCATTGCTCAGGAACTTCCGGTTTACATTTTCATCATCTATAGCGCCGTCGAGTAAGGTGTGTACATAACCCTGGACGGTAAAAATGGGTGTTCTTAACTCGTGGGTCAGGTTACTGAGAAATTCTTTCCTGAATTTCTCATTTACTTGTAATTGCTGTACCTGCAGGTTTTTCTTCTGCGCCCAGAGCGCTACTTCCCGTTCTACTTCGTCAATGGTTTTCTTGGGCAGGATTTTGTCATAGAAAAACTGCTCTTTACGGCCGGCTTTGGTATCATAGATGAATTTATAGAGCAGCTTTAAGCGCTGATCTATAAATTTCTTCAGGAAATAATAGAAAATAATATAGGCAAGCAGGAGACTGACGGCCAATATCAGCAGGGCGGTTTGCCAGTCCCTGCCTAAAACAATAGCAAGTACCCAGATGCAGGCCGCCAGGATGCTTGCGGCGCTCAGGCTGATCTGCTTGGGTGATAATCTTTTTCCGAAATAGGGCATCTCTTAAGCTTTTGGCCGCAATGTATTAATTGAATGTTTTGAAATTGTTACTTAAGCATTTTGCGGTAGCAACGTTTGCGTTTATGCTGGATATGTTCATAGTTTTTCCAGTGATTGATCGCTTTTTCATTCGTTTCGATCATACCTGTAGTTTCTACCCATTCCACGCCATGCTCGATCATGATTTGTTGCAATTCGGTGATCAGCAGGGCGCTTACGCCTTGTGCCTGCCAGTCGGGGTGAATCCCCGTCAGCAAGAGGTCGGCCACTTTAGGGTGCTTTAAGGCTTTAGTGATATGGATAAAGCCGAATGGGAATAGTTTCCCGTTCGCTTTTTGCATCGCTTCACTTAAAGAAGGCAGGCTTACGATAAAACCAATGATTTTTTCCTCTTTATCTAAAACTACTTTTACAAATTTAGGGTTCAGTACCTCTATGTATTTGTTGACATAGAACTGTAAAAGGTCATCGGGCATGGGCACGAAGCTGAAGAGTTCTTCAAAAGCCGTATTAAGCAGGTGGAACACGTCCATAGCCACTTTTTTAAGCTCTTCTTTATTGTCAAAGCTTTTTACGGTCAGGTTATAGCGCTTCTTGATCAGGTCATTCAGCTTTACCGCCTTTTCCGGGATCTCTTTTAATACTTTTAATTTAAACTCTACCCAGTCGATTTCTTTTTCATAACCTAAAGCTTCAAGATGTTTATGATAATAGGGTAAATGGTATTCAGAAGCAATAGAAGGCAGCTGGTCAAAACCTTCTACCAGCATGGCCTGGTGGTCAAGGTTAGTGAAACCTAAGGGGCCATGCACGCCGTCCATGCCATTTTCAAGGGCATACTGCTCTACCGTATCCAGCAGTAGCTTTACGACTTCAGCATCATCTATGAATTCGATGCGGGAAACCCGGCACATTTTTTCATTAAATTTTTCATTGGCTGCAGGGGAAATGATGGCGCCTACGCGACCTACCACTTTCCCATCTCTTTCTGCCAGCCAGAAAGTTGCTGTATTGTATTTGAATGCAGGGTTAGTTTCCGGGGAAAGGGCTTTGAGCTCATCGTCCTTGATTGGCGGCACCCAATAAGCGTTATCTTTATATAAATCAAAAGGTAGTTGAACAAATTTTTTGAAATCTGATTTCGAGTCAATTTTTCTAATCGTCAGGCTCATAGCTTACTAAACTGTTTTTAATTGCTTTTACTACAAATGTAATAACTAAATAACAGGAATTTCAGCCATTGTTTACTTTTTTCCACAAGAATGGTTTTTTATGAAGGGCGCTGCAAGCGTAAGATGCCTTAAAAGCCGCATAAATACTATATTTTTAGTGCGGTTGCGGTTGGGGATAATTATACTCTTTTTAACTGGAAATATGCTTTAAAATCCGTATCTTTGTGTGTTGCCATTCCGGCATAATATTTCAAGAATTTAAATATAAAAAATGAGTTTGGAAAATAAGGATACTACAGCGGTACAGCCCGGTTATGATGCCAATTCGATACAGGTATTAGAAGGTTTGGAGGCCGTTCGTAAGCGTCCGGCAATGTATATCGGGGATACCGGTGTAAAAGGTTTGCACCACCTGGTATACGAGGTGGTCGATAACTCTATAGACGAAGCCCTGGCCGGTCACTGTAAAAATATCTCTGTTACGATTCATACCGATAATTCTGTTACTGTTGAGGATGACGGGCGTGGTATTCCTACCGGTATCAATGCCAAAGAAGGGAAGTCTGCACTGGAAATCGTAATGACCGTGCTACATGCCGGGGGTAAATTCGATAAGGATTCCTATAAGGTTTCCGGAGGCTTGCATGGTGTAGGGGTGAGTTGTGTGAACGCTTTGAGTACATTAATGCATACCGTGGTAAGCCGTGAAGGTAAAGTTTTTGAACAAGAATACCGCTGTGGTATTCCGCAATACGATGTACGGGAGATAGGTACTACGGATAAAAGAGGGACCAAACAGACCTTCTGGCCTGACGCATCTATTTTTACACAAACAACTGTTTATAATAAAGATATCCTGGCAGCCCGCCTCAGGGAGCTTTCTTTCCTGAATAAGGGGATCAGCATTACACTGACCGATGAGCGGGAAGTTGACGATAACGGGAAGATCTATTCCGAGAACTTCCTCAGTGAAGGCGGTATCGTTGAATTCATCCAGCTGCTTGATAGGAATGCGAAAAGGGATGTACTGATTCCTGAACCTATCTACATGGAAGGCCATGACGCGGTGGCCAATGTAGTGGTAGAAGTAGCTATGGAATATAATGCTTCTTACAGTGAGAATATATTCTCTTATGTGAATAATATTAATACTATTGAAGGCGGTACCCACGTTGCCGGTTTCCGCAGAGCTATCACCCGCGTATTCAAATCTTACGGCGATAAGAATAAGCTGTTTGAAAAAGCGAAAGTGGAAATCCTGGGTGATGACTTCCGGGAAGGCTTGAGCGCGATCATCTCCGTAAAGGTACCGGAACCACAGTTTGAAGGTCAGACCAAAACAAAACTGGGTAATTCTGAGGTAAGCAGCATCGTTGACGGAACAGTAGCGAAAGTGCTGGATTTTTACCTGGAAGAAAATCCAAAACAGGCAAAACTCATCATTGATAAGGTGATCCTTGCAGCCCAGGCCCGTGCCGCGGCGAAAAAGGCCCGGGAACTGGTACAACGTAAAAGCGTCCTGACCGGGGGTGGTATGCCGGGTAAGCTGGCCGACTGTTCCGATAAAGACCCGTCACGCTGTGAATTATACCTGGTCGAAGGAGATTCGGCAGGCGGTACGGCAAAACAAGGCCGTGACCGTAACTTCCAGGCCATTCTGCCACTAAGAGGTAAAATCCTGAACGTGGAGAAAGCACAGGAACATAAGATCTACGAAAATGAAGAGATCAAGAACATGTATTCTGCATTGGGCGTTACTGTAGGTACAGAAGAGGATCCGAAAGGGTTGAATCTGACGAAACTACGTTACCATAAAATCATTATCATGACCGATGCCGACGTGGATGGTTCCCACATTGCAACGCTGATCCTGACCTTCTTCTTCCGCTATATGAAACCATTGGTGGAGCAGGGATATCTGTACCTGGCGCAACCGCCGCTGTATTTGGTGAAAAAAGGTAAAGAGTCTATTTACAGCTGGACCGAGGAGCAACGCAGAGCCGCTGTGGTGAAACTGGCAGCCGGGGGGAAAGAGGATAATGTAAACGTTCAACGTTATAAAGGTTTGGGTGAGATGAATGCCGAGCAGCTTTGGGAAACGACTATGAATCCTGAAACAAGGACGCTGAAGCAAGTTACGATCGATTCGGCTGCTGAGGCAGACAGCGTATTTGCCATGTTGATGGGCGAAGAAGTAGGGCCTAGAAGAGAGTTCATCGAAGCTAATGCAAAATATGCGAAGATTGACGTGTAGTTGATCCCTATCATAAGTTTTTTAAAGTGCTGTCCGGAAGAACAGCACTTTTTTAATGCTTTTTACCGAGATATTTCATGGATTTGCCGAACTATGTTCGCGGGCACTAGGGATTTGGCTATTTTTACTAAAAAATTGATTTTATGAAAAGAATATATACTTCATTTATTGCTTTGGCTGCTGTCGTTTTATGCAGTAGTACATTTACGGCCTGCACTGACGTGGTGGTAGAGGAGAAAAAAGCATACCGCTCTGCCAGCGATACCATGGAGGAACCCGTAGATAGGGTAAGTAGCGGTATCTATGATTTCAGCAACTTCTCGGAAGTGGAGGCGAACGGGGCTTCAAAAGTAATTCTTACCCAGGATTCCGTATTTAAGGTAAGCGTAGTAGGTGATAAAGGGGTAGAGCGCTATATAGAGATCCGCCAGAGCGGTAATCGCCTGATCGTGGATGAAAAGTCTGACTGGATCGACCGGATCGATATGGGTAAATGTGAAGTGCATATCAGCCTGCCGGTATTGACCGCCTATCACCTGAGCGGGGCTAACAGTACAACAATGACCAATACTTTTAAGCAGGATAAGGCTATGCTACTGGATATGTCAGGAGCCGGCAGCTTTAAATTAAAAGTGGAGGTGCCGGAAATAACCATTGATGCGTCCGGGGCTTCAAGTGTAAACCTGCAGGGTAAAACGGGTATTTTAAATGTAGATATGAGCGGGGCCGGTAGTGTAGAGGCCGGAGACCTGGAGGCCAATGTAGCCAATGTGGAGTCCAGCGGTGCGGGTAGCATGGTGCTTTGGGTCAACCAGCACCTGAAAGTAGATGCCAGCGGTGTCGGATCGGTAAGGTATAAAGGTAATCCATCTGTGAGCAAAGAGGTGAGCGGGATGGCATCGGTCAAGAAAATGGACTGATTTAATGATTGCAAACCTGAAGATAATAATAAAGGAGCGTCATTGACGCTCCTTTATTATTATCTTCAGGAATTTTTTAGGATTTGCCGGCAGCTTCCAGTTTGGCTTTGGCCTGGTTCAGGGTTTTCTCCTTGTCTGCCAGGTTCTTTTGCTGGTCAAGTAGTTCTTTTTCAATCTTTTCTTTAGATTTTCTTAATTCACCTTCTTTTTTAGCTACTTTATCGTAATCTTTTTGGGCTTCGTCTACCACTTTCTGGGCGGCAGCTACAGCATTTGCAATAGATGCGCTGACGGTTTTTGCCTGGATGGTATTCATAAAGTTTTTTACGCCGTCCGCGATATTAGGATCCGAAGCTCCGCTGATGAAATTATCATAACCTTTAGATACCAGCAGCGTAACCGTATTTTTTCCCTTTTTCCCGTCTACTTTATAATATACGTCTAATTTGTCTGAGGCAACCTCCGGCCAGCTTACTCCCCTGAATGTTTTAAACCCTTTAGAAGTCGAAGACTTTGAATTGAACGCTTTTTTGAAATAGTCGTCCAGGCTGGCATTTAATATTTCTTTATCTCCCTCAACATTGACTACATAGCCGTTAGCGTTGGTTTTATTATAGGATACAGCGGCTTCTCCGGCCTGTGCATGAGTTAATATGGGTGTAGTTACCCAGGCCAACAAGGCAATTATGCCTGCTTTTACAAGGTTTTGCATCTTCATAAGTAAAATTTTTTTAATTGTTTTTAAGTAATAATGTGTATACAAAATTATTATTAAAAAAGATATTTATGAAAAAAAAAGGATTCATTAAGGTCGTATTAACCATTCAACATAAGGGCAGTAATGCCATAATCGGCAAACAGGATGGTAATACAGCTAACCACTACCGCTGTAGTGGAAGACCTGCCGATCTCCAGGGCGCCGCCTTCTACATTGTAACCATAATAAGAGGGTATGGAGGAGATGATAAAGGCGAAAGCTACGGCTTTAGCCATTGCAACAAATATATTGAAGGGTTTGAAATCTGAGATTAATCCGAAATGGAAGGCGTCAATAGGTACAGCTCCGGTAAATGCCGCAGCGGCATAGCCGCCCACCATACTGATCATGATCGCCAGGATGATGAGGAAAGGTACCATGATCAATGCCGCTACTATTTTGGGCATGATCAGGAAAGTTTTGGTATTAATCCCCATGATCTCTAAAGCGTCAATTTGCTCGCTAATGCGCATATTGCCCAGTTCAGAAGCAATTTTAGACCCGACTACCCCGGCCAGCACAACGCTGATAATGGTAGGTGCCAGTTCTAGGATAGTGGAGTCGCGCACAATCTGGGCGATGACATATTTAGGCACCGCAGGGCTTACCAGCTGGTAAGCGGACTGTAAAGTCATTACTGCGCCGAGGAAGGCGGCAATGATCAGGACAATTGGCAGGGAACGGTAGCCAATATCATAACATTGATGCATGAACTCTTTCCAGTACACTTTACTGTTTTCCGGTTTGCTGAACATTCCTTTTAACATGAGCGTGTAGGCTCCTACATGGGCTAAAAATTTTTCCACTAGCATGTAGCAAAAGTAATAAAAGATTTGTCATTTCGGTTCAGAATACCGGATTTGAAGAAGCGGGATAAACTGCCTATTATTTTAACAAAAAAATTAATCTCTCGCCGAACTTGTCAAGGAATTAAAAAAAATACCCTATTTTCGCAAACCTAAATTAAATAGTATTAAAATTTTTGAAATGGAATATAGACAAATTGTAGCTGTAACCGGTTTGCCTGGACTTTATCAATTAGTAAGCACAAAGAATGACGGAGCATTGGTGCGTAGCCTGGCGGATAAGAGTATTAAGTTTGTATCTTCAAGAGTTCATCAATTGACGCCCCTTGAAAGTATTGAGATTTATACCTATAGCGAAAATGTACGTCTACATGAAGTATTAGAGCAGATCAAAAGCAATGATGCGCCAGTTAAAGAATTACTTTCCGGAAAGAAAGCTTCTAATGATGAGCTGAAAAAATACTTTGCTACCATACTCCCTGATTTTGACCAGGAACGTGTATATGTAAGCGATATTAAAAAAGTATTGAAATGGTACGAATTGCTGAAAGCGAATGACCTGCTGAACTTTGAGATATATAAACAAAGTGCCGAAGATACAGGGGATATCGAATTAGCGCCAAAAGAAGAAGCGGCAGCCGAAGTTGAGGAAACGCCTAAGAAAGCCGCTAAAAAAACTGCTGCTAAAAAAGAAGAGACTGAAGGGGAAGAGAAGCCTGCTAAAAAAGCGGCTAAAAAATCCGCTAAAAAAGAAGAGGCTGAAGGGGAAGAGAAGCCAGCTAAAAAAGCGGCGACAAAGAAAGCTACCAAGGCAACTGCTGAAGGTGAAGAGAAACCTGCTAAAAAAGCAGCTAAGAAAAAAGAAGATTAATCTGGGATTGACAATATTATACTATAAAGGCGGCTTTCAAAAAGAAAGCCGCCTTATTTTTGAGGTATTGTAAAAACAAAAGATTAAGTCACTACTAACTCGTAGAAGGCGCTTTCATTTAAGTACATTTGTGCCAGTTCCTGTATTCTTTCCGGGGTAATGCTCTTATAGATGGCGATATTCCGGTTGAACACATTGCTGTCCTGGTCGTTCAGGATCAGGTTTTTCCAGCGTTGCATGATGGAAAATGGACCGTCCAGGTCACCCAGAATGCTGCCTAAGAGGTAGTTTTTGACCAACAACAGTTCCTGCTCCGGGACTAAGCTCTCCTGCATAAGCTTCATCTCCTTTTTGATTTCGAGAATCGTCTGCTCACATACTTCTTTACCGGCCTCGGTACCGATCATTAATACGCCGGCATGCATATAGCTGAGCAGGCTGGAATAGATGCCGTAGGTATATCCTTTGTCCTCCCGGATGTTGGCCATAAGCCTTGAGCCGAAGTAGCCACCGAAAACGGTATTCATTACAAAAAGTTCAGGGAAAACAGGATCGTTACGCCTGGGGACCATCCGCGCCATCCGGATCGCGCCCTGCACACTGTTTTCATCATTAATGATACGCAGTAGCTGTTGCCCGCTGCCGGCTATATCGGGTACATTTTGAGTGGTATAAGTAAGACTTTCGTTCCAGTTGTCTTTACCGAAAGTATTTGTTATCTCGTTTAAGTCGGCATCTGTAAAATTGCCACACACAAACATGCGACAGTTATTAGCGGCATAATATTGCTTATGAAACGCACGTAATTGCTCGCTGGTCAGGGCCTGTATATCGGCTGCCTCTGTATATTTTCCGTAAGGGTGCTCCCGGCCAAATAATAAGGCATCAATATTCCGGTTAGCTACAAAGTCACTTTGCCTCAGGTTTACCGCCAGTCTTTGCAATGCGTTTTGCTTATATATTTCTAATTCATTTTCCGCAAAAGCGGCATCGGTTACGATTGCGCGTAGTGTGGGTAAAATATGGATCACATGCTTGCTGAGACAGTGCAGGGTGACAAAGGCCCAGTCGTTATTGGCGCTTGTCTTTAGCGAGGCTCCGTAATATTCAATTGCTTCATTGATAGCCAGTGAACTCTGGGTCGTCGTGCCACTTTTGAGCAAGGCCGCTACCGTCTGCGCTACCGCGTTATGAGGTTCATGCCATATGCCGGCTTTAAAGACCAGGCTGATCTCAATCACTTCCTGTGCCCCGGCGTTGATCCAGTAAAGCGGGATGTTATTGTCGCAATTGATGAGATTGCAGGGCTGTAAGCTAAAGTCGAAGCTAATGGCATCATGTATTTGAGGAGGAATACTTCTGTTACGCATAGGGGACAAAGGTAGGGCAAAAATAGATCGTTCATCCAGCTTTTTGGCAGCCACCTGATTAAGTGATATTGCTTTCGGTGAGATGATGTACTTTTGCAGACGAATTAATAACGAAATATGATAAATTTCAATTTAGGGCAAATGCCGGAGCGCACTGTAGTGCCGCGTAATTATGGTATCACCATGGTAATGGATAAAGGATTGAGCATACCTGAAGTGAACAATTTTTTGTCGATAGCAAGACCGCATGTAGATATCATTAAGCTTGGATTTGGTACTGCGGCGGTTACGCCGAATTTGAAGGAGAAGCTGGCCGTTTACGCGGCAGCGGACCTGCCGGTATATTTTGGCGGCACTTTGTTTGAAGCGTTTCTGGTAAGAAATCAATTGGATGATTATATCAATGTTTTGAAAGAGTACGGGATGCGGCATGTTGAAGTTTCTGATGGCTCTGTAACGATCCCGCATGCGGAAAAGTGTAAATATATTACGCGCCTGGCCTCTGAAGGGTTTAACGTGTTATCAGAGGTCGGTAGTAAAGATGCCTCTAATGTAATGCCCCCTTATAAATGGATCGAGCAAATGCAGGCAGAACTGGATTCGGGTTCGTCTACGGTGATCGCTGAGGCGCGGGAAGCCGGTAATATTGGTATTTACAGGGGGTCGGGAGAAGTAAGGGAAGGCCTGGTGCAGGAAATCCTGACTAAAATCCCGGCAGAGAAAATACTTTGGGAAGCGCCTCAAAAAGCGCAGCAGGTATATTTCCTGAATCTTTTAGGCTGTAATGTGAACCTGGGTAATATCGCGCCAAATGAAGTTATTCCTTTAGAAGCGATGCGTATCGGTTTAAGAGGCGATTCTTTCACTATGTTCCTGGATAAATAATTTATCGGGGGAATGGAAGCTTTTGCCAACCGTTTGAAAAAAAATTTCAAACATCTTGTTAAGTGGGCGCAACGGAATTCGGTTACTTGCTACAGGGTATATGACCATGATATCCCGGAATACCCCTTCTGCGTGGATATTTACGAGGACTGCATTCATGTGTCCGCCTATTTAAGCCGGTACCAGAGTATAGAAGAGCAGGACGGCTATGTGAATGAGGCAGGAGCCGTGATCGCAGAAATACTTAATATTCCCGGAGAAAAGATTTTTGTAAAGCACCGCAGGGTATTGGCGAGGAGAGAGGAGCAGTATGAAAAAGTGGCTGCGGCACTGCATAAAATGGTGGTGCAGGAGAACGGGCTTAAATTCCGGGTAAACCTGAGCGATTACCTGGATACCGGGCTTTTCCTGGACCATCGTCCTTTGCGCACCCGTTTCCTGGCAGAGGCAAAGGGTAAGCGGGTGCTGAACCTTTTTGCCTATACCGGCTCTTTTTCGGTTTATGCGCAGGCTGCCGGTGCTTTGGAAGTAACTACGGTAGATCTCTCCCAAACCTATATTCAATGGGCGAAAGATAATTTTGAGCTCAACGGTTTGGAGGTTAAGGAAGAAAATTTTGTACAGGGAGATGTAATGCATTTTCTGAAAGGTGAAGCCAGGGAGAAATATGACCTGGTCATTGTTGACCCGCCCAGTTTCAGCAACAGTAAAAAAATGAGCGGTACCTGGGATACGCAAAGAGATCATTCTACTATGTTGCATTTATTGCTGAAACATTGTAATCCCGGGGCAAAGATTTATTTTTCCAACAATTTCAGGAATTTTCAGCCTGATTTTTCAAGGCTTAAGGTGCAATCTGCCAAAGAGATAAGCCTGGAAACGATCCCGGAGGATTTCAGGAATAAGCAGATCCATAAATGTTATGAAATCATAGTCTGAGGTTCCGGCTTGCTGTTTTGAGTAATTATGAATTAAGTATTTTATATATATCTTAAGTATTTCAATAAAAGTTTGCCGTAAAGTAATTAAAAGATATCTTGCAGGCAGTTTTAAAACATTATATTAAGCATTTATGGCGCAAGTAAAAGCAGGTGATACTGTAAAAGTGCATTATCACGGTAAATTGACAGATGGTACAACATTTGATAGTTCAGAAGGTCGTGAGCCTTTACAGTTTGTGGTAGGTCAGGGTCAGGTGATCAAAGGATTTGACGACGCTTTGATCGGTATGACAGTTGGAGATAAAAAAACGGTAGATATTCCGGTTGAAGAGGCTTATGGTCCTGCAAATCCGGAGAATATGCTGGAGTTTCCAAAATCTGACTTTCCTGAGGGTTCAGAACCAGAAGTAGGGATGCAAATGCACCTGAGCGATAACCAGGGTAATGTGTTTCCTGTGATTATTGCTGAAGTTAAAGAAGAGTCTGTAATTTTAGATGCTAATCATGTATTGGCAGGTAAAGATTTAGTATTTGATATTGAATTAGTTGAAATCGGCTAATTTATCCTTGTAAAATACGGGTAGGAAATGGGTAAATTTGAAACTTTTACCCATTTTTTTTACTTTTGTTCTATTCAACATAATTTAGAGATATAATGAATTTTAGCCCGGTACTACTTCAGGCTGCCGTAGATACAGCCCAGCATATAGTTGCTGCAGCGCCGCCAGTCGCCGCCCCGAAACAAGAGACCCTGTCTTTGTGGTATTTGTTGAAAGAAGGCGGGGTATTGATGATCCCCTTGCTTATTTGTAGCCTTATCGCTGTTTACGTGTTTTTTGAGCGTTTTATTACCATCAGGAAGATGTTGAACATTCCTCAGGACTTTATGTCCAGGGTGCGGGAAAAGATTGTGGAAGGCAATATATCCGGTGCGCAGCAATTATGCAAAAACTATGATGCGGCTACCCCGAGAGTAATTGCTAAAGGGGTAAGCAGGATCGGGAAACCAATAGATCATATTGAGAAATCTATGGAAAATGCCGGCAAGTTGGAGGTATACGCGATGGAGAAAAACCTGGGGGTACTTTCCGTGATCGCAGGTATTGCACCTATTTTCGGGTTCCTGGGTACGATCGTGGGTATGATCGTTATGTTCTACAATATCCAGCATGATCCGGCGTTCTCCATCAATAGTGTTGCCGGGGGTATCTATACTAAAATGGTTACTTCTGCCACAGGTCTTATCATCGGGCTGGTAGCTTATGTAGCTTATAACTACCTGAATGCTAAAATCAATAAAGGAGTAAATCAAATAGAAACAGCAGCCACCGAACTGGTGGATATACTGCATACTCCGGCTCATTCATAATACAAATAAAAAATGTCCGCTAAAACCATTATTATAACAGGAGGGGCCGGGTTTATAGGCTCTCATGTTGTCAGGCGATTTGTTACGCAATATCCTGAATATACTATTGTTAATTTAGATAAACTCACTTATGCGGGTAACCTGGCCAACCTGAAAGATATCGAGGCCGCCTCCAATTATAGGTTTGAGAAAGGTGATATTTGCGATACTTCATTCGTAGCGCAATTGTTTGAGCAATACAAACCCGACGCGGTCATCCACTTAGCCGCGGAAAGCCATGTAGACCGCAGCATTACAGATCCGCTTGATTTTGTAATGACCAATGTGGTTGGCACCGTAACCCTTCTTAATGTAGCCAAAAATGCCTGGAAGGGCGCTTATGATCAACATCGTTTTTACCATGTTTCTACCGACGAGGTATATGGTACTTTAGGTGAAACAGGTATGTTTGAAGAAACTACCGCTTATGACCCGCATAGTCCTTATTCCGCTTCTAAGGCAAGCTCCGATCATTTTGTAAGGGCTTATCATGATACTTATGGAATGGATTGTGTTATCTCTAATTGTTCCAACAATTACGGTTCACATCACTTCCCGGAAAAGCTGATCCCACTATCAATCAATAATATTAAAAACAACAAACCTATTCCTATCTACGGGAAAGGTGAAAATGTGCGGGACTGGCTGTTCGTTGAAGACCATGCCCGTGCCATAGACGTGATTTTTCATAAGGCAGCTACCGGTACCACCTATAATATCGGCGGTCATAATGAATGGAAAAATATTGACCTGATCCATTTGCTATGTTCCATTATGGACAAGAAATTGGGCAGGGAAGAAGGCGAATCCACAAAGCTGATCACCTATGTTACCGACAGAGCTGGTCATGATCTACGTTATGCCATAGATGCCACAAAGTTAAAAGAAGAGTTAGGTTGGGAGCCAAGCTTACAATTTGCCGAAGGGCTGGAGCGGACGGTAGATTGGTACCTCGCTAATGAAGAGTGGTTAAATAATGTTACCAGCGGGGCTTATCAGCAGTATTACGAAAATCAATATAAAGCATAATGCAGGTAGAGGAGACAAAGCTTAAAGGTTGTTTTATTATAACACCTGCTGTTTTTAAAGATTCCAGAGGGTACTTTTTTGAAAGCTTCAATAAATCCAAATTTGAAGCGCTGACAAAAGCTAATGGCGATTTTGTACAGGATAATCAATCTTTTTCTACCTATGGTACTCTGCGCGGCTTACATATGCAGACAGGAGACAGTGCACAGGCGAAACTGGTGCGCGTGCTGGCCGGCGAAGTGCAGGATATCGCAGTTGATTTAAGACCGGATTCTGATACTTATGGCGAGTGGTTTAGTATACGTTTGAGTGCCGAGAACAATCTTCAATTATATATTCCCCGGGGCTTTGCTCATGGTTTCTCTGTACTCAGCGAGACAGCAGTTTTTGCTTATAAGTGTGATAATTATTACGATAAAGCGGCAGAGGTAGGTATCCGGTTTGATGATGCTACCTTAAACATAGACTGGGGCATTCCTGCTGAAGCTATGCAACTTTCAGAAAAAGATTTAGAATTGCCATTTTTTAAAACGAAGTAAGCGAATATGAAAGGTATCGTATTAGCGGGAGGTTCGGGAACACGCCTGTATCCCATTACAAAAGGTATTAGTAAACAGCTGATGCCCATTTATGATAAGCCAATGATCTATTATCCGCTATCTGTATTGATGATGGGCGGGATAAAAGAGATACTGATCATTACCACTCCTGAAGACCAGGCAGGTTTTCAGCGCCTGCTGGGAGATGGCAGCCAATGGGGGTGCAGGTTTGAATACGTGATCCAGGAAGTGCCTAATGGCCTGGCCCAGGCTTTTGTATTAGGTGAGTCGTTCATTGGTGATGATAAAGTAGCTTTGGTATTAGGCGATAATATATTTTATGGAGCCGGTATGGGCACTTTATTACAGTCCAATACCAATGTGGAAGGTGGCGTGGTTTACGCCTACCAGGTCCATGACCCGGAGCGATATGGAGTAGTAGAGTTTGATGAGCAGTTTAATGCGCTTTCTATTGAGGAAAAACCAATTAATCCAAAGTCAAATTTTGCAGTGCCGGGTTTGTATTTTTATGACAATAGTGTTGTGAAAATAGCTAAAGAATTAGAACCGTCTACCCGGGGGGAGTACGAGATCACAGATATTAATAAAGTATACCTGGAGCAGGGTAATCTAAAAGTTAGTGTACTAGGCCGGGGAACCGCCTGGCTGGACACCGGTACCTTTGATTCTATGATGGAAGCCAGCCAATTTGTCCAGATCCTGGAAAACAGGCAGGGCTTAAAGGTTGGATGCCCGGAAGAGGTAGCCTACCGGATGAAATTTATTGATAAAGAGCAATTGCTGCGATTAGCAGAGCCGCTTAAAAAAAGCGGGTATGGTAAATATTTAGAAAACCTGGCGAAATAAATGCGAATGGATCAACAATCCTTATTTATTCACGAAACTGCGGTAGTGGACCAGGGGGCTATATTAGGTGAGGGTGTCAAGGTTTGGCACTTTTCGCATTTAATGCCCCGTTGTATAATAGGTGCCGGTTGTATCATCGGTCAGAACTGCTTCGTGGCCAATCATGTCATATTAGGTATTGGCGTGAAGGTGCAGAATAATGTGTCGCTGTATGAAGGGGTACATTGTGAAGATTATGTATTTATAGGGCCTTCGGCCGTTTTTACTAATGTGATCAATCCCCGGAGTGCTATTGAGCGTAAAGACCAGTTCAGGAAAACCCTGATTAAAAAAGGAGCGAGTATAGGAGCTAATGCAACCATTATTTGCGGGAATACGATAGGTGCTTTCGCTTTAATAGGAGCCGGGACTGTGGTTACAAAAGAGGTGCCCGACTTTGCACTTGTTGTGGGCAATCCTGCACGGCAAATTGGCTGGGTGAGTGAGGCCGGACATCGCCTCGACTTTAATGATTCAGGCAAAGCTACTTGCCCGGAAACCGGTGCCGGGTATATTATAAAAGATAAAATTGTTGTTAAGGCTTAAATGAATAATAGAATAAGATTTGTTGTAGTCGGCTGTGGGCATATTGGAAAGCGGCATGCTCAAATGATCCTGGAAAACCCGGAAGCGGAGCTGGTCGCCCTGGTAGATATCAGGGAGAAAGTTGCCCTGGGCCTTGAAGCGTTTGAAATACCATTTTTTAGCAGGGTCGAGGATTTAGCCACTTCTGGTTTAGCTTATGATGTGGTGAATATCGCGGTGCCGAATGGGCTACATGTTACTCTCGCTTCTTTTTTTATAAGTTTAGGAAAGGATGTGGTGATTGAAAAGCCTATGGCATTAAAAGCATCGGATGCTGAAAACCTGCTGGCGCAATCGAAAGCCATGAACACCCGGGTATTTGTCGTGATGCAAAACCGCTATTCCCCGCCTTCTGCCTGGCTAAAAGAGCTCATCAGCAATAAAATACTGGGCGATATTTACATGGTAGAGCTCTCTTGCTACTGGAACCGGGATGCACGTTATTACACACCCGGTAACTGGCACGGAACGAAGAATTTGGATGGCGGAACATTGTTTACCCAGTTTTCTCATTTTATAGATATAGTATATTGGCTGTTCGGGGGGATTAAAAATGTAAGTAGCCGGTTCTACGATTTTAACCATGAGCATTTAACCGATTTTGAAGATAGTGGTATGGTTAATTTTGAGTTTGAGCAAGGAGGAGTGGGTAGTTTTTGTTTTTCAACCTCTGTCTGGAATAAAAACCTGGAAAGCTCATTAACGATTATAGGATCAAAGGGGAGTGTTAAAGTCGGCGGGCAATATATGGATAAGGTGGAGTATTGCGAGATCAAAGATTATACGATGCCTGAACTAAGTGCAACGAACCCAGGGAATGATTATGGCATTTATAAAGGATCGGCAGCCAATCATCATTTTGTAATTAAAAATGTGATTGATGTCATCAAAAGAGGGGCGGAGATGACTACTACTGCGGAAGATGGAATAGCCGTAGTGCAAATGATAGAAGCTATGTATGCCAGTAAAAAAGTGACGTTATAGACCTGTTATCAGGCTGTAAAACAGGATTGATATTTTATAAAGTATAATTAAAAAACTATCTTTGCGCAAAATGCTCGTTACAGATCAAAAATTTAATCTTATGAAAAAAACAATATATTCACTATTGGTTTTAATAGCCTTTGGAGTGTCTTCTTGTAGTGTTTCTAAAGATAAGAAGTCATTTACTTATTTCAATAATCTTCCTGATGATACCCTTTTTGTTACAAAAGATCAAAATGAGGATATCGAACAGCGTTTAAAGCCTGCTGATGTGGTCTCAATCAGAGTATCCACTTTAGACAATATTTCAAATACATTATTTAATGAGGCTGCCTTACAGGCCGATGGCTATAAACTGGACATTCACGGCGATGTTAACTTTCCTATTGTTGGAAAAGTGAACTTGAAAGGCAAGACAATTGAAGAGGCGAGTGTGATATTGACCCAAAAAATCAGCACCCAGGTTAAAAGTCCGATTGTAAATGTACGCTTATTAAATGCTCAGGTACTTATAATGGGTGAAATTGGTACTCCGGGGATGATAAATATTTCTGACCGCAAAACAACTTTATTAGAAGCTATAGGAAGGGCGGGAGATATAAAAGCAACAGGCAGAAAAGATAATATATTGGTTATCAGAACTTTGAATGGTAATAAAGAATATGCAAGAGTCAATCTGAATGATAAAAATTCAATCTATTCTCCCTATTATTTCTTACGCCAGGACGATGTGGTGGTGATCAATCCGACTAAATTGAAAGAGAAAGAATCCCGGGGTGAATTAAGAGGTTATCAGTCTACGCAAATCGCATTAAGTCTTATTGGGTCTGCTGTAGGTTTGTTGAGCTTGTACTTCCTAATTGAGGATAGAAACAAATAAATATAAGAAAGGCCAATTATGGACAATAATAATAATAATGCATCATCTTCTGAATTTAAAAATCCAGACTCCGATATCCGGCTTAATATTCTTGATTATGTGCGATTGGTAATTAAGAAATGGTATTGGATTGTATTTTGTGTACTCATAGCAGGATCTATTTGTTATGTTTACTTGCGCTATACTACCAAGACCTATATGTCATTGGGTACCATGACCGTAAAAAGTAGTGGAGAATACGAAAGAAGGATCAATGAAATTGCTCAAATCGGAGTTGGGAAAAATGATGATATCTCATCTGAAATTTTTTTCATCAAAAGCCGTAGCCTGATGCGTAAGGTAGTAGATGATTTAAATTTGAATATTTCATTTGTTGCGGAAGGAAAAGTAAAGAAAGTAGAGGTTTACCGTTCCGAATTGCCTTTTGAAATCGCGTTTGGTAACTTTGATTCAGCCAGTTATGGCAAACAATTTAGTCTTGAATATATCAACGCGGAAAAGTTTTACTGGACAGAAGCTGGAAAGAAATATACGGCAGAATTTGACCGCCCCTTTAAAACGCCTAGTGGTGATTTCCTGGTAAGTAACCGCTGGAAACACACTTCAGGTGATTTTGATATCAATATTAATAATTCTGACGCCGTCGCCGCAGGTCTTGCCGCGCGTTTAATTGTCAGCCCGGTTGGGAATACTAATGTACTTGAAGTTAAATTAGTGGACGCCATCCCTAAGAGGGCCGAAGATGTGATCAATAAGGTGATGGAAATTTATGCGGAGGAAACTATTAATAATAAAAACATCACCAATAAAAAAACGATCACTTTTATTGATGAAAGGTTAAGACGCCTGGTGTCTGAGCTGGGTGATGTGGAGGCGGAAGCGGCAATCCATAAAAGTAAAACTGCACTTGTTGACGAAAGAAGCGCATCAATTAATATGGGACTGGCTTCTCAATTAGACAGGGAACGACAGGAGCTTGATAACAAGCTGAAAGTGCTCAGTTCTTTACAAAGCAGTATCAGCAGCAATAATAAAGACATATTGGCGCCAAGTACTGCCGGGATTGATGAACCTGTTTTGAATTCAATGCTGGGTGAATTGCGGGTGTTACAATCGCAACGTAATGAGCGCTTACAAACAGTAGAAGAAGGTAGCGACCAGATAAAAAAATTAGATGCCCAGATTAAAGACCTGCGGACTTCCATCAACAGCAATATTAATTCACTTCGGAAAAACCTGGATATCCGTTCCGGCTATTTAAGTTCTTCCACAAGCTCACTGGAAAGTAAAGTAAAAACGGCCCCGGTTGTAGAGAAGGAATTGTTAGGCATCGTAAGACAACATGATATTAAGACCTCTATTTATGGTTTCTTATTACAAAAAAAGGAAGAAACCCAAATCCTGGAAGCGGCGACAGCCCCCGATTCTAAAATTATAGATAATGCTATAACCGTTGGGCAGATAGCGCCTAACAGCAAGTACGTTTACCTGGGAGGGATATTATTGGGATTCTTGCTGCCTGTTTCTTTGATTGTGCTCAAAGAGTTATTGAATAATAAAGTTACTTCTACAAGGGACGTTCTATCAGTAGTAGATGTGCCGATCATCGGAGAGATTAATCACCATGAGCATGAGGAAATGTTGATTGTAAAGGAAGGTTCGCGTGATGCCATTTCGGAACTTTATCGTCTTGTAAGGACCAACTTAAGGTTCCTGCATAAAAATGAAGGCCATAAAGTGATCCTGGTCACTTCGAGTATGAGTGGAGAAGGGAAAACTTCTTTTTCTACCAACCTGGCCGCAAGTTTAGCCCTGACCGACAAAAAGGTGCTGATGCTTGAATTTGACATCCGGAGACCTAAGATGTTGAGTGGTATAGGAATGAAGGCGGCAAAAGGGATTACGAATTACCTGATTGACGATACCATACAATTGGGTGAAATTATTCACCCGGTGCCGGGATCACGTAATTTATATGTAATGGGGGCCGGGCCTATCCCGCCGAATCCATCAGAGTTAATGCTTAGTGAAAAACTGAAGCATATGATGGCCCAGCTGAAGCAGGAATTCGATTATGTTTTATTGGACTCTTCACCTATCGGGCAGGTTTCCGATGCGTTTAACCTGAATGAATTTGTTGATACTACGATATTTATTGTTCGCTATAATTATACTTTTAAAGAGCAAATGAATATTATAAAAGATATCGTGGTCAATAAAAAAATGAATGGCCTGGTAGTAGCCATGAATGACGCTTTGATCAGCACCTCCCAGGGTTATGGTTATGGCTACGGTTATGGTTACGGTTATGGGGAGTCTGGTTCTATAAATACGGCTAAATTCGATAAGAAAAGCTGGTTGTCCCGGTTAAAGAGAAATGGGAGAGATTAAGCTCATGCTTGAACGGATAGCAAATTATAGGTACCGGTTTAAGCTTAAATATTCCGGTTAGTCTATGCTACTTTAATTTATCAATTGTGCAATTAGAGATGATGAAATTGAAATTAGACAGTTCCTTAAAGATCGGTATTGTTGGTTTAGGGTATGTAGGTTTACCATTGGCATTAGCATTTTCGGAATACTTTGAGGTATATGCTTTTGATAAAGATGTGCAAAGAATAGATGAATTGAATAGTGGCATAGATACAACGCAGCAGTCCGGCACCATGCTGGAAGAATTAGCTAGAAACAGTTGTCCTTCTTTACGCTTTTTTAAAAGTATAGCAGGCCTGGAGTTTTGTGATGTCTATATAGTAGCAGTGCCCACGCCGATTGATGAATTCAAAGAACCTAATTTAAACCCGCTTAAAGAAGCCAGTAGATCTATTGCCGGGGTATTGAAAAAGGGAGCTGTAGTGATCTATGAATCTACAGTATATCCTGGCTGTACAGAGGAAGTTTGTGTGCCTATCCTGGAAAGCGTTTCCGGCATGAAGTTTAATGAAGATTTTTTTGTAGGCTATTCTCCGGAAAGGATCAATCCAGGAGATAAAGTGAATACCTTAGCACAGATTGTAAAAGTTACTTCGGGTTCTGATCCGGATACCGCACAGTTCGTGGACCAACTTTATAAAAAAATCATTACTGCCGGTACTTATCTGGCGCCTTCTCTAAAAGTGGCAGAAGCGGCTAAAGCGATTGAGAATGCGCAAAGAGATGTCAATATTTCGTTTGTTAATGAGCTGGCTTTGATCTTTGACCGGATTGGTATTGATACCCAAGAGGTTTTGGATGCTGCAGCTACCAAATGGAATTTTCTTAAGTATAAGCCTGGCTTAGTGGGTGGCCATTGTATTGGGGTAGACCCTTATTACCTGGCGCATAAAGCTAAGGCTGTGGGTTATCATCCGGATGTAATCCTGTCCGGGCGTAGGGTAAATGACCAGATGGGTACCTTCGTGGCTCAGAAGATCATTAAATTGATGATCCAGAAGAATCTGCAGGTAAATGGTGCAAAGGTGTTAATATTGGGGATTACCTTTAAAGAAGATTGTCCCGATATTCGTAATACAAAAGTGGTTGATATCTATGAGGAACTAAAGACTTACAATGTTCGGGCGGATATTTATGATCCATTAGCCATAGCGGTGCAGGTTCAAAATGAATATGGTATACAACTCATTGATTCGTTAAATGAAAAGTATAGCGCTATCGTACTAGCTGTAGCGCACCAGGAGTTTTTGACTCTGGATCTGAAGCAATACCTTATCCCGAATGGAGTGCTGTTCGATACGAAAGGAGTCTTGTCTAAAGAAATGGTTGATGGAAGGCTTTAAGAGGTTATTAATAAATAATTATCTTATGCCTGAATGAAAAAGATACCAAGAAAATATTAGTTTTGTACGCTATGTAATAGCCTTCAATAATTATAGAATAATGGATTTGAACAAAGAGATTAATCGTCCCGTAAATGAGGACTGGACTGAAGTCATAGGGCCGAACGCTAGCTTGTTGTCTGTTAATTTGAAAGAAGTATGGCGCTACAGAGATCTGGTGTTATTATTGGTAAAACGTGACTTTGTTACCTATTTTAAGCAGACGATACTTGGACCTATATGGTTTTTCGTTAACCCTATTTTTACTACGCTTATTTATACTTTTGTTTTTGGTAATATAGCGGGTATCTCTACAGATGGCGCTCCTCAAGTAGCATTTTACTTGTCCGGAATCGTTCTTTGGAACTATTTCTCAACAAGCCTTACAGCTACAGCGGGTGTATTTACTACCAATGCCAATATTTTCGGTAAAGTTTATTTCCCCCGGCTGATCATGCCTTTGTCCATAGTAGTGTCTAACCTGATGCAGTTTGGGATTCAGTTTTTATTGTTTTTATGTGTGGTGGTCTATTTTACGGTAACCGGCGAGTTGCATCCTAACTTATGGGTGCTCATAACCCCTTTCCTGATCGTACTCATGGCTGCTTTTGCTTTGGGGGCAGGTATGATATTGTCCAGCCTTACTACGAAATATAAAGATGTTGCCATGTTACTTTCTTTCGGTGTTCAGCTGTTTATGTATGCTACTCCGGTTATCTATCCCATATCTGCTATGCCGGAAAAATTAAAACCATTTGTCGCACTGAATCCGCTTGCGGGTATTTTCGAGTGTTTTAAATACGCATTTTTAGGAGTAGGTGATTTCCAGGGCGGCATGCTGATTTACTCTACCGTATTTATTTCCGTATTACTGGTGGTGGGTACTTTGGTTTTTAATAAAGTGCAGAGAGGATTCATGGACACCATATAAGCTAAATCAGAAAAGAGATCAAATGAGTAATATAGCACTATCAGTAGAAAGCTTATCCAAGCAATATCGATTGGGGCAGGTGGGCACCGGTACCCTAAGTCATGATTTAAAGCGTTGGTGGTATCGTATGCGGGGACAGGAAGACCCTTATCTGAAAATTGGCGAGGCTAATGACAGAACGGTCAAAGGGAGTTCAGATTATGTATGGGCATTGAGAGATATTAGTTTTGATATCCAGCAAGGGGATGCGGTGGGCATCATCGGCAGAAATGGTGCGGGGAAATCCACGTTATTAAAATTGTTATCAAAAGTTACCAAACCAACGACGGGTAACATTAAAGTATGCGGTAGGATCGCCTCCTTATTGGAAGTAGGTACCGGGTTTCACCCGGAGATGACCGGCAGAGAAAATATATATTTGAATGGCGCCATTTTGGGTATGACCAGGAAGGAAATCACACGCAAGTTTGATGAAATTGTGGATTTTGCGGGTGTTGAGCGGTATATAGATACCCCGGTTAAACGGTATTCTTCCGGGATGTACGTTCGATTGGCTTTTGCTGTGGCAGCACATCTAGAGTCCGAAATATTGATCGTGGATGAGGTCTTGGCCGTTGGAGATGCGGAATTTCAAAAGAAATGCTTGGGCAAAATGGGTGATGTGAGTAAGGGGCAAGGCAGAACCGTCTTATTTGTGTCCCATAATTTACCTTCTGTAAAACAGTTATGCAATAATTGTATCTACATGAAGAATGGAACATTGGTTACACAGGGAGAAACGGACTCAGTTCTGGAATTATATAAAAAAGATTCAGCACTGTTTGTTCAAAGTGAAAAAATGAACTTTGAGAACGATTATCTTAAAATTAAAGATATTTTCCACATAAATAATCCAGTGATAAAATTTTATGAGGATTTGAACATCAAATTCATTATTGAATCAAAAAAAGAAAATCTGTCTTTAGCTTTTAGTCTTTTTGTTTACAGTGATGAAGATCAATTAATTTTTGAAGCGTTTTTTCCTTTTGCTAATGAGTCAAACTCAATTATAGGTGATTATAACATAGAAATTAAAATTCCTAACCTCAATTTAAATTCCGGAGAATATAAGGTAGGTTTACTTTTTGCTGAATCACAAACAACTATAATTATGAAAATAGATAATTTTTATTCCTTTGAGGTAGAAGAAGATTTTTCAAATTCAGGAAAATACCTCAGAAAAATACAAGGTATCATCAGGCCTAAAATAGAATATAAAATTGTTTAGGAAATGAAGAGATGGATAAAAAAAAACCTGATAACAATATATGACATGTTAAGGTTTTGGTCTATAGAAAATAAATGTAATAATAAAAAAGTTTCAGGTAATCCAATAGCTTTGCAACCCATCCTTAAAATAGGTTTAGGGAAAATATTTTTTGGAGAAAACGTTTCTGTAGGATATTATCCTTCTCCATTATATTATTCTACTTATGCTCATATAGAATCAAGAAGAGAAAATGCAGTAATAAAAATAGGTGATAATACCATGATTAATAATAATTTGATAGTAATCGCTGATCAAGGTAATATAACTATTGGTGTTAATTGTCTTCTAGGTTGTAATGTTCAAATTATTAATTCAGATTTTCACGAAATAGATCCCTTGAAAAGAAATTCTGGATTGCATATTTCCCAAGATATTAATATTGCTGATAATGTTTTTATAGGCAATAATGTTATAATTCTCAAAGGAGTAGTAATTGGAAAAAATTCTGTTATTGCCTCAGGAAGTGTAGTAACTAAATCTTTCGAAGATAACAGTATTATTGGAGGTAATCCTGCCAAACTAATAAAGAAAATAGATTAATGGATAAGCCGCAAATAATTCAATTGCCAAAAATTGTAGATCCGAGAGGAAATTTATCATTTTTTGAATTTCCTAAGCAAATCCCTTTTGCCATGCAACGAATATATTGGATTTATGATGTGCCGGGTGGAGAAATAAGAGGATCGCATGCATTTAAAGAACAGAACGAGTTTATAGTAGCCCTGTCTGGTTCTTTTGATGTAGTACTTCATGATGGTATAGAAGAATTGAAATTCTCCCTTAATCGTTCTTATTATGGTTTATATATTCCCAAAATGCTTTGGAGAAAATTAGAAAACTTTTCTACTAACGCTTTGGCTTTAATTGCTTCAGACTGTAAGTATAATGATCAAGATTACATCAGAGATTTTGATACTTTTCTCTCCTACAAAAAATAAACTATGAAAGCAGTTTCTGTATATAATTGCGATCTTATCCAATTAAGAAAAATAAAAGACCGATCAGGAAATATTACGCCTGTAGAACACAATGAAGATATCCCCTTTGAGATCAATCGTATTTTTTATTTGTATGATATTCCAGGTGGAGAAAGCAGAGGGGCCCATGCTCATAAAGCATGTCATCAATTTTTAGTGGCAGCTTCAGGATCTTTTGAAGTATTATTAGATGATGGTAAAGTAAAAAGACAAATTTTACTCAACAAACCAGATATAGGATTACACATACCACCAGGCATTTGGGCTTCAGAAATTAATTTTTCTTCAGGCGCCGTTTGTTTAGTGTTGGCTTCTCATAATTATAATGAGGCAGATTATATAAGAAATTACGCAGACTATTTACTACAATATGCTAAATAAATATCAGAGTCTAATTGATCTTAGACGTAAAATATTACCTTTTTATTCCCCTTATAATTTTTTAAGAGAGGAATCAATAGATAGCATCATTAAAATACCACTAGAAAAGATCAATAATAATATTGAGAAACAACATTGTTATTATACTAATGTAAACGATGAAGATTATTTATTCATCTACGACTTTCTAGAATGGGATTCTAATTTTTTTCAATTGAAAACGTATAAGCTATACACTATACTTTTTAATGAAAATAATCAATATCTTCCTGAAGCTATTGATAAATTTATTCACCATTTGAGTGAAGCGGGATTTCAGTATCTATTTATAGAAATCCCAACGGAAGATATATGTTTAATTCAAGGATTGGGTAAAGCGAGATTTAGATTGATTGAAACTAGACTAAACTACTACCATAGTCAAGTACAAAATTTTAATTTCCCGGAACGGTATGGCGTTAGAAAAGCTACCAACAATGATATATTGAACCTGCGACGTGTAGCTTCAGATATGAGAAATGAATATGATAGGTTTCATGCGGATAAAATTTTTGATCAGCGTATAGCTGATAATTTTTTATCAGAATACGTGGAACAATCAATAAAAGGCTTTTCTGATATTGTTCTGGTGCCTGATGAAAAAGGAATTGCTTCAGATTCATTTTTAACAGCAAATTTTAATAAAAATGATTGGAATAGTTTCAAAACAGCAAAACCTTCCAAAATGGTTTTGTCCGCAGTATCTGCTCATACAAATAAAGGTTGGTATGTAAAATTAATATCCGAAATGATGTATGCATTTAAAAAAGAAGGATGCACACATGCTTACCTAAATACACAAAGCACCAACAGACAAGTTTTTCATACATGGGAAAAATTAGGTTTTAAGCTGGGCTATACAACACATGTTTTTTCATTAGGCAATCTGTAATATGATAAAGTTTTTAGACTTACAAAAGATAAATATGCTTCATCAAGAAGCTATAGAAGGACGATTATTAAACGTATTTCGTTCGGGATGGTATTTACTCGGCAATGAAGTAAAAACGTTTGAGTATAATTTGGCTCAATATATTGGTTCTAAACACGCTATAGGTGTAGCTAATGGTCTAGACGCCTTACGGCTCATCTTTAGGGCGTATATAGAACTAGGTATTATGCAAAAAGGAGATGAAGTTATTGTTCCGGCTAATACTTATATCGCTTCTATACTGGCCCTTTCCGATAACGATTTGGTACCTGTATTGGTAGAACCTGATCCTGCCACTTTCAATATTGATATAGATAAAATTGAAAGTGCGATAACACCTAAAACCAAAGCTGTATTAATTGTACACTTACAGGGCAGAGTAGTATTTAGTGAACAGCTAAAAAGCCTAGCAGCAAAACATCAATTAAAAATTGTAGAAGATAGTGCACAAGCTATTGGAGCTGCATGGAAAGGTATAAAAGCTGGTAATTTAGGTGATGCAGCAGGTTTTAGTTTTTACCCCGGTAAAAATTTAGGCGCGCTTGGCGATGGCGGTGCGGTAACTGCTAATGATGACACCTTAGCCGCTACCATACGCGCAATAGCTAACTATGGTTCTAACCAAAAATATGTAAACATTTATAAGGGGCTTAATTCCCGTTTAGATGAATTACAAGCTGCAGTATTAGATGTAAAATTACCTTTTATTGACGCAGAGAACGAAATAAGAAGAAAAATAGCCTTACGTTATAATGCAGCAATAAAAAATACTAAAATACAATTACCTGAAATGCCCTCAGATGAGGCGGAACATATATGGCATGTCTACGTGGTAAGAACAGCGGATAGAGATGGCTTACAGGAGTATTTAAATGATAAGGGTATACAAACGATTATTCACTACCCTATACCACCTCACCAACAAAAGGCATATACTGAACTGAACCATTTATCGTTCCCTATATCAGAGCAAATGCATAAGGAAGTCTTGAGTTTGCCTATTAGCCCTGTTATGACTGATGAAGAAGTAGATACCGTGATTGATGTAATAAATCAATATTGATGATAAATACGCCATTAGTTACTATTGTTGTTATATCCTACAATCATTCAAGGTTTCTGGTTGAGTGTTTAAACAGTATTCAATCTCAAACCTATGGTAATATTGAATTGATAGTAGCTGATGATGCCTCTACTGATAATTCAGTACCTGTAATTGAGGCATGGCTTTTAGAAAATAATAGAATAGCTAAAAAGCAATTTCATCAAATTAATACAGGTGTCGTTCAAACATTAAATGAGTGTATAGCATTAGCCCAAGGGAAGTACATTAAATTACTTGCTGCCGACGACTATCTGGCACCTACCTGTATTGAAAAATCTGTAAATTTTTTAGAACAAGAAAATCAGCAGTATGGAATGGTTTTCACCGACATTTATGCTGTAAATAATGATTCAGAGATATTACCAGACTATGCCGATTACAATGCATTAGCCAGCTGTGGCCCTGAAACATTCAATAAAGAACTGCTAAAGGGAAATAGAATCGCAGCACTTTCCGTATGCATGAAATTGGATGTGCTTAAAGAAACGGGTGCATACGATACGGAATTTTTAACGGAAGACTATTACAGATGGCTAAAAATTGCAGAAAAATATTTAATAGGCTATATTCCTGAAAAGCTTGCATATTACAGATTCCATGACAGTAATATATCTAAACACAAACAGCAGTTAGTTGAAGAAGATTCTTTTATTCTCAGTATGAGATTTGATAAAACAGGCTACAATAAAACAAACATCAATGCTTATATAATACAAAGATTTATTGACGACACCTTGAATGAAAGAATACTATCTGCATTCATGAGTTACAGGTATAAAAAATTATGGATCAGCATTGCACTTAAATTTAATATAATAGGTAATATTTTTAAAAAAATAATCAATATAAAAGCACAGTCGAATGGATAATCTGATTTCTATAGTTGTTCCATGTTATAATCAAGCTCAATATTTGGATGAATGCTTAAGCTCAGTCATCAATCAGACTTATAATTATTGGGAGTGCATTATAGTTAATGATGGATCAAGTGATGGTACAGAAAAAATAGCATTAGAATGGGTAAATAAAGATAATAGATTTAAATATTATTCTAAAATAAATGGTGGATTAAGTGATACTAGGAATTTTGGTATTAAAAAAGCAGCAGGCGCCTATATACTACCTTTAGATGCAGATGATTACATAGGAACTGAACTACTTGAGTTATCTTTAAATGTTTTTAATAAAGACGAAAATGTTACGATTGTTTATTCTGATGTTATGAATTTTGGTACTATAAATGGGTTAAGCAAAGTTGGAGATTTTAATTTTGGAAATTTTTTATTTAGTAATATGATAAGTTGTACTGCCATGTATCGTAAGGTTGATTACGAAAAGACAGACGGTTATGATATTAATTTAAAATATGGATCAGAAGATTGGGATTTTTGGTTATCGCTTTTAGAAAAAAACAATCTAAATGTGTATAAATTAAATTATGTTGGTTTATATTATAGACGAAAAGAACATTCAATGTTAGTTGATTATCAAAAAAGCAAGGATAAAATAAATTATACGCATAATTACATATTCAATAAACATATAAAGAGCTTCAATGAATATTATGGAGATCCAATAATGGTTTATAGCAAGATGCATTATTTAGAAAAAAAAATACAACCTTTTTTAAAGTTGAAAGCGATTCTGAGAAAATTCACTTTCCGAAAATAGTAGCTACAATTCAAAGCAGATAAAACTCGAGCTCTGATTAAATGAATTTAAACAATCAAACCATTAGATGAAGCTGAAATGGTGAAAGAGTATCGTATAAAATTGCATCTGTAACGGGACTATTAGCTTTCTATAGGAGACATGGCCCTAATATTTCTATTTTGAAGTAGGCCAAAAAAAGGTGATGACGTTTTGCTGAAACTGATGTGCGACAAACCGGTATAGGATCAGGGAATTCATCACGAATGGAAAATTTGAAGGTGATGTATGAGAAGCTTACAAGAAAATACCCTTTCAGCAATAAGATACAGGAGGTTAGCTTTTGATCTTATGTACCTGTTTTCATATTTAAAGTTTTGAATAAATGGTTACTCATATGGAGCTAAACCGAAACAATAAAAATCCTTTAATTGCTACAATAGTTGTAACGCTTGATGTAGGCAATTGTGCATTTAATCATTGCTTCGTAAAAATGATATAATCTGTATATGAAACAAACTTTACCTTTGGTATCCATAATAGTTCCGGTATACAATGTGGAGCAATACCTTGCCCAGTGTATAGATTCCCTGCTAACACAAACTTATACCCATTTAGAAATCATCCTTGTAGATGATGGTAGTACCGATAAAAGCGGCCAGATTTGTGCAACCTATGCCCAAAAAGATAGCCGGATTTTTTTGGTTAAAAAAGCTAATGGCGGATTGTCAGATGCACGCAATGCAGGTATTGATAAGAGTACAGGAACCTATCTCGCTTTTGTGGATAGTGATGATGTGGTACACCCCCAGTTTATAGATTTATTATATAAATCATTGGGTAGAGAATCCCCGGGCTTAGCTGAAATTGCCTGCTGCGACCTTTCCAATTTTTATGATGGGGAGCTGCTGAATAATGAATCAATTGAAATGCCAGTTGTACAGCAATTCAGTAACAAAGACTTTTTGTATAAACTGTTTGAAAAATCCTGGATTCCTAAAGCGGTTATTGTTTGTAATAAACTATTTCATCGGTCCGTGTTTGCCTCCCTGAGGTTCCCTTTTGCGCGCACACATGAGGATGAGCATGTGTTTTTTGATATTTTTTCAAAAAAAATTACGGTAAGCTATATTGATGAGAAGCTTTATTTTTACAGGCAGCGGCAAGGGAGTATCATGGCGGTAAAATTTGCTCAAAAAAATATTGACAGCTTTCTAGATGTCCATCAGCGTAGGAAGGAATATGCTTTGCAGGTAAAGGATCACAAATTGTATCAGCTTATTCGTGATGTAGAGTTAGATTATAAAATAGGGGCCAGCTTTTATTCAGGAAGCGTTTACAAAGCAACCAGGAATTTCGCTTTCTTAAAACAGGTCTTTTTTAACGGGAGTATTCGACCTAAAGTAAAGTTGGCATTTTTGAGAAATTTTTTAATACCGCCCCACAAGCATTAATTCGTATAAAAGAAGAAAATGAATACAGAAATAAAACCATTGGCCTTTTATTTGCCACAATATCACCCTATTCCTGAAAATAATGAATGGTGGGGGCCGGGATTTACAGAATGGACAAGAGTTGCCAATGCCAAACCTTTATTTAAAGGGCATCATCAACCTATAATCCCTGCAGATTTAGGGTTTTATGATTTGAGACTTGCCAAAACAAGAAGTGATCAGGCAGAGTTGGCTAAAAAATATGGCGTTCATGGTTTTATTTATTATCATTATTGGTTTGGTAAGGGTAAAATGTTATTGGAGCAGCCATTAGAAGAAGTAATAGAATTAGGAGAGCCAGATTTTCCTTTCTGTCTTTGTTGGGCAAACCACTCTTGGTATAATACTTGGGAGGCAGGAAAGAAAAACCAAGTATTTATGGAGCAAACCTATAATGGAATAGAAGACGTGAAAAAACATGTTGCTTATCTTGCTCCCATTTTCAATGATAAAAGATACATAAAAATTGATGGTGCTCCAGTGTTTGTGATTTTTGCTGCTGACATAAAAGAAATGGAGTTTATTATTAAAGCATATAAAGAAGAAGCTAAAAACTATGGAATAAACGATATTTATTTTATTGCGTCCAATGTTGCAAATGATAGCTTGGATTATAAAAAGGTCGGGTTTGACGCAAGAATTTCTGGGGCTTATGGAAAAGCTTTAGGACAAGCCGCAACACAACAAAGTATTATTGAAAAACTAAAGTATAAGCTAAACAGAGTATTCAATCCGAGTTATCCCAGAATAGTTGACTATGTAAAAGTTTCTGAAATGATGGAAGAAGAAAAGTCATCTTCTATTCCTATATTCCCAATGGTATTGCCTAATTGGGATAATACTGCTAGAAAGGAAAAATTTGGTTTTATTTTAAAAGGAGCCACCCCTCAGCTATTCAGACAAAACTTAAAGAAAAGCGTAGCTTATTTGCAAAATGCAACGGGTTTGCCGGAACATTTTTTGATTTTAAAATCTTGGAATGAGTGGGCAGAAGGCAATATATTAGAACCCGATACCAAATATGGGCATCAGTATCTTCAGGTATTGAAAGAAGTAATAGATGAATCAAATAAGTAAGATTGATGAAAATTTTATACTGTATCCCATGGTTGTATAATGCTGGTGGAATGGAACGAACCCTTACCACCAAAGTCAATTATTTGGTGGCTAACTTGGGTTATGAGGTTACTATTGTAACAACAGAACAGTTTGGACGTCCTGTATTTTTTGAGCTAGATAAGCATGTTAAATTAATTCATTTAGATATTAAAATGGATGATAATAAATTGGCAAGCTCTTTTCTGCAGAGACAAATTCATCAAAAGCAATTTGAAGCAAAATATAAAAAATTAATAGAAGGAATCTTAAAAGAACAACCTCAGGATTTTGTCATTTCGATGATGAAAGGGGCAGAATTTGATTTTTTGCCAAGTTTGAATGATGGAAGTTTTAAAATTGCAGAATGTCATTATGCTACTCAATTTTATGATAGCTTTTATGAATATAATGGTGCCAATTTTTTGAAATCATATTGGAGAAAATATCAAAGAAAAAAGTTTGAAAATGTTTTAAGCCATTATGATAAAGTTGTGGTTCTTACCAAAGCTGATGAAAATAACTGGGCTAACTTTTTAAATAATCTTAGTCAAATTTATAATCCAGTTGCTATAGAAGTTAATCAATTACCCAAGTATGATACTCCTTCAGTAATAGCTGTGGGTCGCTTTAGTACTGAAAAAGGTTACGAAGATTTGGTTACTATTTGGTCTGAAATTCCAAAAGATTTTCCAGAATGGACATTGAATATTTATGGTTCAGGTCCAGAAAAGAATAAAATTGAACAACTTATCAACTCTTTAAATCTAAGCTCATCAATTAAACTACATGACGCTTACACTCCAATAGCAGAAAAGTTATTAGCTTCATCTGTTTTTGCTATGACATCTAATAAAGAAGGTATGGGTTTAGCGCTAGTTGAAGCCATGACCTGTTCTTTACCTGTAATTGCATTTGATTGCCCTAATGGCCCTAAAGAAATAATTGATGATAATAGAAATGGCTTTTTGGTGCCAGATTTTGATAAAAATAAATATATTCAAGGTTTAAAAGAGCTGCTAAAAGACGAATCATTGCGGCAAAGACTAGGCGCTAATGCACAACAAAAAGCAATGTCTTTTACTAACACTGTCATCATGCAAAATTGGGACAAGCTATTTAAAAGCCTAAAGTAAATTTTAGTACAAGAGAATAAGTGTCATAAATTAAAGTCAAGATGGCAGTAAAATTAAGTATAATAATCCCAATTTATAATGCTACCAATCATATGGAAGCATTAAAGCTTAATTTGAAAAAAATTGCCAATAGAACTGATGTTGAAATAATATTGGTTAATGATGGTTCTAAAGACGATACTTATACCAAAGCTGTATCGCTAGCTAAAGATTGGTTTAATCTTGTGGTTTGGGATAAAGCAAATGGAGGAGCAGCATCAGCAAGAAATTTTGGCATCTGTCAAGCTAAAGGGAATTATTTAGCATTTTTAGACGCGGATGATAGTATGGACTTTGATAAATTGTTCAACTTGTTATCACTTGCAGAGGAGCAAAATTTAGATTTATGTGCCTTTAATCTTCGCAATATAAATAAAGATGGCCAAATTCATGGTGAAGGACTATTGCATCCCATTCAGTACAACACTACAGCCAATGGACAGTCTTTTTTGTTGCAAGGTTATCAACCATCTTCAATTTGTGTATTTTTGGTAAGCACTGCATTTATTACCACAAATAATTTATTTTTTCAAGAAGGTATTACCCATGAAGATGTAGAACTAAGTTTTAGGTGGATGTTGCTAGCTGAGCGCGTTATGTTTACTAAAGAAGTAGTGTATTATTATTATCAGCATCTGGGCTCAGTAACCAATCAGCTTACGGCGGAGCAAAAAAAAGCATACCTGTTGGATGAAGTAACCGTAGCCGCATTAATGAAGGCAGCAGAAGTGCAATATACCGGACCAATAAAAAAAGTAATCCAGAAAAATTATAATTCGGTTACCTGGAACCTCCTGTACAGTATTTGTAAGGACCCCGGGCAATTAGATAAACCGTTTGTTACAGAAGTCCTGGAACGATTAAAAGGAAACAAGCTATATCCGATAAAAGGCCCTTTAAAAACTAAATTTCAATCGGCCTTGCGTATCCTCATGAACATACAACCGCTCTGGTTACGATTAAGCCAGAGCAAACTAAGCTAAACTGCTTGTTAAAGGTTGCAAACCGGTATACTTTATGCCTTAATAGTATATTTTTGAAGGATAAATAGCAGAGCCCCTTATTGCGTTGGGGTAGCCGCTATAATTGCTTACTTTTGCAAACAATGAAATATTTTGAATCAATTTTATAATTAATATATGTCACTAGAAAAAGGCCAAAGACCTTGGGGGAGTTATGATGTGCTGCTGGAAGAAGAATATTGCAAAGTGAAACGTATTTATGTAAACCCCGGCCATCGATTATCCTACCAGTTTCATCAATACCGGGAAGAAGTCTGGACAATCGCTTCCGGTGAGGCTGTCGTAGTGCTGGAAGGAGAAGAGATTTTGCTTAAGAAAGGTGATGTGATTAAAATACCACAAGGTAGTAAACATAGAATTGGTAATGTCGCAGAACAGGAGCTGATTTTTATCGAAGTGCAAATGGGCACCTATTTCGGGGAAGACGATATTATCCGGCTGGAAGATGACTATTTAAGAAATCAAGATAAATAAAAATGATTCATTTTATTGACCATACTTCAGTCGGCAACCATCACATGGTGTTCAATGCATCTATAGTGAAGATACTCATGAAAATGTATCCCGGCGAGGAAATCATGCTACATGGTATAGCATCCAATCAAAAGAGTATGGATGAATTCTTTACTGTTGAAGAACGGAAGCATATTCAGGAGCAACCTATTACCTATACAACACCTAAAACAAATTCTCTTTTTTCAAAAATATTAAATTTCCTGAGAAAAGAACAATTGAGAAAGCAACATTTCCAAACACTGCTGCGCAATGCAACCAGGGACGATCTGATCTTTCTTTCTATAACACAGTTTACCTGTTTCTACTATTTTAGAAAACTTAAAAGAAAGTTTCCACATATTCCTGTAATTGCCTGTTTGCACGGTGATCTGGATTTCTTGTACTTTCCTACTTCTTTATATGAAAAATATAATGCCCATGTACATAGGAAACTATTGAGGTTGCAAGTAGACCAGTTCAGGTTTTTACTGTTAAATAAGATTGCCAAGAAAGTACTGGTTAAAGACGGCTATGTGGCGGAAGCTGAAGTGATGGAAATCGAGCATCCTTATTCGGAATTATCAAAGCAGTATAGTCCGGTTACCTTATCCGAGTTGCCGCTTAAAGTGGCCCATATCGGGAGTATGGAACTGCGCCGGAAAAATTCGCATTTTACCTATGAGCTGGCCCAACAACTTAAGGGTAAAATTAAAGAGCAGCGGCTTAAAGTTGAGGCCATAGGTTTAATAACTCCCTCTGTAATTCCCTATAAAAATGAATGGGTAACAGAAATAGTGGGTAACGAGCAGGACGATAAACCAAAATACCTTACCCGGGCACAATATGAGGATGCCCTGGCCGGCATACACTTCAGCCTGTTTTTTTTACCGGAACAGGAATATGTGTTCAGGGCGAGCGGGGCTATAGTAGATACTATAATTTTTGAAAAACCAGTAATCACTTTACGGCATCCCTATTTTGACTATCTGTTCCGGGAAGCCGGCAATGTTGGCTTTATGGTGGAAAGTATTGAGGATATGCATACTTTGCTGGACCGTATTATTGCTGATCCTGCAAGTTTTACCGAGACTTATCAATTGCAATGTGCTAATTTAAAATCGTTCAAGGAGAAGCTCTCCATCGATAATATTGCTGCAGATTTGAAATTGCAGATGGGCAACTTTAGAAAATAATTGACTATGATTCCTTACCTGTTGATATTCTTTTTAGCATTTGTGCTGTATTGGCAAAGAGATCAGAACAGCAAAGGTCTGTATTATTTCTTCATGATTTGTTGTATTGTGATGATCGGTAGCCGGGACATGATCGGGGGCTTTGATGTGTACATTTATGGCGAGGTATTTGAAGCTTACTCCATTCCGCAAATGCTGGCATTCCCCTTTTTTGAAAAAGGATATCTGCTGTATAATGCCTTAGTAAGGCAAGTTACCGAAGACCGCTACTATTTCTTCTTTATCACAGCTGCTATTACGATTATAGCTCATTTTAGTGCTATCCGGAAAATGAGCCCCTTACTATTCTTTTCCTTATTTATTTATTTCAGTAAATTTTTCCTCATGTCATTTGTCTATGTGAGGCAATTTATGGCAATGGGGATTATATGGTGGGCTTTAGTTTTTTTACTCAAAGGCAAAAAACTGGTACCCATTTTAATGATGGTCGCAGCCTATTATTTTCATAGAAGCTCCATCTTATTTTTTCCGATGATTTTTCTATTGAATGTTAAGCTTACGCGGAATCAAATGATCTTGCTGGTGTTTGGCGTATTTGCTATGTTTCTTTCGCCAATAGGTAATTTTTTATTGACTATTTTGGCGGAAAACAGCGATAATGAAAAATTAAATTATTATACCGATAAAACAAATAGTATTAATTTTTTGTATGTAATAGAAGGATTATTACTTTCCTATGTCGCTTACGTTTATAAAAATGCTTTTTATCGGAACCCCAAGACAACTGTAATTTTTAATGGCTTCCTGATCTATATAGTCATTACTATCGCTGCAGTCACTAATGCTACTTATGTGAGATTTTCCTGGTATTTCTTCATATTTGTTATCCTGGGCCTTTCTCATGTCTATTTATATATCAATAATCTTAAAGAAAAAAGGACTTACCGCTTGTTCGTCTTCTTATACTTTGCGCTATTGTTGATCCGGATGTTATTCGTTTGGGATAACGGCGACCTGATACCTTATAAAGCCTTCTACCTGGATACAGAGCGAAATGGTCTGTTTGAGCACATGGAATATAGAAATCATAGATAATATTAAACGCAATGCCCCTAATAACCGTATTTACTCCTACCTATAACCGCGCCGGTTTATTGCGAAGACTATATGAAAGCCTGACCCAACAATCTTTTGCCGATTTTGAATGGATCATAGTTGATGACGGCTCGGTGGATGGTACGCAGGATCTGGTGCAGCAATTTGCTGTAGCTGATTTTCCCGTAAAATATTATTACCAGGAGAATGCCGGTAAACATTTTGCCATCAACCGGGGTGTTAAAGAAGCGGCCGGAGCACTGTTCTTTATCCTGGATAGTGACGATATGATCCCCGAAGATGCCCTGGCTATTGTTGCCCAAAAATATGAGACTTCAAAAGATAAATCACGTATCGGTGGAGTCGCCGGCAGGAAAGCCTATTTTAATGGCAGCCTTATTGGTTCTGCCATAGGTGTAAGCGAGGAAATAATGGATGTTTTCGATTTCCGGTATAAAAGGAAAATTACCGGGGATATGTGTGAAGTATTCAAAACGTCTGTGTTAAAGGAATTTCCTTTTCCCGAGATCAAGGGCGAGAAATTTTGCCCGGAAGCCCTTGTATGGAACCGTATTGGCACCAAATATCCATTACTTTGGTTCAATGACCCTATATACCTGGCCGAATACCAGCCGGAAGGACTGACTGCAAGGATTTTCGAAGTCCGCAAAAAATCCCCTGTTGCAACTACAACCTGCTACCAGGAACTAAGCCGGGCCCCGATATCCCCGGCCTTTAGATTCAGGGCGCTCATCAACTACTGGCGGTTTGCCTTCTATCTTAAAAAGCCTTTTGCCGATAAATTTAAAGCAGTTCACCCCCTGTTAAGCCTGTTTGCTTTACCTATAGCCGGCCTAATGTATTTAAACGATAAAAGAAAATAGTGAAAGTTCTACAAATCATCAATTCTTTGGAAACCGGGGGGGCAGAAAAGCTGATCCTGGACACGATCCCGCATTACGTGAAAGCAGGGATTCAAATGGACCTGCTTTTACTTTGGGACCATCAGCAACCCTTCGTGGAGGCACTGAGGGCTTCAGGCTGCTGTAATATATTTGTATTAAAAGACTCAGAAAGCAAAAAAGATATCTACAGCCCCGGGCATATCCTTAAGATAAGAAAATACCTTAAAGACTACGATATTGCTCATGTGCATTTATTTCCGGCACAATATTTTGCCGTCTTTGCAAAAATGATTTCAGGAGCAAAAACAAGACTGGTTTTTACAGAGCATAATACTACTAACCGGAGAATAAATAATAAACTCTTTAAACCGGTAGAGCGCTTTATCTACAGTAAATACCAGAAATTAGTATGCATTACCCAGGAGATTTATGATATTTATGCGGCCTATTTAAGTAATAATCATAAGCTTGCCTTGATCAATAACGGTGTTGATCTGAGTGTCATAAAAAGTGCATTAGCTTACAACAAAAAGGAACTATTACCACAACTGGCTGATGAAGATAAAGTGATTATACAGGTAGCGGCTTTCAGGCCACAAAAAGATCAGGCTACTTTAATTAAAGCCTTAAAAAAATTGCCTGACACTTTTAAACTGTTATTGGTAGGTGTTGGCGAATGTCTTAATGATTGCCGGGAATTAACAGTAGCCCTGAACCTGCAGCACCGGGTATTTTTCCTGGGCCAGAGAATGGATGTGCCCCGGCTTTTAAAGTCGGCAGATTATGTAGTTTTGTCTTCTCATTATGAAGGGCTATCCTTATCAAGTATCGAAGGAATGGCATCAGGCAAACCTTTTTTAGCCAGTAAGGTACCTGGTCTTAAAGAGATCGTGGATGGTGCGGGCCTGCTATTCGAAGAGGGGAATGATGCCGGACTGGCCGCTCAATTGATTCAGCTTGACCAGGATCCGCAATTTTATAGGGAGGTAGTGGTAAAGTGTTGCGCCAGGGCAGAGCAATATGATATAGATCAAATGATTAGAAAACATATTACTTTATATAAAAGCCTTGTGTCCTAAATCCGGTTCTTTTGTCAGCACCAGAATAGGCAACATTGGAGGGTTTAGCAATAAGTTTACAGGATAGTAGTATAATATTCTTTTAGTTATGCCTATTTTTGTGTTATCTTTATAGCGTGCCATATTTACCCTGTTGGGCCAGATGTGGTAATATGGATAGATGAATACTATGAGTCAACCTAAAAAAGTTTTACATATCATTACGGTATCATTTGTAATTAATCACTTTTTTGGAAAGCAATTCAAATACTTGTCCGAAAAGTCGGGTAATACCTATTTTTTGGCTTGTTCAGACTCAGAGGAATTTGAAAAATGGAAAGAGGAGCTGGACTATACACCTTTCCCAGTTGAAATTACCCGCTCTATTAGTCCTTTAAAGGACCTGAAAGCTATTTACCGCCTTTACCGCTATATACGCAAAGAGAAATTTGATTACGTTATTGCGCATACACCTAAAGGGGGTATGGTAGGCATGCTTTCTTCTTTCTTTGCCGGTGTTCATAACCGCGTTTATTTCCGGCACGGTATTATTTATGAAACCTCGACCGGCGTTAAACGGATCCTGCTTAAAAATATCGACCGGCTTAGCGGCGTTCTGGCTAAAAAAGTAGTTTGCGTAAGCCGGGGCGTGCAGTCCATCACTTTAAGAGATCATTTAAATGATGCTAACAAGAATACGATCTTAGGCAAAGGTACCTGTAATGGGGTGGATGCACTCGGGCGTTTCAACCCGGAGCAGTATCCACAGTCAGAGCGGGAGCAGTTAAGAGTACGGTATAATATTGCTGAAGACGATTTTGTACTGGGCTATGTAGGCCGTATAGTGCATGACAAAGGTATAGATGAGCTTGTAGCTGCCTGGCAGTTGGTGCGCAATCAAAGGAAAAATGTAAAGCTGCTGCTTGTAGGACCTTTTGAGGAGCGGGATGGCGTGTCAAAAGTTACCCAGGATATTATTAATAATGATGCCAGCATCATTCATACCGGCTATGTTCCTGATTCCGGTCCCTTTTTCTCAATAATGGACGCCTTTATTTTACCAACTTACCGGGAAGGATTCCCTACCGTTGCATTAGAAGCTTCCTCTATGAAGTTGCCGGTGATCATCACTAAGGCTACAGGATGCGAAGAGGCCATTGAAGACGGGCTAACCGGGAAATTTATTAGCCACGACCTTGATTCTATTGTAAATGCAATTATTTATTACGTAGATGCTCCTGAAACAAAGCAGGTACATGGCACTAATGGCAGGGCATTTATTTTGAAATATTTCGAACAGTCCATCGTTTGGGATGAGATCAGCAAAAAGTTAGGATACTAAATGATGAAAATTATCGTTACCGGGGCCTCTGGTTTTGTGGGGCAGAACCTGGTGCCCTATTTATCTGCAAAAGGAAATACGGTCCGGTCTTTATCTTTAAGAACTGAAAACTGGCAGCTTGAGCAGGATGCTACAGCAATTATTCACCTGGCAGGGAAGGCGCATGATACCAAAAATACAGCTGCGGCAGACGTTTATTTCCAGGTGAACAGGGACCTGACCATAAAACTGTTTGATCGTTTTTTGCAATCCCCGGTCAGGGATTTTTTTTATTTCAGCTCGGTTAAAGCAGTGGCAGATACGGTAAGTGGCGTCTTGTCGGAAGAAGTAAGGGCGCAACCTTATACCCCTTACGGGCAATCAAAGCTGGAGGCTGAACAGTATTTACTGGCCCAAACTTTGCCGGCCGGTAAACGTTTATTTATCATCAGGCCTTGTATGATACATGGGCCCGGAAACAAGGGGAATCTCAATCTCTTATACAAGGTAGTACAAAAAGGAATTCCCTGGCCCTTAGCCGCTTTTGAGAACGCGCGTTCTTTCCTTTATGTCGATAATCTGTGCTGGTTGATAGACCAGATGTTGACACAGGTGCATATTGCTTCCGGTGTATACAATTTCGCGGATGATGATGCGGTTTCTACCAACGAATTAGTGCATATCATCGGGGAAGTGACCGGGAAAAAGGCGCGCCTATGGACTATTAATGCAGGTTTCATGAGATCTATAGCTGCAATAGGAGACAAACTAAAACTGCCGCTTAACTCTGAGCGCCTCAAAAAACTGACGGAAAGCTATGTGGTTTCTAACCAGAAAATAAAAGCCGCGCTTAATATTAAATCCTTGCCGGTTACGGCAAAGCAGGGGTTAAAAAATACAATTGCGGTTTTTGATAAGATTGCTACCCGATAATATCGAAAATATGCGCTTCAGATTCTCCGGATTCTTTTAGCTTTGCATGGATACATATGAATTACATTTTACTTGCCGCGGCATTGTTTATTTTGGAAATAGGCTACTTTAAACTTGCGGATCATTTTAATATTATTGATAAACCAAATGAACGAAGTTCTCATACCAGCATCACTTTGCGGGGTGGGGGCATTATTTTTTATTTTGGAGTGCTGGCCTGGTTTGTTATATCCGGGTTCCAGAACCCTTATTTTTTTGCCGGCCTGACCGCTATTACATTCATTAGCTTTGTAGACGATATCCGTACCCTGTCTAATAAAATAAGGTTAGTGGTGCAGTTTGGCGCTATGGCTTTGATGTTTTATGATGTAGGTATATTCCGCGAAGCCTGGTGGCTTTGGATCCTGGCTCTTGTTATTTGCACCGGTATACTGAATGCTTATAACTTCATGGACGGGATTAATGGCATTACAGCTGCTTACAGTATAACTGTCGTAGTCTTGCTGGGACTCGTTAATCATCAGGTCAACTTCATTGACCAGGACCTGATCTGGTATACAGGTATCGCAGTGGCGGTATTCGCGTTTTTTAATTACAGGCAGCGGGCGAAGTGCTTTGCAGGGGATGTCGGGAGCACCAGTATTGCCTTTATCATTATTTTTCTGCTAGCAATCCTCATTTTACAGACCGGGAACCCGATTTATCTGTTATTTTTAACGGTTTATGGATTGGATGCGGTCTGGACCATTATCAGAAGGGTAATGAAAGGAGAAAATATTTCCCAGGCCCATCGCTCGCACCTCTATCAATACCTGGTTAATGAACATAAAGCCAATAAGCTTGTAGTTTCTGGTGCTTATGGTGTGGTGCAGTTATTTATTGGTTTAGGGGTGATCGGCGCTGCGTCCTGGACGGCAGGCCGCCAATGGATATTTGCCCTGGCACTTTTAATAATCGGCAGTGTTATATACCTTATGCTAAAGGGAGCACTGATCAGGAAATACGGTTTATAAGTTATGGAGCAAAGCAACAGGTACCTGCTCTTAGGGAATGGAGGTCATGCAAGAGTTGTAAAAGACCTTGTTGAAAGGAGGAATGCCCGTGTTGTACATGTATTTAATGATGATACGGAATACGATGCTTGTTGTGAACCCGGGCTGCCGCTTCTGATTGCTATAGGTAATAACGCGGTCAGGAAGAAAATTGTAGAAAAAGTAAAACACACTATGCCCGTGTTAATACATCCTTCAGCCCAGGTCGCTGCAGATGTAATAATAGGATCAGGAACGATCATTTTGGCTAATGCCGTAATACAGGCGGGCGCAAAAATTGGAAAGCATTGCCTGGTCAATGCCAATGTAGTGATCGATCATGAAGCGGAGGTGGGCGATTTTGTGAATATCTATCCAAATGTTTATATCGGTGGTGCGGCTACGATAAGAGATCTTATTAGTATAGACCCCGGGACGATTATCGCCAGGATGCAAAAGGTGTAGATAATATAAGAATAAAGTAAAGATTTAAGTATAATTTAATATGTGAAAAAGGCTTAAATTTGCCCGGTTTTAACCGTAGCTAGGTCTTAGCGTAAACGATAATTGATAAAACGATGAGTGGTTATAAAAAAATGGACTTTTATATTGAGGGTTTTGTAAATCTTTTAGAAGAAGGGCTTGAGATTGGCAAAAAACTTGAGTTAAAGAATACTCAGGCACAGGTGAAGCATGTTGTTATGGCAGGCCTCGGAGGAAGCGGTATTGGTGCAGAGATTGTATTGAATTATCTGGAACGCAGTACGCCAGTTCCTTTGGTACTGTCTAAAGACTACTTCTTACCGGGCTTTGTAAACGAAGAAACCCTGGTGATGGTATGTTCCTACTCTGGAAATACGGAAGAAGCGCTTTATGTGCTTCAGGAAGCTATCAGTAAAAAGGCCACAATTGTTTGTATCACTTCGGGTGGAAAATTGCAGGAATTAGCCCGGGCTAATGATATTGACTGCGTCCTGCTACCGGCCGGTATCCCTCCAAGAGCTTGTATAGGTTGCTCTTTCTCCCAGATACTGTTTGTATTGCAGCAGTTTGCTTTAATCAATGACTCATTCGAAACAGAAATAAGTAATGCGGTAAAACTGTTATCAGGCGAACTGGAAACGATCAAAAAAGATGCGGCGGCGCTCGCAGAAAAATTACAGCATAAATTGCCGGTCATCTATTCTGACCAGAGGATTGCGGGGGTAGCCACGAGGTGGCGGCAGCAGTTTAATGAAAATAGTAAAGTGTTGGGCTGGGAACGGCCGTTCCCGGAAATGAATCACAACGAATTGGTAGGCTGGAGAGATCAGGCGGAAGATTTAGCGGTTATTTTCCTGCACACAGGCTCCGAGCTGGACCGTGTAAGCAGAAGGTTTGAAATAAACAGGTCTGTAATCTGCAATTTTACGGATAACGTATATGATATTGTTGCTAAAGGGGATAGCTTCCTGGAAAAAGCGATATACTTAATTTTATTTGGCGACTGGACGAGCTGGTACCTGGCAGAGTTAAGAGGGGTGGATGCGGTAGAGGTGAATGTTATTGATGACCTTAAGAACGCTTTAAACAAAGACTAAGCTCCTTTAATAATATTTCCTGACAGGCGGGGCAAGCGGATTTCTTGTCCGCCTGTCATTTTGATTTATGGCCGCTCTGCCCGCCTAAAATAAGCTCAGTTGCCCTCCCTTAAAAGGCACTTGGAACGCTTCCATATTGTGAGGATGACTTTCTTTATTAAGTCCTAGCTTGTGACAATAAAGCTTGAATTGAGTGCGGATCATTTCTGCGATCTGGCCCTCGCCCCGCATGCGGATACCCGTCCTGGAATCGCTCACTTTACCCCCGTGACAATCCTGGATCATATGCCATACTTTATCTGCTTTGTCCGGGAAATTTTTGAGCAGCCAGTCATGAAAGATGGCTTCAATAGCACCGTTTAGCCGCACTATGGTATAACCCGCCCAGAAGGCACCGGACTCCCGGGCCCGTTTCAGTACCTCGTACATATCCGTATCATTAAGACCTGGTATGATCGGGGCGAACATGATGCCCGTTGGGATACCTGCTGCCGCGCAGGTCTCCACGATTTTTAGCCTTGTGGCGATCGTACTGGTACGCGGTTCCAGCACCTTTCTTAAATCCTCGTTTGCCGCGGTAACAGAAGTACTCACATGCACCAGCTGGTATTGATGCATTTCGGTCAGGATATCCATATCTCTTAACACCAGGGCGTTTTTAGTAAGAATATTTACCGGGTGCCGGTATTCCAGGCAGACCTCCAGAAGCTGCCGGGTAAGCCTGAGCTTACGCTCTACAGGCTGGTAACAATCTGTGTTCATAGAGAGTGAAAGGACCTGGGGGCGGTAGCCCTTCTTGTCAAAAGCTTTTCTTAAAAGCTCCGGGGCATTGGTCTTGGCAATTATTTTTGTTTCAAAATCCAGGCCGGCGCTATAGCCCCAGTATTCGTGGGTGTTACGGGCATAGCAATAGATACATCCGTGTTCACAGCCCTGGTAGGGATTAGCGGATAGCTCCAGGGGTACATCTGTGGCCGTAACTTTATTGATGATCGTCTTACTCTTATCCTGGAATATTTTCGTTTCTATTTTATCCGTTTTTTCCCAGAGATCCATATCTTCTTCCTGCGCGTAATGATGCTTCCGGAACTTGTTTTCCGGGTTAAACTGTGCCCCCCTGCCTTTGATATATTGCTGCTCATCCTGCATTTGACTATAAAGTTAGCCAATAGCTAACTGCTGTAAGGGATAACTTTTCCTCAAAATATTATGAATGAAAAATTTCATTTGTAAGCAGTTAGTTTACTGTCTTATGGCCGGCGGGGAGTAAAAATTCCCCCTTTTTGGGGGATGGTATTTCGCCTTAGTAAAAATATCTTTGCGCAAGAAAATTCATCAATAACAAAAAATAAAGGGATATGAAGCGTTTTATTTTAAGCTTGTCGCTTTTGACTGCAGCTGTATCAGGCAGCTTTGCTCAGGGCCAGAATATCAAGTTTACGGAATATGATTTACCAAATGGCTTACACGTGATCCTGCACGAAGACCATGCAACACCGATTGTAAATGTGGCGGTAATGTACCATGTAGGCTCTAAAAATGAAGACCCGAAACGCACCGGTTTCGCGCACTTTTTCGAACACCTGATGTTTGAAGGAACGGAGCATATCGGTCGTGGCGAATACTTCAAAATGATCCAGGCCAATGGTGGGGTTTTAAATGCCAATACCTCACATGACCGTACTTATTACTTCCAGACTTTACCTTCCAACCAGGAAGAGCTGGCCTTGTGGATGGAAGCCGAGCGTATGCTGCATGCCAAGGTGGACAGTACCGGTATCGAAACACAGCGCAAAGTGGTGAAAGAAGAAAAGAAACAAAGCTACGATAACCGCCCATACGGGGATCTGATGGAAGTAGTGTTTAAAAATGCGTACACCAAACATCCTTATAACTGGATGCCAATAGGTTCTGCGCAATATATAGATGAGGCCAAGTATAGCGAGTTTATGGATTTCTATAAATTATTCTATGTGCCGAATAATGCGGTATTAGTAGTTGCCGGTGATATCAAAGTAGACCAAACCAAAAAATGGATTGAGAAATATTATGGAGGTATCCCTAAAGGAACACAGGTGATTCCAAGACCGGAAGTGGCGGAGCCTGCATTTGGCAAACAAAAAGAAGTGTATCACTATGCGAATGCGCCATTACCTGCGGTTATCTTAGGGTATCACTCGCCAAAACTGGGCTCTGATGATGCTTATGCTATGGAGATCCTGAATAAGATCCTTGCGGGAAGTTCCAGTTCAAGGTTGCAAACCCAATTGGTGGATAAAAGCCAGAAAGCATTGGCAATCGCATCTTTTGCTTTCCCATTGGAAGCTGATCCGGGCTTATCGGTAATGTTTTGCGTACCTAACCAGGGTGTAGATTACAAAGATGCCTTAAAAGATGTAGACGCCGAGATCGAAAAAATTCAAAAAACACCGGTTTCAAAAGAAGAGTTTGAAAGAGTACAAACACAGGTAGAAACTGATTTCGTACAGCAAAACGCTAAAATTGCAGGCGTTGCGGAAAACCTGGCCACTTCCTACACTTACTTCAGGAACACAAACCTGGTGAACTCTGAACTGGCTAAGTACCAAAAGGTAACTCCTGCCGATATTACCAGGGTGGCCAACAAGTATTTTAATAAAGATAATCGCCTGGTCGTTTATTACCTTCCAAAGTCAATGGAGAAAAAAAATACGGAGCAATAGCCATCTAATTTAAAATCAAATATTTTTAATAGTCATTTCGTTTACCGCGAAATTCAAAATATAAAAAATGAAAAAGATCACGTTATCGATAGCAGCATTAGCTTTGTTTTCCGCAAGCTTTGCACAAACTCTGGATAGAAGTGTACGTCCTAAAGCAGGCCCTGCTCCTGAAATAAAATTAAAAGATGCGCAAACCTTTACTTTGCCGAATGGCTTAAAAGTGTTTGTGGTTGAAAATCATAAAATACCGGTTGTTTCTTATTCCTTCCAGTTTGATATAGATCCGGCCATTGACCAGGATAAAGCGGGATTGGATGAATTTATCGGCTCTCTGGTAACCGCAGGTACCAAAACCAAAAACAAACAACAATTCGACGAAGCCAAAGATAAAATAGGCGCGACTATTTCTGCCAGCGGTGGCGGTCTGTTCGGTAGTTCTATGAAAAAGCATCAGAATGCATTACTATCGTTGATGGCCGATGCAATGATGAATGCCGACTTCAAGCAAGAAGAGCTGGATAAGCTGAAAAAGCAGGGGAAAGCAGGACTGGAGCAATCTAAGGTAGATCCGGATGCCATGTTGTCTAATGTAACAAAAGTCCTGAACTATGGTAAATCTCACCCTTATGCGCAACTAACTACTGAGAAAACCATCGAAAATGCTACACTGGCAGATTGCCAGGAGTATTATAAAACATACTACCGGCCTAATGTGGCTTACCTGGCTGTTGTAGGAGATATTACGCTGGCCGAAGCAAAAATATTGGTCACTAAGTACTTTGGCAGCTGGCAGAAAGGAGAAGTCCCTTCTGTAGCTTATCCTAAAGCAAACTTCCCCGCGAAGACTACAGTCGATTTCGTGCCAAGAGACAACGCGGTACAAAGTGTTGTAGGCGTATCTTATCCTATAGATCTTAAACCAGGTACACCAGACGTGATCAAAGTAAGAATGCTGAATGAGATACTGGGAGGAAGTGGTACCGGTCGTTTATTCATGAACCTGCGCGAAAAACATGGCTGGACTTACGGTTCTTATTCTTCATTTGACAATGATAAAGAAGTGGGTAGTTTCCAGGCCTATGCCAAAGCAAGAAACGCAGTTACCGATTCTTCTGTAAACGAGATCCTGGGCGAGATGAAACGTATCCGCGATGAAAAAGTAGATGCGCAAACCTTACAGGATATGAAAAATTATGTAAGTGGAACTTTTGCAATCGGTTTAGAAAACCCGCAAACTATCGCACGCTACGCTATTAATATCGACAGGTACAAAATGCCTAAAGATTATTATAAAAACTACCTGAAAGCTGTAAACGAAGTGTCTGTTGATGATATCCAGGCTACCGCCAAAAAATATGTAAAACCAGAGGCTTCCAGGATCATTGTAGTAGGTGATAAAGAAGAAGCCCTGAAATTAAAGCGTTTCGCTACGGATGGTAAGATTAACTATTACGATAACTATGGTAACGTGATTGAAGCACCGGTAACACAGCCTATTGAAGAGGCCAACAATACTGGCGCGGTTAAATCCGGTAATTACAATTATGATGCGCCTGCAGCGGAAAAAGTAACGGTAGAATCTGTAATGAATAAATATTTTGAAGCGGTAGGTGGTAAAGCGGCTATCGAAGGTTTGAAATCATTGAGTGCAGAGTCTAGTGTGGAAGTTCAGGGTAATCAGGTGTTTGTAAGTCAAAAGATCGTTAGCCCGGATAAATATGCCATGTCGATGACTCATCCGCAGGCCGGTGAAGTGTTCAGGATGGCCATCAACGGTAATAAAGGTATCCTAAGCCAGATGGGGCAAACCCAGGAAGTACCGGCTGAAATGCTGGAAGACCAAATGATGCAGGCTGATTTACAGGCTGATTTGCACCCTGAAAAATTCGGGTTTACCGCTAAAGTGAAAGGTGTCGAAAAAGTAGATGGAAAAGAGTGTTATGTGATTGAAAAAACAAACACAAAAGGAACAAAGATCACCAGCTATTTCGATAAAGCAACCGCTTTGAAGATCAAAGAAAGCATGGTGAATGCTAAAGGAGATGCCACAACCATACTTTTTGATAACTATAAACCGGTAAAAAACGGTAATGGTTATAAAGCGCCGTTCTCCCTCAAGATCCAAAGCGCCACTCAAGGTAATCAGGATATAAAGGTGGAGAAAATGGAAGCTAACGCTACGATCAAAGACAGCGTATTTAAATAAGTTTTTGGTTTTTTACAGAATAGTGATAGAAGGCAGGTGAAAACCTGCCTTTTTATTTACACAGAGTTTTCCCATTTTGAATTTTACTTTTCTATTTTTGTCAGATGTTATCCACCATCAGTAAAGAATTCAAGTTATTGCTCCGGGACCCGGTAGGTTTTTTATTATTACTTATTATGCCGGGTATCCTCATCATCGTGATGGCGGTTACCCAGGATAGTTCTTATAAAGACCTGCAGGATATAGAGTTTGAAGTGGCCATCGCCAACCTGGACCAGGGAAAGATAGGGGCAGAGATTGCAGCGGCTATAGATAAAAGCGACAAGTTTAAAGTAAGAGAGCTGGCTAAAGATACTACCGGGCTTGCGGAAAGCGTGAATAGTGGTGCTATTAAGATTGCTGTAGTCATCCCGCCTAATGCGAGTGCGGCACTGGTGAGTGTTGCTAATAAAGTGGTCAATACGGTATCCTCGGGCTCCGGTATACCATCCGTTTTTTCAGCGAACCCGGCATTAGATAGCGTCCGGGTGGAAATGTATGCCGACCCGGCATTAAAGCCTGCTTTAAAGAACGGCTTCCGCTTTGCATTGAGCCAGTATACTACCCAGGTAAAGATGAATGCCCTGATGCAACGTATGGGGAAAATGTCGGGCGCAGGCGGTAGTATTGATACCGCGCTGGTACAGCAGATGACCGATGCCTTATCCTTAAAAGAATCGCAGGGCCTGAATGCGGGTGGCCACAAGATGCCTTTAAACTCTGTGCAACATAATGTGCCTTCCTGGACGATTTTTGCCATGTTCCTGATCGTAGTGCCGATAGCCGGTAATATGTTGCGGGAAAGAGAAGAAGGCAGTATTACCCGCCTGCGTTTAATACCCGGTGCGCTTCAAAAATCTACATTGGGGATGATGCTGTTTTACGTAATGGTATGTACGCTGCAATTTTACATCCTGATCCTTATTGGTATCTATATATTACCGCTTTTTGATTTGCCGCAGCTGGCTATGGGGCAGCATCCCTGGCATTCCTTTCCGCTGGTGATTGCTACGGCATTTGCAGCGACCGCCTATGGCTTTTTTATCGGATCGGCTTTTAAAACGGCCAACCAGGCTATGCCTATTGGCGCGGTTTCTGTAGTGATCCTGGCGGCTTTGGGGGGCATTTGGGTACCCTTGGAGATCTTGCCGCGTATGATGACCAGTATTGCCAACCTGACCCCGCTGTACTGGAGTTTTAATGGCATCAATAACCTGTTTGTAAGAGGGCAGGGATTGGTATCGACCTTACCTTCCATCGGCTTACTCCTGCTATTTGGTGTCTTACTTACTTTCCTGAGCCTGCTTATCGCGAAAAAGCGTGTTAATTAAGTATATGGCCGGGGCCTATCTGGAACTTCTTTAGTAAATTTGTTAGCTGAGGCTTTAATTTTATGCGGAAGTACCTGGTGTTTTTTTTGTTGTTTTTAGGCAGCCGGCAGCTGCAGGCACAGTTTGCGCAGGCAGAAGTGTCGGTAAACGGGCTGACCTGCTCTCAATGCAGCCGTAGCGTGGAAATGGCATTGAAGCGATTGGATTTTATTGCAAAAGTAGAAATGGACTTGCAACACCCTACAGCACGTATCGTATTTATGAAGAACAAAGCGATAGATTTTAGTAAACTGGCCGCCGCAGTAAGGGATGCCGGGTTTAATGTAAGGTCTATTAAAGCCAGGTTGGACGCGCATAGTAATATTGCCGATAATTGTTTTCTTGATAATAAAATCATGTATTTCAATGCCGGCGATGCCGGGCAGTTGAAACCAGGGTCCAGCCTGTTATTATTGGGTAATGACCTGATGAGTAAAACAGAGCTCGAAAAATATAAAAAACAGATCAAGCAGGCGCGGCCTTTGGCCTGCTATCAGAAGGCCAAAAAGGATATCCCTTTTATTTTATTGAATTAATAAAGATTACCGGCATATGAAAATTCCTGCAATCACGATTTTCGCGGCTTTGCTCCTGTGCCATTTTAGTATGCATGCACAGGAATTGTTTCCCGGTACAGAGCCTGCCAGTACTATTCCCAGGAAAACATTAGGCATCAGGCTTATGGGGGAGGCTTATAGCGAAGGTGGTGGTTTTATCCGCAATACAAATGCTTTAAGGCTCATGTATGGGCTTACGCCAAGGTTGTCGGTCTATCTTACCGCGGCCAGCTCCAATCATCATAAAAAAACTTTACCCTCGGATTATCCTTATCATAATACCCCAGAGCGTGGTGTATTTAAGCCTTACGAGTTCAATGGCTTAAGTGTGTATGCCAAGTACCGATTCCTGAGTAGGGATGAGGAGAAATCGCATTTGCGGATGGCGGTATATGCGGAAGGTTCTGCAGTCAATTCCGCACACGATGAAGGGGAACCCCGGCTGATGGATGATACTAAAGGGTTTGGCTTTGGTTATATAGGTACTTATTTGAAAAATAAATTTGCCGTATCGCTTACACTTGGAGGTATTTTTCCGGGTAAATTTAAAGGGATGCAAGTGGATGTGATTGAGGGTATGCCTGATATTCCCACTACAGTTAAATACCCCAATACCCTCAACTATAGCCTGTCGATGGGGTATCTTTTATGGCCGCGGAGCTATAAAAGCTATAAGCAGACCAATATCAATATCTATTGTGAACTTATGGGTAAATACTATGGCGATACCCGGGTTTGGGTCACCCCTGCCGGCGTACCGGAATATCTCGTGGAAACCGTATTTATTCCCCCGGCTTTACGTAAAGGGTATTACCTGGATATCGTTCCCGGTATACAATTTATCTTCAATTCCAATACACGTGTTGATCTATCCATGCAATTGCAAGGGTTAAAGATGTCTTATGCCCGGATTTATCCTCAGCTCAATTTTGGTATACAGCACTATTTTTACCTCAAATAAAAAACCTGCCTTTTAAAGCAGGTTTCATCTGGTATTATCAAGTATTGTGTCTCATTAATCTTAAAAAATTAGTAGCTTGTCATCCTGAGCCCGTCGAAGGATTGTCGCGCTGTAACTGGACAAACCAGCATTATTTACTCAGCTCAATTTCATATAATTCAGGCCATAGTTTACCGGTAATGTAGATCTTTTTAGTGGCCTCATCATAAGCGATGCCATTGGGTACGTCAACACCCGGATGGATACTTCTTACTCTTTGCCAGAGTTCATTTACGTTTATTTTACCCACTACATTTCCGTCTTTAGGGTCGATCTTAAGAATATAAGGGCTGGTATATTGATTGGCATAGAGGAACCCGTCAATATATTCCAGTTCGTTCAGGTACTGGGCGGGATAGCCGTCTTCCTTCACCGGTATGGTTTGCAACAGGTTAAAGGTGGCCGGGTCATAAATATAAAGATTACTGGAGCCGTCGCTGACCATAAGTTGCTTTCCGTCTGTAGTGATGCCCCAGCCTTCCGTGTTCAACCTGAATTCTTTTACCTTTTTGAAATCGGGCAGGGTATAGACAAATACGACATTATTCTGCCAGGTGAGCTGGTAAATGGTATCGTTTAGGATGGTAATGCCTTCGCCGAAGAACTCCTTATCGAGCGCATGTGTTTTTTGTGCTTTCCCGGTGTTTAAATCAATCTTCATCAGCCTGGAAGCGTTGTTCAGGCCGGTACCTTCATACAGATTGCCTTTGTAAATGATCAGCCCCTGTGTATAAGAGCCGGTATCATGCGGATAGGTCTTTTTTACAGCATAGCTGATCTTCGCTACATTAGAAACGGCTTCCTGTGCCGGCTCATCAATGACTACATCGTCTTTTTCCTTAGTGGTATAAAAATAATAGATAAGGCCGATAGCCAATAAAAGAACGATAATTAATATCCCTTTTGTACCCTTTTTCATTATTGATTATATGATAATTAAGTTTGTAATCTTGTACGTTGCCAAATGTAAGGTAAAGATATTTTAAAGATCGGTTAATTTACAAAATACATTTCTATGGCACCTTTTCCCTTCGTTTCAATAGAGCCCCGGGCCTCACAATTAAATTCATTTTTGACCAGCTCATAAGTGGCGGCAGAGATGTTGATCCTGCCGGGCTTACTGTTTTGCTCCATACGGGCTGCAGTATTTACCGCATCGCCCCAGATGTCGAAAGCGAATTTTTTAACACCTACAATACCGGCTACCACAGGTCCTGAGTTGATGCCGATCCTGATGTCTAGTGCAGTTGCTTTACTTAATCTCCGCTCGGCGATAAAAGCCAATATATCCTTAGCGGCTAATACCGCTTTTTGTGCATGTTGCGGGTTGGATGCAGGCAGGCCGCTTACGGCAAGGTAAGCGTCACCTATAGTTTTGATTTTTTCCAGGCCATGGCGCTCCATGATCTGGTCAAAGGCCGTAAAGCATTCATTCAGCTCTTCGATCAGCTCCTGTACCCCGATCTTTTCCGTATTGGCTGTGAAGTTGACAAAATCAGTAAATAGAACAGAAACTTTGTCGTGTAATTGCGCGCTGGTAGTTCCTTTTTCTTTAAGCTCTTCTGCTACTTCCTGTGGAAGAATATTTAAGAGCAGCTCATCGGATTTGTTTTTTTCCTCTGCAATCCGTTTATTGTCTTTTCGCTTTTGGAAATAAGACCAGCCTGTAATGCCCAATAATAGGGTAGCTAGGGCTACGCCAAGTGCGGAAAGGTTACGGACATTCCGGGCGCTTTGCAATTCAGCTGTGGCTACAGCGTCTTTCTTTTCCTGTTCCAGCCGGGCTATCTCCCGCTCCTGCTCATATTTTAGCTGGACTGCTTTTTGTTCCTGGTCATATTTGAGCTCAATCTCTTTACGTTTCAACTCTTCTTCGTGTAGGAGCTTTTGTCTTTCTTCCTCTGTCTTAGCAACGGCTTGTTTACGTTCATACTCATGACGCAGCGCCTCCAGTTCCATCTCTTTCTGTAAGTGTAGCAGTTTCGTAGCTTCTTCCAATTTGATCCTTGCTTTTTCCCGCTCCATATTCAATTCAGATTCAACCGAACTAAAGTTGCGCATTTTAGTAATACCAAACAGGCTATCTTTTAAAGCAGTGCTTAGTTTATAGTGATCATAAGCAGACTTATAATCTGATAAAATAGCATAGGCATTGGCTAACACGGCATGATTCTGAATCAATTCATGAGGAGAGATAAACCCTGTTGTTTGACCGGCTGTTTTTTTAAAAATTGTTTCAAACTCCTCAACGCTTTCTTTTAACTGAGCTTTTTTTTCAGGACTGCTTGTCAATGCCAGGCTATCGGCCATCAACATATTTAAAGTGATCTTCTTTTGCAGAGAAGGGTAGTAGGCCGCTACAGGATTCCCCGGAGGGCTCATGGCAATAGCTTCGTTTATCAGTTGGTTGGCCAGTTCATACTTTTTTTGCTCTAAAGCTACTGCGGCAAGGGCGTACAGCGTCGTGCTTTCCCCTGTTTTATAGTTTACTTTTTTGAAGTGATCCCGGGCTTGTTGCAGGATTATGGTGGCACTATCTGTTTTTTTACTGGATGCAAGGGAAACGCCTAATTGTAAATTAATAGAGGCTACTGCATCTTTGTTATTTTGTTTGGCGTAAAAATTTCTTGCTTTAATAAACTCATCTGCCGCTCTTTCGTGGTCTAAAGTGAAATTGTAGAGATTGCCCAACTGCAAATGCGCACTACCAGTTTCATTAGGATATTTTTCCTGGATAAATGTGAAGTATTTATCGGAGGTTTTAAGCGCCCTGTCATATTGCTGAGCAAATGTATAGGTGCCAAAGAGCCCCGTATAAGCAGTATATGCGGTATAGTCGTCTACATCATGTCCTGTATTATATAGTTCTATTACTTCGTTGAAAGCATTGGCTGACGCGGCATACTGATGCTTATTCTGTAACAAAGCTCCTTCTATAGATTTAACACGGGCATAGCGCATGATGTCTTTTTTGTCTTTAAAGAAGATTGCCGCAGGGGCCAGGTATTTTTCACTATTTGTCGCATCGCCTTTTTCTAAATAAGCTCTGCTGATCATAAGCTGGTTTCTTGCAACCTCCCGGGGATTATTTAACTTGCTATATGTTTCAATAGAGTATTTGCCATATTTAATCAAGCTATCTAAATTCCGGTTGCTCCTGAAATAGTGCTCCGTAATCAGCTCCAGGAGCGCTGCCTTTTCCTGATCCTTGACTACAGTATGAACTTTTTCTACAAGAATATTTATATTATTATTGTTTTGCGCATCAGTTCTACTAAAACCTGTAGAGAATAATAGCAACAAAAGAGGCACTGTTTTTTTCAACATCAGGAAATATAATAATTAAGATAAAGAAGGGACAAAAATATAAAAAAGAATGAGCCCTGCAGATTGTATTTATGCTTTCCGTTCATTCGCTACTCTTTTTTGCTGTACTTAATCCTGTTTTTTGCAAAAAAGGTATATCTCTTTTTAGTACAACTTACAGAGAATTGTCAGGAGAATTTAACAGTTTCCTGAGCCGTCCCGGCAGATAAAAAACAATAGAATTTTAGCATATATATTATGTGAAATGACAATACATCCGGCTGAAATTCTTTACTGTACTGGTTTTATTTTTTTTAACGGCCTTTGTATTTTTGAAAATTGAATGGTATCTTTGCACAACATTTTTTGACAAAAAAATTACAATTCAAATTTTTCACAATTCAGAATGAAAAACTTTTTAACATCTTCGATCGGTAAAAAATTAGTGATGGGTATCACAGGAGTCTCTTTGGTAGGCTTCCTGGTGGTGCACTGTTACATTAACTCCTTAATATTTTTACCGGATGGTATTCGCAGATTTACGGAGGCCGGTCACTTTATGGGAACCAATCCTATCATCAGAACTTTAGAGATCGGTTTATTTGCCGGTATCATTTTACACATTGTGCAGGGTTTGATGTTAACTTTCCAAAACAAAAGCAAGCGTCCTGTAGGCTATAATGTGAGCCCGGGTAATAAAAGCAGTAAGTGGTATTCCCGCTCTATGGGCCTTTTAGGTACCCTGATTTTATTGTTCCTGGTAATGCATATTTCGCATTTCTGGGTACCTAACCGTTATTCTCAGCATTTTGGTTCCGGATACGAGATCAACCTGTATGAAAAAATGGAAATGGTGTTCCAGAATCCAATCGTTGTGCTGGTTTATGTTTTAGGATGTATCTCGCTGGCATGGCACTTATTGCACGGTTTCTGGTCTGCTTTCCAGACATTAGGTTTATATACACCAAGGTATGCCCCTCTGATCAAAGGTTTGGGTACTGCATTTTCGATTATTGTTCCGCTTATTTTCATCGCTATGCCGTTAGCTTTCCATTTTGAATGGTTACCACCGGCATCCAGCTATGTTCCAAGTCACTAAGAGCATTTTATCTATTGCGTACAAATCAATAAAGTTTCCAGCTTACAATAATTTTTAAATTATGTCTTTAAATTCAAAAATACCTGCAGGCGAATTATCGCAAAAATGGTCCCTATATAAAAATAACTGTAAAATTGTAAACCCGGCTAATAAACGTAGCCTGGAAGTAATTGTAATCGGTACCGGTCTTGCCGGTGCCTCTGCTGCGGCTTCCTTAGGCGAGCTGGGTTATAAAGTAAAAGCCTTCTGCTTCCAGGATTCACCACGCCGTGCGCACTCTATCGCAGCGCAGGGTGGTATTAACGCGGCAAAAAACTACCAGAATGACGGTGATAGCGTTTATCGCCTGTTTTACGATACCATCAAAGGTGGTGACTATCGTGCCCGTGAATCCAATGTACACCGCCTGGCTGAAGTAAGTGCCAATATCATCGACCAATGTGTCGCGCAAGGTGTACCCTTTGCCCGTGAATATGGTGGGATGTTGTCCAACCGTTCATTTGGGGGTACCCAGGTACAACGTACTTTCTACGCTGCGGGTCAGACTGGCCAGCAATTATTGATTGGTGCCTACCAGGCCCTGGAGCGCCAGGTAGCCTTAGGTAATGTGACCATGTACAGCCGCCACGAAATGCTGGACATCGTAAAAATTGATGGTAAGGCAAGAGGGATTATCGCCCGTAACCTGATCACCGGTAAATTAGAGCGTCATTTCGGTCATGCCGTATTGATCTGCTCCGGCGGTTATGGTAATGTATTCTATTTATCTACAAACGCTATGGGGAGCAATGTAACTGCTGCCTGGAAAGCGCATAAGCAAGGTGCTTATTTTGGCAACCCTTGTTATACACAAATTCACCCGACCTGTATTCCTGTTTCCGGCGATCACCAGTCTAAGCTTACGCTGATGTCTGAATCCCTGCGTAATGACGGTCGCATCTGGGTGCCTAAAAAGCAAAATGACAACAGGAAACCAAATGAAATTCCTGAGGAAGAAAGAGATTATTACCTGGAAAGAAGATACCCGGCATTCGGTAACCTGGTGCCGCGTGACGTAGCTTCCCGCGCCGCTAAAGAGCGTTGCGACGCCGGTTATGGCGTAGGTACTTCCAAGCAGGCGGTTTACCTGGACTTCGCTGCTGCCGTTATCCGTTACGGTACGATTGAATGTAGCAAACACGGTAATCATAGCCCAAGTGCGGAAGAAGTACGTAAATATGGCCTGGCTGTGGTTAAAGAAAAATACGGTAACCTCTTCGATATGTACGCTAAGATTACCGGTGAAGATCCATATGAAGTGCCGATGCGTATTTATCCTGCGGTACACTATACCATGGGCGGCCTTTGGGTGGATTATGAATTGATGACCACTGTTGAAGGTTTGTACTGCTTAGGTGAAGCTAACTTCTCAGATCACGGTGCTAACCGTTTAGGAGCCTCTGCATTGATGCAGGGTCTGGCGGATGGTTATTTCGTAATTCCTTACACTTTAGGTAACTACCTGGCGGATGATATCCGTACCAAGGCAATTCCTACCGATCACCCTGCCTTTGTTGAAGCGGAAAAACAAGTTGCGGACCGTATCGATAAACTGATGAGTATTAAAGGTAAGCAGTCTGTAGAAAGCATTCACAAGCGCCTGGGACTGATCATGTGGAACAAATGTGGTATGGGCCGTACAGCGCAAGGCCTGCAGGAAGCGATCGTTGAGATCCAGGCTTTGAAAAAAGAGTTCTGGTCTGATGTATTTATTCCGGGCACTATTGAAGGCATGAATAATGAGCTGGATAAAGCACAACGTGTGGCGGACTTTATAGAATTGGGCGAGCTGATGTGTAAAGATGCCTTGAACCGTGAAGAGTCTTGTGGTGGTCACTTCCGTGAAGAGTCGCAAACTCCGGACGGGGAAGCTCAACGTAATGACGAAGAATTTATGTACGTGGCGGCCTGGGAATACAACAGCGATAGCAAATGGACTTTACATAAAGAAGCCCTGAACTATGAAGTTGTTAAACCAAGTCAGCGTTCTTATAAATAGTCGCCCGAAAGCCAGATATAATTATAAAAATTACTTAACAATATTTATTTGAAGCGGGCATAAGTCCTAATCAAATTTCCAAATCGAACAGAAACGATGGAACACTATAATATGAACCTTACATTAAAGGTTTGGCGTCAGCAAAATGCACAATCACAAGGTGCTTTTGAAACTTATTCAGTAAAAGAAATATCTTCTGAAATGTCTTTCCTGGAGATGTTCGACGTATTGAATGAGCAATTGATTCATGAAGGTAAAGAGCCGATCACATTCGATCATGACTGCCGTGAAGGTATTTGTGGTGCCTGTTCGATGCACATTAACGGGCAGGCGCATGGTCCATGGCATGAAACTACAACCTGTCAGTTGCACATGCGTGCTTTCAAAGATGGGGATACGATTGTAGTAGAGCCATGGAGAGCGGCTGCATTCCCGGTGATCAAAGACCTTATGGTAGATCGTACTGCATTTGACCGCATTATCCAGGCGGGTGGTTATATTTCTGTAAATACCGGAAATGCACAGGATGCGAACAATTTGCCGATTGCTAAGGATAAAGCAGACGAGTCTTTCGCTGCAGCTACCTGTATCGGTTGCGGAGCTTGTGTAGCTTCTTGTAAAAACGCTTCAGCGAGCTTGTTCCTTTCTGCAAAGGTGGCGCACCTGGCTTTATTACCACAAGGTGATGCCGAGCGTAAAACACGTGTACTGAACATGGTTGAGCAGATGGATAAAGAAGGGTTTGGAGCCTGTACCAATACCGGTGCCTGCGAAGCGGAATGCCCTAAAGGAATTTCCATAATGAATATTCGCCGCCTGAACGCGGAATATATCCGCGCCGGTTTAAGCGGTAGCATCGCGAAGTAATATCCGATAACATAATTTAGATTTTTAGGTGGAGGCTGTCAAATCATTGGCGGCCTCTGCCTTTTTGTGTAATTTAAAGCGGGGTATGACCTCTTTGATCATAATCACTTTTCACTTTTTACTTTTTACTTATCACTTCTCACCCATTACTAATCACTTTTCACTAAATATGGATAATACAAAACCCATCAACCGCATTACCCGGCCCATACAGCGTTTTATTCGCAATGAAAAATCCGGTGGGATCGTTTTAGGTATAAGCGTAATCCTGGCATTGATCCTGGCTAACACCGCGCTGTCTGGAGCATATCATCATTTTCTGGAGCATAAGCTGGGATTTATCTTTGATGGTAAAACTTATTTTGAATACAACCTGCACCATTGGATCAATGATGGCTTAATGGCCGTTTTCTTTTTTGTTGTGGGCCTGGAGCTGAAGCGGGAAATCGTAGGTGGCGAACTTTCAGAACCGCGGAAGGCGATCTTACCCATCGTAGCGGCTATTGGGGGCATGCTGGTACCGGCGATCATCTACCTGGGGCTTAATCCTTCCGGTGCGGCGCATAAAGGCTGGGGGATACCAATGGCTACAGATATAGCCTTTGCCCTGGGTGTTTTATACCTGCTGGGCAATAAAGTGCCCTTATCGCTAAAGATCTTCCTGACGGCCCTGGCTATTGTGGATGATCTTGGAGCCGTTTTAGTCATTGCCTTGTTTTATACTTCCGATATTTCTCTAATGAACCTGCTCATAGGCCTGGGCTTTGTCCTGCTTATGTTTATCGGTAATAAAATGGGTATACGCAGCATCTTATTTTACGCTATAATCGGCATCGGGGGCGTATGGACCGCCTTTCTTTTATCCGGTGTGCATGCCACGATTGCCGCGGTATTAGCGGCATTTACTATTCCCGCGGATGTGAAAATAAAAGAGCAGTTGTTTATGAATAAAATTCAAAAGCACCTGGCCCGGTTTAAAGAACTGGACTCTACCGACAGTATGCCTACATTGAGCAATGAACAATTGCAGGTGCTGGAAGATATACAGAAAGACACACATGCCGCAATGACTCCTCTGCAAAAACTGGAACACGGTATGCACCCCATGGTGAGTTTTGTGATCATCCCCGTTTTTGCCCTGGCCAATGCGGGTATATCGCTGGAAATGGACCTGTCCCGTTTAATGGAAACTAATGTGGCCTTGGGAGTTGGTTTAGGATTACTGTTGGGTAAAGTGATCGGTGTAGTAGGTTTTACGATGCTTTGTGTACGGCTGAAAATTGCTGCTTTACCGGATGGTATGCACTTTAAAAACCTGCTTGGGCTCGGCTTTTTGGCCGCTATAGGCTTTACGATGTCCTTGTTTGTCACAGAACTTGCTTTTACCGACGAGGCCTTAAAAACGCAGGCCAAAATTGGAATTTTTGTAGCTTCAATCATCGGTGGAATTGCCGGTTATGTGATTTTAAACAGGAATAGAAATTAAGGGCTTTAGACATCATTTAAAAATGTGTTTGGCGATGAAAGACTTCATCGTCAAACACATTTTCACTATTCACTTCTAACTCACCATTCCTCACTTTTCACTCATCGCTTATCACTCATCTCCCATCATTTATCACTCATCACTTTCATCACCTTTACTGGCTTTTCTTTATTCACTTTTATTTTCAATGCGATAAAAGCCAGTACAAAAGAAATCGCGGCGATGATCAGCATATTAATGATATAAGGGTAGGTCAGGTGAACAGGGCCGTTCTCGATGATCAGTATCCGGAAGGCCGGTAAAAAATGCGTCAGGGGAATAATGTCCGCGATATATTGTATGGCTTTGGGCATCTGGCTCAGGGGCCAGGTAAAACCCGAAAGAATGAAGCTAGGTGTTGCAATGACCATTAATACCTCTGTAGCTTTTAATTGATTAGGCAGTAAAATACTCACCAGTATCCCCATGAAGGAAACAGAAAGGACAAATACGCCTGCGATCAGGGTAAGAGGCCCCAAGTTTTCTGTAAACGGAATATTAAACCATAAAGTAAATAGCCAATAGATCAGCCAAATACCAAAGCTCATCAGCAGGTAAGGAGTGACTTTCACCATTATCAGTGAAAAAGTATTCCGCGTCTGGCTGACCAGGTCTTTGAATGTATTTTTTTCAAACTCGGCGGCAAAAGAGAGTGCGAGGCCCAGGAGTAAGACCTGTTGCAATACCGTAGCTAAAATACCCGGCCATAAAAAGTACATATAATTGGTCGCCCGGTTATTCTTTTTGATAAAGGTTGTTTTAAAAGGCTCATACTGGCTCATTAGTACACTTTCCGGAACACCCTGCTTGCGCATACCTTCCAGTTGTGTACCTGCTTTTAAAGTGCCCAATACGACCTGTAAAGCCGAAGAGGCATAGTTAGCGGTGAGTACATTGGCCGTATTCACTACCGTGGTCACTTCAGGATAACGTTTGGTCAATACATTCTTTTCGAAATCTTTAGGGATGATCACAATACAGGCAGCCTCTTCTTTTATACTTAACTCGGTAAGCCCGTTCTGGTCCGGCTTTACGGCGATGACATGTAACACTTCATTATCGCCCATCATCTCTATCGCACGCTGGCTTAAGGTACTGTGGTCCTCGTCCACCACAATGATGGGAAGATCCGTTACTTTACCTTTACCGTATACATAGCCCAGGAGTATACCGTAGAGCAAGGGAGCGCCGATAAATAATATACGCAGCACACTGTTACCCCAGAATAGCCTGAACTCTCTTTTTAGTAATTTAAAAAAACTCTTCACGATTTTATTTTTTTAGGGTTACTGTAGTCTTATTTAAAATATTCCGGGCAGCACTCTGATCTTTCGGATAGATCGTGAGCTCGTATAAAGGGTCCTGCATATCATAATCGGGGTAAGCCGTTGCGATGGTGGCATAAGCGCCAATCTGTTTAATGTTTTTTATAGTTCCTGTGATTTTCAGGTTATCTTTATAGGGAACGGTTACCTCGATCTCAGCGCCTTTATTATAATTTTTTAATTGAGATTCAGGAACGGTAAAACGGAAATAGGTGCTGTTCTCTAAAGTGCCGTTGAACAGGGTATAGCCGGGCAATGCCAGTTCCCCTACCTTCAGGGTAATGGTTTCAATAGTCATATCCTGCGGGGCAATAATGTAACGTTCCTTTTCGGCGGTATTTACCTCCAGTAAAGCGCCTTTGGCCCGGTCCTGCTGGCCCAGCGCCATTACCTGCTGCTCCATACGCACGCCATTCTGTACATCGGCTATTTCCGCATTTACAGCAGTGAGCTGTGCCTGAGCGCCCTGGTACTTTGCAAAAACTTCATCGTATTGCTGTTGTGGAATAAGGGAGTCTTTGACCATCGCGTCCAGCCTGCTCAGCGATTTCTGTGCAAAAGCATATTGCTCTTCCAGGGCTCTTTTTTTAGCGTTCAGTTGTTTGATCTGGTTGGCTGTAGCCCCATGTTGCGCCATTTGATATTGAGCGCTGGCCGAGGTTACAGCACCCTCTGCCTGTGCTTTTTTGGCTTCCACCTCGGGGATATCCAGTATGGCCAATGTATCGCCTTTGCGTACAAAATCTCCCTGGCTCACATTGATTGTCTGGATGCGACCCGCGATTTTTCCCACTACGGCAATTTGCTCTTTTTCAGTTTTGCCCTGGATAAAATTTGTAGTATTTTCTTTATTGCCGCAGGCAGTAAGTAGTATGCTGCCTATAAAAATGCTGATGTACTTTTTCATGTTTTAATTATTTTACCTGGATAGAATGGATTAAAGGTTGTGCTGCGGCATAAGCTTCCAGTGCAGCCTGTCTTTGGTTGATTAATGTTTGTACTTTGTTTAAGGAGACCTCGTAAATGTCATTTTCCGCACTGATCCTTTCAGTAACCCCGATCAGGCCCAGTTTGTATTGTTTCTCTGCGGTAGCCAGATTGTTGGTGGCAATTTTTTCCTGTTGAGCGACTATGGCCAGGCGGTCTGTTTGTACCCGGTAGTTGACCAGGTTATTTTTTAGCTGCAGGTTCATCATTCGTACCGCGTCTTCCTTTTTATTGGCCAGTATATGCTGGTCGATCTTTACCGCTTCTATTTTATGTTTACGCTCCATCCCGCCGAATAGTTCCCATTTCAGGATCCCGCCGATCATCCAGTTAGGAGATAGAGTAGCCTGGTTAAGGTTCAGTTGCGCCTGGTTACCGGAAACCGGTAAAGGAAATGTGCTGCTTGCATTGAACAGGCTGGCATAGCCGTAGCTGGCAAAAGCGCCTACCGTAGGTAAAAGACTGCCCTTCTCTTTTTTCAGGTTGTAGTCCAGTGCTTTTGAAAATGAGTTCATGGCCTTAAGCTCATTGCGCGCATCAATATTCAGCATCGTATCAATTTCTATCGGTGTTAAAGCATAATCTACTGCGTCTATTTGTGCCTCATCATAACCTGTGAGGGTATTGATTTTAAAATACAGCAATTGTTTTTTGCCGGCCAGCTCTGCTTGCCTGGAAGCCAGGTTCAGGCTGGCCAATTTTATCTTGTCCCGGTCGTAAGGCACGGCCAGTCCTTGTTCTATGGCTTTTTCCACACGTTCTGTTTCTTTTTGCAGGCGCACTTCGCTTTCTTTCAGCAAAGCTTCCGCTTCTGCTAAAAGGCGCAGCTGGTCAAAAGAGCCGATGATATCTTTGATCAGCTCATCCTGTTTAATTGCGGAAAGGTATCGGTTCCCTTCATTTTTTGCTTCGAGCGCTTTGGCGCCGTTCATGATCTGCCCGCCACTGAACAGTACCTGCTTTGCCGTGATCCCGGCAGCAAATACATTTGCCTCGTTATGGGCTTTTGTGCTGCCTTCAAAGAGCTGGATGCCGGTAATGGGTAATGTTGCGGCAGGGATGTCCAGCAGCAGGTCATTATTCAGGTAGGCATAGGCCGCGTTCGCACTTACAGAAGGCAGGTATTTATTCCATACGGCTTTACGCTCATTGTCGGCCTTCTCTAAGGTGAGTGCCTCATTTTTGAGGACTTTACTGTTGGATACGGCTGCGTCGATGGCTTCTTTTAATGAAGGCGAAACATTGATCTGGGCATTAGCCTGTTGGCCCCAAAAACCGGCTGTAAGCACTGCCGCTAAGATTCCCTTTTTCATTGTAATTATTTTTCTAAATTTTTATAAATCGTATTAAATACTTTCCGGATCGTTTCTTGCTCCTTGTCGCTGATTCCTGCGCTCAACATCGCGAAAGTCGCTTCGACTGCTTTCATGATCCTTTTTTCCGAGCTGATACCGGCGCGGGTCAGGTATATATTGTTGATCCTTCTGTCCGTACTGTCCGGCCGGCGTTCTATATAGCCCAGCTTTTCAAGATTATCCAGGAGCCGGGTTGTGCTGGGTTTGTCACGACCGGTTTCATCGGCAATTGCCTGCTGGGATATGCCATCCTGCTGCCACAGTACGGCAAGTACGGTCCATTGTTCCTTAGTAATATCAATACCTGCTGCCTTGAAATTCTGGTTTAAAAACCGGGTGATGTACATGAATATGCGCCCGGTTAATAAATTATACTGTTCTTCAAAGGATAATATAGTTGCCATAATAATAGTTGTTTAGACAACCACAAAGTTAGTAATTTAATAGTTAGTTGAACAACTATTATTTGTTAAAATTTATTTTTTTATTGTTGTAGTGAGGAAAAGAGCGGGTAAAACCGCTCCGGAAGTTTTTCAATTGGGCGGAAACTACTATTTTTACTTAATCAGGTTGGTGTAGTGTGATTATTGAGGCCGGGCTTTGCGCTGTTTTCCCTTTTACTTAATGATACCATCCTGGTTGTGATACCTGTTTTGACGGTTTATTTGCTTATACTGCGATATCCGGTTTTGATTTTTTTCTTGAAAGTAAATAAATGTATGCGATTGAATATGAAATATAATTTGCTGTTGCTGGGGTGTATGCTTTGGAGCCTTGCGGGTAAAGCTTTTGAGTATAAAATCCCGTTTACCTTGTATGAGAACAAGATTTTGATAGAGGTCCTTATCGAAAAAAAGAAATATAATTTCGTATTCGACTCTGGTGCTATGTCGCTACTGGACAAGAATATGGTGAATATGAAAAAGGCTAAAAGTGTAGCTATTGACCTGGAAGCAGAAGATGCCAATGAGCAAAAGAAGAAGCTGAGTGTGGTGCAGGTGCCTTCACTGAAACTGGAAAATATAAATTTCAAAGACGGTTATTTTGCCGTTCATGACTTCACCGCGATTAATGAAAGAAGCTGTGTGCCTATTGCCGGTATTTTCGGTTCTAACCTGATGAATAACCTGGTATGGCAAATAGATTTTAAAGAAAAAGTCATTATTGTTGCCGATCATGCTTTGACTACTGACGGATATCTCGAGATCGCTTTTGAAAAGGAGGCCTTTTCGAATGTTCCTGCTACAAAACTTAATGTCCGGGGTACGCTTATTGATCTTGTATTGGATACCGGATCCGGAGATGCATTAACCATAGGTAAGAATGCCTTTGATAAAATTAAAGACAGTACTTTGCTTGAAGGGACCGGTCCAAGCTCTACCTCGCTGTTTGGCAACAATGACGGTACTTTTTATGAAGATTCCCTGGCGGTCAGTTTCCCGGCTGCTCCCGATAAGGTCTTTAAAGGGGTACATACTACGGCCCAGGGTAATGAAATGGCTTTGCTGGGGATTGATTTTCTAAAACATTACCAGCCGGTATTTGATTATAAAGTCAATAAGCTGTTTTTGAATAAAGATAGCATTCCTGCATCAGCGCCGCTTATGTCCTGGGGGTTTGGCCTCGCCAGGATTGATGGTAAGCTTATCGTGATCAATATGTTCAATATCCCGGAACTGCAAGCCTTGTTTAAAGTAGGCGACCAGATTATAGCGGTAAACGATATTAATACGGAAAAGCCTGATAAACTGGAGCTTTGTCGCGTGATGGAGCTGCGCAAGCAAAAAGATACCTTACAGCTTACCAAAGCCGATGGCACTAAAGTGACCGTCAGTAAAATAGATTTGCAAAGTTATTTTTAAAGGTTAAATCGGGTAAATTTCCCAGGTACATAGCGTAGAACGTTCTTATATTGCCGATAATCAGGATTACTGCATGACGAAAGGAATTGTTGCCTTTTCCCTTGCTGCGTGTATAGCTGCTGCTGGTCATTTTTCCAGGTATAAAGGCATTGGGCATTTGCGGCACCGCCCAGTAAAGTGTGCGTGATGAAGATGGATAGGAAATTGTTTTTAATGATATTAATTTTCTACAAAGCTAAGCCCGCTGGTACCTGAAGGAATTGTGATAAAAAGAGGTTTAATGGGGAAATCATGCAATAAATGCCTGGCTGATTCCCGGCCCCCGGTTTTAAAACTATGTGATATTCATATGGTGATTTTTTATATTTAATGTGTGTTGCCTTGAAATCTTGCCGTAATGGTAGAATTCTCTACTTTTTACCAGCTATTTTATCAAATTATGTCAAATAGTGCCAATTAAATTTTATTTTTTGGCAATTCATTTATACTTTTGCACCCGAATTCTAGATTATAAAGTTTTTTAATAAAATATAAACAAATAGGTATGCCAAACGTTGGTAAAATTAAACAAATCATTGGTCCGGTAGTCGACGTTAGCTTTGGTGGCGACAGTGAGTTACCTGAAATTTTTAACGCTTTGGAGTTAAAGCGCGAAAACGGTGATAAACTGGTTTTGGAAGTACAGCAACATTTAGGAGAAGATAGCGTACGTTGCGTAGCGATGGACGGTACCGAAGGCCTTGTTCGTGGTATGGAAGTGGTAGATACAGGTAAAGCGATCGCGATGCCTACAGGTCCGCAAATCAATGGTCGTTTATTTAACGTAACTGGTGATGCTATCGATGGTTTACCTCAGCCATCTAAAGAAAATGGTCGTCCTATCCATGCGAAACCACCTAAGTTCGAAGACCTTTCTACCTCAACTGAGATTTTATTTACCGGTATCAAGGTAATCGATCTGATCGAGCCTTATGCAAAAGGTGGTAAAATTGGTTTGTTCGGTGGTGCGGGTGTAGGTAAAACCGTATTGATCCAGGAATTGATCAACAATATCGCTAAAGGCCATGGTGGTCTTTCCGTATTTGCCGGTGTGGGTGAGCGTACCCGTGAAGGTAATGACCTGATGCGTGAGATGATTGAAGCGGGTATCGTAAAATACGGCGAGAAATTCTTACATTCTATGGAAGAAGGCGGATGGGATCTGGCTGCAGTAGATATGGAAGGTTTAAAAGAGTCTAAAGCGACTTTCGTATTCGGCCAGATGAACGAACCTCCTGGAGCACGTGCCCGTGTAGCTTTGTCCGGTCTGACTATGGCAGAATATTTCCGTGATGGTGATGGCGAAGGAAAAGGTAAAGACATCCTGTTCTTCGTAGATAATATCTTCCGTTTTACCCAGGCAGGTTCTGAGGTATCAGCCCTGTTAGGTCGTATGCCATCTGCGGTAGGTTACCAACCTACTTTGGCTACTGAAATGGGTCTGATGCAAGAGCGTATCACTTCTACTAAAAACGGTTCTATTACCTCTGTACAGGCGGTATATGTACCAGCGGATGACTTAACGGATCCGGCTCCGGCAACAACCTTTGCCCACCTGGATGCTACTACTGTATTGTCCCGTAAAATCGCGGATTTAGGTATTTATCCTGCGGTAGATCCATTGGATTCTACTTCCCGTATCCTTACCCCGGCTATCGTTGGTGAAGCGCACTACGACTGTGCAGAGCGCGTTAAACGTATATTACAACGCTATAAAGAGTTACAGGATATCATTGCGATCCTGGGTATGGATGAGTTGAGCGAAGAAGATAAATTAACCGTATCCCGTGCACGTCGTGTACAACGTTTCTTATCTCAACCGTTCCACGTAGCAGAGCAGTTTACAGGTCTGCAAGGTGTACTGGTACCAATCGACGAAACAATCCGTGGTTTCAATATGATCATGGATGGCGAAGTGGATGAGTATCCGGAAGCGGCATTCAACCTTGTAGGTAACATTGATGATGCTATCGCAAAAGGTAAAAAATTATTAGAACAAGCATAATTTAATTAGCTAATTAGCCAATTGGCTAATTAGCTAATTGCTAAACTTAAAGGTATGCATTTAGAAATATTAACCCCGGAAAAGGCGATCTACAGTGGTGAAGTGTACGGAGTACAATTACCTGGTGTGGAAGGTTCTTTCGAGATCCTGGAAAACCACGCTGCAATGGTAGCGGCTTTAGGCGAGGGTAAAATGAAAATAATTATTGATAAAGCCCAGACTAAAACAGAGCATTTCCAGATTTCTGGTGGCTTTGTTGAGGTATTAAACAATAAAGCTTCTGTACTTTTGGAAGGTGCAAAAGCTGCAGAATAAGGCAGGCTTTAATATTAATCAATCGGGAAGCTCCATTCGGAGCTTCCCGATTTTTTTTGCTTATGGAATAGGCGGAAACGCTGCATCTTAGGAGTAATAAAATAATCCTGATATGCACATTTCAAAAAATATCCTCCGGGGAGTACTGCTTGGGCTAAGCACTATAAGTTTAGCCGCAACTCCTTCTGATGCTGGCGCTCAGCAAACAAAGAAAGTCCCGGAAAAAATACAGCAGCCGGAAGATACGGCCAGGCGGGCCACTTGTGTTAAATTTGACCCGGAATTAAGCCCGGAGTACCGGCCTTATGCTGCTCCGGGCAGCCGGGTAAGCGTGTCTGCAGCCGATTCCACAAATTTAGTTGACAAAGAGCCCTGTATCACTTGTGGCAGAGGTTAAATAATGATGAATTATGGTAGTGAACAATAAAATATTGACGCAACTCGTATTAGGCCTTGGGCTGACGGTATCTTCCTGTGGTGAGGGACAGTCTGCTATGCAGAAGCCTGAAATCCAGGGAAAAGATACGATAAAGGAACATCAGGCACTCAGTAAAGAAGATACTGCAAATGTACCCTTGCTTCAGGATCCCGACAATTGCCCGGCCTGTGGCATGGGTTAGGTTACTAAGCTTTTTATTAGTTAGCGCGTCTTAATGATAAAGCGGCCTTCTGATCCGTATACTTAACCTTTAAAACTATCATTATGAAACTTTCTAAAAAACTGATCGGGTCCCTGACCCTGGGTTTACTGATCGCAGGCAGCCTGAGCTCCTGCGATAAAAAAGACGATGTAGTACCCGATCAAAAAAAGGGTTCTGATACCGTAGATGATTCTGGAAAACATAATCCGGATTATTGTCCGGCCTGCGGGATGGGATAATGGCTAGGATCATTGACGGTATTATACCCGGTATTGCTACTAACCTGGATGTCGATATGTTATCGGCATCCTTACCTTTATTGGAAGCAGGGCTTGTTGGCGGCCTGGAGTGGTCTTTTGACGCGCTTTATGCCCGTGACTACCAGGTGCCGGACTGGTTTCATGAATTGTTATCGGCTTACAGCAAGGAGCAAAGGCTGGTCGGCCACGGGGTGTTTTTTTCTTTGTTTTCGGGTAGATTTTCGGCAGAGCAGCAAGCCTGGCTGGAGCGCCTGCGCGCTTTGAGGGGCATGTACCAGTTTGATCATATCACCGAGCATTTTGGTTTTATGACGGGCCGGGATTTTCATAAAGGCGCGCCCCTTAGCGTACCTTACACGGCCACCACCCTGGCTATAGGCCGCGACAGGATCAGCAGGATCGCCGACGCGGCACAGTGTCCTGTAGGCCTGGAAAACCTTGCTTTTGCCTATGACCTGGAAGAGGTGAAGATACAAGGCCGCTTTTTAGATGAACTGTTAAGTCCCGTAGACGGGTTTATGATACTCGACCTGCATAACCTCTACTGCCAGCTTCATAATTTTAACCTGGACAGCAACACCTTATTAGACCTGTACCCTTTAGAGAAAGTGCGGGAAATACATATCTCCGGCGGCTCCTGGCAACCGCATCCGGGGGCATATTTGCAGCAAGTGCGGAGGGATACCCACGATGACGCTGTACCGGCAGCTGTATTTGAGTTACTGAAGATCGTTTTAGACCGTTGCCCTAACCTGAAGTTCGTAATGCTGGAGCAATTAGGGATCGCTTTAACGACACCGGAGCAAAGAGCACAGTTCCAGGAAGATTTCAATACAATGCGCCATATTGTTGAGCAGTATAATAGGGAACAGCAATGGCCCCGTAACATTGCCGGCTTCAGGCCTGCATCGCTTCAACTTGCGCCCACAGCGCTTGTAGATGAACAATTGTTCGGGCATCAACAAATCATCAGTCATATCCTGGAGACTGCCGCCGACCACCAGGACGTAATTGACAAAATGCAATACACTTCATTGGCTGGCAGTGACTGGCATATAGAAAAATGGCAGCCCGCCATGGTGGATACTGCCATCCATATTGCCCAAAAGTGGCAATAAATAGTATTATGCTTTTGTTGTCCCTTTCGTAAGCACAACATAGTCCGCAAGCTTTTTGTATTCCTCCGCTTTATAAGCGGCTGCCGGAAAACAGGAAACGGTGGCTACTTTCTTCTTTGTCTGCTTTAATACGCGAGCGGCTGTACCCTGGTATTCATCGGTATGAAAACGGCCTACGATATGGAAGACGCGGTGCTTTTTAGCTGCTTTTACAATGTTGTGCGCCATAGTAGCATCCCAAAGGTTTTGGGATTGGTAGATGAACATATTGGGATTGACATGCCCGCCCATTGCCTCTAGGAATTTTTCTGCATAACGGCCGCTTAAGGTATCCAGCGGGAAAGGGGGGAGGTAAGCCTGCCTTGTTTGCTTAGGTAAAATATCTAATGCTTTAAAATTGCCGCGGGTTACCATATTGGTGTAGCGGGAAGGCGTGTTCGCGCAGATCACCGGTACTTTATTGTCTTTGGCGAAATTGACCATAGCGGCATAATCCTTGTAGTTATTCCAAATACGGCTTTCGGCTTTGAAATTCTTTTCGCTGATCCAGCCGGCAAGATATTCATCCATGATGCCCTGCACATCGGTATGGAACATTTCCATAGAAAAAGCCAGTGGCCTGTCGTGTTGGCTTTGTTGTAATGAGCGCAACAGGTCGGTTTGCAGCAGATGCCCGATACTGTCATTATGCTCTTCGCCCCATAATATAATATCAGCGCTGTTCAGGTATTCCCGGACCCATTGGTCCCAGTTTATTTTGTTGCCCGAGCGGGTATCATAGATTTCATACAGGTCTTGCGGGGTCTGGGCCATAACTGATGAAGTGAGGGCGTAAAAAGAAAAGAGCGTAAGTAATAAATACTTCATTAAATCAAATTTTTTGAAACGGGATAAGCTGCAAATTTAGGCATAAGATTGTTGTTTAACTGTCAAGAAAAATGCCAGCGGGGGCTCCTCTTTTTCAAACTTCTTATTTATCCGGCACTTATCATATGTAGAATGATGAAATGATTATTAAATCTATTGAAAATTAATTTATTACAATTTATTTTATAATGTATATGTAAGATACTTTGGCTGTTTCAGGTAAAGCTTATAATTTTGCCGCTCAATAGGTTATTTGATGATCAAATAATAAAATATTCCTATTGAAATAGTATACATTTTTGAGTCAGCATTCTTAAAAGCTATTATTAGGAAATAGCAGTTTTGAACACAATGATTGAGCTGAATATTTTTGCAAGCGATTTTAAAGCAAGCTGAAATATTTTGAAAATCACTAACAGGCTTTTAGATTTTTATCATTTTGCCCTTCTGTTCATTTAAGAATTCTGATTAATACTGGTACATACCTTCGCTGTTTGCGGGGGTAGTTACGATCAAAAAAATGAAACAAAGTATGAACAAAGTCAACAAATCGCCAATGCTTCCGCACATTTGCGGAACTCTTCTTAATGCCCTACAGCAAAACCTGCTGCCTGGAGGCGCTACATACAATACATTCTTTATTACAGGTACTTAAAGTGGCCGGGGATATCCCGGAGCTTAGTGTTGTGCCATTAATCCCGGGTTTATTGCGGCCTAGCTGCCGGCAATAGGATAGCGTCTGATTCAATAAAAAGATTGTAGGTACAAGTATTTTATCTTGAAAATACTTACTATTCTCTGCTGGATAGCATCATGCTGTAAGCTGTCGCCTCCATAAAATTTCTCCCTGCCGTATCTATTCAAATTAAATGCTTTCCTGATAAGGGAAGATTAAGTGATATTTTTTTAAATAGTATGAAAACAATGAACAAAATTTTTAACCACCCAAAATTCAATGACCGTAAACGGATGTTTACGGTTAAACTGAGGGCGCTGGCCATACTTTTCGGAGGTCTTGCTCTTGCGGCAGGGAACACTTTCGCCGAAGGAACTAAAGAAATTTCTAACAATAATTCGGGCACCAACTCCGCGTTGCTGGTTTATCAAAGCAGGGGTACCGGTCCTTTCCTGAACAATATTCCTGAAAACAGGATCCGGATCAGGGTTGCTAATTTTAGTACCGAAAAGATCCACTACGGCTTTAAATGGCGGGAATATGGTACTTTCTCAACTGCCGGTTCTGAAATAGGGGATAACATCTGGACAATAATCTACGATCCTACCGGTGCAGAAGTGGCGCGGCACAGGTTTAACAGTGGTACAAACGGTTATATCAGCAGCTTTACGAGAGCCGTAAACGGTCCGAATATCCTGGGGGTAACAAATGGTTATACGCCTATAAGCTTCACTCCTACTATGAATGGGGAATACTCTATGGTATTTTACAGGGTAACAGGTGACGGAACAAATTCGAATGCCATTGCCAGCTCTGGTTCCCAGGAGTTTAAATCTGCTTTCTGGGACATTACTGTAGCTAATAATATACAAAAGTTAACCGGTCGTGTATTTTGCCAGAACTGGGGACTGGTAGCGGTAAATACTTCAGAAGTGTACACAGCTTCTGCTAAAGCGGCCCCTTCTTTTTATTCTTATTCTAATGACTCTACCCTGATTAAGTTAAGCTTTGCTTCGGCCACTGCAGGCCTGGCGCCCATCGCTTATGATATTGCCTTTACCGACTATGGCGTAGATACTAATGCGACGCTTAGCTGGGCCCAATCCAGGAAATCGAAACAACCCGGTACCACTAATGTACCTTTGACTAAAGGGTTCAAGGTTTTCTTAAATCAACCTAATCCAACCTTATACCCGATTGCGCAGATCAACGGGACACCGGCTTTCTCGGCCGTTCCAATCACGGGCTGCCCGGGCAATGACCTTACCGCTAACTTTACTTTACCAGAGCCTGGAGATGTAAGGATCGTGTTCGATATTGATGGTAATGGTGATGGCTACACGCCTAATACACGCGACTTTGTTCTAGAAGGTTTTAATATGGCTAAGGGGCCGGGAACGATTACCTGGAATGGTAAAGATGGCCTGGGCAATAACCTGGTCGCAGGTACCGTAATCAGTATTTCAGCGACTTACCGCAGAGGACGTTTTAATCTTCCAATTTATGACGCGGAAATCAATGCTGATGGTATCTATATCGAAACTATAGCACCACTTAGCTCCCCTTCTAACAGGTTGTATTGGGATGACAGCGGTATCCCGTCTTCAGCAACAACGGGCACTTGTTCCAATAACGATGCCAATGTAACCGGTACAGGTTTGAATAATTCAATATTCGGTACTGTTTCGTCTGCAGCAAGTCCTACCCGGGCCTGGAACGGTAACGGAAATCTGGGTAATGTGGTACCCGCACCATCTGTCTCCAGAGGCGGTACTCCAAACGATGAGAATGGTGTGCAATGTGATGACTATGGCAATGTGCGCGTGTTGAATACCTGGGGCTGGGCCCTGGAAGCGGACGGGCAGGTAACCAATGTTACCTTCGGCTGTTTTAATCTTTCCGGTAATGTATTCAATGATGTAAACGGTAAAAACAATAACCTGGTAGACCAGTCGGCTGCGAACCCGATTGCTTTACCTACTTTATATGCCTACATCGTTTCTTCAGACAGCGTAATCCGGTCGGTGACTACAGTGAACACAAACGGGACTTACAGCTTTACAAATATCCCGGGCGCTAACTACAATGTCGTCATCAGCACAACACAAGTGGCCGTAAATAGTAAATTAAATTACGCGACTCAGGTTACTTTACCTGCGGGCTGGAATAATGTTGGGGAGCAGCTGGGCACTACGGCTGGTACCGGTATCGACGCGATTGCAGACGGTATCCTGCCTTTGGTATTGAACGGTAATAAAACTGATGTAAACTTTGGTATCCAACGTTTACCGGTAGCAGGTTCCGGTGCTAATACCGCAGCCAACCCTGGTGGCACTGACCAGGTAACAGTACCTGGTAATACTTTTACCAATACTACAGTAAGTTCAGACTATGATGGCGGTACCATTACCGGTATCCGTATCGTATCTTTTCCTGCCAATACTACAACTATTGTGATCAATGGAAATAGCTATAACAGTACAACATGGCCTGCTGCCGGTGTGCTGGTACCTGCCAATGCATCAGGAGCTCCTGCGCAAACAATTACTGTTGATCCTGACTTTGAAGGGCCGGGCAGCGTAGTGATCCCTTTTAAATCGGTGGATAATGCCGGGCAGGTAAGTACGGCAAATAGTACTGCTACCCTGACCTTTGGTGCGAACATCAATGGTCGTGTATGGAATGATGCTAACGGGGATGCAATAGCCAACAATTCAGAAAAACCGGTAAGCGGAGACAGAACGAATAGCAATGCCGGAAACGTAAATGCCGGTACAGACCTTTTTGCAAACCTTACCGGTGCTAATAACAGGGTAATCGCTTCTGTTCGGGTGAATGCCGATGGTACTTATGCGTTTACGAATATGCCGACCGGTGTAGCTTATAAAGTAGTATTGACATCAGGCAGCGCAGCACCCGGGATAAACAGCTTGCTGACAACAGGTTCCAATGCTACAGGATGGGTTGCTACCGGTGTGAACATGAATGGTACGGCCAATATTTCCAGTACCACAAATGTGGCAGACCTGGGAGTGGTAAATGAAAATAAAGCAAATAACAACTTCGGGATCCAACGGACACCAACCGCAGATCCTAAATCATATAATGTTGCCAATAGTGCCTTTAACTACAATGCACCTTCAGGGCCATTAAGTGCTTATCCTGCTGTAGCCAATTACTCTTATATACAAATGTCTAACGTAGCAATAGGGCCATTGACCGGAACAGATCCTGAAGATTGTGCTAATGCTTCATCTTGCTCTGCAGGAAGCAGCTTTAGTATCCATTCCATCAATAACAGAACGAAACTGTATTACAATTTTGGGGGTACTACCGGTGTCCAGGAAGTGATTCCGGGTACGGCTACGGCAAAAATTGACAACTTCAACCCGGATCATATGCTGATCTATGCCCAAAGCAATAATGGGACGGTAACTACTCCTTTTGCCTTTACTTATTCTATTACAGATAAAGCGAATGCGACTAGCCCTGCGGTAACTTATCAGATTACAACGGTAACACCATTACCGGTTTCATTAGTTGGCTTTAGTGCAACTGCCAATGATCGCAATGTGAGCCTGAGCTGGAGTACTCTGTTTGAAAGCAATAACAAAGGGTTTGTTATCGAAAGAAGCTTTGACGCCAGGACCTGGCAGGAGCTGGGTTTTGTCGCCAGCAAAGCAGTAAATGGTCACTCTGGTGAGCAGCTGGATTACAGGATGATGGATAAAGAAGTAACTCCGGGTAATGTTTATTACAGGTTGAAACAATTGGATCATGATGGGGTATTCACGCTTTCTGATGTGCGTATGGTGAACATTAAAACCGCTGGTTTAAGCATCTATCCGAATCCTGCAAGCAAGGTAGTTAACGTGATAGGCCTGGCGGCTAAACATACAGTATCGGTATTTGATGTGACCGGAAGAGTGGTGATGACCGCTGAGGTGGATGCGATAAATAATATTTTAAATGTTGCTTCACTTACTAACGGTGTTTATACTGTTGTACTCCAAAATGAAAGGGGTGTCGCCGGTACCTTTAAACTGGTGAAAAACTAAAACAACAGGCCGGGCTGATCTATAAATAGGCCAACCGGTTATTTATCTTAAAGAACCGCTCTCCGGGAAATGATTTTCTAGGGGAGCGGTTCTTCTTTTGTTTCACTTATTTTTGCAGAGCGACATAAAGAATACCTGATGGCATGGCAATATACTTTTTAGCGGAAGATTTTGATCAATTCCCGGACCCGGAACAAGCAGATGAATCGGGCTTATTGGCTGTAGGGGGTAACCTGGCACCGGAAACCTTACTCAAGGCTTATCATGCCGGTATTTTTCCCTGGTATAATGAAGATGAGCCTATTTGCTGGTTTAGTCCTGGGGAGCGTTGTGTGATTTTCAGGGATCGGGTCAGGATTTCTAAAAGTATGCGGCAACTATTCAATAAAGGCATATTTACTATAACCCGTAACCTGGCTTTTGAGCAGGTGATGGCACACTGTGCAACAGTTGCGCGCCCCGACCAGGAGGGTACCTGGATTGGGGAAGATATGCAAAAGGCTTACAAAAAAATGCATGCTTTAGGGCATGCCAGTTCAATAGAAGTATGGCAAAACGAAAAATTAGTCGGCGGTTTATATGGTGTGGAACAGGGAGCAGTATTCTGTGGAGAGAGTATGTTTAGCCTGGTGCCCAATGCCTCCAAGGCTGCGCTCATTCATCTGTGTACCAGTTATGATTATGCTTTGATCGATTGCCAGGTGGAAAACCCGCATCTGCTGAGTATGGGCGCGGAACTTATGCCCAGGCATGAATTTCTGGAACTGCTGCAAAGGCTCAGGGGATAACTTATATATTCATCTGGTCCAGGAGCGCATCCCGGTAAGTAAGGCTTAAGGGAACACCACCTTTGTCTGTTTCTATACAATTCCCGTCGATCTGTTTAATGGCGGCAAGCGCTATGATGTAGGATTTATGTACCCGCATAAAAGCATGGGCAGGCAAACTCTCTTCCATTGATTTCATCGTTTGATGAATGACATAGGTTTTATTTGTCGTCACCACTTTGAGGTAATCTTTCATGCCTTCGATAAAAAAAATATCTTTGAAGTTAAGTCTGACCAGCTTCCCGTTCTCTTTGAGGAACATAAAGTCTTTAACCGCGGTATTGATATTAAACGGTGAGCCGGGTGGCTTTGGTGCTTGGTTATGGGTAGTATTAAGTATCGGTGCCTGAGCTCCATTGATGCCTTTTCTTGCTTTGAATTTTTGAATAGCGGTCGCGAAGCGTTCAGGGGCTATCGGTTTCAATAAATAATCAATTACATTAAGTTCATAACTTTCCAGTGCATACTCCGAGTAGGCAGTAGTTAGTATGACCGCGGGCGGATCTTTTAAGGAACGTAAAAAGCTGAGGCCGTCAATGACGGGCATATTAATGTCCAGGAAGATCAGGCTGACCTCGTATTTATGTAATGCCTGGAAAGCTTCCATAGCATTGTTGCAGGTAGCTACAATATGCAACTCGGGGAACTGCAGGCATAATGCACTGATCGCCTTGATGGCCAGGGGTTCATCATCGATAATAATACAGTTCATATTCAGATTTTGCGTTGTTCAAAAATACAATAAAAATTACAGGGAGGCCGGTAACTGGAGGTTCAGGTGGATACGGATACTGCAAAGCCTGTTTACCTGGTCATATTCAATCCGGTACTGCCCGGGGTAGAATTCATCCAGGTGATTGTTAATATTCCGGATGATACTTTTCTTGTCGGTATAATCACTTTCCCACTCTATTGCCAGGTCAATTTCCTGGTCCAGTGCCAGCAGGTAAAAGACAATACTGTCTTCCTGCTCCGCGGTGCTGGTAATCAGGAGCTGGGCAAGCATACCTAAGAAGGAGGACGGGTGGACGCGGATATGATCGGTCGCGCCTTCTACTTCGAGTATATAAGCTTTCTGGTAAGCTGTATTGTATAAGTCAAAAGTGTGCCTGATCTGCAACAGTTCTTCCGACAGTTCTATTTCATCACTTTTGCTCCGGTAGAGGCGGTATCTCAATACATCCGAAAACCGGACGATCGTTTGTGCCGTTTCCTTATTTTTATGCTGTGCCATAGTGCTTATATGGTCCAGTGTATTCATGATAAAGGCAGGGTCTATACGGGTTTTGAGCAATTGTTTCTGGCTTTGAGTAAAGTCGTCTTTAGCCGCTTCTGTTGCTTTATAATCGCTCAGGCTTTCCGCGGTTTCCATTAGGAAAAGAAAACCGGCGAAACTGACAAAATTCCGGAGATAAATATAGAAATAGAATAGAAGATGCCTTGGGAAATCAGCCCATTGGAAATGATGATCGGCATAAGAGGCCGGAAGGTAGGATTCAAAAATGATCTGGAACGCTACATTTAAAACCGTAAGGATAAGAAAAGTGAGGGCAAACCTTAGCCAGAAGGCCCTTTTACGATTCTTTTTAAATAAGTGCGGGATCAGGTAGAGCGCATAGATATAGTAAAAGGCGATAATGAGCCAGTTGTCAAACAGGAAGTTAAGGAAAAATCCTTTGGCGGACAGGATCGGTTCTCCGACCATCAGTTGGCCTGAGATAAATACATATAGCCAATAGAGCGAATGCAATATCCACCTGTAATTGCGCAGGTAGTAGAAACGCAGCTTGTTCTCTATATGCTGCTGGACAACGATCTCATTTTCCATTAGTACAGGCGGATTTTTAAGGTGGTAGTGTAAGTGTTTGCTTCTTCCTTAAAGCTAAGCTGGTGCCTTTTAGGGTACAGCAGGGCCAGTCTTTTCTTTACATTCTCAATCCCTATACCTTTGTCTTTTTCGAATGTTTTAGTTGCACCATTCACCGGTTTTGAGTTTTCAGTGATCATGGTAAATTTTTTATTATAGATATATATATGGATCCGTATGAAAGCATGATCTATGTTTGATTTCACTCCATGTTTAAAAGCGTTTTCAATAAAATTGATCAGTAGTAGCGGTGCTATTTTCTGCTTGTCTACCTCCCCCCTGGTTTTAAGGCTTATTGCTATGTTACTGCTTTTATTCCTTATTTTTTCTAATGTCGTATAGCTTTGTATAAAAGAAATTTCCTCGCTCAGGAGCACAAAGTCCTGCTCACAGTCATACAGCATATACTGCAGCAGTTGTTTTAACTGTTGTATAGTGGTCACAGATGTTCCCGGGTCATCAATACTTTGGGCATAAATATTATTGAGTGTATTGAAGAGAAAGTGCGGGTTGATCTGTGTTTTCAGGAATTTATTTTCTGCTTCAATTTTCTGTTCAAGATTCTTTTTATAAGCGTTCAGTCCTTTTTGCTGGATATACAGGTCGAAAAAATAATATACTGAAATATAAAGCCATATAATGCTGAATAAATACCCGTAATGGAAGGGCTGCCCGCTTATGCCTGGCGGAAGTTTATTTAAGCAATAAAACGCGGCATAAGTCATTCCGGCAGACACTCCGAAGTTCAGCACAAAACCAATCCATATCAGCCAGCGGTTCTTCTTGCTTCTGGCCAATGGAATGATAAGCAACAGGAAAATGTATACGTTGCTGATGCCAAAAAATAAGTAGAGGAAAGACGAACGCTTCCCGATCACGGATACCTCTTCAAATAAGAAAAGCAGGGTGACCACGGTAGCCAGAGTTATATGTACCCAGTAGCGGTTTTGCCGGAAAAGGGACCTGGCCTGGACCTTAATTTGTTCCTTCCACCTGCTCGTTAATGTAGGGCTGTTAGCTGCATGCATAAGTTGCGGAATATAATTATGGGGTCAGGCTATACCGTCTTGAAATAATGGCGTTTTGTTTTCAGGTGCACATTTTTCCGGTCTTCGCGAGAACGTTCGAATAGTACTAGCCAGGTACCGGAACCGATACCTAAATAACCACAGAGCAGGTAAAGCAGTTCAAAACTGCTCGTGAGCGGCTGTAGCAGTAAGCCAATGCCGGCCAGTATCGGCAGGCAGCCCAGTAGGGTTCCCAGGTATTTCATAATGCTTGCTGTTTTGTTGTTGACAGATCAGGTTATTTTACTTTCGTCAGCGGTACTTCTACATGATCGATAAAAAGCCGGCAACCTACAGTAAAAAAACCACCGAGTGATGCCTTTATCGGCTTTTTTTCATTGTTTTTATCTACGATACTACCGGTTAATACGGTACTGAAGACATTTACCTGCGCATCCTGCAGCTGGTCATTTACATAAAGTTTCTCGCCCTTAAACCAGCTGTTTTCAATGCGTATTTCATTATGCTCGTAATTACAGATCCAGACACTTCTCATAAAATCAATTTTAAAATAGTAATCAAAAGTAGCATTTACTCAATAATAAATTTTTTCACCTCGCCCAGGATCTCGAAATAGTAAGTACCGGCTTTAAGGCCCCGGGTGTCTATATTGATCGTACTGCCATTATGTACGATACCTTTCCTGATGATCGTGCCATTTTTATCTTTTACCGAAAAGGGGGTAGGAGTACTGATATTGCCGATCGTGATGCCAATAGTAGGGTTGACGGTTTTGTCATAAACCAGGTTTTGTTTATTGGCAAAAGAAGTACAGGTGATAGCTGCTAATAATAAGATGGTGCTTAATGTCTTTTTCATAATGTTTGCTATTTTGCGGGAATGAAATGTGTTGTTTATTTTATAATGCAAACATACCATCGCCTACATGGGGCAGGCTGAACTTTTCGACCAGCTGGGCACTTTATTCGATGAAATTTTGTCGAAGAAAAAATGCATTTCATCGAAATGCTTCAGAGATCGTGCCTGCTCCGGGCCGGAATTTTATTAATTAAAAAAAGCAATCTCCCCGGACAGGGAGATTGCAGCTTTAATGTTTTCAATAAAATTATTTTAGGGTCTTAGTTCCAGTAAAACTACATTCTCGATATGGTGGGTATGCGGGAACATGTCTACCGGTCGCACTCTTTTGACTTCATAAGCGGCATCCAGCAATTGCAGGTCCCGGGCTTGTGTAGCCGGGTTACAGCTTACATAGACAACTCTTGGCGCACGCATTTTAAGCAGTTGGTTCACCAGTTTTTCGTGCATGCCTGCTCTTGGCGGATCGGTAATGATCACATCCGGCTTGCCATGCTTTTCAAAAAACTCATCAGTCGCGATATCCGATACATCACCTGCATAGAAAGCACAATGGTCCAGGTTATTCCATTCCGCGTTTATTTTCGCGTCTTTAATCGCGTCTTCCACGACTTCTATCCCTACAACACGTTTGGCCTGCTGTGACAGGAAAATGCCTATGCTGCCGGTACCGCAGTACAGGTCATACAATACTTCAGAACCGGTAAGCCCGGCAAATTCCCGGGTGATCTGGTACAGCCTTTCCGCCTGCCGGCTGTTCGTCTGGAAAAACGATTTCGGTGATATCTTGAATTTAAAGTGCTCCAGGTATTCTTCGATATAAGGTTTCCCTTTATAGCATACCACCTCCAGGTCGTAGATCGTGTCGTTACGCTTGGGGTTAATGGTATAGTTCAGAGAAGATATTTCAGGTACCTGCGTATCCAGCGCGTCTAAAAGCATAAACAACTCCGGCCTGTTGTGGTGCACGATCAGGTTGACCATCACCTCGCCCGTTGTCGCTACCCTTACGATCACGTTACGCAGCCAGCCCTCCTGTTGTTTGAAGTCATAAAAAGGCAGGTCATGCTCGAACGCAAGGTTGCGGAGCAGGTTCTTGATCTTATTGGAAGGTTCATCCTGCAGGTAGCAGGTGTCGATATCCACTACTTTGTCGAACATGCCGGGCGCGTGAAAGCCCAGCGCAGGTTTACGTTCTATAAAAGCCCCGTCTGCCGCATCAAGCACTTCTTTGCTCAGGTATTGCTGGGTAGAGAAGGTAAATTCAAGTTTATTGCGATAAAACTGAGTACGTTCAGAGCCGGAGATCGGTTCAAATTCGGGTAAATCAATATGCCCGATCCGCGTTAACTGGTCTTTAACCTGCTGCTGTTTGTACACCAGTTGTTGCGCGTAAGGCAACATCTGCCATTTACAGCCGCCGCATAAGCCAAAGTGTTCACAGAAAGGCGTTAAGCGGTCAGGGGAGGGCGTTTCAATATGTAACACCTTACCTTCAGCGTAACTTTTTTTGTTTTTATATACGAAAACTTCAGCTATATCACCGGGTATACCCCCTTCGACCATCAGGGTCTTACCATCCTCCAAATGTGCGATGCACTTGCCTTCCGCAGCATATTTTTCCAACCTTATGCCTTTTACCGCGGTCTTTTTATTTTTACGAGCCAATTTGTATTTTTGTGTTTATTCAGAAAAAGCAAATTTAACTCGAATTTTTGTTTAGGTAAAAAGATAGTTTAATTAGCTTTGACTATTAGTTCATTTTATAAGGAAGATAAAATCTTTGATTTAATAAATTCATGAAGAAATTACTTATTACTGCCCTCCTGGGTTGGGGAGCAACGGCGGTTTTTGCGCAAAAGCAATTTGGATATAAAGTAGAAGTAAAATTTGATCAGCCGGTTAAAGATCAGAAAATTTATATCGCCCACTATTTCGGGAAAGGTCTTCCTACCATTTATAAACTCGATTCTGCCACCGTAGTAGGTGGTAATAAAGCAACTTTTCAAAGAACAGATAGTATCCTGGGTGGTTTGCATATGGTGATGTATGATGGAAATACTAAATATTTTCACTTTTTGCTGGATAACGGATATAATGTTGATATCACTGTAGATACCGGGCATAAAGCGCATTTCAAACAAAACCAGATCAATAAGGACTTTGAAGTGCATGAAGATAAAATGGCATTCTTTCAGAAGGAACGCAATAAGTTGAGAGAGGATATGAAAGAAGCAAAGAAAAAATCCGACTCTACAAAAATTGAAGCTAAATTTAAAAAAGTAGTAGAGGAGGAAAAAGCTTACCGCAGAGCTTATGTAAGTAAGAACCCGGGCAATTTACTATCGCAGATCTTCAACGCCATGGATGCGCCGGATATGCCTCAGGGCAAGCATTACCTGGAAGATGGTAAAACGGTAGACTCTTTATACGGGCTTCGTTATTATAAAGAACATTTCTGGGATAAATTCGACTTTACCGACAACCGCCTGGTGAAAACTGCTTTATTAGACGGCCGCCTGGGTGAATATTTTAATAATCTCGTTTACCCTATCCCCGATTCCATTAACTACGAGATGGATAAATTGCTGAAACGTGCGGAGCCGGCGAAAGAATTGTACAAATATGTACTGCACTGGCTGGGTAACTGGACCGTAGATAATAAAATGATGGGCGTGGATGCCTCTTTTGTACATCTTGTAGAGAATTATTATTCAAAAGGCAAAGCCTACTGGCTGGATTCCGCGGCTATAGCAAGGTACCAGGACCGCGCAGAGAAAATAGCGCCGAATGTACTGGGCAGCAAAGCACCGGAACTGATCTTACAGGACCTGGCTACCTTGCAGGATGTAGACCTTACTAAAGCGACGAATTCACCTTATACGGTAATCGCTTTCTGGGCATCTGATTGCGGGCATTGTATGGAAGAAATGCCCAAAGTGGTTGATTCTTATAAAAAAGAATTGAAAAAAATGGGCGTGCAGATCATCTCTGTACCTACAAAAGTAGAAGGCGGTAATGACATCAGGGAGATCTATCAAAAATGGAATGTAAGCGACTGGATTACCCTAGTAGATGCTCATAATAAAGGCAAATTCAGGGAGCTATATGACGTATATGCCACACCGGTCATTTATGTACTGGACCAGGATAAAAAGATCATTGGTAAGAAATTGAGCGCCTCCTCTATAAAAGCGGTGATCGACCATGATATAAACATGAAGAAAAAGAAAAGCTAATTGCTCCAGTAATTTATTAAAGCGTTGAACTACCCGTTCAACGCTTTTTCTTTGGTAACCGGACTAAATTTTAATTTAACAGCCGGTTTAAGCGTAAAAAGCTGAAATCTTGGTATTTTTAACGGATAGGAATAAATCCTAACCAAAATTATTTGATGAAAACATTCCGTAAAATAATTACAGCCTTATTCTTCACAGGAGCACTGTGTGCTTCAGTTGAGAGTTATGCGCAGGGGGGTATCCAGGAAATGGAAAAAGAGGCGTTCTCTTTTCTTGCCCTGAAAGACTATAAAAGTGCCATGCCTTTGCTGAACCAGCTCTTCCAGATGGCGCCTTATGACAAAAAATATTATGACAGCTATTACAAAGCATTGATCGAAGTTAAGTCTTACGATACGGCCATTGCTTTGAGCCAATACATGACCCGGATCAGGAAGGAAGATCTTTCTATCTGGGTAGACAAGGGGCAGGCCCAGCTATTGAAGGGCGACAAAAAGCAAGCCGATAAAACTTTCCGGGAAGCTATTGGTTTACAGGTAGGCAATGAATTCCAGACCGCCGGGCTCGCTGCTGCTTTCCGTTTCCTCAACTATCCTGATTATGAGATCAATACCTATGAAGCCTATCAACAAAAGTCAGGTAATCCCTATGCGTTTTCTTATGAGCTGGCCATACTTTATGATGCTAAAGGCGAAACCGATAAAGCATTTGATATGCTCCTTTTATCCCTGGTGGCCCGACCCTATGGTATGGAAAATGCCAAGCAGGCAATGGAAAAAGTAATTGACAATAATCCTAAAAAACAAAAAAAAGCAGAAACGGCCATTGCCCGTAAATTGAAAGAAGAGCCCGGAAATTATCTCTGGAAGGAGCTATTTACCTGGCTGCAATCCGGTAAAGGGGACAAGTCGGAACAGCTGAAAGACATCATCAAGCTGGATACAGAACAAGGGCAGGACGGGAAAATGGTCTTTAACTGGGCGGCCGAGCAATACCAGAAAGAGGAGTGGGAACATGCCCTGCAGGGACTCGATTACCTGGGTACCTTACCGGTGCAAAACCCGCTTCGCCCTTCGGCCTTACAGGCCAGGCTCGATATCCGGCAAAAGAAACTGGAACAGACTTTCCCGGTAGAAGCCGAAAATGTGAAGAAAATACTGGGCGAATACCATACCTTTTTTACAGAATACCCCGACCTTAAGAACGGAAAAGCGATCCTGGGCTATGCCAAAACCCTTGCTTTATACGCCGATCAGCCGCAGGCGGCTATAGATACTTTGCAGGCCTGCATTAATTTGCCTTATATACCGGCCGAAATAAAAGGAGCGGCACAACTGGATATGGGTGACTATCAAATCCTGCTGGGCAATGTCTGGCAGGCTGCTTTACTGTACAGCCAGGTCGATAAATCTTTTAAAGAGGATATGCTGGGCGAGGAAGCCCGCTTCCGGAATGCCAAGCTGTCTTATTATCGCGGCGATTTTGAATATGCCCAGGGGCAGCTTTCGGTATTGAAAGCTTCTACCACAGAACTGATTGCCAATGATGCCTTATATCTTTCCGTCCTGATCACAGAAAATACACCTGAGGATAAAAATTTTGAAGCCTTAGGGCGTTTTGCCAAAGCAGACCTCTTGCAGTTCCAGCATAAATATGCCGAAGCCGATCAGCTGCTGGACAGTCTTGCCAAAGCCTTCCCCGAAAATGACCTCCAGGATGATATTCACCTGCAGCGGGCTGGTATCGCTATGAAAATGCAGGATTACGACAAAGCAGTCGCGCAATTAAAGATCATCCGGGATAAATATGGGGATGACGTACTGGCCGATGATGCCTGTATGCGCCTGGCAGAGATATTCGAGCAAAGATATAAAGACAAGGAAAAGGCCAAAGCGGAGTATGAAAACCTGATCATTAAATATCCGGGTAGCAGTTTTGTGCAGCAGGCGCGGGCACGTTTCGAGGCTTTATCCAACCCGAAGACCTAAATTAATATACGAACATGAAAAGCATGCGGCGATGGAAATGGTGTTTATTGTTGCTTTTACTGCCCTTTTATGGAAGGGCGCAAGCAGACTTTTGTGGTCTGGACAATAAGGTGGTCAGGGATGGAGAAGTAGTTAACTTTACCGTTTACTACAACCTCAGCGCCGTATGGGTAGCCGCCGGCCAGGCCAGCTTTACCACCCGGCTGGAAACACTCGTGGGGCAACCCGTATTTCATGTTGTGGGCGCCGGCAAGACTTACAGGTCTTATGACTGGATCTATAAGGTGGACGACCGCTATGAATCCTACATAGATACGGCCACAATGCTACCGAAACGCTTCCAGAGATCGGTAAATGAGAATGGAAACACTAAATTAGAGCTGGTGGAATTTGCGCATTCCCAAAAACTGGCTTTCTCCGGAAACCGGCAATACACCGTGCCTGCATGTATCCAGGATGTGTTATCAGCCATCTATCATGCCCGCAACATCAATTATGATAATTATAAGCCCGGCGAAAAAATTCCTTTCGACATGTTTATAGACGGCGAAGTGCACCACTTGTACATCCGCTATATGGGCCGGGAAACGATCTCTACCAAATATGGTACGTTTAAAACGATTAAGATAAGGCCGCTACTTGTGGAAGGCACTATTTTTAAAGGAGGGGAAAAGATGGACATCTACGTTACGGATGATGAAAACCTGGTTCCGGTGCGGATCAACAGCCCTATCCTGGTAGGGAGTATAAAAGTAGATATGATGGGTTATTCCGGCCTGAAACACCCCATGAAGGCCCTGCTTAAAAGGAAATAAAAAGAAACAATAAGGCTATCTCGAATCGTGAAGCTGGTATTGCCGAAAGGAATCGTAAATTTGTAGTATGGAAACAATCGTAAATAAAGTAGCGCAGAGTGGCCTGGTGACTTTGAATTTAGAACAGTTTTTACCACAGAAGGAAAGTTATGCGGGATTAGATATAGCGCCTTTTTTGTTTAAAGGTATGATCCTCAGAGAGAAAGATTTCAGGGCAGCTTTGCCTGAATTCGACTGGTCCGTTTATGAGGGTAAACAAGTGGCGGTCTATTGTTCGGCAGATGCGATTATCCCTATGTGGGCCTATATGCTCCTGGCGGTTTATCTGCAGCAATGCAAGGCTACGACGCATCATTGCTCCCTGGCACAGCTGGAAGAAAAATTAATGTTGCAAAATATAGCGGCTCTTGATGTTTGTCCTTATGCCGATGGAAGGGTCGTGATCAAAGGTTGCGGGGATATCCCCTTGCCCGAGAGCGCTTTTCTTGCGATCAGCGAGCGATTGATACCAACGGTTAAAAGTTTGATGTACGGGGAGCCTTGCTCTACCGTACCGGTTTATAAAAAAAGATAAAAAGTCTGCTGGTTTACCAGCAGACTTTTTATTATGCCCGGATCAAATAAAAGTGTTTATCCGATTGTAAGTTAAAAACCATGTTGGGGTATTTATTTATGCACTGCCGAATTTAACCTGTCAATGATTTCATCAGATAGCTGCCAGGAGTAATGCTTTAAAATGCTGGAGTATAGCTCTTCCCATTTTTGTGCTTCAGGATTTGTGAGCTTACTTTTTTCTGCCTTCAAAAGTTTATTGATCTCATAAATACTATGAAACCCGGGAAAGATGATTTCACACTCATCAAATTTGGCAATAGCACCATTGATATTCTTAATTAATAACAAGTCAAATGCTTCTTTCTCGAGACTTTTAGCTACCTGGAATTTATTGGATGTTAATTTGTTACCTCCTATTTGTAGTTTGATTTCGTTGTCAATAGGCTTAATCTCCTTAATATTTTCAGTTTGGGAACTATCTTTTAAGTGGTGCCTCTGTTTGGACGAAGAACTATCCGGTTTGATGGCCATTACCTGGGGGTAAAGTTTTGTATCACTGTCATATATTTTTGATTTAATAGTAGCCAGGGCCTGCATCGCATTTTGAATAGTTGTCTGATTGATTTCTGAAGGCAGGGGGAGTAACGTTGTTACTTCTTTTGACTTAATACCAACAACTTCTATCATTAGCGTTCCCTTCACCTTACCGGCTTTAACAGCTAATCCTATTGAGGATAGGTCGCCGATATTGATCCCCGCTTCACTTGTTGTAAGCAATGTAATGAGTCTTAGTCCTACACCAACCCTGTTAAAGCCAATAAAACTTCCGGACTCATCCGCCTGGGCAAGTGTTGCAAATTTCATGTAATCCATGGTTACTTTATAGTTGGAGTGTTTAGCTGAAATGGTTACGGGCAAATAGGAAATACCACCTGCTGCGTTAACCTGTCCAATACTTACCAATACCGTTTCATTATTTAAAAATTGGAATATCTCATCGCCTGTAAGTAGTTTAATTTCTTTATTGATGGTTTTCCCGTTTTCTGTAATCAGTACTTTGTCATCATATTCAATAGGGTCAATAGGTACAAATCCCCTGAAATTATCATAAGTCTGACCATTTTTTAAAATTTCTTTATGGGAGCTACAGCTACTAAGTAAAATAGCAATGATGAGCAGCAGGGATAGATTTCTTTTCATAATACCTGATTTTTTGTGGTTATAAATTTGTAATGAGTACTTTTTTTATTAAGAATATACTTCAAAATTAATCCGGACTATTCGCTTGCTACCAGGTGCTTTCCGGGTAAAAAGGAAATAAATCACCGGAAGTATTAGGGTGTTTTCACGGTGTTATTTTTTGCGTTGCGGCTTTACTTTTGATTAAAATTTAATAACTATGAGAGACGCAAAGCAATTGTCCGATTTAAAAATGGTATCAGGTATACTAAGTTCTTTGGAAATTAGAACACTCGCTATTCCGGATAAATATCCCGATGAAATAGTAACGGAAATTCAAAGATTTCGAGCAGAATATGGCAATCTGGACTTATCAGACACAAAGTTTTATACCTACAGCTTTACAAATATGCTTTCTGGGATGGCCGCACTTAATGCTACCAGAGCTAAGTGGGAAAACGATCATCCTACATGGTTCATGACCCATGAAGTCACCTTAAGTATTTATCCGGCTATGGATGCAAATAACGTGTTGAATTTCTACTTTATTCCCACATGGATAGAACAAGATTCATTTGAAGCGGGAAAACCTATGGAGGGGAAAATAGTTGACATCGTTGGTGCTATACTTGATCGTCCGGATCCAGCTAATCCTGATAGGCCATATTATTATAATGTAAAAGGTTATATTTATGACTTAGGTAGCAGTTGTCCTTAACTCGATGTCTGATCCAAAAGGAATTTTAATGTCACATGTTTTTAATTTTTAACCCTCTTATAGAATTGTTGGCTTTGATTGCCTCCATCATATTTCTGTCGAAAGACAGAACCTGGTGGAGGTACTTTATTGTTTTTCTGTCTGTAGTGGTTATTGTAGAAGCAACAGCCACCTACCTGATGATTATAGAAAAAGCCGGTTCTAATAATTGGCTGTTTAATGGGTACCTGCCGCTGCAATACCTGTTTTATTTTTTCCTTTTTAAAAACCTGCTTGGCTTTAAGCGTTCCATTGCTCAGGTAAGCATCTGGACCAGTATGATCCTGGTCTTCCTGGTATACTTCTTCGATATCATTACCAATGGCTTCAGTAATTTGGCTTACCGGAGTGTCGCATTGAGCAATGTATGTTGCCTTATCCTGAGTTGTATGTATTTTTTCTTTTTGCTGCAACGCGAAGATTACGTTAACCTCGGGACCTATCCTCCTTTCTGGATCCTGGCAGGGATCCTGTTCCATGCCCTTGGTTCCACTATGACGCTGATCTTTTATGAATCGCTCAAAGAAGTTTATTATACCTATAAACTGCCTTTAAAGCAAGTGATTTACATTTTCCTTAACTTTATAATGTATAGTTTTTGGGTATACGCTTTCCTATGCAGGTATCAGTCTCGAATATCATCATCATCATAACCGTGCTCACGGTCATCTCACTGGTCATGGTATCTGCTTTGCTGGCATTTGTAGTGGTCTATAATAAAAAGAAACGAAAGCATTTCGTGGAAAAAGCGATGCTGCAAAGAAGTTTTAATGAGCAAATGCTCCAATCGCAGTTAGAGATCCAGGAGATCACCTTTCGAAGCCTGAGTAGCGAGATTCATGATAATGTAGGTCAATTGCTGAGTCTGGCAGCGGTACAATTAAATATTTGGGAAAACGATCCTCAAAAAGTACAGGCCGCGGATATCAAAGAGAATGTGAGTGTGGCCATGAATGAGCTCAGGTACCTGGCCCGGAACATCAACGGTGAGCACCTGAAGAAGATCAGCTTAAAAGCATTTTTAGATAGCCAGTGTGAAAAAGTGAATAAATCTGGTATTGTCTTGTGCAGGGTAGATGCCGAAGAAGGGATATCATTGCCGGAAGAGCAAAAAATAATTTTATTCCGGATGATCCAGGAGTGCGTTCAAAACAGTCTGCGCCATGCAGAAGCTACTTTCCTGCGCTTAAGCGCCCACGTTACGGGAGTACCGGAAGTATGTATAGCTATCGGGGACGATGGCAAGGGGTTTGACCGCGAAGCTTTGCCGGTAAATACCCGGCATGGATTGGGGCTTAAAACTATGGAGCATAGAATGGCCTTACTCAAGGGCGTCTTTGAGCTGAAATCTGAGCCGGGACGGGGTACATTAATAACCTTAACGATTCCATATGAAAGAGATATCTGTCAAAATCGCGATAGCGGATGATCACGTACTGTTTAGAAAAGGGCTGTCCATGTTATTGGCACAGATCCCGGGATTCCGGGTGGTGTGTGATGTGAGTAACGGGATTGAGTTAATGGAGCATTTAAAACAACAGGATAGACCGGATGTGGCATTGCTGGATATCAGGATGCCCGGCATGAACGGTTTTGAGACAGCCAGCTCATTATGCGAAACCTTCCCGCAGATAGGTATACTCGCCCTTTCCACACTGGACGATGAGCTTTCTGTAGTCAGGATGATCCGGAACGGCGCCAGGGGCTACGTGCTGAAAAATGCCGATACTGATGAGCTCAGAAGGGCCATAACCACAATTCACCAGGAGGGGTATTTTTATAATGATATGCTTAGTCATAGCGTTATGCAGCATATTGTAAAACACAGGGATACCGGCATTGCAGACCGGCTTACCGGGCGGGAGCGGGATTTTTTACGATATGCCTGTTCCGAAATGACTTATACAGAGATCGCTAAAGCGATGTTCCTGAGCCCCAGGACCATCGATGGCTACAGGGATGCCTTATTCGAAAAACTGGATATCAGGTCCCGGACAGGACTGGTTCTGTTTGCTATTAAGAATGGTATTGTTGACCTGTAACAGGGTTAATTTACCTGGCAGGGGCGGAGGAATCAATGCCTGATGTGTCCATTACATCGGGAGCACATTTTTCAAGCGCTGTCTTTAAAATTTCCTGTACTTTGGCTTTAGGAATCCGCGTAGCGGCATCATAATTGTACTGGCTTTCCAGCTGCTGGGCGGTACAGTCACAGATCGTGCTGATACGGGCAGCGTCCAGCGGCTTGCCCATTTGCTCAAAGCTGAAGCGGGTAGAGGTGAAACAGTTGTCTTTAAACTCTTTCTTTTGACTGTCCGTCCAGGCTTTTTTTTCCTGATTTTCGGGCTGAGTACCACAAGAAGAAAGTAAGAATGCGCAAAGGGTTAAGGGTAAAGCGAACTTGATGGTATGCATCTTTAAGACTGTTTAAGTCTGCAAAACTAATCAATTTTTTAACTATAAAGCTGAGGCCCCGGCTACGCCGGGGCCTCAGCTTTAATTGTTCTTTAGCGCATTAATTCTTTCTTACGGCTTCTTTTACCGCTTCTTTAGTATTTATTGCGCCTTCTTTGATTTCTTTCCCCGCAGCTTTGGTGCCGTCTTTTATGTCTTTGCCTACTTCTTTGACCCCGGCTGCAGCTTCTTTGCCTGCCTGTTTGGCGTCATTGGCCAGGTTTTTAGCGCCTTCCGCAACTTCTGCTCCCGCTTGTTTGGCATCCTTGTCCAGCTGTTTTGCACCCGCTTCTATTTCATGCGCCGCTGATTGCGTACCCGCTTTCACGTCTTCTCCTAATTCTGTTGCCGCTTTGCCGGTAGCTTCTGCGGCTTCTTTACCGAATTCTTTAGTACTGTCTATAGCGGCATCCAGGTGCTGCCCAGGTGTCTTGTTGTCTTCGTTGCCACAGGCGCTTAATAAAAAAGTCGCTGTTCCGGCGATGAGCAATATACGTTTCATAATTTTATGTATGTTTTTAATTGTTACAAATTTAAGGGAATGATTTTTTACAGGGCATAAGCCCGGCATAAAGTTTTCGTAATGGACTACTCTAAAAATAACTAATTTCACCGCTGAATACCGGAACGCAAGAATTTTATATTATGACCTTCAGTTACCAGGCTTTATTTGATTTTGCCCACACTATATTTTTGAAAATAGGTTGTCCTAAAGAAGATGCGCTTGTCGCTACTAAAGTATTACTCAGCGCGGATATGCGTGGTATTGACAGCCATGGTATCGCGCGCCTGATCGGTTATGTACGTTTATGGGAAGCCGGCCGGGTCAATGCGGTGCCACAGGTAAGTATTGTGCATGAAACCCCATCCACAGCTACTGTAGATGGCGACCGTGGGCTGGGCCTTGTGGTTGCGCCTTACGCGATGGAGTTAGCTATCAAAAAAGCAAAAGAAGTAGGTACCGGCTGGGTAGCGGTTAAGAACAGCAACCATTTCGGGATAGCCGGTATTCATGCCATGATGGCCCTGGAAGAAGATATGATCGGTATCGCGCTGACGAACGCAAGCGCGCTGGTAGCGCCAACCTTCTCTAAAGAGCGGATGCTGGGTACCAACCCTATTGCAGTAGCGATCCCGGCAAAAAATCAGCCCGCATTTGTTGCAGATATGGCCACCACAACCGCTGCCAATGGCAAACTTGAAATTCTTCAAAGAAAAAAAGAAAATACTCCCGACGGCTGGGTACAGGATAAAGACGGCTTAAGCTCCCGGGACGCGAATATATTAAAACAACAGGGAGCCTTATTGCCCCTGGGCGGGGACCGGGTGCACGGCAGCCACAAAGGCTATGCCTTAGGCAGCGTCGTTGATATTCTTTCCGGTGTGTTAGGCGGGGCTTCCTATGGCCCCTGGGCGCCACCTTTCCCGGCTTATGTGCCCTTGCCGCAAAATATGCCCGGAGCAGGTTTAGGCCACTTCCTGGGCGCCATGCGCATAGATGCTTTTCGTTCCAAAGAAAGCTTTTTAGATGAGATGGACCGTTGGATCGGGCGCTTCCGGGATGCGGAACCGGTTGATCCGGCTCAAAAAGTGCTGATACCGGGTGATCCTGAGCGGGCGTATGAAAAGGAAAGGGCTGAAAAAGGGATCCCACTTCATGAAGAGGTGCTTGCAGATCTGGCCAGCCTAGCCGATAAATTCGGTATAGACCGGCTCTAATGCATCAGCCATCCAGTTTTATATTAACATTACATTGCGCGTTTCATGATAAATATTGAAAAAGACTATCCTTTAGATCAACTCAACACTTTTGGCATGTCTGTAAAGGCGCCCTGGTTTTCGGTGCTGCGACAAAAGGAAGACTGTACCGCCCTGGCCTCGTCTGCCCCGGAAAGCAAGTCGTTGCTTATATTGGGCGGTGGCAGCAATATGCTGTTTACCCGCCAACCCGATCAATGGGTGATCAAAAATGAGATAAAAGGGATAGAGCTGATCCGCGAAGATGCTACGCATGTCTGGCTAAGCGTTGGCGCCGGAGAGGTGTGGCATGAATTTGTATTGTATTGTATTAGCCGGCAATATTGCGGTATTGAAAACCTGGCCCTGATACCTGGAACAGTTGGTGCTGCTCCTATACAGAATATAGGCGCTTACGGGGTAGAGGTAAAGCAATTGATTGACCGCGTACACTTCTGGGATATTGAAAATGGCAGCTTTGCTTACCTGGATAATGAAGATTGCCGGTTTGGTTACCGGGACAGTATCTTTAAACAAACACTTAAAGGCAAATATATTATCACTGCGGTAGAATGGAAATTGTCAAAAACACCGGCTTTAAATACTTCATACGGCAATATTAAAGAAGAGTTAGAAAAAATGGGTATCGAAAACCCGGGAATAAAAGACGTGGCCAATGCGGTAATCGCCATCAGGTCGGCAAAATTACCTGATCCTAAAGTGGTGGGGAATGCCGGCAGCTTTTTCAAAAACCCTGAAGTAGACAACGAAGTATATGCAGCTATTAAAGCGCATTACGGCGAAGCTCCGGGTTATAAAGTAGGGGCAGATAAGACAAAGATACCTGCTGCCTGGCTGATCGAGCAGTGCAACTGGAAAGGGTTTCGCCAGGGGGATGCCGGGGTGCATCCTAAACAACCTTTGGTATTAGTGAATTATGGTAATGCCAGCGGTTCGGAAATATTCGGGCTCTCTACAAAAATAATAGAATCGGTAAAAGAAAAGTTTGGGATTACGTTGGAGCGGGAAGTACAGATTATTTAACCGTTAAAGAGTTTATTACGTTTGAGAGGCCTTTCTTTTCTGTTAAGCCAACAGCTTTAAGATGCTTCTGGAGCATTTTGTATTCCGTTAAACAAAAAACAAATGATGCGACATTTCCTCATGCTCCTGGTATTGCTGAGTAGCCTTTCCTATAAAGGTTATTCACAACAGTATCTTAGTGGTAAATTCCTGGAGCAAATCAATCAGGCCGAACTGGCCATTGTAAATAACCAGGCAGAGCGAGCGTACAAAATTTACAAGAAATTTAGTCTTAAGCAATTAAAACTAAATGACCTGAATAATTTCTATTTATTAGCCCTACAAAAAAAGGAAATAGAAATGGGCGTTCAAATAGCGTCAGAGATAGCCCAACGAGGAGTAGGTAGCGCATACTTTAAAAAATCAATGTTCATCCCTATAAAAGCCAGCAGGGCATTTCAAGAACATATTGAAAATGCGGATAAATGCCGCGCTTTAATGACCGCTAAAACAAAAAGCTTTACAGATGCAATAGACTCATTATATAAAGTTGACCAGGTTATTGCCGTTGGCAGAACGGCCCGGTACCAGGGTAAGGAGATTCCTTTATTTATCCTGGATTCATTTGATACGAATACCGCTTATCTGCTTGGGCTATTAAAAGAAAAAGGATTTGCTTCAGAAGGCAATATCGCTCCTGAGCTATACCAGGATTCTATTTGTTATTTTAAAAATAATTATTTATTAATAGTGGTTCATTGTTTACAAGTGTCCCAGAATGATTCATTAAAATCGGAGTGTAGGGCGTTAATGACGAAAGCTTTAATAGAACGTAAAATATCAGCTCCCGATTTCTTTTTTGTTCAAGGTTTTGGTAATCTTTTGATCCCGGAATCATTAGGAGAAGAATATTTTGTATATGATCCCCTTGCAAAGAAATTATGGCAAAGCAAGTACCTGGATGCCGAAAAACTTAAATCTGTAAACAAAACCAGGGCGCTCTATTCAATCCCGTCTATACATAAAGATGCCTTAAAAATAAAATTCAGGTACAGTAAGCCCGAATATGCATTCGATACAACAATCAAAACGGCTTTTTTAAGTGAAAAAGAGGCCGCTGACCTGGAAGAATTCCAGGAAATGTATTTTGAAACCAATGAATTCCCTAAATAAAATCGCTTAAGATCAGCTTATAAAATTGAAAAGGGGCTATTCGGTTTGTATAAATAATAACAGGCTATGCGCATGTCGGCATAACCTGTTAACAGTATCAAATGCGTTATCATGATAACGATGCTCAATCCGGATTGGCTTGAGCCTATTTTATTAAGTGGTTAGAAATTAACCTTTACAAATTGCAATTTATTGCCGCCAAGCACGGGGATCAGCATTTCTTTTGCACTGGTCTGCTTACCCATTTTAGGGACCCATTTATTATCGCCTTTCATCTGTGTGTTTATTTCCGAGGTTTCCTGCTGGCCGTCCAGGTTAGCAACTGTGCTGTTTACTTTGTAGCCCCTGTTGAGCAGGTCATTATAGACAAAAGCCATATTCGCCCCGGTGTTCAGCAGGCTGTAAGAGGAGTAAATGCCATAATCATCTTCGGATTTTTGCCATTTGGGAATGGTGCTAAAGGAGATTAAATGCTGGCCTGCATCCAGGTTTAATAATAATATGTTACCGTAATAATACTCCACGTACCTGGTAGTGCCCATACTGCCGTAGCCCCAATTATAGTAGCCGGGTCCTGCATAATTGGTTTTTATAATTTTTGCAAAAGCTTCGGCCACCAGTACGAGTCCGCCATCATTCTTTACAATGATGTCCTGGATCACAAAATTGCGGATAATACCTCTCTGGTTAAGCCCGGCCCCGCCCATATTTTTGTCTAACTGCACAGTTTTTCCGGTAATCGGTTCATTGTTTAAAGTATTCAGGTCAATGTTACCGGAAAATATCCCATCCAGCGAGCCCATTTTTCCTTTCGTCAGACCGGCGAAATGCAGCTGGTTGGTGTTATTGATGTCTTCTTTCAAAAAGATATTGGCGACAAACACATCGCCGAAATCAAATGGGTGGGCTTTGATGTCCGCCTTTCTTTTATCTTCCGGTGTTACCACGTAGACCATTGCTTCGGCTACTTCATCATTTTTATTAGTAGATAAGTCGGTGGTCAATATAATCACACGGCCATCCTCTTTCAATACCACCTGGGCGATATCAAAAAAACTTTTCGTGGGTACGGTATGTGCCGAGCTGTGAATGACATTTAAAGAGTCATCCACCAGGGTCAGCTGAAAAGACAATTTGCTGTCCTTGATCCGGTAACTGAACACGCCTACTTTGTCGTTGGTTTCGGAATGGATAAACTGGTAACTGAACTTTGTATTGCCAAAAAAGTTTTGAGTAGCGGTATCAATACTTTTAGGACGGCCCAATATTTTCCCGTCTTTGTCCAGCCTGGAAACGTAGAAAAATTCCTTACTGTTCAATTGAGCGCTGTAGATCAACAGGCTTTGGTTCGTTTGCGGCAACAACTGCACCTGGTTGGGTGCGTCCGGCATGAAATTCAAGGAGACGATAGCCTTTCTTTCCATATTGGCGTCATAGAGGTCAATATAGGATTTGCTTTTCTCGGTATAAAAAACCATCAGATGATCCTGCACCCAGCCCCCTATAGAAAATAATTCTTTTTTAGGATTGAATTTCTGCGCTTTGGAAAAGCTTAAAGATTGTCCGTATCCAGTGATCACTGAAAGTAACAGCAGTAGAGTAGTAAGTATGTTTTTCATCTAAATGCTCCGGGTAAAATTATTTTAAAACTGTAAAATACAGAATCTATGCATTTTATAGACTAAAAATACCTTATTAAGGCTGCTTAACCGCTAAATTTAACTTTGTATTGAGCGAAATGAATGAAGGCCACTTGTAAGCCATTAGTGTAAATTAACGTACTTTGCATGGAATTATACCTAAATTTTAGGCTTTTACGTTAGCTATTTTATGAGATTATTTAAACAATTATTGTTAGGAGCTACAGTCTTTATTTCTTGGGGTGGGGCCGGCTACGCACAGGTACTGGGCGGTACACACGCCATGGAGTTCCTGAATGTGGCCAATAGCGCTCATGTTACCGCTTTAGGCGGACTGACACCGGCTATGCCAACACAGGACGTCAGCCTGGCCTGGCAAAATCCTTCCCTATACCGGCCGGGACTGCATAACCAGCTCTCCTTTAATTATAATATGTACTATGCCGATATAAAAGCCCTGAACCTGCAGTATGCCTATCATGTGCCGAAGTGGAACACCACATTTGGTGGTGGGGTGCAGAGCTTGAATTACGGTAAATTCCAGGCGGCGGATATCTATGGCAATTCAATGGGAGAAGTAAGGGCCAATGATATGGTGGTGAATCTTTCCGCGTCAAGAAGTTATGGCGAGCATTGGCGTTATGGCGCTACGTTGAAATACGCCCATTCGGTATTGGCCGACCGGAGTGCAGGCGCCTTGCTGGCAGATGTGGGCGTCACCTATATGGATACGGTTAATAAAATCACTTTTGGCATTGTAGGCCGTAATATGGGCGTAATGACCAAGCGGTACAATCCCGATAACCAGGCAGAGCCTTTGCCTTTCGACCTGAATATCGGTATTACGAAAGAATTAAAAAATTTACCCCTGAAGATTTTTGTTGTGGCCCATCACTTATATAAATGGGATATCCGCTACAATAACCCGGCAGATAAAAAGAAGAATTTCTTTGATAACGATACTACTGTAACAGACGAGAAGAGCAATTTTGCGGACAAACTGTTCCGGCATATTAACCTGGGGGCGGAATTGACTTTAGGCAAAAGACTGGGCATTATGGTAGCTTACAGCCACCTGCGCCGTTCCGAGCTCAGCACATCAGAGATGAAAGGGATGGCCGGCTTCAGTTTTGGCGGCAGTTTATACCTTAATAAGCTCCAGGTCCATTATGGCCGTTCTATGCTGGCGACCGCCGGAGCATATAATGAATTGGGAATCAATATCAGTCTGGATAAGTTCTTTAAAGTGGGCAGCAAAACGGAATCCTGGCATTGGAACAACAATTACCCCAACTGGTAAATCAAAATATTTTCGCAAATTGCTGTTGCAATCATAATTGAAGCTATTTTTGCAGCATATAACTAAAATACGCAAAGATTATGGCAGAAGGTAAGAAAAGATATGAGATTAAGATAGGTATATTAGCTTTGGTTTCGATACTGGCCCTTTTCTTCGGGTTCAATTTTTTTAAAGGCAATAACCTCTTCTCCAGTGAAAAAGAATATATTACTTATTTTGACAACGTAGAAGGGCTGAGCACTTCTTCGAAAGTAATGCTTAACGGCTACCAGGTCGGGAAAGTTGCGGAAGTGGAAATGCAGCCTGATCACCGCTTTAAGGTGCTTATGCTGGTAAACCATGAATTTACGGTGACTGAAGGTACCGTGGTAGAGCAGGTAGGTTCCGACCTGCTTTCCGGCGCTAAGAATATAGGGATGGTGCCTTCTGCGAGCAAGACACCCGCTAAAGAAGGTACCGTGCTCCAGGGCGTTGAAGCGGTAGGTTTTATGGATGGTATTACAAAAGGAGTTCCGGGTGTTATGGACAACCTGGGAAGAGTAGCGAATAATGCAGATACATTAATGACCAACCTGAAAGGGGTCGTCAGCGATAATACCGGCAAACATATTGAGCAGATCCTGACCTCTATAGAACTGGCCATGAAACAGATCGAGGTACTCTCTCAAGCCCTGGCCAAGCAATCCGGGAACATCAATTCCTTGATGACGAATGCTAACGGGACGATCAGCAACCTCCAACGCGTCAGTAACAGCCTGAATGATGGTCGCGTGGACCGCATACTGGGTAATGCCGAGCAGGCGACGCAGCAGTTTTCGGAAGCAAAGATTGAGCAAACGATTAATAACCTGGAAACTACCACTCAGAAGCTGAATACACTTATGAGTAAATTAGACAAGAATGAAGGTACTTTAGGTTTGCTGGTTAATGATCCTAAATTATACAACAGCTTAAACCAAACGGTTACCGAATTGGGTAAACTGTCTGAAGACCTTAAAGATCACCCGGGACGATATATCAATATTTCCATCTTCCCTTCAAAAGCAAGAAAAGAATAAAGTTTATAATATAAAAAAATAGCGCCCCGGCTGGATCAGCCGGGGCGCTATTTTTTTATTGAAGTATTTATTCAGGACTTGTTCTTCTCTTTCCACAATTTCGCAAAACTCTTTTTAGGAAAAACAAGCGGGGCCCTGTGGCTGCCCCAAAGCGGCTCAAAGAATTTATGGAAGGCCTTATTCTTTATAGATGCGGGCGCTATGTCCAAAAACATCTTTGAAGAAGTACCAATCTTGAATAATTTCCAGCTGAGTTTCTCTTTGACATCCGCATTCCCTTCGTCCACGAAAATGGCCCTGTTTTCCAACAGCATTTCATGGATATTGATCTTCACCGGGCATACCTCCGTACAGTTTCCGCAAAGGCTGGATGCGAAACTCAGGTGCCCGAATTCCGACATGGATTTCAAATGTGGCGTGATGACAGCGCCAATAGGTCCGCTGTAAGTAGTGCCGTAAGCATGGCCGCCGATATTTTTATAGACAGGACAGGCATTCAGGCAGGAGCCGCAACGGATGCAATACATACTTTCCCGTACTTCTTTACGCAACAGGCGGGTACGGCCGTTATCCAGCAGGATGACGTACATTTCTTCCGGGCCATCACTTTCTCCTCCTGATTTAGGGCCAAAAAAGACAGAGTTATATACCGTTAATTTTTGTCCTGTGCCAAAAGTGGCCAGCAGGGGCCAGAAGTGAGCCAGGTCTTTAAGGGAAGGAATGACTTTTTCAATACCAGCTATGGCTATATGTACTTTAGGCAGGGCTGTCGTAAGCCTTACATTACCTTCGTTTTCCGTTAGTGCTATCGCACCCGAGTCGGCAACGATAAAATTAGCCCCTGTAATGCCTATATCAGCATTCAGGAAGGCTTCCCGGAGCTTTTCGCGGGCTACTAAAGTTAATTCTGTAGGACTGAGGTTAGGCGGAGTCCCCAATTTTTGGCTGAACAGTTCTGCAATATCTTCCTTGCTTTTATGCATGGCCGGCGTTACGATGTGATAAGGGGGCTCCCCGTCCAGCTGCTGTATATATTCCCCCAGGTCCGTTTCTATAGAGCTAACTCCTAATTTTTCCAGGAAAGTATTTAAATGCAGCTCTTCCGTAACCATTGACTTGGATTTTACCACTGTTTTCGCTTTCACTTTATCCACGATCTCCGCTATGGCACGCAGGGCATCTTCCGCGTCCTCGGCCCAGATCACCTTTCCGCCATGCTCCGTAAATTTTTTCTCAAACGCTTCAAGGTTCTTGTCCAGCGACTCAATCGCTTTCCACTTCAGGTTCTTAGCTTTCTTACGCGCGTAGTCCAGGTGGCTGTACTGCATTTTGCCATTTACAACCGCCGCGTTGTATTTGTCGATATTAAAGGCAATAGTGCGCCTGTGCTTATCATCAAACACTTTTGCTTCACTTTTTTCTAAGAATGTTGTTTTAATATTACCCATTTATTGTTCAATGTTCCAAATCGGACACTAAGGTAAGACGATATTACATAACAATGACAAAAATCAATGAAGGCCACGATATTGCTGTAATATAAAGAAAAACTTAAAATGTAGACCGATAGGAAGCCGATTGCGTATAAAAAACTATCTTTGGAGCTTGTAAAAAGCACTAATTTACGGATGCATGGAGTATTTGAAAAAAGTAAAACTTAGAGACTGGACAGAATCTAAAGCCCATTCGAGCTGGCAGATTTTTAAGATCATGGCGGAATTCGTAGACGGATTCGAAAAATTAAATAAGATAGGGCCCTGTATTTCGATTTTTGGTTCGGCAAGGACCAAGCCCGACCAGAAGTATTATAAATTAACAGTTGAAATAGCACAAAAACTTTCCCAGATCGGCTTCGGTATCATCAGTGGTGGCGGACCGGGCATTATGGAAGCAGCCAATAAAGGCGCTTTTGAAGCGGGAGGAAAATCGGTAGGACTGAATATCTTTTTGCCCTTTGAACAACATAATAATCCCTATATAGATTCAGATAAAAGCCTGAATTTCGATTATTTCTTTACCCGGAAGCTTATGTTCACTAAATATGCCCAGGGCTTTATTATGATGCCGGGCGGTTTCGGAACTATGGACGAATTTTTTGAGATCGCCACCCTGGTACAGACCGAGAAATCGATCAACCTGCCTTTAGTGTGTGTAGGCCGGGATTACTGGCAGGGGCTGTTCGACTGGATGAAGAACACCATGCTGGATGGTTTTGGCAACATTAACCCGCAAGACCTGGACCTGATCAAAATATACGATACTGCGGATGAAGTGGTAGACTATATTAACGAGTTTTATACCAATAAAAAAATCATGCCCAACTTCTAATCATGGAACACGAACACAATTGGATTACCTCGGAAGCGGTGCATCAATATGTACAACGCTATTCCATACCGGAAACGGAAGTGCTGCAGGCGCTTAATAAAGAAACCAATGAAAGTGTAAAAGGCGCGCAAATGCTTTCCGGAGCACACCAGGGTGCTATTTTGACGATGTTGAGTAAGCTGATCAAACCTCGTAATGTCCTGGAACTGGGCACCTATACCGGATACTCTGCCATCTGTCTGGCAGACGGCCTGCAGGAAGCCGGTAAAGTACATACTATTGATATTGATGAACGACTGAACCCGATGCGTATCCAATATTGGGAAGCTGCCGGCCTACAGGCAAAAATTATCCAGCATATAGGACCCGCTTTGGAAGTAGTCCCTGCATTGGAGTCTCCCTTTGACCTGGTCTTTCTGGACGCAGATAAAGGTAATTATATTAACTATTTCGATCTTTTAATGGATATTTTGCCCGCAGGCGCCGTGATCTTAGCCGATAACGTGATGTTTCATGGTGATGTGCTGAAACCGGAGGAAGCGCAAAGTAAAGCGGCTAAACATATACAGGCCTTTAATGATCATGTGCAGGCGAGCGATCGGGTAGAAACAGTAATGCTGCCAGTAAGAGACGGCATCAGCATCATCAGGAAAATAAAATAAGCGAAAGCTTCAATCATCATAAAACAATATTGCATCCATAAACGACAGCAAAATGAATTTTAAATTTATTCTTACTGCCTCACTTTTAAGCCTTGGCTGCGGCCTGGGTTTTGCGCAACCGGCGAGTAGTGTGAACGCCTATATTGCCAAGTATAAGGACCTGGCTATTGCCGAGCAAAAAAGGACCGGCGTACCGGCCGCCATTAAACTGGCCCAGGGTATCCATGAATCCGGATGCGGGGAAAGTGAACTCAGCCTTAATGCCCGTAATCATTTCGGTATTAAATGTAAAACGAGCTGGACCGGCCAGACTTATACTTATACCGACGACGCGAAAAACGAGTGCTTCAGAAAATACGATAATGATAAAAACTCCTATATTGATCATTCAGACTTTTTAAGGAATAACGCCCGTTATGCCGCATTGTTTACACTTGATGTGAGTGATTATAAAGGTTGGGCTTACGGTTTGAAGAAATGTGGCTATGCTACCAATCCTAAATATGCCCAAAAAATCGTAGACCTTATTGAAAAGTATGAATTAAACCAATATTCGCTCCTGGAAGAGCGGGGAGGTTTGGGGGATGAGGAAGGTGATGATGTGTTGCTGGCATCGGCCGCCCCGGTTGTGCTGCCGGAAAGTAAACCGGCTATGGTATCTGTGGCACAGTCTGAAGAAAGGACGTATTATATCCCTTCCGTGAAGAATGGTAAGAAAGGATTTTATGCCCGGAAAGGAGACCTGTTGCTGAATGCGGCTTACCAGAACAATATCCGTTATGCAAAACTCCTGGACCTGAATGATCTTGCCGATGAGCCATTACCTGCCGACATGTTTATTTACCTGGAAAAAAAGAATAAAGAAGGTAAAGCGGATACGTATGAGATCGGGGCAGGAGAGTCTTTGCTTAGCGTTGCACAGGAGCAGGGAATAAGAATGAAGGAATTAAGGCAATATAATCACCTGAAAGGCACGGAAGAGCCGGAGGTGGGAACGGTATTATACCTGAAAAATAGCGCACCTAAAAAGCCGTTATTACGTGCGCCATTGTTTGGTAACAAACCTAACCCTGAGTTCATAAAAGGAAATGAAAACGATCCAAGCTATGTAGCTGGTGGCAGAAAGATAACTACAGCCGAGTCCAAGGCGCAAGAAATAGTAACAGAGAGGGATAATACGGTAACTGAAGTTACTGCACCGGCAGAGAGCGAAAGCCAGGAAGAAACTTATAACATCGCGGATGAACCTGCTGTGGAAGAACAAATCGCTGCAGAGCATAACAGTACAGCTCCGGTGGCCCAGGAGCCGGCAGTAGGTGATGAAGCCGAAGAAGAGGCTGATGAAGAAATGAGCGAACTGGATAAGCTTAAGGCCAAGCTGGATCGCTCTGTCTATGGCGATCAAAATACAACGAGCAACCAGACTGTATCCAAACCTGCAAATAATCAGGCAGTAACAAATCCGGTAAGTACAGAGCCCACTTATGAAACCCGCCCTGCGGCCCAATCTACGACAAGACCAGCTGCGCCTGCCTATTCGGCGACAACTACGAATAACGGTAAAACCATGAGCCAGGATGATCTGAGAAAAAGGATTGAAGCGAATCAAAGAGCGGAGCGGGGAACACCTGTAGTGGCCAACCGTTCTAATGTAGCGCTCGCTAAACCCGAGCCGGTAAGCGTGCAGGCCCAGGTTGTCAATACACCCGCTAAAACAAAAACAAAAAAAGAGGAACAGAAAGTCGCCAATAAGAAAGGTACAGAGAAAAAAGCGGGAGACAAGAAAGTGGCAGATAAAAAAGTAGCTGCAAAAAAGAACGAAAAGAAGCCGGCAAAACCCACTTCACATACGGTGAAGAAAGGCGAAACGGTAACCGCGATAGCAGATAAGTATAATTTGACTACTAAAGAAGTCATTAAACTGAACAAGCTGTCGGCGAACGGTGCGGTAAAGCCCGGAATGAAACTGAAGCTAAAATAATTAATTGAGTATTCGAAATAATAAAACAGCGTGTTTGTGATCACAAACACGCTGTTTTATTATTTATTACATTAAAAATTAAAAATTAAAAATTAAAAATTAAAAAGATTATCCTGGGTTAATGATCTTCTACAAACCGGTTCTTCGCGGCATTCAGGCCGAAATACAACAGTAATATCACGCTTAAGGCCAGGAAGTAAAAAGAACTCTTCCAGGAAACATCAGCATCATGTAACGCCCCGAATACTGCCGGTCCGAAGGCAGCTATAAAATAACCGATGGATTGCGCCATCCCCGATAATTTGATCGCGTTGGCACTGTTACGGGTCCGGATAGAAAAAAAGAATAAAGACAGGCTGAAAGACATGCCGTTGGAAATACCTAGTAAAATTGCTGCCACATAGGCATAGTGCAGGCCTGCAAAAGCAAACAGTAGTACACTATTCATCATCACTACCGCAATAAAAATAATCAAACTCCGCTGATCCTTCATCCTGTTGGCAATCACCGGCCCGATGAACGTAAGCGGTAAAGAGGCGATCTGGAAAGTAAATAATACCCATCCTGTTTCGGACTCCGGCATCCCGTAATGTACGAGTACCGCAGGTAACCAGGACACGATGCTGTAGTAAATAACAGACTGCAAGCCCATGAAAATGCTGATGTGCCAGGCCTGCCGGGAGCGGAACATATTAAAGGTGGAGCGTTCTGTTTGTAAGGTTTCCAGTGTTCTTCTCTTCTTGAATCCCTGCTCTATTAAAATGATGATCACCGATATAGCTACCAGGAAGATCCATATACCTATAGAGCCACGCCAGCCCAGGGTCGTCCATTGCCCGATACTGATACTGAAGCCGGAAGCAAAGGCGGCTGTAAGGTTCATGGCTACAGCAAAGAGGCCGGTCATAGAACCGATATGGCGCGGTAAATTGCTTTTAATATATCCCGGGGTGACCACATTGCCGATGCATATACCCAATCCCACCAGCACAGAGCCCGATAATAAAGTGAATACATTGCCATAGATCCGTAATAGGGTACCTGCGCCTAGTATAAACAGGCCTATGAGTAAGATATAGCTGATATTGCTCCCTGCGGCTATCCTGCTGATCACTATAGAGCAAGTCGCGAACATTAAAAGCGGGATGGAGGTTAGCAGGCTGGACTGGAAATTGCTCAGTTCCAGTGCCTGGCTGATCTCGGTGAGTACCGGTCCTACTGAAGTTATGGGAGAGCGTAAATTGCTCGATACCCATAACACCACTAAAATATTGATTAAAAATAACACTCTTGATGAGTTACGCGCTTGCTCCCGGTCCATCTTTTTGTACTGTAAAATGGGGGCAAAGGTAAGCTTTGTCTTTGGTTCCGGCTAACAATCTATATGCGCGTTCAGCCACTCCGCGTCAAAGGTGGCATTGTATTTTTTATAGAAATTAATAGCGGGTTCATTCCAGTCCAGCACCTGCCAGTATAAGCTGTGGTACTGGTGTTCCTTTGCATAAGCCAGTGTACGGTCAAACAATTGCCGGCCAATCTTCTGCCCACGCAGGGATTCTTTCACAACAATATCTTCCAGGTATAGCTTCCGGCCTTTCCAGGTGGAATACCTGGGGTAAAACAAAGACAGCCCCACGATCTGTCCTTCTGATTCCGCTACAAAAGCCGTCCATACGGGTTGGGATCCAAAGCCCGCGTCCCTGAATGCTTCCAGGCGGACACTTACTTCATGCCCCGCTTTTTCATAAACAGCCAGCTCCCTGATGAGTGCCATCATTGCAGGGCAGTCCTCCGGCCGGGCTAAGCGTATATTAACGGTATTGATGTTTATCGAAGACAAGGATGTGTTTGGATTGCGTTCAGACATGAAATAAAAATAATTGAATAAATGGATGCTGGTACAGCAATCGTTAAAGGTAAGAAAAATCCTGCCCGGCGCTAACAAAAGCTTAATGAATGTGGTATTATTTTTACAAGAGAATGTATTTTAATTACAAGTGATACTATAGCGGAGCTGCTAAATTTGTAGCATTAAAAAAATAATAAAGATGGATAAAGTATTTATTAAGCATACGGATTTATCGGTTGCACCCATTAATTTCGGGGGCAATGTATTTGGCTGGACATTGGATGAGCAACAGTCCTTCGATATCTTAGACAAATTTGTCGGGGCAGGGTTCAATTTTATAGATACCGCTGATACCTATGCCTGGTGGGTGAATGGAGTGGGAGGCCAGTCGGAAACGATCATTGGTAAATGGCTGAAAGCACGCAACAATCGTAAAGACCTGGTGATTGCTACAAAGGTAGGTTCAGAAACTAAGGAGCATGGATTTGATATCAGCCGTAAACATATTTTAAAGTCTGTAGATGAGTCTTTACAGCGATTAGGGACGGATTATATCGATCTGTACTACACTCATTTTGACGATAAGGTAACGCCCATGGAAGAAGTGATGGCGACTTATGACGAAATTATTAAAGCCGGCAAAGTACTTTATATAGCGGCTTCGAACTTAAGCCCGGAAAGATTGCAGGCTTCTTTCGAGGTAGCGGAAGCGAATAATTTTTCCCGGTATGTCGCCTTACAGCCGCATTATAACCTGGTAGAAAGAACCACCTTTGAAAAGGATTATGCGCCACTGGCAGAAAAATATGATTTAAGTGTATTCCCTTACTGGTCGCTGGCGGCAGGCTTCCTGACCGGTAAATACCGTACAGCAGCGGATTTTTCCAAAAGTCCCAGAGGCGCCGGTGCGGCAAGCTACCTGGATGCAAAAGGGATCGCTGTATTAAGCGCCTTAGACCAGGTGGCCGCAAAACATAATACACAGGTAGCTACTGTTGCCCTGGCCTGGTTGCTTGCCCGGCCATTGATCACAGCGCCTATTGTAAGCGCTACGAGTGAAAGTCAATTGAAAACTTTATTGGATGCCCCGAAACTGCAGCTGGAGCGGGAAGATGTGGCATTGCTGGATGAAGTAAGTAAATAAATTTCAGGGCCTTTGGGCTTCTTGCCGGGCCAACAGGTCCTGAAATTTAATCATGGAAATACCGGAAAACCTCCTTCTTAGGCCTTTCCCGGGGGCATAAACTGACTTTTAATACCTGAATAGTGCGGAATATTTCATTCATTTGCTTTGATAAAAAATAATTGAATGATTATAAGACCTGCAAGCGCTGCCGATTACCCGGCCATTATGCTTATCTGGGAATCTGCCGTAGCCGCTACGCATCCCTTCCTGGCCCCTGCTGACTTTAACTTATTTAAGACCTTGATCCCGGAAAGTTTCCTGCCACAACTGGAAGTTTTCGCTGTAGAAGATGCCCATGGTACTATGCTGGCCTTTTTTAGCGTGTCTGCTGATAATCTCGAGATGCTCTTTGTGCATGATGCGGCAAGAGGAAAAGGTATAGGGAGATGCGCCATCGCTTATATACTGGACCGGTTAAAGGTGTATAAGGTGGATGTGAATGAGCAAAATCAGCAGGCGGTGGATTTTTACTTAAAAATGGGTTACCGGCAAACAGGCCGTTCCGAGCGGGATGGGATGGGAAAAGCATATCCTTTACTGCACTTGCAACATACTAACTTAAAAGATTGATTATAGGACGGCTGCCTACACTATTTCAAAGACCAATAATAAGATGAGTACACAAAGTAATCCGGCTGTATATTTTGAAATACCGGTGCAGGATATACCAAGGGCCATGCACTTTTACCGGGAAGTTTTTGCTTTTGAATTTAAGCAGGAAATTTTTGATGGTGTTGAAATGGCCTACCTGCCCTTTACAATTGGTGCTACAGGCATCAGCGGCGCTTTGGCTAAAGGGGAAAGTTATGTTCCCTCCGTTCATGGTACACTCCTGTATCTCTTTACAGATAATATCGAAGCAACTATCGCGCGGGCAGTTGCAGCCGGCGCTGCTATCCTGTATCCCCTGACCTGCCATGAATCTATCCGGGTGAAGGTGGCAGAGCTTAAAGATATTGAAGGTAACCGTATAGGCTTACATCATAGCTTTTAGGATGGCGAAATCCTTATTCCGCGACCACGACTGTTTTGGCTTTGGGCTGATAACTCAGCAGGAAAATAGTCGAGATGATACAGAAGCTGCCGAGGTAGTCGATCCAGTTAAAAGGTGTTTGCAGCCATAATACCGCGATGATGGTTGCAGATAAGGGCTCCGCGGAAGCCAGCAGGCTGGTCTTTTGCCCGCCGATCATTTTTACTGCCGTGAGGTAGGCGTAAAAGGCCGTTAAGGTGCCAAACAGTATGATGAAAATCACGGAAACTACCGTCGACAGGTCCCAGATGCCTTCAATATCCCAGGGCGCTTTGATAAAGGAAAAAGCAATACCGCCTATGAACATACCCCAACCAATCACCACAGAGGAATTGTATTTACTCAAAAGACTTACCGGTTGTAAAGTATAGATGGCCAAAGCCACGGCAGAAGCGATGCCAAAGAGTAAAGCTGTGGGTGTAATGTTGAGTTGACTGAAATCGGCATGCGTCACTAAAAGCAGGGTGCCGGCAACCGCAAGCAGGATCGCGAAAATCTCAAGGAACTTGGGGATACGTCTTTGTTTTAATGCAAGGTAAACGGCAATGAGTACCGGCCCGGCATATTGTAAGATCGTAGCGGTAGCCGCATTAGAATGCTTGATCGCGGCGAAGTAAGTATATTGTACTGCCAGCATACCCGTGATGCTGAAGATGATTAACTGGCGGGCATCTTTTTTATTGTTCCATACGGATAATACCTCCTGCTTGTTTTTACATATGCCCAACAACAATAAAACAATACCGGAAAATAACATCCGTACCGTGATCATCCATTCCACGTTCAACTGTTTTTCCTGGAAAACATATTGGCCGAAGGTCCCGGATACCCCCCAGAGTGTGGCCGCCACCACGGCATATAGAATACCCTTTGCCCTATTGCCCGGGCCGGCTTGTGGATCGGTTTCCTTAATGTTCATAAAAGAAAGGGATATATTTAAGTGGCAAAGCTAGCGCCGGGAGGCTGCAATATTTCCTTAATTTTGCAGTGGTTTTTGCAATTTTGTTTCATTTCAACCTATGGAAGCATTAGACAGTTTCGATATTTCAATTTTACGTATCCTGCAGGCCGATAATTACCAGGCCCAAAGGGATATAGGCGAGCATATCGGCCTCTCGGCAGCGGCGGTGCAAAGACGCATCAAGCGGATGACGCAGCTCGGCTATATTGTAGATAATGTAGCTATACTTAGCCGGGAGCACCTGGGTAATCTATTGACGATCATCGTAGAGGTAAGTATGGAGCGCGAAAAGATCAAAGACGTGGAAGAAACAAAAGCCAGCTTTAAAAATTGCCCGGCTGTGCAGCAATGCTATTATGTTACCGGCCAGACCGATTTTGTACTGATCCTTTTAGTGGCCTCCATGCAGGAATATGAATTGCTGACAAGAGATATCTTCTTCGGGAATCCCAATATTAAGAACTTTAAAACCTTCGTGGCCATGGACCTGGTGAAAACCAAAACCCAGATACCCTTATAATTTAAGATTAAATAGATGATTACAAAGAGCTATTTTAAAGGAATGTATGTAGAGCAGCACCAGCTTTTTGAAGGCCGGCCTACGCTGATCTTCCTGCATGATTCCTTAGGTTGTGTGCAACTGTGGCGCAATTTTCCGGAGTTGCTGGCAAAGGCTACACAATGTAATGTATTGATGTATGATCGCCTGGGTTATGGTTTATCGGCGCCCATGGAAACTTATGTAAGGCCTGTAAACTACATGGAGCTGGAAGCCCTGTTGTTGGATGAATTATTGACGCATTACCAGGTAGCGCAGCGTATCCTTTTCGGGCATAGTGACGGCGGGACAATAGCGCTGATCTTAGCCAGCCTCTTCCCGGGCAGTATTTTTATTACTATCGCGGAAGCGGCACATATTTTTGTTGAGCCGGTGACCTTGCAGGGAGTGGAGGCCGCGATAGTAGCTTATGAAACGACCAATCTCGCGGAACGCCTGCAAAAGTACCATGGAGATAAAGTAGCCACTTTGTTTAAAGCCTGGACACAGACCTGGACCCGGGCTGACTACCGCGACTGGAATATTGAATACCTGCTGGGCAATATCCAGTCCCCGCTTTTATTCATACAGGGGTCAGATGACGAGTATGGTTCCTTAAAGCAGGTAACAGCAACCATCAATAAGCCAAAAGGGCTTGCAGAACAGTTTATTTTGCCCGGTATCGGTCATACGCCGCATAAAGCAGCGCCGGAAAAGGTATTGGAAGCCGCAGCGGCATTCATTAACCGGCAATTGGTCTGACAAAGATTACTTTTTCATCCATAATAATGGCCGCAATCTGCGGCCATTATTATGGATGAAATTCTGTCTAGATATATAGATAAAAGAAAGCTTAGTCGAAGATATGGATCAATCGTGTAAGGTAAATATAAGCGCCCAGCTGGGAAATAATCCCCAGGATATAACCCAGGCCTATTTCACCACGGGTATGTGCTCTTAATACCAGCCTGGAAGTGCCTATAAGCCCGGCAATTAACAGCGAGATCATCAGTGCGCCAAAAATATCTACCCTGCTGGTGATCATCACTACGATCAGTATGCCGATCATACTGCCGGCCCCTGCGGTGTGCATACTTACCTTCTTGAAAATATTCACCATAAACACGCAGATGATGCCCCAGAAATTGCCTAAGAGGAAGATCTTCAGGATCTGCGGACTTACAGTAGGCGGCTTGAAATTTTTGAACACCAGGTAGGCCCAGAAATAAAAGGTCATTGTAGCGATCAGCGGGATGATACGGTCTTTTGAAGTATGCAGGTAAATGCTGTCTATAAAGTTCAGCCTTTTTAATAAGAACACGGTTACCAAAGGAAAGAAGATGGTATTAAGGGCTAAAATGCCCAGCCATTCATACATTTTTTCCGGTGAAACCCCGCCGAAGCTGGTCCTGTTGATCAAAAATAAGACATAGGCCATAACTACGGGCATGAATACCGGGTGGCAGATAATGGAAATTACTTTTGAGCAAGCCCTCAGAAATTTATTCTGGCTAAGTTGATCTACTTTTAAATGCGATTGCGGCATATAATCTTTATCTGTAAATTAATTGCGTAGGCAAGCCGCGAAGATAAACATAAAATGTCAGAAGGGATTCAGCTATACAAAATTACCTGTAAAGGCAGGTTAAAATACAACTATTTATGTAAAATTTATCCCGGATTTACGTTATATTTGTGTGTTTTTTTAAAAATTTTCAAATGTCAGATGTATTAACAAGCGATACTATGGAAGCAGCAAAAGTGATCAATAGTATTAATGAAATTAAAACAGTATCTGTAATCGGTGCGGGTACAATGGGAAATGGTATTGTGCACGTGTTTGCCCAAAACGGCTTTAAAGTGCATATGATCGATATCGCCCAGGCTGCCCTGGATAAAGCGATCGGTAACATTACCAAAAATATGGACCGCCAATTGGCAAAAGGTGCTTTAACAGAAGAGCAAAAAGAAAAAGCCCTGGCCAATATTACTACGTTTACGGACCTGGGTGAAGGGATCCAGGATGCCGACCTGATCGTGGAAGCGGCTACGGAAAGCATTGACCTGAAATTACGTATTTTCAAAGATATTGACCGCCTGGCACCTGCGCATGCTATCCTGGCGACCAATACTTCTTCTATTTCTATTACCCGTATTGGCTCTCATACTTCCAGACCCGGCCAGGTGATCGGTATGCATTTTATGAACCCGGTACCGGTAATGAAACTGGTAGAGATCATCAATGGTTACGCAACTAAGAAAGAGGTAACTAAAGTGATCCATGAATTAACGGCATTTATCGGTAAAGTACCTTGCGTCGTTAATGATTATCCCGGATTCATCGCTAACCGTATCCTGATGCCGATGATCAATGAAGCGATCACCAGCTTACAGGAAGGTGTTGCCGGTGTGGAAGAGATCGATACGATCATGAAATTAGGTATGGCGCACCCGATGGGACCATTACAACTGGCAGACTTTATCGGTCTGGATACTTGTTTGTCTATTATGAACGTATTGCATATGGGCTTTGGCAATCAAAAGTATGCCCCGGCTACTTTACTGGCCAATATGGTTCAGGCAGGCTATTACGGTGTTAAATCCGGCGAAGGATTCTACAAATACACTGCCGGCAGTAAAGAGTTAGTGATCAGCGAGCGTTTCGCGGATAAAAAATGGAACGCTTAAGTAATATTTAAGAATTCCTGATAATTGTTTTAAACGGAAAGCCCACGTTATTTAATTTAACGTGGGCTTTTTTATGCTAAAGGAATGGGCCTATTTAGTGCCAAACCATTGAATGACATCACTCAGTTTGCTTTTCAGCTCTTTACGGTCTACGATAAAATCCAGGAATCCATGGTCCAGCAGGAATTCAGAGCGCTGGAAGCCGGCCGGCAGGTCTTTACGGATGGTTTCTTTAATGATCCTTGGGCCTGCAAAACCGATTAGTGCATTGGGCTCGGCAATATTAATATCACCCAGCATCGCGAAAGAAGCGGTTACCCCACCGGTAGTAGGATCGGTTAAGAAAGAGATATACGGCAGCTTGGCATCTGCCAGTTGATTCAGTTTGGCGGATGTTTTAGCCATTTGCATGAGAGAGAAAGCGCTTTCCATCATACGGGCGCCACCAGATTTGCTGATAATCATAAATGCCGACTTGTGCTTGATCGCGTAATCGATCGCACGGGCAATTTTTTCACCTACTACAGAGCCCATGGAACCGCCGATGAAATTAAAGTTCATACAGGCAATTACCAGTTGCCGGCCGTTGATCTTGCCATAACCTACCGTCATCGCATCCTTAAGCCCCGTTTGTTTCTGGGCCGATTCCAGCCTGTTTTTATAGGGTTTTACGTCTACGAATTCCAGGTGGTCTTTAGGTACGATATTGGCAAACAGCTCTTCATATTGTCCATCATCAAAAACGATGTCGAAATACTCTTTATAGTTGATCCTGTTGTGAAAATTACATTTAGGACAAACATACAGGTTGGCTACTAAAGTGTCTGTTGTGTAGGTCTCTTTACAGGAGCTACATTTATGCCAAAGGCCATCCGGCACTTCTTTCTTTTCTTTGGTTTCGGTAGAAATACTTTTTGATATTCTTTTAAACCAACTACTCATAAATTTCTAATTTTAAGGGGGACAAAGATAGTACTTTTGAATTTGTGCCAAACTTATTGTTCTAAAATCAGCTTAAACCCAACCCCATGAATAGTTTGTAGCTCCAAACCATTGATGTCTTTTATGTATTTTCTTACTTTGGTCATGAAAACATCCATGCTCCTGCCCAGGAAATAGTCATCTTTTCCCCATACATTGATCAGGATATCTTCGCGCTTGAGTACGGTATTTTTATTTTGAATGAGGTACCGGAACAGGTCCGCTTCTTTCTGCGTCAGCTGCAGCGGGCTATTCTGGTTCATTAATAATAAATTATCATAGTCGAAGAAACTGTCTGTACCGAAAACGACCTGTTCATTCAGGACTTTGTCTTCTTTGGTACGCTTCAGGAATACTTCCAGGCGCAAAAGCAGCTCTTCCATATTGAATGGCTTCACAATATAGTCGTCGCCCCCGGCTTTAAAACCGGCGATCTTGTCTTCGTCCATATTCCGGGCCGTCAGGAATATGATCGGGACTTTTTCATTTTTTTTACGGATCTGTGTGGCCAATGTCATGCCGTCCTTGCGCGGCAGCATTACATCCAGCAAGCAAATATCCACGTTGTTGCGCATGAACTGTTGCCATCCGCTTTCGCCATCATTGCAAAGTAATACTTCATATCCACTGTCTTCCAGGCTGTCTTTCACTACAAATCCCAGAGAAGCATCATCTTCAACCAAAAGGATCTTTGCTTTCACGCTCATATAATATTAGTATTGATGTTTGTAGCAAATTTAATTAAAATTAGCTATCCACCTAAGTTTGCAGCGACTTTTTCAATACTAATCTGTTTATGGGACCAACAGGTTGATTATTGACCGGGAAGGGTTGGTTATGCGATGGTGACTGCGGTTAAAAAACATATATTGTTTTTATGGAAAATATTAACATATTGTCTTTCTTTATAGTAACTTCGTCTTGGTCTAAAATTCCCTCTTTGTATGATAAGAAAATGTACACTATTTACTACCGCGCTACTGGCTTTAACCGCTTCGGCGAATGCCCAGCGATTTTTTGGTGTTGCCACCGGCAATTATCTTCCTACAAAATCCATTTATTTAAACCCGGCATTGATCGCCGACTCCAAAGTGAAATGGTCTATAGACATCGTTTCCTTTAACGCCGGACTGGATCAAAGTTATGGTACCATTAACTCAAGAGGTATTTTTAATAATCTTACTTCTGGAAAAGGCCTGAGTGTGGCCGATATGGACCAGATACTTACCCGGGGCAATAAAGATAAATTTGATCTTGCCGGGGGACTGGACGTCAGCCTGTTTAATATCTACGCCAGTTTTAACAATAAACACAATTTTGCGCTGACCAACAGGATCCGTACTACGGCCGGTATCCGTGGTTATGATTCCAAATTCTTCAGTACCCTTTTCAGTACCTCGAATTCGATAACCGATATTAATGTTAACAATATGCGGGTGAATGTGAATGGCTGGAGTGAGCTGGCATTGACCTATGCCACCACATTATGGGAAAATGAAAAAAATGCCTTGTCCTTCGGTATCACGGCCAAATACCTTGGCGGCTTCAGTTATGCCGGTACCAATATTATAGAGCTGGACGGGCAATACCGTCCTGACCCGTCCGGTACCAATAAAGGAACTATAGAGGCGACCTCTATCCGTATGAATGGCTCAACCAGCGCGGAGCAATCAAGCCTGGATAATGAAAACAGTATTATGGATTACTTGTCCAGCAGGGCAAAAGCAATGTTTGACGGCTCTGCGGCAGGTATTGGCGCCGACCTGGGAGTAACTTACGAGATCAGGAAAAACAAGTCCGATGTTACTTATGAAATGAACGGAAGGACCGATAATATCAATCCCGAAGCCAATCGTTACAAATGGCGTTTTTCTGCTGCATTGACCGACTTCGGCAGGATCACTTATAAAAATACCACGAACCTGAATGTTAATGGTTCCGGTACTTTATCTAATGATACGATCAGGGAATACCAGAACGACATTCCTAAACTGAGGGATTACCTGACCCGCCAGGGGATCAATAATACTTATGAAGAAGGGACCGGCAAACAGCGTATTATGCTGCCTACTTCGATCGTGTTAGGGGCTGACTATAACATCAATGATAAGTTTTACGCGAATGCTACCTATATCCAGGGCTTCATTCCCGGTACCGAGAGCTTCGCGCCTTTTACGGCCTCGCAATTGACTTTAACCCCAAGGTATGAAAATAAAATACTTACTGTAGGCTTGCCCATCACATATAATTTCTTTACACAAAGTTTAAAGGCCGGTCTTGGTCTGCGGGTAGCCGGCCTGTATTTCGGTACGGATGATGCATTAGCCTTTATGGCTACTAACCAGGCCAAAGGCGTTAACCTGTACTTCGGTGCGATGGTGCCCATCATGAAGCGTAAGCTGAAAGATACAGACGGCGATAAAGTGTCTAACAAATATGATCAATGTAATGGAGTAGCAGGTACCTGGGAAGATAAAGGTTGCCCGCCGCTGGATAAAGATAAAGATGGCATTGTGGATAGCCTGGACAAATGCCCGGATGTACCGGGTGTGGCCAGCGCCCAGGGTTGCCCTGATCGTGATGGAGATGGTATTGCCGATAACGAAGACCTGTGCCCGGATATTCCGGGAACCGTAGCGACCAAAGGCTGCCCTGATCGTGATGGAGATGGTATCGCCGATATGGATGATAAATGCCCGGATATCCCGGGTAGAGCGGAATTCCAGGGTTGTAATGACAGTGACGGAGATGGTATCGCGGATTGGGAAGATAAGTGTCCTGAGCATGCCGGCCCGCGTGCGAATGAGGGTTGCCCGGATTCTGATAATGACGGCATTCCAGACCACCTGGATAAATGTCCTAAAGTGCCGGGAACGCGTGAAAACCAGGGTTGTCCTGAAGTGAGGGCTGAAGTGAAAAAACGCCTGGCCTTTGCTGCTACAGCGATCCAGTTTGAAACCGGGAAAGCAGTGATCAAGAAAACATCGCACAAGCTGCTGGATGAGATCGTAGCTATCCTTAACGAATATGTGGATTATGATATGACGATTGATGGTCATACCGATATTACGGGTAAAGCGGAACGCAATATGATACTTTCGCAGGAAAGGGCTGATGCAGTGAAAGCTTACTTCGTAAGTAAGGGTATTGATGCCAGCCGTTTGACGGCTGTAGGTCATGGCCAGGTGGAACCTGTAGCCGATAACAAAACTGCGGCCGGAAGAGCGAAAAACCGTCGCGTGGAAATGGATCTTAAATTGAGAGATTAAAGATTCTTATCCTTTTAAATACTAATGGCGGGCCATAAGGCCCGCCATTAGTATTTAACAAGTATTTGTATCAGTCCGAGCGAATGAAATGTAGCAAGGAATCTCCTGGGGTTTATTGTCAATTGCTAGTGATTATGACTACTATACAGTAACAATCAATAAATAACCTTTGGTTAATCAACAGCGATTGCTCTGTGGTCTTAACGCTCCGGTCAGGAAGTTAACTACTAGTAGTCACCTGTCACTAATCACCCATCACTCATGACTCATCAACCATTAAAACCTTCACCATTATTTGAAATGTACCCGTTTCGCTAGCGCTCCGGACGCTAACCATTAACAATCACTCATCACTTATCACTCATTTCAATACTGTAGCTCCGAAACATTCAAAACCCCTCTAAGGGCATTGCAAACCATGATCGATTTAGCATTCACCAGGTCTTCCGGGTAGCAAACTTTTTCCTGGAGCTTACCGGAATCCAGTAAGTAAGCCCGTTGCACACCGGCAACACAGCCGGAAGAAAGGGAAGGGGTGAACCATTGCCGGGCGGCCTCTTCATACCAGAGAATATTGAAAATGCCGGTTTCGGCAACTTCTCCGCGTTCATTACAGAGCACGAGGTCATCCAGTTCCAGCTCTTTTGCCTGTGCCAGAGCGGTATCATAAATATCCCGCTCTGTAGTTTTTAAATGATCGGATAGGCTTGCACTAACCTGTAAATTACCGGCAAATCCCAGTTTTACCGGCTTCAGCTTTTTGCGGCTAAATGCGGATACCTTTATTTGCATCGCACTGGCTGTAGGGGTCGGGAAAATTTCGAACCTTACTTTCAGTTCCGGTCCTTCCACCGCATGTCTTTCAATGGATTTGTAGAGTTCACTGAAAATTTTTTCCGCATTTAGCTTTATCCGGTACTTTTCCAGTCCTGCCTGCAGGCGTTTCCTGTGATAGGTTTCCAGGGCGATCTGCTGGTCCAGTACATACATGGTTTCGATTAAACCGGTCGTGTTTTCCATGCTTCAAATGTAAATTTTTTTGGCAAGAGAAACTATAGCGGGAAATACAAGCGATCTTTGATATTTTCAATATATTTGCCCTATGTCAGAAAAAATCTCAACAAACAAAGCTCCGGCCCCGGTAGGCCTTTATCCGCACGCCCGCAAAGTAGGTAACTTATTGTTTCTTTCCGGTATCGGTCCCAGAACGGTAAATAACGAGATTCCCGGCCTGGAACTGGATAAAAACGGCAACTTCCTGAGTTTTGATTTTGAGGCACAGTGCCGTAACGTGTTTGACAATGTGCGGATCGTATTGGAAGAAAGCGGCAGCAGTTGGGACCAGTTGGTAGACGTAACCGTTTTCCTGGTGAATATGAAGCGCGATTTCGCTACTTACAACCGTATCTACGCGGAATATTTTAAAGACAACCAGCCTTGTCGTACCACAGTAGAGATCAACTCTTTGCCTACACCGATCGCTATCGAGCTGAAGTGTATTGCTACGATTGATTAATGTAAGATGGGCTATAAGAAAGTCTGCCTTAAATGCCGACTCGTATTTAACCGGCCTTTTGATCCGGGATATGGTTTGCCTTACCCCTGTCCTTCCTGTCAGATTACTATGAAAATTTATCCTCACCGTTTCCGCCCGCCTGCTAAAACAGAGCTCCGGAAATGGGCCGTGGTAAGGTTTCTGGCAGAGCACGGATTTAATTACCAGAAGCTATTGCTTAGGCGGGAACGTATTCCCGGTAAAGATACAATGGAATGTATGGTATCTTACCCGGAAACTATGCGGGAAGCTGTGCTGTTCGTACAGCAACACAGGCAGAAAAGGGCGAAGAATGGTCTTTAGGCGTTCGTGCTACCGGCTTTTTTGTCCCGCCTTTAACCTTTCGACTCAAATAGTTGATTAACTTTGCGAAAAATTTTCAAAGCCTTGAATTCTAAACAAATTATTGCGATAGCTATAGCTTTGGTTGCCACAGCAGGTATTTACTTTGGTACTACAAACGTTAAACCCGGGAAGCAACAGGAGGATGCGCATGCCGGTCATAATCATGCACCCGGTGAAGAACATGACCATGATCATGAGTCTAAACCTGCGGCCGGGCCAATGATGGGCGGCGCCATGATGGTACAGGCCGCCGACTTTGATTCCCTGCAGGCAGATGTAAAGAAACGTTTGTTGTCGCCACAGGTGAAGGCTGAGATCGAAAATTTTGAACATAAGGCTACTGTAGCTACGGATCCTAAAGAAAAATTCCTGGCTTACGAAGCCCTGGGTAAGCGCTGGCAGGCCATCGGGCAGAAGGGAATTGCGGCAAATTATTTTGCTAAAGCCGGAGATTTGGAAAATTCGGAAAAAATTCTGAACTTTGCCGCCCATTTGTATGAAGAAGGTATGAAGGCCTCGGAAGATCCTGCTATACGCCGGCTTTTTGCAGATGGAAAAGTAGCTTCTTTGAATAAAGTGATCAGCATCAACCCGGCCAACGATACAGCAACGCTGGACCTGGCGCTGGCGATGATCGACCAGGGCGATGTAATGAACGGGGTATTTAAACTCCGCGACTTTGCAGAGAAAAACCCGAAAAACCTTAGAGCACAGGTAACCCTGGGCAAAATGGCTTTACAATCAAGACAATTTGATAAAGCTATAGAGAGAGGCAAGATCATCCTGGCACTGGATAAAGATAATTTTGAAACACACCTTTTTATGGGCGAAGCTTATAAAGAGATGGGCAATACGGATAAAGCCATCGAGCTGTTTAACCAGGCCAAAAAAATTATTAAAAACCCGGATTTCGATAAAGAAATGGATGCTTACATCGCTACGTTCAAAAAGTAGTATTGAAAATTTCGTATATTGTTAGGAGTATTTTACTCTGTCTATATATATATTATTAACTTAATTAAATTAGTAGATTATGCCTTGTGGTAAAAAAAGAAAACGTCATAAGATTGCGACGCACAAACGTAAAAAACGTTTGAGAAAAAACCGTCATAAAAGCAAGAAAAGATAAGTAAGCGCTTTAAAGCTTGAAACTTATTTAGACACAAAATATAAGAATGCAGATGCCGGACCTCTGATGCCGGTATCTGTATTCTCTTTTTACCTACCGGGGAAAAAGAGACGGGATGATGCAGCATAAATGAACTGCTGCTTCCTAAGAAAAATATTTTATCAGAATAAATATTGATTGCTTTTTTGAATAGCAGCATCAAGTCATTTCTTCCGGGCCTGTAGTTTACCCGGGAACCTGATTGTATGTGTTATTTATTGCTGTTCAAAAAACCGAAACCCGGCAGGTGAAAACGCCCGGGGTCGATGTATTTTTAAAACATATTTCTACATGAACAAAGAAATGGTGATAGAAGCATCGGATAACGGAGTAGCAATAGCGTTATTAGAAGATAAGAAACTTGTAGAATTACATTACGAGCAAAGCAATACTGCTTTTGCCGTAGGCGATTTATATCTTGGCAAAGTGAAAAAACTGATGCCAGGCCTTAATGCCGCATTTGTAGATGTTGGCTACGAGAAAGACGCATTTCTCCATTATACCGATCTGAGCCCTTATGTGCGCTCACTCATCAAATTTACACACGCAGCCCGATTCGATACCAATCCTAACGGATTCGATTTCGGCAATTTTAAAAACGAACCGGAAATTTTAAAAACCGGTAAAATAACGGAAGTACTTAACCCGAAGCCGGAAATACTGGTTCAGATATTGAAAGAACCGATATCCTCTAAAGGGCCCAGGCTGAGCTGTGAATTATCGCTCCCGGGAAGATTTGTGGTACTCACACCTTTCAATAACTTCGTTTCAGTTTCCCGCAAAATACATTCTGCAGAAGAACGCAAGCGCCTGCAGAAAATTGTAGAAAGCATCAAGCCTAAAAACTTCGGCGTTATCGTACGTACGGCTGCTGAAGGTAAAAACACGGCGGAATTGCATGCCGACCTGACCGACCTGGCAACCACCTGGCAAAACATACAGACCAATCTTAAAGGTGCAGTGCCTACGCAAAGGATCCTGAGCGAGCAGACAAAAACGACCTCTATCCTCAGGGATTTGCTGAACGATAGTTTTTCTAAAGTTGTCGTTAATGATAAAGCCATTGTTAACGAAACCAAGGATTATATCGCGCGTATCGCTCCTGAAAAAGAAGACATCGTCCAGTTTTACCATCATAGCCAACCCATATTTGATAATTACGGCATTACCCGCCAGGTGAAATCTTCTTTTGGGAAAACGGTAAATATGAACAGTGGCGCGTACCTCATCATCGAGCATACCGAAGCGATGCACGTGATCGATGTAAACAGCGGTACAAGGGCGGCAGACAGTAACCAGGAAGAAAGCGCTTTGAAGACCAACCTGGAAGCAGCGGAAGAAATAGCCCGCCAGTTAAGGTTAAGAGATATCGGTGGGATTATCATTGTCGATTTTATTGACCTGAAGCACCCGGACAACAGGAAAACGCTCCTGGAAGCCATGGCTGAATTCATGAAAAATGACCGGGCGCGGCATACCGTTTTGCCGATCTCCAAATTTGGCCTGATGCAGATCACCCGCCAGCGCCTTAGACCGGAAATCAATATTACCACTACCGAAGTCTGCCCGACCTGTAAAGGTACCGGGAAGATCGAGGCGAGTATCCTGATCACGGATGAAGTAGAAAAAGATCTGAATTACCTGATCAACCAGGGGCACAAAAAACTGACTTTGGTGTGTCACCCGATGTTGCAGTCTTATATCAGATATGGAGGCCTGTTCCGCTCGCTGCAATGGAAATGGTACCGCAAGCACAATGTCTGGCTTAAGATAAAGCCGAATAACGATTACCCGATCACAAAGTATACTTTCGTAGATCGTAATACAGATGATGAAATCAAGCTTTAATAAGCAATGAAAAAATACAGGAAAAAGCCGGTTGTCCAGAGCAGATAACCGGCTTTTTCGTGCCTTGATCTGTCTTGTTTTTAATTTGTCACGGAATTGTAATTATATGTTCATGGTGCGGTAACATTTTGCTAACATTCAAACGGCACTTTTGCAACGTTAACCTAAAAACATATCATGCAACAAAAATTTACCTTGTTAGGCGCGCTGGCGCTTATGGGACTGGGCTTAAATGCAAAGGCGCAGAACATTATTTCCCCTATCGTTCCGGAAGCAACGGTATGGAAGTTCCTGGACAATGGTACCGACCAGGGTACTGCCTGGTTCGCTCCAGGTTTTAACGACAGCAGCTGGGTGAGCGGCTCTGCCGAATTAGGCTATGGCGATGGCGATGAAGCTACTATAGTAGGTTTCGGTCCTGACAGCCAGCAAAAGTACACGACCACTTATTTCAGGGTTAAATTTAACCTTACCGCACTACCTACGGTTAACCAGGTGGTAAGATTAAGCCTGAGAAGAGACGATGGTGCCGTGGTATACCTGAACGGTAATGAAGTAGTAAGAGATAATATGCCTGCTACCAGCACTTATACTACTTTCGCAAGTTCCAATACTTCTGCTGAAAATGATTTTAGATTACACACCATTCCAGCATCCGCCTTACAGCTGGGGGAGAATACCTTTGCGGTTGAAATACACCAATGCGACCTCAGCAGCTCTGATCTTTCTTTTGCCCTGAAACTGGATTATGTGGAGCCTAAACCTCCTGTTGTTTGTGATGCAGGACTGGATTCTTTACACATTTCCAGGTTCTATTCTGTAATGCCGGGCGTACAGGTAGATACGTTACGTATTCCGCCAACACATGCCTACCAGATCATTGCTATGGAAGGTGATCCTTATACCAATGCTGCGGATGGCCTGGTTAAAGGCTTGTTTGACTTTACCGGTTATGTACCTAAAGACAGCAGCAGTACAAAAGGTTATTTATCGATCAACCACGAATTAGGTAGCTGGCCTGCTGCGGGTGTATCCATGCTGGATGTTACTTTTAACGATTCTACTCACCTTTGGCAAGTAGATAAAAGTGTACCGGTTGATTTTGGGGGTATCGCGGGTACGGGAAGAAACTGTTCCGGAGCGGTAACGCCATGGAATACCATCATTACTTCTGAAGAAACTTTGCCGACTGCGGATGCTAATGGTGATGGCTACCAGGATGTGGGTTGGATGGTCGAGATCGATCCGGTAACGGCAAAGATCAAAGATTATGATGGCGACGGTACGCCGGATAAGATCTGGGGAATGGGCAGAATGAGCCATGAAAACTGTGTGGCCGCTGCTGACCGTAAAACTGTTTATGAAGGCGCCGATGAAAGTTCCTACGGATATGTATGGAAATACGTTGCGCACAATGAAGAAGACATGAGCGCCGGTAACTTATATGTATTGAAGCTGGATGGCCCTATCGGCTCTGTAACTACTGGCCAGTGGATCGGTATTCCTAACTTTACTCCTGAAGATTGTAACAATGTAAGGACCTATGCGCAAGCTGTAGGCGCGACTAACTTTAATGCTGTAGAAGATGTTGAGATCAGTCCTTTGGATGGTAAGATCTATTTTACTTCAAAAGCTACCAGCCGCGTTTATCGTTTCCAGGATGACGGTTTAACGGTAAGTGAAGCGCAGATTTTTGTAGGTAATACCGCAACTGTCTACAACTATGAAATGGAAGACGGAACTATCGTATCTGAGCAATGGGGCGGTGGGGTAGATAACCTGACTTTTGATGATGCCGGTAACCTTTATGTACTCCAGGATGGTGGCCGTAACCACATCTATATGGTCCCTCCTTGTCACACGCAAACGAATCCTGCGGTTAAATTATTCGCAGTAACCCCGGCAGGTTGTGAGCCTACAGGGATGACCTTTACTCCTGACTACAAATACATGTTTGTTTCCTTCCAGCACCCGGATGGTACTAATGGTGTGGGTATCGATGCTAATGGTGATACCGTAAGGATCAATAAAGAAGCGGCGGTAGTAATTGCCCGTAAAGAATTCCTAGGCATTACTTTCGTAGATACAACCACTACTCCTATTGATACGACTACTTCTATCGGCCGCATCAATGACCTGTCTTTAGTAAGCGTTTATCCTAACCCTACTTCTGGTAAAGCGACCATTGAGCTGAGCAGTAAGGTAAACGGGAAAGCACAATTGATGCTGTATAGTGTAGACGGTAAATTACTGTTTACAGAAGAAAGAGCCATCATAGCTGGTAACAACAAATTCGAGATCGAACTGGGTAATTTGCCGGTAGGTATTTATCAGAGTGTGATCAATGTTAACGGTAGTACATTACAAAGTAAAATAGTTAAGCAATAAAAGTAAATATGAAACTCAACATTAAAATGAGTGTAGTAATAGCCTTTCTTTTAACGAAAGGCTATTCTGCATTTACACAAGAAGGGAAAACAGACTGTGCCGCGCATGTCTTCAAGACGATCCCCGAAGCCCTGGAATATAAAGATTGCGCCACAAAGCTCTCTATGCGCGTAGCTAAAATTGAAAGAGTAAGTGAGCAGATCGGTAACCTGAAAGCCATTACCTACCTGGACCTGAAGAGCAACAGCCTGCGGGAGCTCCCGGCAAGTATCGGCGCTTTAAGCAAACTGGAGCGGGTCATCATAAGTGAAAATCATTTGAAGAGTTTGCCGGAAACTATTGAAGGCTGGTACTCGGTCCGCTTTATACAGTTAGACAATAATAGTTTATCGGATCTTCCTTTGGGCCTTTTTAAGTTGAAAAAATTAAATACGCTGGACCTGTCCTGGAATAATTTTGCTTCATTAAATAGTGGGATCGGTAACCTGGGCCAATTGAAAATCCTGGACCTGAATCATAATGCTTTATTGGTGTTACCCAAAGAAATAGGCAAGCTGAAAGGTCTGCAGGAAATGGACCTGTCTTTTAATAAACTGAAAGCGATCCCTGATGAAGTGGTCCGGATGAGCAGCCTGAAAAGGCTGGCCCTGGCCAATAACGAGCTCGAACAGCTGCCCCGGAATATCGGTAAATTAAAAAAGCTCAAATCGATTATTGTAACAAACAATAAGCTGACACAATTGCCGGAAAGCATCAGTGCCTTAAAAGAACTGGAATCCATTTACCTGAGCTATAACCAGATTACTAAATTGCCGGCTGCACTCTATAAAATGAGCCATTTGCGCAACCTGGTACTGGTTGGTAATCCAATTCCTGCCGCTGAAATCAAGGCCTTAAAAGAGGCTTTGCCCAATACTAATATTGTTTTCTAAAATCAAGCAATGAAGCATCCGTTAAAAATAAAAGTACTGCTGGTTACAGGCGCTGTAGTGGCACTGGCGGCAGGTATGAGTGCCAATAAGAAAAGTGGAATTGAAACACAGGTAAAACACTATTATGAGCTCAATGTTGATAGCCTGAACAGTACCGTGCAGCAAATGCAGCAGCACCTGGCAACAGGGGCGGGGCGGGAAAACCTGCAGGAGGATTTTAAAAAAGCAAGGGTGTATTACAAACGCATAGAAGCATTTGTGGAATATCATCTGCCGGAATCCGCGTTAAAAATTAACGGGCCTAACCTGGTCGAAAGTGAACCTTCTTTACCCGAAGAGCCGATATTGCCAACGGGCTTCCAGGTGCTGGAAGAAGTGGTATACAGCGAAGAACCGCTGGACCGGCAGGCGGTAAAAATGGAAACTGATGGCCTGGCTTTTGCCTGTAACAGGGCAAAAGTTTTAGGGGCAAATATTGAATTTACAGAAACGAATATCCTGGATGCCTTAAAGCTGAATTTGTACCGTTTGATCACCAAAGGGATTAGCGGCTTTGACGCGCCCGTAGCGCTCAATAGTTTGCCGGAAGCTATAGCCAGCCTGGAAGCTACGGGAAAGCTTTTGAGTTATTTCCCGCAATCAGGTGAGCTGGCGAAAAGCAACGCGGCTGCATTACAGTATTTACAGGAACACCAGGGTGATTTTGACGGCTTCGACCGGGCAGCTTTTATAGCGGAGTATATCAACCCGCTTTGTGTATTACTATATGATTATCAACTGGCTCATAAAATACCTTTTGCACAGGCGCCCAACAGGGCTATTCCCGCCAATATCCCGCATTTATTCAGCCCCGGAGCTATAGATCTTTCTTTTTATGCCCCGGCTGGTGCTGAGTTGAACAATAAAGAGCTGGCGGCTCTTGGGAAAATACTGTTTGAAGATAAACGCTTGTCGGTGGCTAATAACAGGAGCTGTGCGACTTGTCATATTTCCTCAAAAGCCTTTACCGACGGCCTTGCTTTGAATGAAAGCCTGGTTGGCGGGAAAAAGCTGATGCGCAATACGCCCAGCCTGATTAATGCGGCCTATCAACCTGTACAGTTTTCTGATAGCCGGATTACTTTCCTGGAAGACCAGGTGCATGACGTAATTGCTAACCCGGAAGAAATGGGCGGAAAATTCGAACAGATCCAGCATTTACTGGCTAAAGACAAAGTATTCATGAAATCTTATAAAGCGGCTTTCTCCGGCAAAAAACCAAGTGCGGATGAAGTGAAGAAAGCCCTGGCGGCTTATGTGCGTACGCTCAGTGGATTCAACAGTTCATTTGACCGCTTTATGCAGGGTGATAAAACTGCCATGACCGCAGAGCAGATCAATGGTTTTAACCTCTTTATGGGCAAAGCTAAATGTGGTACCTGCCACTTTATGCCCACCTTTACAGGAGCTGCCCCTCCTTACTATGAGAAAATGGAAAGTGAGGTATTGGGTGTACCTCAAAGCAATGATACGATCAACCCCAAAATGGATATTGATTCCGGGAAATATCATGTGTACGGTATGCCGCATCACCTGTATTCCTTTAAGACCGCAACAGTGCGTAATGCAGCGGCAACAGCGCCCTACATGCATAACGGCTCTTTAAAGACCTTAAGGGAGCTGATCGATTTCTATAACCGGGGCGGCGGGCAAGGATTGGGTTTTGAACTGGAGCACCAGACCCTGCCGGGAGATCATTTGCAGCTTACCGAACAGGAAAAGAAAAATATCGAAGCTTTTATAGGTGCGCTTACCGATACCGTTTCTTATAAAAAAATACAGTTTTAAAATACACCGGTTATAAAATTAAACAAGGCTTTGAGGAATTCCTCAAAGCCTTGTTTGTTGATGCTGATGCATTTTTATTGTTGCTTTTTACCTCAGGCGGTCCAGCGATTTGATCAGTTTTTGATCCTTGCGGATACCTCTTAAAGCCAGTAACAGAAGGAATACCGTAACCACCGGCAGAAATAGGCCTATGGAGATATTGCCGCCATTTTCAGGATAATTGCTCCAGAAACTATTCAGGCCCATATACAACCAGAATAACAGGGCAATACACAGTAAAATGTTGAGCCAGGTCAGGCTGACCTGCTGTTTCCTATTCTTAAACAGGAAGATCGTTACCAGGCTGAGCAAAGTGCTGGCACCGGCAAGGCCCAGGGCTAAAAAATTATTCTTGATCGACACGACCGAGGTGTAATCATAAACCATTTTTGCAGGCATATCTACTGCCGAAGGGACGACGACCTTGTAAACACTGGTATAGAACAGGGCGGACATGACAACAGCTGCCAGTAAAAGCCATACAGATTGAATGCGTTGGATCATATAAAATTGATTTTAGTTGATGTATTCAAAAGGAATATAATTGCGCAATACTTCCGGCAATCTAATACCTTCAGGGGTCTGGTTATTTTCGATCAGGCAGGCCATGATTCTCGGCAGCGCTAAGGAACTTCCGTTCAGGGAATGCACCAGCTCTACTTTACCTTCTTCATTACGGTAGCGGATCTTCATGCGGTTGGTCTGGTAGTTTTCAAAGTTAGATACAGAGCTCACTTCCAGCCAGCGTTGTTGCGCTGCGCTGTATACTTCGAAATCATAGGTCAGGGCTGAAGTAAAGCTCATGTCGCCGCCGCAAAGTCTTAAAATACGGTAAGGCAAGCCTAAAGACTGGATCAGCTTTTCTACATGGTTCACCATGCCTTCCAATGCTTCATAAGAAGTTTCCGGTTTTACCAGCTGCACGATCTCTACTTTGTCAAATTGATGCAGGCGGTTCAGCCCTCTTACGTCCTTACCATAGCTACCCGCTTCCCGTCTGAAACAGGGTGTGAATGCGGTGAATTTAACCGGCAATTGTTCTGCCTTCAGGATCTCGTCCCGGTAGATATTGGTTACCGGCACCTCGGAGGTCGGGATCAGGTAGAAGTTGTCTTCCGCGGCATGGTACATCTGGCCTTCCTTATCCGGCAATTGCCCGGTACCGTAAGCAGAAGCTTCATTTACCATAAGTGGAGGCTGTACTTCCATAAAGCCTGCTTCGGTATTGAAATCCAGGAAATACTGTACCAGTCCTCTCTGTAAGCGGGCGCCTTTTCCTTTGTAGAAAGGGAAGCCGCTGCCGGTCACTTTATTGCCCAGCTCGAAGTCGATGATGTCATATTTTGAAGTCAATTCCCAGTGCGGTAGTGCTTCTGCATTTAGCTCGGGCATAGTTCCGCCGCTGCGTACCACTTCATTCTCTTCCGGGGTTTTTCCTTCCGGAACGCTGCTGTGGGGCAGGTTAGGCAGGCTGATGAGCTTGTCTTCCAGTTCTTTTTCCAGGGCCGCTAATTGCTGTTGCAGTTGTGCTGCCTGTTCTTTTTTCGCGGCTACTTCTTTTTTCGCGGCTTCGGCTTCTTCTTTCTTTCCCTGGCCCATTAAAGCACCGATCGATTTTGAAGCCTGGTTCATACTTGCTGTTAACGATTCGGATTGGGACTGTACTTGTCTTTTCTGCTCGTCTAATGAGATGATCTCATCCACGATTTCAAGGTTGTGTACCTGTTTCTTTTTCAATCCTGCGATAATGCGCTCTTTTTCCTGCGCATTTCTAAATAGTGTAATCGGTAACATAATTGTTTTGAGTATGAAAATTAGTTCACAAAAGTAGCAAAAATATGGCTGTAAACGCACAATGATCTGCGGCTTTTAAAGGGCATTGCTGCCGTAGTAAAACCGGCAGAAAATATGAGGAAAAAAAAAGTTTGAAAAAAGCTTAAAAAAAATTTGGCAGGAAAAAATTCTTTTCTACCTTTGCAATCCCAAACGGAACGAAAGCAGCTCCGGTAAAGGGAAAAGAAGTTCTTAATTTTATTACTAATAAAAATATTTGCGCCGCTTTAGCTCAGTTGGTAGAGCAGCTGATTTGTAATCAGCAGGTCGCTGGTTCAAGTCCGGCAAGCGGCTCACTTTTAAATTTTGAGTTTTAAATTTTAGGTTTTAATTTCATGTGAAATTGAAAATTCGGAAAGCAAAAATCAAAATATTAAAAGGGTAGGTGGCCGAGTGGTTAAAGGCGGCAGACTGTAAATCTGCTCACGCAAGTGTACGGAGGTTCGAATCCTTCCCTGCCCACATTTTTTTTAAAAGCAAATATTTTCTGCGGGAGTAGCTCAGTTGGTAGAGCGACAGCCTTCCAAGCTGTAGGTCGCGGGTTCGAGCCTCGTCTCCCGCTCTTAAAAGTAAATTATAGCTAATCGGTTCCGCTGGTTGGCTATTGTTTTTTAAAATAAGTAATTATCAGCTGTTGTAGCTCAGTGGTAGAGCACTTCCTTGGTAAGGAAGAGGTCGGCAGTTCAATCCTGCTCAACAGCTCAATAGTATCAATTAACGAACTTCGTCAGCATTTTTTGTTGGCGATTTGTTATTATTAGTAAATAATACGGATTGCAAACGTTTTGTCTGCAATTTTTTTTGTACAAATAAAAATAATATGCGTACATTTGCAATCTGTTTTGAAAAAAGCAATTAAAATTTAGTTTAAAACAACTCTTTAAAAAAAATAACAATGGCAAAAGAGACCTTTAGCAGGGAGAAACCCCACGTAAACATTGGTACAATTGGTCACGTTGACCACGGTAAAACAACTTTAACAGCTGCAATTACATCCGTTTTGGCAACAAAAGGTATGGCTGCTAAGAAAGGTTATGATGAAATTGACGGAGCTCCAGAAGAGAGAGAGCGTGGTATCACGATCAACACTGCTCACGTGGAGTACCAAACTGCAAATCGTCACTATGCACACGTTGACTGTCCGGGTCACGCCGATTATGTAAAAAACATGATCACTGGTGCTGCTCAGATGGACGGTGCTATCCTGGTAGTAGCTGCTACTGATGGTCCGATGCCTCAAACTAAAGAGCACATCCTTTTGGCTCGCCAGGTAGGTGTACCTCGTATCGTAGTTTTCATGAACAAAGTTGACTTAGTTGACGATCCTGAAATCTTAGAATTAGTAGAATTAGAAGTTAGAGAATTATTATCTAAATACGATTATGATGGAGATAACACTCCAATCATCAAAGGTTCTGCATTATCTGGTTTGAATGGTGAACCAACTGGTGTAGCTCAAATCGAAGAATTAATGGCTGCTGTGGATGAGTGGATTCCATTGCCTCCGCGCGCTGTTGATCAACCATTCCTGATGTCTGTAGAGGACGTATTCACGATTACTGGTCGTGGTACAGTTGCTACTGGTCGTATCGAGCGTGGTGTGATCACTGTAGGTGATAACGTTGAAATCGTTGGTTTCAATGAGTCTCCATTGACTTCTACTTGTACAGGTGTTGAGATGTTCAAAAAATTATTGGATCGTGGTGAAGCTGGTGACAACGCTGGTATCTTATTACGTGGTATCGATAAGAAAGATATCCGCCGTGGTATGGTTATCTGTGCACCAAAATCTATCACTCCACACACTGAATTCAGAGGTGAAGTTTATGTATTGTCTAAAGAAGAAGGTGGTCGTCACACTCCGTTCTTTAACAAATACCGTCCTCAGTTCTATTTCCGTACTACTGACATCACTGGTGAGTGTATGTTACCAGAAGGTACTGAAATGGTGATGCCTGGCGATAACGTTAACTTATTCGTTAAATTGATCGCTCCTATCGCAATGGAAAAAGGTTTGAAATTCGCGATTCGTGAAGGTGGCCGTACAGTAGGTGCTGGTCAGGTTACTGAGATCGTTAAATAAGATAATCCAAAAGATTTAGCTTATAAAGAAAAGCCTCCGGTTACGGAGGCTTTTCTCTGTTTGGTATATGCTTGCTAACTTTATAGTTGTTCCAAATTGCATTTCATCACTCCCAGTAAGTATGCGAATGTGTGTCTGCCAGGCCTGTAGCAGCATGCCGTATATTCTTACGCTACCTGCTTCATCCTTTCAGCGAAAGGAATACTACAAGTTTAAATATAAATGCCGCTAACATTGCTTCGTCAGTATGTTAGCGGCATTTATATTGTTCCTATTGATCAGCTATTGCTTCAGGCTCTCCATATCGATCACAAAACGGTATTTGATATCCGCTTTGACCACCCGGTCCCAGGCTTCATTGATGTTTTGAATATCGATCATCTCCACCTCCGGCAATACATTGTGTTCTCCGCAGAAGTCCAGCATTTCCTGGGTTTCCCGGATACCGCCTATCAGAGATCCAGCAATATTCCTGCGCTTACGCACCAGGATACCAGAGTTCAGATCGGTCAATGGTTCTATAGCGCCTACCATCACCATAGTCTTATCTCTTTTTAATAAATTAAGGTAAGGATCTACATCATGGCCCACAGGTATGGTATTCAGCAGGAAGTCAAATGAATTTTTATGCAGTTCCATCTGGCTTTGGTCTGTGGAAATTAATACTTCATCAGCACCCAGTAAGCGTGCATCGTTTCCTTTTGCGGCCGAAGTCGTGATCATGACCACCTTTGCGCCCATGGCATGCGCAAATTTGATCCCCATATGCCCGAGTCCACCCAGCCCGATAATGCCTACTTTATCACCGGCTTTTACATTCCAGTGTTTCAATGGCGACCAGGTTGTGATGCCTGCACATAACAAGGGCGCAGCTTTAGCAATGTCCAGGTTTTCAGGGATATTCAATACGAATTTTTCTTTCACTACAATGGCTTCGGAGTAACCGCCAAAAGTATGGCCACCCAGGTGTTTGTCCATGCCGCCATAAGTACCGGTAAACCCGTTTTCACAATATTGCTCCAGGTCTTCTGCGCAGGCATCGCAGTGCTGGCAGGAGTCTATCATACAACCTACACCGACTACATCGCCGGTTTTAAACCTGCTCACTGCATCACCTACCGCAGTCACTTTCCCGATAATCTCGTGTCCTGGAACTACAGGGTATTTTGCCGGGCCCCATTCGCTGCGCGCGGTGTGAATATCACTGTGGCAGACACCGCAATATAAAATTTCAATACTTACATCGTCTGCATTTAATGCTCTTCTTTCAATGTTTAATGCGCCTAAAGGTGCGGTGGCCGATTGATTGCCATATGCTTTAACTGTACTCATTTTTTGTATTTTATTTCAGGATTTCTTTTAAGAATAATAAGGTGTGTGCCCAGGCGCGTTTCGCCATTAAGGGATTATAATCGCCGGATTCCGGGTTGGTAAAGGTATGGCCGCAATGCGCATAAGTAATGATCTGCCAGTCTGCTTTAGCGGCATTCATTTCCTGGATGAAGTTATTATAATCCTGCTCAGATACGGATTTGTCATCAGCCGGATGCTCTACCAGTACCTTTGCTTTAATGGCCGTAACAGGGCGTTCTCCCGCTTTGGCTAATCCGCCGTGTATACTGATCACCCCTTGTACCGGAAGGCCTGCACGTGCTGCTTCCAGTGCCCCGGTACCGCCGAAACAGTAGCCGATGACCGCTATTTTCTGCGGATCAACTCCCTGCTTTTTTAAGGTCTCGAGCGCTACACTGATGCGGTGCTGGTAAGCAGCGTAATCTGTTTTATATTGAGTCGCGATTTTCGAAGCTGCTGTATTATCTTTTGGTATATGACCTTCACCGTAGATGTCGGCGATAAAAGCTACATAACCTTCTTTTGCCAGGTCAAGTGCGGCCTGCCGGGCTTCGTTATCAATACCTTTCCAGGCCGGAAGGATCAGTACGGCCGGTTTGTTTTTGCCGGTATTGCCGGTTAGCTCACCATTCAGCTTTTGCGTGCCGTCCTTGTAAATGATCGGGGTCATTTTTTGTGCCTGCATAGTTATAGTAAATAGTATTAGTTGAATAAGTATGAATATGCTTCTCATAATGCTGAATTTATGAAAGGGTAAACTGGTTGAGCACAAAGTTAACCTGCCGTCTTTTCTACTGATGTTATTTTTATTGTAATAAAGAACCACCGTAATTTCTTTGAAGTGCTATAAGACCTTGTCCGGCCATTCATTAGGTAATTCGCCACTGAAGCCCATTGCAGGTATCTGGTCTATCAATGTTATCTCTTCTGCACTTAATTCGAAATCGAAAACTTCCAGGTTTTCTTTGATCCGCTCTTTTGTGGTTGACTTAGGGATTACGATCGCTTTATGCTGTATTGCCCATCGTAAACACACCTGGGCTATATTTTTATGGTGGTGTTCCGCGATCTTTTGTAAGACTTCGTTGCCGAATACGGCTCCTCTTGCCAATGGTGACCAGGATTGGACTACAATACCTTTATCCTGGCAATAATTGACGAGGTCCGGCTGCCAGTATCCCGGGTGAAACTCGATCTGGTTGATCGAGGGGATGATTTTCGCGGTCTGTAACAAAGCGTCCAGGTGCTCCGGCCAAAAATTACTAAGCCCTATAGACCTGATGCGACCTTGGGCCTTTAAGATTTCCATGGCGCGCCAGGCCTCCGCATTGGCCTGTTGCCAATGCTTGCCGTAATTCTTTTCGTTGGCCGGCCAATGGATGAGATAGACGTCTATATAATCTAATCCTAGTTTTTGCAGCGACTGCTCAAAAGCTTTCAGCGTATTTTCATATCCCAGGTTTTCCCGCCATAATTTTGTGGTGACCAATAGTTCTTCCCGGGGTATATTACTTTCCCGTATCGCTTTGCCTACTTCCGCTTCATTTTCATATTTGGCAGCGGTATCGATCAGGCGATAACCACTATGGAGCGCTTCGGTGACCGATCTGAAGCCTTCTGCGGCGGTAGCCTTATAGGTGCCAAAACCCAGCATGGGGAGGCGGTGCCCATCATTTAATTCAATATATTCCATAGCCCAACATTTAATCAATAGTACAAATGTCGGTATTGTTGTTATTTTTTAACTTGTAATAAACATACATTCTGTTGTACATTTGGTAGATGAAGAAAGCCCAGTTTGAACCCCTGGTGATCGAGATCATGGAGGCAGCAACTTATCCTTTGCCGAAACACAGCCATACTTATTATGAATTGATTTATATCCTGAAGGGATCGGGCTTACATCACCTGAATCACCTGGTCATGCCTTATAAAGCCGGTGACCTGTTCCTGATCTCGCCTGAGGATACCCATTACTTTGAAGTAAAACATAGCTCCGGCTTTTGTTTTATAAAATTTAATGATAGCTATTTCAGCGCTAATAAGCATTTGTCTCCTGATATGTTGGTAACGACTTCACCTACGGAGATCATGCGGAATCCTTTACTGAAAGAGTTGAAGCTTGTCTTTACAGAGCCCTGTAAAACTATTCTTCGGAAAACAGTCGAAAACCTTACGGCCTATAACTGTTTGCATGACATCTCTAACTCCCCGATTGTATTCTTTCAGATATTATCCATCTTCGGCCTGATAAAAGAAGCGTCCGCTTTGCTGGGCGTAAGACTGGAGGGGAAAGACCTGGTCAAAGAGGATTTACTTTCTTATGTGCATCAGTATATTTATGAGCCGGAACGTATCCGGGTACAGCAGATCGCCAGTCATTTTAATATTGCCGGTAATTATTTCAGTGCCTATTTTAGGCGCAATTTTGAAATGTCTTACCGGGATTATGTCAATGACTATAAATTAAAGCTGATCGAAAAACGTATCGACTCCGGGCAGATGACGATGAAGCAGATCGCTTATGAGTTTGGTTTTACTGATGAGAGCCATTTAACCAATTATTTTAAGAAGTTAAGAAATATAAGCCCAACCGGCTATAAATTGAAGAAAGTCGGGTAGATGGATGATGGAGTACGCCGATCAAATTCAGTATGTATGAAGATTTTTTTAAATAAAGCATTGCCGGAGGTAGGGATGGAATTACTAAAGGCTGCGGGCCTCGAGCTTTTGTTACCGGAAGAGGAGATCGTATCCAGGGAAGGATGGATCGCTTACTGTAAACAGGCGGATGTGGTGGTGGGCATAGCGGCTAAAGGGTTTAACGCAGCCTTTTTCGAGCAATGCCCGAATGTAAAAGCGATCGCGCTTTTTTCGGTAGGGTATGACCAGGTAGATATTGTTGCCGCTACAGAAAGAAAGGTCCCTGTGAGTAATACGCCCGATGTATTAAGCAGGGCAACCTCCGATGTTGCTTTTTTATTGATGCAGTCCGTTTCCCGCCTGGCTGCATTTAATTTTGAACGGGTGAAATCGGGTAACTGGCCTCAGCAGTTTCAACCTACACTTCATTTGGGGCAGGAATTATATGGCAAAACACTTGGCATCTTCGGTATGGGCCGCATAGGTTTCGAGATGGCCCGGAAGTGCAAGGCGGCTTTTGATATGAAGGTCATTTATCACAATCGTAACCGCAGGCCTGATATGGAAACCGGACTTAATGCTGTCTATGTTACGTTCGATGAGTTATTGGCACAATCGGATGTGCTAAGCCTGCACGCTAATTATACCGCGGCTTCAAAAAACTTGTTCGATGCTGCTGCGTTCCGGAAAATGAAAGCAAACGCGATACTGGTCAATACAGCAAGAGGCGGGTTTATCCGGGAGCAGGACCTGTACGAGGCTTTAAGCAGTCGGCGTATCTGGGGGGCCGGCCTGGACGTGAGTGATCCTGAGCCTATGTCTTCAGATAATCCATTGCTGAGCTTGCCGAATGTGTGTGTACTGCCACATATAGGCTCTGCTACCGTAGAGGCAAGAAACGGTATGGCAAGATTAGTCGCGGAAAACGTGATCGCTTATGTAAAAGGCGCGCGCATGCCTACGGCGGTGAATGTGGCAGTTTATGAATAAGCAAGTAAAGTGCCTGAACATTTTTACTAAAAATAAAACATCAATATGAGCAAAGTTTTTACCGTCAATGGAGCAAATATAAACGACCTTGAGACCCTGTACAAGGAACTCAATAAAACCTTTATGCAAAACGAGGATTGGGTGCTTGGTCAAAGCCTGGATGCGCTTAATGATTTGTTTTATGGTGGTATTGGCAGTATCCCTTCTGGAGAGCCGGTAACGATTACCTGGAAAAATTTTGAACAGAATCAGCGCCTTTTCGGTAAAGAATTTACCATAAACTGGTATAAGCAAAAGCTGGATCAAAGCCAGCACTATAACATAAAATGGATCCGGGAGCGCCTGGCCGAGCTCCGTAAAGGAACAGGGCAGACTTATTTTGAGATCATCCTTGAAATAATAACAGAACATAAAAATATCAGGCTGATCCCGGCCTGATATTTTATATACATGTTTTTGTCTTGATTTACTCTTTTACATATTTCGATTTGTATCCGTTCATGGCATAATACAGGATAAAAAGCCAGCAAGGTATCATAATGATAAAGCCGATTTTATTAGAGTGAATAGCCTCTGCAAATAATCCCATTAGTGGCATTACCACAGCGCCGCCAACGATCATCATCACCAGGATCGCAGCACCCAGTTTGGTATGCCTGCCCAGGCCATTTAAGGCTAATGGCCATATTGTTGGCCACATTGCAGACTGGGACAAACCCAGTAAAGCAAAGAATACGATCGAGGTATAGCCTTTGGTCAGTAAGGCCGCGGCAAGAAAAAGAATACTTAAGATGCAGGAGCCTATCAAAGCCGGTTTTTGTTTAATCACTTTCGGGATTAATACAATACTTAATAAGTAGCCGATCAGCATCGTGACCGCGGTATATTTGGCAAAGCCGGAAGCGGTAACCTTGGTAAAGCCCTGCTCGACCCCGAAAGTAGTAAAGGCATCATAGCTGATTACCTCGGCGCCTACATAAGCAAAAATGGCTAAAGCGCCCAGTAACAGGTTGCGGTGGTCGAAAACACTGGTACTTTTTATGGTTTCTTTATTCTCCTCAGCTCCCTCTTTCACTTCGGGAAGTTTAATGAAAAGCAGTAACAGGCCTAATACAGCAAAACTGCCACCTATCACTTTATAAGGCGTAATCACTTTGTCGGCTAAGTTCTGCAAAATAATATTCGCTTCTTCGGGGCTGGCGATCTTTACACTTGCTTCAATCGCATCTATATTTTCCAAAAACAAAAAGCCAAGTGTATTTACTGCAATAAACCCAGCCAGTTTATTACAAATACCCATTATGCTGATACGCTGAGCAGCGCTTTCTATAGGGCCTAATACCGTTACATAAGGATTAGAGGCAGTTTGCAGTAATGCCAGGCCGGTACCGATGATGAACAAGCCGGTCAGGAATAAAGGGTAACTGCGGTCCGCTGCTGCCGGGATAAATAAGAACGCGCCAATACTCATTATAAAAAGGCCGATCGACATACCATTTTTATACCCGACCTTATTCAGGATATAGGAGCTGGGTATAGACATGAAGAAATAAGCGGCAAAAAATGCGGTACCTACGAGGTAGGATTCTGTATCGCTCAGCTGGCAGGCCTCTTTAAGATAGGGGATCAACTGGCTGTTAGCCCAGGTGATAAAACCGAAGATAAAAAATAAGACCCCGATTATAAGAAGGGCGAAACCGTAATTATTTTTATTGTTTTGCATTAATAATTAAATTTGGGGGCTAAAATACAATATAAAGTAGCTAAAGCAATATATGGCTAAGAAAAAGTACGCGATAGGCGTGGATATAGGGGCTTCTTATACCAAGATAGGACTGGTGGATGAAAACGGGAATTTAAGCAGGGAAACCTCATTGACGACAACTCAATATAAAACGCCTAAGGATTTTGTGGATGCTTTGGCGCTTCAGGTCCAGTTAATTACAGGATCTACAGAAGCAAAAGTTAACGGTGTTGGGGTAGGCGCCCCCAATGCCAACTATCATACCGGTGGAATCAATAATTCCGCCAACCTGCCCTGGAAAGAATATTTTCCGCTGCGGGACGTGCTGATGGAAGCCATCGATATGCCCGTGAAAGTTACTAATGATGCAAAAGCCGCCGCACAGGGGGAACTCCTGTTCGGTAAAGCCAAAGGTATGAAGGATTTTATCCAGCTTACCCTGGGTACCGGCGTAGGTAGCGGGATTGTGTCTAACGGGGAACTGGTTTATGGCCATGACGGTATGGCGGGGGAAGTAGGTCATATTATTGCTAAGCCTAATGGACGGCCTTGTGGTTGCGGCCGCAGGGGTTGCCTGGAAACTTACGCTTCGGCTACCGGCATCTTAAATACCGCGCAAAAGATCATGCTGGCCAATGGCCTGATGCCTTTTCAAAGCTCCCGGGAGATAACCGAAGCTGCCATAAGCGGTAATCCTATGGCTTTGGAAGTCTTTAACCAGACGGGTAAAGTGCTGGGTAAGGTGCTGGCAAATGTACATTCTGTTTTGTCGCCACAGGCAATCATCTTTTTCGGGGGGCTGGCCAATGCGGGCGATTTCCTGCTGGTGCCTACACGAAAAGCCTTTGAAGAAGAACTACTGTTTGTATACAAAGACAGTAAACCTGAACTGATGATCTCCGGCTTAATGTACAGGAATGCCGCTGTGCTGGGTGCCGCGGCTATGGTAATTTAAAATTGGCAATTTTCTAAAAAGTGTATCTTTGCACCCTATGTCATCCATGCTCATAAAAAATGTAAGTATTGCAGACCCTGATTCCGGATTTAATGGAAAAGTGCTGGATATTTATATAGAAAAAGGAATAGTTAAAAAGATCGGGAAACAGCTTAAAGAAAAACCGCAACAGGTCATCGAGGCCAAAGGTAAATATTTAAGCCCCGCCTGGATCAGCCTGATGGCCGATTTCGCGGAACCTGGCTACGAGCACAGGGAAACGATCGACTCCGGCCTGAACGCCGCTGCCAATGGCGGATTTGGCCAGGTAATCCTCGTTCCTAATACTGATCCCGGTATTGCTAATAAAAGTACCGTAGAATTTGTGCAGCAGCGTGCGGCAGGACATAAAGTACGCCTGAATGTTTTAGGTGCTATTTCCCAAAAAATAGAGGGAAAGAACCTCGCGGAGATGATGGAAATGTATCACGCGGGGGCAAAAGCTTTCTCTGATGGCTGGAAACCGGTACAAAACGCGGGCTTATTACAAAAAGCATTGGAATATGTAAAAGCTTTTGACGGCTTGGTCGTACAACTGCCCCTGATGGCATCACTTGCCGACGGGCTGATGAATGAAGGCGAAAATTCCGTGAAATTTGGCATGCCCGGCATTCCTAATATCGCGGAAAGCCTGTTAGTACATCGCGACATAGAATTAGCCCGGTATACAGGTTCTAAATTACATATCTCGGGGATCACAACGGCAGAAAGCCTTGCCCTGGTGAAAAAAGCAAAAAAAGAAGGCGTGCAGGTAAGCTGTTCCGTAACTCCTTACCATCTTTTATTTACTGATGCGGAATTGCTAAGCTATAACAGCCTGTTCAAAGTTGATCCACCTTTAAGAACCGAGAAAGACCGTAAGGCGCTCATCAAAGCCCTGGAAGATGGTACCATCGACTGTATAGCAGTACATCATAAACCGCAGGACTGGGATGCTAAAGTAAAAGAATTTGAATATGCTAGCTCCGGTATGGCAGCTATGGAGCTGGCCTGGCCTATGCTGCTAAAGGCCGCTCCGAATGTGAACCCGGAACGCTGGGCAGACCTTTGCAGTAATAATATCGCCCGTATTTTTAAACTGGATAAAGCTACCATAGAAGAGGGCGCTGCCGCGAACTTTACCTTATTTGATACCACTACCGGCTGGACGCTGAATAAAGAAGCCGCTCACAGCATGGCTTATAATATACCGCTTTTAGGTACTGAACTGAAAGGTAAAGCCGTTTTAATTTAATATAGATATGCAAAAAAGAGCAGGAGTAAGGACAGGATTGATCGGCGGAATGATTATTGCATTGATTTATGTAGGCATGTTATGGGCCCGTTATACTTATTTTAGCTATAACCCGTTCGTATTTTTATTGAGCAGCTTTATCGGTTTCGGGCTTTTTGTGGTGCTACTGGTTTTATTAGCCCGGCAGCGTAAAAAAGAACTGAACAATTTAGCAGAAATAAAAGACTTATTTCAAACGCTTTTTGTAGCGATCATTATCGTTGAAGTGGTTTGTTATGTTTATAATTATTTTTATTTGACGGCTATCAACCCGGACTTTTATTTACATTATGAACAAGGCTTGATTGACTTTGCAAAAAGCAGGAATATGCCTGCTGAGCAAATTGAAGAAAAAGCAAAAGCCGTAAGAGAAAGCGCAGTAGATAGTAAGAAATTCTGGGCGCCTATTTTAGGCATTTTCAGTAGAATTGTATTGGATAGTATATTTGCTGTAATTATAGCTTACGTTATGAAAACAGGCCTTAAGTCCGAAGATATTCAAACATTAAGAGCGCAACAATCCGAGTCATAAATCAAAAAAACTTTTGACCTTGTTAGATTTAACTGTAATCGTTCCTTTACTTAACGAAGAAGAATCATTGCCGGAGCTGGCAGCATGGATAGACCGTGTCGCCCAGGCTAACCAATATCAATATGAAATCATATTTATTGATGATGGCAGTACAGATAATAGCTGGCAGGTCATCCAGGAGCTGGCCAACCAGAATGCCAGTGTTAAAGGAATAAAATTTCAGCGTAATTATGGTAAAAGCGCTGCTTTGAACGAAGGTTTTGCGGCTGCCCGGGGTAAGGTCGTTGTCACTATGGACGCCGACCTGCAGGATAGCCCTGAAGAAATCCCGGAATTCATCCATATGATCAATACCGAGGGTTATAACCTCGTGAGTGGCTGGAAAAAGAAACGTTTTGACAACCGCCTGACTAAAAACCTTCCCTCTAAGTTTTTTAATGGCGTTACCAGTAAAGTTTCCGGCATTAAGCTGCATGACTTCAACTGTGGCTTAAAAGCCTATGATAATAAAGTCGTGAAAAATGTCGAAGTGTATGGAGAAATGCACCGTTACATTCCCGTGTTGGCCAAAAATGCCGGGTTTAAAAAAATCGGGGAAAAAGTAGTGCAACACCAGGCGCGTAAATACGGGGTTTCAAAATTCGGCTGGAACCGCTTTGTTAATGGTTTCCTGGACCTGCTTACCGTGCAGTTCGTGGGTAAGTTTGGTAAAAAGCCCATGCACTTTTTTGGTTTGTTCGGCGCTTTGATCTTCCTGGTAGGCTTTAGTTTCATCTTATACCTGATTATCTGTAAATTCCTTTGGTGGGATACCTATTCCGTATCATCAAGACCGCCTTTCTATATGGCCCTGACCCTTATTTTAATGGGTACCATGTTCTTTCTCGCCGGATTCCTGGCAGAGCTTATGGTACGTAATGCGCCGGAGCGGAATCAATATGCCATTGATGAAAAATTAAGACTCTGAGGCTGTTTATAATCCTTATATTTGCCATGTTTTGAAATTCTAAAAAGATATGGCAAAGAAGAGATTGGCAATACTTGGCGCTACCGGTTCTATAGGCACTCAGGCCTTAGATATTGTAGCCGCGCATCCGGCTTTATTCAAAGTAGAGATCTTATCTGCACATTCAAATGCTGATTTATTACTGCAGCAGGTGGCGCAACACCAACCTAATGCGGTGGTAGTGACCCAGCAGCAGGCTTATGAAAAAGTTAAACTGGCTTTATCCAACAGCGATACGAAAGTATTTTTTGGGGAAGAAGCTTTGAATGATGTTGTAAGCTGGGATTCTGTCGATTTCGTGTTGGCGGGCATCGTAGGTTATGCCGGTTTACACTCCACCCTTGCCGCTATCCGGGCAAAGAAACCGGTAGGTCTGGCTAATAAAGAAACATTGGTGGTAGCCGGCGCTATTGTAATGGAAGAGGCCCGTTGTAACGGTGTGCCTATCGTTCCTGTAGATTCCGAACACTCCGCTATTTTCCAATGCCTGATGGGGGAGGAAATGAGCAGCATCGAAAAAGTGATCCTTACAGCCAGTGGCGGACCATTCTTAGGAAAGAAGCCTAACTTCCTGGTAAATGTCAAAAAGTCGCATGCTTTACAGCATCCCAACTGGACTATGGGGGCTAAGATATCTATTGATTCCGCTACTTTGATGAACAAAGGCCTGGAAATGATCGAGGCCAAATGGTTGTTTGGCCTGACGAATGAGCAAATCGAAGTCGTGATCCATCCGCAATCCATTATCCATTCCCTGGTACAATTCAATGACGGTTCCCTGAAAGCACAAATGGGCTTACCGGATATGAAATTGCCTATTCAATACGCAATGGCATTCCCAAAAAGAGTATCCAACGATTTTCCTCGCTTCGGCTTTAAAGATTACAGCAAACTGACCTTTGAGCAGCCAGATGTGAAGACTTTCCGTAACCTGCAACTCGCCATGGACGCGATGCACAAAGGGGGAAATGCCCCTTGCGTGCTGAATGCAGCCAATGAGATCGTAGTAGAAGCTTTTATCAATAATAAAGTAGGTTTCCTGCAGATGAGCGACCTGATTGAACAGGCTATCCTGAATGTAAACTTTATCGAAAATCCTTCTTTAGAAGAGTTGGTAGAAACCGATAAGGAAACCAGGATTTATACTCAAAAAGAACTGGCTAAATTAGATTACTAGATTTATTCGCTTTTATATTAAACAATAAACATCCTGATGGATATATTAATTACCATCGCCCAGTTTATACTGGCGCTTTCTTTACTGATCGTTTTGCATGAAGGCGGGCACTTTTTCTTCGCCCGTTTGTTTAAAACCCGGGTAGAGAAATTTTATTTATTCTTTGATTTCCTTTTCCCTTTCAGCAATATTCTGCCTTTCTCTTTATGGAAAAAGAAAAAGGGTGATACAGAATATGGGATAGGCTGGTTTCCGCTGGGTGGTTATGTAAAGATCGCCGGGATGGTAGATGAAAGTATGGATACCGAACAGATGGCCAAACCACCACAGCCCTGGGAGTTCAGGAGTAAAAAAGCCTGGCAGCGTCTGCTGATCATGTTAGGAGGTATTATTGTTAATGTGCTCCTGGCTTTCATCATTTTTGCCGGTATCCTGTTTGCCTGGGGTACAGAAAAATTACCCATGAGCGAAGTGAATAAAAACGGCGGTGTGGTGATCATGGACAGTATAGGCATCAAGGCCGGTATGAGAGATGGTGATCAGGTATTAAAAGTAGACGGGCAGCCGATCCACTATTTTAATAACCTGGACGCGGAGTTCATTACAGCGCGTACGGTCCAGGTGATCCGGGACGGGAAAGAGCAGACCATTGATTTGCCCATAGACCTGATCGGCCAGTTGGTAGATGCCAACCGCCAGGCGCGGATCTTTAGTTTTAATATCCCGGTGATCATTGGTATAGTGACCAAAGACAGTAATGCGGAAAAAGCCGGTTTGAAAGCAAAGGATATCATCCGCTCGGTAAACGGGCAGGCAATTCCTAACCTTAAAGACCTGCATGCTATGCTGAAAGCCAATAAAGAGCAAGAAGTGAGCCTTGTGATTGATCGTTTAGGCGTACCGGTGACGATCAATGCCCTGGTGAATAAAGAAGGACAGCTGGGTTTCCAGATGGCTGCGCCGGAAACCAAAGAAGACTATGCCCAATTGGGTTATGCGCTTGAGGTACAGAAATATAGTGTGGCTGAAGCGTTTCCTGCCGGGGTAGCAATGGCCGGCGATAAACTAAACAGCTATGTAAAGCAGATGAAGTCGATCTTCAACCCGCAAACCGGTGGCTATAAAGGATTGGGTGGATTTGTGTCCATGGCTAAAGTATATGGTGGCGAATGGGATTGGTTGCGTTTCTGGACGATTACCGGTACCCTCTCTTTGATCCTGGCCTTTATGAACCTTTTACCGATTCCGGGACTGGATGGTGGTTATGTGATCTTTACCCTTTGGGAAATGATCACCGGGCGGAAGCCGAATGAGAAATTTCTGGAAGTGGCCACGACGATCGGCCTGGTATTCTTACTGGTACTGATGGTGTATGCCAATGTCAATGATGTCGTCCGGAATTTTTTCCGATGATCAAATAATTATTTAATGCGCTTAGGCTTAAAGTAATTTGTTGGTCACCCTGAGCTCGTCGAAGGGTGACTTTATTCAAAAAATATAGCACTAACTTTTCGTAGCAGGCGAATACCTAACCATACCGGAATCATGCAGGCTGTTTTATCCCTGATCAAAAAAGATATTTTAATAGAGTGGCGCCAGAAGCATACCTTCTTCAGCGTCCTGCTTTATGTGAGCTGTACGGTATTCGTGATCTATATGATGGCCGCACAGCCCGAAACTATGGTCTGGAATGCCCTGTTCTGGATCGCCCAGTTATTTGTTACGGTGAATACGGTGGCTAAAAGCTTCCTGCAGGAAACCCCGGGACGCAACCGGTATTATTATACATTAGTAGGCCCTAAAAAATACCTGATCGCTAAGATGATCTATAGTGTTATCTTAATGCTGGTTATTTCTTTCATCAACCTGGGGCTTTTTAATTTGCTTTTGGGGTATAAATTACTGAAGCCGGGTTTGTTTATTATGGTGGTATGCCTGGGTGCCGCCTGCCTCTCTTTATTGTTCACCTTCCTTTCTGCGATTGCCGCTCAGGCCAGGCAAAATGCCGCGATGATGGCTGTTATGGGTTTTCCTATCGCCATCGTGATCCTGATGATGCTGAGCCGCCTGGCCAATGCCGCTTTATCCAGTGTCGTGCAGGAAGGTATTGGCATGTTATTGGTCGTGATGCTGACTATGTGCGGGCTGATCATTGGCATCGCTATGGTACTTTTCCCGTTCTTATGGAAAGAGTAAATAGCGTTAAACCTATAAGGTTTTGTAAATTAATCTTCGATCCATTCCGCGTAAGAAGTACGTGTTTCATACAACCTCATAGAGCGGATCTGGATATGTTCCGGAAGTATCTTTTTTAATTGCTGGCGGGTGTACAGCAGGATGTTCTCTGCGCTGGGCTCATATTCCCATACGATCAGGTTCTCATGCTCCCGGATCTCGGGATGCGCCTGCAGGTAAGCTTTTGACAGCACTAATTTATGGTCAAAATAGTCTACGATCTCTGCCTTTACAATACGTTTGATGTCTTTAAAATCAATTAAGAAACCCGGTGGTGCTATAAAATCATCAGCAGGACCTGTAGCGGCTACCGTTACATGAAGTTCATAAGAATGACCGTGGATGTTTTTACAGGGACCATCATAACCGTGCACGGCATGGGCCGTTTCGAAAGGAAATATTTTCGTTAATTGTAACATTACTGAAGAGGCATTAAACTTGCAGCTGCAAGCCTGCAAATTTCGCTCTTTTTTATGAGATAAAGAAAAAACATCCTTTGGCCGGTAGCAAAAGCAAAATAGATTGCTTAAATTTACGATACTGTTTGGATTCAATATTACAAGCCATAACTTATCCTTTATCCATATGCCCAAGCACATTCCTGTTGATATCGTCAATTTCCTGAAAGGCCAGACCTGTGCCAATATCTGTGCGATAGACGCGGACCATCGGCCTTATTGCTTTACCTGTTTTTATGTTTTTGATGAGGTGCAGCAATGCCTGTACTTTAAATCACAGATGAATACAAAACATGCGCAATTGCTGGAAATCAATGGTACCGCCGCCGGTACCATACTGGAAGATAATTTAGACAAAATACTGGTAAAAGGGATACAGTTCCAGGGTTTGGTCAAGCGCAACTCTATTTTTGATGTGGCTGCCTCTATGAAATACCATGCGCATTACCCGATGGCCGTTGCCGTACCCGGTGATATGTGGACGGTCTACCTGGAGCAGATAAAATTCACGGATAATTCAAAAGGCTTTGGCCATAAATCGCATTGGTCGGCTCATGAAGAAGATACCGAAGGCGAATCATAAAGCCATTAAATTTATTAATTCTTCGACAGGCTCTGGAGGACACATTAGCGGCTAAAATTTTTTCACATTGAGTTTGTCGAAATGCGGCAAAATTTTAGCCTTTTAGATTATTGCTCTAAATGTATTGGGCCGTATAGCTTACTTTGATTTTTTTCAAACCTTCGGGCGCCCCGGAGTATAATAATTCCCCGCCGCCGGCACCACCTTCCGGCCCTATATCGATCAGCCAGTCCGCATGCCGGATCACTTCCGTATTATGCTCGATCACCAGTACAGAATGGCCCTGGTCGATCAAAGCGTAAAAAGATTTCAGTAGTTTGCTGATATCGTGGAAATGCAAACCTGTAGTGGGTTCGTCAAAAATGAAAAGGATCTTTTCTTTGCCGGTTCCCCTGCCCAGGAAAGAGGCCAGTTTCACCCTTTGCGCTTCACCACCGGAAAGCGTATTGCTGGATTGTCCCAGCTTTACATAGCCCAGGCCCACGTCCGACAAAGGTTGTAGGGCTTCTTTGATCTTTTTTTCTTCTTCAAAAAACTCAATAGCTACATCTACGCCCATATCCAGTACATCAGCTATATTTTTTCCCTTATACTGTACATCCAGGATCTCATCTTTGAATCTTTTTCCTTTACAGCTCTCGCATACGAGGTGTACATCGGCCAGGAACTGCATTTCTACTATAACTTCGCCATCCCCTTTACAGGTATCACACCGCCCGCCGTCTACGTTGAAGGAGAAGTGTTTGGCTTCAAAACCGTTAAGCTTAGATGCTGGTTGTTTGGCAAACAGGTTCCGGATGTCATCATAAGCTTTGATATACGTTACCGGGTTACTTCTGGAGGACTTACCGATAGGGTTCTGGTCCACCATTTCCACTTGTTTGATCGCTTTCAGGTCACCTTCCAGGCTGTCATGCTGCCCGATGCTTAAGGTAGTACTGCCTTCAAAGTGTTTTTGCAGGGCAGGGTAGAGCGTTTGCTTGACCAAAGTAGTTTTGCCCGAACCGGAAACCCCGGTAACTACGGTAAGGACACCTAAAGGGAAGCTGACATCAATGTTTTTAAGGTTGTTTTCCCGGCAGCCTTTTAAAGTAATGAACTGTTTCGGCGCTTTTACCTTTCTCTGGTCTTGTTTTAAGAAATCATCGACTTTCAGCTCGCCGGAAAGGTATTGCCCCGTGAGGCTTTTGGGGTTTTTCAGGATACTTTTATAATCACCTTCGGCGATCACTTCACCGCCCAGGTGAGAAGCTAAAGGCCCCATGTCAATGATATGATCGGCTTCCTGCATCATCATGTCATCATGCTCTACCACGACAACGGTATTGTTCAGGTTACGCAGATTTTTTAATACACTGATCAGCCTGGCCGTGTCGCGCGGGTGCAGGCCTATACTGGGTTCATCCAGGATATACAGGCTGTCGGTAAGATTGCTGCCCAGGAATTTAGTCAGCTGTATCCGCTGGCTTTCCCCGCCCGATAAGGTATTGGCAGCCCGGTACAGGGTCAGGTAGCTCAGGCCCACATCCATCAGGGTATCCAGGCGCTGGTGAATTTCGATCAGGATACGTTTGGCTACTTCCTGTTCATAGGTACTCAATTTGAGTTTTTTGAACCATTCCTGCAGGTTAACGATCGGCATGGCGGAAAGCTGCGCGATGTCGGTCTTATTTACTTTTACATACAAGGCGTCAGGGCGCAGGCGGGTACCTTTGCAGGTAGGGCAAACAGTGCGGCCCCTGTAGCGTGCCTGTAATACCCGGTACTGTACTTTGTAGAGATTATCTTCTACCATTTCAAAAAACTCATCGATCCACTTTTGTAAAGTGTCTAGCTGAGCTTCCGTCAGGTCTTTGATCGCTTTATGTATAGGGAAGCCATTTTTTACTTCAGCCCGGATAAAGGCATCTTTCCATTCGCTCATCTTTTCTCCTTTCCAGGGCGCTACAGCGTCTTCATAGACACTCAGGTTCCTGTTGGGCAATACCAAGGCACTGCTGATGCCCAGTATCTGGCCGAAACCTTCACATTTCGGGCAAGCCCCGTAGGGATTGTTATAGGAAAAGAAGTTGGGCGTCGGTACTTCGAAAGACATCCCATCTGCTTCAAATTTATTACTGAAAGATTTGATGCTTTCATCTACCGCTAAAAGACAAACGCCATGGCCTTCGTAAAAAGCGGTTTGCACACTGTCCGCGATACGATGCAGGTCCTCTTCTTCAAATTGTTTGACTGCAAAGCGGTCGATCAGGATATACCAGTTCGTTTTTTTAGGAATAACAATATCTTCTTCCGATTCGATCAGCTCTTCGATCCGCAGCGCGGTATTTTCTTCTTTTGTGCTGGCCAGTATTCTTGTAAAACCTTTTTGCAGCAGCAATTCCAGTTCCGCTTTTACGGAACGGTCGCCTGAAGTAAGAAAAGGCACGATCACCTGGATCCTCGTTTTTTCAGGTAAAGTGCTGATGTAATCAATGACATCACTTACCTCATCTTTTTTAACTTCTTTGCCCGAAACGGGGGAATAAGTTCGGCCGATACGTGCAAATAGTAAACGGAGGTAATCCTGTAATTCGGTCATTGAGCCTACGGTAGACCTGGGCGTTCTCGTGGTCACCTTTTGCTCAATGGCAATAGCCGGGCAGATGCCCTGTATATTATCTACATCGGGTTTGTCCATGCGCATCAGGAATTGGCGGGCGTAGGAACTCAGGCTTTCCGCATACCGGCGCTGGCCTTCGGCAAACAAGGTGTCCATGGTTAAGCTGGATTTTCCGCTACCGGATACGCCGGTTACGACCACCAGCTTATTCCGGGGAATACCTACCGTAACATTTTTCAGGTTGTGCATCCGGGCTCCTTTTATAAGGATCTCCTCCTGTGCTGCCCGAGTACTTTTTGCTGCCGTTCTTGTCTTTGCCATAATCTTTACAAAACTAGTCCAAAATTTATTAGCTACAGGTATATGAATGGTTGTTTTTGGGGAGGAAAGTGCACCATACTAAATGATGAGCCTGGTACGTTATAGGTATTATATTTTGGTATCATAACAAGATTGTCATTTAAAAATATCAGCACTCTTAGATATTGAAATATTTTCTATTGTGTTTTTGGTCTATAAATTACTCTTTAACATGAGGATAAAACCTATTTACCTTATTATTCCGATTTTGTCTTTTTGTTCCTGTACACAACTGTACCTCAAAGTGCTTACCCGCAAGCCTAAGATAGAATCGCAAGAAAGTATTACAGATTTCCTGGTACGGAATAACTTTGATACCAGCAATTCGTATTATTTAGGTGGCGATATTCATGTAGCTAATGAAATACTTAAAGAATATTTTTTGTATAATGTATTTGACAGCCTGGGTAATCAATTATATAATGAAAATTTTATCTGTACCTTCAATACCATAGCATCAATTGATTCAAAACATCCTGATTCATTACTGACCATACACCCCAATAATAAGAATATATTTAGCTTAGTTGAAGGAGTGAAAAAGTTAAATGGGCAACCCTTTGACCGTAGTATCCTGGCTAATCATAAATATTATATACTGGTGTTTTGGCAAAAATTTATGGGTGGAAGAAAAGGTTATAAAGAAAATGTAGAAAGTATTGTGAGTGAATTAAGTAAGCAGGGTAATACTTTAGTGCTGAAAATAAATGCGGATATGATGCTCCCTCCTGCCGATGCTCCAAAAACTAAATTTAAGATGCAACTGCTTGATAGAAATACAAAACCTTTTTTTAAAGTCCGGAAATCTGTTTTATAATAAATAGCTTACTCCGCACTTGCTCCTACCTGTTGCCGCCACATCGCATAGTATAATCCTTTGCTCAACACAAGTTCATTATGGGTGCCTTCTTCTATTATCTTTCCTTTTTCCAAGACGAAAATACGGTCGGCATGCATTACGGTAGATAAACGGTGCGCGATCAGGATAGAGATCTGCTTGCCATCGCTGCTGATCTTTTCCATGGTCGCGGAAATATCTTTTTCGGTAATAGAATCCAGGGCGCTGGTCGCTTCATCGAAGATCAGTAGCTTAGGTTGACGCAGCAATGCCCTTGCGATAGAAAGCCTTTGTCTTTCCCCGCCTGAAAGTTTCAGACCGCCCTCGCCGATAATCGTATCCAGGCCATTTTCGCTGCGGTTAAGGATACTCATTCCGGATGCCTGCTGTACCGCGTTCATGATCTCTTCATCGGTAGCGTCTGGTTTTACAAAACGCAGGTTTTCCCGGATAGTACCGGAGAATAATTGCGTGTCCTGGGTCACAATACCTAATTGGCGGCGGATGCTGTCAATGGATACTTCACTTTCAACGGTATTATTATAAATAATATCTCCGGTACTTGGTTTGTATAAACCCAGCAAGAGTTTCACCATGGTTGTTTTACCGGAACCAGAAGGTCCAACGAAGGCATAAGTTTCGCCGATATGCGCGGTAAAATTTACCCCGTCTAAAGCCGGGCGGGTGCCGCTTTTGTGCTGGAAGCTCACATTCCTGAATTCCAGTTTACGGATATCATCAATACGGATCGGGTTGGCTGGCTCCTGCTCAATTGGCTTGTTCAGTAAAGTTTGCAGGTTGTTCAATGAGGCTTCTGCTTCCCGGTAATTCAGGATAATATTACCCAGCTCCTGCAGCGGGCCGAAGATAAAGAAGCTATAAAATTGCATCATCATGAGCTCACCGAGTGTTAAGGTATCCTTGAACAGGAAATACAGGAGCGCAAACATGATACATTGCTGTAAGAAGTTCACGAAAGTGCCTTGTACAAAACTTATAGAACGGATGCTCTTTACTTTTTTCAGTTCCAGGTTCAGGATCTTAATGGTATTATTATTCAGGCGCTCTATTTCCTGATCGGTTAAGCCCAGGCTTTTTACCAGTTCTATATTACGCAGCGATTCCGTTGTACTACCGGCCAGGGAAGTGGTTTCTTTAACGATGTTTTTCTGAATCGCTTTGATCCTTTTGGATAAAAAACCGATCAGTAAAGAAAGGATTACAGCGCCTACGAGGTAGATCAGCGGCAGGCTCGGATGCAGGCGAAAGGCAACAACAGTGACGAATACTATACCGACAATGGTCGCAAATAATACATTGATGAAGCTGGAAATCAGTTTCTCACAATCGGCCCGGGCTTTGATCAGCACGGAAAGCGTTTCCCCGCTACGCTGATCCTCAAATTCCTGGAAGGGTAATTGCAGCGAATGTTTCAAGCCATCGGTATACAAGGCCGCGCCGAATTTCTGGATGATCACATTCACTACATAATCCTGTAAAGCTTTAGCGATACGGGAAACCATGGCCGTACCAATAATAAGGAGTAGCCCGATAATGATTCCTTTATAAAAACCTTCCGCATCACCGGCATTTCTGAACTCCGCCGCTTTATTGGCATAAGGGTCAATAATCATTTTACCCAGGATGGAAGGGCTGAGCAAAGAAAAAACCTGGTTAATAGCCGCCAGGATCAGGGCGATAAATATGAGTATTTTATATTTACTCAGGTATTGGTACAATAGTTTCATTTTGATAATTTTTTAATTGTCTTTACATTCCATCATTAATAAATCACCTTCCGTGTAGCTGATTTGTACAAAGCCATCTTCGCTGACATGGTTAGAGGAGCCACTCCGGTAGCCTATTGTTAAAGATTCGGCGGTTAAGGGGTAGGCCAGGTTGCGGGTAGTTATATGGTGCACTGTGCCTACCGGGATCAGTGACAATTTATAATCTTTAGGGTACCATTTTTCAAATTGGCGGGGCAGCAGGAAGATCTTGGAATAATCGTCATATAAAACAATTTTTAATTGTTCCCGGTAACGCACCAGGTTAGTCATATTCGTAATGCTGTGGTCCGCCCTGCGTCCCGTTCCCCAAACCACATTAGCCGCTTTGATCCCTCTTTCTATAAGGTATAGATATGCTTTATCTAAATCTGTATGCACCTGGTCGGGAGTATGTACGATTTCCAGGGGGTATTGCAGGCTACGGTAATACTCCGGGTCAAAACCCCGGTCAAAATCACCCAGGAGCACGTCTACTTTAATACCCAGCTCCATAACCCGGCTCATTGCGGTATCCAGCACCACGACCAGCGGGGCCCACTCCAGCAGTTGTTGCAACAGGTCCATACTGCAGGCTTCGCCATTAGCGATGATCAAAGCCGGCTCTTGATTTTCTCTTACGAAATGATGTGATGACATGAGTGGAAATAAGCGTGCAAAGTACCTATTTTTTAGCTATAAGTCCGTTAATGATTGTACAAATTTACAGCCTGGGCATTTTATATTAGTTTCTTTTTTTACAGGGAAAATTTGAACAGGTTGTACCTGGTTGCCGGGACCCTTTATCTTTACTGTTGTCATAAAAGTAAAAGCATCAGGCCAGAAAGCTCAATGAAATTTTTACTCAATTAATATAAACTTTACCTTTGCCACATGGAGAAAAATTTTAACAGAATTCTGGTGACAGCAGCCTTGCCTTATGCTAACGGTCCGGTACATATCGGCCACCTGGCAGGCGCCTATTTACCCTCTGATATATATGTACGTTACCAGCGCGCCCAAAAGCGTGATGTGAAATTTATTTGCGGAACCGATGAGCATGGCGTGCCGATCGCTATCCGGGCGATGAAGGAAGGCGTTACACCACAGGATGTGGTAGATAAATACCATAAAATTATCGGCGATAGCTTCTCGGGAATGGGTATCTCTTTTGATATTTTCTCCCGTACCACTACAGATACGCATCGCCAGACCTCACAGGCTTTCTTTAAAAAACTATATGATGAAGGCCTGTTTGAAGAGCGGGAGAGTGAGCAGTATTATGATGAAGAGAAGCAAACTTTCTTAGCCGACCGTTATATCGTAGGTACCTGCCCTATTTGTAGTAATGAAAACGCCTACGGCGATCAATGTGAAAAATGTGGCAGTACCTTGTCGCCGGATCAGCTGATCAACCCGCGTTCGGCCTTAAGCAATGCCAAGCCGGTTAAAAAAGCTACGAAGCACTGGTATTTTCCTTTGAATCACTACGAAGATTTCCTGAAAGAATGGATTGTTGAAGGTAAAAAAGACGAATGGAAACCGAACGTGTACGGGCAGTGCAAAAGCTGGCTGGATAACGGCCTGCAGCCGCGCGCGATGACGCGGGACAGTAACTGGGGCGTACCTGTGCCGGTTGAAGGTGCTGAAGGAAAAGTATTATATGTATGGTTTGACGCGCCGATTGGCTATATCTCCGCGACGAAAGAATTATTGCCCACATCCTGGGATGAGTACTGGTGTAAAGAGGATACTAAACTGGTACACTTTATCGGGAAGGATAATATCGTGTTTCACTGCATCATCTTCCCGGCTATGCTGAAAGCACATGGCGGTTATGTATTACCGGAGAATGTTCCGGCCAATGAATTCCTGAATATTGAAGGGGATAAAGTGTCCACTTCCCGTAACTGGGCGGTCTGGATCGATGAATACCTGCAAGATTTCCCGGATATGCAGGACACGCTGCGCTATGTATTGTGCTCCAATGCCCCGGAAACAAAAGACAATGACTTTACCTGGAAAGATTTCCAGTTAAGACATAATAGTGAGCTGGTAGATATCTTCGGTAATTTTATCAACAGGGCTATGGTCCTGATGCATAAGCTATGTGATGGCAAAGTGCCGGCTTATCATGAAGCAGAAAAAACAGAGCGGGATATAGAGTTGATCAAAGAGATCAGCGCGGCAAAAGAAAAAGTGGAAAAGGCCATAGAAACTTATCACTTCCGTGAGGCGCTGTTTGAAGTGATTGACCTGGCGAGAAAAGGTAATAAATATTTACAGGAAGTAGCGCCATGGAGCTTGTCGAAGACACCGGAAATGAAAGCGGAAAACCAGGCTAAGATTGACAACTGCCTGCATATCGCTTTGCAATTATGTGCCAACCTGGCAATCCTTGCTAATCCTTTCCTGCCTTTCACGGCTAAGAAGATCTGCAAAATGCTGACCGTGGTAGATCGCATGCTGGAATGGGAAAACGCCGGTAAAATGGACTTATTGAAAAAGGGCTATCCATTACGTGCGCCGGAGTTATTATTCCGTAAAGTAGAAGATACGGAGATTGAAGCGCAACGGGAGAAATTGCAGGCTAATGCGAAAGCCTCAATCATACTGGCAGAGCCGGAAGAAAAAGAAACCGCTTTACCCGAAATGAAAGACACGATTGAATTCAGTGATTTCGAAAAAATAGACTTAAGAGTAGGTACGATCTTATCTGCCGAGAAAGTGAAGAAGGCGGATAAACTACTGCAACTGGAAGTAGATATGGGCTTTGAAAAACGTACCATCGTTTCCGGCATTGCTTTACACTATTCACCGGAAGAGGTGATCGGTCGCCAGGTAGTGGTGGTGGCTAATTTAGCCCCAAGAAAAATGCGCGGTATAGAAAGTGCCGGGATGATCCTGATGGCGGAAGATGCCGAAGGGAAATTGATTTTCGTTAGTCCTGCTTCCATGGCTTTAGCTGGTGGTGGTGTTAGATAGATATTGGTATAAAATAGATGATAGCTACATTGATTTCAGATTTTGGTAACGGGGATAATTCGGTAGCCATAGCAAAAGGAACATTATTACATCATGTACCCGAGCTGAAGCTACTGGACCTTTCGCATGCCGTTTCCCCCCACAACCTGGTACAGTGTAGCTATTTGTTAAAGAGCGCCTACCGCTCTTTTCCGAAATTTTCGGTGCATGTATCCCTGTTTGATGTAATGCACAGCACGCCGGCCACCGTCTTATTGGCGAAGGTGGAAAACCAGTTTATTATCACAGCGGATAATGGATTGCTGGGCTTTACCTTTTCAGAAGAGAAGCCGATCGTATGGAAATATGAAGACAGCGAATCGAAAAATTATATTGACTGGCTGGATAAAGCGGGCAAATTGATCGCCGACCTGGAGCAGGTCAATTATGAATTAAAATCGGTAAAGCTGATGGCTTATACGCCACAGGTGGAAGTGTTCCCTTTAAGACCATTGATCAAGCAAAATTCAGTGGAATGCCATGTGTTGCATGTGGACCGGTACGGCAATGTAGTGCTGAATATTACCGAAAAAGAATTTGAAGCGCATAAAGCGGGACGTAACTTTTCGCTACGCATCCCCAGGCAGATGCCGATCACGGCGCTTAGCGATAATTATGCCGAATTGCCCAATGGAATGGAGTTTTGTATGTTCAATAGCGCCGGTTACCTTGAGATCGGTATTAAGAATTCCAGCGCCTCGCAGCTATTGGGTTTAAAGGCTTTTGTAAAAGACCAGATGATTTATAATACTATTACTATAGAATTTAACTAAGATGATCCGAATTGTAAAAATGTGTTTCCGGCCGGAGTGTGTGGAAGATTTTAAGCAATTATTCGAGGAAAGAAAAGCGCTGATCCGTGCGCAGGAAGGCTGTACGTACCTGGAATTATTAAGGGATATCGATAACCCTTCTGTGTTTTTTACTTATAGCTTTTGGGAAGATCCAGAATATTTAGAGCAGTATCGCCGTAGTGCATTCTTCGCGGATACCTGGGCCAGGACCAAAGCCTTATTTGCCGAGAAAGCCGCGGCCTGGAGCGTAGCGCAGGAAGTGGTGTTGTCATAAACTATTATAAGCAATTACAGAAAAGCAAAGTGGCCGGTAGACACCGGCCACTTTTATATTTAAGTGGAAATCATTTCAGGTTTTTTCATACTGCCGGTTTCCCGGAATTGCAAATGCCAGGAAAAGGCTTCTTCCAAAAGATGTGGCGTATGACCGCCACGCGCACAGGCACGGTCAAAATAAGATTGCAGCGCCTCCCTGTAATCGGGATGCACACAGTTATCAATGATTGTCTGGGCTCGTTCCCGTGGAGCCAGTCCCCTGAGGTCGGCCAGCCCTATGTCGGTTACGAGAATATCTACATCATGCTCCGTATGGTCGGTATGCGAGACCATAGGTAATACATGCGATACATGATTGCCTTTAGACGCAGCCTGGGTAACGAAAATGCTCAGGTAAGCATTCCTGGCGAAATCCCCGGAACCACCGATACCATTCATAATTTTAGTACCGCCTATATGCGTAGAGTTTACGTTGCCATAGAGGTCAAATTCAATGGCTGTGTTGATCGCGATAATGCCTAAGCGACGGATCAGGCCGGGTGTATTGGAAATATTTTGCGGGCGCAGTACAATTTTATCGCGATACTTGTCCAGGTTGTTGAACACTCTTTCATAGCAGGCTTCAGAAACCGTTATGGAAGAGGCTGAGGCAAAGCTGAGCTTGCCGGCATCAATCAGGTCAAAGGTACTGTCCTGCAATACTTCTGAGAACATCGACAAGTCGTAAAAATTACTGTCTTTGAACCCGGTTAATACCGCGTTGGCGACTTTCCCTATACCAGCCTGTATGGGTAGTAACCGATCTGTAAGGTGCCCCGACTGCACTTCTTTTTCAAAGAAGTTGAGGATATGTTTAGCGATGGCAGTAGTCTTTTCATCCGGCGGCGCGATGTCCGCAGGACTATCTTTTAAATGGGTAAACACAATGGCTACAACCTTTGAGGGGTCCAGTGGTATGCTCCTCCTGCCAATCTTATTCCAGGGAGAAACGATAGGAATTACGTTCCGATAAGGATAATCTTCTGCCTGGTAAATATCATGGATGCCATAAATGCTTTCCGGCACTTCAGTATTAATTTCGATAATAACTTTCTTCGCTAATTGAGCGAAGGTGGCAGAGTTGCCAACGGAGGTGGTGGGTACTATGCTGCCGTCCCTGTCGATGTAGGCCGCCTCGATAATGGCCACGTCCACCGGTGGCAGATTCTTATTGTGTAAAAGCTCAGCGCTCTCGCTAAGGTGCTGATCAATAAACAGGATTTCTCCCTGGTTGATCTTGTTTCTTAAGGTCTTGTCCACCTGGAAAGGCATGCGTTTGGCCAAAACCCCGGCAGCGGCCAGTTTGCCATCGGTGTCATGCCCCAGGGATGCGCCGGTCATCAGGGTAATTTTTATTTTTTCTGTTTTACCCCGCTCTGCGAGCGCCGCTAAGACGGCTTTGCTGTCGCCGGCTTTCGTAAAACCACTGGCGCCGATTACCATACCATCTGTAATGATGCCGGCAGCGATCTCTGCCGTGGTCACTTTGTCTCTTAAACTTTCCAGTCTTATCCGCTCTGTCATATATACTCCATATTTTGAGTATTTAAAAAGAAACCATTATCTCCTTTTAAATAGCGGTCAAAAATAGATAAAAAAGTATTCTGAATTTTTGGTAACAGCCTATACTATTTTAGAATTTTTTGTAAAATGGTTTTTATTTTTAAAAACGGATAAAAAGTATAAATTAGTTAAACCCTTTTCAGTATTGATTTTTGTAAGAATTGTGCTGCCGATTTATTCGCTTTATGATTTGCTGATTTTTGACCTAAAAAGTATATCAAATGAGCAATATTTTTCCCTAAGCAAATTTCACCTTATTATTATCGGGGATTAAATACGGGCTATTGCAAAATGATTTTCTATGTTGTATATTTAAATTCCTTTTTTAAATGTTACATCCATGCGTAAATTTTTATGCTCAGGCCTTTTGGCTTTAAGTGCTCAAATGTCCTTAGGGCAAAATGGTAACCATCAACCTTATGCTAATTACTGGTTCCCTAACGATCTGCTTAACTGGACACCCGCGGGCGACCCTTCTTCGGCGTTCAACAGGTCGGCAGTCCCTTTGGCTACCCGCTTCGTCGACACGGATGCCGGCTGTATTGCCAATCGTCCATTAGGTTTAAAATTGGGTTCCCTGGCCATAACTAATGCCAATACTTCCGGTAACCCTTCCCAGGGCTATGATCATGCCGGTGAGTATAGCTTTACCTACTGGCAATACCTTGATTATTTTGTGATGTGGGGCGGCTCGGCAGGCGAAGGCCTGATACTTGCGCCCAATGCCACCTGGATTGACGCGGGGCATCGTAATGGCGTAAAAGTTATGGGTACGGTTTTCTTACCACCGGTCGCTTATGGCGGACAATTGCAATGGCTCGAGCAATTATTACAGACCGATGCAAACGGCAATTATATTGTCGCGGATAAATTAATCGAAGTGGCCGATTATTATGACTTCGATGGCTGGTTTATCAACCAGGAAACTAATGGTGGTAATGCGGCATTGGGCGAAAAGATGATCGCTTTCATGAAGTATTATCAACAGCATAAAAGCCCCGGGCAGGAAATTATGTGGTATGACGCGATGCTGCCTGCCGGCCCGGTAACCTGGCAGCGGGAGCTAAATGACGCGAATAAAAGAATGTTCCAGGATGGCACAGACCTGGTATCGCAAACAATGTTCCTGGACTTTGCCTGGAACGCGACTAAGCTCAGCAATTCTAAAACAAAAGCAACATCCCTGAACCGCAGTCCTATGGACCTTTTGGCCGGTATTGATGTACAGGCTAATGGATATAATACCAGTATCAACTGGAATGCTATTTTTCCCACAGTAGCCAATCCTAATACTTCTGTAGGTTTATATGTTCCCAGCTGGACTTTTCATAGCAGCCCGGATAAAAATAATATCCCGTTATTTTATGAAAGGGAATCCCGCTTCTGGATGGGGGCTACTAATAACCCCTGTACACCGCCATCTTCCGGCTGGCCCGGGTTTGCTAAATACTATAACGAGAAATCGGTAATCCAGCAGTTCCCGTTCATTACAAGATTCAATGCCGGTCATGGTACCAGCGGTTTTTGGATAGATGGCACACAATTGTCTGTTAAAGGCTGGCATAACCAGAGTGCGCAGGATATCATGCCTACCTGGCGCTGGAACCGATCTGGTAGCGGCACTTTGCTGGATGTCGCTTTGGATTTTAATACGGCCTATGATGGCGGGAACTCTATAAAAGTTAGTGGTAACCTGAACGCGGCTAATGCGACAACGGTGAAACTATATAACACCAAATTATTGGTTAATAATACCAATGCAGCTTTAAGGGTCCGGTATAAAAAGCCGGCTGCAGGCGCTTCCAATATGAAAGTGGCATTGGCTTTCGCGGACGCCCCGCAAACAATGGTTTACCTCAATACGGATCCGGCTGGTAGTGGCTGGACCACAGATACTTTGTCTTTATCCGCTTACCAGAACCGGGCTATCTCTACAATCGGTTTGCAGTTTGAAGGCAATGAGGCCAACTACGAAATCAATATCGGCGAGCTGGCCGTCTTTAACCAGGGTGTTGCCCCAGCCCCGGCAGCGGTTACCGGCTTGACCTTGCAGGAGTATGCAGCCTGCGACCTGGCAGAGATCGAGGTAAAATATAATCATTCAACAGCTACCGATATCTGGTATTATGATATTTACCGGGTGCTCGCTAATGATCAGCTAGTCTGGCTGGGCCGTACGCCCAATAATGCTTTTTATGTGAAAAACATTCAAAGGGCCGGTTCCGAAACGCAAGCTACCATACGTGTAGTGGCCGTTAATACTTCGGGCGTAGCTTCTGCCCCGGTAAATCAAAGCTTTAACTGGCCACCTAACTCAGGAACAGGAACGGAATACTATTTATCCCTGAACGGTACTGATGAATATGTAGATGCGGGTAATTTATCTTTATCGGGTAACGCGATGAGCATAAGCGCCTGGGTGAAGCCGGAATCATTTAAAACAAACAGCCCTTTTATTTCCAGTATTGCCGGTATCGAAAACGGGGATGGCAATACCGCTATGCTCAGGTTTGGGGATGCTTCTGTGCCGAAAGATAAAGTACAGTTTGTATTAAGCATTAACGGGCAGGCTAAAAAGCTTACCTCGAATACCGCTGTTAGTGCAGGTCAGTGGCATAATATTGTAGGTACTTATGACGGTGTGGCAATGAAGCTTTTTATTGATGGGCTTGAGGATGCGGCAATGAATGTTAGTGGCACTTACGGAGCGAGTGGTAATTTCTTTTTAGGGCGTAATAGCTCTAATGATCGTTGTCTGCATGGTAGCCTGGATGCTGTCACGCTCTGGAGCAAAGCCTTGAGCGCAGCGGAAATACAGGCAGCGGCCTGTACAATTCCTGCTAATGCCAATGGTTTATTAGCCAACTGGACTTTTGATGATTGTCCTGCGGTAATTGTGGACAAAGGGCCGGCTCAATATCTTGGTCAACCTATAGGCCTGGACGCGACGAACTGGATTGCCGGAACGGGCTGCAGTACCGTAAATATCAGGAATCAAGATAAATTGGCTGGTATTGAATTACATCCTAACCCGGTTAACCAGGGAATGAAACTGAATATTATAGCTAAAGAATCATTGGACATGAGCATTCAGGTATTAAGTATAGAAGGCAAGCTAATATTGAATACTAAGACCAGCGGAACTCGTGTAGCCTTACCCACAGAGCATTTGATGCCGGGTGTTTACCTGTTGCAGATAACGGCAGGATTAAAAGGAACCTTCCAATCCAAGTTTATTGTTAAGTAGTACTGATAAATAAAAAAAGCGCCTGTAAATAATTACAGGCGCTTTTTTATTGCAGGTATTACATGTTGAAATATTCCAGTATGTATTCTTTAAGTATTTGCTCTTGTCCTTCTAAGGTAGTTTCAGGAACAGGCTGTAATTCCTTGTAATGGGGCCAGCCTTCTTCGTCATACCCTGAAAATTCATAATAGCCCCCTGCACTTAATACTTTGCAGACTGCTATGTGCATCAGGTCCTGTTTTTCTTCTTTGGAAAACTTGTATTTGGGGGTACGGCCTTCGTATTCATTGATCCCGATCAGGTAAAGCAGGGCTTCCATATTCGGCAATTTCCCGAATCGTTCTGTAAGCATGGTTTCCAAAGCCGCCCAGCGCTGTTTAAAATCTTCTGTATGTTGAGTCATTATTGTTGGATTGAACTGCAAAGATAGCTGCATTATTTTAAAGTCTTGCAGGGATATGAAAGCTTGGGCCTGGCCTAAATCCGGGGAATAAATAACTATTCAATAAGCTTCAAATTGTCATTCAGTGCAATCATTATTTAGCAACTACAAAATGACAGGAAATTTATTCGATGCAATGATTTGTAAATGACGCGACGGAGGTCCAATACGTATACCCGCGCAAAAAAATAATTTGGAGAATTGATTTCCTTGAATATCTTTGTTTCCTATTTCAAAAGAAATCATGCAACAATTCAATCAAAATATGTGGTGGTGGCAATTCAAATCCTACGGGGTTCGAATGGCCTATGCGCATATCTGGTAGTTTTGTTTTAAACTGATATATCCAAATATTGTGATGCCCGTCGGAACCCTCCGGCGGGCATTTTCTTTTTTGTCATTTCCAGAATAGTTCAATTATGTTGTTTAAGATCAAATCTATTTATAAAAAAATGCTGGGCGATCTGCTAAGCCCGGTAGGGCTTTACCTGAAGCTGCGGGACCAATTTCCGAATGCTCTTTTATTAGAGAGCTCAGAGTATAATAAAAAGCAGCATAGTTATTCCTATATCTGCCTGAAACCTATGGCCTCTTTTAAGGCTTTCCGCGATCATGCCCGAGTACGGTATCCTGATGAAAGCAGACAAAGTATTTCATTTGAAGATATACCCCTGGCTGTAGCTTTAAATGATTTTGTGAAAACCTTCCAGGTGGAAAGTGAGGATTTAGGATTGCCTGCACAAGGGCTGTTTGGTTATACCTGCTATGATGCCATCCCGCTGCACCACCCCGTATCATTGAAGCATACGCCTATGGAGCTGCCTTTAGTGCACTACCAGTATTTCTGTTTTGTTTTAGTCTTTAACCATTTCAATAATGAACTTTACCTGGTTGAAAATCTTCCGGAAGGTACCGTAAGTGAAATGCAGCTGGTAGAACAATATATCAGCCAAAGCGTTTCACGAACCTATTCTTTTGCGGCGACAAGCCCTGCTAAGAGCAATTTTAATGATGCGGAATTCCTGGAGTTGATCCATAAAGCAAAAGCATATTGTTATCGCGGAGATGTCTTCCAGCTGGTGCTTTCCCGACAGTTTAACCTGAGTTTCAGGGGTGATGAGTTTAATGTGTACCGTGCCTTGCGTTCGGTTAACCCTTCTCCTTATTTGTTTTATTTTGATTATGGCTCCTATAAAATAATGGGTTCCTCGCCGGAAGCGCAGCTTACGATTAGTAATAATAAAGCTACCATACACCCCATCGCCGGGACATTCAGAAGAACGGGCCGGGTGGAACAGGATGCAGCACTGGCCGATACATTGTTGCATGACCCTAAAGAAAATGCAGAACATGTGATGCTGGTAGACCTGGCCCGTAATGATCTGAGTATTAATAGTGACCGGGTTGAAGTAGCAAAATTTAAGTCAGTAGAAATGTATGCTCATGTGATGCACCTGGTATCCACGGTGGTCGCTGAACTCAAAGACAGTTATAATGCCATAGAAATATTCCTGGATACCTTTCCGGCAGGAACCTTATCAGGAGCCCCTAAACACAGGGCCATGCAAATTATTGATGAGCTTGAAGACAGATCAAGAGGGTTCTATGGCGGGGCCGTGGGCATCATAGGCCTGGATGGTTCCCTGAACCACGCCATTTTTATCAGGTCGCTGCTGAGCCGCGATCAAAAGCTTTACTACCAGGCTGGCTGCGGGGTTGTCGCCCAATCGGTACCGGAAAACGAATTGCAGGAGGTCTATAATAAAGTGCAGGCAGTATGCGCTGCTATCACATTAGCACAAGATTTAGGATAAGGCTAAACTAAAATTTATATGAAAATATACGTGGTAGATAATTATGATTCTTTTGTATACAACATTGTATACCTGCTGAAAGAACTGGGGATCAGCGATCTGAAAATTGAAAAGAATGACCGGGTTGACCTTGATGAGGTGGCTGCCTATGATAAGATAGTCCTGTCCCCGGGACCGGGTATTCCCAGCGAGGCCGGTAATATGATGGCGGTGATCGATCGCTTTCACCGTTCGCATGCTCTATTGGGCATTTGCCTGGGGCACCAGGCTATAGGGGAGTATTTTGGCTGGTCCCTGCAGCAGTTAACGGAGCCGTTACATGGTGTAATTTCTTCGCTGGATATATGCCAGCGGGCTGATCTCTTCCAAGATGTCCCCGGCGATATCACTATAGGTCATTATCATTCCTGGGTAGTAAAGCCAAGGGATCCATCGGTATTAGAGGTATTAGCGACCGACCCTGATAAACAGGTGATGGCTTTGAAGCATAAGCAGTATCCTGTATTCGGACTGCAGTTTCATCCTGAATCTGTACTTACGGCATATGGTAAAAATATTTTAAACAATTGGTTACATATTTGAAGATGACTGAAATTTTTCAACAATTATATCAACAGCAATACCTAAGCAGGGCACAGGCCCGGGATACTTTACTGGCAATTACTCAGGGTAAGTATGAGGCAGTTGAGGTGGCGGCATTCCTAAGTATATTTAATATGCGCGGCATAAGTATAGATGAGCTGAAAGGGTTCCGGGATGCGCTCTTGTCCGTTTGCCGGCCCCTGGATTTATCGGCTTATAATGCGATTGATGTTTGTGGTACCGGGGGAGATGGTAAACATACCTTTAATATTTCTACCCTGAGCGCTTTCGTGGTCGCAGGTTCAGGCGTTCCGGTAGTCAAGCATGGTAATTATGGGGTGTCTTCTGTTTCGGGTTCCTCAAATGTGATGGAATGCCTGGGCATAAGCTTCCAGCAGTCCGAAGAAGGGCTTAAACGGCAGCTTGATGAGGCGAATATCTGCTTTATTCATGCGCCGTATTTCAATCCCGGAATGAGGACTGTAGCAGCTATCAGGAAGCAGCTGGGGTTCAAGACTTTCTTTAACATGCTCGGTCCCCTGATCAATCCCGCACAACCTAAATACCAACTGGTAGGATTATATGATCTCGACCTGATGCGCATGTATCAATACATTTTCCAGGATGAAAGTAAGCAGTTCTCTTTAGTACATTCTGTGGACGGGTATGATGAAATATCTCTAACTGCTGATTTTAAATGTATCCGGAATACAGGGGAACACTATTATTCCATCAGGGAATTGGGTACACCTTGTATTAAAGCCAGTGATTTGTATGGAGGCAATTCGGTAGCGGAAGCCGCAGCAATTTTTATGAATATTCTTAAGGGTAGGGGTACTGCCGCGCAAAATGAAGTAGTAATTATTAACAGCGCGTTTGCGATCCAAACCGTGGAGCCCGGTCTTGACCTGGAAGCTGCAAAGTCAATAGCCAGGCTCTCTTTGGAAGGAGGCCATGCCTTATACCAGTTTAACCAATTAAAAAAGATACCATGAATGTACTAGAAACCATAATTGCTGCTAAGCAAAAAGAGGTTGCCATAAAAAAAGCAAGTGTACCGGTACCTATACTGGAGCGCAGCGCATATTTTGAGCGCAAATGTTTTTCCATGAAAGCGTGTCTCGGTGAAAAGTCCTCGAATGGTATTATCGCGGAATTCAAAAGAAAATCACCTTCCCGGTCCTGGATCAATCAATATGCAAAGGCAGGAGTCGTAAGCAGTGCATATGTTAAGGCTGGTGCTGTTGCTCTTTCGGTGTTAACAGATGAGCGGTTTTTTGGCGCACTGCCAACAGATTTTCCTTTAGTAAGGTCTCTAAGTAACTGCCCTGTGCTCCGCAAGGATTTTATAATCGATGAATACCAGGTACTGGAAAGCAAATCCATGGGTGCCGATGTGATCCTTCTGCTGGCAAAAGTATTGCCACCGCAACGTATCGAAGCCTATACCCAACTGGCACATCGACTCGGAATGGAAGTATTGCTGGAACTGCAAAATGAGGAGGAAATAATGAATAACGGCGGAGCTACGGCTGATATGCTGGGGATTAACAACCGTAATCTTAAAGATTTTACCGTTGACTTTGAGAACAGTGCTCAGCTGGCTGCTTTATTGCCTGAAGACAAACTAAAAGTAGCGGAAAGTGGCATTAGTAAAGCCGCGGATATTGACTACCTGCGTAATGTCGGGTTTAGAGGTTTCCTGATCGGGGAACAATTTATGCGTCATCCTGATCCCGGTTTCACCTGTTCGGATTTAATAAAAAAAGTAAATTATGAAAATTAAAATCTGCGGTATGCGCGATCCTGAAAATATATGTGAAATCGCGGCTTTTAAACCCGATTATCTGGGTTTTATATTTTACCAGGAATCCCAACGTTATATCGGTGAAAATATACAGATACCGGATCTGGATCCTTCCATAAAAAAGGCTGGGGTATTTGTGAATGCGCCTGTCAATGATGTGTTGAATACTGCCCGGGCGTACGGCCTGGATGCGATACAACTCCATGGGACGGAAGATTGGGAGTACTGCAGGATTATCCGTTCCAATAAACTTGAAGTGATTAAAGCTATAGCTATTCAAGACCGTTTGCCGGTAAATAACCTAATCTCTTATACGGGTAGTATAGATTATTTTTTGTTCGATACACATACGCCCTATTATGGCGGTAGTGGCCAGACTTTTGACTGGGAGCTCTTACAGGCATATGACCTGGCAATCCCCTTTTGGATCAGCGGAGGGCTGGGCCTGGAGCATACCGAACGCTTAAAGCATATCTATCACCCGGAATTTGCAGGTGTGGATGCAAATAGCCGGCTGGAAACAGCACCGGGTATTAAGGATATTGAACGAACTAAACAATTTATTAAAGCCATCAGGAATGGAACGATTTAAACCCGACAACAAAGGATATTACGGTGCCTATGGTGGCGCTTTTATCCCTGAAATGCTTTTGCCAAATGTCGCTGCCCTGCAGGCAAGCTACCTGGAAATTATCCATTCGGAAAGTTTTCGTAATGAATTCAGGCAACTGCTGAAGGATTATGTGGGGCGACCGACTCCCTTATTTTATTCGGCTAATTTATCGAAACGTTACCATACACAGGTCTTTTTAAAAAGAGAGGACCTGAACCATACCGGAGCGCACAAGATCAACAATACAATCGGGCAGATACTGGTCGCGAAACACCTGAATAAACACCGCATTATTGCGGAAACCGGCGCAGGGCAGCACGGTGTGGCGACGGCCACCGCCTGTGCCCTCATGGGCATGGAGTGCACGGTATTCATGGGCTCGGTAGATATGAAAAGGCAGGCGCATAACGTGGAACGAATGCGTATGCTCGGCGCGCGGGTAGTACCTGCCGAAAGTGGCAGCAAGACCCTTAAAGACGCGACGAATGAAGCAATAAGAGAATGGATCCGGTACCCGGAAGATACGCACTATATCATCGGGTCTGTGGTAGGACCACATCCTTACCCCGATATGGTCGCTCTTTTCCAGTCGGTCATTAGCGAGGAAATGAAACTGCAGGTGAAAGCACAAAGCGGGAAGGAATACCCGGACGCCGTAATCGCCTGTGTGGGCGGTGGCAGCAACGCCATTGGCGCATTCTATCATTTTATTGATAACGGGCACACACGCCTGATTGCAGTAGAGGCCGCCGGTATGGGCCTGCAGTCCGGGAAAACAGCCGCTTCCATTGCTATGGGGCAAAAAGGGATCATCCATGGCAGTATGACTTACCTGATGCAGACCGGGGACGGGCAAATTACAGAGCCCCATTCTGTATCCGCCGGGCTTGACTATCCCGGTATCGGTCCGGCCCATGCTTACCTGTGGGATACCGGTAAAATTGAAGTGGTAAGTATTACCGACGAAGCGGCTTTAAAAGCCGGATTGATGCTGACGCGTATAGATGGTATTATCCCGGCACTGGAATCGGCCCATGCTATTGCTTACCTTGAATATTTAAATGCCGGCCCAGAGGATGTAGTGGTAGTAAACTTGTCCGGCAGGGGCGATAAAGACCTGCTTACTTATCAAAAATATTTTCAATCATGCCAAATAGATTAACAGATCTTTTCGCGCAAAGGGACCGGTTTAAATTGTCCCTGTTTTTCACTGCGGGTTATCCGCAATTAACGGATACAGGCCGGATACTTACGGCCTTAGAGCAGGGTGGGGTAGATTTTGTTGAAATAGGCTTCCCGTTTTCCGATCCGGTGGCCGACGGCCCGGTGATCCAAAACAGCAGCCAGCAGGCCATTGCAAATGGTATGGCGCTAAAATTATTATTCGAACAATTGAAAAGTATCCGCGACCGGATCAGGATACCATTGGTCTTAATGGGTTACCTTAATCCCGTTTTGCAATTTGGGATGCAACAATTTATCGCTAATTGTGTCGCTTGCGGGATCGACGGGCTCATATTACCGGACTTACCCGTAGAAGTATATGTGGACCAGTATAAGGCACAGTTTGAAGCTGCCGGTCTTGCTTTTATTCCTTTAATTACGTCACAGACAAGCCCGGAACGGATTCGTTTCCTGGATACACATGGTTCCGGTTTTATCTACCTGGTATCCGGGCCCGGAACAACGGGTGAAGATAAATGCCTGGAGCAGGAAGCAGCTTATTTTGAACGGGTGAAAGCAATGCCTTTAAGGTTGCCGAAAATAGCCGGGTTCGGAGTGAGCACTAAATCAGATATTGAGCTGCTGCGGCAGTATGTTGATGGGGTAATAATTGGTTCCGCTTTTGTACGGCACCTGGAAACAGGTTGGAGTAATGCATCTATAGCGCATTTTGTACAGGCACTGAAATAGAGCCGTTGGCAGGTAATACTATATACTTCGAGGGGCCCAGCATGACAACTCTTTCTATCTCTTCGAGCGTATTAGGACATTCTCCGACAGCAAATTTGTTCAATTATTAAATTAACAATTAACAATTTATGCTTTAAGCCAGGTTAAGAAATCGGTCATCTTTTCTTTGCTCACAAGAATGTCTTCCTCAAAATCAAATTTCAGCGTGACTGAAATTTTTCTTGAAAGCGTCTGGCTGACTTCTTTTATCGCTTCCCGGTTCAGGATATATTGCCGGTTAGCCCTGTAGAAATCCGGGCCGCAATTTTGCTGGACTTCATCTAACGATTTGTTGATGTAATAAACCTTATGGTCGAAAGTCATCAAGTGGGTTACTTCATTTTTGATGTAAAACAAAGCGATATTTTTAAGCTTTACAGGTATTACTTTATCTTGTTGGTATACCAGTACCGAGCCTGAATTTTCAGGCTGACGGGTTTGCAGCAGGTCCAATACTTTGCTCAAAGAATTATCTTCTTCATGATGGAAAGAATCTTTCAGTCTTTTGAACTTATCTATAGCTTCGGCAATTTTATCTTCATTAAAAGGTTTGAGGATATAATGAATCCCGTTAGTTTCAAAAGCGGTAAGCGCGTATTCATCATAGGCAGTGCAGAAGACGATGGGCACATTTATCTGAACCTGTTTATAGATTTCAAAACTTAAACCGTCCCCCAGTTGAATGTCACTGAAGATAAGGTCCGGTTGCGGATGACTGTTCAGGTATTCTGTAGCTTCTTTGACAGAGCTCAATATTTTGATCACATGGCAATCCGGATTGTTTTCTGTGATAATATCTTTCAGGTCCTCGGCGGTTAAACGTTCGTCTTCAATAATGATGATATTCATATTTGGTATAACTTAAGGTTACTGCTTAATCTTTTTTCTTGTCCGTATATTCTTTGGGCATCAGGCATTTGGCAATGTCATCTTTTACCGACTTGCTGCGCCCGTTATCCAGTATCTGCAAACTTACGGAATAGATCTGGCCTTCTGTTTTGATCACCGGCGGCGGTGCATCCAGTATTTTGTACCTTTCTTTGAGCATATTGTGCCCGTTCCCGGTGGATACTTCAAGGTATTTTTTGATCTGAATGTTATTGCTCACTTTGATGCAATTGCCCTCTTTTTCTATTTTTATATAGAGCGGGTTTTCATTAGTAAGTTCATTATGTTTTATCGCGTTTTCCAATAATGGCTGTAGCGAGAAGAAAGGCAATTTGCGTTCGAGTACCAGGTCATTAGGTTTTATATCAACCTTGTATTGCAAGGCGTCGCCGAAGCGGATCCTTTGCATTTCCATATAATCATTACAGACCTTCAGTTCATCTTCTATGGTAGCCACGCCGCTTTTATTATTGGAAATGGAAACCCTTAAGAAATCAGATAAACGGAGCAGGTAGGCCTCCGCGCTTTTTGAATCTTTACGGATCAGGGATTTTAAAATATTGAGTGCATTGAAGAGGAAATGCGGCTGTATCTGTTGTTGCAGGAGTTGATTGACCGCTTCAGAGTTGGAAGCTTTCAATTCCAGCAGTTCCAGTTGTATCCTGCTTTTTTCGTATTGGTGTAATACAAAGTTCTGAATGAGGAAAATGAAGGAAAAAATTACGAGGGTCGCATAAAGCATGAATACATAAAGACGCCAGCCTTCCAGTTCCGGGTTCTTATGTGCCAGCATTGTAATGCCGTTCCTGGTCAGCCATTCTACGACTGAATAGTGTATGAAAAAAAAGATCAGGCTGCAACAGTAACCAATTGAAAAGGTCTTTTTCCAGATCCGCTCGGAACTGCTTTTCCGTTTTTGATCAAAATGATAAAGTAATACGGTATTTATAGAAAATACGACGAAAAAAAGCGTTGAAAGGGAGATGGACCGGTAGAGCAGGTTGTCTATATTAAAATCCTGCAAAGAGGTAATTAATAAGGTGCCCAGTAAGAAACACAGGAAAAGCTTTCCGCTTTCTCTGACCAGTATTCTTAAAGGGATCTTATTGGGCAATTGTTTGGGCATTTTGTAATTTTCTTTGGTTAAAATTAGGTATTATTTCCGGCTATTTCCGGTTTTTAGGCTTTAGCTAACAGACAACATGCCATGACGGTTAAGGCCATGACATGTTGCTGAGGGTCAAAAATGATTAATGTATTTTCTCGTACTCTTCTACATAATCTGGATTCTCAACATATTCTTCCGTCATCAATTTGGGGTAATTCGATTTTTTCTTTTTGCCGAATCGCTTACCGATACTATCAAAAATGGAGTAGACCACCGGTACAATGATCAGGGTTAAGAACAATGACGATAGCAAACCGCCGATGATGACCATGGCCAGGCCTCGGTTCATATCCGCACCATCACCCTGTGCCATAGCAATAGGTATCATACCAATCACCATCGCGATGGTCGTCATCAGGATCGGGCGGAAACGCGCGTGGTTAGCGGCCATTAGCGCTTCGTAAGTACTATAGCCTTCCGCCTTCCTGTGGTTGGCGAAATCGACCAGCATGATCGCGTTCTTCGCTACCAGGCCGATCAACATGATAATACCCAGGATGGTAAAGATGTTCAGCGTTTGGTTAAACAGCGCCAGGAACAAGAGGGCCCCGATAAAGGAAAGCGGGATAGAGAATAATACAACCAATGGTGTTGCAAAGTTGTCATACAAGGCTACCATTACCAGGTAAACCAATAGTATGGAAGCAACCAGGGCTATACCCAAAGAGCCGAAACCTTCTTCCTGGTTTTCTTTATTACCGCCCCAGGCATAGCTAACGCCTGGTTTCCTTTTCAATTTATCAAATTGTTCCTGCCATTGATCGGCTACAGTTCCCAGGGGCTGACCTACCACCTGGCCTTCGATAGATACAGACGGCGACTTGTCCCTGCGCTCCAGCAAGGTAGGGCCGGAACTAAAGCTTACATCAGCAAACTGTTCCAGTTTAATTTTATCCCCTTGCTGGTTTACGAACTCCAGGTTTCTTACATCATCAATTTTGGCCCTGCCTATTTCATCATAGCGGATATTGATATCATATTCCCGGTCACCGGCACGGTACTTGGCATCGGTGTTGCCGGAGAAGGCCGTTTGCATGGCCATACCTACCGTAGCCACATTCAGACCCAGTGAAGCCATTTTATCGCGGTCAACTTTTACATTGATCTCGGGGTTACCATCTTCCGAGGTTAGTTTAATGCCCGTCGCACCCGGAATTTTGCGGAGCAGATCTGCAGCCTGTGTCGCAAATTCCATGGCATCCTCCTGGCTGGAACCGATCACTGTTAATTTCAACGGAGCTTCTTCTGCCCCCATCATGCCCATTGCCACGGTCTTGATCTTAGCGCCTACCAGCACTTTTTCCATTTCGCGGATCAATTTAGCTGCATAAACTTTTGGAGATTCTGCTTTTGTTTGCTGATCGGTAAGGAAGACCTGGATCTCCGACTTGTATTTAGTCCCGGTTACAGACATCATACCACCGGAAGACTGGCCTACCGTTGTGATGATCTTTTCAATTTCCGGCTTCTTTGATAAATAGTTTTCTGCTGTTTGCGTCATGAAGTTAGTTTGCTCAATAGAGGCATCCTTGTTTAGCTCAATCTGCAACAGGAACTCTCCTTTCTCACTTGATGGGAAGAAGTCACCCCCGATATAGCCTAAGCCTACCAGCATAAGAGAGGAGAAAAACAGCACAAGTGTTAAACCTATAGTCGCCAGTTTGGTCTTCCAGTTTTTTAGAGACCATTTCAGGATGTTACCAATGCCATGGGTCAATTTACTTAGCCCTCTTTCGAAGCTGTTAATGATCCTGCCAAAGAAATTTTTTGAGCTGATGTGCTCCAGTTTACCAAACCTCGAATATAACCAGGGTACGATGGTAAAGGATACTAATAAAGAGAGCAAAGTAGACACCATTACCGTTACGGTAAACTGGCGCAGGATATCGGATACCAAACCTGTAGATAAGGAGATCGGTAAGAATACGACCACGATTACCAAAGTAATGGCAGTAACCGTAAACCCGATTTCTTTAGCACCATCATAAGCCGCACGTACCTTGTTTTTACCCATTTCCATATGGCGGTGAATATTCTCGATAACCACGATCGCGTCATCCACCAGGATACCTACCACAAGAGAAAGACCGAGTAGGGACATCAGATTTAATGTGTAACCCAGCATGTATAAGGCAATAAAGGTAGCAATCAAAGACAAAGGAATCGCGATCATGGTAATCGCGGCATTCCTTAAACTATGCAGGAAGAATAACATGATCACCCCCACCAGCACAATCGCCAATACCAGGTCAAACATTACATTGTTGGCCGCATTTAAAGTATAGTCGGAACTGTCACTCGCTACATCTATTTTAATACCTTGAGCTGCATAATCTTTTTCAATACCGCTTTTTAATTTTCCGCTTTCGTCTTTGTCCGCAATCGTTTTCTTTACTAGTTTAGAAACGGCTACCGCATTCGCGTCGGACTGTTTGAATACCTGTAACAATATCGTGTTTTTCTGGTCGATACGGGCAATTTTTTCCGCGTCTTTTACCCCATCCTGTACATCGGCCACATCGCTCAGCCTGATTGGAACGCCGGCCGGAGTCATTATCTGCAGGTTGCGCATTTCTTCCAAAGAGGTGAATTTGCCGGCCAGGCGGATTGTAGTTTGATTATCCCTGGTTTTAATATTACCCGTAGGGAAGTCCATGTTAGAAGCTGCGATCAACTGTTGCACCTGGTTAATGGACATGCCATAGCCTTTTGCTTTTTCGGGATCTACGCTTACCTGGATCTCGCGCTGCTCGCCACCCAGCATTTCTACCTTGGCCACACCGTCAATACGGGCAAATACCGGCTGTATCTTCTGGTCCAGGAGGTCATACAATTCTTTTTCGGATAAATTGGAAGTTACCGAAAGGTTCATGATGGCCACATCATCCAGGGAGAATTTATTAAGAGAGGGCGCCTTGGCATCTTCAGGCAGGTCATTGATGACCGCGTTGATCTTCCGCTGGGCATCGGTCAGCAGGAAGTTGACATCCGCATCATTATTCAAAGTGATCACAACAACGGATACGCCTTCCAGCGACGTGGATTCAATCTTCTTCACACTTTCAAGGGAAGAAACCGCATCTTCTATTTTCTTGGTTACAGAGTTTTCTACCTCGGATGGCGCTGCGCCCGGGTATACGGTTGAAATGGAAATTACTTTCACTTCAAACTTCGGGATCAGCTCATACCCCATTTGGGTATAGGAAAAGAGCCCGCCCAGTGTAAGCAGTATAAATAATACAATGATTATACTGGGTCTTTTTATCGATACTTCAGCTAATTTCATTATTTAAGTTTAAAGTGTTTTTTTACTTAATGATTTCAATTGGGGTGCCGTCCAGCAGGTTGATCTGCCCGGTGGTGATCACAGCTTCTCCGCTGGAGATACCGGAGATGATCTCTACAAAATCACCAAAGTTTCTTCCGGATACCACTTCTTTCAATATAGCTTTGCCCTCTTTGGCCACGAATACTTTATTAGAACTGATATTACCTACGAAGGCGGTTCTTGGAATCACCAGGGCATTGATCATTTGCTCGTTACCAAAAGTAGCGGTGCCATACATACCGGCTTTCAGGTCATTGGAGCCATTGTTCCTGATTTCTATTTCTACCGGGAAGTTCAGGCTGCCGTCTGCTTTAGGCGCGATAAAAGTTACGATACCAGACCATTGCTGTCCGGACAGTGCGGCACTTGTGATCAATACATTCTGGCCCATTTTGATCCCGCCAATGGTTTTTTCATCCACGTTTACTTTTAACTTAAGCGTGCTGATGTTTACTATGCTGAATAATTCCTGGCCGGGATTTACATAAGAGCCGGGTTCAATTGTTTTGCTGTTGACTATACCGGAGAAAGAAGCTTTAATATTTACATCTGTAGCGTTCAATTGCGCGCTGCGTAAATTGTTTTTCGCATTTTCTAACTGGAGTTTGGTCTGGTCCAGCTGTTGTTTGGTAACACCACCGCTGGAATAAGCGTTTTCAAAACGGGCCACTTCAGCTCTTGCATTATTGAAAACGGCCTGTGCATTGGAAACCGCTACATTTTGCTTATCTCCTTCGATAACCGCCAAAGTCTGTCCGGCCCCTACACGGGATCCCTCCTGTACCAGCACACGGGCAACTCTACCCGGAGTTTCGGCAGAAATTTTCACTTCCTGTTTGGGCATGAAGACACCATTAGTGGTGTATTGCATGTTCAAATCTTTATAAGCAGCTTCTGCCACACGTACAGTAACGCCCGCGTTTTTCTGCGCTACGATCGCGGTCTGGGCTTCATTTTTAGCCTTATTTTTGTTGAGGACATAAATGATACCCGCCAGAGCGGCAATAACAATTACGCTGGTTAGTATGATCTTTTTCATTTGGAATTTCTATTGTTGTTTATTGTTTGTTTGAGTAAAATGTTTTCAGTTCTCCGTTTGCTTTCTTCAGTTGCACCTCGGCCAGTTTGTAATCCAGTAAGGCCGCGGTATGGTTGTTTTGCGCATCGGCATACGAGTTTTCTGCATCCAGCAGGTCTGTTAATGAAGCCAGCCCGTTTTTATAGTTGTTTTCCACATTTTCCAAAACCTGCCGGGCAAGTTCCATATTGGATTGTTGGCTACGCAGCGTAATGACCGAATTGTTGATCTGTGTGTAGGCATTTTCAACGGCCATGTTCAGGGCCAGTTTGGTGTCGGCAAGGTCTGCTTCAAACTTGTCAATATCTACCTGGGCCTGGCGGATCTTTGAACGGGTCGCGAACCCGCTGAAGATAGGTACGCGCAGGTTTAAAGAAATGGCGGAGAAGTCGGAACCGTTAACGCCTTTCTCGGGTCCTGCAAAATAAGGGAAGCGGTCACCCAGGCTTAAGTAACCATAATTGGCCGACATGGATAAAGTAGGATAACGTGCTGCTTCGGTTGCTTTTTTATTCAGTCTTAACAGGTCTCCCTGTCTTTCTAATAATTGTATTTCCGTTCTGTTGTTAATGTTGAATTCATCCTTTACATACATGTTTTGCGGCGATTCAAAAGTGCTTTCCGGCAAAACTATAGGAGTGGCAATGTCCATGCCGATCAGGTATTTCAGGGCATTTTCCTGTAGCTTTACCGCGTTGTTCAATTGCACCAGGGAACTGTTCAGGTTGTTCAGGGTAACATTGATACGGTCCAGGTCTATCTTCTTAGCCAGGCCATTTTCTTCCAGGCTCTTGATCACATTACGGACACGGGTAGTGTTCTGTATGGTGCGTTCCATGGTCCTGATCTGGGATTTGGTTTTGAATACCTCGTAATAGCTATTGGCTACTTTTTCCACGATCTGCTCTTCGGTCAGGGCCGCATTCAGGATATAGAATTCTTTGGTCGACCTTGCAGCCTTTAGTCCCTGGAACACAGACATGTTAAATATCTGCTGGTCCAGTTGTATCGCGGAGTTAGCCTGCCAGGGGCTACCCATCCTGATTACCTGGGTCTGCCCGCCGAAGTCCAGTGCCATCTGTTGCAGTTTGGCATTGTAGGTGAGGCCGGACTGGCCGTTGATCTGGGGTAAAGCGTTGGCCCTGACTTCCGCGATTTTATGTTCCGCGTTTTCAATATCCAGGCCTGCTTTTACGGCGTCCACTTTATGCTTTAAAGCATAGTCCACAGCATCTTTCAGCGCCAGCTCTGTTTGCGCGCTGGCCATGCCAAAGCTGAACAGGAGCATAGCTGCTATAGCTATTTGTGTTTTCATTTTAATGATTGTTTTCAATTTATATGGTTTGTGTGTTGCTAAAAAAATTATTCTTCAATGATTTCGTAAGTGGCATCTTTGGTCTTTTCCTGGAAAGAACGTTTGAAGGCTTCCAGTTTCTGGTGTGTTTTTCTTAAGGTTAAAGACAAAGCGATGCAAAGGATACCCATAATTAAAAACGGGAGCCCGGAGAGGGTGACCAGGAAAGAAGTGATGATCTGCGGGCTGGACCAAAGGAACAGGGCAATGAATATTAAAGCCACACCATATATGGTATTCATCCCCATGGTGCTTTGTGTTCTTTTGGAATAGGTGTAATGAAACAAAAAATTTTGAATGGCCTTACAAAATAATAATACAACCACTAAGGCATTGATATATTTAAGAGAGATCAGCGGATCGCTGATCAGGACAATGCCCAGGACGAGGGTGAATAAAGAAGAGCCCAGGTGCCAGCCCCAGTTTTTGATCAGTCTCCTGTTACTGACCACGAAAGCGGTCTCCCGGATACCAAATAAAATGATGGTGAGGCTGAATAGCAGCATGATGATCGAAATGCTCAAACCCGGCATGCTATAAATACCTATAGCAACCATGATGAACCCGATACCTGCAATAAGGGGCAGGTACCATTTCTGTAATATTTTTCTGAATTTACTCAATGACGTTTCCATATGCGATGTTTTTTAACAGATACCTGTTTTACGGGATCTGCTCAAAATAATGCAGGGCAAATTTGAAGTCTTTAAGGCATTTTTTTAAGCCGTTAAACTCTAAAACGGACAATTTTGGACTTGAACTGTTCCGGGATATTTTAGGGTCTTGCAAGCGGGAATTTCACGGCGGGTTTTGTCCGTTTCAGCCATTTTAACTTTTTTGAAGCTTTCTTTCGATGATACCTTTGCATGCACAAATCAGGGAGAAAGCTCCTTTTGATTTGCTACAAATTATCTAATTATAAAAATTGAATAAAGATGAAAAAAATCGTACTGTTGGCAGCTACAGCTGCTATCGCGCAAACCGGATTCTCTCAGATCAGCATTGATCCTGAAGTAGGTGTTAACTTTTCAAATACCCGTTTTAAAATGGACGGAGCAGATGCCGTAACCGGCGATGCCAGGACTGGCTTTAGCGGTGGTGTAGGTGTAAATTTCGGTTTAGGCGGTGATTTTTATTTAAGACCGGGTATTTATTATCAAGGTATGGGTAGTAAATCTGAGCTTTTAGGTATTGAAACGACTACGAGCCTGCATTATTTAAGAATCCCGGTTAACGTAGGTTATAACTTTAATATTTCTAAAAGCGCCGGATCAGTTTTCGCTGAAGTTGGCCCTTATGTAGGTTACGCGATTGCTGGCCAGGGTAAATCTGAGGTGCTTGGTGTTGAAACTAAGTCTGATATTGATTTCGGAAGCGATAATGATCAAATGAATCCTTTGGATTTTGGTGTTAATTTCGGTTTAGGTTACGAATCACCATGGGGTGTTTATATTAAAGGCGGTTATGGCTTAGGTTTAGGTAATATGTCCAATGTTGACGATGTTAGTTACACAAATAATCATTTTAATATCTCTTTAGGCTACAGGATTAAGCTATAGGTTGATAGATTGGAATATGGAGTGAATGTAGAAAGGCCGGTAGCAACCGGCCTTTTGTTATGGATATGAATTATAAAAAAGCCACAGACGAAAATTATCTGTGGCTTTAGTGTTCGTCTGAAGTTGTTATTGCAGGTCAAAACGATCTAAATTCATAACTTTTGTCCAGGCTTTGATAAAATCTTTGATGAATTTCTCCAGTGCGTCCTGGCTGGCGTATACTTCTGCCACCGCCCTTAATTCGGCATGTGAGCCAAATACCAGGTCTGCTCTGGTAGCGGTCCATTTCACCTCGCCGGAATGGCGGTCTTTACCTTCAAAAAATTCCTGGCTATGGTCGGTCGCGGTCCATGCGGTATTCATGTCCAGCAGGTTGACGAAAAAGTCATTGGTCAGTGTTGCAGGCCGGTTCGTCAATACACCATGTGCAGCACCGTCAAAATTGATGTTGAGTACCTTTAAGCCCCCCATTAATACAGTGAGCTCAGGGATGGTCAAGGTAAGCAATTGCGCTTTGTCAATCAATAAGCTTTCTGTAGTAGCGGTCGTTATTCCTTTTTTATAATTACGGAACCCGTCGGCAAATGGCTCCAGGTGGCCGAACAGTTCAATGTCTGTTTGCTCCTGCGATGCATCTACTCTCCCTTTGGCAAACGGAACGGTTCTTTCAAAACCTGCTTGTTTCAGGGCCATTTCAATACCTGTATTGCCGGCCAGTACAATTAAGTCGGCCAGGGAGATTTTACGGCTGCCTGCATTGTTGAATTCATTGCGTAAAGTTTCCAGTTTTTCCAGCACCGTATTTAATTGTGCCGGGTTGTTTACCGCCCAGAATCTTTGCGGCGCCAGGCGTATTCTCGCCCCATTGGCGCCACCCCGTTTGTCTGAACCTCTGAACGTAGAGGCGGAAGCCCATGCGGTACCCACCAGTTCGGAAATACTCAGGCCGGAAGTTTCAATTTTTGATTTTAAGGTAGCGATATCATTGTCCTCTATAGCTTCACCTGTTGCCTGCGGTAAAGGATCCTGCCAGATGTAATCTTCTGCCGGTACTTCAGGGCCTAAATATCTTGATTTAGGGCCCATGTCACGGTGCATTAATTTAAACCAGGCCTTGGCAAAAGCGTCGGCGAAGGCATCCGGGTTTTCCAGGAAGTGCCGGGAGATCTTTTCATAAACAGGATCATATCGTAAAGAAAGGTCGGTCGTCAGCATGGTAGGTAGCTTTGCGGCACCGCCAAAGGCATCCGGGATAATTGCTTCCGCGTTTTTGGCTACCCATTGATGCGCGCCCGCCGGGCTTTTAGAAAGCTCCCATTCATATTGGAATAAGATGGTGAAGAAATCATGGCTCCATTGTGTCGGTTTGGTGGTCCAGGTGACTTCCAGCCCGCTGGAGATACTGTCTTTTCCGGAGCCTGTACCATAATTGCTTTTCCAGCCAAAGCCCTGTTGCTCCATACCTGCTGCTGCAGGCTCCATGGTCACATTTGAAGCGTCTGATGCGCCATGTGTTTTGCCGAAAGTGTGACCACCGGCGATAAGGGCAACTGTTTCCTCATCATTCATACCCATATTGCCAAAAGTCTTACGGATCGATTTCGCGGCCAGGACCGGGTCCGGGTTTTTATCCGGCCCCTCGGGGTTTACATAGATCAGCCCCATTTCTGTAGCGCCTAATGGGTTTTCCAGCGTATCCGGGTCCCGGTGGCTGGCCACCCATTCTTTTTCATTGCCCCAGTATACGTCTTTGTCGGCTTCCCATACATCGGCCCGGCCGCCACCGAAACCGGCGGTTTTAAAGCCCATGGATTCCAGCGCTACATTCCCCGTAAGGATCAGCAGGTCGGCCCAGGATATTTTATTGCCATATTTTTGTTTGACCGGCCATAATAAGCGGCGTGCCTTATCCAGGTTTACATTGTCCGGCCAGGAGCTTAAGGGATCGAAGCGCTGCTGTCCGCGCCCGCCACCGCCGCGGCCATCCTGTTGCCGGTAGGTACCGGCACTGTGCCAGGCCATACGAATGAATAGGGGACCATAATGTCCGAAGTCCGCCGGCCACCAATCCTGGGAGTCGGTCATGAGCGCGGTTAGGTCTTTTTTTAAGGCTTGCAGGTCCAGGCTTTTGAACGCTTCCGCATAATCAAAGTCTTCATCCATCGGGTTGATCAATGAAGCATGCTGGCGCAAAATATCCAGGGACAATTGTTTCGGCCACCAATCTTTATTATGGGTGCCTTCACTGCTGACTTTTTCTTTTTCAAATGAGCCATTGTGAAACGGGCATTTGCTGATGTCTCCTTTTTGGGTGTCCATTTTTTATAGTTTTTTTGTTCGATAAATGAATGTCAGTAGATTGTAAAATACAAAAAAGGATTGATAAATTTTACAATAGAATGATACAAAATAACAAAAGGGAACCATTTAAACAAAACTAAAAGTATTTAACTTTGATTAAATTTTGTTTAATCAATAATGAATATACAGCAACTGCAATATGTGCTGGCTGTTGAAGAGCACCGGCATTTTCAAAAGGCTGCCGAGGCCTGTTTTGTGACGCCTGCGGCTTTAAGTATTATGATCAAAAAGCTGGAGGAGGAACTGGAAGTCGTGATCTTTGATCGCAGCCGCCAACCGGTTTTGCCTACAGAAGCCGGCTTGCTGGTGATCAATAATGCCCGCTCTGTTTTGTCCGGGGTCAGGAAGCTGGAAGATGAAGTGAAATGGCATTTGTCCGGTGCCGGTATTTCCGGGGTATTGAGGGTCGGTATCATTCCTACACTGGCGCCCTACCTGCTGCATTTGTTTTTACCAGGCCTTTTACAGCAATACCCGGAACTTAAAGTAGAACTGCGGGAATTAACGACGGAAGTGATCAAAGACCAGTTAAGGAAAAACCACCTGGACGTAGGTATACTGGCTTTGGAGCGTGGTATGGAGGAGTTCCGGCAATTTCATTTATTTAACGAGCGATTACTGGTATTTGTCGGAGCCGGGGAGCGGCAGCTGAACAAGCAGTATTTATTGGCCAGCGATATTGATGTGACCCGCTTATGGTTGCTGGAGGAAGAGCATTGCCTGCGCTCGCAGGTGATGAACCTTTGCTCCTTGAAGAAAAGTGCGGTAGATCATGCGCAGCTTACTTTTGACGCTGGAAGTATAGCAACACTGATGAATATGGTAGAGGCGAGCAACGGTATTACCGTGATCCCGGAACTGGCAACTTTAAATCTTTCTGCAAAAAAGAAAAAGCAACTCCGCGTTTTTGCGGATCCCGCACCGGTAAGAACAATAGGTATGATCACTTACCGGCATTTTGTAAAAGCTTCCCTGCTGCAAGTGCTGGAAGCTTCTATTAAAAAAGCGATTGATAAAGTTTAGATTTTGCTTATACTTTGAAAACTAAGCGGGGAGCGGGTTCCGTGCTTTTGCTATCCCTATTTAGCACAAATAAATATTTATTTTTACTATAAATTAATAAGTTTATCTGGTGAAAAGATCCCGTTTCGGGATTAAAACAGGATAAATAATATGGACTATTTGAATGGCGTCAATGCCTTAACCCTCATTTTTGCATCGCTCTTGATCTTTGCGATAGCCTACCGCTTTTATGGTATTTTTATGGCCAATAAAGTATTGCGGTTAAACGATAAGCATGTTACGCCGGCGGTAGAGTTTGCCGATGGCAGAGATTACGTGGCGACTAATAAGAATGTATTGTTCGGGCATCACTTTGCCGCTATTGCTGCAGCAGGTCCGCTCGTAGGCCCGGTGCTGGCTGCACAGTTCGGTTACCTTCCGGGAACGCTTTGGATCCTTATCGGTTGTGTACTGGGTGGCGGGGTACATGATATGGTGGTGTTGTTTGCCTCGATCCGGCACAAGGGGCAAAGTCTGGCTACCATTGCTTCTAAAGAAATAGGTAAGGGGGTAGGGACCGTTGCCGGTTTCGCGATTCTTTTTATTCTTATACTTACGCTCGCCGGCTTATCGCTGGCCTGTATCAATGCGATGCACGAGGCCTCCTGGTCTTTATTCACCGTGGTGATCACGATGCCTATTGCGATCATTATGGGGCTGATCATGCGTTACCGCAAAAACAGTGTGGGCTTTGCCAGTATACTGGGTGGAATATTGCTTATTGTGGGGATTATCGCAGGGCATGATCTGATGGAAAACCCGACCATCAACGGCTTGTTCAGCTGGGATATCAAAACGATTTCAATTGCCATCCCGGTATATGGCTTCCTCGCTTCAGTGCTGCCGGTTTGGTTGCTGCTGGTACCCAGGGATTACTTGTCTACTTATTTGAAAATCGGTACGATTCTTATGTTGGCAGTAGGTGTGGTCTTTATACACCCTACGGTGCAGATGCCTGCCATCACGGAGTTTATTAATGGTGGTGGGCCTGTGATCGGTGGCCCGGTATTACCCTTTATATTTATTGTGATTGCCTGTGGCGCGATCTCCGGTTTTCATGCGGTGATCGCAACCGGGACTACACCTAAAATGCTGGCAAAAGAAAAGCAAATTCTTTTTGTGGGTTATGGTGCTATGCTGGTAGAAGGTTTTGTTGCGCTGATGGCCCTTATTGCTGCCTGCACTTTAATGCCGGGCGATTATTTCGCGATCAATACACCTAAGGAAACTTATGATGCTTTCCTCGCTGCAAATCCTGGTATGCATACGGTAGACCTGGACCTGCATGGCAGAACGGGAGGTGCAGTTTCGCTGGCTGTGGGCATGGCGCATATTTTTAACAAGATCCCTTTTATGGACCAGCTAACAGCTTACTGGTACAATTTTGCTATTATGTTTGAAGCTGTGTTTATTCTTACAGCTATTGATGCAGGTACGAGAGTCGGAAGGTTTTTCCTGCAGGAAATGCTGGGTGCTGTAGTGCCAAAGTTCAATGATAAAGACTGGATGCCTGGTGTGATCATCTCCAGTGTCTTGTTCACCTTCGCCTGGGGGTACCTGGTGTATACCGGTAATGTAAGTAGTATCTGGCCTTTGTTCGGTATCAGTAACCAGTTGCTGGCGGCATGCGGCCTTATCGTGTGTACGACCATGTTAATACGGATGAACCGGGGGAAATATGCCCTGGTATCGGCGATCCCTGGCATCGCTATGGCTATTTTTACTTTTTGGGCAGGCTACATACAGGTAATGGATATTTATATTCCTAAAGGACAATATTTACTGGCTGTGCTGGCCATGATCGCCATGGTGCTGATGTTACTGGTATTTATCGGGGCATTCCGGAAATGGTACCAGCTCCTACAGATAAAGGGAGCCGACAAAACCGATTTTTATGGGGAACAGGTTAAAGAATTGGTAGATCGATAAGCCGGTAATTACAATCTCCTGTAAAGCGTAAAGCCACTTCCTCTGAAGTGGCTTTACGCTTTACAGGAGATTGTATCCTGGCTACTCTTTGATCAGTTGTAATGTTCCTGAATTTCCGGAGGTGGATTGCCAGCCGACAAAATAACGGCCACTTGCCGCATTCCTGATGTCTACCGGGAGACGGTTAGCGCCTGTTTGCAGGTCGGTAGTGTACATACTGATCACTTTTCCGTTGAGATCAGTAATGCGTACAGTAAGCTTTTCGTTCTCTGCGGCTTTGTATACCAGGTCTGCGTAGCCATTGCCGGGATTGGGATAAATTTCCGGCTGCTCTTTATTGTTTCCGGGAATATTAAGCGTTGCGGCAAGGGGTATGATTGGTGGGCACCAGAAGCATTCCAGTCTTGTCGTAGTAAACGTATATTGATAGATGCCGGTACGTTCTACTATAACACTATAGCCGTATTGCGCTGAAGGCGCGGTATTAGTCATCCCTGGATCTGTAGCCAGAATTACGGTTTGACCGCCGACTGTAGCCGGTAAAGGATAATACCCGCTATTCAATGAAGCCGGGTATGGGTAAGATACTTTAAAGTTTTTGCTGGGTGCGGGCATACCGGGGTACCCAAATACTAGCGGAAAGGTGTAGCTTTTGCTTTCGTTTCCGTCCGCTGAGAAAGTGTTGCTAACCGGGGTATTGCCTATTTTGATCTCGAAAGTGGCACTGGAATGTGCATGGCCGGGAAAGTCATGTGCAACAGATTCAAGTTTTTGTACTGATATATCGTACGTTTCAATTATCGGGCCTATGACCTGTGCATGGACAGATCCATAAAATGAGCTGATAGCGGCGAGCGCGCTGAGTGTAATTTTCTTCATAAAAAATGCTGATGGAGGTACCTTTTATTATTACGGCGTACCGTTCCCGTTTGCATTAACGAAATGCAGTATAAATATCAGTAAGCCTGTTATCTCAGGCAAGCTCCGGTTCACCCTTGTTTATCGCGGATTCATATTTCCTTACTCTCAGTTCATAAGGTGTCGTAGCATCGCTCCGGTAGTTTATACAGAGATATGGCATCGTATAAATCCTGTAATCTATATGAACAGAATATATTAGCTTTACCTGCCTTTCTGTTTTATGAGACAATATTTTCTATGCCTGCTATTGTTCATTATGCTGCTGTACCAGGTTGCTTCAGCTCAGGAGTATAGCTATCATCAGTATACTGCCAAAGATGGCCTTGCCGGGGAAACGGTTTATGATATTACCCAGGATCACCAGGGTTTTTTATGGGTTGCGACTGAAGCTGGGCTTAGCAGGTTTGATGGCCGGAATTTCAAGAATTTTTCTACTGTGGATGGATTGCCTTCCAGGGAAGTATTGGGCTGTAGAGAAGATGCTGAACATAGGCTATGGATCATGAGTTTTTCCAGGTTCCTGTGTTATTATAAAGACGGGAAGATATACAACCGCAACAATGATTCGCTGTTAAAAAAAATGGTATTTCAGGGGGAATTAAGAGGTATAATGGAAGACCGTTTAAAGCGTATGCTTTTCCGGGATGTTTCCAATAATCTGTATATCTTTAATATGGACGGAAATATGGAATGCCACCCGCGGGGCTCCTATAAATTAGACTACCGGCTGTTAAAAACAGGCAGTGAAGATCATTTGTCTGAGCTGGCTATGCCGGAGCTAATCAAGCAGCGTGTCTATGATTTTTTTTCAACGGTTGGGGTACCGCGCGATGCTATTTCTGTCTTAATCCCCGCAGAAAATGTTGTGTTATTCAGGGGCATGGGCAGGGCCCTGATTTGGCATCCGGCCGATCACCGTTTTTTTGAACTATTCCATGGGAAAAATACGCGTTTCTATAAAGCATTGGATAATGGTTATATACCTGCCAGTGTTATTGGGGAGACCGGTGCCTATCTGTATGATTATAAAAACGGGGTTAAAAAGAATGTTCTTTTTAATCACTTTATTGTCAATAGTATCTTCTGTGACCGCGATCATAATCTGTGGCTCAGTACAAAAGGAAATGGTCTGCTCCGGCTTAATAATACGTTGGTGCTGGATGTTCCTTTAGGTAAGAAATATTTGCCTATACGGTTTGTGCTTGGAAATGATAATGGCGTATGGGCCGCTACAGAAAATGATGAATGCTGGCATATCCGCACGGAGACAGATTTAAAAACAGGCGCTGTGCTGCCCTGGTATAGACAAAAGCAATTTCTCTTAAGTAAAGAATGGTTACAAAAAAATGCAATATATACGCCGGTAAAAATGCACCACTCTTTATTTAACAGGGACAGTACCGGGCATGTTAAATCTACTTATGCATTTGAAGGGGGAATGCTGGTGGCCAGTTCTAGCGGGGCTTTTGTATGTACTGCATTACCGGGAGGAGCTTATGATATGAAGAAAATATATGGCAGGACTACTACTGCCATTCGGTATGGCGCTTACTACTACTTGGGTACACTGGAAGGGTTGCTCATCCTTGATACATCTTATAAGATCATAACACGCCTCTTATCTTACCCGATCAGTAATATTAGCCCGGGCGAAAATAATATACTATGGCTGGCTACTCATGGTAATGGCGTTTTTGGGGTCAAGAATCATAAAGTAGTGGCACAAATTAACGAGGCCAATAGCGGGCTGAGCAGCGATCTGTGTACTTATATCCATGCTTCGGGTAAAGAACTCTGGATAGCGACTAACAAGGGATTGAATCAGGTAATACTGGAAGAAGACGGGTCGTCAAAAGTAAAGAGGCTGTTTACTACCACAAACGGGTTGAATTCAGACGAAGTAACGGCTGCTTATGTCAGGGATTCTGCGGTCTGGGTAGGCACACAAAAAGGCCTGAATGTCATTCTGAGGGGAAGCGTATATACGGCACCGGCAATTAGTATTCAATTTACCGGGATCACAGTGGCGGACAGCATATTGCCGCTTAATGCGCCGGTTACTATACCCCATGATGAAAACAGAATAAAGTTTGATTTTTCAGCCATACTATTCTCTGCGGAACGGGTGATCTACAATTATCGCATACTTGGCCTGAATAATAACTGGGTGAAAACCGAAGACCCCTCACTCAGTTTCTTATCGCTGCCTTCGGGCGAATACACGCTTGAGGTAAAAGCCGTATCGGCCCTGGGACAGGAAAGCGCTGTGATACAGAAAAAGTTTAACGTTGAACGGGCCTTTTATGAAACCTGGTGGTTCCGGGGAGGCGCTCTTTTAGTCTTTGGCGCATTAATTTATTTATTCCTGAGGTATCGGATCCGGAAGATCCGCAGGCAGGAGGAAGAGAAAAGTGAGCTTAATAGGAAAATGACGGAGCTGGAACAAATGGCGCTCCGGGCGCAAATGAACCCGCACTTCATCTTTAACTGCCTGAACTCTGTGCAGAATTATATTGTCCGGAAAGATAGTATGGGGGCCAGTATTTACCTGTCCCGCTTTGCTACGCTGATCCGCAAAACGCTTGATAATGCCGGGAGCTTATATATACCTTTAAAAGAAGAACTGGCTTACCTGGAAAGTTATATAGAGCTTGAGCAACTCCAGGCCAATTATCCATTTACTTATAGAATTGAAGTGGCGTCAACTATTAATATGGCCACTATTGCTTTCCCTAATATGATACTGCAACCCTATGTCGAGAACGCGATCAAGCATGGGCTGCAATACGCAGGGCTTAATGCACATTTAACTATAAGCTTTACAATGAAAGAAGGAACACAGCTTATGTGCCGGATAGAGGATAACGGACCGGGTATTTATACCGCTAAAAAAATAACGACCACACACCATTCAAAAGGAATGCAAATTACAGCGCAGCGCATGGCTACCTTAAACCAGTTAAACGACACGGCAATACCGATCGTGTTGCTGATTGAGGACCTCGCAGACAGCGGTTCTTCTGGGACCAGGATAAGTGTCACTGTTCCGCTAAAAACGATATAAATATACAGGTATATGAATACATTGAATGCAATCATTGTTGATGATAAAAATATGAATATTGATACGCTGAAAGCCATGCTGGAAGCCTATTGCCCTATTGTTAATGTAGTGCATTCCGCCAATGATATTGATGCGGCTGCTATTGCGATTCACCAGTTGCGTCCGCAGTTATTATTCCTGGATATTGAACTGAATGGAGCTACAGGTTTTGACCTGCTGCATCTGTTTCCGAGACCTTCATTTCATACTGTTTTTACTACAGCTTATAGCCAGTATGCTGTAGACGCGTTCCGCGCCAGGGCGGTAGATTATTTGTTGAAGCCTATCAATATACTCGAATTGCAGCAAGCGGTCGCTAATGTCGAAGAAAAAATAAGGCAGGCCGACCTGTTCCGCAATGTACAGCCGCGTGTGCTGCAAAAGCAAAAAATAGCTTTACCCACGCTGGAAGGTATTAAATACCTGGATTGCGAGGATATTACCCATTGCGATGCCTCCGGGAGTTATACCAGCATACATACAGTTCATGGAGAAAAAATACTGGTCAGTATGAGGCTAAAGGAGTGTGGAGGCCTTTTGCCCCCTGTTATCTTCTTCCGGATACACCACTCTCATATCGTCAATGTAAACTTTGTTGAAAAACTGGTCCGGGGCAAACTATACCGCGTCATTTTAACCAACGGCGCCGATTTGCCGCTAGCGGCTTCAAGAAGGGAGGAGTTCCTGGAATTGATGAACAGGAAATAATATAACTTACCTGCTATAGTATAAAAAGCGCGAATAGGAAGGCTTTCCCATGCGCGCTTTTAATTTTTAAGCAATAGTATGGCTATCCGCTTAATTACCTACTCTTGTAATCTTTAAATAGGTTTGTTGCTGTGTGGCGGATGATTTGAGTTGTAAAATATAATTATTATCCACCGCAACGGTGCCTTTCACCCATTTATCCAGCTCCCGGTTAATATCAGGTATAGTACCTTCTGCACGCAAGGCTGTTCTGCCTGCCAGGTCCCAGATCACCATTTCATATTTACCTTGTTGCAAAGATGCCGGTACAGCGATCATCAGGCTGTGGTTGAATGGATTAGGCAGTGCAAATACAGTAAGTGAGTTGGTCTTGTCTGTATTGGCTACATTCAATGGTTTATAGCCATTGGAGGGGATAGATCCCCATTCGGGGTGTTTGTTGTACACGCCTTCCGGGAATATGGAAGTATTGTCTACACTTGAAGTGAATACAGTGTATAAATTATTCATCGTATTAGCGTTTTGGCCGGAGAATGCTATAGAAGGGATATACGGCATAAGATCTGCCTGCCGGTCAATGACGCGGTAACCTTCGCCGGAGGGGCCGGTAATAATATCATTGGCACCGGGACTGTACACCAATCCGATATAGTCATGGTCATTCATCGCCGGATCATCTTTAGTTTTTCCCCAGGCAAAATGCAGCTCGTTGCCATCCGGGCCGTAGGCTACAGCCGGTTGAGATTGATTCACATAATCCGTGAAGGGCTCCGTAAGATTAGTAGACATATCCGTTGTGCCTGATAAGCTGCCGTTGTTTAAAACAATATCGTATACAGGGCCGGAATTATGTTTGTAAGCTGCGGTCATCTGCAATTGCATCATTTTGTTCATGTTCATGGGCCAGGTGCAGGTATTCGGGCTGTTATTAGCCAGAGTCGTATAGAATTCATGCTGCCCGACGATCACAGCCCAGGAATCATCGCTTCTGTCGGGGGCGTCGATTTTAGGTCCGGGCGAGTAGAAGAAAGTGGGGAAAGTAGTGCCCGGAAGACAGTTGGTACTCCCGGTAAACAGGTAAGTCATCGGGTTGACCAGATGTTCGAAATTAACTGGAGTCGTGGTGCCGGCAAAGACCAGGTCATCATACCCGTAATTAGAAACATAACAAAGCTGCCGATCCAGGTCGATATAGCTATAGTACGCCTTTATCCCGCTTGGATTATTAGGCAGGAACGGGGTTTCTGTTAAGGCTACATCCGGTAGCCGGCCTCTTCCGCCAACGCCGTTAGTAATCAACTCTGTATGATTACCGATAAGCGGATAGCCCAGTGCGTTTGCTATTGGTGACATCCCCGAAAAGGAATAAAGCCTTTCATTGGATTCATATACCACAGTGTAGGCATCTGCCCCGGCTACATTAGACCGGATCGCGTCTATGCTCATGTTATAAGTATAGTTAGGGGTAAACTGGTAGTTGAGAATGAGGTTGAGGCCGGTAAGGGTCCATTCATAAACCGCGATCGAACCTCCGGAAGAAGCATCGGCGTGAATGGCTGCGACACAATACTTGTTGGGCGAATTAATGTCCGGGTGCCTTAGTATGGCTACATCCCGTATAATTGACGCATTGGGTATTGCTACAGTGCCTTCATAGATCACATTATTGGGGTCCCCGGTGTGCGTTCTTTTATAATGAAGTCTTGAGCCTCCTTCGCCCCAGGTACTGGCATAAAGGTCGCTGGCGAAATCAGAGAAATCGGTATTGCCATAGGAGTGGCAGCTGGTGTGGCGGAGATGACCGTTGAGGTCTGACCCGATTATGAATTTCTCGTCCAGTGAGGAAAACTGGAACTGTCCGAAAAGGTTCAATGAAAAAAAGCAAAGAACCATGCCTGATAATAAATGCTTCATAATGATTCATGATAGTTAAGCTATCAGCTTTTGAAAATATGAGGAGTTGTACTTTTGATCGCGGCGTTGATAGAACCTGTTTTTTGGCCATAATTATTGGCATGGATCATTTTAATGAAACATGCAATGAAAAACCTTGTCCAGGTATTTTTAATGGAAATTAGCGATCGGTAAAAGGATGCCTTGTGTCATACTCCGATAATCTTGAAGTGTATATACACTTGATTTCAATAAGATAGGCTTACTTAACGATACTAAGCATAAGCGCTATGCGCCTTGTTTTGGAGTTCCCAGTTTATAGCATTATGTCTTAAGAAGGAGCTGTTAAACCAAAACTTCCTCTAATATAATAGGAGAAATTAGATAATGCAAATTTTTTAATATAAAATTATAAAGCTGTTTGACCATACCGGGAAGAGTGGGTTTAACGGGACTTCTAATAATATACGGAAAGGCTTTGAGGCCGGTTCTTCCTGCTTAAAATGTAAAAACTGTTTTAATATTTATTTATAAGTCACCAGAAAGTGATATTTTATATATTTACAACGTTTTGACAACCGGCTCAAACAATGAGTACAGGTTGGGTCGGAAACAATGTTACAACAATGAAAAAAATGAAACGAAAACAATTAATGAAAAAAATGAGCTGCCTGTTTTGGGGGGCCGGACTCTTGCTGCCGCTGGCTACTTCTGCGCAACAGGTAAAGGATAATGCGGTGTTGCAGCAAATGGCGGACCAGGATGAGCAGGAGCGCCAAAAAAATCCCATTGATTGGACTGAACTTAACAGGCAGGACAGTGTCAGGCGGCTGAAGGTTTTTGAATTGATCCGTCTCCGGGAAATCATTACGGCTAAAGATCACTTTAATGCAGGTATCATCTTACAGCATGGAAAAGATACGGTCGCTTCCGGAATGGCCGTGAAAAGTCTTGCGACCGCGATCCGTATGGACACCACTTTAAACCGCTGGTGGTACGCGGCGGCTGTAGATCTTGACCTGATGCGGCGCAATAAGCCCCAGATCTACGGCACCCAGTTCCTGCAAGATGCCGGTACCGGTAGCTGGGCCCGGTATACGATAGATAGCACGCAGGTTTCAGATGAACTGCGTCGCTATTATAGTGTAGAAACGCTGGCCGAACAAGCCGGGAAAGAGCGCCTGATGAACCAGAAACGGGTGTCTGATTACTATAAAGCGAGCGGATCGATCGATAAAACCATGCAACAGGTCAAACTGGACTTTAAACAAGGCCGGCTTTCTGCCTACAGTTTAGAGGCAGAGGTCAACCAATTCGGGCATGAATTATTAAGCCAGGGTAAACAAAGCGAGGCTTTGGCGATCTTTAAACTTAATACGGAATTATACCCGGAAAGCTTTAATACATTTAACAGCTATGGCAAATGCCTGATAGCGGCAGGCAAAAAGAAAGCGGGACGGAAGGCCTATAAAAAATCTTTAAAGTTGAACCCCGCTAACGAGCAGGCGCGACGTGCGCTGGAGACTTCAAAATAGAACATGCAATTGATCAGATTTAAAAATACCGGAAAAATATGAACCTAGTAAAATTGGGGATTGCAATTTATTTATGCCTGCTTTCGGCTCAGGACCTTATGGCGCAACAAAAAATGGATGCTTATATGGACCACTTGTTGCAAAACAGAAAGTTTATGGGCAGTGTAGCCATTTTGCATAAAGACAGTATTGTTTACAGCAAATCTGTAGGCTATGCTGATGTTGCACGGAAGCAGGAAAATAATGACAGTACAAAATTCAGGGTTGCATCTATTTCTAAAACCTTTACTGCCGTACTGGTGCTGCAGGCCGTAGAAGCGGGTAAATTAAGCTTGACAGATAAATTAAGCCAGTATTTTCCGGAAGTGAAGCATGCGGATAAGATTACTATTGAACATTTATTACAACACCGTTCCGGGATATACAACTTTACGGATAACGAGGACCGGAGCGCCTGGGAGTCCCGTTACCATAAGAGTAAAGAATCCATAGCGCATATCGTAAAGGGCCCTGCACGCTTTGACCCCGGTACAGATTTTGAATATAGTAATTCGAATTATCTTTTACTGGGTTATATATTAGAGCGTATTTACGAAAAGGATTTTGCAGCAATATTGCAAGAAAAAATATGCAGAGTGCTCGGGCTGGAGCATACTTATTTTACCAATGAGACAGAGCCTGGCTGTAATGAGGCCCTGGCTTATAATATACAGGATAGCTATGTTAATAACCTGAACATTAATTTTTCCAATCATCTTTCCAGTGGCGGTATCGCTTCAACAGCTATAGAGGTCAATAAGTTCCTGGCTGCGTTATTTGGCGGTAAACTCATTAACAAAGAGCATCTTGCACTCATGTTACCGGAGGAGCAGGGCGCTTATGGCATGGGGATATTTAAGCTTAGTTTTAACAAGCCGGAAGGCTATGAACACTCGGGCCGGGCAGGCAACTATATTTCGGACTATTGGTATTTTCCCGGAGAGCGCCTGGGCATCGTAAGCCTGGCTAATGCGATCAATATTGATATTGAAGCTATTAATATGGCATTGCTGCAATTTGCCTACGGTAAAGCACCAAAACTACCTGATTTTAACCGGATCAGCGGTCAGCCGGAGTCCGAATTCAGGCAGCTCATGGGGACTTATAAAGCAAAAGGAACGCAATCGAGTGCTACTGTTTCATCTGACGGGGATGTGCTGGTACTGCAGCTGTCTGGTGCCGGGCAGGATTATCTCCCTTTCGAGGATAAAGGAAATAACTGCTTTGAGTATAATAATATAAAACTACAGTTCTTTCCGGAGCAAAAGCAAATGCGCTTCGAGCAGGGTAAATCTAAGCTGATCTTTAAAAAACAGGCGGGATAAGGAAGGGCTCCTCGTAACAGGTTGTCGTTTTGAGTTGTTAGTTATAATATATGAGGCTGCTAAGCATAATTATCGGTTAATTTTGTGTTGTGTTCTTTTTGATTATTGTTCTTATGAAAAAATTATTTGCAGGCATTTTTTTAATTTTTGGTATAGCTGTCGCTAGCGCGCAGCCACCTTTGCTCATTTCCGGTAAAGACCCTTATAAACAGGTAGCTGGAAGGTATGGCGCCAATGAAGGGATTTGTCTTTTTGAAGACAGTACTTTTTTGCTGTATGGCTATGCCACGGCCATTTTTGGCTCTTATCGCTTTGAAGAGGAACGTTTGCTTTTCTATCCTCATAAGCCTGAACGCTTTGAGGTGTATGCTACGCAAAATAAAAGTATTGGCAAAGATGTGAAGATCAATTTCGTAAACTTTGAAGGTAATGGTCGTACCTTTTTTCAACCAGGAGCGGATAGTGTAAGGCAGGTGTTTAATGATGGAGCTAATTGTTTCGATGCCCCCTTCGTTGTGCAGGAACGTAAGATCCCGGCTGCTTTTACCTTGTCTGCCGAAATGCCGGATTATGAGCCTTCACCTGGTGCCAATGCTTACTATTATGAAAATACGGGCCTTTACAATGATTTTATGATCGTGTATTATCCTTCAAAGCGGATTTATGAACCGTTCAGCGCTTCTTTTTATAAAGAAGAAGGACAGGTGCTGCTGGGTTTATCTGATTTCGTAACCGCAAAAGGATACTATAAAAATGAAGCTGATGAAGACGAAAGTAAACAATGGACAGAGGTGCTGGAAATGAAAGCGCAGTATGATGCTGAACGGGAAATGATTAAAGAAGGGGCATTCGCTAATGAACATTATAATACCTTTTGGCCGGATATACAGGCTTATGATTTTGACCCGGTCCGTAACCTCTATGTGAGCAAAGCCGCTGCAGAAAACGAAGCCTATTTTCAAGACGATCCTTATAATGATGATCGTTACCTGCGTCGCTTTGTACCGTTGTTGCCAAAGACAAAAAGTAAGCTCAATACCTCCGGGCTTCCCTTGGCAAATGCCAGTATTTTTTATACACTATGCGATGCAGGGGCTGAAAACACTTATCATTACAAGGCACTGGAAAGCAGGTATGAAAACAAAGATACTATTCAGGAAACCATAGCCGCCCCGCCTTTATTGGAAGGGAAAAGTCCTGATTGACATGAGCAGGAATGGCTTGTTCAGGTACAGGACTATTATCGGTACAAACCGGAGTTTTAGCCCTCTTTTTTATGTGTTGTCATAACTATTGAGTGTTAATCGTAATTTGCATCATGGAGCACTAAGCCCAGATGTATAAGCATGATCAGAGATTATTTCGGTGCTTTCGGGATTTTCAAGCCTGAAGAACTCGTAGACCTGGAAACATTTTTTGAATACCGTAAACTGGATAAACAGGCTTGCTTTACCCGGGAAGGCGAAACCTGCCGGGAAGTTGCTTTTGTGGTATCCGGGGTATTCCGTTCTTTTTACACCAGCCAGGAAGGCCTGGATTATACCTACTGTTTTCGCTTTCCCGGGGACTGGATTGCCGCTTACTCTTCTTTTATCACCGGGCAGCCAGGCCTGGAAACTTTACAGGCCCTTACAGAGGCCGAAATCTGGGTCATCCGAAAAGATAAAACAGAAGCTTTGACCCGGCAAAACCCCAAATGGGAGCGTTTCTTCAGGCTTATAGCGGAGCAGCAATACCTGGAACTCGAAAAAAGGATCTTCCAGCTCCAGAAAAATAATGCCGCACAAAAATATAAAGAGCTGTTGCAAAACCAGGCGGAGCTGGTGCAAAAAATTCCCCTGCAATACCTGGCTTCCTACCTGGGCATTACCCCAAGGCACCTGAGCCGTATCCGGAAAGGCATTACTTTTTAGACAATTGTCCTGTGCAATAAGCCGGTGGCTATCTAATTTTGCCGGTGTAAAATAGTTGTAATGAAACGTATAGCAATCATTAACGGGCATCCTAATCCTGGCTCTTTTTGCCATGCCATCTCTGCTGCTTATAAAGCGGGAGCATTGGAAAGCGGTGCTAGCGTAAAGGAGGTCCATATCACCACCCTGGATTTTGACCCGAATCTTAAATATGGTTACCGGCAACGCCAGGAGCTTGAGCCCGACCTGCAGAACGCCTGGCAGATCATACTATGGGCTGACCATCTCGTATGGGTACACCCGGTCTGGTGGGGTGGTCTCCCGGCATTGATGAAAGGATTTATTGACCGGCTTTTTTTACCGGGTATGGCCTATAAATACAGGGAGCATTCCGTATGGTGGGATAAGCTGCTTAAGGGAAAAACAGCGCATATTATCACCACACTGGATCAACCCGGATGGTACTATCGCTTAAGTTTCGGAAGGCCCAGTGTAAACCAATTGCGGCGCTCCATATTGGAATTTTGTGGGGTTAAGCCCGTTAAGGTATCTTATGTGGGTATTGTAAGAACCTCGACTGAAGCGCAAAGGCAAAAATGGTTGCGGGCAGTGCAGAATATGGGGAAGCGGCTGAAATAAAACCTTCCTGTTGCCGGACGGTCAATAGTCCTGCTAAGGCCTTACGAGCGCTTGCTGTTGTGCCGGTGCAGGACCCCTGACATTATAATCTTAGCTTACAGCTATGAATAAAGGATAGACTCCATTAATACTCATACACGATCGAGAGTTCAAAAGAACCGGAAACTTCGAAGAGCCCGCTTGCATTAGAGCGTGTTTTCGTCTTATCTTTTGTTTCGGACCATTTCACATAGCTGGAACTTGTGGGTACCGGCTTAGAGAATACGATCGTCACCCGGTGCCGGAAACAGAAAGAAAGCCTTTCTGAAAGATAATTTATAGAATCGGTACTCAGGTCAGAAAGATAGGTGCCCTGCTCGGGTGTCAGTGTAAAATTCGCGTTCATCCAGGCAGCCAGGTCCGCTTCCAGCAGGTCGGCTTCCGCGTTCAGCGCGGCATTATCCAGGGCATAAACTTCCGCGATTTTGGCGTTTACTCCATCTTCCGTAAATGGTTGTTTGATTGGCATATTTATTTGGTTTTGGTAAATAGCAAATGTAAGATAATCAACTATAGAGTGATTTTTTTTGTTATATTTTTGCTTTAAGGTTTGAAAAAGCTCCTATTTTTTCTATTTTGTTGCTCCATATACCTTGTACTTTTATGCATCCTAACGACCTGGCCATCCGGTACAATAATCTTTCTTTCAGAATAGCCGGTTCATTGGTAGTTTCTATTTTTATCACTCTTTTTGGAACGGGGAGCAGTTTTTTTGTCGCGCTTAAATACCCCTCGTTTTACCTGGTAGTGGGCCTTAGTTTTCTTGTGGCCTTATTACTTACCTACTGTGTGCATTCTGTCACTATTCAACTGGATAAGCGTTTTGACTGGCGGCGGAAGCCCTATCGAAGGGCCGGGCTGCAATTATTTCTGGGTATCATGCTGCCTGTAGTGCTTGCCTATTATATTATGATGTTGTATTTCCGGTTTGTAGATGGCCGGGATATCCATGATTCTCAATATATGCTGATCGATTTTCCGCATATGGTGTATTTTATTATTATCCTTAATCTTTATTACGTCATTCACTACCTTGTAGTCGCATTAATGGTTATGTACCATCTCTGGCAAAATGAATTGCGTATAAAAGAAAAGGAGAGTGGGGCACCCCTATCGATAAGGGACGAAGAGGAACCAGGCAGCGGGTACCCGCAGGAACTTCTGCTCAATGAAGCAGCCGGGGATTTGCAGGAAGAAACGACAGGTGAAGAAACGCTGCCTTTGACCGAAGCAGCTGATGGCCTGATTAAGGTGAATGGCGGCTGGGATACGCTTGAGCTGGACGTGGTGCAGGAAGTCTGTTATTTTTATCGCTCCGGCAGGTCTAACTGGGTCGTTACTTTCTCCGGAAGCAGGTACCTGGTGTCCAGGACTTTGAAAGAATTTGAAGTCGCGTTTTGCGGGCCGCATTTTTTTCGGATTAATCGTGCCGTAATTGTTAACCGGGCGGCATTGGAAAATTATGAAGAAGGAAAACATCGCAGGCTGCTGTTGCAATTAAAACAGGACTATGATAAATTTTGCTCGGGGGAGGATTTTGTAACCGTAAGCCAGAGAAATTATAGTCCTTTTAAATCCTGGTTTGATAAACAGTTGCCCGCTTAATGTTCACCTTCAAAAGTTTCCGGACTATTTTATAGGTTTGTTGTGCCCTGATCCTGTATCGTTCAGGCATTTTTTGTATCGTTCAGACATTCATTGCTGCTTTTTAAGCCGGCTTTGTATCGCTGGAACACTTTTTCTTATCGTTTGCACACTTTGATAATCAATTACTTGCATTAGGTTTCTTCGCCAATTAACTTCGCCCTAACAAAATAAGATGTTAATGGCTGTGTGGGTTCCCAGGAATGGTAAACTAATGGGTATTTCTACCCGGTTAAGTTAAAACAGCACCAGTCGATACACTTTTATTGTTTCCTTTCTCCTCATCTTCGCTGTCGTAATGAATGAACTCAGGCGCCTGTTTTTAAGGCCTTGATGATTTACTGTACGACAAATTACAGATTCTTTAAACATTCATCATATCAGGGGAAGCCCAAAACCTGTAGAAACGAGTAGGCTTTATTTTTTCATGTTTAAAACCGGCTGCTTTGTAGCTGTGTCTGTTTTTTATTTCACCTTTTACAAAAAACAAATTTTATGAAAAAGTTATATTTCACGCTCGTAGCGATATTATTTTCTTTTGTGGCGCTTGCCCAGGCACAGTCTGCACGCGGACTTATAGTAAGAAATCAGACTAACTGTACTCAATACTACCAGGTATTCGGTGATGAACTTTGCCGTTGTGGGATGCAGTATACTTCCAGGGTTTTTACGATACCTCCCGGCGCGACTCATAATTATCCCACTTCAGTAACCTTGTCGGGCACATATCCTCCGGGAATACCGAAAGGTATTGTAGGTGCCCGTATACCGGATGGTCCGGCCGCCTGTGGCGTACCGGCAGGTATTGTTGGTCACCGGGCCTGTGGTTATCCGCTTACTTACACTTATATGTCTATCACGTCAACCTGTACACCTTGTGTAATGACAAAGGCTACCTGGGTGGATGCGCCTAACTGTGAGCAAATGGCCCAGCTTATCTTCCAATAAGTCTTAAAATAAAAAACTTTCCTTTTCCCTTTAAATTTATCTAAGCATGAAAAAGCTATGCTCAGTCCTTATTATAATGCTGCTTTCTTTTGCCGCATTTTCCCAAAGCCCTTCTGCTATAGGGCTGTCGGTACACAATCAAACTAACTGTACCCAATATTATTATGTAGTTGGCGATGAAATGTGTATGTGTGGCGGTATTTATGCCAGTAATTTAATCGCTATACCTCCCGGCGGTATCCATGTTTACAGCAATAGTACTACTTTAGGCGGTTCCTTTCCTACAACGGTACCCAAGGGTATTTTTGCCGCTAAAATTCCTGATGGCCCGCTGGCATGTGCTACCTCTGGGGGATCGGTAGGCCAGGCGCCCTGTGGCCTGACCACTCTTTACGGCTACCTGGCGCTGTCCGCTACCTGTGCTCCTTGTGCCAATACAAAAGCAACCTGGTACCCGGCATATGATTGTTCAGGTATGGCCCGATTGATATTTACCTCTTAAAAAGTCCTTAATTAATTACATTTCACCTGGCCGGCATACCTCAGCGAAAGCTGGGGTGCCGGTTTTTTATGGGCTGTCAGTTATGAGCCTTCATGCCGGCCTTTATACTGGCACCAGGTTCCGTATCCAAAGCAATGATAAAACCGATACTGCCATTCAATCATGGAAATCCAGGTGATCGATAAAAATAAACGGCGCTGCCCCGTAATAGCTGAAGATAATGTCATTCGTAATACCGGTCGGCGCGCCTGACAGCCAGCATTGCCTGTCAGGAGTTTTCAGAAGACTTCCTTTTATTTTTTTGCCTTAGAACATATAAATACAGGCTTTCCACCTTTGTTCTTGCCCAGGGTGTTTTTCTCAGGAATTTTAAAGAAGAGCTGATACTAGGGTTATCCGTAAAACACCTGATATTGATCTGCGCTCCCAGTTGCTCGAAGCCATCATAGTAATCCACTAATGTTTCAAGCATTGTATCCAGTCGTACCCCATGCAGGGGATTATTTGATTGTTCCATATCGTTTGATAAAAATGAGCTCCCTAAGTTCAGGAGCTGCAAAAATAGCTTATTTTAAAATTGCACCTGCGAGAGTAAGGACAAGTATATATGGTATAAAGGAGGAAAATAACCAGGGAATCATTATCTTGTCTGTGCATTTCAAATTCAATCGTATGGAAATGGTAATCGGGATCGTAGCCGGCATTTTAACTTCCGTTTCGATGGTACCGCAATTAGTTAAAGTGATCCGGGAGAAAGATGTCGCCAACCTTTCACCCCTGATGATAGGGGTATTGCTGGCCGGCGTCGCGCTCTGGGTCGTCTATGGCCTTATGCTTAAAGAATGGCCTGTTATTTTGTCCAATGCCTTTTCGGTGCTGGTCAATATGACCTTGCTGGTTTGTTATTTTATTTTCAGAAAGCGTTCATAAGATGGAGGTAGGACACGAATAAAAATAGTAACCGGTAGCCGTATCTTATATACTGTGTAGTCTGTATTGTAAAATTAATAGTATACTTTCGTCCCTATAATTACATATTGCCGATGCGTTTGCGCTTGCCGATGATTATACTGTTTGTTTTGCTGACTTGTGCTGCCCGGGCTAAGGGCGACGAGGCATTTGACCCAGTTTATGATAAGATATGGAAAGAACTGGCCCATACAAATTGGGCGCTCGCCATCTCCTCTGCGGATTCTTTATATCGCTCCTCCAAGCTACCCGATCATCGTATCAGGAGCTTAATCCTAATGGCCAGGTTACACCAGGAAAAAGAAAACCTGGAGAAATCGGTCAGTTATACAAAAATGGCGGGAAAGATAGCTGAAGAAGAAAATAGTTATACCTGGCAGGTGAGGGTGAATAGTTACCTGGCGGGGATCTATAGGATGATGGAATTATATAGCATTTCCCAGGAATATGCGGAAAAAGCCTTAAACATGCTGCCCAATATACCGGATAAGGACCAGGCTAATTCCAGCCGCGCCTTACTGTACCAGGAGATCGCTTTTTCCTACCAAGACCGGGAGCAGTATCGCCAGTCCATTGCCTACTTCGACCGGGCAGGAAAATGTATTGAAACCTTTACGCACAATAAGCAATTCAATGTAATGAATAATGAACGCCTCCTGGCGGACAACTACCGTTTGCTGGGAAGTTATGATACGGCCATCATACACTACCGGAAAGCCATTACCTTGACTAAAGGCATACCGGTGCATTATACAATAGGATTGTTACATAAAGGAATGGCTGAGATCCTGTTAAACAAAGGTGATCTTAAAAATGCAAAAGTATACCTGGACCAGGCGGAGCAAATTGCCGATGCCTCCCAGAACCTGCAACTCAAGGAAGCCGTTTATGCGCTTACCAAAGATTATTATACGCAATTAAACGACCCGGACCAATTGGCAGAAGCCCGTGAAAAAAAAGACTCGGCTACTGGGGAGATCCTGGAGCAAAAGGCAGATTTCCTTAGTAAATCCTATAAAGAATTTGAAGCAAGCAAGGTGACTGTGGCCAACTCGGGTACCCAAAAAACAATAATGCTCGTTGCGTTATCTGTATTACTGTTAAGCGGGCTGATCTATTTTATAGGTTACAGGAGAAGAAAACAATTGGAATTATCCCGTTTCCGGGCCATTATCGAGCAGGTCAGGAAACAGGATGAGCCGGAGCCGGTAATCGCTTCAGATGCTTTGGCAATTGCCGAGCCTGCCCCTGAGGTGCCCCAAAATGTAAACATGGAGCTCCGGGAACCGGTTGCAGAGGATAGAAAACGAATAATGCCTGAAGAAACAGAGCATAAGTTATTGATAAAACTCCGCGAGTTTGAACAATCGGGACTTTTCCTGGAGAAAGGTTTTTCTTTTACAGACCTGGCCAGTTGGATGCAGACCAATAATAAGTATTTATCCTTTTTATTAAACGATCATAAACAAGTTGACTTTAACAATTATATCAATCAATTGAGGATTGACTATATTACAAAGCTCCTGGTCAGCCAGGTGGAATGGCAACAATATAAGATCGCCGCGCTGGCTGATGAAGCCGGCTTCTCCTCCCATAGTCAATTTACCGCCGTTTTTAAAAACCTCATGGGCATTACGCCTTCCGCATTTATCAGCCACTTACGCACAGGTGTAGAGTGATGCCTGCCGGGCGGTCTTGCTTTCAATTTGTACTGCTATATAGTGTTATATCTATTTATAATGTGATTAAATATGATATGTGATTTAATGCAAGGCTATATGGCTCGTGGATTTAAATGATCCGTAACCGGGTTGCTTTCATTAACAAAGCATCCTGGTGCTTGTAAGGCAGGTGCATTATTTTGTTGATTTATTATGAATTTCTTCTATAAGCTTATCTGCAGATAGTTTATTTAAATATAAATTATAATATGATAATAATATTATTGTTATATAGTTTAATTATTTTACTTTGTTGAAATTCCCGAATTTCTATAGCGTGTTTCTTTCCCACCTCGGAAAATAGCGAAACCTTTGCGCCTTAAAACCAGTAATGGTACAATGTACCTTAAGCATTTTTATTATGCTTTACCCGATTCATTGTGCCCATTTAATTATTGAAAATACGCCTATCCGGTATTTGTTTTTTAAATATAATATTATCAAATGAGATCAATTTTACATGCCTGCATAATGACCGCATCATTATTGCTCCTTTCTTTTACCGCTGCACAAGCCCAAAAAGGTTTTTTTACAGAAGTAAATGAAACCAGTACCTGGCAGAAAAGAAGCCAGGTGAATCAATCTGTCACCTATTTAATTGAAATGGACGCATTGCGTTCTTACCTGGCTGCCCGCCCGCCCAGGACAGACGGTGGGATTGCGCTGGATATTCCACTAGCCGGCCATCAGGCAGAGACCTTTGTTATTTACGAAACCCAGGTATTGGCGCCGGAGATCGCACAGCGCATGCCTGAAATCAAAACTTATACCGGTCGCTCGATTGTATCTGACTATAAAATAAAACTTACGCTGAGCCCAAAAGGATTTAACGCTTTACTACTGGATACAAAAGGTAATGCTATTGTGTTTGAAAAGATAGCAGGAGACCAGGAGCAGTCTTTATATAAAAGTTACCGCTCTGAAGATGTAGTTACCGACCCGGGTAATCTTAGCTGTGGCAATATAGCTTCGGTAAGCAAACCTGCTGATCGCCCTGGTCACATAGAAATGCCGGCAAAGGAGGCCCATAAAGCCGCCGCTAAGTTTTCGAATGGAAGTAGTATAAAGCGGTATCGCTTAGCTATAGGTGCTACCGGTGAGTTCGCCAATACTTTTGGTAATGGCAACGCGACGATGGCTTATGCGGCAGTCGTGGCTTACATTAATGAAGTTAATGCCATATTTGAACAGGAACTGGGGGTTACTTTCCAACTGGTTACCGATCAATCTTATGTGTTTACTAACCCGGCCACTGATCCCTATACGGATGGTAGTAATGTAAATGCCATGCTGTCTGAAAATCAAACATTAATGGATAATGTATTGGGCAGCACTAACTATGATATAGGGCATGCCTTCAGTGGTACTACCAGCAGCTCCGGTGGCGGCGTCGCTTATGCCGGTGTGTTGTGCTGGCCCGGCTACAAGGCGGGCGGAGCTTCCGATATAGGAGATGAAACTTACTATCACCGGGTATTTTCCATACAGCTGATCGCCCATGAAATCGGGCATATGTTTAGCATGAGCCATTCCTATAACAGTAATATCCCGGTATGTACCACCAGGGAGTTGAGTACTTCTGTAGAGCCGGGTTCAGGCGCTACTATTATGAGTTATGGTTTCACCTGTGGTGCTGATGATTACTATTCGGCATATGATGGTGCCGGTAAAAAAATAGGCCCGTTCTTAAATTTCCATGTAAAAAGCCTGGAGCAGGCCCTGGAGTATATGGCCAATTACGGTACTTGTTTCACGCCCGTTGCGGGAACGAATGCCATCCCGGTCATCGCTTCAATGACCACTAATTATACCATACCTAAAGCTACGCCATTTACTTTGAGTGGTACTGCTACAGATGCCGACAGTGATCCTTTAAGCTATTCCTGGGAAGGTACCGACATCAGTGATGAACCGGTTTCCGCAAACCTTACACCTGCTATACTTACCGATCCGGCACATCCACCGTTTTTCAGATCTTATCCGCCGGTAGCGACCGGTACGCGCACCTTCCCCGCACTTGCCGCTATTCTGGATGGTACCAATACCGTTCGTGGCGAGAAGCTGCCTTCTGTATCCGTTACCGCACACCATACACTTACGGTTCGCGATGGGAAGGGTGGAGTAGCTACTGAAGATGTAGTGGTGAATATAGCGGGTTCCGGGCCCTTCCTGGTAACCAATGATCCTTCAGGTACCTATACGGGCGGTACGAATATGCTGGTGCAATGGAGTGTGAACAATACCGATTTGGCGCCGGTCAGCTGTACGCTGGTAGATATACTTTTATCCCAGGATGGCGGGCTTAGCTTCCCCATTACGGTAGCTACAGCCATACCTAACACCGGTTCCTATAATATCGTATTGCCTAATATTACGACCACACAGGCCCGGGTAAAAGTTATGCCGAGCGGAAGCAATGCGTCAGGCAATGTGCCCAACATATTTTTCGACATTTCTAACCAGGATTTCGCGGTGAGTACCTCATTACCCCTCACACTGCAATCTTTTAATGTGCAGCAGGAGGATAAGCTTACAGCAGCACTCCTCTGGAAGACAAGTGGCGCTATCAGTACGCTTGGTTTTGATATCGAAATGGGCGCAGCGGGCAGCCATTTTTATAAACTGGATTATGTAGTAAGCAAAGAAAACAAAGCAGGAGTGCAGAACTATACTTACCAGGTGCAAAACCTGTCTAAAGGCAAATATTTTTTCCGGCTTAAACAGCTGGACGCTGATGGTAGTTATAGCTACAGCCCGGTAAGAATGCTTGACTTTACCGCGCAGCAGGCAACGATCAGCATTGCACCTAACCCGGTTCAGGACCTACTGAAAATCGGAGGATTGAACGGCAGGCATAAAATAGTACTCAGCAATACCCTGGGGCAGATTATGTTTACCATAGTAACTGATGCTGTTAGCCACTATACCTTGAATATGGCGGATTACCCTGCGGGGATTTATATGGTCAGCGTTTCCGGGGATGATGGTACCTTCAACAGCCGGAAGATTGTGAAAGAATAAAATTACAGCACATTTAAAGCAATAAGGAGTATACACCTGAAACCAGGGGTATACTCCTTATTGCTTTTCATAGAATAGATAGGCTTCTGCTTATAAATATGCTTATTGAGGTTCTACTATAAAGAAAACTGTACTTCCACCTGATTTTTCTGTTAAGAATGTTGAAAAGTTTAATGTTGCATAATCATTCATATAATAATTTTGTTTAATAACAAATTGATAACAAAAATATAAAATGCTGAAAAGCAATCGTACATATAATTTAATACTCATCATTAGTTCAAAAATTAAGTTATGAAACACAATTACTCAAAGGGCAAACGATCCTTTACTGCTTATCTTAAGCTACTGACGCTTCCTGGCGGCAGTGCGCTGAAAAAACTATTTGCTATTTGCGCCCTGGTATTCCTGGGCACTTATGGTACTTATGCGCAGAACTGTACGGCAAATGCGGGTGGCAATGCCACGGTTTGCGGCAGTACCACCACGCTCGTAGGTTCTGTAAGCGGAACTTTAGGGACCCTGAACACTCCCTTATGGACCTTTATCTCCGGCCCTGTAACCCCTACCATTGTTTCGCCTGATAACCTCACGACCAATATTACCGGTATGACCGCTGACGGGAACTATACTTTCCGCCTTACCCGTAATTGTGGTACAGGGATTGCTACCAGTGATGTGACCATTACCGCGCATCCGCGCCCGGCAACGTTTACCGCCGGCCCTGATGTTACCAATATATGTGCCACTACGGGTACCACGCCTTTGGCCGGCGTAATACCGGCAGGCTTTACCGGTTCCTGGACGGCTGTGAATATTTATTCTATGGGTAGATTCAGTACTAACGTGAACACCAATGCCCAGTTCAGCAGCACAAGCTCTGCTACACCTACTTTCTCCCTGATCAATAAAACAAATCATGAAATTGATCCTGCTTATTATGCCATCTTAACCATCACTTCCCTGGATGGGATTTGTAGCTATAAGGATACGGCTATAGTTCGTTTTACACCTAATCCGCAAATTAATATTCCTAATACAAGCAGGTGTTTTAATCCAGGCTCAACTAATGATGCGCAATCCTATATTGTCTTAAGCAGTCCACCTTATTTTTCTACCCAGATTGCAGGTGCGGCAGGTACGGTTGCAAATGGCACTACGGTTACCTTGAATGCAATAAGTCAGCCGGCCGGCGGTGCTATAGCTTTTAGCCATATAGATAATAACTACGTTTTCTTTACCGGGATCAATGTGCCGGGCGCTTATACCTTTACCCTGACCCTTACGAATAGCTGTGATACTTTTACTACTCCTCCGGTCACCTTTACTTATAATGGTACTACTCCCCGTTATGTTAATTTCCAGCCTACAGGTCATGGCGCGCCGGAACAATTAGCTAGTTATTCTTTTACAGCGACCGGCGGAGAAGTACATTGTAACCTGGCTGGTACGAATACTCCTGAGAGTTTTTATTTTAGTGTTGATCCGCTGGATCAACCTACTATTCTGACTACGGTGACACCGAGCGGTATTCTGCCACCCGGAGGTACACCTACTGTAGTAGTAAGCGGTGCCGGTACTTATAATAGGGTAGCGACAGTAACCCCACCCAGCGGTGGCTGGCAGGTAGGTACCTATAGATTTACCGTAAATGTTGCCAATGCCGATGGTAGTTGTGGTACCAATCAATTTTATTATATCCATGTTTCCGATCAGTCCCGGCCTAATGTAAGCATACCTGATGTGAGTGTTTGCTATCCCGGTACCGGTGCCATATCGGCCACCATACCTTTACCGGCAATCTATAAGGGTGTTGTGAATGGCAGTTATTTCCAGGACTTTAATGGTGCATACTACTTTTCTGTAGTCTCTAAACCCGCGGGTTCCGGTACGCCTGCATACACCACAACTAATTTGCGAAGCCTGACCAGTACAACGACTACTATTTCTAACCTGACGATAGCGGGTGATTATACGTTCCGCGTGGTAGCACAACCTAGTACAGGCGGCATCGGCGATTTTTTAGGACAGGAATATGCCTGCTCGGGCACCTCTATGGTGGATACCTTTGTGATACATGTGGAAAACCCTGTTAATCCTAATGCGGGTTCCAACCAAACCATTGCCTGTACTAATTCGCTGACCCTGCTAGGTAACAGCCCGGGAACGGGTACAGGTGTATGGTCTGTAGTCTCTATCCCATCGGGCAGCACGGCTACGATTGGTAATGCCAATACCGCCAATACTACGGTAAGCAATATAAACGTGCCGGGCACTTACACTTATAAATGGACCATTACCAGCCTGTACGGTGGCTGTAGTGGCAGCGATACGGTGAGTTTTGTCGTGAATGGGGTTATGCCGGCTACACCGGTTACTACTGTTACGCCTTCGCCTTGCTCTGGAGCAGATGGGAATATTACCATTACTTCCCCTGTAGGTGCAGGCCTGGAATACAGGGCCGTAAGTTCTTTTTTTACTTCTGCATGGCAGTCTTCACCTTCTATTGATGCAGTAGGCGGTATTTATTCGGTTCAGGTGCGGTATGCGGCAAGCCCTGCTTGTGTCGCTTCTAAAACAGATACTTTAAGGCAAATTTATTGTGGAACAGTGATTAATGATGCCAATGGCGACAAACTGATCTCTGCCGGAGAAACCGGTACTAATGTAGGCGGCACCTTGTATGTCTATGCGATCAGTCCCACTACAGGTATTATTGACGCAGTAGTACCCGTCGCAGCAGATGGTACCTTCTCTATATCGGTAACCGGCGACGCAGCTTACACACTGAAATTGTCGACAGGAGTATATCCAGTAGGAACTAACACGAATACTACGCCGGTTAATACTACGCCGCCTGCCGGCTGGTTAACAACCGGGGAAAATAGCACCGGCCTGGCCGGTGGCGACGGTACGCCGGATGGCGGCATGTCTATAGCCAAAATGTTTACGGGCAGGGGTAACCTGGTCTTCGGTATCCAGAGACCACCGGTTGCCGATACCAAAACCTTTAACATTGCACAGACTTCGTTTAGTTTGACACCACCTGCGGGCTTCCCTGTTGTACCGGGTTATAAATCCATGCTCACTTCTTCTCCAAGTTTAACCGGTTATAACGGTTCTGGTGGTTCTTTGTCCGGTACCGATCCGGAAGATTGCGCTGGCGCATCAGCTTGTCGCAGCAATACCGGTACGACATTCGTGATCAATGCCATCAACGCGAATACGCTATTGTATTATGACTTTGGCGGTGCAACCGGTGTCGTTGCAATTGATGTTTCTTCCGGCCCGGTAAGCATACCTAACTTTGATGCATCTAAGCTGGCTATTTATGGCCAGGGTGGTAACGGTACGACCGGAAGTGAGCTCGGCTTTGACTATTCCATCAGGGATAAAGCAGGGGTAAACAGTCCTTCTGTACCTTACCGCATCACGACTACTTCACCATTGCCAAGCCGCTTCTTGCTGTTTACGGCACATAAGGAAGGAAGTCATGTTGTCCTGGATTGGGCGACTGCAATGGAGCAAAACAGTAAAGGTTTTGACATTGAAAGAAGCGCGGAAGGTAATGACTGGATCCGGATCGGTAATGTGAGCAGTAAAGCCGTAAATGGCAACAGCCAAGTGAGACTGGATTACAGCTTTACCGATAAGCAACCCTTAAACGGTAAAAATATTTACCGTTTAAAACAACTGGACTTTGATGGTAGATTTGAATACAGCCCTGTGGTGAGCGTAATACAACAAAGCAAAAGCAATATTATTGTTTACCCGAACCCTGTATCCCACGAGTTGATCGTAGAAGGCATCCGGGAGAACGACCAGGTGCGTATTTACAACCTGCTGGGCCAGGAATTAAACATAAGAACGGTTAAAGCAGCAAACAACAGAATACTTTTGAATGTATCCGCCTTAGCGAATAGTGTTTATTTTGTAGTAGTTACCGGTGAAGATGATAAAGTGGTCATCCGCCAGCGATTTGTAAAACAATAAACACCCTATAACCCCAAACGATACACTGGTTTGTTTGGCAGCAGGCCGTCTCGCATGAGGCGGCCTGTTTTGTTGGCTGTGCAATAATTGTTTTATAAAACTATCCTGCTATAAAATTACCGCTTGCTTTTAAGTGCCATGATGGTTATGGTCTGTAAAGAAAAAAAGCATATTTTTAATCAGATTTATTGTAAAGGCTGGTGTGAAAATGATGCTTATGTTTGCACATAAAGGCTGTAAGGAGTATAATGCTTCATTTGCCGAGTGCAGTTGTTATACCTGAGTCATTTTTTTCCGGAGCCTGAAGCTGTACTGCGAGACCGGTAAAGGAAGGCCCTGGCCTAACCGGCACCAGCTCTATTGATTATAAGCGTTTGCATTATTGTAGCGGTAACTCAAAAACTAAGCATTAAGATGACATCTTCAAGATTAAAACACGAACAGGTACAGTACATAGAACGCTTATCAAAAGATCTTCATAAGGCGAAGGAATTTTATACCCAATGTTTCGGCTGGAAATTTACAGATTATGGTCCTCATTACACCGCATTTGAAGGAGACTATGTGGATGGCGGGTTTGCCAGCGGGGAGCCGGTTAATGGTAGTATCTTGATCGTTCTTTATTCCAGCGACCTGGAAAGCACCTTAGGTAAAGTAAAAGCTGCCGGAGCAACCATCTCTAAAGATATTTTTAGTTTCCCGGGAGGCCGTCGATTCCAGTTTATCGACCCGGATGGTTATGAGCTGGCAGTATGGTCTGAATAATTCAGGCCATGCAATAAATGCTTGCATCCCTTTTTACACAATAGCATAAAGAGATCTTTTTTGTAAAATTCCGGCCAGGTAGGATAATGTATCCGGTTGTTGCTGCGTTTTCATCTTATGGAGCGCTTTCCGCTGGAGTACTTTTATGCTTATTTAAGTACCGGAAGGTTTTGGAATTACAAATTAAAGACATTGCTATTGTTAGTAATTACTAGAGTATACCTACAGTACATGCAGTTGTTACCTGACTAAAGACCTGACCTGTACCTTCCTTCCCTGCAATCGGCGCCTCCAACGATAAACCCGATAACCCACTGATTTTATAAAAGAATTGTGCTACTTTTCAATAAGTATGACATGGCAAACCTGTAGCTATACTTTGGAATCTTTATCCCTTAATTAGGCTAAAGAAAATTTAATCTTTTAAAAAGGAATATGCAAAATTCAAAATTTTTTATGCTATCCATAGCATTATTTTTTTCGGTTAACAGCTATGCCGGGGGTAATCTTGAACAATATTACTTAAGGGCTCAAAAAGCTACTACTGAAGTCTGCAAAGCGAATTTTGATAAGGCCAATGAAATGTTTAAAGCCGCCTTCAAAGATTATAAGATTGCCTACTTCACCGATTTGAACAATGCATTATATGCAGCCGTTCGCGCTCAAAAGGTGGATAGTGCCTATATCAAAAAGCTTTTTGAAGAAATCGGTACCCGGGGTGTTGTTATCCGGACGCGTTATGGTAAACGTCCTGCCTATACCCCCTTTGTCAACCTGATGGTAAGCGGTAATAGCGATTCATTGCCTGCCAAAGATTTAACGGCCCTTAATCTCGTTAATGATGCGATATTAAGAGATCAGGCCGTTAGAGGCATATCAGGCAAGCTGTCGCAACCGACCTTCTATACGCAGGATATAACTATTTTGCCGGCGGTCAGGGCGGTTGATTCGGTGAATTTTGAGGTGGTCTGCGGTGTGCTGAGGGCCGCGTTAAAGAAAAAGGAAAATTTGGAAAGTACTGTTGGCTACCAAGCGGTGGAAAGTATATTTACGATATTATGGCACTGTTCTCCCTGGGGATATTCCAATAAAGAACTGTTGGATTCCTGCGTAGCGCTTGGCGTAGTATATGCTCCATCAGTAGCTAATGCATTCGATCATTTTTGCGGTGGCGGTTCCTACCTGAATGTAGCGTCCAATTGGCCCAAAGAACAGAACTGTGATAAAGTGTTTGCTTTATACGGAGGATCAGTTACCGTGCAATTTACAAAGTCCTGCTATATATTTATGCTCCAGGACAGTATTTTAAACATTGTTAATAATCGCAGAAAACAGCTGTTTCTTGGTGATGTATATGAGCAGGCAAAAATCGTTGCTTACGCTTTTTTATTCAGTTCGGAGGGATTTGTGTACCCGGGCGTTCAAAGTATACCAGACCGCGATTTTGAAGATAGCTATGAACAAATACTAAAGGATAAGGGCATCAAATATATCTTGTATCGGGGCAAAGAAGATTTTGATTATAACCGGAAGTGGTAACGCTGTAAAGTATAGTTACTGCTGGATTATAGTCAGGCGGTGTTTTTGAAAGAACTAGTAAGGCGATATTCTCTGAAGAATATCGCCTTTTACAATTTAGGTGTTTTCAGGCAGGATACTTCCCTCTTCATTACAGACCTGGCAATAGGTTGCCTGAATGCTTTTGGGCCCACATTGCCAGGAACTCTGTACATCCTCAATTTAGTGTTTCCACCCGTTTCCCGGTAGCCAAACAGGTGCTTAAAAGTGCCTGTATCTGGATAATTGATAATTATAGATAAAGTTGATAAATCAACAATCCTATTGATATCTTATCAATAAGGAATCAAAGTTCCTGTTTGATTCAGCCGCAACTTTGCATGCTCAAATAGTCGATCTGAGCCGGAGATGAAAAACGATAACCCCTGTTAACATCGATAAAGAAGCAAAACTAAATTGACGTATGAAAAACATTTATCTTTTATTACTCGCCCTGACCTGCCTGACCTCAATTACTAAAGCACAAAATAATGTAACCCGTATATACACCGATTTCGGGGGGTATTGGCAATCCGCTCAAGGGGCCAATAGTTCGATCCAGCCTAATAATAGTCATAATTTGCTGGCATTTAAGGTTGGGGCCACCACCTACTCAACCGGTGTAAATGACACCCTGTTGACTACCAAAGGTGTAACTTTTACCCAACAAAAATTCCAGGCGCTTCCTGTGGCATCTGTGCCCACAGTCAACATTAACGGGAGCTCCAATCCAATTGTTATTGGCGTCGGCTCTCAATATGGCGGTGGCAATGGGAATGTCAGCCCGGTACCGGTAACCAGCGATCTGAATAGTTACTTAACAGATGGTGTTCAGGGCTTAGACCTGGGCACCGGAATCTATAATATTCCTGGTGGTATTGAATTAAAATACAGCATATCCAATATTCATGCTTCCAAGATCGGTGATGGTATTCCCGACCTGGTCCTTACTCAAATCGGGGTTCCCCCTTCCAGTACGGTTAACGATGTATACCGTTTTTTTGATGCCAGTGGGAATACGGTGGGTAACTCCGTATCGATCAATGTGGCTAATATTCCTGTCGTAGCACAGATCCATATGAAATTTTATACCCCTACAAACCCGCCTACCTACAATAGCGGTTTATATGGAGAAAGAGATCTTCGCCTGGTTAGTTATGATTTTTCGGCATTTGGTATTAATGCGGCTAATATCGGAAGGGTAGTGGGGTTTGGACAGGTGCTTTCCGGCGCCAGCGATCAGGCATTTGTGGCCTACAATGCTTCTTCTGTTACGATCCTGCAATCCATTTCGGGAACGGTCTTCGAAGATCCTGATGGAGGTGAACCTAGCGGGACCGGGTATGAAGGAGGAGCGACGGTAACCTTATTGAATGGCAGCAATGTCGTAATCGGAAGTACAACAACGGATGCCCATGGTCATTACTCATTTCCGAATATTGCTCCCGGTAATTACAAAGTCCGGCTAACAGTTCCTTCTGGTTACAAGCTTACATGTTCATCAAATGGCAATGTAGATAGTATTATCCCTGTGACAGTTGTTAGCAGCCCTGCTATTGCCAACTTCGGTTTGGGGAATACAGCTACACCGGTTACTTTAATGGCCTTTGAGGCCCATAAAAAAGACAACACAGCCTTGCTGGAATGGGCCACGGCTACAGAGGAGCAGAATAGTGGCTTTAATGTGGAAAGAAGTAGCGATGGCCGTTCGTGGTCTACTATAGGTTTTGTAGAGAGCCTGTCTGGAAATGGCAAAAGTGTTTTGAAACTAGATTATGACTACACGGATAATAATCCATTAAATGGCAGGAACTATTACCGGCTGAAACAGGTAGATCATAACGGGTCCTATGCCTACAGCGATGTACGAATGCTTACTTTCGATAAAGGAACGACAATTAACATCTATCCTAACCCGGCTACAAGTGTTGTAAACCTTTCAGGCTTGAGGGGCAATGAGCATATTTATGTTTTTGATGTATCGGGTAGGCTGGTCAAACAACAAAAAGCGGAAAATGCGCTTGTTCAGATCCCTTTAAACAACCTGGATCAGGGTATGTACCAGGTTAAGATCGTAGACCAGGAGGGTAGCGTTTCTGTGTACAAAATCATGAAATCAAGATAGTATAAGTATATTGGTGACACTGCAAATATCCCTTGACCAAATAACGGTCAGGGGATATCTTTTTTTAAAAAAACTATGATCTGTTCAAAATGTAAAAACTATATTTTGAATCTCCGGCTTTTGAGGGGACAAATGACTCATTGCGTAAGCCTGTGAGGACAAAAGCAACCGGCTATCCGGGAAGAAATAATGCTACCTCAGTAATTTGTGGTAAATCCCCTTTAACAGCCAGGTGGCATTTGTACGCTTTATCAATAAATATTTCTTGGACTGAATAAGTTTGATTTTTTATCTCGGTTTTATTATCATTGCTTATCTCAAATGAATCAAGATTTAAACTCAGCCCATCACCCGATGCTTTAATAATAGCTTCTTTTTTCGTCCAGAGTGCCATAAAACTATCGGACGGGTTGCTGGAATTATTTACGCATTCCCATTCATTTTTAGTCAGCATATTTTTAAAATTAAGGATGTCAAGGGCTCTTAATTTTTCTATATCAATGCCTATATCGTTAACATCCGTAACGGCACAGACCACAATTTCATTAGTGTGTGAGATATTAAAGAAAATTTTACTGCCTTTAAAGTAAGGTTTTTGATTTGAGCTATAGGTTAAGTGTTCAATGCTCAAGCTGAGGTTATATGTTTTTATAAGCGTCTTTAGTAACACACGACCTAACAGGGCTGCTTGTTGATTTTCCCATTTTTTGTACTTCAGTACTTTTTGCTGAAAACCGGTTGGCATTCCCGGGAGTTCTTTATTTAATAAAAAACACTGCTTATCCCTATTGATATAAGTATATAGTATGTTGAGCATTTTGGGTAGATGTATTGGGCAAGACGCGTCCTTTCCGTTTAGTAAATATGATTATTTAAAATTTTAATTTATAGAAAAGAAAAAAATAATATAATATATTTTATTTTGTTTATCATTATAAATATGCATTTGTTTTTTATTAATTTTATGTTAGAATATTCATACCAAATTTAACGTAAAAATTTAAGCATGAAAAAGGAATCAATCAATTTAAATGTCCTGCCGCGAGATACCGCCCGGGATAAGATAGTTAATGTAATACAGCAATTCGAGCGCATAACCGAAGCGTATCCCCAGAAAATTGCTATTGTGGATGGATTGCAACACTTTACTTACGGGCAACTAAATGCAAAAGCAAACCAGTTAGCCCATTATTTAGTAGGCCGGAATAGTGAAAAAAAAGGGTTGATAGGCGTCTGCGTTCCTCAATCCGTAAATAGGATAATTGCTTTTTTGGCGATTTTAAAAACCGGGGCTGCTTATTTACCTATTGACGGAACGCTGCCATCAGCCCGGATCGGGATGATGATTGCTGACTCCAAAGCAGATTTAATATTAAGCGTAGCGCAATATCAGGGGAAGGTAGACCATGAACATGCTCAATGTATTGATTTAGATACTTTATTTTGCGAAGAGCGTTTTCAAAAAATGTCCATTGAAAATCCCATGATTGATATTTTACCTGAAGATCCAGCTTATGTAATTTACACTTCCGGAAGTACGGGTACCCCGAAAGGTGTAATTATCTCTCATAAGTCTTTTCATAACTTTGTGCAACACCAGGCAAATGTTCTGGAATTATCTATAGACAACAAAACCCTGCAATTTGCTTCTCCGAGTTTTGATGCTGCTATAATAGATATCTGGACACCTCTAATTAAAGGAGCTACGGTCCATCTATACCCAAATAATAAGATCGTGGGTGAGCCTCTTTTAGATTTTATTGTCCAACACAATATAGATACAGTACCCTTAATGCCTCCAATGGTTTTGGCATCCCTGCCTCAAAACAGGCCAATAGGGAAGTTGCAAACCATAGCCATTGGGGGAGAAGCCTGTACGGAGCATACCGTAAGGTCATGGTATAAAAAAATTCGCCTGATCAATAGCTACGGTCCTACCGAAGCTACCGTGGCAGTGACTAATTATGAATTTAAAGAGGACACTAATCCGAAAATTATTGGCGCTGCAATACCATTTGCAGACTTACTGCTTCTTGACAGTGATTTAAAACCGGTTGCAGATGGTGCTGTGGGAGAGCTTTATATTGGAGGTACACAATTGGCTTTGGGTTATTTAAACCGGGGGGAGGAAACTAAAAAACATTTTATCCAGGCACCTGAATGGTTTTCGGCTAAACCAGGAGGGAGTAATATTTTATATAAAACAGGAGATATGGTGCGCAGAAGAGAAGATGGAAACCTGGAATTTCATGGTCGGAAAGACGACCAGGTTAAGATCAGGGGCTATCGCATTGAGCTTTCAGAAATTGAACATCACATTGCTAAATTGCCGCAAATTATTCAAAGTGCCGTTAAAGTACAGAGAAAGGGAAATGGATTACCCTCTTTAATTGCCTTTATTCAACTTGCAAAAAATGAAGACCGGACTAAAATTGTACAGCAGCTGAGGCCTAAGTTACAGCAGGTAATGCCTTCCTATATGCTTCCGGATAAAATTTTTATAGTGGATGAAATGCCATTGAACCATGCCGGGAAAATAGATAAAAAACTTTTAGAAATACCGGCAGATGAAATAAGAACCAATGCGGCGCCTAAATGGAAAGAGGATAATTTAACTGAGATCGTTACACACATATGGGCAGAGCTGCTTTCCTTAGAAAACATCGATGAAGAAGATGATTTTTTTGAGTCAGGTGGTCATTCTCTGTTGCTTGCTCAACTACATATGCAGCTTCCTGAGCCGGTAAGAAATCTTATCAGTTTGCCGGAACTTTATATTTATACTACTATTTCCGGTTTTGTTAAGGAGGTAGAAAACAGGATGATGCAGGCGGAAATTTCTCAAAAAAGTAAAGCAGAAATGATGGCCAATGAACTGCTCAGGGATGCAGCGCTGCACATTGATTTCAGCATCGATAAGCTACCGGATTCCAGTGTTTTAATGAATCCTGAAAATATTTTTTTAACAGGTACTACCGGCTTTGTAGGCTCCCATTTGTTAGAAGAACTATTGCTGCAAACTTCAGCGCGTATTTATTGTTTAGTACGGGCTTCATCGCCGGAAGAAGGATTGGATCGTATCAAAGCTACTTTTGCAAAATTTAAACTTCAGTGGACACCTGACTATGATCATCGGGTCATCGCGATGATGGGAGACTTGTCCTTACCGCGTTTTGGAATGAAAGATGAAGCATATGATTTGATTACAAAAAATGTTGAGGTTATTTATCATTCAGGAAGTTCTGTAAGTTATGTGCAGCCTTACGAGCTCATCAAAAAATCAAATATTGATGGGTTACACAATATCATAGACCTGGCGGTTACAGGGAAAATAAAATTCCTCATGCTCTTGTCTTCTATGGGTGTATTTAGTTTTGGAAGACCTTTTACAAAAAAGACCTGGATGTATGAAGATGACGCTATCGGTCAAAACATGCCCGCAGTTTCCAGGGATCTGGGCTATATAAAAAGTAAATGGGTAATGGAAAGCATCATGGAAAAAGCAAGACAAAAGGGCCTTCCCGTTACCAATTTTAGATTAGGTTTCGCAGTGTGCCACAGCACTTCAGGAGCAACCGTGATGAATCAATGGTGGGGAGCGCTTATAAGAAGTTGTGTCGCGCTTAATTCATTCCCGCTTGTTATGGGCTTAAAAGATGAATTGACCACCGTAGACTATATGTGTAAATCGATTGTACATATCAGTAAAAAGAAGGAAGCAGTAGGACTTAATTTTCATCTTTCCCCCTTACCGGAAAATGATGTCTCACTTACTGATTTTTGTGCCAAAATGAATGAATATTACAAGATTGATATGAAAGGAATAGAATACCATCAATGGCTGAATCAGTGGAAATATAACAGTGACCTGCCCATATACCCTTTGCTCAGCTTATTTACAGAGGATGTGCATGAAGGGAAATCCCTGGTAGAAGCGTATGAAAATACCTATTATTATGACAGGAGCAATACAAAACATTTTTTATCAGATATAGATTTGTCTCCACCTGTTTTTGATAAAGAGCTTATGACCCCTTACCTGAAATTCATGGGAGTTTTGTAGCTATTTTTCTTTAGCTCCGGTAACGGCTGCGGCGACCTGAAAGGTCGCCGCAGCCGTTACTCTATCATCTATTGAAATATGCTAACGGTAAGATTAATCTTCCCGAACCACTGTTAAGCGCCTGTAGCCGGCCGGGGTATTTATATAATATAAGCCGGGGGGTACATTACCACAACGGATTTTCCATACCTTATCCGAGATTTTTTCCAGTGAAAACCGGTCTGTAACATTTTGGCCCATGTTATTGATCACTTTGAAATCCTTTTCATTCATGTTGCCACTTTTAATATGGAAATAATCTTTAGCCGGGTTAGGATAAACCGCCAGGTCTCCATTGTTTTGCTCCAGGTTTACAGACCTTACAGGAGATACATAACTGGTCCCGTCGAAGTCGACCTGCTTCAGGCGGTAAAAAGATTTTCCTGTAAAAGGCTGCATGTCTTGCATGGAATAGGCAGATCTTTGAGCAGTTGTACCTGCTCCTTTAACCCTTTGTACTCCTTCCCATTTGATGCCATCCTGGGAACGTTGTACCTCAAAATAATCATTGTTTGTTTCTGTTGCTGTTTCCCATTTAAGATCTACCCATTGTCCTGAACCGGTATAGGCTTCAAAGCTGAGTAGTTTAATACCAAGGACAGTGCCGTTTGATTCCCATTTGGCATATAGTATCAGATTACTGTTGCCCGTATAGCTGGCTCCCTGCGTATAGTTGGTCCCCGAGCCATTGTCCAGTGTATTCCAGCCTGCGAAAGTAAAGCCTGTCTTTGCCAGGTTACCGCTATTGCCAGCAATGGTCGCATTGTTACCTGATGGGTAAGCATTAATACCCGGTGTGCTACCGGCATTATTACCATTGCCCAGGTAAGTAACGGTATAGTTAGTGGAAGAAACAAAAGACGGAGTCAGTGTTGTGTTGGCATTCAGCACAATAGACAGGGGATTGGTAACGACTGTTCCTGATCCACCCTGGTTGTAGGTCCAGTTGTTAAAGGCATAGCCGGTACTGGCCAGAGCTGTGATGGAAACAGGAGTGCCCGCAGGATATACTTCCCCATATATTGTGGCACCATCTACAGTCCCGTTCGCCGCATTATTAACTTTCAGAATATAATAGTTATCCACCATTCGCTCCAGAGCGCCGGTAGCCGGGGTAGCTGCACGGCTTAAGAAAGTCTCATCGTCATTGATGATATAGCTTGCAGCGCCGCTGCCTACAAGTGTAGTCCAGGTATTGTTAGACATGTTTTTATAGCCTATCACAGGACTACCATTCCCATTGGTAAATCCAACGACACATCCTTTGCCTAAGGCGTAGCTCCCGGTTTTCAAAGTGGGTACGCGCATGCCGTTTATATTCACCAGTAAAGGTTGAAAACAGGTAGCGGTACCGTAAATATTACCATTGGCGTCAAATATCGAACCTAAAGAACCTCCCGTGAACAGGTCATTGGTAGAGCCATTTGCAGCAATAGTATGGGTATTGTTGCCTATTACAGAGCTGATGGTGCCTGAAGTCGTGGAATTGGTCATAAACGTGCTGTAATATAAGCTTACGGTTCCGGAGTAAGCTTCAATATCATTAAGGCTGAGTGTCGTAGGTGCACTGCTTGATGTGGGCGCGCTTTTGTAATAGTTATAGCCGAACAGACAGTTGATCAATACCATTGGCGTGCCGGAGTTCTGCGCGATAGCCCCGCCTTTGTAAGTACCATAAACCACGTTGCCGGTAAACGAGGAGTTGACTATATATGCGGTTGCAATATTGTTGATGGCCCCGCCTAATTCGGTACTTTGGTTATTGCTGAAGGAAGTATTGTTTACATAGAGTTTAGCCGAGCTGTTATTTTCGCCTCCGCCCCCACCGCCATTGGTGGCAAGACTGCGGTTTTCAGTAACTGTAGAGTATTCCAGGAATAAAGATGCGGCAGCGCCACTGTTCAGAAATCCGCCTCCGTAGAACGCCGCGTTCCGGGTGATAAAGCTTTTGTACAGGTAGCAGTTACCCAGGTTATAGATACCGCCACCGCCACTCGACCCGGACACCCTGGAGTTGGTAATGGTACATTGGTTGAACTTAGCGGTAGTACCGCTCGCGATAGCTATAGCGGCACCGGAAGCGGTAGTAGCCCCGCCCATAATGGTTAACCGGTTAAAAATAATCGTTTTGTTGCCACTTAAATTGAATACCCGGAATGTGGAAGCCGAACTATTAAAAGTTCCCGCATTGCTTAACCCCGGCACCGGTACGGTAACCGTGTAGCCATTGCCATTAAATACGAGTGATTTAGATAGGGCTACTTCAGCGGACACCACGATATGCGCGGTGAGACTGATGGTGTCGCCGTCAGAGGCGGAGCCGATTGCTGTGGTAAAGGCGCTATACGTATTTACAGTGTAATTCGCCGCGTAAGTGTTTTTTGCTGTAAAGATGAATGCGAGGGACAGCAGAAAAAAAGCTGCCCCTGCATTCATCCCTGTTTTTAAGTGTTTCATACTTGTTTTTTAGGGAATTTATTTTTGAGATGGATGAATTTATATCACTATTAAACATTTAAAAGGCGTCAGTAATAGGGCTAGTGAAACACATTTAAGCTAATATATCCTTTTAACTAAATGCAGCTAAACAATTTGAATAGGCCGCAAGTGCTTCATAAGCCCGATGAAATAAAAACAAATTTCCGGTAGAGCACAGCTGGAACGCTACATAATGAAATAGTTTTCAATTTGTATTAAATTAAAGTTGGTTTTAAATTATAAAGAGTTGCAAAGGTACCACTGCCTAAAAGCGTGAGCAATAGACCCCAGGGTTCAATTTGATATGGGCTTAGTGATTTACTCCTTAAATCTGATCAAATGAGGAAAGGTTTGTTATCTTGCTGATCCAATGATGGTAACCGGAAGGTAAAAGATTATATTTTGAAATTTATTCAGGCTTTAATATTAGGCTTACTTTGTGGACAATGGTGTGCAGCAGGCAATATCGTCAACTATACTCAAAAATCGACGGTTAACCTGAGGCCGTATTTTAGTGTAGCCGAAGACGATAAAGGGGGAACATTGAATGCAGACCTGCTTTTTAAAAATCCGGAGCTCTTCAGAGCGTTAAATGACTTTAGTCCCGCTAAGCCGGATAATGTATTCTGGTTATTTACAGAAATTAAAAGCGATACGGATGCGGCAGCTGTACTTTCATTCAGGCATTTGGCGAATGCAACTTTATATGTTTTGCCGGATACGCCGGGAGCTTCTTACGAGCAACGTTATGCCGGGGCTTTTTGCCCGGATAGCATGATCAGCAGCGGCGACAGCCGTTTTCATTTCCAGCTTACCTTTGCCCGGGGTATTAAATACCGTATCCTTATCAGAAGTCTGCATACAAAAAAATACGATCCTGTTTTTGACTTTAAGCTCAGCGACCGGGACTTATTTTATAAAGCTTCAGGGCGCAAAGAGCGCTTAGACTACTGGTTCCAGGGAGCCGGCATGCTGTTGCTGGTATATGTGCTGGTTAATTGGCTGAGTACGCGATACCGTCCATACCTTTGGATGGGGATCTTTATTACGGGGCTCCAGCTGTATAATTTAGCACTGAATCGTTACCTTATTGACTGGTTTTTTCCTAATCATCCGATTGTTGGCTGGCGGCTTACGGTACACTTCTTATATATGGCTATAATTGGTTTGTATTTGCTGATTATTGATTTCTGGAACATAAAAAGTAAACATCCCAATTTGTACCGGCTTGGCAAAGTTATTTTGTGCGGAATGCCGCTGCTGTCGCTGTTGTTTTTCTTTATCAACTATTATACTTCGAACTTCAAGCTCACGAGCCAGATAAATAGTGTACTTTTTATGGTACAATTATACTATTTACTGCGCCTGCTGTCACTTTGGAAAAGTTTTGATAAACAGGAACGTTTCCTGGCATATGGTGTAATCCTTTATCTTGCGGTTGCCCTTTTTGTTTCTGTATCCGTATTTATAGTTGGTGAAAGAGTATTAGGTTTAGTTACTGTTTTTTCAGGTGTATTGCAAACAACAGTTTGCCTGCTTTTCCTGGTCGGTATAAACGGGAAACTCTGGCAGAATGAAGCGGATAAACTACATTATCTCAGTCAGCTGAATGAGCTTCAACGGGAGCAAAACCGGCTATTGGAGGCAAATGTTGCCGCAAGGACAAAGGAGCTGCATCAGGGAAAGTTGCAGATAGAGCTGTTGATAGACGAGTTGAATCACCGGGTGAAAAACAATCTGCAGCTTTTATATAGCCTCAACAGCCTGCAAGTGAGCGCCCATAAAGATGAGTATGTAACCAATATACTGAAAGACAATGTGGCGCGCATTAAAGCGATGATGCTGGTGAATGAAAGTCTTGATCCGGGAAAAAATAATACCAGTGAATTGTTTGCTCCCGGAATGGTTATTAATAAGATCGCGGCACACCTGAAGCAAATCTTTGCCGGAGAGGTTCCGGTCCGGATCAATATTGATATAGAGGAATCTATTATTCTGAATGCTGCATCTGGCCTGTCTCTCGGCCTTATCATCACTGAATTAATGACGAATTCGCTCAAGCACGCTTTTACCGGTCAACCTGAACCTGAAATCAGTATTTCGCTTTACAGGTCTCTAAACAACTGGGAACTACACTACCGCGATAACGGGAAGGGTATGCTTATACAAAGCAAGGATAGTTTTGGCCTGAATCTAATAAGTGATCTAACCCGTCAGCTCAGGGGCAGCTATAAGATTGACCCGGTTAACGGGGTTCATTATGTTTTTATTTTTCCTAATGTCTCTTAAATGCGTATACTGATTATTGAAGACGAGATCATTACCGGTCGTTTTATTGAACAGCAATTGAAGGCTAATTTTGATTGTGAGACTATCCTCGCTGTAAACCAGACAGAGGTGCATGCGCTCATGCCCGGTTTTCGCCCGCAACTTTTGCTCTGCGATATTAATCTTAACGAAGAAAACGACGGTATCACCCTTGTCAAAAATCTTCGTCATGACTACGATTTCGAGGTCATTTTCATCACCTCTTATCAATCCCGTACAATTATCGAGAGCGCGCTGGAAACGAAGCCGCTTAACTACCTGATAAAACCTGTTGATGAGGCGGCTATCTTTACGGCGCTCCGCTTAGCCTGGCCCGCTATCGTGAATAATCCATTACTGGGTAATAAGAAAGACGTCACAACTTCATCATGCCTGTTGAGCCCTATAGAGCAAAAAATTGTTCAATTGATCCTGGATAAGCAAACCAGCCAGGAGATCGCGGAACATTTATTTATAAGCCCTTATACGGTAAAGAACCACCGCCATAGAATTTGCCGGAAGCTGGGCTTAAAGGAAGGGAACAATGCATTGCTTAAATGGGCTATGTACAACTTCAAAAAGCAATAAACTGGAATATAGAATGTATTGCAGGACTACCTTTAGAAATATGTTCTCATTCAGGTAAATAGATTAAATGCGGCAATAGCAGGGAACGGCGGAAAGGCTATCTTACACCTACTGGTTGACTTGACCTTGTTGTTTCAAGTACTTCAGATATTGAATACCGGCAAGCAGGAAAAGTATTCCTGTTATCCCGAAAATAAAATGGAGCAGCTGGAATGATCTCAGTAAAATGACCTGCACCGCGATCCAGCCGGTGGAAACCAATCCTTGCAGCACGAGCCAATAGCCTGCAGCTTGCTTACGCCTGGCCACCTGCCACAGGACAAACAGGCTCAATATACCGTTAAATACGAGCAGTATGATACCAGGGGCCAGGAAGCTGTCAAATGGACTAAACGCTAATATAGAGGTGCTGATGCGCATCAAAGTGCCGTCGGGCGCTTTAATGAACAGCAAACCTGAAATGATCGCAGAGAGCCCGTTAACCAGCAACAAAAGAAGGATGCCGGAACGGGATAGACGTTTATTATTCACTTATACTATTTAGTATTATAAAGATAAGCTTTAAAAGCCGCATGAGCGGGTCTGCCGGATAATTATGCCGGATAGGCCGGTATTGCTTTTGCTTCATCTGTTTTACAAGGGATTTAATATTTGTAATTTGCAGAAAAAAAGGAATAAATCATGCAAGCGCTTATAAAGAAGTTGACAGCAGTGAAACACGGCTTCAAGCCATTTGAACTGGAAGCTCAAAAAATAGTCGATAGTAAAACTTTACCGGAGTCGAAAGCTATAGCTGTTGAGCTGCTCCAAAGTGAGTTTTACCAGCTGCGCTGCTGTGCCGTTTTCATCCTGGGGTTTATTGCAGCCGGGGATCGTTCCGTACTTCTTTTACTCAAAAAAACCGCCCGCTTGGATGAAAGCTGGCAGGTGCAGGAAATCATTGCCAAAGCCTTTGATCAATACTGTAAAGATAAAGGCTATGAAAGCTCGCTTCCCGAGATCGAAGCATGGTTGGATGCGAAACATCCCAATGTTTGCCGGGCGGTTACCGAAGGCTTGCGTATCTGGACAGGGCGCCCTTATTTTAAAACACACCCGGAAGTAGCGATACGGCTCCTGAGCCGGCATAAAGCCAGCGATAGTGAATACCTGCGCAAGTCAGTAGGCAACGCATTAAGAGATATCAGCAAAAAGTATGGAGCCCTGGTTACTAAGGAAACCGAAACGTGGGATATCAAGGATAAAAGAATTGCCTTTACCTATGATTATGTGCTTAAAAAACACTGATGGAATCTGGGCCCGCTAAAATTTTTTTTGATATAAAATGTCCCCATTGTAAAGTGCCGGTCGTCTACAGGCAAATATTTTAAACATCATAACAATGAAAGATTTTGCATTAATTTTCAGGTTAACGGACCTTTCCGATTTCAGGCCTTCACCGCAACAAATGGAAGAACGTATGCAGTGGCTGGCAGGTATTGCTGCTCAAAACAAGCTTGTTGATAAAGGTAATACCTTATTGCCGGCCCCGGGAAGTGCCAAAACGGTAAAGCACGGCGATGTGGTTACTGATGGACCTTATACGGAAATCAAGGAATTTGTCAGTGGATATATAGTAGTAAGGGTCGCAGATATTGAGGAAGCGGTATCCATTGCCAAAGAGAACCCTATCTTCAAAATCGGTGGGAGTATAGAAGTGCGGGAAGTTTTGAAGCGGGATTAATTGTGATAAAGAACGATTATAGTGATGAATTAATTCCGCAGCTCTTTCGCCGGGAATACAGTAAAATGACGGCTGTTTTATGCCGTCATTTTGGCCTGCAACATATCGGGGTCGCGGAAGATATTGTAAGTGATACCTTCCTTAAAGCGGTTGAGCACTGGGCCATCTATGGCGTTCCGGATAAGCCGGTAGCCTGGCTTTATACCGTTGCCAAAAACAAGACCAGGGATTACTTTAAACATCATTCACTATTCGAAACAAAAATCAAAGCGGCTATTAAACCTGAGGAAGGTGTACCTGAAATACCCTTCGAATACAATGAAAGCGGCATCGCAGACAGCCAGCTATTAATGATCTTCGCGGTCTGTAACCCGGCAATTGCTTCCGGAGCGCAGATTTGCCTTGCACTCCAGGTCCTGTGCGGGTTCGGTGTGACGGAAATAGCCAATGCGCTGCTTACAAACAGGGAAATCATTAAAAAGCGCTTGCAGCGGGCTAAAGCGACACTACGTAACGATAACTTTCAAATAACAGGTCTGGATGCCGAGCAGATTAATCGCCGTTTGGACCCTGTAATTAAGACATTGTATTTGTTATTTAATGAGGGTTATTACTCAAGATCTGATGACCGGCAGATCAGAAGGGAACTTTGTTTGGAAGCGATAAGATTAGTACTGCTACTGGCTGAAAATAAACGGACCGATTTGCCGGAGGTAAATGCTTTGCTGGCGCTTATGTGCTTCCAGAGCTCGAGACTGGACGCCCGGGAGGGAGCAGATGGCGCTATTATACTGTTTGAAGACCAGGACAGAATGCTTTGGGACCAGTCCCTTATACACCGTGGCAATGATTACCTGCTAAAAGCAACAGCAGGTACCGGGGTCACTAAGTATCATCTTGAAGCCGGTATTGCCTATTGGCATACGACCACGGCACCCCACAAGTGGAGCAATATACTAGAGCTGTATAACCAACTGCTGATTATGGAATACACTCCGGTTGCCGCTTTGAACCGGCTTTTTGCTTTGGCACAGGTTCATGGAAACGAAAAGGCAATTGCTGAAGCTGAAGCTTTGGATTTTACCGGTAATGCGTATTATCATATGCTACTGGGCAGTTTATACGCCACGATTGATGTTACCAAGGCGATACTGCATTATCGGCATGCGTTGACGCAGACAACATCTTGCAATGAAAAACGAATGATCGAAAAGCAGATTGCGGCCCTTCACAAGCGGTAGATGTGGTTCTGGTGGGGAAGAAAATTCAGGGTTTATTCGTTAAAACTGTATTCGAGATGTGCTGCATAGTTTTACAAAGTCAGATACGAAGTGCCCGCAAGTTTTCGAATGATCCGCTTACCCATGCTGTTTTGCTGTAACCAGGAAACGCCGCCACTTACACCATATAGCTCAATTGTATTAAGCGCCTGCAGGTCCAGCCCGAGCCACATTACATTAAAAATACTTAAAGTGTCGCCGTGTGATACCAGGATAATGTTTGCCTCGTCACTAGTTAAAAGATCCGTGTAAAAGGGGTATAAACGTTGCCAGACGTCGCTTCTCGATTCTGCATCGCTGAAACATTTATCGAATACCGTCAACTCTTCCTGCGCTATATTTTCTTTTAGCCAGGCCACCGACTTGCCGATGGCGCTTCCCAGGCCGCGCTCTTTTAAGGCATCTGAAAACCGGGGCTTTATGGACAATTCCTGGCCTATGCTGTCGGCAGTTGCTTTTGTGCGTAATAGCGGGGAAGCGTAGAGCGGATATGGATGGCCTTTAATTTCTTTTTTTAGCTGGAAAGCAATATTTGCAGCCTGCTGTCGCCCGTTTTCGGTAAGAGGCCAGTCCGTCCATGACCCGATCATTCCATTGGTGTGATGTACCGATTCGGGATGCTGTATCGTGATAATATTTTTGATTTTATGCATGGTCTTTAATACTCGTACGTTTTCCTTTTGTTGTTGCTAAGAGCACTCAAAAATATGATATCTCAATGTAAAGCCGGGGCAACTTTGAAGCGCTAATTTTTGATAGGGTGGTGTAGCATCTTCTGAAAAATTAGTATTGGCGTTATTGTCAATTCCTTTAAACACTGTAAATATTGTCTTGTGCTTTTACTTGTTATTATTTTTTCTGCAATTAGTCTAAAGGCAAAACAGCTTTCTTATTATTAGCGACCGGCATCTATGATCATTATCTTTACTTTTTTTAAAGTATATTCTGTCCAATCTTCGCCATGTAGTTTATTATCCCAAAAATAAAGCTGCTTTGCCTCAGAGGCTGATATCTTGTACCTACTTGCCGTAGCTTCTAATTCGAGTCCCTCTAAATGAATGATATCGCCCTCCCATTTGAATTGCCCTTTTTTCACAAAAGGTTTGTCCTCCTTATCAATGGCTTTTATGCTTAAGGTATATTTATTGCCCTTTTTTAATTCCAGCTCTGTTTCAAGCCCGGCGCAATTGGCACAGTTAGTAACGCCTCTGTATATACCCTGCCAATCGGCATCGTGCATACTCTTGGGTGGATGATTCGAGTAGTTGTTATTTGTTTTGCTTTTTTGGGCAAACAGGGAAGTACTTGTTAGTAATAATCCCGCTAAGATGAGTGGTAACAGTTGCATTGTGTTATTGTTTATTAAAATTTATTGTTTTGCTTTAAGGTACTTATCCTACACTGCCGGTATGGTCAGTCCGGCTATAAAGATGGTAAAGTAGCCGGCCAGGTCAGTCTAGCGCGGCCAGCCCTTTTGCTTTTTTTATAAAAATACTTTGAATAGATGTTCAATCGAAGCGATCAGCCTCACTTATGGCAATCCCTTGTTGGCGGTAGTTTTTATTTGTAATATATTTTTCTAATCAGCTTTTCCTTAATTTCCGGTTGGCAATCTTTAGCATTATACACGTCAATTTCTTTAATCTTTGGTGGTGCGTTTTTCTCTGCTTTTTTTGTTGATTTACGCTTTACAGGCAAACAAAAGGTTTGCGTGGTGCGCTCTATCCAATTACCATTTTGGTCATATTTATATAAAATTTCATTTTCCTGTTGCGTTTCAAAATATTCGCCTCTTGTAACGTAATCCCATTCTTTACGTTTTTCATAGACCAGTAAATCTTTATCGTTGTATTTGTACACAAAAGTTGATAGTCGACTTGCTCTGTCATAGGATTTTATTTGTCTTTCTTTTTCCGAAATATGCTGGATATATTCTTTACGGTATAAAGTGTCGTTTTTATTAATTAATATTTCTGTTTTGTTACCCTTTTCATCATACTTGTAGTCAAAATCCAGAATATCTTTTTTGCAGGAAGAGCTAATCTGTTTATGAGTAATTAAATTTAAACTGTCATTATAGCGATAGGAAATTAGGCAAGTGTCATTTTTAAATTCATCAATCTCAATTGTTTTTTCTAACCTGTTTCTATCGTCATAAAAGTTTTTGACGGTTTGGTATAGTGCTCCAATTTTATTGTAATATTTTTTTTCAATTACATTTTCATTATTGTCAAATACCTCCACAAAGCAGTTAGCTAAACTATCTATAAGTGGCTGCTTGTATGTTAGTCTGCTCGGAGTAGGTCCACCCATAAATGAAAGATTTCTTTCTGACATATAATCATTGGTAACAATAATGTGAATTTTCGGTCTTTCTTCTCCGGCTTTGTTTTTTTGTGCATTGCAGTGTGTGCATAAAAAAAGCAGGTTTAGAAGAAATAGTAATCGTGTTCTTTTCATTGGTACATTTCCAGTTTTGGCTACAGTTGACTTAGGTAATTTCCACTAACGTTTCGCAACTTGCACGAGGAGGGGTGGCACAAATATTTCAATCGAAGCAATCAGTCTCACCTATGGCAAACATTTGTTAGCGGTAGTTTTATTTAATTTTGATTTAATTATGGCAACAATTTCTGTTTTTTCATTTTGCTTCAATACAGCTAGTGAAGTTATTGTTTCTTGTCCATTCAAAGTTGACAAAAGTACCTGGTCGCCCAGCCAAAAATTGCTTTTCAGGGAAATGTCAAGAATGTCAGTAAATGATATAAATTTAAGCTGATTCCATTCATAAGTTAAGAACTCATATCTGCTTTTAACATTGTCTTTGTAGTAAAAACCTTTATTGTCAATTCTTGCCCGCTCGACTTTACCCGAATTTTTAAAATAATGAATAGCAAGTTTTATCAATCCAATTTTGACAATTAACATCATAAATGAACCTACAAAATTAATAAGCGCTCTAAAGTCCAAAATCATACTTTGTAAATTGTCCCATATACTTTGATGCTTATCTAGTCCAATCAATAAGAGTGCAACCAAAAGTAAAGTCAATGCTATACCTACACTAATTGACCTTGTAGGCGGTAGATAATATATTTTGATACTATTGTTCTTCACAGTTATGTCATATTTATTGAACAAGCATAATTAAAGAATTTTTTCTTCGTTACTCCGGGAAGCTTTTCTATATCGCTTATCATTTTATTATTCAAAGGCGCTGCGGTATTGCTGTTACGGTATCATTGAACTGGTCAATAGTTATGGAATTTATATAAATGAAACTATGACTGCTTTTCAAATCGCCTTTTAATAACGCTCCGTAACTGCTCTTCATGCTCGTCGCCCCAGTTCCCTAAAGCAGCGATTACGGGAATGAGTGTCTTACCAAATTTGGTTAGACTGTATTCAACTTTAGGAGGTACAACGGCATATATTTTTTTGCTAATTAATTCGTGGTCTTCGAGCTCTTTCAATTGAATGTTCAATACCCGCCTGGTAGCGTCAGGAATTTTACGTTGGAGTTCACTGGGCCGTTGATGGCCTTCGTTAATAAACCACAACAAGCGGATTTTCCATTTCCCATATAGCACTTCACCAATTAAATCCAAACCACAATTTAAGTTTGGTAAGATTTTTCTTTCATACATAAGCCAAAATTATATCAATGTTCCAAATTGTGCAATAGGGGAGAAATTTATCCCTATTCGAATCTGAACTCCGTACTTGTAAGGGGAGTACATAAGTCTCAACTTTGCCTTAAATAAATGTAGCACATGGAACAAAGTAATAATTGCAACAATGAATTAGCGGGCAAGGTCGCCCTGGTGACCGGCGGTACAAAAGGAGCCGGAAGATCAATTGCCTGCAGGCTTTTGCAGGCAGGGGCAAAGGTGATCATTACTGCTCGGAATGCACCGGAAAAGGAGAATGACCACTTACATTTTATCCAATCAGATTTGAGCAAAAAGGAAGATGCACAAAAGCTTATTGATGAAGTTTTATCTGCTTATGGGAGAGTCGATATCCTGGTCAACAATTTGGGCTCTTCTGTTAGTCCCGCTGGTGGTTTCGCTGCTTTAACAGATGAAGATTGGGTATCAACCTTTCAGGCTAATTTGCTTGCCCCGGTTCGCCTGGACAGGGGATTGCTGCCACAAATGATACATCAAAAAAGCGGTGTTATTATCCATATCGCTTCTATTCAGGGGAAGCTGCCGTTATATGATTCGACTTTGCCCTATGCGGCAGCAAAAGCGGCGTTGATAAATTATAGTAAAAGTTTATCCAATGAAGTTACCCCTAAAGGGGTACGCGTGTTAACCGTTTCTCCGGGATGGATAAATACGGAGAATGTTAAGGGATGGCTGGAAACCATCGCGCAGCGCTCAAATATTTCTCTCGAGGAGGCCAGGCAGGGTGTAATGAACGCTTTAGGCGGGATACCGTTTGGAAGACCGGCCGAACCGGAAGAGGTTGCGGAGCTGGTTGGCTTTCTTGTTTCGCCAAGAGCTAATTATTTAACAGGGACCAATTTTGTAATAGATGGTGGAACAGTGCCAACAATTTAATAATCTAAAACATAAAAAAATGAATTTACCTAAAGTAGTAACAGAGCTAGTAAAAGCACAAAATGATTTTGATAGTCTTGCTTATGCAAATTGTTTCACCGAAACAGCGGTAGTTTTTGATGAGGGCAAGACGCATCAGGGCAGAGAAGAAATAGCGCATTGGATAGAGCTGGCAAATAAGCAATATCAGGCAACAATGCAACCTCTTGAGTATTCAGAAGCCGAACGTTCATTGAAAACAAAAGTGTCAGGAACCTTCCCGGGAAGTCCGATCACAATGATCTATCAATATGAGTTTAAGGACGGACTAATTCAATCCTTAAAAATAATTTAAGCATTGCTGCAGATGCTAACTGGATATTGGTAAAAACAGGGCTGAAGTGGAAACTTCAGCTTTTTTATTATCAGCTTTTATTCGTTCATTGATCTTAAGCGCTTTGGTTGCGTTGCCTCAGCCGATCGGGTAAATGGTTTAAAACGGACAGTCCTTATCTATTCTATAATTGAGAAAAGTAAGTCTTTATTGTATCATACGCACTGCAGACCAGAATACCTTTACTCCCGGTCCAGGATGGGTCAGAGTCACTTATTTTACAAACCAAAGGAAGCAGTATTATCTCTAAAGAGGCCTTGATTTTTTGAATAATTGCTTAGCCGAAGGCTAAATGATTTTATTGAAAATTTAGCATGTTAAGTGGATAGGCGCTAGCTAACTGTAAGATTCACAGTAATTTGTTTGCATAAAAAAAGGCAGCACGCTTAACGTGCTGCCTGTAATTGGAGTGGAATCGGCGGGATTCGAACCCGCGTCCAAACACCGATTGTGAAAGTTTTCTACATGCTTATTTCATCTATTATTTGTCGGCATATAACAGGAAATGAACAAACCGATTATACACTTAGCTGGATGGTCTTTTGCAGTACGCACAGCCTGGTACTACAGCATTCCGCATTTAGTTTTGAGTCGGCGGCGGAGCCTGGTAGCGAAATCACCTGCTCAACGCGGCCCTAATGACTAACTAATCACTGATTAGGCAGCCATGGCATACTGAGTATTGCCATATAAAGTTTTGAATATTCAGATTTACGTGCTAATTATCCAACGCACGACATGCTTACGCTTCCCCGCTCCTGTGCTGTCAAAACCAGTCGACCCCAATTCTGAACCCTCACAAGATCGCTTGCGCAATCTTCAAAGAACTTTCAGCTACAAAGATACGATATTTCCAGCATATCCCTTTTGTTAATTCTCCAGACCCGCTGCAAGCGGCTTTTGTAAAATTTTTAGACACCTAATTTATTGATTTTGTGAAGCTTCTGGTTAAGTGAATAGAATATATATCCACACTTTTAAACCCCGCCAGATTGTTCCGGTCTATTATAGCAAAACAAAAAGATATTTATTATGAAAAAGTTCATCACCATCGCGGCCCTGCTGGGACTGACCATGATAGTTACTGATACCGCTTTCGCACAAAGAGGCCACGGTCATGGCCGTGACAGAGATGACCACTATGAGCATCGTGGCCGTGGCCATGGCAGAGATCATGACCGGGACTATCGCCATGACGATCACCGCGGCAGAGGTAATGCTTACGGACATTATAAAAAACGCCATCACTCCCATTACGATAACGGGCCGAGATATCATCGTCACGGGCCGCCGGCCTGGGCTAGAGCACATCGCTATAATATGTCCCGCCACGTATATTTCCCGGAGTATTATACTTTCTATGATGCCAACAGGGGCGGGTATACCTATTGGGGTGGTAATGACTGGGTATTCTCTGCTTCAGTACCTTCCTTCCTGGTGAATGTTAACCTGGGGCGTGCCCGGATCCAGATTATGAATGACGTACCATTGGGCTATGCGCCACAACAGTACTACAGAAGATACCATAAACGTTTCCCGGTACCAAGACCACTGGTTCCACCGGTGTTTATACCAAGATTCTAAAAATAAATAAGGGCTGATGTAATTACATCAGCCCTTATCGTTTATCTGCAAAAATACTTAACGTTTTAAGTGTTTTAAGTTGATCACCTCCTGCTTGGTTAAGAAGCGCCATTGGCCACGTTTCAGGTTCTTCTTGGTCAGGCCGGCATACATCACACGGTCCAGTTTCTCCACTTCATAACCCAGGTGTTCAAAGATACGGCGTACAATCCGGTTCTTACCACTGTGAATCTCGATACCGATCTCGTTTTTCTTTTCCAGGTAAGCTAACTGGTCTACCTGGGCCACGCCATCTTCCAGCTCCAGGCCTTTGATGATCTGTTCAAAATCAGCTTTGGCAACATGGCGGTCGAGGGTAACCTGGTAAATCTTCCGGTTTTCATATTTAGGATGAGATAATTGCTGTGCTACTTCACCATCATTGGTCAACAGTAAAAGCCCGGTAGTATTGCGGTCCAGGCGACCTACCGGGAATACGCGCTCTTTGATGTTATCACCGAAAATATCCATTACGGTACGACGGCCTTTAGGGTCATCTGTAGTGGTAATAAATCCTTTGGGTTTGTTTAATAATAAATAAACCAGGTTCTTTTGCACCTTTAAAGGTTTACCGTCCAGTTGGATCACATCTTCCGGCTGCACTTTATAGCCCGGTTCTGTAGCTACTTTACCATTCACTGCGATCTTCCCGTTTTTGATCAGCTCTACCGCGTCTCTGCGGGAACATACACCGGAGTGGGCGATGAACTTATTTAAAGGCATGATCTCATCATTGCCGGATTGCTGCTGCTCCGTGCGAACGCCTCTGTTACCACGGGTATCATAGGCCATTTCATTCGGGTTCTCATAATCGAAATGCTCCAGGAAAGCCGCTCTTTTATCATCTTTACGCTCATGACGGCTATTCCGCTCATCACGGTCCTCTCTTCTTTCCTTGCGTTCGAAGTTTGGTTTTTTATCACTTTCAGTTTCAAAGCGGTTCTCCAGTTCTACTGCTTCGAATTCAATCGGCTTACGTTCTTCCTGATCTGTTTGGGTTACCTCTCCGCGGTCAAAACGTTGGCTATAGGCATTGTTCATTACATCCTGGAATGTTTTTTTCTTTGGTTCAGCCGATTCCTCTTTATTAAACCTTTTCGGTTTATCACCAAAAGATTTTCTTTCGCCACGGTCTTCGCGCTCATATCTTTTAGGTTGATCCCCGTAGGGTTTTCTATCGCCTCTGTCGAATGATTTTCTTTCCCCGCGCTCTTCTCTATCGAACGGTTTACGGTCGCCACGGTCTTCCCTATTGAATGGCTTTCTATCTCCGCGCTCTTCTCTATTGAATGGCTTGCGCTCACCACGGTCCTCCCGTTTAAATCCGGGTTTATCCCCATAAGGTTTTCTTTCCCCTCTATCGAATGGCTTTCTGTCTCCGCGCTCTTCTCTGTTAAAAGGTTTCCTGTCGCCACGATCCTCCCGTTTAAAACCCGGTTTATCGCCGAAAGATTTTCTTTCGCCTCTATCGAATGGCTTTTTGTCGTTGCGCTCTTCTCTATTGAAAGGTTTCCGGTCGCCACGGTCTTCCCTTTTAAATCCTGGTTTATCACCGAAAGATTTTCTTTCGCCCCTTTCGAACGGCTTTTTGTCACCACGTTCTTCTTTATTGAAAGGTTTCCTGTCGCCACGTCCTTCCCGGTCAAATCCTGGTTTATCACCGAAAGATTTTTTACCATAGTCTTTTTTATCAGCGCGCGGTCCTTCCTGCCTGGGGCGATCCGGTCTTTTGCTGTCCGATTTGCCCCCGGAGTTATTATCGAAATTCTTCCAGAAGTCTTTGCGGTCTGATTCGGTAAATTTCTTTTGTGCAGCTGCTCTTTCTGCCTGGAACTCGTCGGAGTCGCGCTTTTCTGTATGGTTCTTTTTAGGAAACTTTTTGTTCATATATTTAGAAACTATGGCAAAGCCATTTTTATTTTTTTGTATTAAAGATTGGTTTGATCGACATTCGCCAATTGCCCGCAGGCGGCATCAATATCCTTACCCCGGCTGCGTCTCAGGCGGGCATTCACGCGATGTTTGGCCAGGTAGTCCATGAAACGGTCGGTAACCGCCTCGTTAGGTTTTTTAAAATCGGCCATTTCGATCGGGTTGTATTCAATGATATTCACCAGGTCGGCCGGGATCTGGCGGTAAACTTTTACCAGCTCAGCCGCGTCTTCCAGGCTATCATTAAATTCAGAAAACAAGATATATTCTAAGGTAATTTCGTTCTTTGTTTTTTGATAGAAGTAGTTCAATGATTCGATCAGTGTCTTCAGGTCATTGCTTTCATTGATCGGCATGATCTCGTTCCGCTTGGCGTCGTTGGCCGCGTGTAAACTTAATGCCAGTTTGAATTTTACGCCGTCATCGCCCAGTTGCCGGATCATTTTGGATACGCCGGCAGTAGATACCGTGATACGGCGCGGGCTCATGCCCAGGCCTTCAGGAGAGGTAATACGCTCGATCGCCTGCATCATGTTCTTATAGTTGAGCAAAGGCTCACCCATACCCATGAATACGATATTGGTCAGCTTCTTATTGTATCTTTCCTGTGAAATGCTATCTATAAGGGTTACTTCGTCTACGATCTCATCCCAATCCAGGTTGCGCATGCGTTTCATATAGCCGGTAGCACAGAACTTACAGCTCAGGCTACAGCCCACCTGCGAAGATACGCAGGCCGTCATGCGTTTGTCGGTAGGGATCAGGACACCTTCCACGAAACGGTCATCGTGCAGGCGGAACCGGCTTTTTACCGTACCGTCTTCACTAAACTGGCTATGGTCAATACTAACTTTGGGAATGTAAAATAAATCGTGCAGTTTGGCCCTTAATTCCTTGGAAATGTTGCTCATCTCCTCGATAGAACCAATGTTTTTAACCCAAATCCAATCTTTGATTTGTTTAATCCTAAATTTCGGCTCTCCCCATTCGGTCAGGGTTTGCTCCAGCACATCTACAGGTATGTGTCGCAGATTTTTCATCTGTGAATAATATTAAAGTGTAATTACAGTCTGCAAAGATACAGCTTTTTGCTATATATTGTACTGGTCTAATGCCTTTTTTAGCGCAGTTTTAACGGCATTCTTTAATCTCGCGGGCTGGATTACCTCCACACCGGCTCCATGAGATAATATTTCGCTGATAAAATCCTGGCTGGGGTATAGTTGTAACTGGACCAGTAAGCCTTTTTTATCATCATTCAGGATCTGTTGCGAATGGTGTAAAGGCATTGTTTTGATATAATTGCCGATCCCGTTTTTAAAGAGCAGGGTAATTTGTTCTACAGACTTCGCTTCTCCATAGATTACGCCAAAGGTATTCTGGAAATAAGTGCCCGGTTTGAAATCTTTGTCTTTTTTGAATTTTTTGGTTGAGATATTAACTTCTTCCATGCGGTCCAGGCCAAAGGTCCTTATCGCACCTTTTACGCCATCTTCACCGATCACGTACCACCTGTTTTTAAACTCTTTTAAAAGCAGGGGTTTAATAGTACGGGATTCTGCTTGCTCCGCGTCAAATTTACGGTAACTGAAGGTCAGCTCTTTTTGTTGCGTGATCGCCTGCAGGATACCTCTGAAATGCTCAATCCCTTTGGGTTTCTGGTATTCCATTTGCACGGCATTCGGGATACTGTGGTTAAACTGTAAGGCATTAAAAGTATTAAAGGCCTCGATCAGTCTTGCCGGTACGGTTTCCATACCCTCTTCTTCTTCTATATAATAGACTTTATCCTTTTCGTTATAGACGATGTCCAGTTTGAACAGGCTTAAGATAGCCGCTTTATCGCGCAGGAAAGTACGATTAGAAAGCGCGTATTTCTGGCCGTCCTGTTCAGCTTGTAATTCCAGGTAATTCTGGATGTCGGCCAGCGAGGCCGCGCGCTTCATTAATAATTGTACAATATGCAAATAACGCTGGAATACTTCTATCTGGGCCATAAGGGAATAAATCTTTTGTGGCTCAAAAATACTCAGAATTTCCTGCTTTTAAAAGAATGCCGCCTTGCTAATTTTAGGTAACCGGTAAATAAAAAGCCGCCCGAAGGCGGCTTTACCTAAATTTCCGTGTATTTGACCGTTACCACAGGGCTGGTCTGGGCTACTAATTTCAGGTAGGGCTGAAAGGCAAGGATGTCCCGGCTGTCTTTATACGCGAAATCAAATTCCTGTATATACCCGGAGGGAAACCGGCCTGAATGATCCAGCAGCTCTGTGAATCTTTCCATATAGGCCTTTCTTTGCTTCTGTTTCAAAGTCGTTTTCCAGTGTTTCATAGCATCATACCTCGAGAGCCGCCTCCCGGCACCATGTGCGCAGGAATTTAGGGCGGCAGTTGTAGCCGGGCTATCAGCAGCCTTTACCAAAAGGCTGCCGCGGGACATAGAAAGGGGTATTACGGCTATATTGCCGGGGATTAATTCCGTGCTTCCTTTCCGGTGCATGATCTTCCCGGATTCGAATTTCAGGTGATTGTGCATTGAGTCTGATAGTTCAAATGGGGTGCCGTTGAAACATCCGCGGTGTTCCATTTTGCTATAATCCTGTTTCAAATAATCTTTGTCAATACTGTTTTTATCACAAAGAATATAATGGGCATTCTGAAGAAACAGGAGCGTCTTGACACAGAAGTTCTTTCTTCTTTGATAGCCGAAATTCAGCGTTTGCCGGTAGTAATCCATAAAAGAGCTGCTTAAAAAGTCCTTATGGATAAAGTCGACTTCACTGCCATATTCCTGCGAAAAATCCCGGCATAAGGACATACAGTGCTGGTACAGCGCAATGCCCCGGTCCCGGGTGCCGGTATGACAAATGATATAAACATCCTGCTCATCTTCCTCGATAGACAGGAAGTGATTACCTCCGCCCAGGCCGTCGTCGGTCATCTTTTGATGCGCCAATACCAGGGCTTTGTAATGTTCTTTTTTGTTAAAGGGTTTTAGCCAATAAGCCTTATTCACCTTCAGGTACATCACACCGCAGCCGATGTCCTTACCGGTAATTAAAGGATAACAATAATCCTTTGTTTCGAAAGCCACGCCCACGGGCAGCGCTTTTTCTGAGCAGTAATGAATGTCGGTAAAAGCACAAATTTTCTGGAGATGGGGCTTCTGCGCATACTGCTGTAACTGATGCATAGCATTTGCTTCAATGCTATCGGCATCACAATAGAATCCAATAGATTGCATGGTCTAATTTTTTGTAAAAAATAGATTAATTATTGAGGCGCGGGGGAAACATCCGCCTCGTACAGAGATGTCAGCAGCCGAATTGTCGGAGGGCAAAGATAGGATATTTTTAATATTTATCGAATGTGCCGGGCAATATGCCTTATTTGATTAAAAATGGTATAAATGCGGCGTCTTGTTTTTCGTCATAATACTTTGCCGGGATCATGAGTTTGGCTTTGGGCATGGCTACGCCATCATAATCAAAATAAGCGCTTAAGCGCGTGCCCTGGTAGAAATGGAGCTTCAATAATTTCTTTTTATTAAAATAGGCCCAATAGGGTTTTGTATTTTCAAAGGAAGCAAGCTCTGTTATTTGACCATTACCTTCATGCTGCACAAAATAATAGCCTTGCGTACCATAATTACCCTTGGTTTTTAGAATACGTTTAATGGCGTATGTATCATTTAAATCGGTACTATAATCGTCGCCGGTTTGCTTGATAATACCACTACCCATACTTACATAGTTTTCGGACTGGTTGCCTAAATTGGCCGGTTTCCCAAAAAGCTTTGATAAGGCGGCCTTGTCCGTTGCCGTTTTAGCCAAAAGTTGCAGCTCATAGTTATAAATGCCGGCATAAAAGTTTTCTTCATTCAGGTCTGAAATAGCTACTTTCTGTGGAGGCGGTGGCATAACAGGGGTAAGAATGCCTTTTTTATTGGTTGTCGGGGCTTTTTTAGGAGCGGTTGGTTTTGGCGCCGCTTTGGTAGCGCGTACCGCTAAACCTACAGCAAAGCTCGTCCGGGTATAACCGTTATCAGCAAAAGAACGGATAGGCTCAATTCTGTATTCCGGTTTTATCTGTGTTACTTTTACCAGCTGGGCTGCTTTGAGTTGCCAGACTTCTTTATCATAGCCGGGGAGGGTAGTGATAAATAGTTGATTGAAATCTTTACCTGCAGTATCATATAATTTGATGCCTTTTACATCATCATAAGTTCTGTCGAATGTATAGGTTACTGAGCTTATAGGCGATGACAGTACACTTTTCCCGTTACGATGAAAATGATAAAATGCTACCTCGTCTTTGAAAAACGCGGGATCATTGTCCTTTAGCTCACCCAAATCTATTTTTTTGCCATTTTGCGGGTTCATAATCCAGTAGGATAGGTCATAGTCTTTTGCCCCTTTCTTCTTTTCGCCAACAATATAATAATTAAAATTACCGGAGTTAGAGATAACCTGGTAAGTACCGGGGGGGATAAATTCTTTGCCAAAAGTATCGGTCAGCCCTTGCTCGCCATCTACTTCGAAGGGCACATATAAAGGCCGGGCACTGGCTTGGAGCATTTGTGTATAAGCGGTTCCTGTAATAAGAAAGAATACCGGAATAATGTAAAGCGATCTGATCATCATGAGTGTTTTGTTTTAATTATCTTAAAACTAACACTTTTCTCATTTCCGCCCGCAAAAATGTATCCCGGGCCGTAATTAAGGTCATGATTTCTAACGCAATATTACTGGTACAGCGTTTGGTTAGCTATATACAGGTTAAGGGACGGGTTGTTGTTGGGCAGAAAAGAAGTGCCGTTTCTTGAAAAAATAACCGGTGATACCGGCTCCTATCCATGCTAAAACAATGTCTTTGTGGGCGTCCCATACGTCACCTTGAGTAGCCACATAGGTTTCGCCTGTTGCTGAATCAGTAAATGCTGCTACGGTCCACTCTACCAGCTCAAAAATAGTGGCCAGGCACAAAATAAAAGAGCAGCTTAAGAGTAAAAGCCAGCGTGAGGGTACTTTATATTTATTATAGAGTAAGTCCATCATCGGGTAAACCATAAATACGCCAAACCCGGTATGTACAATCCGGTCATAAGGATTACGCTCCAGCTGGTAAATGTTTTGCAGCCATTCGCCAAAGGTGTTATAGGTATAGGCATTTTTGGCGCCAAAAGTATGGAGGGCTAAAAATAAAAAGATACTTAAAATGCTCCAGTCTGAGAACTTGAAATGCTTTTGACCGAAAAGCAGGGCCGGCATAAATATAATGACCAGTAAATTTTCGATCCACCAATTGAGTTCATCCGTATTGTTTAGATAACAGTATAGCCAGAAAAGCAGGAAAATACTAATGGTCAAGTGGGCAAATCTATTATTTAACAAAGGCTTCCTATACGTTTCAGTTATTGTTGTCATTTTTTTATGAAAATAGTGGTTTTTTTGTAATGTAAAAGTACAATAACAACATAAAAACTTTGCATCAGCTTAGCCAAATGTTGTCATGGATAGAAAAGCGCCACGCGGTATTATACCGGGTGGCGCTTTAAATTGCAGGTATCTTTTGTTATGTTATCCTTCCTGGTGGAAAGGGTAACGATAGTTAGTTACCGGTACAAAAGTTTCCTTGATGGTGCGGGCGCTCAGCCAGCGGTACAAGTTCAGGGCAGAACCTGCTTTATCATTAGTTCCGGAAGCGCGGGCGCCACCAAATGGCTGCTGGCCGACAACCGCACCGGTTGGTTTATCATTGATATAGAAGTTACCTGCCGCATTCACTAAACGTTTTGTCAGGTATTCGATCGTTAACCTGTCTTGTGCAAAAATAGCGCCGGTCAAAGCATAAGGGGAAGTAGCATCTAAGACATCCAATGTTTTATCCCAGTCTTTTTTGTCATACACATAAATGGTCAGTACTGGTCCGAATAGCTCTTCGCACATGGTTACATAATCAGGTTTCGCGGCTTCGATGATGGTTGGCTCTATGAAGAAACCTTCTGTTTTATCGTATTTACCACCCGCGATGATTTTAGCGGCACGGCTTTTCTTAGCGGCATCAATAGAAGCGGCCAGTTTATCAAAAGATTTTTCGTCAATCACGGCGTTGATGAAATTGCTGAAATCGTCTACAGGTCCCATTTTCAGGGTTTTCATTTCCGCGATCAGTTTTGTTTTGATCTTCTCTGCCAGGTTAGACGGCAGATAAGCACGGGAAGCCGCGGAACATTTTTGGCCCTGGTATTCAAAGGCGCCTCTTAAAAGGTTTGCCACAACCGCATCTACATCAGCGCTCGGGTGTACATATACGAAGTCTTTACCACCGGTTTCGCCTACGATACGCGGGTAAGAACGGTAGTTAGGGGTATTTTTACCAATGGTTTCCCACATTTGGTTGAAGACACCGGTAGAACCGGTAAAGTGCACACCGGCAAAGTCTTTATGTTTGAAACAGATATCACCGATTGAAGGACCACTTGCATATACCAGGTTGATTACGCCATCCGGTAAGCCGGCTTCTTTCAGGATCTCCATGAAGATGCTGGCAGAGTATACCTGGGTATTGGCCGGTTTCCATACTACGGTATTACCGCACATGGCCGGCGCTGTAGGCAGGTTACCGCCGATCGCCGTGAAGTTGAACGGGGTGATCGCCAGAACGAAGCCTTCTAAAGGGCGGTACTCGGTACGGTTTTGCATACCCGGACCGGAAATAGGTTGTGTTTTATAAATTTCGCTCAGGAAGTGTACATTGAAGCGTAAGAAGTCGATCAGTTCACAGGCGCTATCGATCTCGGCCTGATAGGCGTTCTTGCTTTGGCCCAGCATGGTAGCCGCGTTCATTCTGAAGCGGTATTTGTTGGCCAGCAGGTCGGCGGCTTTCAGGAAGATAGAGGCCCTGTGTTCCCAGCTGGTATTCGCCCAGGATTCTTTAGCTTTTAAAGCGGCATCAATTGCTTTATTGATGTGGCTCTCATCACCCATGGAGAACTGTCCCAGGAGGTGCGCTCTTTCGTGTGGCGGGTAGATGTCCACTTTTTTGTCTGTACGAACTTCTTTACCTGCGATATACATAGGTATATCACGTTTCTTTCCTTTCAGCTCTTTAATGGCGGCCTGTAACTGGATAGCATCGTCGCTACCGGGTGCGTAAGCGCGTACCGGCTCATTCTGCGGCATGGGGAAAGAAAAATAAGCGTTATTCATAAAATAAAAATTAGATTTAAAATTTGTGCAAAGTTATTTCAAAATTGGCTGATTAGCTAATTTGGCTTAGCAGGAGCAATTCTTTAACGAATTGTATGAAACCTTACAATGTATAGTTATTATATAGCTTTTTATCTTTAAATGTACGTCGTTTATATTTTTATTGTATCGGTATTTCCGGATGGAGTAGGAGCTACGATCAGGTTTTCAATAGAATTTTTATTGAAAGCACGAAATCTATAGGCGCATTATTTTTAATTGCTGGCTGCCAGGGTTTTAGTTGTGTAAAGCCTTTTTGCACCGTTCTTAGGAATATATGATCCTCATTACTCAGCGGATAATGGCCAGGGATTGAACTAAGTAAATGTAAATGACCATTTTGGTCAATAATGAATTCAGCAGTTATTCTCATTGATGAAAAATTGTATAAATTTTCCTTGCCATTAATGGTGACAACTTCTAATAAGTCATCCCTAAAGCCTTCTAAACCGCCCGGATATTGAGGATAGGTATTTATAGTTGTCGTATCCGGATTGTGTTTTTTAGTCGGAATCACTTCCTTATATTGTATTTCTTTTTGCTTCTTTTTAGCGAAAGATTGATTTGTTGAAACTGTCAAAAAAAAGGAAACGTATACTAATACTTTGAATATTAAATTCATTATTGAGCTGTTTTGTTAAACGAAAGATGTGCCGATTCGCATCAGCACATCTCCAAATTAAGTCATTAACAAATTGAAAAACTATCTTGCCTTAATCACTCCTGCAAAATCAGCAGCTACTAAAGAAGCGCCGCCAATAAGGCCGCCATCCACATCAGGTTGGGCAAATAACCCGTCCGCATTAGAAGGTTTAGCGCTGCCGCCATACAAAATGCTGGTTGCATCCGCTACTGCCGCGCCATATTTTTGCGCGACTAATCCACGGATAAAGGCATGCATATCCTGAGCCTGCTCATCGCTCGCGGTCAGGCCGGTACCAATCGCCCAGATCGGCTCATAAGCAATCACGATATTTTTAAATGCTGCTTCTGAAAGGTGGAACAGGCCGTTTTCAATCTGGGTCTGGATATGGCTGTTTTGCGTGCCGGCCTCGCGGATCTGTAAAGGCTCGCCGCAGCAATAGATCACCTGCATTTCCTGTGCCAGTACCGCATCTACTTTTTTGGCCAGTACCGCATCTGTTTCCCCGAAATATTCACGGCGCTCAGAGTGCCCTAAGATCACGTAATCTACGCCTACGCTTTTCAGCATTTCAGCGGATACCTCACCGGTAAACGCGCCGGATTTTTCCTGATGACAGTTTTGGGCCGCTAAGAAAAAACCTTTGCGGTCCTTTATCAGGCTTGCGGTCATTTCCAGGCTGATAAAGGGCGGGGCGATCACTACTGCTACCTCATCACGCAATTCAATACCTGAATGCAGGATATCTTCTACCAGCTGTTTCCCTTCAAAAAGGTTCTTGTTCATTTTCCAGTTGCCGGCTACTATTTTTTTTCTTGCCATTATTATAAATAATTAGGATTAGATGAATATGGATTTAAAAGCGCCGCAATATTTAATTATACTGCTGGCTGTTTTTGCAAATGTATTTTAAAAGTTCGATTTCTTCCGCGCTCGGCTCCATGCTTCTCCTGGCCATCATGCGCTTAGCGGTGTCAATGGCTTTGTCGAACTGGTAGGAAGTACGGTCGTTTTTGCCGCCCCAGCTGAACGAAGGGATGAATTTATCGGGGAAATCGCCGCCATAAATATTACAGCTCACGCCCACAACCGTACCGGTATTGAACATGGTGTTGATGCCGCATTTGGAGTGGTCGCCCATGAGCAGGCCGCAAAACTGCAGGCCGGTCTTAATCATCCTGTTTTCATGCTCGCTCCAGATGCTTACCTCGTCGTAGTTATTTTTAAGGTTGCTGGAATTGGTGTCCGCGCCCAGGTTGCACCAGGAGCCGATAACGGCATTGCCCAGGAAGCCGTCATGGCCTTTATTGGCATAATCGAAGAAAACAGTATTGCTGATTTCCCCGCCTACTTTAGAGCCATGCCCGATGGTGGTGGCGCCGTAGATTTTAGCACCCATTTTGATCGCGCCATGCTTGCCCAGGTATAAAGGACCGCGGAGCATAACGCCTTCCATAACTTCCGCATCTTCGTCAATAAAGACCGGTCCGGTGCTTGTATTGATTACGCCATCATAGATCTTTGCGCTTTCTGAAAGAAACAGGTTTTTAGGATCGCCGATTACCCGGATACCTTCAGGTATGGGCGCAGATATTTTATTATGGGTCAGGAGCTCAAAATCGGCGCGCAGGGCATAATCATTCAGCACGAAGATATCCCATACATTTTTCAAGGCAATGATGGCCTCTTTATAGCATACTGGTTCAAAATCTTTAAGGCTGCCTTTATTAATGGCTTCATAATCCAGTTGCTGCTCTGTACGGATCGCGATGACCGTTTCCTCCTGGATCAGTGCCTGGCCGGGATTAAGGTTGCTCACTACAATAGCTAAGGGCACGTTCGCAAAGATGTTGCCGTTGAGGTAAAGATTATCATCGCCATAATGAGCAGGAAAAACCTTGCTTAAAAGAGCTGTTGTAATACTTCCGCTTGCTGTAGCTTGCAGGTATCGTTCCCAGCGCTCGCGCATGGTAAGGATACCGCAGCGTATATCAGCTGCCGGGCGGGTGTGGGTAAACGGGAGCAAGTAGGCGGCACGTGCCGTGTCAAATAAGTTGATCTGCATTTTTTATAGAGTAAAGTAGCTATGCTAAAAGGAAATGATAGGCTCCGGGAACAGGTGGAACGCTTTAATCAAAAGTCTTGTTCATAAACTCAAGTAAAGGCCGTAGGGTAGCAAAGGCGTCCAGGCAGTTTTGCACCAGCTTGTCCGAGGACAGGTCTTTATTGCTAAGTGGTTTAAATACGGTAAAGCTTTTTAGTTTCAGGTACTCTATAGCCGGGTTGTCGGCTTCATAACCTTTTGGCGGACGCGACAGTTTATCTTCTTCGTTTAAGCCTTTAAATGTCTTTACAAATTGTTTATCTGAAATGATATGGTGGAATTCGTTCCAGTTATAATCAATTTCCTGGCGGATATTTTTCAGGTGCTCTGCTTCCGGCATCCAGATGCCGCCACCCACAAAAGAACTGTTGTCGGCAATGTGTATATAATAACCTCCTTTAGGGCTTTTTTTGCCTTCCGGGTTTAAATGCACGCCAAAATTAGTTTTATAAGGACTTTTGTCTTTTGAGAAGCGGATATCACGGTTAATACGGAATAAGCAATCTTTAGGATTGATGGTGGCGAACTCGGGCTGATCGGTGGAAAGACCATCTATAAGAGCCTGTGTAAACGCGATCAGTTGCTTGCGCTCCGCTTCGTACCACTTTTTATTATTGTCCATCCACTCTTTGTGGTTGTGCTCTGCCAATGCTTTTAAGAAGCTGAGATTGGATCCGATATTCATATAAATATTGAGATAAATGTAGCGAAAGGGTGAAATTACAAAGGAATTTGCATATTCTTGTAGGATAAGCCTTCGGATAGAGGCATTCTTTTATATAATTTAGTTCGTAAATTTGCGTTTCCCTAATAGGAGATCATTTAAACTTAAATCGGGTATGAGGTATTACATTTCGTTTTTATTTGCTGCAGCAGTATTGTTTGGTGCTAAAAACAGTTTTGCGCAGAAATTCTATGAACGTAATGAGTATGGCATTATGGGCGGCGCTTCCCAATACTTCGGGGACCTGAACCCTGAATATGGCTTTAATAGCATCAATGTAGCTGCAGGGGCTTTTTACCGTTATTATTTTAATCCATATGTATCTCTCCGCATGGGATTGAATTATACCCATCTTTCCGGTAAAGACAGCGATTCGGAAAATCCCTTCCAGCAGGCACGTAACCTGAGTTTTAAAAATGATATTATTGAGCTGATGGCCATGGGTGAGTTCAATTTCTTTTACTTTATGACCGGTGATGAACAACGTCGTTTCACGCCTTATATGGTTTTGGGTGTAGGCGCCTTGTACTCTAATCCTTATGTCATTCATGGCGGGCGCAGACTGGGGCTAAAGGGCTTAGGTACTGAAGGACAGAATTTTGCAGAGTATGCAGACCGGAAGTATAGCAGGATCAACGCGGTTATTCCTTTTGGTGCCGGTATCAAGTACTGGATAGCCCCTGGGATTAACCTGGGCGTGGAATTTGTGCATCGCTTTGCCCTGACCGATTACCTGGATGATGTAAGTACCAATTATGTCGGTGAGCAGCGCTTCCTGACCCCCAATGGTCAGCCTACGACTTCTTCATTGCTCCAGGACCCTTCTATACTTGTAGATGGGGGCAAACTGGGTATTGAAGGCCGGCAAAGAGGGGACCGGGCCACTATAGACCAGTATTTTGTAGGTCAGATCACGCTTTCGTTCCAGTTGAAAACTTACCGGTGCCCTTCGGACCATCCGCTTTGGAACCAATAGAAAATATTTGAACGCGCCGCATGAGGCGCGTTTTCTACTTGTAATAAAAATATAGAATTATATATGGCAGTGATTTTTGACATGGACGGGCTCCTGCTGGATACCGACCCGGTTATATGGCTGGAAAGTATGCACCAGGTGGCCGCAAGATGCGAAGTGGCGGTAAGCACAGAGTTGCTGAAGCATACCAAAGGCCTGCGTATCTATGAAGTGACCGGCTTCTGGAATGAGCATTTTGGCTGGCAGGATCCCGGGAAAGCCCTGCAGATGGCAGAAGATATACTGGATACGGTGATCAGCATTTCCCACACTAAAGGTAAAATTCTGCCTGGAGTCATCAATTTGCTGGAAGCCTGTAAAAAAGAAGACATTACCATCGGCCTAGCCACATCTTCCCCTAAAAGATTGGTAGACAGCCTGCTGGACTTTTTTGGTTTAAGGCATTATTTTTCCTGTATCAGTACGGCTGATAACTGCCGCCTGGGGAAACCGCACCCGGAAGTGTATCTCAACTGTGCCGAAGCGATGCAGGTCCTGCCCTGGCGCTGTGTGGCTTTTGAAGATTCGGTCAATGGCATGGTAGCGGCCAAAGCGGCCCGGATGCAGGTCGTTGCCGTCCCGGAAGCCAGTCACTACAATGACCCGCAATTCGGCCTGGCGGATCTTAAAATGACTACTTTAGAGCATTTTTCTTTAAATGATTATGACAGGTTGCTTCAGCTGTAAAGACAAACAAGTGATTACAAATTTTTAAACATCAATTTTTCATACATTTGCCACATGAAAAAACAATTTTTATACGTATTTGTTGCTTTAATGTGTTTGGGCTATGCGACCCAGGCGCAAGTGGGTTTTGTAAGCCGTGCGATCATCTATCAGAGTATTCCCGGTTTTATAAATGATCTGAAATCAATTGATAGTATGCAGGCGGCTTATAATAAAGAAATGCAGGTACAGGGAGAGCAATTACAGGCTAAAGCCAGGAGCCTGATGGCGGCATATAGCCCTAAAGCCAATGAAACTTTAGACGCGATCAAAAAAAGAATGACCCCTGCAGATACCATGGCTTTAAAAAAGGTGTTTGATGATAATATTGTCCTGGAAAATAAAGGGAAGGGCTATGACGCGAAGATCGCCAAATTGCAAAAAGAAAAAGTGGAGCCGGTATTAGCTAAAGTGGATGCCGCGATCAAAAAGATGGCTATAGCAGAAAACCTGGATGTCGTTTACTTTTTTGAAGATGTCAATACCAGCCTGGCTTATATTAATGAGAAAAGAAACTACACCGAGCAGGTCATTCAACTGTTGAAATAAGGCGTAAAATCATAAAGCATATCAGGATAAAAGAGTAAGCATAAGCTTGCTCTTTTATATTTTAAGACAGTTTAACCGGGAAAAGCAGTTCTTGAGTCATTTAAATATGACAAAAAAATGGCTTTCATAAGTAAGGTAGGTCATTTGTTCATTCAGAAGCCTAAAAATGACATAAAGACTGCCATTTTTGCATTTTTATAGCATTTGGCAATATAATTGAGTTTAAAGAGTAAAACACAAAAAGCAAATAAAAGGAAATAAATATTATGGGAAAAATCATAGGAATTGACTTAGGAACAACGAACTCATGTGTAGCAGTAATGGAAGGTAATGAGCCGGTTGTTATTGCCAATGATGAAGGCCGCAGAACGACGCCTTCGGTCGTTGCATTTTTGAAAAACGGAGAACGTAAAGTGGGCGATCCGGCAAAGCGCCAGGCGATCACGAACCCGGTTAATACGATCAGCTCTATTAAACGTTTTATGGGTGCCCGCTTTGACGAGGTAACCGGCGAAACGGCGCATAGTGCTTACAAAGTGGTAAAGGGAGATAATAATACCCCAAGGGTGGATATCGAAGGCCGTTTATACACCCCACAGGAAATTTCTGCAATGATCCTTCAGAAAATGAAGAAAACTGCGGAAGACTTCCTGGGACAGGATGTGCATGAAGCGGTAATTACCGTTCCTGCCTACTTTAATGACGCGCAGCGCCAGGCTACAAAAGAAGCCGGTGAGATCGCGGGCCTTAATGTAAGAAGAATTATCAATGAGCCTACAGCAGCTGCTTTGGCTTATGGTTTAGATAAAAAAGGACAAGACAGCAAAATCGTTGTATTTGACCTTGGTGGTGGTACCTTTGACGTTTCTATCCTGGAATTGGGAGATGGCGTTTTTGAAGTAAAATCTACCAATGGTGATACACACCTGGGAGGTGATGACTTCGATAAAGTGATCATGGACTGGTTAGCAGATGAATTTAAAGTAGATCATCCTACTGTCGACCTGCACAAAGACCCTATGGCCTGGCAACGTCTGAAAGAAGCTGCAGAAAAAGCGAAAATCGAACTGTCTTCTTCACAGGAAACAGAAATCAACTTACCTTACATCACCGCTATTGATGGCGTACCGCAACACCTGGTACGTAAGTTAAGCCGTGCTAAATTTGAGCAGATCGCTGATAGCCTGATTGAGCGTACTTTGGAACCTTGTCGTAAAGCACTGAAAGATGCCGGTATGGACAAAGGAGCGATTGATGAAGTGATCCTGGTAGGTGGTTCTACCCGTATCCCAAAGATCCAGGAAGTTGTAGAAGCTTTCTTTGGCAAAAAACCAAACAAATCCGTTAACCCGGATGAAGTAGTAGCCATTGGCGCTGCGATCCAGGGTGGTGTATTGACCGGTGATGTTAAAGACGTATTATTGTTAGATGTTACCCCGCTTTCTTTAGGTATCGAAACTTATGGTGGCGTGATGACTAAGCTGATTGAGTCTAACACAACCATCCCGACTAAAAAATCAGAAACTTTCTCTACGGCCAGCGATAACCAGCCAAGCGTTGAGATCAATGTAGTACAGGGTGAGCGCCCGATGGCCAATCAAAACAAATCCTTAGGTAAGTTTGTATTAAATGATATCCCGCCGGCCCCGAGAGGTGTACCTCAGATCGAAGTGATTTTTGACATCGACGCGAACGGTATCCTGAATGTAACGGCAAAAGATAAAGGTACTGGTAAGCAACAAAATATCCGTATCGAAGCAGGTTCCGGCTTGAGCAAAGATGAGATCGAAAGAATGAAGAACGATGCTAAGGCTAACGAAGAAGCGGATAAAGCGGTGCGTGAAAAAGTTGAAAAACTGAATATGGCGGATGGCCTCATCTTCAATACTGAAAAGCAGTTGAAAGAGCATGCGGATAAAATTCCGGCGGATAAAAAATCGGCTATTGAGGCTGCTTTGAATGAATTAAAAGAAGCACATAAATCAGAAAACATTGATGGCCTGGACGGTGCAATGGAAAAACTGAACGCTGCATGGAATGCTGCCAGTGAAGATATCTATGCACAAGGTCAGCAAGACCCGAATGCAGGCGGCGCACAACAAGGTGCCAATCAAAATGCAGGCGGAGATGATGTAGCTGATGCCGATTTTGAAGAAGTAAAATAAGCTTTTAGTTTAGCTTAATCATACAGGGGGCGATCCGTAAGGGTCGTCCCCTGTTGTATTTAGAAAAGAAGCTATGTTTCATTTGGAATAATTAAGCTTTTGCTATCATAAAGATTGTTTCCTGACGTTTTAATAATGTTTATCTTTACAAGGAGTAGTAAACGTATTTGTGTTCCATGGATTTTTTGCACTATCAACCTCAATCCGAAGTTTTAAAGCAGTTTATAGATTTTTTCTATTTTTTAGCATCCGACTATGAGGAACCGGTCCAGTTTTATGCTTTCCCACATTACCATAAACCGCTTAACATACATCGTGGTTTCGAATATGAAATAAAAGAGCAAACAATTAGTGTAAAAGGAATCCGGGACGGAAAGCCGCAAATGCTTTTGCAGGGTGTATATACCGAGCCTATACTGGTACGCTTCAGCGGCAGTATTTCAAAACTGACCATTATATTTAAAGACGGGGCTTTGAATAATTTCATGACCGATGACTTTGCTATGGTCGCCGGTAATCATACCCAGGTGTTTGAAGCCTGGAAAAGCGCCCCGGCTTATGACGTATTTATTCAATCATTTTTCAGGGAAAAAAATCATATTGCACAGCTGGAATTATTGGAAGCGTTCCTGTTATCGGTATTGAAAGTAAGGGAAGAGTGGTCTTTGTACCAACAGGCGAGTGTCTTGCTGAAAGATATAGATTGCCGCTTGAAAATTTCGGATATTGCCAAACGATTGTTTCTTTCTGAAAGGACCCTGTACCGGCTAGTATTTAAGTATAATGGTCTCTCCCCGCACAATTTTAGAAAAATAGCCCAGTTCCGGCACTCCCTGGAAACAAAACTGGTGGCAGAAAACTTTAAAAGCCTTACGGACCTTGCTTATGGGAGTAATTATTATGATGCCTCCTATTTCAATAAAATTTACCGGTCCCTGACGCTGAAATCACCTAAAGCTTTTTTTCAGAATGTAGCTACTTATTGTAATAAGAAAATGATTTTAGAAAGACAATAGGGAAATTGTCTGAATTCTACCATTTTTTGAGTCATAGCAAATTTACTTTTGTAGCCAAATTAGCTATGTTATGAAGAAGTATTTTATTTTGATCGCTGCAGCCTGCCTGGGCAATAGTGCAATGGCACAGCAGACCGGGAGTTTTAACAGTTCGGTTACCTTTAATAGCAGCGCACGCACGCTGGCCAACTTTGTGCCCGCTACTTATACAGCGGCACAACCGCATAAACTGGTTATCGCCCTGCACGGTATGGGGGATGCCGCGGCCAATTACCGGAATGCGCTGGTGAATATTTTGTCTTTCCAGGCTGCATTTCCTAATACTATTCTTATTTGTCCTGACGGTGGTAATGACCAGGGACGTGATTTTTATCAGCCGGCAGGTGATGAGCTGATTATCGAAGAAGCGATCAATTATGCCCGTACCAATTATAATATTGACACAAATGAAATCATCCTGCAGGGCTTTTCCCTGGGAGGAAGAAGCGCGCTTAAATATGGGTTGGATAATGCATCAAAGTTTAAGGCATTATTGTTGAATACGCCCGCTATACAGGGGGTGAAAGAAGCGGCTAATGAAGCCTTGTTTGCTTATAATTTTACCGCGGCTAATGAGCTGCCGGTTTATGTTACGATAGGGAATAACGATCCTTTGTATAATGAACCGGTTAACAGGACTGTAGCACAACTGGTAGCTAATGATGGCAAGGTTGCCTATAAAATCTTTACGGGGGCCCATACCGTACCTGATTTCCAGGACTATCCCTATACCGCCTTTTTTAACCAGCCTTCCAGTAATGGCGCGGATGCCGGGATCTACAGGTTGAATGTTCCGGAACGCAGTTGCGACGGGATTATCGGTTCAAGTATACTTTTCCAGAATACCGGGAATGTAAACCTGGATAGTGTACAATTTGTGTTTGGGGTAGGAAATGACCTGGATACGGTAAAATGGCAGGGCAACCTCGCTCCACATGAATCTGAGCAGATTAATTTACCTTATTTTAATGCCGGCAACCTGGCTACCGATCACTATGATTTTAAAGTGGAAATCGCGGGGGTTAATCAACTTGCTGCAGATACATTTACTGATTTTAATACAATGCAAAAAACGGTGCATGTAATGCAGGAAGTATTAAGTATCCCCTTTGAAGAACGTTTCCAGAATGAAGCTTCATTATCCAGGTGGGCATTTAATAACTCCGGCGATTATATTCTTCCTTTTGAATATTATGAAGAAGATGACGCCTTATTCAGTCTGAATTCGATCTTTATTTTTGATAATTCCGGTACCCGCGAAGAAGTGATTAGTCCCAGGTTGGACCTCAGGAACCAGGGGAATGTTTATCTTCATTTCAATGTGGACTATAACTATGTAAAATATACCCCGGATGTATTTGCCGATACTGTTTTTGCGGATACCTTAGAGGTGCTCGTATCTACAGACTGCGGCGCTACTTATACTTCATTGTTCAAAAAAGCCGGTGCGGACCTGAGCGGACACGATGAGCCGATACTAAACCCTTTAAGTATTGACGCTGTTGCCCTGGCTAAGGATGAAAGTAAATACAAATCTTTTACTATTGATATCAGCCAGCTTGCCGGACAAGAAAGCGTAGCCTTTAAGTTTAGTTATATTTCCGCGCTGGGTGGGTATATCTATCTTGATGATGTTGCGGTAAACAGTTCCCCGCTTACTACAAAAAATGTAGCTGTAAAACAAGCGGTACTGAACCTGTTCCCTAATCCTACCGACGGATTATTACAGGTAGCGCTTAATAATGGAAAATCCATAGAATCGGTTATCGCCTATAATATCAACGGGCAGGAAGTGCTGAACACTAAAGGTAGTGGCAACTCTGTACAGCAGATTGATGTCACCCATTTACCAGCCGGTATTTACTGGCTGCAGCTTGGCAGCGGAAGTGAACAATTCAAAGCTAAGTTTGTAAAGCAATAGAAATAATAAATGAAACTAATAAAAATAGCTGCAGATCATCAATCATCTGCAGCTATTTTTATTAGTGTTGTTCCAGATTTATTTGATAACCGTGAACTGTTGTGCGGCGTTAACCGCACCGGAATGCAGGTCTAATAAATAAGTACCTGAATTGAGTTGTCCTAAGTTTAGGGTACCGGTACGGTATATTTTTTGTTCCAGTACTTTTTTTCCTGAAAGGTCAAATACAGTGGCTGTAGCTTCGTGTTTTTTAAGGTCGATGTACAGTTTGTCTTTGGCGGGGTTAGGATAGATCGTGGCCATATCTTTGAACGGTGTATTTATTGCCATGCCCGAGCGCCTTAATCTCCCGATCATGGATTTATATTCAAAGTCGGAGCCGGATATACCGGTAGCCGCGGTGCCCGCAAAAACAATTTTTTGATCGGACTGCACTTCAATGCCGCCCACCAAATTTCCTAATTCAATATCACGGACAATCTTCACCGCGTTATTATCGTTAAAAGAAACATCAGGAGTGCCATTCGCTGTGAATTTTACCAGGCCGGAATATAATGAGTCATAGTTGCCATAATTGACTATTAATTGATCATCATTGAGTACATAAACGTTGCCGGTTTCTATGTCGCCACTTTCCGGGACCATTGTTGCCACTCCCTGGGTGCCGAAAGTATTATCCGGTGATCCGTTAGTAAGCAGCCGGATCAGCATAACTTTTGTATCTGCCGAAGAACTGTTAGGATCATAATTATAACCGCCGATAATGATCTTGCCATCACTTTGCAGGTTCAGATTCTGGATCGCTAAGTCCTGTCCCGGAAGGGCATAATTAAATTTGCCATTCACACCAAATGCAAGATCGGCGGTTCCGTTACTGTTTAAGCCGTAAACGATAATTTCACTCGTGTAGCCGCTCCCTAATATATCATTAATATAGGCCGCTACCAGGAGCTTGCCGTTATCCAGCGCTTTTACATAACTATAGAATAAGCCATTGATGCCATTACCCGGATTGGCAAGGCCATTAGTGCCGAAAGTATTGTCCAGACTACCATCTGCATTGAGTCTGGTCACTCCAGGTATTCCCGAATCAGCACCAAAGCTTATTAAAATTTTTCCGTCCGCCTGTATACTGACATTGGGTATATAACCGTAATCGCTCAGGTTATTAAACACCTCGGCAGAACCGTTGTTCCCAAATGTATTATCGATAGTGCCATTCGCATTATACCTCTTGACCCAGAAGGTATTTTCAGTAGTTGTCTGGTTCTGATTCGAACCGCCGACCAGTATTTTTCCGTCGCTTTGCAGGCTTAATGCAAAATAATAATTGTCGATTGTGTCGGCATCATTAAATTTTACAATACCATTAGTGCCAAAGCTGTTATCTAAGGTTCCGCTACTGGTATATTTTGCCAGGAAGGCTTTTGTGGATCCATTATTGTCCTCTTCAGAACCCAGGCAAATGAAAGACTCATTAGCTGTTTTTTTGATCGCGTAAAATTGGGTGAAGTTGCCCGGAATAGCACCTACAGTTGTGCCGTTTGTACCAAAGGTAGGGTCGGGTTCGAGCGTTTGCGCCTGCGCTAAGGTGCTTAAGGAGAAGGCGAAAGCTGCCAGTAAAAATTTTTTCATGTTCTTCATTTTTTTTTAATAAGACGAAAAGTAAAGCGCCAAGCTTAGAAGCGCAACCTGCTTTATTGTGAAATGTTGCCCATCTGTTATAAATAATGAATTAACAATAGGGCAGTGCCGCATTTGCTTAAATTTGGATTAATAAAATTCAGGTTATGAAAAAGATACTTATGGCAGGTGTTGCAGTGCTCCTGGGGTTAAGTGCTAATACCTATGCGCAGGGCAGGCATAATTTTGAAAATGAATTACGCAGGCAAAGGAACCGTATTGAGCTGGCGAGACGGAATGGCGCCGTTACGCCTAAAGAATATGATAAATTGCTGAAAGAGCAGCAGGCTATCCGGAACGCTATTCATAAGGCAAGACGGGACGGCTATATTGATGCCGGGGAAGCAAAAAGTATCAGGGGCAAGCTTGACCGGTCGGCACACCGCCTGCGTAAATACAGGACCAATAATGAATATTAGGAAGTGATCCGGGAATTAAGCATTTTACCTAGTCAGGTCTTTATTTGACCAAGTAGTACATTAATGCCCTGCTTTTGCGGTATACTTTTGAAAAAAAGCAAAAACAGGTTTATGAAAAAGATTATTTTATGCTTATGCTGTTCTCTGCTCCTCTCCCGGGTAAACGGGCAGCAGCTACCGCGGTTTGACGCACAGCTGGAGGAAGTCGTGGTTTACAGGACGGGGGCAGCTTTAAGTCACAGCGCCAAAATTAGCCTGCCGGCGGGAGCATCTGAGCTCATTATTGATAATGTTGCCGGTACAATAGATGAAAATACAATACAGGTAAGTACTCCTGCTAACCTGACTATTTTATCTGTACTGGTCAATAAAAACCAGGAAACGGATACGCGGCAGGATACCGCTTTGTCCAGCCCGGAACAAAAAAAGATCAGTACTGCGATTAAAGAAGCACAACAAAGTTTACAAAAAGTACAGAACCGGATTGCCGCTTATGATAAATCCCTGGCGCTGCTGGAACAAAACCAGGTGGTCAGCAGCCCGCAGAATGGCGTGAATGCTGCCGAACTGGGTAAGCTTGCAGAGCTATACCTGGTGAAGCAGATCGAGTTAAGAGATAAGCTTTCTGAACAAAGGCTCCAGGAAAAAGAGCTCAATGATAAAATAAGGGTATGGAATACAGAACTGGCTGCATCAGGAGGAAAAGTGCAACAGCAGCAGTTGTTAAGCCGTGGTCAGCTTAAGCTCCAATTGATGTCGGCAGCGGCTGTAAATAGTACCATCGAAGTTTCCTATTTCAGTAATGCGGCAACCTGGTCTGCGGCCTATGATATCAAAGCCGATAACCTGAACCGGCCGGTTAACCTGGTATATAAAGCCAATATACAACAGAACACAGGCCTGGACTGGAATAAGGTTAAATTATCTCTTTCTACCGGCAATCCTACCATGGGCAATGTCGCGCCTCTTTTGTCCACATGGTTCCTCAGGTTTGGCCAGCCGCCGGTTTATGGTGCCAGCAGGGAACAGGTTGCCGTGAACACCATCCAGGCTTCTGAATCAGATTACCGGATGCGGGCTAAGGCTGCCACCAAAAGCCTGGACGAGTATGTCAGTACCCAGGAAAGCCCGGTAGCGACGACCTTTAATATTGATATACCTTACACCATCGCTTCCAATTATAAAGTACATGCAGTAGCGCTGCAGACCCATGAGCTCAATACAGTATACAAACATTACGCTGTGCCAAGGCTTGATCCCGATGTTTTCCTGTTAGCAGAACTTACTGATATCGAAAGCCTGAACCTGATCCCCGGGCCTGCTAATATCTTGTTTGAAAATAAGTTTGTCGGTAAAACTATGCTGAACCCGTATGCTACGGAAGATACCATCAATGTAAGTATCGGGAGGGATAAAAGAATTACCGTTAAACGGGAAAAAATTTCAGAACAAAGCGGGGTGAAAACGCTGGGTACTGCGAAAAAGCAAACCTTTGTTTATGAACTGACGGTAAAGAACGGGAAGCCGGATAAAATAGAGTTGCTTTTGAAAGACCAGATACCTTCGAGTACCGACAATGCCGTAGAGGTAGAGCTGATCAGCTCCGACCATGCGAGCCTGAACCCCGATAATGGCGTATTGACCTGGCGCCTGAATCTTAAACCCGGAGAAATAAGAAAGGTGAAGTTCTCTTACTCTGTTAAATATCCTAAAGGCAGGGTAATCAATAACCTCTGATCATAAGAAATGCAGCTCTTAGAGCTGCATTTCTTATTCGTTGGCCACTCGCTTATGATCAATAAGGATGGTTGCTGTTCTTTTTGGGGGTAGTGGGAGGCTATTGAGGCCTGGCGACTTCCCACTGGTTATTGGTTGTGTATACTTTATACCGGACCTGAACATCTTTAGGGGTGTAGATCACGATAGGGGCATTGCTGTTGTAACGGATAATTAAGGGTTGTGTACTGATGAATTTTGTTGTCTTTTTTTGATCAGGACAACCTTTCCGGGTACTCAAAATTCTTTCTTCTGTTTTTACATTATAATAAGTATAGCCATAACCCTCCAAAAGCTTTTCTTCGATAACGCCCAGCATCGAGTGGTTGTTACAATCCACTTCCTGTATTACCCCGGCGTAGAGCTCCACTTTATACAGTTCCTCATTATTCCTTTTGGGCAGTACAATAACATTCTTTACATAACCTGGCTGGGCCGCAGGGTAAGCTTTTATGGACGCCTCTTCGGCCGTGCCGGAAAAGCGTGTCGTCCATATTACACCTTGCTGGTCCTTCATCTCGTAACCATCCGCATTGGCTGTTTTAGTGGGCATTACTTCGAATTGAAACGTATCAGAGAGCTTACGCTGCTCTGTAGTAATGATAAACCCTTTTTTATAAAGTCTTACTTTGGCATTTTCCATAATATCGCCTTTTTTCACACTGGCGGTATTGGCACCGGTGAATTTAACGGTAGGTGTCCCGCCAAATCTCGGGTCCATATTCCACCTGTTTATATTGTAGAAAGTTTTCCCGATCAGGGGCTTGGGTACCTGTGCTAGGGCTACCTGCCCGGACCATGTCATCATCATTAAAAAAAGAAGTTTTTTCATGTTTTTGTATTTACAGTAAAGATGTGTGCCGGGTAGCCGATCCATATCGCGTGTTGTGAATAATTTTATAAAAAAGCCTAAATGTGGATAGCTAACTATTTTCATTTAGGCTGGTAGGTAAGATGAAGATAAGCAATTATGCTTCTGTCGCTTCAAAAACCTGTATTTCGTTATAGATGGAATCGCGTTCTACCGGTATTTTACCTACATGGGTGATCAGCTCACACAGCTGTTCTGTACTCATGGACGGGTTCTGTTCTTCACTACCTGCCATAGAATATATTTTAGTCGTGTCATCAATCGTTCCGTCCAGGTCGTTCACCCCGTATTCCAGGGTTAACTGCGCGCTTTCGCGGCCCAGCATCGGCCAGTAAGCTTTTATGTTATTGAAGTTGTCCAGGAAAATGCGTGCGATGGCATATACTTTCATGTCTTCAATAATACTTACCTCCGGCAAGTGCGACATATCATTATCACCGTTCCTGAACTTTAAAGGAATAAAGCAATTGAAACCACCTACGCGGTCCTGTGATGCCCGTAAGCGATTCATATGATCTACGCGGTGGGCGAATGTTTCGATATGGCCATACAGCATCGTCGCGTTAGACGGCATACCGATCTCGTGCGCGGTTTCATGCATTTCGATCCAGCCTTCACCGCTGATCTTATCTTTACAGATCTCATCCCGAACACCCCGGTCAAAGATCTCTGCGCCGCCACCAGGCAGGGACTGTAAACCGGCTTTGTGCATACGCTCCAGGCCTTCCCGGTAAGTTAATTTCGCTTTGTTGAACATATAATCCAGCTCTACTGAGGTAAAGCCTTTAAGGTGTAAGTCCGGGCGATGCGCATGAATTTTCTCCAGTAATTCACAGAAGAAATCCAGGTTCATTTTAGGGTGTACGCCGCCTACAATATGTACTTCCGTTACCGGTTGGTCATCATATTTTTTTACGATGTCCAGCATCTGGTCGATACCCAGTTCCCAACCTTTTTCGCGGTTTTTGTAGGTGCGGGAATAAGAGCAGAAGTCGCATTTGAAGATACAGACGTTTGTAGGTTCAATATGGAAATTCCTGTTGAAATAAACTTTTTTGCCGTTCTTTTTAAGGTTGATATAATTGGCTAATGCCCCTACAAAATTAAGATCGGCATGTTGGAAGAGGTATTCACACTCATCGGTAGTAATACGTTCCGCATTTTTTACTTTATGGGCCACGGAGCTCAGTACAGCATCATGTGTTACTGTAGCTAAAATCGCTTCCGGGAAACTAACTGCATTGTTCATTTTTCTATTTTATCTGGCACCCTGCAAAATTAGTGAATTTTAATAGGTAAAAGTTGAGTAATTAGCCGCCGGATGCCTAATAGAGTGCTAAAAATTTAAGATCTATTATAATAGTACCAATGAAGAACGGCTGCCTCCTAAGGGCAGCCGTTCTTCTTTATTTGTTTTTTTGAATAGTTTCCTGTTTTACAAAAGCCCTTTCACTACCTCAATCACTTGCTCCAGCTGCGACACATCCTGTCCGCCGGCATTCGCCAGTAATTTCTGGCCGCCACCGCCCCCTTTGATCAAAGGCGCGATATGCTGCTTAATCATTTTACCGGCATCCAGCCCTTTTTCATTAGCGGTAGCTTCATCTATAGCAATAGCTACAGCTGCTTTACCTCCGATTTCGGCAACCAGCACCGCTACAAATTTGTCCAGGTATACTTTCTGGTCCAGAGCCGCTTTCTTCAAAGCATCGGCATTCCCGGCTTCCACTTTGGCGCCTACAAATGAAATGCCATTGATGGTTTCTGCATTTGCAGCTAATGATTTAGCTAAGGCCGCAATTTCTTTTGCTTCGTAAGCCTCGATCTTTTTCTCTAAAGCGGCCTTATCTTCAATTAATTTTTCAATGGTCTTTACCGGGTCTTTGGTCTTTAGTAATTCAACCAGGGCTTTACTTTCCTGGAATTTTTCTACCAAAAAGCGGGTTGCCGCGCCACCGGTAAGGGCCTCGATACGGCGAACGCCCGCTGCTACAGCAGATTCAGAGGTGATCATAAAAGAACCTATCATGCCTGTACTGCCTACATGCGTACCCCCGCATAGCTCTACCGAGAATTCCGGGTCTATGGTTACTACACGCACCATATCACCATATTTTTCACCGAATAAGGCCATCGCACCCATAGCCAAAGCTTCCTCTTTCGGCAATTCTTTGATGACTACCGGGATATTCGCCCGGATCTTTTCATTAACGATATAATTGATCTGCCGTAATTCTTCATCGGTCACTTTAGCAAAGTGGGAGATGTCAAAACGTAAGATATCTTCACTTACCAATGAGCCTTTCTGGTTCACATGCGCCCCTAAAACCTCTTTTAAAGCAGCATGTAAAAGGTGGGTAGCGGTATGGTTATACATGGTATTGATCCGCTTTTCCCAGTCTACTTTCGCGGTTACTTCCGCGGCGATATCCGCAGGTAATTTTTCGGTAAAGTGAATGATCAGGTCATTGTCTTTTTTGGTATCCACCACTTCGATCACTTCTTCGCCGAAGATCAAAACACCCCTGTCGCCTACCTGGCCACCGCTCTCCGCATAAAAAGGGGTAGTTTCCAGCACCAGCTGGAACTGTTCTTTATTCTTGGCTTTTACTTTGCGGTAACGGGCTACTTTTGTTTGAATATTCAGGTCATCATAACCTACAAAAACATTGCGGTCAATATCCTTGACGATTATCCAATCTCCCGCATCAATTATGGTCGCTATACGGGAACGGTCTTTTTGCTGTTTCATCTCTGCCTCAAAAGCTGCTTCATCAACACTTAGATTGTTTTCAGACGCAATCAGGCGGGTCAGATCAATAGGGAAACCATAAGTGTCCAGTAGTTCAAAAGCTTCTTTGCCATTAATGGTCTGGCCATTACTTTGGCGGATAACATCATCGATCTTCTTCAAGCCTTTTTCGAGGGTCCTTAAAAAGCTGTCTTCTTCTTCTTTGATCACTTTGGTAACAAAATCTTCCTGTTGCTTCAGCTCAGGGAATACGTTTTCGAACTGGGCTGCCAGTACCGGAACCAACTGGAACAATAAAGGTTGCTTGTAATCCAGTGCAGCATAATAATAACGTACTGCACGGCGTAAAATACGGCGGATCACGTAACCCGCACCGGTATTAGATGGCAATTGTCCATCAGCAGTGGTGAAGGATATAGCCCGGATATGGTCTGATAGAACGCGGAAAGCGATAGCTTCTTTGCTATCTGAAGCATCATATTTCTTGCCGGTAATCTTTTCAATGGCAGCAATGGTACCGGTGAATATATCGGTGTCATAATTGCTTTGTTTGCCTTGTAGCACGCGTACTAGGCGTTCAAAGCCCATGCCTGTATCTACATGTTGTGCCGGTAGTTTTTCCAGAGAACCATCTTTCAGGCGGCTGAACTCCATGAATACGTTATTCCAGATCTCAATGACCTGCGGATGATCGGCATTCACGAGGGAGGCACCATCTATCGCTTTACGCTCTTCGTCAGAACGGCAGTCCACGTGGATCTCGGAGCAGGGGCCGCAAGGCCCGGTATCGCCCATTTCCCAAAAATTATCTTTTTTATTGCCTTTCAGGATGCGGTCTTCCGCGATCCATTTTTTCCATTCGTCATACGCTTCCTGGTCGAAAGACAAGCCATCACCGGCATCGCCTTCAAACACAGTAACATACAAACGGTCTTTTTCTAATTTAAAAACACTGGTCAATAATTCCCAGCTCCAGGCAATGGCCTCTTTTTTGAAATAGTCGCCAAAACTCCAGTTACCCAGCATTTCAAACATGGTGTGGTGGTAAGTATCTACGCCTACCTCTTCCAGGTCATTATGCTTCCCGCTTACGCGCAAACATTTTTGAGTATCCGCAACCCGCTTGTAGGGCGCTTGTTTATTACCCAGGAAATAGTCCTTAAAAGGCGCCATACCCGAATTGATAAACATAAGGGTAGGATCGTCCTTTACCACGATCGGCGCAGAAGGAACAATGGTATGTCCTTTAGACTGGAAAAAATCTAAAAAATGTTGGCGTATTTCAGCAGCAGTCATTGAGCTATTTATTTTTAAAAATTTGGGCAAAATTAAGCTAAATTGTGGGTAAACAAGTATAAAATACGAATTGTTGCCGGGAGGGCTTCTTTATAAAGAGGGGTTTCCATTTCCCTGAAATTTGTCGCGATCCGCTTAGTTATACCAGAAAGCTTATCTTAGCAATAAAACCGGGATGATGAAGTATATTTTTAGCGGTATCCTGCTGGTCTGGGCTGCTTTTGCCCATGCCAACGACGGAGCTTATTATGCCTCGGGCAATCAGCTGATACCGATCGTGGAAACGGATATCAGGGTAGAAAAAGAAGTGCTTCATATTAAGAAAGTAAACAATGAGCTGATAGAAGTATCTGTTTATTATGAATTCTATAACCCGGGCAATGCTAAAGAGATCACGGTCGGGTTCGAAGCCTTTTCGCCTGAGGGTGACGTAGACGGCACACCGGTTAACGGGCAACATCCCTACATGCGGAGCTTTAAAGTGATCATGAATAATGCCCCTTTAAAGTTTACTACTGCTTTGGTCGCCGATACCTTGTACAATCAAAACGGCAAGATCAAAACAATAGACTGGAAGACTTTTAAAGGGAATAAAGGTGGTAATAGCGTAGACTTCTTTTATGTCTATCATTTTAAAGCTAATTTTAAGAAAGGCTTGAACATAATCAAGCATACTTATCAATATGATGCGTCCGGCTCTGTAGATTTCGATTATGATTTTGATTATGTCCTCACTGCGGCCAACCGCTGGGCCAACCGGCAGATCGATGATTTTACACTGATCCTGGATATGGGTAGTTTTGAGTCTTTTCATATCGCCAGGTCTTTCTTTGATAAGGCTACTGACTGGCAGATAAACGGGATTGGTAAGGCCAAAGAAGAGCAGGGTAGGGCCCGGAATTATGAGCAGGGAGCTGTTGCCAGCTTTCACATCAGGCGAGGTACGATCACTTTTCAAAAAAAGAACTTCCAACCCCGGGGCGAACTATTCGTGTACAGCTGGCGTTATCTTCCGGGAAGCGATCATTTTGATTATAACAATAATAGCCTGCCGTTCTCCATCTATCAGCAAGCGACTATCCCGGAACCCTCACCATCAACGCCTATAAACCGGAAAATACTGCGAAACCTGCCTTTCGCCCGTAGGGGATACATTTTTAAGGATAAAGTACTACAGGACTATTTTACCCATATGACGGAGTGGTATATGCCTGATCCGGGGTATAAGGCTGAATTGCAGGAATTAGGGGAGGTGGAAAAAAAATGGGTCAATAAATGGAAAGAGTAATATGAGTAGTGGCCAGAGCCTGTTGATAAACAGAAAGGGAAACGTATTATTGTAAAGGTACTTTTACCTCTTTGATAATATTGCCTATATCATTATACACCCGCACATAATAATTGCCTTTCGGGTAACTGATCGTTTCAAAAGACGCGGTTATCTCGGCGTGGCCTTTACGTACCGCCATATCTTCAAAATAAGAAGCGATCTTCTGGTTATTTTCATTAAATATGGAAAGGCTCAGCGTTTCGGGAGCAGGTTGGTCCCATTCCAGCCTGACGTGTAATTTGAGTACGGTTTCGCTCAGCGCCACTGCCCCGGGAGTAGTATCAATACCTCTTTCTGTACGGTACCCCGGTACCTCAATGGCATATAGCCTGCTCAAAAACTGTATCATTTTCAGGGATTGCTCTTTTTGGCCGTCCTCGTAAACACTGCTCAGGTCCTTACGGTCGTCTGTGAGGAACCATACTGTTTTTTGTGCCAGGTCCTGCCCAGCAGTGAGCTGGCGCATATAATCCAGGGTTTTGATGATATTGCTGTCCCCTTGTTTTTTAAAACGAAAAGCTAATTCACTACCGGGAGAAAGGGCGGCGCTCCTGGCGCAATAGGTCTGTACCTCGATAGCATTGGTACGGCCAGGGCCCACGTAAAGTAGCTCCTCGCCCGGTAGCATCAGGTCCTGGTAAGCAGTGTCTGCCGGTGCAAATATCATTGCCGGGTCTATTTTTATTACTAATGCTTCTTTACCGGTGTTGGTAATGGAAATTTTCAATCCTTTGCTATTAAAGGAAGCTTTGGTGCGCGTGACCGAGTAATGCACCATTTGTTTTTCTACGGCTTCCAGCAGGTAAATTCTTTTATTTGCTGCCTGTATATGAGTAGCTGTTAACAGCAATATTAGAGTCAGCATTATGCCTTGTTTCATATAATTATTTTAAGGTTATTCTTATTATATAGCGTATTTCCCGTTGCGAATATTATCATAAGGCAATTTTTTATTATCCTTGCCATAACAGGCGCATTATTCTTAAGCTGCCCTTTAAATCTATTAAAAATACAACGCATATTTGCAAGGTTGTATAAATCTTTTTTGTCAATACGTATTAATTCATTGAAATTTGTTGCGGCGTATACACTGCCGTTTTTTATTTAAGCTTATATGGAAACAACAAAAAAGCGCAATGCGCTTACTTTTATATTTATTACACTGCTGATCGATTTTGTAGGTTGGGGGATCATTATCCCGGTAATGCCCGACCTGATCGGGGAGATCATGCATGTAGGTGCCGATAAAGCTGCTGAATATGGCGGATCGCTGATCGCAGCTTATGCCTTTACCCAGTTTTTGTTTGCCCCGCTGGTAGGTAACCTCAGCGATCAATTCGGCCGCCGGCCCATTATCCTGATCTCCCTGGTAGGCTTTGCCCTGGACTATGTCTTCCTTTACTTTGCCTCCAGCCTTACTATGCTATTTATCGGCCGGATCATTGCCGGGATAACAGGGGCCAGCATCACACCGGCGAGCGCGTTTATCGCGGATGTGAGTACGCATGAAGACCGGGCCAAGAATTTCGGGTTAATCGGGGTTGCCTTTGGTATGGGTTTCGTGATCGGGCCGGTGATTGGTGGATTCCTGGGTAGCTTTGGTATCCGTATCCCGTTCTTAGCGGCGGCACTGCTTTGCCTGCTTAACTTTATTTATGGCTATTTTGCTTTGCCTGAATCCTTAAAGCCTGAAAATCGCCGGGCTTTTGACTGGAAAAGGGCTAATCCATTAGGTACTATAGTTAAAATCAAGAAATATCCTGAATTGAAGTGGCTGATCATTGCCATGATATTGATGTATATGGCTTCACATGCGGTCAATAGCAACTGGAGCTTCTTTACCAAGTACCAGTTTGACTGGAATGAGCGTATGATCGGTATTTCCCTGGGTGTGGTAGGTGTGCTTACGGGCCTGGTACAGGGGATACTGATTCGCTGGCTGAACCCTAAGCTGGGCAACCAGAAGAGTATCTACCTGGGCCTGAGTCTTTACGCTTTGGGACTGGTATTGTTTGCGTTTTCGGCACAGGAATGGATGATGTTTGCTTTCCTGGTACCTTATTGCCTGGGGGGTATTGCCGGTCCGGCACTCCAGGCGGTGATCAGTTCAAAAGTGCCTTCCAATGAGCAGGGGGAGCTTCAGGGTATCCTGGCGAGCCTGATGAGTGGTACGGCTATTATTGGCCCATTGCTGATGACCCGTATTTTTTCTTATTTTTCAGGAGACAAGGCAATCATACACTTCCCGGGCGCTGCCTTTTTATTGGGAAGCCTATTTATGGCACTGGCGGCATTCCTGGCTTATTATACCTTTATTAAAGGGCGGATGAGCGGCAAGTAAGCCATCTTAATTTTATCATTTCTTTTTTTCTTGATTAAACATGAGTTTACCTATAGCGTTGCATAAAGTAGGCAATAAGGCCAATACAGAAGGCTATTTTTTATCGGATGGCCTGTTACAGATAGACGATACGCTCTCCGAGTTGTTGAACGGCTATTTTATTTCCTCCTTTAAGTTTGATACGATTTATGAATTTTTTCATGAGTCCAACCTCGACCTGAACGAAGTGTACACTTATTCCTCAGCAATCCTGGAAGATCCTGCATCCCTCTTTGAGCAATCCCGGTCACTGGCAAAATATCTTTATGAATGCAGCGACCACCCCAAGATAAAGGCGGGTGAGCTTTATGTAGTTTATTACGAGGCTTTTGACTTTAAAGGCGGTCAATACCCGGCTGTGGGCCTATTTAAATCAGAGCAGAAAGACATTTTTCTGAAAGTAAAACCATTTGACAATAATTTCGAGATTGACCAGCATGAAGGTGTGAACCTGGCGAAACTGGATAAAGGGGCTATCGTGATCCTGGATGAAGAGGGTAAATTACAGGTAGCAGTAGTCGATAACAGTAATAAGAACAGTGAAGCGCAATACTGGCTGGACGATTTCCTGAAAGTACAGCAAATGCAGAATGAATTCTTTTATACGAACCAGACCATGTCCATGTATAAAGAATTTGTGATGCAGGACCTGCCGCAAAACTTTGAAGTAAGCAAAGCCGACCAGGTAGACCTGCTCAACCGCTCGATGCATTATTTTAAAGAAAAAGAAAGTTTTGATATTCATGAATTTGAACAGGAAGTACTGGCGCAGCCGGAGATCATAGATCGTTTCGTTAAATATAAAGGCGACTATGAAAATCAATATGAAGTGCAGCTGGAGAACCAGTTCGATATTTCGGATGCCGCGCTGAAAAAACAGACCCGGAGCTATAAAAGTGTGATCAAGCTGGACAAGAATTTTCATATCTACATACATGGCGACCGGAGTATGATAGAACAGGGGGTGGATGAAGAAGGGCGTAAATATTATAAAATATTTTATGATGTAGAGCAGTAGTCTGCCCGTTTTTTTGGGAAAATCTTGTGTTTAACCGAATGGCACCTATTTGTTATATTTGCACGAACATCTTTAAACATGGAACGCATTCATAATCTTCTGAGAAAACTACAAGACATTTATTATAAGCAAGAGGAAAAGCAAGTGATTGACCTGGACCTGATGCTTGATTATACCCGTGTTTTATATGCAGATCTTTTGGATGCAAGAACTGATATTTTGGCTAAACAAGGCATGGGCCTGCACTTAAAGCAGGAACCTGTAAATCGTGAAGCGGAAGTGGCACCTGTTCCTGTTGAACACGAAGAGGAAATTCTGCTTGAGGAAGCCCCTATTGAAGAGCCAAGGGCTCCTGTTGAGGTAGCAAGCCCCGACCCGGTAGTTGTTACCCCCGAGATAGCTGCAGAGGAAGAAGATGAGCCTCTTGTAACTGAAATACCAGCAATAGCGGAGGAGGACATAATACCTTTAGTTGAAGAGCCGGTAATTGAAGAAGAGGATACTAAAGAACAGCATGTGATCAACGATGATGATTACCCGAGATTGGATTCAGACATTGCACCGGTAAAAGAAGAGCCGGTCTATACGGAAATACATTTTGAGCTGCCTGAGGTAAAGGATAATGCCAGCGAAAGTCCGAAGCAGGGTTATGTATTTCAGCATAAAGTGAAAGACATTCGCTCCTTTATCGGTATTAATGACAAATACCAGTACATGAATGAACTGTTTGCCAATAATAAAACGGCTTACGAAGAGAGCCTGGATAAAATCGTTTTCTGTAATGACTTTAAAGCGGCACAAGAATGGCTGTCTACTACGGCAATGGAGCGCTACGGCTGGCAAAAGGAAGATGAGACCTACCTGTCCCTGATAGAAACGGTCAGGAAATATTTTGCTGCTTAAGATACCTTAATATCTTGCTGGTAGCACCCTTATTCCGTTCAATATATTGCCGGGCCTTTTGCCCGGCTTTTTCGTGCCCTTGTGTATCCTGCAGCCATTCCCTGATCTTACTGGCGAAAGCAGCGGCATCCGGAAAACTACAGGCGGCACCTTCACGGATCAGGTCTATGGCCTCCTGGTAACGGTTGTAGACAGGTCCCCAGGCCAGCGCTTTACCATAAACGGCGGCTTCTATACTATTGTGAATACCTGTCTTGTTGAACCCGCCCCCGATCCAGGTATAATCCGCATAGCGGTACAGGTAAGCAAGATGCCCGATGTTGTCCACGATCAGGACCCTGCTATCAGGATTTATTTGCTGTTCTGACCATAGTACGGGTTGAAATGCTCGGAAGCATTCCTGTATTTGTGTTATATGATCTTTGTGGACTTCATGGGGCGCTATCAACAGTTTTATAGCCGGGTCATTCAGTTGGGTCAGGGTATCATGTAGCAAGATTTCATCTTCTTTCCAGGTGCTGCCGGCTACAATCAGCCGATGATTACCCTTAAATTCCTGTAGTACCGGGTATTCTGTTTCGGATTGTGCAATCTCTAGAGCCCGGTCTATACGGGTATCACCGGCTATGGCCGCATTGTGAATGCCGATCCGTTTCAATAGATCAATGGATGCCTCGTCCTGTACAAAAAGATAATGCAGCATCTTTAACATTTTTCTTTGCAAGGAACCGTACCATTTAAAAAAGGCCTGTCTTTCCTGGAAGATGGCGGAAACGACAATGCCGGGGATATGATTTTGTTTTAGGGTATTTAAATAATGGTACCAGAACTCATATTTGACAAAAATGGCCAGTTGAGGCCGGGTGATGGCGATAAATTGTTGCGCGTTTTTGCGCGTATCAAAAGGCAGGTAATAAATATAATCGGCACCGCTATAATTTTTCCGTACCTCATAGCCTGATGGCGAAAAAAAAGTAAGCAGGATCTTAATATCGGGGTAAGCTACTTTTAGGGCTTCCATTAATGGGCGCCCCTGCTCAAATTCGCCTAAGCTGGCACAGTGAAACCATACCGGCTGTTGGACTTCCTGTTGAAAGTCGATAGTGATCCGCTCCAGTAGCTGCTTGCGGCCGGAGATAAATAATTTTACTTTAGGGTTAAAGTGCGCAGCCAGGCCTGCGAGGCCCTGGTAAATGCGAATCAATATATTATATAAAAACAGGAGCAAACTGTGTCTGTTAAATATCAATGCAGAGCTGGTCATAGGCCAGTTGTATACCCGGAGGTAAGGTTTGGTTCACCACATCATGTAAACCGATCTGGTGGCTCATATGTGTGAAATAGGTTGTTTCAGCGCCAATTTCCTGGGCCAGGGCTACGGCCTGGGCTACGGTAAAGTGAGAAATATGTTCTTCGTACCTCAGGGCATTTAATACCAGTACTTTAGAACCACGCACTTTATCCAGTTCTTCCGGCGAAATGTAATTGGCATCCGTTATATAGGTAAAGTCACCAATCCTGTAGCCATATACCTCTAATTTATAATGCAGGACTTTGATGGTTTTAAATGTTAAAGAACCGATCCGGATATCCTGTCCGTGCAGGGGATGTATCTTTAGTTGGGGAATACCCGGGTAATTGATCCCCGAAAAAGCATAATGAAATTCAGAGCGTATGATCTTTTCGGTATTCGCGTTGGCAAACAAGTCAACATCTTTTTGCGTCCAGTAGTTATAAGCGCGTACATCATCCAGGCCGGCAACATGATCTTTGTGCTCATGGGTGAACACAATACCATCCAGGTTTTTAACTTTGGCCCGCAACATCTGGTACCTGAAGTCAGGGCCGGAGTCGATCACCACACTGGTATCTTCATTCCGGATCCATATGGAACTGCGTAGGCGATTGTCTTTAGGATTGTCAGAGGTACATACCGCGCAGTCGCAACCGATCATCGGGACGCCTTGTGAAGTTCCTGTTCCTAAAAAAGTGACTTTCAATGTGTATGACTTAATAAGATTTAGACAATATTATCCGGTTCATTTGCCTGTGTGCCAGGTACTTGCGGGTTTTCAGGTGAAGCCGTACCGGCCCCATCTGAATTTTCCGTTTGTATTTCAATTACCGGAGCCGGCTGGATTTTTATATTTAATTGATCCAGAAGCTTTAACGATTCGCCGCTAAAGGTCTCCGGGTCGACTTTGATCGAGGGTAATATTTCAAGTAAGGCATTAATGCGGCCTTCAACATTTAAAAACTTGTTGACCACCACCACCTTTTTATGCTCCAACACACAATACCCCGAAGCAAAATTCCCTTTTTCATATCGGACAAGGTATTTGGCTTCATCATATATCTGCTCAATTTTCTTTAGTGCAGTTGGCGTATATTTGAAACTCATAATTTTTTAAGATGTTTACTGCTAGTGTGTGCGCTATTAAAATTCCGCCTAAAGTTAGGAAGATTCTGACAATTACATTGATTTCTTTATGGACACCGGGGCCAGAGATCAGGGCGCAATATGATTATACGCAGGCGCAATGGACCGGGGGCTTAATGGCAGGTGCTAATATTTCGCAGGTGGATGGGGATGGCTATAAAGGTTATAATAAACTGAGCCCGGCAGTGGGAGGAATTATTTATATCCCGGTGCCTGATTTTGAGTTTGGCCAGGGATGCCTGGCCTGGAGTATGGAAGTACTTTATAGTGGCAAAGGGGCCTCAGGAGCCGGCTCGGGCACCGGAGGCTTTATGCAAAGCCAGGATATCCGGCTGACTTATGCTGAGTTGCCGCTACAGCTCAATTATTGGCGCGGGCCGCGAAAAAGTATTTATGGCGCCGGCCTGGCAATAGGCTACCTGGCAGCCTCTGAGGAAAAAATCATAACCCATAGTGGCCAGCTGTATCAATTCCCTTTCCGCAAGATTGATTTGAGTTTCCTGGCGACCGCAAGCTTCCATATAGGTGCGGGATTCTTTGTCGCGCCCAGGTTTCAGTATTCATTATTGTCCATCCGTAAAAAGCACCAGGACCTCAGCGCTTTTGGCCGTGAAGACCAATTTAATAATGTTGTGGGGCTTAAGCTAATGTACCTGTTTGATACCCGTTAAATCATTATCTGTAAGGCTGCTAAGATTTAATTGAATTTACATAATTAATAAAAATATTGTTTCATAAAGTACTCTTTAGCCAGTCATTCACAATTACTTACCGGATTTATAACTAATTTTGGGGGTACTAAACAAAACAATAAGCAATGAAAAAGGTACTTTTGACAGTCGCAGCGTTTTCCGGTTTGACGGTAGCTGCAAACGCGCAATACGCGAGATTTGGTGTTAAAGCCGGAGGTATGTTAACCACTGCCAGCAGGAATGATGCAAATCTTTCAAATATAGAAAACAAATTGGCCCCCGGCTTATATGCGGGTGGTTTAGTGGAGTTTTCTTTTAAAAGCAGGGCGGACAAGTTTAAATTACAGGCGGAAGTTGATTATAGCTATATGACTGTTCGCCATAACTTTACCATGAATGGTTTATCTGGAGAAGGAAGCAGCAGGGCGCACATGGTTTCTGTACCCATATTGGCTAAATACTTTTTTACCCCGAGTTTTTCTTTGTATGCCGGTCCTTCAGCTAACCTGAACATGTCTTCAAGCGCTAAGTCTACCATTAATAATACTGAAAAAACCATTAATACAAATGATGACGTAAATATGTTCCAGATAGGCGCTATGGCGGGTCTTAACTATTATATTTACAAAGGTTTCTTTGTAGAAGCGCGTTATCATGCAATTTTGCCTGATTATTATAAATCTGCATCATTAGCTGATTATGGAACGATCCATAACTTCCAGCTTGGCGTAGGGTACAAATTCTAATACTTTTTATAGATAGTACATAGAATTTACTGTCAATAAATAAATCCGGTGAAACAGTAGTAGTAGCCTGTTATAGGTTACTACTACTGTTTTTTTATTTAGAACCTGCTCAAGGTTGGTCTTATTGGTTTAGAAGCTATTTAGATTGAGCATAGAGTCAGTATATTGCTATATTTTACTCTTTTGTATGGATCCGGGTAAGGATCGTTCCTAACTGTTTGTTGAATTGTAGTATTTTGCGGCTCTAAACAGGTAGCATGAAAAAAATAGTATTAACCCTCAGTGTGTTGTCGGGATTTACAGTCGCTGTAAAAGCGCAATATGCCCGGTTCGGGCTTAAAGCGGGAGCGCTGCTGACAACTACAAACAGAGATCATATAGGTATTTCAGGTCTAAAGAGCAAAACTGCGCCCGGTATATACGCCGGCGGTTTCATGGAAATTTCTTTTAAAAAGATGCCGGACCGGTTCAAAATACAATTAGAAGCTGATTATAATAACATAACTATTCATCATATTTTCCTTGCAGGAAGAGATGATGTAGAGGAAAAGACTAAAGCGCATATTCTTTCTGTTCCGCTATTAGTCAAATATTTCTTTACCCCTTCACTCTCTTTATATGCCGGGCCTACGGGTAATTTAAATGTATCATCAAAAGCTTTAGTTAAAGTTGATGGTACAGAGTATAGTAAAAACACGGGGAATCAAGTGAGTAAGTTTTTGTTTGGGGGTATGTTTGGGGTTAATTATTATATCCATAAAGGCTTTTTCCTGGAAGGGCGTTATTATGCTCAATTTCCTGACTTCTATAAACAGGGCTCTTTTATGCCAAGCTATGGAACGATCCATAACTTCCAGCTGGGCGTAGGTTATAAATTCTAATATTATATTTAATTATAAGTATAAGAAAGGTGCGGACAACAGTCCGCACCTTTTTGCTTTTAATAACATGTCATGTTGTTCCGGCATTATTTTTACTTTTCTATAAACCGGTCTGAGGCTGGTTTAAGCTTATATTTGTAACTTAAAATTCTAAATTATGGAAATGGAGTATCGTAAAATGGGTAAGACTGGCTTAGAATTAAGTGTTTTGTCTTTTGGATCCTGGGTTACTTTCCACAAGCAGATTGATGATAGCAGCTCTGACCGTTTAATGTCCATCGCCTATGAGCATGGGGTTAACTTTTTTGATAATGCTGAAGTATATGCCCTGGGAGAGTCCGAAAAGATGATGGGACGGGTATTGCAATCAAAAGATTGGGAGCGGAGCTCCTACGTGGTGTCCAGTAAGGTTTTTTTCGGAAGCCGGGGAAAGGCGAACAGGCCGAACCAGCATGGTCTGGGAAGAAAACATATCATAGAAGCTTGTGAAGAAGCGCTAAAAAGATTGCAGGTGGACTACCTGGACCTGTATTTTTGCCACAGGCCGGATAGAACCGTCCCTATGGAAGAGATCGTTCGTAGTATGAATACCCTGATCCAGCAAGGTAAAATCTTTTACTGGGGTACTTCAGAATGGACGGCTGTAGAAATTATGGAAGCTAATGCGGTAGCAGACCGCCTGGGACTGGAAGGGCCTAAAATGGAACAACCGGAGTATAACCTGTTTAACAGGTGGAAAGTAGAATCTGATTACCTGAACCTGTTTAAAACCACGGGATTGGGTACTACCATATGGAGCCCGCTGGCATCCGGCCTGCTGACCGGTAAATATAATGATGGTATTCCCGAAGATTCAAGATTAGCATTAGAAGGATTTGAATGGCTGAAAGATAAAACGCTGAGCGCGGAGAAACTGGGGCGGGTAAAGCAATTGAAAACAGTTGCGGACCGCCTCGACACCTCTCTGGCTACTTTAAGCCTGGCCTGGTGTATTGCTAACCCTAATGTGACTACTGCCATTATCGGGGCCACCAAAGAAAGTCAGCTGCTGGAAAACCTGAAAGCAATGGAAGTGTACCCGGGACTTACAACAGATATAATGGAAGAAATAGACCTTATCATGGCCACCAAACCCGTCATTTATTAAATATAAACACACTCATCATGACAAAATTTATTAAACTTTTTGCCTGCCTGCTATTGACCGGCACGTATCTAAATGCACAGACAACCATTAATACCCCGGGAACGGGTGTAAACTGGAATATGGACAGCCTGGTGGCACACTATCCGGCTGCCGTTCAATTGAGTAACAATGAGTATCATGTAGGGGCCAAAATCATATTCAGCCCTTCCGATACATTCTATGACTATTCAGCCGCTTATGTAAACTTTGACTCTGCGGCAACCTTCGAATTTAAAAAGAGCGTAGTACAGATCAATTCGACAGGAGCGGCCCGGTGGGTAGCGGCAGATACCTTAAAATCATTTTTGAGAGTCAGGTTTGACAGTGCAGTATCTGTTACTATTAACGGGCTTTCCCTGACGCATAGCAATGGTATTTCTTTCATCAACAGCGACGCTATACTGGACCAACTGACTATGCGTAAAACGCATCATACCGGCAGCAACCCGAGCGGTGCTTTAAGCCTGCTGAATTCAAATCTACAGATACAAAATTCCGGTTTTTATGAAAGCGTAAGAAGTGCGGTTACCTTATCGGTCAATTCAGGTTCGTCGATCAAGCTGCAGTCTTCTGTATTCAGGAACAATGGAACTTCCAATGGTAACTACCCGCAGATCAATATCGGTACAGCGAATCCTGATGGCGTGTTGATTGAAGGTTGTGCCATTCATGGAACTTACCCTAAAGTGGGTGGCCTGGCTTTTCTGAATGTTACTGCGGCTAATTATCCGGCAACCGTCCGTAATAATACTTTTTCAAAGAACAGGTATGGCATTGCTGTTAATGGTCGTGGTATCCGGGCAATAATTGAGCATAATGTAATCGATTCCAACAATATTGAAGGCCTGCCAATGCAGGGAGGTAGTGGTATTAATATCCTGGGTGATTCTTCCCTGGACATTATCGCAGTAAATAACCAGATATCCCGGAACCTTTGGGGGGCTACCATACAAAAATCAGGCAACAATGGCTCACCGAAAGTTTCATTTGGCCGGATTGATCCCGTTAATGTGGCGGATACCGGAAGCAACCATTTTTTTGGTAACGGGTTTAATGATACTTTGTATGCGATCTATAATAATACCCCGGATACCATCTGGGCACAACACAATCGCTGGGATTTCGAAACGGTAGATTCGATTGAGCAAACCATTTTTCATCATGTAGATGATGCCAGCCTGGGCTGGGTTTTGTTTGATTCATTTTATGTAACGCCGCCTGTAGATACGGGCACCAGCGTGCGTAATGTATTGCCTAAGGGTAACTTTGCTATTGTTTTTCCTAATCCTGCGGTTAATAATGCTGTAGTGCATTCAGAAAAACCTATGACCGCGATCCGTATCATTGATATCAATGGCCGGCTGATCAGTGAAGAGAAACTTAAATCGGTTAAAGAGTATACGATCCCCACCCATAATTATGCAGCGGGAGCTTATTATATCTGGCTGACAGATGGTAAGCAGCAGCAAATTTTGAAATGGATACTAACTAAGGAATAGGAGTACTTTCCTTATAATTAAAAGAGCCGGACTTGTCCAGCTCTTTTAATTATAAGGAAATTTTTATTTATTTTTCATTCGATCCAGTAAATATTGTCTGAATCTTGCTTCCGCAGCATACATTTGATTTAATTGCGATGCGCTTACGATTTTCAGGAACTCTTCTTTGTATTTTGATTTAATGCTTAACTCTCTTTCGTCCAGTTGCTGCCGCTCATCAATAATCTCTTCCGCAGTTTTTCCCTTCTCATTCAACAAGTGATGTTTCCCTTTTCTTACCGCACGCATTTCTGCATCATAACGATTATACACCGGCCAGAATTGAGTAGCCTGGTTCGCGCTTAATTTCATCATATCCGTGATATAAGAGATTTTAACCGCTCTTACCTCCTCGCCGCCTTTATGCTGTGCCGTTGCAAGCGATGCCTGGAACAGCAGGGCGGAAATAAAAGTTATTATTACTATTAAAGTACGTTTCATAAAGGCAAATTTATTCTAATCTTCTATAATTCTGGGTCTAATATACGTCATTATTCAGATAGGCTTCAAGCTCAGCGTCAGAAATATCATTGAGGGCTTGTTCCGCGCTGTATTTAGCGTTAACAGCGGCGCTGGAGATGTTATCCTCTAGCATGTATTCATTGAATTCATCTATGTTTTGGTCCAGGTAGGCTTCAATAGCGGCATCCGGGAGTGCTGCGAGTTTTTGGCTGACTATATCCGGTTTGCCCATAGTAGATTGTGCCATGTTGCTGGCATTGTTCCTGTTATCAGTGATGAGCCATCCCGCGCCCAGGACAAAGAACAGGGCTACAGAAGCCGCCGCTACCCAATTGCTCCAGCGTAAGCTTTTGCGCACGGTCATCGGCACTTCTATCTGTGGTTTCTCTTTTGGAGCTGTAGCGATTTTAGGTACAGTGATTTCAGCAGTTTGATGCTTTTCGAAGGGGTTGACACCTTTGAGGCTGGCCAGTAAGGGGCTTTCCTCCAGTTCTTCTTCAACAGATGCTTCCTGTCTTATGGTAGCCCATACCTTATCTTCCAGGTGATCAAAGTAGCCCGCCGGAACCGTAAATGTATTTGCTTTTGAAAGACCAGGAATATTGGTGTCCTCTATAACCCGGTGGGCGCCCATAACATGATCAAACAGCTGTTGGGCTGACTGGTCAAAGTAACTGGCCGGAACCTGGTAGGGTAGCTCTATCTGTGCCAATTCAGGTTCAGATGCCGATATAGCGCGTATTCCAGACATGATTTCGTTTGGTAAATGTTCGAAATAGTCGCTCGGAACACGAAATAGCGGTAGCCCGATTTGTGCGCTGAAGCCAGCACCTATAGATTCCCATTCTTTTTGTATATCTAAATTACTTTTCATAACTAAACTATAGACTAACGGTTGGTTAAATAGTTTAATCCCGCTTTAAAAACTCCTCTACTTTCTTTACCGCATGGTGATAGGAAGCTTTCAAAGCGCCTACTGAAGTTTCTAAAACCTGTGACATTTCTTCATAAGGCATTTCATCATAATATCTAAGGGTGAAGACCACGCGCTGCTTTTCCGGTAAACTCTGGATCGCCTGTTGTAAACGCCATTCCAGCTTGTTGGCATCAAACCCTTTTTCGGCATGCAGCCTGTTGGCTAAACCGCTCTCATGGTCAGAAAGAGAAACGGACGTCCGTTTCTTCTCTTTTTCGAGAAAAGTCAGGGTTTCATTCGTGGCAATACGGTACATCCAGGTATAAAGGTTGGATTCTTCCCGGAAATTATCCAGGTAGGTCCATACCTTAATAAATACATTCTGTAAGACATCGTTGGCATCTTCATGGTTGATGACCAACCTTCTCACATGCCAGTATAAACGCTCCTGGTACTTCTTGATTATTTTAGAAAAAGCACGCTCCCTGGTCGCCTCCTCTCTGAAAGCAACTAAAAGTTCTTTATCATCTTCTTGGAAAGATTGTTGTGCCATAGTCTTGATTTACTGATATTTCCAGTTTTAATGATTACAAATGTAACCAAATTTCGCAAAACCTCTAGTGTTCCTCATTTTCAACAGGGCATAGTGCCCCTATTTGACTTTTTTGTAACCTTTGTTGACTAAAAACAGGCCGCCGGCAATACAGATAAACGACAGGACCGTGTAGATCGTCAAAGGTTCATTAGCCAGCCACCAACCCAGTAATACCGCTACCAGCGGATTGATATAAGCATAGACCATGACCAGGCCTACAGGTAAGTGTTTAAGCGCATACATATAGGCGGTATAGGCCAGGACAGAACCTACAATAATCAGGTAAAGAATAGCCAGCAGCCCTTCTGTATGCTGCAGGTTGATCAGGTCATAGTTGTCCACAGCAGGGCTGAAGAGGAGCAGGAACAGACCGCCGAAGCTTACCTGTAAGGCGCTGTTAAATATAGGATTAGCATGAACATTGTTCTTTTTGCTGATGATGCTGCCATACGCCCAGGTAGTCGTCGCGACCAGTGTGGCTACAATACCCAGCAGGTAAGCACTATTGGAAAGGTCTTTCACACTATCCCTGAAGTTAAGGGCTACGCCGAAAAAGCCTACGATCATCCCGGTGACCACAAGGCTGTTGATGCGTTCCGTTTTCTGGAAGGTAATATTCAGCAATACAGACATGATCGGCATGGTAGCACATAATAAAGCGGCTACACCACTGGGGATATAAGCTTCGGCCCAGCTCACCAACCCGTTTCCCAGGGTGATCAGCAGGAATCCGATCAACGCCTGCCTGGCGATATTATTCCGGGACAGGTCCTTGGGTAATTTATTGCCAAAGGCCATCAGGAAAATGATCATCCCGGCCAGTAACTGCCGGCTGCCGGCCATTAAAAATGGGGGCAGGGCCTGCAGGCCGATCTTGATGCCCAGGTAAGTAGTGCCCCAGGCGATGCAGATAAATACAAGGGCGATCCAGGCTTTGGAATGGGTGCTCATTATAGGAGATATGAAGAGTAAAAGTATAAGGACGTACTTAAGAAAAGCACGTCCTTGGATAATTATTTAAAAATAAACATTTTATTTTTTTCTTGTGATCACTTTTTCCACCGCTGCAATAATACTCGCTTTACCTAAGCCATACTTTTCTAAAAGCTGGGTAGGTTTCCCGCTTTCGCCAAAACTGTCCATAACCGCTACATATTCCTGTGGTACCGGGCAATGCTGTGCCGCTACATTGGCAATGCTGTCGCCTAAACCACCGTTGATCTGGTGCTCTTCAGCCGTTACCACACAACCCGTTTTGGTTAAAGAAGCGATCACGGCTTCTTTATCTAAAGGTTTGATCGTATGCATATTGATCACTTCTACGCTAAGGCCTTTAGCTTCCAGTTCTCTTGCAGCTTCCAGGGAAGTCCATACCAGGTGTCCGCAGGCGATGATGGTTACATCTGTACCTTCATTCAAAACCTGTGCCTTCCCGATCTGGAAATCAGTGCCGTCTTCTTTAGTAAAGTTGGCCCATTTCACACGACCGAATCTCAGGTATACAGGACCTTGCATTTTACTGATCGCGATCGTAGCCGCTTTGGTCTGGTTGTAGTCACAAGGTACGATAACCGTCATACCTGGTAACATTTTCATCATGCCTATATCTTCCAGGATCTGGTGGGTCGCCCCATCTTCACCCAGGGTAAGACCGGCATGCGAAGCACATATTTTTACATTTTTGCCACTGTAAGCCACCGATTGACGGATCTGGTCATAAACCCTTGAAGTAGAAAAGTTGGCAAATGTTGTGGTATAAGGAATTTTTCCTGCTGTTGCCAAACCGGCGGCAACACCAATCATATTCGCTTCTGCAATGCCACATTGAACAAAACGCTCCGGGAAATCTTTAATGAAATTGTTTAGCTTAAGGGAGCCTGCCAGGTCAGCAGTCAGGGCTACGACGTCCGGGTTTTCTTTCCCCAAAGCATAAATGCCGTCACCAAATCCCGCTCTTGTTTCTTTTTCGCTGGTTGCGTTATAATCCTGCAACATGATAATTAAGAAGTTTTATTTATATGAATTGATCCGCAAAAGTATTAAATATTTACGTGGCAGTAACATTTATATTTTATTTATAGATACTTATCCACAAGCCCTGATTTTCGCTGAGAACTGGAATTTTTTACGGAAATTTGTGTTTCCATCTTTTTAACCGTATAAAGCAATGAAAATCGCCCTTAAATTATTGACCAATAAATATATCATCGCAAGTATTGTATTTATGGTCATGATCCTGTTTTTCAGCCCTTACGATTACTTTACGATCCGTAAAGCACAGGCAGAACTGGATGACCTCAATGAAAAGATAGCATTTCTGAATAAAGAATCAGACCGGATGAACGCGGAATTAAGTACCCTGACCACAGATACCGCGGCCCTGGAAAAATACGCCCGGGAACTCTACCATCAAAAGAAAGAAGGGGAAGACGTATATGTGATTAAGTAAGCAGGCTTTCCGGCTATGAGAATAAAAGTTTAAGGCGGATATACTAGGGGTTTTCTTTAAAGCGTTTAATAGGTATACTAAACATTTTTAAATGGGAATAACTATACAAGACGCATTTTTTTCAACACCGGATACTTTTCAGGAAATAGAGATCGCAGATGCCGATTTATATACTGAATATGCTCCCGAGTTAAGCAAGCTACATACGATCGGGTTCCAGCCTGAAGAGCAGGTAGTCGGAGATCTTATGGCAAAGATCAACTTTTTGGTAATGAGTGCTTCATGATAAACACTCTCTTGCAAACAAAAAAATCCAGCTAAAAGCTGGATTTTTTTGTTTTTACAACTATAATGTTAAGCTAACGACTGTAGTGATTTACTGATGATAGCGATACATTCATCCAGTTGCGCTTTGGTGATCACCAAAGGCGGGGCAAATCTTATCTTATCGCCATGGGTAGGTTTGGCCAAAAGCCCGTTTTCTTTGAGTTCCAGGCATAGGTTCCAGGCCGCGTTAGGATCAGGGTGTGCCACAACGATCGCATTCAACAAGCCCTTGCCTCTTACCAGTTTAATATATGGACTGTTCAACGCTTCAATCTGCGCTCTGAAATAATTACCCAATTCTTCCGATTTTTCGGCCAGTTGTTCGTCTTTCAATACCTGCAGTGAAGCAATCGCTACTTTACAGGCCAGTGGGTTACCTCCATAAGTAGAGCCATGTTCTCCGGGCTTGATGTTGAGCATTACTTCGTCATCGGCCAGAACAGCAGAGATCGGTAAAGTGCCACCGGAAAGCGCCTTTCCTAAGATCAGGATATCCGGGCGCACATTTTCATGGTCACAGGCCAGCATTTTGCCGGTACGTGCCAGGCCGGTCTGGATCTCGTCGCCGATAAATAATACATTGGCGGCTTTACACAAAGCATAAGCTTTAGACAAATAGCCTTCATCCGGTACAAATACACCGGCTTCACCCTGTATCGGTTCAACCAGGAAGGCCGCTACATTTTTATCCTGCAGCGCCGCTTCCAAAGCTGCCAGGTCGTTGTATGGAATAGTGATATACCCGTTCATAAATGGACCAAAACCTTTTTTCGCGGTCGGATCTGTACTGAAGGAGATCACATTGATGGTACGGCCATGGAAGTTTTCTTCAACGGTAATTATTTTCGCTTCATTTTCAGCGATACCTTTCACATCATAAGCCCAGCGGCGCGCCAGCTTTAAGGCCGTTTCTACCGCCTCTACACCAGAGTTCATGGGCAAAACTTTGTCATAGCCAAAATATTGAGTAATGTATTCGGAATATTCGCCTAGCAGGTCACTATGGAAAGCACGGGAAGTTAAAGTCAGCTTTTGGGCCTGCTCTATCAATGCCGCGATGATTTTAGGGTGACAGTGCCCCTGGTTAACCGCAGAGTAGCCGCTTAAAAAGTCATAATATCTTTTGCCATCGACATCCCACAGGTATACACCTTCTCCTTTGTTTAAAACCACCGGAAGCGGATGATAGTTATGAGCGCCGAATTGCTCTTCCTTTTGAATATAACTATTAGTTAATTCACTTAATGCTATCGTATTTTCCATAATGGCAAATGTAGCAAAAATAGGCGGGGAGAACAATTATTACAGCTTACTTATTGTGAATTTTTAATTACATTCCGCTTGTAATTAGCGCTTCTTTCGTTGGCAATAGGTCTAATAAGGAGTGCCTGGTCGTGTATATATCATGTGATATAAAATTCCCGGTAAAAAATTATCTTTGCCCTTTAAAATAATAATAGAGCAATGATTGAAAATAAAGAAGGCTACGTATCCGCGCAGGTGGATGAGCAGGGTATCGCAGTAGTGGAGTTCCAGCACCCGATGAGTAATAGTTTACCGGGCGCTATTTTGCGCAAGCTGGCCGATACGATCACCGAAATGGGTAATAATGAGGCCGCGAAAGTGATTATTTTACGCAGTGCCGGGGAGAAAGCATTCTGTGCCGGGGCTTCTTTTGACGAGCTGATCACTATAGACAATAAGGAAGATGGCCTGAAGTTTTTCAGCGGTTTCGCGATGGTGATCAATGCGATCAGGAAATGCCCTAAATTTGTGATTGCAAGGGTACAGGGTAAAGCTGTAGGCGGCGGTGTAGGCCTGGCTTCAGCGGCGGATTATACCTTCGCGGTTGCTGGCGCTTCTGTTAAGCTAAGCGAGCTGGCTGTAGGTATCGGTCCTTTCGTAGTGGGCCCGGCTGTAGAACGTAAAATAGGCTTGTCGGCCTTTGCAGAGCTGTCTATTGACGCGGCTTCCTGGAGAGATGCGCAGTGGGCACAACAAAAAGGTTTATATGCATCTGTACATGAAAGTGTGGCTGCTATGGATGAAGCAATCGCGGTATTGGCAAAAACACTGGCCAAATCCAGCCCGGAAGCGATGAGAGACCTGAAAGAAGTGATCTGGCAGGGTACAGAGCATTGGGACACTTTACTGACGGAAAGAGCTGCGATCAGCGGTCGTTTAGTGTTAAGCGATTTCGCGGTAAATGCGATCAGCGCGTTTAAAGCAAAAGCTTAGAAAGGTAAAATTGAAGGCTTAAACCGGCCTGCAGGCAAGGAAAAATGTTAATTAATATTTACTTCCTTAAAAAAAATGCAGTATGTTTATTTTTTTCAATATCTTTGTCGACAACATAAAAGAAAATTTAACAATTCAATCTAATTAATGCAGAAAAAAGGGAGACCTAGAGTACCGATTAAGGTTAAAGAGCCAGAACATAAGATTAATAATTTGATTAGAGCGCAAACGGTGCGTGTAGTAGGTGAAGATGTCGAAGGTGGTGTAATGTCATTACCCGAGGCTTTGAAGTTGGCAGAAGATTTAGGGGTGGACCTTGTTGAGATTTCGCCAAACGCGGAACCTCCTGTTTGTAGATTAGTTGATTATAACAAGTTTCTTTACGAAAGAAAGAAAAAAGAAAAAGAACAAAAGGCAAAGGCGAAGCAATCTGAGGTGAAAGAAATCCGTTTCACACCGAATACAGATGATCACGACTTTGAGTTCAAACTGAAGCATGCGATCAAGTTCCTTCAGGATGGAGATAAAGTAAAAACTTTTGTTCAATTTAAAGGCAGGTCCATATTATTCCAGGACAGGGGTCAGTTATTATTGCTTAAATTTGCAGAAAAGCTAGCCGACTACGGAACTTTGGAATCCATGCCTAAAATGGAAGGTCGACGTATGTTGGCTATGTTTACACCGAAAAAGAAAAAATAGGTGTGAATAAGACAACCGATTTAATTCGGTTCATTAATTTGTTTTCATGGTGATAGGGTTTATAGGGCTGGCTCGTTCTCGAGCTAGCCTTTCTTTTTGTCTGTATAGACTATCTTTGTAAATTAATATTTAATATAGGGTAATTATGTGGTTAAAAATTGCTGATTTTGTGCTCAAATACAGGGTATTGTTAATTGTACTTGTTTTGGGCATTACTGCTTTTATGGGTGTGCAGGCGACCAAGGTACGTATGAGTTATGACTCTACGGGGGCAATACCGAAAGACAATCCAAAATATAAAGCGTTAAAAGATTTCCAGGACAAATTTGGCGGCGGGGGCGGCAATGCCATGGTACTGGGCGTACAGTCCGATCAATTATTTACCCCGGATCATTTTGCCGCTTACGGTAAATTGATCAATGACCTGAAAGCGATCAAAAACGTGACCGGCGTACTTTCTATCAATGACGCGGTATCGCTTTCGCAGGACAGCACTAAAAAGCTAATCACGAAGAAGGTCTTTAATTTAGAACAGCCGGCTACGGCAATGGCCGGGAAACTGAAGCTGGACAGCCTTCCGATTTTTGACGGCTTACTCTATAATAAAGCTTCAAATGCCTACCTGATGATGATCAACATTGATAAAGTAGCCTTGAATTCCAAAGAAAGGGTGCGCATCGTGGACGATATCGTGAAGGCCGGGGAGCAATTTAAAAGTGCTACTAATATCGAGGTGCATTACAGCGGTTTACCCTATATCAGGACGCAGATGGCAGAAAAGATCAAGCATGAACTGAATATTTTCCTGGTGCTTTCGCTCTGCCTGACTGCTATTATCTTATTGATCATTTTCCGCTCGTTTACCGCAATGATCGTGTCTATGCTGATCGTTTCTATAGGCGTAGTGTGGTCTATGGGTACCTTAGCGATGTTTGGTTATAAAATTTCTATTCTTACAGGCGTGATCCCGCCGCTGATCGTGGTGATCGGTATCCCGAACTGTATTTACTTCCTGAATAAATACCACACGGAATACAACCTATGTGGCGATAAGACCAAAGCCCTGCGCAATATGGTGGGTAAAATGGGTATTGTAACCTTGTTCACCAACCTGACGGCTGCTATTGGTTTCGGGGTATTCGGTCTGACCAACAGCCAGGTGCTGAAAGAATTCGGTATTGTATCGGGCATCAATATTATGGCACTTTTCTTTGTGTCTTTATTCCTGATCCCCGCTATTTTCAGCTACTTGCCGGCGCCTAAGACCAACCAAACGAAGTATACGGAAAGCAAATGGATGAATAAAACGCTGGATATCCTGGTGAAATGGGTATTCAATCATCGTAAGGCGGTATTCCTGGGTACGCTTGCTCTCTGTGTGTTGGGGGGGGTAGGCATGATGAAACTGAAATCGGTAGGTTATATGGTCGACGATTTGCCGGCGAAAGATGTGATTGTGAAGGACCTTAAGTTTTTCGAAAAGAACTTTAAAGGGATCATGCCGCTTGAAATTACGGTAGATACGAAAAAGAAATTCGGGGCATTGACCAGCCTAGAAACCTGGGAGAAAGTAGATTCTTTAACCCGGTTTTTAGAAGCACAGCCTGAAGTGGGGGCTGCCATTACTTTAACCAAAGGCGCCAAGTTTTTCCGCCAGGGCTTCTTTGGCGGTGCCGTCGCTGACTATACATTACCAAGTAATACCGAATTCCAGAGCCTGAGAACACAGCTGGTAAGTACCTTCAATAAATTACAAAAATCGGATACTGACACAGCTGCGGTACAGGCGGACCAGTTCAGCCAGTTACTGTACAGTTTCGTAGACAGCAATGCGCAAACACTGCGTATCAGCGTGAATGTGGCCGATATAGGTTCTGTCGAAATTCCTAAACTGGTGAATGAGCGGATACAGCCTTTAGTCAACCAGCTTTTCGAGAAAGATAAATACGAGGTAAATATTACCGGGGGCAGTATCACTTACCTGGAGGGTAGTATTTTTATTATCGATAGCCTGAAAGAGAGCCTGGCCTGGGCTTTCGGGATGATACTGGTATGTATCATTGTCCTATTCCGCTCGACCAAAGTAGTGATTGTGGCATTGATCACCAATATTGTTCCTTTATTAATTACGGCCGGTATCATGGGCTTGCTGAACATTCCTTTAAAACCTTCTACCGTTCTTGTGTTTAGTGTGGCATTGGGGATTACCGTTGATGTAACGATCCGTTTCCTCGTCAATTACAAGCAGGAGGCGCATAAACATGATTCTGTTGCCGAAACGGTGAAGCACACTATCCGGGATACGGGGATGAGTATTATTTTTACCAGCATTATCCTGGTGGTAGGCTTTGGGGTATTTGCGGTATCTGATTTTGGCGGCACGCAGGCTTTGGGTTACCTGACCGCGTTGACCTTATTCCTGGCCATGATCTTCAACCTTACTTTACAACCGGCATTATTGCTGGCCTGGGATAAAAAGAAAGGGGCTAAAAAAGAGGAAGTGCCAGGTAATTAAACATTTATATCAAAGAAAATTGCAGCCGTAGATCCGGCTGCAATTTTTGTTTGATCCATATCAATGGTTGAAAATAAGGTCGTACTCATCGGCTGACCTTGGTTCCAGAACCGGTTACCGGTATTATCTGCAGGTGTATTCTACCTGTACCACTGAATTATTCGCCATGATTTTTTTGATCTTATTTTCTGCATCCATTTCATAACTAATCGCATTGGAGGAGGCGGATTTTACCAGGTTTTTATTCTTGTAAAAAGTATAACCGTCCTGAACAAGATTGATCACGTTTAAAAAATCACCTTCCTGGAATGCCTGGTCAGTGTAGTAAGTGAAATCTGTAGTCGCTCCAGACCCAGAGATGATCGTAGCCAGGTTACCATCAGAAGCCCATATGTAATTCGTAGTGCTGCCGCCTATCCCGGTAGAGTTACTGGACACAGAGGTAGCCACCTGGTTGCCATTATAGGTATAAGCTACATTAGACCAGAGGGACCCGCTGGTGTTATTTTCGGTCTTTACATTCAATACCAGGCCGGCATCATTTGTGGTGATGATCTTTTTAGTGTCGAAACTGCCGGATGCAGTAGTCAGGATGGTGCTTTGGTTACCATTGTAACTATAGTTGGCAATGCTGCCCGGCATTTCAATTTTCGAGACCCGGAATTGGTCATCATAGCTGAAGAGGTAAGTCTCATTGTTGCTGATTAATCGTTGCACCTTACACACCTGCACCGGCGTACTGTCTTTTTTGTTGCACGAAGCGGTAAGCGCCAGGGCTCCTGTTACCAACAGGGCCATGGCCGGGTAAACCATTTTTGTCATTATTTTTTTGTTTTGTTTGGATAACAAATTTAATGATTATTTAAAGGATAAACTTTAATTAATGTTAAAAGACGGTTGCTGAAGTTTTTTTTCGGCACAATTTTACTGCTGACATACTGTTGGCAGTAGGACATTTTACCTTTGTGGTATAAAAATTAATCCTCTTAAAATTTAAAGGCAATGAAAAAAGTAAATGTTATCGACCTGGAATTATTATTGAACAACTGGCAAGGGCACCGCAATCTTACCCGCAGGGTGATTGAAGCTTTTCCTGAAAAAGAACTTTTCGCGTTCAGCATTGGTGGTATGCGTCCTTTCGCAGATATGGTAAAGGAAATGATCAATGTAGACGTAGATGGCTTAAAAGGTATTGTCAACAGTAGTGTTGAGCCTTATGACCATGAATTGCCCTATCATACCAAAGCGGCGCTTTTACAAGCCTGGGATGAAGCTACGCCGCAGATCGAATCGCTGCTGCGACAGATCCCCGAAGAGCGTTTCCCGCAAAATTTTAACCTCTTCGGTCAATATGAATTCCCGATCATTGAGAATATCCAGTATTTTATCGATAACCAGATTCACCACAGGGGCCAGGGCTTTGTCTACCTGCGTGCTTTAGGCATCGAGCCGCCTTTCTTCTGGGACAGAACAGTGGAAGGAATGAAGATGGAAGGTTACCAGGCTTAACCTGGTAAGGAAGATTATTTAATAAGGGTGTTCAAAAGGTTAACTTCTTGTACTGTCAGCCCAGTCGATCCCTCGATAGGCCCGGTATGGCAAGTAGAAGCCTTTTAGGCACCCTTATTTTATTTGTTGTCTGATCGCTTCAATTAATTGCAGCATATCCTGTTTAAGCGATTCCGGTTCTATGATCCTGATCCCGTCCCCGAAAGCTAAAAGCCAGCGCTGCAGGTATTGGTGCTTGGTATTATGCTCAAAAACCATCTCAAAACCATCGGCTTTCTCGGTTTCTTTTATAAAACCATACAATTGGCGTTCCCAGCACATAAAGGCCTGCATCTGTTTTGTAGCCCAGATTGTGGCTGTAGGATGCACTTCTTTTTTGACTACTTTCTGTTCCAGGTAGAAGGCGAGGCTTTTCAATTTTTGCTGGAAAGGCACCTCGGTGATCCATATGGTTTTAATCCGGTCCAGCCGGAATTGCCGCACTTCTTTACGCAAATGACAATAGGCCATAAAATACCAGTAGCCATTCTCCTGGAATACGCCTACAGGCTCTACGGTTCTTTCTTCCGCCTTATGGCTGTCTGCTTTCTGATAGTTTATGTTAACCTGTAACTTCTGGGCTATACTGCTGAATAGCGTAGCTAAGGCTGTGGGTACTTCCTGGTTGAACAGTTTGCGGTTAGATTTGAGGACTACCTGCTCTTCAATGGCCTGGACATTTTCTTTATCACTTGTTCTGAGTACCGATTTCATTTTGCTCAGCGCGTTTGAAAACTGTTTACTCAGCTCTTTATCCAGATACTGGTGCATTAGTTTTTCCGCGACGGCAAAGCTGAGCGCTTCCTCTTTAGAGAAAAGTGCAGGAGGTAAGCGGTAGCCGCCTGCCAAAGAATAGCCGTAGCCGGCCTCGCTATAGATCGGTATCCCCGCTTTCTCCAATGACTTAATGTCCCGGTATATAGTGCGGATGCTCACCTGAAATTTATCTGCTAAATCCTGTGCCTTTACCACAGGTTTAGCCTGTAGTTGTATGAATATGGCGAGTATGCGTTCAAATCTTTTATCGATATCCATTTTGCGAAGGGCTAAGTGTTTTCGGCCCCAATGCTACGAATTTTCTCCGGATAAGCAGCATAAAAAAAGCGGAAGTCCTAAGGACATCCGCTGTGCTTCACATAAACCCTATATTATGCTATCTTGACAGAAGTCATGGTTAAAGAACCCGCTACTGCTTTATTGTTGAATATGGATACTTCGTCTCCTTTTTCCTGTAAGGCCAGGGTATAGATGAGGGGCAGGAAGTGCTCTGGGGTAGGGATGGCCAGGTCAAAAGCTTTCCCCTGGGACCTGAATGCAATCAGGCTTTTATGATCCTGGTCCAGGATGAACTTTTTCATTTGCTCATCGGCTTCAATAGCCCAGTCATAGCCATAATCTACTTTACTCAGGTTTTGCCAGTCTACGGCCCTGAGGTTATGTACCATATTACCGCTGCCGATGATTAATACGCCTTTTCTTCTCAATGCTGAGAGTTGCCGGGCAATATCATAATGGGCTTCGGGGCTGGCATTTACATCAATACTCATCTGGATCACCGGGATATCGGCATCCGGGTAAAGGTGTTTAATCACCGACCATGCGCCATGATCCAGGCCCCATTTGTCATCCAGCCCTACTTCTGTAGCTGTAACCAGTTCCCGGGTCATTTTGGCCAGTTCCGGGCTGCCCGGGGCCGGGTATTGTACCTCGAAAAGAGCTTTTGGGAAGCCCCCGAAATCATGAATGGTGGGTGGCATTTGCATCGCTGTTACGTAAGTGCCGCGGGTTTCCCAGTGGGCCGAAACGCAAAGAATGGCATGTGGTTTAGGAATGGTTGTAGCCACATTCCTGAAGCCAGTTACGAATTCGTTTTCTTCGATCGCGTTCATAGGACTACCATGTCCTAAGAAAAGCACCGGCATTTTAGGGCTGTCCGGGAAAGCGGCCGAAGCACGTCCCAGCGCCCCCAGGCCCAGGGCTCCTGCAAATGGTAAGATACTCATGATCTTTAAAAATTCTTTTCTGTTCAATGTTCCGGGTATTCAATCCAGGCCTTTTAACAGGCCTGGCATTAATAGATTGTTTACTCTTCTGTGGTTTGCTTTACAAACTGTACAGAAGCTTCCAGTTTAACTTCATCACTTACCAGTACCCCACCGGTTTCCAGTGCGGAGTTCCAGTTAAGCCCGAACTCGCTCCTGTTGAATTTACCTTTTACTTCAAAACCTGCTTTCTCATTACCCCATGGGTCTTTATTAGTACCGCCAAACGCTACATCTAAAGTGATCGGTTTCGTGATGCCTTTGATCGTAAGGTCTCCAGTTAATTTATATTCGTCTCCACCTGTGCTGTCAAACGATCTGCTGACAAAGTTCATTTGCGGGTATTGTTCTGTTTCGAAGAAATCACCGCTTTTAAGGTGCGCGTCGCGGTCTGCATTGTTCGTAGAAATCGAGTTCACGTCTATATTTACCGCGATAGGGGACTTGCTGAAGTCTTCACCATCGATACTGGCATTAAAGGTGCCGAAAGTACCTTTCACATTAGTGATCATCAGGTGTTTTACCTTGAAGAATATTTCGCTGTGCGTGGGGTCTAATACCCATTTAATGTTGCTCATGTTTTTTGGTTTTATAGCTTTTAAAATATTTTTTTTTACTGTTTCTTTTGGCAAAGTTATGGCGGATAGCTAGCGGGGAAAATAACCTAGGTTAAGAAATTTTTCCTATTAAAAAAGCCCAGGTAGATCTACCTGGGCTTTTATGTGGTGCTAATAATTTATTTAACGGGATCGTTTAATCTTAATGATTTAGTGGCACTTTCGATCCAGTTATTGATCCCGGTTACCTGGTGCGGTTGCAGTTGATTCACCCAGGAAAGGTTTTGAGTTTTCCAGGTTTCAATACTTGCTTTTGCCGCCGCAGCCTTTTTGCTGTCATTCTTATTCATGGCAGCTTCATAAGCTTTAAATTGCTTATCTAATGCTACAAGCTTATTATCCTGCTCTTTTACGGCAGTATAAGGGATATCCTGGGTATAAAAAATATGATACGCTTTATCGCCGCCTGTTGGTGCTTGTTGCGCAAAAGATTGTACGCTCAGGGCAGAAGCGACAAGGATAACACAACTGATGAGTACTTTTTTCATGATTGATTGAATTTTCTTTGTTTACAAATATATAAACATAATTTATAAATTCAAAGCTTTTACTTAATCTGCCATTTCAAATTTGTACCCTACCCCTTTTACGGTAGTGATCAGGTCTATACCCATTTTCTGGCGGATCTTTCTTACATGCACGTCGATCGTACGGTCCCCTACAATCACATCGGTCCCCCATACTTTTTGCAGGATTTCGTTTCTTAAGAAAACTCTTCCCGGCTTAGCCGCCAATAGGTTTAATAATTCAAATTCTTTTTTGGCCAAAACGATTTCGGTGTCTTTGTAGCTTACGGTAAATTTCGTTTTGTTGATGATCAGGTCGCCAAAGTCCAGCACAGATTCTTCATCTTTTTCTCTCCGCACTCTGCGCAGGGCAGTATCCAGGCGGGTCATCAGCAAGTCTGGTTTGATGGGTTTGGTAATGTAATCATCAGCGCCGAGTTCAAGCCCCATGATCTCAGATTTTTCATCTGTCATTGCCGTTAAAAAGATCACAATGGTAGCGTCCAGGCTAGGCATTTGTCTTAATTCTTTAATGGTCTGGAAACCATCTTTGCCAGGCATCATTACGTCCAGCAGTATCAGATCCGGGTTAAAATGTTTAGCTACTCGGATGGCATCGTTGCCATTATTTGAGGCGGCTACTTCATAACCTGCTTTTTCAAGATTATAGCAGATGAATTCAACAATGGACTGTTCGTCGTCTACTACAAGTATTTTTCCTTTTGAAAGCATGAGTAATACTCCTTATTTAGTTTATGCGGCAAATGTAAGTCTACTTAACAAATAATTCATATTATCTTATTGTGAACTGCTCTGCCGGGTAGACTTACAGGGCTGCATTCCGGCTATTTTTCTTTTTCAGAAAGCTTGTCTTCCAGTTCCTGGATCTGCGCCTTTACATCCGCTATTTTAGATAAACGGTTAGGCATTCTTTTCTCTATCTGGTCAACCAGCTTTATCAGGTTAGCCTTGATCTCTTTGTCTTTGGCGTCTTCATCCCCGGTACCGGCAAGGATTTCTTTAAACTCTGCCAGTTTACTTTCATCTTCTGCCAGTTCTTCTTCAATAGTAGCCAGAAAATGTTTGCTTTGTTGCAGGCGGTTGCTGATCTGCTGTACAAATTTTCCTTTGCGGGCTTCGCGGTCTTCGTCTTTACGTTTAAAAAAATATTGACGGGCAGCAATGAATTGCTCCCAAAGGCTATCGCCATATTCGCGCGGAATAGGGCCTATAGTCTTCCAGGTGGCCAGGAGTTCATTGATCTCCTGGGTGGCATCACGCCAGTCGGTAGCGTTCTTTATGGTTTCTATGCGGTCCAGTAGCGCCTTCTTCTGGGCATAGTTATCCTCGAGGCTTACCTTATAAGTTTCGGCCTGCTGGCGCTTGGCATTAAAGAAATGATCTTTGGCCGCCTGCATCCTGTTCCAAAGCTCATCTGCCTTTTCAAAAGGAACCTTGCCTATAGTTTTCCAGTCTTCCAGTATTTTGGCATAGGTAGCCGCTGTTTCTTTCCAGTTGGTACTTTCCTTGATTGCTTCGGCTTGCTCTACCAGGTTTAATTTGGCTAAATAGTTAGCCTCCTGTTCTTCCATGATCAGATTTTGATGGGCTGATTTACGGTCAAAGAAGCTGTTTTTTGCCGCTACAAAGCGGTTCCATAATTCATCATTTTTTTCTACAGAAGCAACCCGGCCTATTTTTTTCCATTCTTCCATCAGTTGTTTGTAAACTTCAGCGGTTTCTTTCCAGTTGTCGGATTGGCTTAGGGATTCCGCTTTTTCGCAGAGCTCCAGCTTAAGGTCCAGGTTTTGCATCATTTCTATGTCTACGGCTTCCTGGAAACTGCGTTTACGATCATAAAAATGATTGCGTGCGGCTTCGATTTGCTCCCAGAGTTTGTCACTTACTTCTTTTTCTATATAAGGGGCCTTTTTCCAGTCTTCCACCAGTTCCCGGAAAGCTTCAGTTGTATTTTTGAATTCTTCAGCATCTTTTAATTGCTGGGCTTTTGCAACAAGGGATTGCCTGATCTGTTCATTTGCTTTTAATTGCTCCTGGATAAGCTCCTGCTTTTCCGCAACAAATGAAAGTAAAGGCCGGTAGTCCCCGATCGCATTGGCATTTAATAAATACGCTTTTAAACGTTGCAATTTGCCCAGGAACCTGACCGGTTCGGCCGATTGCGTTAACTCCTGCTTCAGTTCCTCTGTTTTTTGCTGAACTTCTTTAAATTTATCACACAGTGCCTGTATTACAGTAGCCGCGTTCAACTCATGGATATGCGATAATACTCTTTCCGGGTAAAGTTGGTCCGCTATCAGTAACAGGTTACCCTTATCGTCCAGCTTGCAGAATGATTTGCCATCAAAGGATAGTTGTTCCCAAAAATCTGCTGTGTTTAATTGCACCGGTTCTTTTGGTAGCTCTTGAGGGTTCTGGTTTTCCATTGCTTTTATTAAATAGTTTTCAGTAACAAATTTTATCTATTACAATATTAAACATATTTTTCTCATAATTCGAATATAGTCATATGATTTTTAGTAAAACTTTTTTACTGCATCTTTAAGCTTATCCCTGATAAATTCCCTGTTTAGTAAATGGAAATTGAAATAAGCTTTTAATTTTGCCGGCAAACATATTAATCAAATAATAAATAATGAGATCAAAATTATTTTCTTTGGTATTAAGCTTTATGCTTGTAATGATGAGTGTGGCTGCCGGCGCGCATACGATGTGGATTGAAATTAAAGGAAACGGTAAAATAGGAGAAGCCCAGGATGTGCGCGTTTTCTTTGGTGATTATAGCTGGGGCAATCCTACAAAAACCGCGAAATGGTATTCGGATATCGCGGAATATGTCCTGGTACTGACCGCGCCGGATGGAACGACAACTGAGTTACAGGACCGTTCTAAAGATTCTGTTGCTTATGCATCCAGTTTTGTACCGAAACAGGCAGGTGTCTATAAAGTGTCTTTCAGCCACCCGGTAAAAGACGTGTATAAGGATAAAAAACTGACCTATGCAGCAGCCGCTTATGTGCTGGTGGGCAGACCAAAAGATAAATCGGTAACCCTTACTGAAGGCAAATTCGGGTTGGTATGGAAAGACGCGGCACAGAAAAAGCAGCTGATTTATATGGAAGATGGCCAGCCGAAAGCTAATGTGAGCTTATCTTTAGTAAAGGAAGGCGATAAAGAGCAAACTTATTCTGTAAAAACTGATAGTAAAGGCCAGTTGATTTTTCCTAAAGCACTAAAAGGAAATTATTTGCTGGAACTTACCGATTCTGAAAAAGTAAATAAAACTGAGTTTAACGGTAAGGAATATGAATTCGATTATAAAGAATTTACCTACCAGATAAGTCTTTAAGGAAATACCGGAATTTTTGAAAACCTCTTTTATGATCCATAAAAGAGGTTTTTCTTTATCTTCAAGTTTATTTTCTAAAATGAGTATCCAGGTAAAGAAGCCCCGTAAATTATTGAGTCAGCGTCACCCGCTCCTGTACCGGTTGGCTGTAGGGTTAAGGCGCATGCAGCGCAAACTGGTCTGGTGGACTGACGGTAAACAATATGCAGTACGCCGGGATACGGAACTGCTGCCTTACAGGGTTAAAAAGCACCAGTCTACCCTGCTGCGGAAACTTGGCGATGCCGATATGCAGTTACAGGTCAATAAAGTGACCAATCTCAGGCTGGCATTGCAACATATTGACGGTATCCTGATAAGGCCGGGGGAAACTTTCTCCTTCTGTAGACTAGTGGGTCTGCCTACCAAAGCGAAAGGTTACCTGATGGGCATGGAGTTGTCTTTTGGAAAAGCCCGGCCGGGGATCGGCGGCGGCATTTGCCAGATATCGAATATGATCCATTGGCTGGTATTGCACAGCCCGTTAACGGTAGTGCAAAGAGCGCAGCACTCTTTTGATCCATTCCCTGATGAGGGTAGAGTATTACCATTCGGGAGTGGTGCAGCTATTTTTTACAATTATATCGACTACCAGTTTACCAATAATACCGATAATACATTTCAATTACATATCTGGCTTACCGACAAAACTATAGAAGGGGAGTTTCTCGTAGCTTCAGAACTACCACAGGCTTATCATATTTTTGAACGGGAACACCAGTTTGTCAAAATAGGTGATACTTTCTTCCGTAAGAATGAAATCTGGAGAAAGATCATTGATAAAAGAACGGGCAATATTATTTCGGAAGATTGCCTGGCCAAAAACAATGCCCGGGTCAGTTATGTACCCGGGCAGTATATAGTAGCGGACGATCATCCCTAATTATCTGCTTCCTTCCCATTCGGCATAGAATTGTTCCAGGAAGGATTCCATAAAATTATGCCTTTGCTGTGCGATGGCTTTGGCGGTATCCGTGTTCATTTTATCTTTCAGGAGCAGCAGCTTTTCGTAGAAATGATTAATTGTAGGCGCCTGGGTATTTTTATAGGCTTCTTTGCTCATATTTTGCTCCGGCATTATTGTAGGGTCATGCAAAGCCCTGTTTTTAAAACCACCATAGTTAAAAGCGCGGGCAATGCCAATAGCACCAATGGCATCTAATCGATCGGCATCCTGTACCACTTCCATTTCTTTGGAATGGTAATGTACCTGGCCCAGGGAGGCTTTATAAGACATGTTCTTAATAATCAGCTTTACCTCTTTGATGACAAGGGTATCAACCTGTTGTGCTTCCAGAAATTTGCCGGCAATAGCAGGGCCGAGCTCCTCATCACCACCATGGAATTTGCTATCGGCGACATCATGTAGTAATGCGGCCAATTCACAAATCAGCCGGTTGGCATTTTCATGTTCTAAAATCAATAAAGTATTCTTCCATACTCTTTCTATGTGAAACCAGTCATGGCCACCTTCTGCACCGGAGAGTTGTTGCTGGACAAATGTAATCGTATTTTTTATGATTGGTTCCATCGGATTTAAACTTTATTGGGAGGAATGAGTTGCAAATATAAATGTTGGTAAGGCAATCAATGTTTGAAGTTTCCGGGGGATTTTCTTATGCGAGCTAGTAATTATGGAGTTAAAGTATAATATTTTACTAATGATTTGTGTTAGTAGGATAGTAATCATAACCCCAATAGATCAAAATGAAAAAAAACTATTCTGCTTGTTAGCGTTGCTAACAGGTCTTTACGCAAAGCCTTTGTTGGCTCAGCATAAAATAAATCATGAAATAAGGCTGGGCCTTTTTCAAACCAAGCTGAACCACGTAGACCGGGAGCATTTCAGCGGTTACGGATATTCCGCGCCCGGGTTTATACAAAACGACCGACCGGGATTTACAGCTCATTTGCTGGCCACCAAATCTATCGCAAAAAACATATCTTTTGAAACAGGTTTAGGCGTCAGTACGTTTCGTTCGCAATTCCATTTTGATAAGCTACAGCATGTTAACCGTCCTACGGCTCCAACCCTTGATATTGCGCTATATTATTTATCTGTGCCCCTTATGTTTAACTATAAGATCCCTTTAAAGAGGACAGCAGCCTTTGATGTGTCCCTGGGACCTGATATCCGTTGCTTATTATTAGGAAACGATAATTACCCGGAAATAATAGAGGAGGATATTTATTTAGAAGGCGTTCGCAATTACAAACAATTGATTATTTCACCGCAATTAGCATTCGGGTACTCTTTCCGGTTCAATAATGATAGCCGGCTGCGCTTAGCTGGGAATATAGGGCTTGATGCGCAAAAGGCGATGCGTGTAAAAGGTGTAATGAGTGGTTGGGGATTTTACAGTAATTTATCTACTGCTTATTATACTTATTATGGCCTCTCAATTAATTACTTTTTTAGCCGTAAACCTGGTTTAGGGTAGTATTCCATGACGAAAGATTAATATTCCATAAGGCACAACTGGATATAGGTGTTTTGGGTGTGCGGTCTCCTGCTGGTCATTTTAAAACTTGACGTTTCATTAACGCATAGCCGCTCACTTTTTATTACTAATTTAGTGGAGGAATTGGCTGGGATACAACAGGGTAGATCAACGCCCCAATTACACCGGTTAATTTTTACTGATATAGGAATATTAATTGAATAATTATGGCATTTATAGATTATTACCAGGTATTGGGAGTGAGCAAAGACGCAAGCCAGGAAGAGATCAAAAAAGCTTTCCGGAAACTCGCCCGCAAATATCACCCTGACCTCAATCCCAATGATAAAGAGGCGGAGCAGAAATTCAAAGCCGTAAATGAAGCCAACGAGGTCTTGGGTAATCCTGAAAACCGGGCCAAGTATGATAAATACGGTGAGCACTGGCAACAGGGGGAAGCCTACGAAAAGGCCCGGCAGCAACAGCAGCAGAACAGTGGTCGTAGTGGAGGCAATCCTTTTGAAGGGTATACTTATGAAGAGTTTGGCGGTGGCGGCGATTACTCCGATTTCTTTTCTTCCATTTTTGGTAACCAGGGCGGGAGCTACAGAAAAGGAAGTGCTTCAGGAAAGTTTAAAGGCCAGGATATAGAAGCGGCACTTAACCTGTTGCTATCTCAGGTGCAGCAAACGCATCAGCAGACCTTTGAAATCAATGGAAAGAAAGTACGGATCACTATACCGGCCGGCGCTTATGACGGGCAGCAGATCAAATTGAAAGGTTATGGTCAGCAGGGGTTCAATGGCGGCCCGGCAGGCGACCTGTTTATCACTTTCAATATACAGAATGATACCCCCTTTGAAAGAGATGGCGACGATCTGCGGCTAACTAAAACCATAGACTTATATACTGCCATTTTGGGTGGGCCCGTAATGGTGGATACCCTGGACGGCCAGGTGAAGCTGAATGTAAAGCCATTTACCCAAAACGACAGCACGACCCGGCTTAAAGGCAAGGGGTTTCCGGTATATAAAGGCGAGGGGAAACATGGGGACCTGTACCTGACCTTCAAAGTAAAATTGCCTGCACACCTTAGTGACCGGGAAAAAGAATTGTTTGAACAGCTTAAAAATCTTCAGTCATGATACAGAAAATAAGCCGGGAAGAATGTGTTGCCTTATACAACATAGAAATTCATTTTTTTGACGCATTAGTGGAATCAGGCCTGATCGCTGTGATAGAAGAGCAGGATGAGCTTTACCTGGACTTTGAAGACCTGAATGATCTTGAGCGTTACGTGAACCTGCACTACGACCTTGAGGTCAATATCGCAGGCATCGAGGTGATAGCGCGTCTGTTGCAAACAGTAAGGCAATTGCAGGAAGAAAACAGGAAATTACAATCGGGATACAATGACCGGGGCATTGAGATCGGGTTTACAGAACATTAAACGTATGGATGAGCAATATGGTACAATTTTATGAGCTGATGTCCATTGCCGGGCGCTCTGTAGCGGTCTATATTTTTATCCTGGTAGCTATAAGGCTTACGGGTAAAAAAGAATTATCACAGCTCACCACATCAGATATTGTACTGATCCTGCTGATCAGTAACGCGGTACAGAATGCGATGGTAGGGCCCGATACCAGCCTGCTGGGTGGTTTATGTGCAGCCGGGGTGCTATTCCTGCTAAATCTTTTGTTTAAATGGTTGCTGTTCCGGTATCAGGGCTTCAGAACCCTGGTCAATCAAAAGCCGGAGGTGCTTATTCATAATGGGAAATTAGAGTTTGTAACCTTATCCCGATTACAGATCACGGATGACGAATTGAAAGAGGCCATGCGGGAGCATGGGGTTGACCTGTATAAAGACGTGAAATGGGCGATACTGGAAATGGATGGTAATATCTCAATCATCAGTGGCGAGGAGCATTTAAAACAGTCCAGCTATAAACGCAAAAGAAAGCATAAACACCTGAATGTAAACTAATGAAAAAGCCAAGGTTTAATGCAATAAAGGAAATCGTTGTCCTGCTACTATTTATATCAGGCTTGCATGGGCCGGCTTATAGCCAGGGGCGTTTCGCAGGTTATTTCAACAGTGATTCTTTTTGGCGATCTATCCAGATCCTGGACCAGGATGCGGCCATTGCGGAAGATGTGGATACTTTAGTCGCACTTGCCAGTAACCGGGTGTTTGATTATAAAGAGTTGAAATTTGCTAAAGAGGAATCTGCAAAATCAGGTCCGGTAAATTATTTCCTGGCTTTTATAAAGAACGGTAAGTGGTATGTAAAGCCCTATAACAGTTTATCTGAAATCCTGAACAGGCAGGAAGAAGGGAAAAGCCTGGTCGTCTATACAGAAGGGTATGGTAAAAATTTTCCTGCAGGACTCTTTAGGGCCTTTGCTATGCGGGCGCAGTACAAGGTTAATGTTTTATACCTGGATTATCCCAGTATTAACAGTAGCAAAAGGAGGCTAGGCAATTGGCGTTTTGTTTTAAAAGAAGCGAATAAGGCCGGTGCGGACTTTGCACCTATGCTGGATAGCCTGCATCAATGGCAGCTTAAAGAACATTATTTTTCGAAGATTAACCTGTTTTATCATAGCATGGGTAACCTGGCCCTGAAGCATATGTTACAAAATAAGCTTTTTGCCGGTTTTAACGGCCAGGTATGGGTAGATAACCTGATCTTGAACGCGGCCTGTGTACCGGCTAAGGGTTATGCAGATTGGCTGGGGAAAGCAAATTTTGCCCGGCATATACTGATCCATTACAATCCTGAAGACCGGACCCTGAAAGGCGCCCAATTAATAAGCGGTAACCGGAAATTGGGTGTAAGACCCGGTGCAACAGTGCTGGATAAGGTTATTTGTATCAATTTTAACCGTTTTGTGGGCAATGGGCATAGTTACTTCCTGGACTTGCCTTACCGTGCGCCCATGGCAGAGCCGGTTGCCGATTATATGCAAAAGGTATTGAATGGGGAAATGGTTAAAGTACAGGATACGCTGATTTTTCGCCGCCTGGCTGGGGACGGAAAATACGAACTGGCAGAGTAACAATCAAACAATTCTGTTTTATAAAATAAACGGCCACTATCTAAAGTGCCTGTTACATTGTTGCAAAACAGGTATCATCTAAAAGCCCCTTCCTGTTACATTTCGACAAGCTCAATGGAACAGAAAGGGGCTTAACTTCAGGTTTATATAATCCTACATTTTATTCGGGACATTAATCCCTAAGAGACTCATCGAATGCCGGATGATTTTCGCGGTATGGTCGGCCAAAACCTGTCTGAGTAGTTTTTTCTCCGGGCTTTCCGCTTTGGCAATACTACATTGTTCAAAGAAGGTATTGAATTGCTGTGCCAGTTTGAACGTATAGTTACACAAGGCTGAAGGGTTGTGTTCCAATGCTGCCTGTGCCAGTGTGCCCGGGTATTGCTCCTGGATGATTAATAACTGCTTTTCGGGTTCCAGCAGGTGTCTGGTGTCAATCACGATCTCGTTGTTAACATACCCGGTTTTGGTCAACAAAGAGCAGATCCGCGCATGCGCATACTGGATAAAAGTTGCCGTAAAGCCATGCAGGTCTATAGACTCTTTAGGGTCAAAGATCATTTTCTTTTTAGGGTCAACACGGAGCAGGTAGAACTTCAATGCGCCAATGCCGATGGTTTCATATAATTGCTGTAGTTCAGCTTCAGAGAAACCTTCAGTTTTCCCGGCAGCTTCTGTTTGCTCGCCTGCTAGGCGTACCATTTCAGCTACCAGGTCATCGGCATCCACCACGGTACCTTCCCTGCTTTTCATTTTACCGCTCGGTAGCTCGACCATACCATAGCTCAGGTGGAAAATACCATCTGCGCCCGGTACGTCCAGTTTCTGGCAGATCAGTTTTAGTACCTTGAAGTGATAATTCTGCTCATCGCCCACCACATAAATGCTTTCATCAAGGTTGAACTCTTTTTGCTTTTCTGCGGCCAGGCCTATATCCTGGGTGATGTATACGGAGGTGCCGTCTTTCCTTCTTACCAGCTTTTCATCCAGTCCGTCTTCGGTCAGGTCGATCCATACACTTCCATCCTCTTTCTGGTAGAAAACGCCTTTTGCTAAACCTGCTTCTACCAGGTCTTTGCCCAGCAGGTAGGTATTGCTTTCATAGTAAGTTTTGTCAAAAGAGCTGCCGATCGCTTTGTAAGTAATATCAAAGCCGGTATATACCCAACTGTTCATAGTATTCCAGAGCTCCATTACTTCCGGTTTTCCTGCTTCCCAGTCTACCAGCATTTGTTGGGTGGCTTTCATAATAGGGGCTTCCTGTTCCGCCTTTGCGGCTTCCATGCCATTGGCCATCAGTTCAGCTACCTCTGCTTTATAGGCATCATTAAACTTTACATAATATTCTCCTACGAAATGATCGCCTTTGGTGCCGGTACTTTCGGGGGTAGCGCCATTGCCAAACATTTGCCAGGCGATCATACTCTTGCAGATATGTACGCCGCGGTCATTCACCACACAGGTTTTGTTGACTTCATTACCAGTTGTTGCCAGGATATTGGCGATCGCCACACCTAAGAAATTATTTCTTAAATGGCCCAGGTGCAGAGGTTTATTGGTATTGGGAGAAGAGTATTCCACCATGATTTTTTTAGGGGCATGCTCCCCGGTTTTCACCGCAAGATCGAGGTTAAACTGGTTCAAATATTGGGACCAGTAAGTATCGTTAATAGCGATATTTAAAAAACCGGCTACGGTTTCGTGATGGGTATAGCGATCATTGTTTTGTACCAGGTAATTACCGATTGCATCGCCTAAAGCCGCAGGGTTCAGGCGGAGGGCTTTTACGAAAGGAAACAATACGATGGTATAATCTCCTTTGAATTCAGGTTTCGTTTCATTTACCAAAATATCCTGCTCTTTAACCTGCGCATCGGGATACAATGCGTTAAAGGCTGCTGCTGCATCTGTCTTGAGCTGTGCTGCAATCGATTTCATATCTGCTGAATTTAAGGTGCAAAGGTAAGCAAATAAGCCGATTTAAGGGATTGCCGGCATTAAAGTGGCCTGCTTTAGTTTAAAAGGAATTTTAAGAGAAAATTATCCTTGGGAGGAGGCAGACTATTACTAAAAAGCACCCATTTTACCGGTTAAAGGGTCTAAAGGGTGCTGTAATTATATTTGAACGGAATATTTATTTATTCTTCATATAATAAATATTTTGAACGTATGGTTTTGAATTGCTCCAGCTCGGGCTGCCAGCTGGCACGGATCTGCTCTTCACTCATTCCTTTCTTGATTTGTTCCTGCAGCGTATTTGTTCCCGCCAGTTTTACAAAGAAATTGTTGAAAAAGGCATTTTTGTCCGGGAAAGCCTGGTAGGCCTTGATGAGCCATTTTAATTGCAATTTGTTTTCGGTCATACGGTAAGCGGTATTCGCATCCGAAGCGACGAGTTCTCCATAGCATTTTTTATCTTTTAATGGCGGGTTAGTCGCCCCGGTAACGCTCGCCGGAGTAAAACTATAGCTGAACCCTTTTAATTGCGGGTGACCATATTGCTGGAAAGGTTTGTCCGTACCACGGCCCAGGCTGACTACTGTGCCTTCAAAGAAACACAAAGAAGGATAAAGATAGATCGCGGCCATATTTTTAAGGTTGGGAGAAGGGGCTACCGGTAGCCGGTATAAAGTCTGGTGGTTGTAATTGTCGCAAGGGATGACTTTCAGGTCCAGGCCGGCAGCTTTAACCCACTTTTCCCCTTTGAGCATTTGCGCATATTCTCCGGCAGTCATGCCATAGACTACCGGGACCGCCTGCATACCTACAAAGGACCGGTTTTCTTTTTTCAGCACCGGGCCATCAACTATATTGCCTAAAGGATTCGGCCGGTCCAGAATGATCAGTTGTTTTTTTTGTTCTGTACAGGCTTCCATCAGGTATTCCAGGGAAGATATATAAGTATAAAACCTCGCGCCCACATCCTGCAGGTCGTAGATCACCACATCAACATTACTCAATTGCTCAGCTGTAGGTTTTTTATTGTTGCCATACAGCGAAATGACAGGAAGGCCGGTTTGCGGGTCTTTGTCATTTTTTACATGGGCGCCGGCATCGGCATTACCCCTGAATCCATGCTCCGGAGAAAAAATTTTAAGCAGCTTTACATTGCTTTCCAAAAGCAGGTCCGGTAATAATTTACCATTTACTTCTGAGGTCTGGTTGACCAGTACCGCAACCCGTTTGCCTTTTAATAAAGGAAGGTAAGCCTCGGTGCGTGCAGCGCCTACGATCACTTCGGGGGCAGGTTTGCGACCTTTTGGTGCTTCAATAGCAGCGGCATCCCTTTCATAAGTATAGCGGGGCGTCTGCGCATGACCTATCAGGCTTATAGCGCTAAGCAGGCCTATGGATATGGATGTAAATGCGTTCATAGTTAAAGATTAATATTCAGAGATTTCCTCAAAGATATTGATTATTCAGTTTTAGGTTTTAATTATCACTGTGCTTGTGCGGATTTTGGACTAATTTTGCAGGCAAAAGTTTAGTGAAATGACAATTAATGAAAAGCAGGAAGAGATCATTGCCGAGTTTAATATGTATGACGAGTGGATGGATAAATATGAGCACCTGATCGCTTTGGGTAAAGACCTGCCCCTGATTGACGAGCAGTACAAAACGGATGAGCTCCTGATCAAAGGTTGCCAGTCCAGGGTATGGTTGCATGCTGATTTTAAAGATGGATTGGTACATTTTACTGCAGATAGTGACGCGATCATTACCAAGGGCCTGGTGGCCCTGATGATTGATGTGTTAAGCGGTCATACCCCGAAGGAAATAGCCGCGACTGATATTTATTTTATTGATAAGATCGGTTTGAAAAGCCATTTGTCCCCTACACGTGCCAATGGATTATTGTCGATGCTGAAGCAAATGAAGTTATATGCTTTGGCCCTTTCAACGCAAGTATAATGGAAAATTTAAGAGACCGGGTAATAGAGGTATTGCATACTGTATATGATCCTGAATTACCGGTAAATATTTTTGAGCTCGGACTGGTTTACGATATCCAGATCCTGGACAATAACGCGGTGGATATCATCATGACCCTTACAGCGCCGGCCTGCCCGGTAGCCGGGGATATTGTCTTTGAAGTACAGCAAAAGGTCGCAGCTATAGAGGGCATCAGTGACGCGCATGTGCAGTTAACCTTTGATCCGCCCTGGACGAAAGATATGATGAGTGAAGAAGCCCGCCTGGAGCTTGGTTTCATGTAGCCAGGTATTTTTGCCGAACAGTCTCCGCTTACTTGCTGCCCGAGGTAGCCGATTGCACTACCTTGAAATCATTGCCTGAAATCACGAGCTGATTATTAATGAGCTCTATAGTACAATCCAGGACATTGACCGGGTTAGGGGGCAACAGGTGTAGTAAGCTGGTATCGTCAAAAGTATTTTTGAAAGTGGTAAGCCCTTTCGGCGCCAGGTAAAAGTTGTTTTTAATGTCGAATCGGTCTATGTTATCCTTAGTGCTGTCTATTGGCATTACGAGGAGGTCTATATTGCTCAGAGCTCCTTTTGAAATTGTTACCGCACTGTCTTTATCCAGATCGAACAGGAACAGGTCATCCTCAAATGGTGTTTGTATCGAAAGATTAATGCCGGTTTTATTATTGATGCGCAGGGTGTATTGTTGATTTGTGTCGTTTGGGTGATTGAGGAATGACAGGTAGGCCACCAGGTATCCCTCCAGGGTTTTATTATTTTTTTGAGCACTATGGCTCAGCTGTATAGGTGTTGCCGCTCTGGACCTTTCAATTGAATTTAAAGCGATGACCGTTTTTACATCCAGGTTATAGTCTTTAAAATCCGTTTTCCCGCTTTTTGTTTTATCACAACTGCCGATGAGCCTGGTAACAATAAAAAATGCCAGTATGGCAATCCAGATATAGTTAAGGGTTTTATTGTCTGCTTTACGGTGTTTTTTGGCTACATGTGCCGGTACTACATTGGTGCTTGCCGCTTTTGATTCATAGATCACGTGGTTGTCCCGGATCAATTGGGTATTGGCGGCATCCAGGTAATCGAGATCAACCATTTGCTGGCTGATCAGGTAACAATAGGCTACATCGGTATTCTGGATCTCTACGCAGAAATTGATCAATTGAATGGCCAGCTCCTCTTTTGGTGCGAAAAGCATATCCGGCAGCCAGTTCATAAATCTTGCCCAGTCACCGGTCCAGGGGCTTACTTCAGCTTTACGGCTGAGGAAAGTAGTTTTGTTCAGGTTTTTAAACAATTTCAGGTTCTCTGCCAGGAAAGTGGTGGTAGATTGAAAGGCCTGCTCCCCGTCCGTAGTAAGCAGTAGCTGGCAATTGGGGATCCAGTCGGCCGCACTTTCAAAATCAGGCTGGCTGAGCCTGCGTTTCATTTCCCGGTTAAATAAAGGGGCAAAATATTTGGAAATATAACGGACAAATCCTTCATTTTGCTTTAACTGTTCCACATGTTCTGCCAGTGAATCATCAGTAATACCTTTTTCTAAGAATAATCGTAACGGTTCATGCTCATTAATAAGCTTTTGGAAAGACAAGATCTGCAGGAAATCCGGCGCTTCAAGGATGTCGAATACATCTTGTTTATTATAAACAGTTCCATCGATTTCTATGATGCCCTTAGGAGACAGCGTAAATTCGGCCGTGATCTGTTTTTTTATGCGCGGAATATTGATTGATGCCTTATCGGTAACATCAATGCCACAATATTCGAAAAACCGGATGATAGAGATAAAAGTCATATGCTGTTGTTAGCCGATTCCCGTACCCTTAAAGTCGTCGTTTTGTATTTTATATTCATTGTGCACCAGTAAGTGGGTGATACTGTATACATGTTGCCGGAATTCATGATAGCGTTCATTAGTTAATGCCTGGTCCGCAGCCCTGAATATAGGTTTTGCGCCTTCATAGTTCTTGAATTCATCCGGGGCCAGTCCTTTAAAGCCTTCATACCTGGATATGATATAACTGAGGGTATTCCACAGGATATCCCAGGCCAGGCTGTTCATCTTTTCGGTCGCTTTCTCCAGTATGGACGGGTTCCTGCTGATCAGTACCTGGTGTTCGCTTTTTAATAATTTTGAATAGGTTTGGCCAAGGTCTTCTTTTTTGAAATCGGCCATGGGTAAATGGTTTTCAATGTATTCTTTAGCTTCCAGGTACTCGTAGCGCAGGCGCTCCAGCCGGTCTTCACCCCCCAGTTTATCATAAGCCCGGGAAACCCGGTTCAATACTTCCGCGATCACGTATTTGGCATCGGTACGATCGTCCTCTTTTAACTTAAACAATTCATTTTTGTGTTGCATCAGTTCTTTAAGGAAATCATTGGCCTGTATAGCCCAGACATCATTTTCATCGTGGCTGAACATTTTTATGCTGTTGCGGATCTCATTTTCCAGGTCGATAAACTGTTCTTTCAGGCGATCTATGTTGACGTGCTTTTCTGATAGGGAAAAGGCGTTCTTAAATTCCTGCTGGGTCATCACGAGGAATACTTCTGTTTGCAATTCCCTGTTGTCCGACATCGTGATCTGTAATTCAATATCAGAACCCTTGATGAGGTCTGAAGTAAGGTCTTTACCGGAGATCTCGATACAGGCGATGACCAGGTTGGAAAGTGCGCGCGCATTGCGGTCTCCCTCCAGGATATTGATAATGATACTATCGTCAGCGCCTTGTTTAATTGTTTTGGAGATTTCCCGGTAGAGCGTTTTCTTCTGGGGCAGCACCGCATTTTTTTCGAAAATGACTTCCAGCCTGGTGGTATGATTTTCTTTATCATCTACCTCGATACAGATATCCTGGGGTATAGGCTGACCTGCTATATTAAATTGCCCCTGTGTAATGCTGATCTCCTTAAATGCCGATTTGATCTCGTTTTGCGCTTCGTCGTAAATGCGCAGGTAAAATAAGTTGTTGGTATTGTGGAGCAGCGGCAGGAATTCGGTAAACTTTGATTTCATGGCCACAAAGCCGGTATCGAAACCGCCATCACTCCTTATAATCCGGTAAGTTTTATCTTCCCAGTTATTACCGGCTTTTATGATCAGCACTTCTTCCGTGTCTTTGCTCATCTGGCTGTAAGAAACGATGAGCTCTATATCGCTGGCGGGCTGGAAATAGTCTTCCGGTTCCGCGTCGCCGGCGGCGATACGGCTGAGCAAATCTTCTACATCTTCTCCCAGTTCAATGCCGGCTTCGGGTTGGTAATATTTGTTGGCAGCATAATAGGCCGCACCAATGGCTACTGCCGTGGTAGGGTCTATCCGGCTGTTTACTTTTATGCCGGTTTGCTGCGCCAATTGTTGGCGTACATATGGGATATAAGTACTGCCACCGACCAGGAGTATTTCTTCAATATCATTTGTACCCAGTTCATTCCGGGTCAATATGCTTTTCAGCATCGAGATCGTGTCTGCTACTCTTGTTTTGAGGGTGTTTTCGAGATCCTCACGGGTGATAGTTAATAAAACATCCTGCCCGTCCAAAACGAAGTCGATCTGGGTTGCCTCTTGTTGCGAGAGCTCTTTTTTGGCTTCTTCGGATTTGTAGCTCAGTTCATAGAACAGCTGTTCGTATTTTCCGTTGTTTTTGCGCAATTCTTCTTCGAAATTTTCAATTCCGAAATGTTCCGTGACATAAGGGACTATTATTTTTTCAATAATACCGAAGTCGAAGTCCGCGCCGCCCAGGAAATTATTGCCTTCATGGTCGACAACTTTCATTTCGCCTTCCTTGATCTGCATCAGGGCGATGTCAAAAGTGCCGCCACCCAGGTCGTAAACCAGCCAGTAGCCATCCCGGTCAGCGTTATTTTCCTGGTTGTTGAAGTAGGCCAGGCTGGCTGCGATGGGCTCCTGTAGTAGTAATACTTCCCGGAACCCGGCAGCAAGGCCCGCTTTCTTGGTGGCATTGCTTTGCATCGTGTCGAAACTGGCAGGGATGGTAATCACAGCAGCTTCTACCTCTTCTCCCGAGTATACGAATTGTTTCAGTTCTTTCAATACCAGGGTAGATAGCTCAACAGGAGTTACGTTTTCGTCCAGGTTAACCACATAGAACTTGTCGTCGGTGCCCATCCTGCGTTTGAAATTGGCAAAAATGTTGACCGGGTCTTTGGTCAGGAATTCACGGGCTTTATCACCTACTAAGGTGCGCCCGGGCCTGAAAGCCACTACAGAGGCTAGGGTTTCCTTATGGCCGATAGGATGCTTGAAAATGGTGACTTTGCCGTTTTCATATTTGGTAATTAAAGAATTGGTGGTTCCAAGGTCAATTCCAAAATTTATAGATTTCATTTTGCTTGCTTTATACGGGTGTTCAATGCGCTTATACCTGTTCTGCAATAACTATGCCTTTTTGCAGCAGCTGACGGCCCTGACTGTCATTTTGGTAAATGATCGGCTTGATTACTTTGGTTATTTTCAGGTTGGGGCCGGGGGAACCTACGATACTGGCTTCATAATCGGTCCTGCTTTCGGAATAAGCTTCTCCTGCCGGATTGACAATAATTAGGCCCGAAGCTTCGAAAATATGCTGTATCCTTCTTAAATTCCTGTCAAATTTATCAAAGAGTTGTTCCGCGATCAGTTTTTGTTCCATTTCAAAGAACTGGTTGATCAGCGCTATATTGGCATCCATATAATTTCTAATTATTCCAGCAATTTACGATAAAAACAGCTTTCATTTCCTTGTGAAGTTTTTAAGGTTTAAATTCAGTAAATTTGCTTCGTTAAATTTAAAAATTTTTTAAAATGAAAGAAGTTGTAATTGTATCCGCCGTACGTACCCCAATGGGTAGCTGGGGTGGATCATTAAAAGGTTTTACTGCAACAGAATTAGGTTCGTTCGCTATTAAAGGAGCATTAGATAGGATAAAGTTAGACGCCAAAGAAGTTACAGACGTATATATGGGCTGCGTAATGCAGGCTAATTTAGGCCAGGCGCCTGCGCGCCAGGCGGCAAAATTTGCCGGTTTGCCGGATGAGGTAAACTGCACTACGGTAAACAAAGTATGTGCCAGTGGTATGAAAGCCATTACTATGGCTGCCCAGGCGATCATGTGTGGTGATGCCGAGGTTGTAGTAGCCGGCGGTATGGAAAGCATGAGCAATGTGCCTTTTTATGCACCCGCGATGCGTTGGGGTAATAAATATGGCGATACTTCAATGGTAGACGGTCTGGCTAAAGACGGCCTGACCGACGTGTACCATAAATATGCTATGGGTAATGCCGCTGAAAATACAGCCGCGGAAATGAATATCAGCCGGGAAGCGCAGGACGCCTTCGCTATCGAAAGCTATACCCGCAGCCAGAAATCGGTAAATGAAGGTAAATTCGATGCGGAAATAGTTCCGGTAGAGATCCCGCAAAGAAAAGGCGATCCGGTGGTATTTGCAAAGGATGAAGAACCGTTCAATGTAAAATTTGATAAGATCCCTACTTTGAATTCAGCTTTCGTTAAAGGTGGTTCTGTAACCGCTGCTAACGCTTCTACAATGAATGACGGTGCTTCTGCATTGATCCTGATGAGCCGCGAGAAAGCGGAAGCTTTAGGCTTAACACCTATTGCTGTGGTACGTGGTTATGCCGATGCAGAGCAAGCGCCTGAATGGTTTACTACATCGCCTGCCAAAGCAGTGCCTTTAGCCTTGAAAAAAGCGGGTATCAGCCAGGACCAGGTGGACTTCTATGAGTTGAACGAAGCGTTCAGTGTAGTTGGATTGGCCAACTGTGAGATCTTGAAATTAAAACCAGAGCAGGTGAATGTAAACGGTGGTGCCGTTGCTTTAGGTCACCCGCTGGGTTCTTCAGGTTCCCGTGTAGTAGTTACCCTGATCAATGTATTGGCACAGAATAATGCTAAGATCGGTGTGGCCGGTATCTGTAACGGCGGTGGCGGTGCCACGGCAATCGTTATTGAAAAAATATAATCATTTCTTATAGTAAAGCAGCAATCTTTCCGGGGTTGCTGCTTTTTTTTAACTAAAATCATAAATACAATGAAAAAGTATGCAATTATCCTTTTAAGCTTAATTTGCTTATTGAGTGCCTGTGGAAAAAAAGATAAATTTTTATCAATTAGCGGTATTCAGCTCAAAGATGAAAATAATAGTTATATGGGGAATGTGGGTAAGCCGGGCGACTTAGACTTTTATGCAAATGTTAAGTTGAGCACTTTTCCTGTTCCTGCAACAAATAATATTTTGAACGTAATGCTGGACAATAGCTCAGGGGAATCGCTGAGTTTTACTTTGGAGCTTAAAGCTGCTTACTACAGAGATGCGCCCCGGAAACTGACTGAAGGTCTATTGAATTTTAGGAGAGAATTAGTTGGCAGCAAAATTAAAGTTGAAAATTTAAATGGTGATCCGGATAAAAATTATATAAGCAGGGAATTTGTGTTGGCTGCGGGTGAAAGAGAGGCTTTTATGATTGATGTGTCCCATTTTCCGCAGGGCTTTTATAAAATACTCCTTCACGCTTCTAACGGGCAAACCTATCATGTAGGCGCCTGGGTGTTCAGACCATAGCCGGTAAAGCGGCTTTAGTGTCGCCTGTTCGATCTTATTGATTAAAATAACTTATTAACCCTGTATGGGTTCCAGAACCCATCACCAACAATATAATACGATGAAAAAAATTACACTTATTGCTTTAAGCTTGATTACTTTATTAAGTGCCTGTGATAAAAAAGAGGAAAAAGAAGCCCGAAGACTGGCACAATTTGAGCAGATCGGAGGTGTGAATCTGTCCGATGAAAATAATGAGTTGTGGGGGCGTTTAGGGCAGCCTGATGTAAACTACAAAGATGTGGCTTTTGATTTAACGGCATACCCGGTGCCTGCAATGGATAAACAAAACCTGCTATTAGTTAATAAATCTGATAAGGACAGGACCTATCAGCTAAAAATAGTGAATGCTTATTTCAAAGGTGCACCATCAAATTTCCCGGAAAGCCAGTGGGCCAGGCAGGTCGGCTTTGCCGGTAAAACTATAAATATAGAGAATCTGGCAGGAAATGCGGAGGAAGTTGTTTTTGCTAAAGATATTAGTGTAGCGGCTAAAGCTTATGGAGTTATTGATCTTGATGTCAGTCAGTTTAAGCAAGGTTTTTACCGTATAATAATTGAAGTAGAAGGGGAGCGGAAATACTGGGATAATCTCTGGGTTTTCAGAAAGTAGTACCCGGATCTTATAATAAATACAAAAGCCACCCGGAAGGTGGCTTTTGTATTTATTTAGAGTACTTTTTAATTATTGACCCGTACCAGCTCATTCGCTTCTGCGGCATAGTCAACATTATTAAGGCCAAAACCGAATAAACCTATGAATTCAGATTTGTAACCCTGCAGGTCGCCGATAGCGCCCAGGTTTTCTGTATCTACCTGGTTCCATAATTCCAGGACCTTTGCCTGTACGTCTTCCTGCATTTCCCAGTCATCCACGCGGATCCTTCCTTTCTCATCAACAGGAATATCAGCACCATTATACAATCTGTCTTTATATAAACGGTAGATCTGCTCGATACAGCCTTCATGGGTACCTTTTTCTTTCATTATCTTGTACAATAAAGAAATATATAGTGGAACTACAGGAATGGCGGCGCTCGATTGCGTTACCAGCGCTTTGTTCACCGAAACAAAAGCTTCACCATTCAATGATTTTAATTTGTCATTAATCGTGCCGGCAGTGGCTTCCAGGTGATCTTTGGCCCGGCCTATAGTACCCTGGCGGTATAAAGGCTGGGTCAGGTCCGGCCCGATATAAGAATAAGCTACCGTCTTAGCACCATCGGCTAAAACACCGGCTTCCTGTAAAGCGTCGATCCATAAAGCCCAGTCTTCTCCACCCATTACTTTGATGGTGTTTTCGACTTCTTCTTCTGTGGCCGGGTTGATGGTTATATCGGTGATTTTACCGGTATGGATATCTACTGTTTTATTGGTATATGGTTCCCCGATCGGCTTTAATACGGAACGGTGTAAAACGCCGGTTGCCGGATCTGTTCTTACCGGGGAAGCCAGGCTGTAGATCACCAGGTCTACCTGTCCCAGGTCCGCTTTGATTAAATCTATCGTCTGTTGTTTTACTTCATTGGAATAAGCATCGCCATTGATACCTTTTGCATACAGGCCATCTGCATGCGCGAAATCCTGGAATGCTGCGGTATTGTATAAGCCTGGCGTAGCCGTTTTACCTTCGGAAGCTTCTTTTTCAAAATAAACCCCTATAGTAGATGCGCCGGAACCATAAGCCGCGGCTATGCGGGAAGCCAGTCCGAAGCCGGTAGAGGCCCCGATTACCAATACTCTTTTAGGAACATTGATCTCGCCTTGTTGTTTTACATATTCGATTTGCTGTCTTACATTCTCTTTGCAACCATCGGGATGTGCTGTCAAGCAGATAAATCCACGCATTCTCGGTTCAATAATCATAATTCAATGTTTTTTAGATTGAAATGGAGGTACAAATGTAATAAAACCGCCGTAAATAATTGCCTGCTTTGCTGCCAGGGCTGATTAGCCACCTGTAAGCCAGCCGCTTAAATGCCCGCTGATGACCGTATATTCTATCAGGAAGCCATCATGACCATACGCTGAGTGGATTTCCCGGTAGGTACAATCCGGCAGGTGTTCTGCCATAAATCTTTGTTCGGCAGGTGGACAAAGAATATCTGAAGCAATGCCGATAAGGAGTGTAGGTTGCTTAATCGTACTCAAAGCAGCTGCAATATCTGCATTCCTGCCCCTGGCGATATTATGACTATCCATAGCACGGGTTAAGCGATGATAAGTAAGCGGGTCAAAACGGTCGGCCAGTTTTTGGGCCTGGTAGATTAAATAAGAACTTGCTTTGAAGTCTTTTATTTTTTCCGGGTCCGGGTCCGATTGCTGCGCATTAAACAGCTCAAAGTTCCGGTAGGTCAGCATCCCTATGGCCCTTGCCGCTTTTAGTCCTTTGTCGCCGGTGCCGCGTATACCTGCCTGCCATTCCGGGTCAGCTTCTATGGCCATTCGCTGGGCCGTATGTATAGCAATCCCCCAGGCGCTTTCAGCGGCTGAGGTGGCCAGCAGGAAAAGCTTCTCGATACGTTCCGGGCTTTTTAAAGCCCATTCCAGGGCCTGGTAGCCGCCCATACTGCCACCCACTAAAAGTTGTATTCGCGCTATGCCTAAATGGGCACTTAAAAGCTCATGCGCGTTTACCATATCCCGGATCGTAAAATCAGGGAAGTCTTTACCATAAGGTAAAGCGCTCCCGGGACCTGTACTGCTGGGGCCTGTGGTACCATAACAGCTGCCCAGTATATTAGCGCAAACAATATAATAGTGTTCTGGGTCAAGTACTTTGCCCGGGCCAACGAGGCCTTTCCACCAGTCGGCCACATCCGAGTTGGCCGTGAGGGCATGACAGATCCAGACCACATTGTCTTTGCCTGGATTTAGGGTGCCATAAGTATGGTAAGCGATCTGCAGGGAGCTAATACTGCCGCCTTCTTCAAAGTGGAAAGGTTGATCGTAGTTAAAGGTTTGTAACATTTCTGGTATTTTGAATAGCCTTCAAACAAAAGTAACCGCTTTTACCTATTTTGCATAAAAAATAAAGCAATGCCAAAGATTACTGTTACTTATAATCGTGCTGAAGATAATTATGTTGCTACAGATGCACAGGAAAATACCCTTGTTTTTAAAGCCGGTGGTGGTGAAGCCAGAACGGTAGCCGCAAAAGGATCAGTAGGTCCCATGTTAAGCTTATTAATGGCGATGGGCGCCTGCTCCGGTATTGATATCGTGATGATCCTGGAAAAGCAAAGGCAGTCATTTGATACCCTGGTGGTTGAAGTAGAAGGCGAGCGGGAGCAAGGGCTGACCCCGGCCTTATGGGTAAAAGCCCATGTGCATTATATCCTGACGGGCAGTGTGGAGCCGGCAAAGGCGGAAAAAGCGGCACAGCTATCGGTCGATAAATATTGTTCGGTAGCGGAAACGCTGCGCAGGGCAGGTTGTGCGATCAGCTACAGTGTAAGCGTTAACTAATCCTGATTAATCATTATAAAATTTCAATAAGTGCATCCTATATCCAAAGCGATCCGTATACAATTAGGTCCTACCAACGAAAAAGAGCATTCCAATCCTATTTTCATGACCAGCAGTTTCTGTTATGATGATGCCGAGCAGATGCGTGCCGTTTTTGCCGATGAGATCGAGCAGAATATGTACAGCCGTTTTGTGAACCCGAATACAAAGGAACTGGAACAAAAAATGGCCGCGCTGGAAGGCACCGAAGCCGCCTTTGCGACCGCAACCGGTATGGCGGCTATATGCTCCTGTTTCATGAGCTTGTTGAAACAGGGCGATACGCTTTTGAGTTGCAATTCTATTTTCGGTAGTACACATACGGTAATTACAAAGTATTTACCCAAATACGGCATCGGGCATAAATATGTACCGGCATCGGCTACTGCAGAAGATTGGGAAGCCGCTATAGACCCGACGGTAAAAATGATTTACCTGGAATCCCCGACCAATCCCGGCCTGGATGTCCTGGACCTGGAAATGATCGGTAAGGTGGCCCAAAAACACGGTATTATTTTCGTGGTGGATAATGCTTTCGCTACGCCTTTGTGCCAGCAGCCGGTTCAGTACGGCGCTGACCTTGTTGTACACTCCGGCACCAAATGGCTGGATGGGCAGGGCAGGGTATTAGGTGGCGTGGTCTGTGGCCGCAAAGAGCTGGTACATGAAGTGTATTTATTTGTACGTAGTTCCGGCGCTTCATTGTCCCCATTCAATGCCTGGATACTGAGCAAAAGCCTGGAAACACTGGATGTAAGGATGGAACGCCACGCGGCGAATGCTTTATACATCGCTGAACAGTTGAGCGATCATCCTGAAATCGAATGGCTGAAATACCCGCATTTACCTTCACATCCACAATATGCCATTGCTAAAAAGCAAATGCGCAATGGGGGTGGCCTGGTGAGCTTTAATTTAAAAGGCGGCCTGGATGCCGGGCGTAAATTCCTGGATAAATTGAAAATGCTTTCTTTGACGGCTAACCTGGGCGATACCCGTAGTATTGCTTCGCACCCGGCCAGTACGACGCATGCCAAGCTTTCAGACGCAGAACGGATGAAGACCGGTATTACACCGGGCCTGATCCGGATCTCTGTAGGGCTGGAGCATCGGGATGACATACTGAATGATATTTTACAGGCGCTGTAATAAATAGAAAAAGGCTTGAACTACCTCGGTTCAAGCCTTTTTTATTGGGTGAAATTTGTCTGTATTTCTGGAGCTCAACAGGACAAATTTTATTTTCAATACTGTCTAATATTTAAAGTTTTTTACGTCTATTATAATGGAAACTTTATTCTGAATTTTAAACTTATATAAAATATGAAAAAAGCAATTTTACTTTTTCTTAGTGTCAAAGTTGTTGCCGCCTTATTTGTTTCCTGTGACAAGAAGTATACTTGTATCTGCAAGATACAGAATGCCGATGGGTCTTTAGAAGACCCTGATGCGATTAACCCGGTTGCCAGGAGCCCGTTTAAAAGCAAAACTAGAAAAGAAGCAGATGCGAATTGCGCGACAATGAATAAGACCTGGCTCAATGCTAATGGAGAAAGTGTTGTTTATGTCTGCTTTGCAGATTGATCGAAAGTGTAATACCCAAAAAGGAAAGATAAAGGCCGCCCTAAAATTTAGGACGGCCCTGTTTTATAGATTGTACTGCTTTTATTTTAGATAAAGATCAAAATAATCAGTGATCTTTTGCATTAAATGTACGCGGTCTTTACCCACTACATTATGTGCATGCCCCGGGTAAACAAAGTAATCCAGCTGCACGCCATTATCCACACATGATTTTACGAACTTCATAGAATGTTGCCACACTACTACATCATCCTGAGCACCGTGGATCATGAGCAATTTACCTTTCAGATTTTTGGTCTTGGTCAGTAAATTGTTATCGGCATAACCTTTAGGATTGTCCTGCGGACTGTCCATGTACCGCTCGGTATACATGATCTCGTACATGCTCCAGTCAATTACCGGTCCGCCGGCCACACCTACCTTAAACAAATCCGGCTGGCGCAGCATTAAAGAGGTGGTCATAAAGCCGCCATAGCTCCAGCCATGAACGCCCATACGGTTGCCGTCAATAAACGGTAAAGATTTCAGGTAAGCGACGCCTTTAAGGTGATCGTTGATCTCCAGTGTCCCTAACTGGCGGAAAATAGCCTGTTCAAAAGCCGCCCCCCTGTTGCTGCTGCCTCTGCCGTCCAGCGTGAAAACCGCATAGCCTTTCTGCGCCAATAGTTCATACCATAGATTGCCGCTGGCAGGGTAGGTATTTTGTACTAATTGTACATGCGGCCCATTATATAAATAATAGATCACCGGGTATTTTTTATTTGGGTCGAAATCGGTAGGGTAAACCAGTTTGCCAAAAAGTGGCGTACCGTCTTCTGCAGCTAAGGTTACTTCTTCAACTCTAGCTCTCTGGTACTCTTTTAGAGGGTCCTCCGCTTTGAGGATTTGCTTAACAAGGTTCCCCTTGTTGTTGATCATATTTACCACTCTTGGTGTTGTCGCGTTGCTGTATACATCCAGGATGTATTTACCGTCATCACTCATCGCCGCATTGTGTACGCCTGCTGCTGCATCAATACGTTTCAGGCTACCGCTCTTATAGTTTACAGAGTACAGGTGTTTCTCTTTGGCACTTTCTTTGGAAGCCGAAATGATCAGTTCATTAGCCGATGCATTAACGCCTTCTATGGCGTTCACCAGCCAGGGGCCGGAAGTCAGTTGCTTAACCAGTTTGCCATTAGTATTATACAGGTAAAGGTGCTGGAAACCGCTTCGTTCGCTATGCCAGATGAACTCATTGTTTGAATTCGGTAAGAAAACCAGCGCGTGTTGCGGTTCTACATACTTATCACTTTTTTCTTCAAATAGTGTTTTGATAAACGCGCCGCTCACCGCATCATACTGGTTGAGCTTCATATGATTCTGGTCGCGGTTCAGTACAGCGATATAGATATGTTGCGCATCCGGGCTCCAGGTAACACAGGTCAGGTATTGATCTGCAGGGGTACCGGTCTGCAGGAATATTTTTTTATTGGTTTTGAAATCGTAAACGCCCAGGGTTACCTCATGTGATTTTCGGCCGGCCATAGGGTATTTAATATTCTCGTTTTGAGCCGCTACCGGGTTCCAGTCAATTACCGGGTAGTCCGCTACCATGCTTTCATCCATGCGGTAGAAAGCGACCTTGTTTTTATCCGGGGATAAAAAAATACCGCCATTAATGCCAAACTCGTTGCGGTGTACACTCTGGCCATTGATGATGTGGTTTTCCTTCCGGTCTTTGGTGACCTGGTGCCTGTTACCTTGCTCATCTATCGCGTAAAGGTTATTGTCTACGGTATAAGCTACCAGCTTATCTTTAACCGTAATGTTTGCAGCGCCTTTTTCAAGTGGTAGCGGGGATGCGGTAGTAAAACCTTTATCGGTTGTAGATTCGATAAAATACAGGTCATTTTGCACGGTAAAGTAAGGCTTGCTGTTGTTCCAGTTGATGGCAGGCAGGGCCTTTAAGCTGTCTTTGCCGAACATTTGCTGGTTCAGGCCCGGGAGGCTGATCCAGGCTTCTTTTTCAAACTTTGGTGCCGCGATCTTATACAGCACATTTTTTTGCTGGTAAACAAGGGTATGCTGGTTGTTCATCCATATGGGTGCGCCCAGGCCTTCAATGGCAAGATTGGTGCGCAAACCCAGGACCGCGTCCTGCATGCTGAATTTTTTGTTTTGGGCCTGCGTATTGCCTGCCAGCAATAAAACCAAGCCCGCAATGATTATTCTTTTCATGTTATTGTACTTTTTTAAGAATAAAAAAGAGGCTGTCTCAATCTGTAAATGGTGAGACAGCCTCCTGGATATAATCTGATTACTTAACTACCTGCATTTCGTCGATCAGGTTCTGGGCACCACCTAATTTGTCGATGATCCACATCACGAAGCGGATATCAACCGCGATCGTTCTTTTGTATTGCTTGTCGAAAGCGATATCGCCGCTCATGGCTTCCCAGTTACCGTCAAAGGCTAAACCTAATAATTCTCCGTTAGCACTGATGATCGGGCTACCGCTGTTACCACCGGTAATATCATTGTTGGTAATGAAGCAAGTGACTAATTTACCATCAGCATTAGCATATTGACCATAGTCCCCTTTGTGGGCTAAAGTTAAGAAGTCTTTGGGCAGGTCAAATTCATAATCGTTTGGCTTGTACTTAGCCAGCAGACCTTCCATTGTGGTGTAATAGTCATATTTCACCGCATCCTGTGGCTCATAGCCGGCTACATTACCATAGGTTACCCGCATGGTAGAGTTCGCGTCCGGATACCAGTTTTTATCCGGGTTCATTTGCATTAAACCGGCAATATAATCTTTAGCCAAAATAGTTTTTGCCTTATTGTACTCTTCTGTTTTTTCTTTGAATTTAGCATCCTGGTTGTCCATGAAAGCTTCCATGTATTGTACCAAAGGATCGTTGTTCAGTACGTCTAAATTTGGCGCATTGACAAACTGGCTGAATTTCGCATCGTCCAGTAAGAAGGTATTTTTAACCATGTAGTTGGCATACTGTGCAAAAGCGCTGCCGGATTTATCGTTCGGGAATTTTTTGAAGATAACCGCATTGTAAATCGGGGGTTGTTGTGCTGATGGAATGTCATTGTAATACATTTCCATTGTTTTGGCCAGGATTTCTTCATCAACAGGGGCTACATAGTTTTCCATCAAAGAAGTTTTCAGGGCTTTGAATCCTTGAGCTGCTTTAGTGGCTTCGTCCTTTTTGCCTTCTTGTAACGCTTTCTTGATGGTTACCGCTCTTGCTGCCAGTTTAGTAACCACAGGAGCCGCAATACCTTCGCTTAAATAAATATTTTGTTTCGCATAAGGGCGGTAAGCAGCGTATGTTTTGGCAAATTCGCTTACGATGTTTTTAGCAGCCGGCTGGTTTTTTTGCGCCCATGCGGTGAATGCTTCTTCCTGCTTTTGCTTATCGTTGACAACATTCAGGCGTTTTAATTGCTCGGTCTGGCCGATAAAGTATTTCCAGTAGTTGGCGATACTTGCGTAGTTAGAAGCCAGTTTCAGGTTCACGGCTTTATCCTGGCGCATATATTTACGCATGATAGCAAGCCGAGCATCTCTCAGGTTAACGATAGCAGGATTTACCTCGTTGATCGCCATATCCACGCCATAAGAAGTTTCATAACGGTTGGTACGGCCAGGGTAACCCATGATCATAGCGTAATCCTGGTTTTCTACCCCTTGAATATTTACCGGTAAGAATTTTTTAGGTTTGTAAGGAACATTAGCCTTTGAATATTTCGCTGGTTTGTTGTCTTTATTGGCATAAACGCGGAACATAGAGAAATCGGCAGTATGGCGCGGCCACATCCAGTTGTCGGTATCCCCACCATATTTACCTAAAGATTTTGGTGGCGTACCTACCAGGCGTACATCGGTGAATACTTCGTAAGTCAGTAAGATATATTGATTACCACCAAAATAAGTGGAGATCTGTGAAGCATATTGACCGCCTTTGTTGGCATCTTCAATTAATTCCTGTAAGATCTTATCGGTTTTTTTCTTTTTCTTTTGAGCGGCAAGTACTTTTTCCGTAACGTCTTCCATGTTTACCAGGAATTTTACGGTCAGGCCCGGAGCCGGGATCTCCTGTTCAAGTGATTTTGCCCAGAAACCATCTTCCAGGTAGTTTTTCTCTACGGTGCTTACATCAGCAATGTTACCATAGCCACAGTGGTGGTTGGTGATCAGCAAGCCATTCGCGGAGATCATTTCTCCGGTACAGCCACCGCCAAAGTGAACGATCGCGTCTTTAAGACTGGCATTATTAACACTATATACGTCTTCGGCACTTAAACGAAAACCTTTGGCTTTCATATCATCGATGTTCTTCCCAATGAGCATTGGAATCCACATGCCTTCATCAGCCCGGGAAGGGGCGCAAAACAAAGCCGCCGCAGCAATGCTTAGTAAAAGTTTTTTCATTATATTAAAAAGTTAAAATATTCTGCGCAATTTACAACCGATTTGCGGCTTATAAAAGCTTTTAAATAAAAATCCCGCTTTTAGGGGGATATAATAGAAAATTGACATCTGGTATTCATTGTCTATTGATTTTTACCGGTTTGTGCAAAATATTACGGGAAAGTTTAGTTTTTCAATCCGATTGTTTCAATATTCACTCCTAAGTATACAAGCTGGGTCAAAGCGTTCTAGTTTTGCTCTCAAATTTAGAAGAAATGAGAAAATTTTTGAGTGCAGCTATAGCCGGCCTGGTGTTTTTTGCGTCCTGTAAAAAAGAAGGAAAAGAGCCGGAGTTTAACCGGAATGACCTGGCCCCGCTTTCCATTGAATTTGATAATATTGTTGGGGGTACCAATCTTTACCTGAATAGTACAACCTATACCAATGCCGCCGGCGAAGATTATGCTATCAGTTTACTCCAATATTATGTAAGCAATATAAAAGTGTACAAAGCTGATGGTACGGAGTATGTAGTGCCACAGGACTGTAGCTATTTCCTGATCAAAGAAGGAGATGTTGCTTCTGGAAGTGCTTTGGTTAATGTCCCTGAAGGGGATTACAGTCGTCTTGTGTTTACTTTAGGAGTAGATAGCCTTAGAAGCACTATGGATGTAGACCGGCGTACCGGAGTGCTGGACCCTGCGAGCGGGATGGATGAGGGCATGTATTGGGGCTGGAACAGCGGTTATATCTTTTTTAAAATGGAAGGCTTATCGGCCGCAGCACCGGTTGATGGCAGTGGTCAAAATAAATTTCGCTACCATATAGGTGGCTTTGGTGGTTATAGCGCTCCTACAATCAACAATATTAAAGAGATCAGCATTGACCTGAGCCAGGCCGGGGTCGCTAAAGTGCGTAAGGAAAGAAAGAGTAATATCCACCTGATGGCAGACATTGCTAAAGTGATGAATGGCCCGACTATATTAAGTATCGCGGCAAATCCCACTGTAATGTTCAGCGAGTTCAGTGCAAATATCGCGGCGAACTATGCCACCATGTTTAGCCACGACCATACTGAAAATTAAGCAGCTCCTAAAGCACATACCATGAGAAAGATTAAAGTGATTCTTTTACTTGTCGGGGTGCTGGTCCTGGCATCCTGTAAGAAAGAAATTATAGATAAAGTAGCTGAGTTTGCCGGCTTTCATAAGCCGGCAAACTTTCCCGAACCGGCTTATCATTTTGATACGAACCCGGTAACTAAGGAAGGATTTGAACTAGGTAAGAAACTCTTTTATGAACCCCGGTTAAGCCGGAATAATACCATTAGCTGTGGCTCCTGTCATATTCAAACCTCGGCCTTTACCCATCATGGCCATGATGTGAGCCATGGCATTGATGATCGCCTGGGTAAAAGAAACGCACCGCCTATCATGAACCTGGCCTGGCATACCGGCTTTAATCATGATGGTGGCGTATTTGACCTGGATATGCAGCCGATCGTTCCCATTACCACCTTTGAAGAAATGGATGAAACACTGGAAAATGTACTGCAAAAATTAAAGGCCCATCCTGAGTACCCTAAACTTTTTGCTAAAGCTTTCGGCTCGGAAGCAATTACCAGTGCAAGCGTACTGAAAGCCTTATCCCAGTTTATGGTACTCTGTATTAGTGCGCAGTCCAGGTATGATAGCGTCATGCGTAATGAGGCCGGTTTTACCGCTGAAGAAATGCAGGGTTATGAGCTATTTAAGCAAAAGTGCGCTTCCTGCCATCAAGAACCTTTGTTTACCGACCTGAGTTTCCGGAATAACGGGATCGGTATAGGCTTTAACGGTGATGCAGGCCGCTATGAGATTACATTGAACGAGTCGGACAAGTATAAATTTAAAGTACCCAGCCTGCGGAATTTGAAATATTCGGCGCCTTACATGCACGATGGCCGGTTTTATACGCTTGATGCGGTCCTGGATAAATACAGCACGGGTATGCGGTATGTGCAAAATATAGACCCGGCCCTGGATAAGGGGAATGGCACTTACGGGATTGATATAAGTAATGAAGAAAGGGTCTACCTGAAAGCCTTCCTGAATACCCTGAACGATGAGCATTTTGTGAAAAATAAATTATTATCAGAATAGATTTTTAGGTTATGAAAAGAATGGTACTGGCTGCAGCTTTGCTGGCAGCAAGCACGATGATATCAAATGCCTGTGATATCTGCGGGTGTGGGGCAGGGAGTTACTACATTGGCATCCTGCCGGAATTTAATGCGAAGATCTTAGGATTGAGGTACCGCAGCAGCAACCTTACCACGCACCTTAATCCAAATGGGGAAAGAACTTACCTGACTACAGAGGAGCAATACTATACTACCGAGCTTTGGGGCGGCTGGACGATCAAAGATCGCTACCGGATTATGGGCTCAATACCGGTTGCTGTAAATATAAAAGATAATGAAACCGCCAGGGAGCACAAAGCCGGCCTTTCCGATGTTTCCGTACAGGGGTTTTACCGGCTTTTGCGCAGCAAAACTATGGTTGGTAAGCACGGTAATGGCAAATTGCTGGTTCAGGATCTTTGGGTAGGCGCAGGGATCAAAGCGCCTACCGGAAAATACAATCCCGCAGATAAAAGTACGGTTAGTGCTACAGCAAATTTGTTTCAATTAGGTACCGGCAGCTGGGATTTCATGCTTACAGGTATGTACGATATGCGTTTACAGGATATTGGCTTTAATGCTACTGCAAGCTATAAGATCAATACAACCAACCCATATGATTACTACTACGGCAACCGGTTCAGCGGTAGTGTGCAACTCTATCATAAGTTCCGGTTTGATAATAAATTTATGATCGCGCCGAATATGGGGATTAATATTGAGAATTCAAGCAAAGATATTGATGGTAGTACAGCGGTAAAGGCAACAGGAGGCCGGTTAATGTTCGCGACGATTGGCGCAGAATTGAGTTTGGAAAAGGTTGCTATAGGTGGTAACTGGCAACCTGTAATGAATCAGAGCCTGGGCGAGGGGGCCGTGAAGGCCGGCAACCGGGCAATGCTCCACGTTTCCTTTATGTTTTAAAGGACAATTAATCCATCATTCTGAAAGGGACCTCTATTGATAATTGCTCCCAGCGAAGACTCAGGGTACCTTCCCGGCTGTTCTTTGGATTTAAACTGATGTCATAGGTCAGTCTTTGGACGGCTTGTTTCATTTTTTTAGGTTTTACTTTGATGCGTAAAACGTCTTTTTTTTCATCATAGTCATCGGCTAAATGTTGGTTGAAGTTTTCATTCACAATCACTGTCCAGCTGTCTTTGCCGGGTATAAAGAATAAGGCATATTCGCCACCTAATAATTCCTGTTTTGCTCCCAATAGAGCATTGCCCATTAAGGTGAGTTTTGTTGCGTTGTGCGCGCCTCCGGCCCACACTTTATCATAAGCGACCAGGCCGCCCCAGATCACCCGTTCTTTAACACCAGGCGCGCCATAGTCAACTTTCATATAATCATTGCCAAATGATTGACAAACGCTTCTCCTTGGACTGCCTTTGAGATTGTCCTGCTTAATTATGCCGCTATTGACACTGTCGGCATAATCCGGCATGGCCGGCAAGCAAGCGGTAGCAGCCTGCCCGGATAAATAAGTTGCCGGTGTTGCTGCAAAAGATTGTTTGCAGTTTTGAGAGCAGAAGTAGTAAGCTTTGCCCTCGTGAGTGTAGGTAAACTTATCGTCGCTTACGTTCATTTCACAAACCGGGTCGATATGCCCGCCTGCCTGTTGTGCCATCGCAAATGGCAACCTGCATAGGAACAATAAAAAAAGAAAGGATACTTGCCTTAATATATAGCTGCTGCTCATGTGAAAGATATTAAAATAATAAAAAAGCACTATAAGCCTTGGCATAGGCCGAGGCTTAGTTTAGTGAAATATAAAGATAAACAAACTATTTATTGCCGGCTCTTTTCAGCTTCAATTGTTCGCTCACCTTCTGGCTTAATTGGTACATCTTCACGATCGAAAACAAAACAAAAGCCCCGGCGGTAAATAATGAGGCCTGCCAGATCAGGCCATTGCTCAATATAGTATTTGCATTTAACAGGACCAGTGCGATAACGCAGGCCAGGGCAGTAGCGGATAAAACAAGTAAATAGTCTTTGCGTACAGATTGCATATTGAATATTTTGAATCAGGTAAAATTAAAACTCGTTTACTTAAAACGGAGTTAAGGGTTTTGTTTGCGATACTGTTCGGGACTTAAACCGGTGTGTTTTTTGAAAAAAGTCACAAAATAAGACAAGCGCTCAAAGCCCAGTTCATGCGCAATCTCGGAAACGGTTTTGCCGGTATGGTTTAATAAGCGTTCGGCCTCTAAAGCGATCCGGCGTCGGATGATCTCGCCCGAGCTGATGCCCCTGGTTTCCTGGCAGATACGGTTCAGGTAATTGACGCTGATGAATAGCTCCGCTGCATATTGCGAAGGGAGCTTCTGGCTCGAAAACTTCTCTTCCACCAATTGCTCAAAGGCACCAAGCTTGCGGTCTTTTTCCGTGATTTTCCGGCTTGTCTTTGTTGCGGTCACATCGCGGTTGACCAACTCCAATAAGATATTAAGATAGGAACGGAGCACATTGATGCCCTTATGCCCATTGTCCTGGTACTCGCGTTGCATCTGGTGAAAGTAAAATTGCCAGTTGACGGCCTCTTGTTTACTCAAAGTATGCAGGCAATAGCTGTTTGGCGCAAAGCAACTATAGGCCTGGCCGAATTTTTCAGCAAAAGGCAATAAAATAAAATCGGTGGAGAACTGTATGATCCAACCTGTAGCTTGCGCGGACAAGCTCATACTGCTTACACTTCCGGAACCGATACATAGGGCATTATTGGCTTTAAGTACCAGCTGCAGCTTATCTACGGATACATTGATCGTACCGCTGCTACAGAATATGATGCTATAATACAGCTGCCGGTGTGCTCCTTCAAGCTCACTCAACGCCCCTGCAGTACGCCCTATGGGCGATACCATCATGCCAATATTTTTTGTATCAAAACCATCCAGTGTAAAAGCAGGTAAAACCGCTGCTTTTATACACATAATAAATTAGTTTAAATAAATTGAAAATAGATTTAAACTAAAGCTGCGGGTGGATGAAAGACGGACTGGGAATAGCCGGAATAGATGGGTGTACTGTCGCGAAGCGGGTAGCTTATTGATAGTGCGGGAGTAAATGCCGGTGTGTTATATACTTTAATAAAGTTGTTGACGAAGAAGAGATGGATCTCTTTTTGCTTGGCATCAGGTCCTTTTTTTTCCTGCTGCTCCTGGTCCTCTTTTATTTTCTTCTTGAGCTGGCAGGCGCCGTTACAGCCGGATGCCGGTTTGGCCCTGTTTTCGCAGGAGGTACGGGCAATGTAATCCCGGTTGGCGAAGAAGCTGCCCACAATCCACAATTGACTGGTGGACTGGAGAAAGAATCCTATCAGTAATAATATGACGATGACGCGCTTCAAACCGGGACAAAATTAAAGAAAGCTAAAGCCATATCCAAAGTGCCGGGGCTTTTTTCATAAAAAAAGCACGATTATCTAAACTGTTTGTTCGGATAATCGTGCCGGGTGGGTTAGTAAGCTTTTATTTAATGGCCTAAATTAAGCCCGGAGATTTTGTTAGGATCGTGCTTGTACCGGAATAGTACGGCAAACAAGCCCGTCACTACTAAAGCATAGATCGCGAAGCAGAGCCAGATGCCCGGCCAGTCTTTAGTGCCGTTTTCAAGGATAAAGTATTTATCAATGATGATACCGGAACCATAACTGCCCAGGATCGCACCGAAGCCATTCGTCATCATCATAAACAAACCTTGTGCCGAAGAGCGGATTTTAGCATCAGTACTGCTTTCCACGAATAGAGAGCCGGACACATTAAAGAAGTCGAAAGCCATACCATATACGATATTAGACAGGATGATCATCCATAAGCCGGTGCTTGGATCGCCAAAGGAGAACAGGCCAAATCTTAATACCCAGGCGATCATACTCATCAGGATCACCGTTTTGATCCCGAATTTTCTTAAAAAGAAAGGTATAGTAAGAATAAACAGGGTTTCTGAAACCTGGGAAATAGAAATGATAATAGTAGAGTACCTTACGACAGCTGAATCGGCATATTGTGGTAAATGCTCGAAGTCTTTAATATAAGTGTCGCCATACATATTGGTCAGCTGTAAGGCGGCGCCCAGGAATAAAGAGAAAATCAGGAATAAGGCAAACTGGTAATTCTTAAATAGCTTAAAGGCATCCAGGCCCAGCACCTGCGCGATGGATTTCTTTTCAGTACTTACATTTTGTGGCGGTGTAGGCGGTAGGCTAAAGGCAAACAAGCCCAATAAGATAGCAACTACTGCCGCTATGTAAAACTGGTTGGAGTTAATAGCCTGCCCGGTTAGCTGGGCAAGCGCAGCACCAGCCTTGTAAGCCAGTGATGACGGAGATTGCGGGTCACTGAACAGGTTGGTGATCCACATCGCGCAAATAAAACCTACAGTACCCCATACCCGAATCTTGGGAAAGATCTTTACAATATCCTGGCCTTCTTTTTTCAACACGGCATAGGATAAGGCATTACTAAGGGCCAGGGTAGGCATATAGAAACACATGCCTATAAGCAGTACCCAAAAGAAAATGGTGGGATTATCAATGTAAGGGAGAAAAAGCAGGGTGACGCCATATAATATATGTAAGACGCCATATAAGCGCTCTGCATTGATCCATTTATCGGCTACGATACCCATCAGGGTAGGCATAAAAATAGCGGCGATACCCATTGTAGAGAATACAATGCCAAATTCCTGTCCCGTCCAGTTTTTAAATCCAAACCCGTAGGATCCCAGGGTAGTCAGCCATGCGCCCCAGACAAAGAATTGAAAGAAGCTTACCAGGGTTAATTTTGATTTTACGCCCATGTCAACAAGTAAATAAAAATAATTTGCTAATGTACGATAAAATCAAGCTTATGCTAAAGGATTTTATTTAACGCCTGGTGAATAAGTCGCTGATGAAATTGATGTTGAATTGCGGGCCGACGCTGAAAAAACTAAGGTTATAGTTGGCCCAAACCGCCGCTCCGGCTTCAAAATTAATGCTCCGGGTTTGTCTTGTGCTCAGCGCTTTCCTATAGCCTGCTTTTAGTGCCAGTCGATGTTGATAGCTTAGTTTTGTTTCCTCTTTTTGTGTAAGATGGGTAGCCGGGAACCAGCCTGTGTATTGTAATTTGATATAAAAATTGGCAGGTTTACTATGCCTGCTTGTTGTAAATTTATAAAGAAAGCCCAGCTTTACATAAGGGCTGTAATTCAAATCAGGGGACCAGATATCTGTTGGTTCTGATGTGCTTAAAGGGCGTACATACTGTTGGCGATTCTGGGAAAGCACTATAGACAGCCCAAAGCCCAGGCCGGCATCCAGTTCTGTCTTAGCCCCAGGATGGTAGGTCGTTTTAAAACCTATCCTTACAAAGTTTAGGTCCAGTTGTAAGGGGTGAAATATTTTATCCTGCGCAAAAGCATTTAAAGTGGTACAAAAAATGGATACAGTTAATAGTAGGGCCGTTTTTGACATATAATCAAGAAAGGTGTATTAAGTATTGTACAATAAAAGTAAATGTGGTATTTTAATTGGGTTATTTGTTGTGAATATTTTATTGTTATGATTTACTTTATTGTACAATACAACCGGGTTTGCGCCAAAAAGTATTTAACGCCTGGTGAATAAGTCGCTGATGAAATTGATGTTGAGCTGTGGCCCTACGCCTAAAAAACTAAGGTTATTGTTAGCCCAGAGCGCAACACCGGCCTCGAAATTAATGCTCCGGGTTTGTCTTGTATTCAATGCTTTCCGATAGCCGGCCTTGAGCGCCATGCGACTTTGATAACCAATACGCGGTTCTTCCCGGTGCACCAGGTTGTTCGCCGGTAGCCACCCGGTGTATTGCAGTTTTAGGTAACCGCTGGCGGGCTGCGCATTTTGCGTTGTGGCGAATTTATACAATATACCGGCTTTGAAATAAGCTCCATGATAAAATTCGGGTCCCCAGGCATCAGATGCTCTTGAGTCAGGGATAGGCGTTTCATATTGTTTACTATGTATGGTGCTCACCATAGAGATACCATAGCCAATACCGGCATCCAATTCCGTTTTGGTTCCAGGAAGAAAGGTTGTTTTTAATCCGATTCCGGCCAGGTTCACATCTGCCTGGACCGCTTTGAATTTAGCCTGTTGTGCACAAAGAGGTAGCGGTAATAATAGAGCAGCTAATAAATAAAGTTTCATGAATGATTGTTTTTTTATAGAAGACGTAAGAAATTTGTGTTTACTTATACAAGTAAATAATGTATTTTCAATTTTAAATTAATTACATCGATTTTGATTGAACATTAGTGTTATGGTTTACTCTATTATTACTGTTTTATTTGTTTTGCTGGGTTGTATTTACCTGTACCGGCGAAGTAAAAATAAGCCGGGTTTGCCTGAAGTGTTTACCCAAAAAACAGAGGAAAAACTTACGATAGATGAAGAGTTTAATATCAACCGCACGCGTAAGGAAGCACAGCTGGACGAACTCCTGGATAAGATCAACAGGAAAGGTTATAATTCATTGAGTGCAAAAGAAAAAGAGCTGCTTAAAGAGCTGTCCCGTTAACCTGGATTTACTTTTGCCTGTTCAAGAACCTTTATGTAGATGCGCTTATGCCATCTACATTTTTATTTTACTATCTTAGCCTGATACACATTAACCCGATAATGAAGCAAATTTTACTCTCCCTTTCATTTTTACTACCACTTGCCCCACTTAAGGCCCAGCAATACCCGCAGGCTTTCCAGGCTATTTATGAAGCAGGAATGGCGGATAAAAACCTGCCGCTGATCGCGCATCATTTCCTGGATGTTATAGGCCCGCGACTGGTGGGGACTCCCCAAATGCAGCTGGCCCATGATTTTGTAGTAAACCAGTATAAAAACTGGGGCATAGAAGCCTATAATGAACAATGGGGAGAATGGCAATCCTGGCAGAGGGAATTTACGCATGTCGATCTTTTGTATCCCTGGCCTAAAACGCTGGAGGCGATCCAGATGGCCTGGTGCCCGGATATGAAGCAGCCGGTGGAGGCTGAGATCGTCTTATTGCCCGAAGCCCCGGACTCGCTTTCATTTGACCGTATGCTGGCCATTGTAAAAGGGAAATTTGTGATGGTATCACCACCGCAGTCCTCAGGCAGGCCTTTGAATACTTATGAACCCTATATCGGTAAAGCAGGTGCAGACAGTGTAAATGCCTTACGCCAGCAGGAAACTGCAGCCTGGCAACAACGCATCAAAAATACCGGGTTTACCACACGCACGCTGCCGGCAAGACTGGAGGCGGCAGGCGCTGCGGGCATTATTTCCAGTTCCTGGACCGGGGGCTGGGGCGCTTTAAAAATCTTCGCTGCCCGTACCCAAAAGATCCCGGCGGTAGAAATGAGCCTGGAAGATTATAACTTATTAACCCGCCTGGCCACAAATGGCACAATACCTAAATTACGCATGAAGACCTCTTCAAAATGGGGTAAAATGGCGCCTGCTTACAATTCAATGGCCGTCATGAAAGGCCGTGAAAAGCCTGATGAGATAGTCCTTTTATCGGCACACATTGACTCCTGGGATGCAGGTACCGGTGCTACGGATAATGGTACCGGCGTACTCACGATGATGGAAGCGATGCGCATCCTGAAAAAAGTATACCCGAACCCTAAACGCACAATTATGGTAGGGCATTGGGGAAGTGAAGAGCAGGGGCTGAATGGTTCCCGGGCTTTTACGGAAGATCACCCCGAATTACTGGATAAGATCAGTATGGTCTTTAACCATGATAATGGTACCGGTAAGATCAATACGGTAGCCACGCAGGGTTTTATCAACGCTTACGCGTTTTTTGAGCAATGGATCGCTTACCTGCCACCTGCCTTGAAAGACGAATTTAAAATGACCTACCCGGGAACGCCGGATGTGGGCGGCTCTGATAATATTTCTTTTATCAGCAGGGGAATACCAGCCTTTTACCTGGCCTCTTCTAATGATTGGGATTACCGGAATTATACCTGGCATACGCAAAGGGATACTTATGATAAGATCGTTTTTGATGAACTGCGCCGGAACGCGATACTGGTAGCCATGCTGGTCTATATGGCCTGTGAAGAACCTGAGCCGCTGGATCGTACTAGGATTAAAATGCCGGTAGATATAAAAACGGGTGAACGGAAACAATGGCCGGAGCCGGCGAAGGCGATACGGAAAGGGCCTTATTAATGGATTAGTTTTTAAAAGTAACTTAATCTATGAAATATCAATATCGACTTGCACTGCTGCTGAAAATCTTTATTTCCATAGTTTTAATCGCCTTGCTGCTCCTGCCTTATGCAGTTACACTTCATTTTACAGGAATAGCAGATGATGCGGAGTGGGGCTACCTGTATCTTTGGGAAGATGAGCTGCTGATCTTTATGTATGTTCCTTTCTATATCTTATGGCCCTGGTATCTGTTGCAAAAGAAAAAGTGGCAGATCATCATCCTGTTACTTTTGTCGTTTTTCTATCTGGGTAGCAGCCTTGGAAACCTAGCTATACCCTTGCAGGACTTTATGCCATCAGCAGGTATGTTTTTAGCAGCAAGTTTATTTCCTTGCACGCTTTTCCTGTACTTATTAACCAAGAAGAAAAAGACTGCTGTTGCGCAGCAATAAAATGAAAGTGGCTGCTTATTTTACTTCGGTGTAAATGACTTGTTTCGGGTGCTCTTTCGCATATTTAGTTAATAATTGCGCGATATAAAAAGAACCTTCAAAGGCTTGCAGCAACTGGATGACCGATTCCGCATCACTATAATCACTGTCCTTAGGCAAATAGCCCATAGCATAAAAAGCGCCGGGATCTACCCAGATCAGGCTAAACTCATCCTCATGCCGGCCTTTGTCTTTAATAAAGAACGATTGTGGTACTTTTTGATCTTCTGTCAGCGCCTCATGTACCAGTTTATTATAGGCTCCCGGATTTTTATGGATGCTGTCCGGGTCTTCTTTGCAAACCGGGCAATCGCCTATCTTGCATAATTCAGGGCATAAATTATACGTTTCGGTAAGCTGGTGCATAAACATTCTTGCCCCATGCAGGTCATGGAAACTACGCAACGGCAAAAGACTTTTGTTATATTTTCCGATGATTAACCGGTTGAAATTGTTCTGGTCCAGGTAACTGAAGAGCCCGTATTTCGGTTCGTAAGCCTTTAAAGAACGGTTATATTTTGGCCAGGATTTTTTGATCGCCACGGCTTCTGCCACCAAAGCCATTAATTCTGTGGGATAGCACTCGAAACTAACTCCGTAAATATCTCTCAGAAAATCCTGCCTTTGCCGGGTGATCTTGTTGCCGGTAAAATGGGATTTAACTCTTTTCTGGATATTTACGGCCTTGCCTATATAGATCACCTTGCCTTTACTGTCGTGGAAAAAATAAATACCAGGTTGTTGCGGGAGTTGGTCCAGGTCTGATTTCGGCAGGTTAGGGGGCAGGTATTGTTCTCCGGAGTTTCTTTTTAGCTGCTTCTCAATTACTTGTTCAGCATCATGGTCCAGCAATAGTTGAAAAAGTACTGCAGTTGCTTCGGCATCACCACCGGCTCTATGGCGGTTGGTAATGGTGATATCCAGGTAGGCACAGATATTGCCTAAACTGTAAGACCGTAATCCCGGGAATATTTTACGGCTAAGCCTTACGGTACACAGTTTCGGAGCATCGAAAGTATAACCGGAAGCGGCTAAGTGATGTTTGAGAAAGCTATAGTCGAAATTGACATTATGCGCAACGAATATTTTGTCTTTTAAGAGTTCGTGGACCTGTTCTGCCACCTCTTCAAAGGTGGGGCTGTTCGCCACCAGCTCATCATCTATACCCGTGAGTACAGAGATGAACCTGGGAATGGTGTAGAAAGGCCGTACCAGGGTTTCAAATCGCTCTACGACCTGCTGCCCGTCATGGATAAGAATAGCGATCTCGGTTATGCTGCCGGAAGCCATCTGCCCACCAGTGGTTTCGATATCTACTATTGCATATAATTGTTTCACGGACTATTGGCTGCTGTTCTTACAAAAATAGCAATGAACGGCATGCGCTCATTGCTATTTTTATCAACAATATTTATGTGGAAATATTTAATATCTATTCTTCTTCAACTGTATCGGAACGGGTCTTACGCACTGATTTTTTTATTTGTTTATTGAACCAGTTTTCCGTTTTCTTTTTTTCTTTGCTTAATTCTTTTCTCAGTGCAGCTTCTTCTGCCCTTAAAGCTTTCAATGTGCGCTCGTTATTGGTTTTTTCCAGAGAAAGATCTTTTGCGGCCTCTGCCCGGAGCGTTTTTAGAATAGCGTCATGATCTTTAAACAAACTGTCTATCTGCGACCGGGACTGGGTAGTCATCAGGTTTGAATCTGCAAGATGTTGCTGGTAAGCCTCCGAGTTTTCCAGTTTTTCCAGTGTATCTGCAGAAGCCACTACCGGAACTGCAGATTGTGCATGGACCGAAACAATGGCTGTTGTGAGCAATAAGAGGATTAAAACGATTGCTTTACTCATGCGGCTTTTCATAGCTGAAGGTCATGATAATGGATAGCTGTTATCTTCTTTTTTTCTTTTTCTCTTCTTCAGCTTTTTTCTTCTGACTGGCGGTCTGTTTCTTATTTTTTACATTCTTTTTCTTGTCTTTTGCTTCCTCTTCCTGCTTGCGTTGCGCTTCTTTTTGCTTCTGCTCCTCTGCTTTTACTTTGGCTATAGAATCCTGCTGCTGCTGTTGCGCCAGCTGCTGGGCCTTCGCCACATTGTTGAAGCTGTCTTCATCAGGGCGTAACTGCTCCTCAAATGCCGTATCTTCCAGGTCCGTAAACGCATCTTCAAGATATTGAGCGTCATGTTCCGTAACTATGGTAGCCGAATCGCCTAAAACTATCCTGCCTTTACCACTATCTGTAACGTCAATATTACAGGAGCCGGCGCCGGCTGCTATCAACAAGCCCGGTAGTATGATGAATAATTTTTGTAGCCCTTTCATAGCTTGTAAATATAATGAAAAGATGTGTTTAGGTATCCTTAATTTTTAGTACGTTCTATTTTCCTGATCTTGTTGGCCTGTGTCAGCTCTTTTAATGTATTATCTAATACGCCGTTTACAAACTGGCCGCTTTGCAGCGTACTGTATTGTTTCGCTACCTCGATATATTCATTAATGGTAACTTTAGTAGGTATGGTCGGGAAAAATAAGAATTCTGTGATACCCATTTTCAACAGGATAAGGTCGATCGCCGCTACGCGTTCCGCATCCCAGTTTTTTAATTTCGGTTCAATCAATTCCATCAGCACTTCCTCTTTCTCGATCACCGAAGTCAGGAGGCTCCGGGCATATTCATTCTTTTCTGCCGAAATGAATTGCAGGAAGTTGATCTGCTTGGGATTTTTGAAGAAATTCTCCACTAACATGATCGTCATGTCCTTATCATCTTCCCACCCGTCAAATGTATCGGTCATGTATTCCTGAAAATCCTCGTTTTGCAACATCTCGTGCTTCCAGATATATTGCATGATCTTTTTTTCATTGGCAGGTTCACGGCCTTCTGTTTCCAGGTAAGTAGCGTAAGCCTCCTGGCCCGCCAGGGATTGATACATTTTCTTTACGCGTTCCGGTTCAATTTTGCCTTCCAGCTTGTCTTCCGAAACACGCTCTTTAAATGTGTCATTTTCCAGTAACTGCCACAGGTAAGTATTGCCGGCAAGTTTGGTATTAACATTCATGTCGGCCTCGCTGGGCAGGTATTTGGATGATCTTAACCGGGCATCAGTTTCCGCATATTGGCTGATCTGTGCCAGGTAAAGCATAGAGATATTAAATAGTTCCGACGCTTTGTTGAATTTTTCCGTCAACACCTGCAGGCCTCTTTTTCTTAAACCATCCTTGTCAGGAAAGTCTGTCTGGGCATAGGCTTCTAATGCGTACAGGGCCTGCATTACCTTAATTCTTATATTTCTACGACTGATCATGTTATTAAAATTGGGAAGCAAAGGTAATATTTAATTACTAAATCGATGAATATGACTGGGGAAAGCTCGTTTTTTGATCCTGCTTTCTGAAAATTATCTATTATCTTTACCTGAAGACTTAAGCTTAAAATCAGTATTGATCTATGAATGTTACTCAATTGACATTAATCATTGCAGGCGGTTTATTGTTGTTTTTTCTCTTCTTTATTATTGTAATGACAGGGCTTGAGTTTGCCTATTTTGCCGCGAATCGCCTTACTATAGAATTGAAGCGTAAGCAACAGACGGGTAGCGGTGTCCTGTTGGGCGGTTTTTTCGAACAGCCGGAGCGTTTTTGGGCGGCCACAAATATCGCTTTTTACGTTTCCCTGATCGGTTTTTGCCTGGCTTTGCATGTGCTTACTGCCTGGCTCATAGGCTTTATGCCGGAAGCTTTACGTGATTTTGAGTACACGCAACTGATTATTGACTGGATCCTGGCTTCTGCCATTGTTGTCAGCAGCATTAGCTATTTCGGTAAAAGGGTTTTTGAAAATAACCCGGAAGGCAGCCTGGGTTACTGGGCCAAGCTGATGAATATTATTATCCGCTTTACCAATCCGCTGGCTAATTTTTTTATCCGTTTTTCGGAAATGATCTTATTGTATCTTTTCAACATTAAAGTACCCCGGAAACAGGCTATTTTCGAAAGAGCGGATGCGAACCTGTTCTTACGCAATACTTTGCAGGGGCATAATGATGACGATAAATTAAATAAAGAGCTGTTTGAAAAGGTGATCCACCTTTCCCAGGTCAAAGTAAGGAAATGCCTTATACCCCGGAACGAGGTGCTGGCTATGGATGCCGGCAGCACTCCCCAGGAAATAAGGGATGCTTTTGTGAAATCAAAACAATCTAAAATTATTATATATGAGGACGATATAGATCATGTGATCGGTTATGTACATCATATCGAGTTAGGTAAACGTCCCAAAACGATTCGTGAGATAATGCATAGCATTCCCACTGTGCCCGAAACGATGAATGCCATTGATGTTATTCACCTCTTTACCAAGGAACGCAAGAGTATTGCCTGGGTTGTTGATGAATTTGGCGGTACCGCGGGGGTAGTGACCATGGAAGATGTGCTGGAAGAAATTTTCGGGGATATTCGTGATGAGTATGATATCCAGGACTATACAGAAAGCCAGATCGCAGAGAACGAATATATATTCTCGGGAAGGTTAAAGCTGGATTATATCCGGACAAAGTATGGCATTAATATGGATGAGGATGATACGGAAACACTTTCAGGCTATATAATAAAAAATTATACCACGATTCCTAAGCAGAACACGAAGATCATTATCAATAAGATTGAATTTGATGTACTGCTGGCTACTCCGACCAAAGTCGAAACCGTAAAATTAAAAGTGCTTCATTCATAAATTTATTGCTTTAAACAGCATCGTCGACTTGCCCGATAGCTTATTGTCCCGGTAGAAAAACGAAAAAAACCTATAATGTACTGCATTATAGGTTTTTTGCATTGTATATTTTGGGTAGATCTACCTTATCAGGGTAACATCTCCTTTTAAATGATATGTTTTGGCGCCTATTTTGTATTCAATATGATAAATATATACCCCCAGCTCTGCATCACGTCCATTTTGCCGGCCATCCCAGGCCTGGCGTAATTTATGGGTGTAAAAAATACGCTGTCCGTAACGGTTGTAAATGGAAAAGTTTATAATTTCTGCAAAATCATTATAAGGTATAGGGAAGAAATCATCATTCAGGCCATCTCCATTCGGGGAGAAAACATTCGGGGCCTTTAAATCATTTACATATACATAAACGGAGTCCATAGCCGTACAGCCGTTGCTGTGAATACCGATGAGGTAATACAGGCTGGTATCACCTGGATGCACAACCGGGGACGCCTGATTGTGGAAAGCCGGTACATTGTCGATCAGCCAGTAGTAATTGCTGCTGTTCGTGATACCATGTAATTGTGCCGGTTCCCCGAATTTAACCACCTGGTCGGGCCCTGCTTCTACTTTATCCCGCTCCAGTACATTCACCGTACTATAGCGTTCATAAATGCAACCTAAGGTGTCTTTTATGCTGATCCGGTAAGTAGTGGTAGCCTCAGGCTTGCTGTAGGCAGTATGATCGTCAATAAACTGTAAATGTGTAACCGGCGTCCAGGTATAATTAATGCCGCCGGTAGCGGTGATCAGGACAGAGTCACCGGAACAGACTTCGCTGATCTGTGGATAGACTTCTATCCCAGCGCTGTCAAAGTGGTGTACTTTTATTTTGACAAATGTATCCGTGATACAGACACTGTCATTTTGATTACCCAGTATATGTACGGTGATTTCAGACGCTATTTTAGGATTGACCTGGGCCGTAGTACCGTTGAAATTGCCGATTACGGCTGCATGGGGCTGCCAGTCTATGGAATAATAGTTTCCCAGATGAGCCGGGCTTAAGCTGTCCAGTTGCAGGGTAAGCGGCATTACATGACTACAGACGGTGGTGTCGGAAGCATAAGGCTTGATTTGTTGCGTAGCTTTCACAACAATGTACATGGAATCTTTATCCTCGAAATTACAGGTCTGGTTGTAGCCGGTTAGTACCACTTTGTAAACGCCCGGTGTGGTATAATTTATGCTGGGCTCATAAAGATTGGAAGTAGTGCCATTACCGAAGTCCCAGTAATAACTGTCATAATTATAGCTATGGTTGATAAAGCTTACCAGGTTAGGCGCGCAACCCGTATCTTCTGAGGAAGGCGATAAGGTAAAAGAGAGCAATTTATCTACGTTGGTAATATCAAATTTGAAACTGATCATGTCATAACCCGAAGTTTGCTTGTTCGGAGACCAGGCATTGGGGGAAGTCACGAAAGTGCCGCCTATATCGCAAACGGAGTGATGGATATTGCCAAGAGGATCAAAATTAAAAGTACCGCTATGGCTATGCCCGCCGTAGCCATAGCAGGTAGCATAGGTCAGGTCGGTAAGGTTCAGGTTGAAGTTGCCAAACCAGAACTCTCCGGTAGTGGCATAGGCATTGGGCGTGGTAGGGAAACTATTGCTGTATTTAATACCGGCGATCCCCAGGGCATTACAGGTGCTTACATAAATATCAGAAGTATAAAAATAATCTGATCCGCCAAAGTTACAGGCTCCCATGTTAAGTACAAGGCTGGAGTCCAGGCATTGTATATAGTTGTAAGAATTGGGTTGACTATAAGCATTCGCGGAGACCGGGTAGCTGCCCATACTGGTGCCGCTTACATATAATTTATCCTGTCCCGGCATGAGCGCCAGTTTTGTAGCTATGTCCACATCGCTGGTGCCCAGGTAAGTACAGGCGGTAATCGTTTTATTGTTGGCATTAAACTTCATAACGAAGCCATCGGCAATGCCATTCAGGTAATTGGGATTAAGGGTATTGGCGGTTCCTATATTGCTTGCCGCGGTATTACCACAAAGAAATAGCTGGTTATTATTGTTGTATTTCAAATCGTGGAAAAACAGGTCCCCGTTAATGTTGAAGAAGGTACTATATTTTAACTGGGATAAATTAGTATCTACCTGTACCAGTACCGGGCCATTATGCACAGGTACCGATTGAAGGGCATTTAACGTTACCGGGAAATTGGTACTTGTGCTGGTTGAAGTAAACCATACGGAATGATCGGCCTGGTTGAACCTCAATACAGAAGGTGATTTATTGACAGCAGCTATAGGAGCATATACGTCTACGCCTTCGGTCGCGTTGCCGCCGAGGTACGTAGAGGCGAGTAGCTGGGTGCCATCACTACTGATTTTTGAAATGAAAATATCACTGCTGCCTCCGCCAAACGTGGGCTGTATCGCGTTTGGAGTAACCGGGAAATCCAGCGATTGGGTATTGCCGATCAGGAATATGTGATTGCTGTTGTTGGAGCAGGAAAGTGAATAAGGGAAGTCAGCGGTATTCCCACCCAGGTAAGTCGCAAAGATCCTGCTGCTGCCCGTACCATTGAGCTTCATCAGGGCTACATCTGTAACACTATTAAAGGTGACATCATAAGCCCCGGTTTGTGTAGGCCAACCCATACCGAAGCCCAGGGCTGCGGTGATCGTATTATCGGCATAATCAAAGGTAGACGTGTAAGAGTAGAAGCTGGATGACTGCGCACCCGAATAGGTAGCGAAGATCAGGTCCGGGTCTATAATAAGCGGGTACTGTTGGTTATAATTGCCCGTTTCAAACCCGATAATGTCCCGGTCTAAATGATAGCGGCAATCCACGAAAAGCGTTTCGCCCTTAATGATCTGGAAGGCTACCGGCGCATCTTCTATAACTGTATTGACGGAAGTTTGGATGACTAATTGTTTCCGCTCGTTAATGCTTGCTTTGGCGCCGTCCATCTTTAATCGAATGGTTTCTGGCCGGGCCCCGGGTTTTACGATGAAATCATATTTCAGCGATTTTTCTTTGGCATAATAGATAAGGTCTATTTTGTCAAAGACATTTTGCTGCTCCACAGATTTGAAATGATGCACCTTGCTGGCCCATTTCGATGGATCTTTTCCCCGGAAGAAATTTTCGTAGTAGCTGATCTTTTCTTTCTGAACAGTAACCGGTTTGGGGTTTGCCTGTACAAATTGCAGGCGATAAGCATGCACACGAACCCTGGATGCAGTGAAATCTTTTTCCGGGTGCTCATGGGCCTGCTCATGAATATGGTCCAGGTCTTCCTGGCTCGCGAAATGATAAACGGGACCTGCGTTTGAAATAAACATAGCACCGCCCGGGATCTCTGCTCTATATAATGCATTTGCATGCCACTGACCTTTATTCTCCGCAAAGCTCAAAGTTTGCTGGGCTTTGGCTTGCAATGCAAATACACAATTAAGAAGCATTGTAACAGGATACAGATACTTCATCTAAATAGTGTTTAGGGTCTCGTAAAGATATGCAAAAAATTATTATTTCACAATAGATTGTGAAATAATAGTCAGTTCCCGGAGTCTAAAAGTATATTCAGCGCATTTTTACCTTCGCAGCAAATAAGGTCCAGGATAGAGCAGTCCGGGAGGAACCCGGCATCGCTTTTAAACACCTGGTAGTATTCCTTTTGGGGAGGAGAGTCAGATTTAGGATGGATTAAATCTCTCAGGTCGATAAGATTACTGCCTGTGTTTTGAATATACCTGTCTGTTTCCCTGATCTCTATAGGGTGGCCTAAAAATTGATTCGCCCACTCGATACTGGCTTTATTCCAATTATAGAGCCCAGGTTCTTTGCTTTCAAAAAAAGAAAACAACTGGTAATCAATATATTCGAAAAAGGGAGAATTGCCCAGCAGGGTTTGCAGGGTACGCCAATGATTTTTCTGCCAGTTTTCCGCGTAAGATATTTGCATTTCCCTCATCGCGAGTTGTTGATTCCTTCCTTTTTGCAAAGGAAGGCTTAGCAGCGCTTTCCCTTCTTTCCCGGCCAGGTAATACCGGTTCCGGTAACTCATTTTCTGGAAATGCTCAAAAGGGTCCAGCCAGATCGTTTTCGCTTTAATGGCAACTTTCCACCAGCTGACCGGTGGAAAGGGGATAGCAGCAGCTATACAGGGTATGATGGCATCTTGTTCTTTTACCGGTATCATTAATTTTCCTCTTCTAACCTTAATACTTTCTGTACACCGGAAATTTTTTCCAGTTTGCTGCAAAGTAAGTCCAATTCTTCTTTATCCTTGACAAAAACTTTGATTGTACCATCGAATACGCCATCCTGTGAATCTATACTGATAGAGCGCATATTAATACGCATCTCTGTAGTAATGACATGGGTGATGCCCTGCACAATGCCCACATCATCCAGCCCGATAATGCGCACGCCGGTAAGGAAGGAAATTTCCTTGTTTTTAGCCCATTTGATTTTTACAATCCTGTGGGCATAATTAGCCAGTAAACTCTGTGCGTTCGGGCAGTCATAGCGATGTACTTTCAGGCCCTCGCCTGAGGAGATAAAGCCAAACACATCATCGCCCGGTATCGGCTGGCAACAGGGGGCTAATTTATAAAGAATCTTGTCCGAGCTTTCTCCGAAGATAATCAGCTCGGAACCTTTAGTCGCTTTAAAGTCATCGCCAGGGTCATTGCCTGGAGCAGGATGTGGCTTGTCTGTTTTGATAACGGGTTTAACCGGTTGGTAAAATTTGTCCCCGTTGATGGTGAAGGTTTTCAAGGCCGCGAGGTCAATATTGCCTACGGCTACAGCATAATAAAGGTCAAGTGGGGACGGGAACTTATAAAAAGCGGCCATCTCATTAATGTTATGCGTATTGGGTTTCATTCCCAGGCCATTGAGCTTCCGCTCTACAATAGCTTTACCATCTTCCGAAATGCGGCGCTTTTCTTCTTTTAAATAGTATTTTATCCTGGATTTTGCTTTGCCGGTTACCGCAAATTTCAGCCAGTCTTCCGAAGGTTTTTGTTTGCCGGAAGTGATGATCTCTACCTGGTCGCCACTTTTAAGCACATAGCTTATCGGCACCAGTTTATAGTTTACTTTAGCCCCTATGCAGCGTGCGCCAAGCTCCGAGTGGATGTCAAAAGCCAGGTCGATAGCTGTAGCATTCTTGGGGAGCACCCGCATTTCGCCTTTCGGGGTATAGATATAGATCTCTTCGGTAAACAAGTCCAGCTTGAAGTCCTGGAGGAAATCCAGCGAGTCGGCATCTGAGCTGCTCAATACTTCGCCGATATGTTTCAGGAAGTCGTCCAGCTTACTCTCCTGTTGAGAGCCTTCTTTATATTTCCAGTGCGCCGCAAGCCCTTTCTCCGCGATTTCATTCATTCTCTTGGAGCGGATCTGCACTTCTACCCAGCGCCCGCCGGGACCCATTACTGTGGTGTGTAAGGCCTCATAGCCATTTCCTTTGGGTACCGAGATCCAGTCCCGCAAACGGTCTGTACTCGGATGGTAGAAGTTAGTGATGATGGAGTACACGCGCCAGCAATCTTCTTTTTCATGATCGCGGTCGCTGTCCAGGATGATGCGGATCGCGAAGAGGTCAAATACCTCTTCAAAGGTGACCCCTTTGGTCTTTATTTTATTGTAAATAGAGTGTACCGATTTAGGCCGGCCGTAAATTTCGAAATTAAAGCCCGAGAGCTCCAGCTCCTGTTTGATCGGTTTGATAAACTCTTTAATATATTTTGTCCGGTTATTCTTAGTTTCTTTCAACTTCCGGGCGATGTCAATATAAACGTCCGGTTGGGTATATTTCAGGCTAAGGTCTTCCAGCTCCGATTTGATTTCGTAAAGTCCCAGTCTATGCGCCAGCGGAGCATAGATATAGGTGGTTTCAGAAGCGATTTTCATTTGCTTCTCACGGGCCATACTGTTCAGGGTACGCATATTATGCAGGCGGTCCGCCAGCTTAATAAGAATTACCCGCGGGTCATCAGCCAGTGTAAGCAATATTTTACGGAAGTTTTCCGCCTGCATGGAAACGCCGTTTTTAAATTCAACGACATTGCTGATCTTCGTTAAACCATCAATAATGCGGGCATATACGCTGCCGAATTCCTGGCTGATATCTTCCAGGGTGATCTCAGTATCTTCTACCACATCATGCAGCAGGGCGCATATGGCTGAAGTTACGCCAAGCCCGATTTCTTCAACCGTAATGCGGGCTACGGCCAATGGATGTAAAATATAAGGTTCGCCGGATTTACGGCGCATTTCTTTATGTGCGTCTACAGACATTTCAAAGGCTCTTCTTAAGAGCTTGCGGTCCCCTTTTTTAATACGCTCCTTAAGCGCTTTAAGTAAGGCCCTGTATTGTCTTAAGATGAGTTTTTTTTCCTGCTCTTCGTCTATCTGTGTATATAATATTCTATTCATATAATTCGCTCTTTGTGGTCTTGAATTTTTTATAGGTATAGTGTAAAATTCGGTATTTGATTCCAGTTTGAAAAATAATGAAAAAACGGAAGCTTTTAAGGCTTCCGTTGAGAAAAAAATAGCTTTTTAATGCTTATCGTTGGATGATCAGTTTGGTAGTTTGTAAAACTTTACCGTCTGCATTTTTGGTAACACCAACATAAACGCCTTCGGGAAGCTGACTTAAATTGCTGAAGACAATATCATCATGATCATTTACGTTAATCTTTTGTAGAGCTACCGTTCTTCCGATCACGCTAACCAGTTCAACAGTTCTGGCTTCTGCACGCAGGCCGGCAGATAGCTTGAAGTAAACGGTATTATTGGCCGGAGTCGGGTAAGCCGTCAGTTTTTTATCAGCGCCATTGCTGTAAATTCTTTGTTGCTCGTTACTTTGTGCTTCGGCACTATAAGAAACCCCTGCTAAAGAAAGGCTCAAAAGAATAATTATTTTGTAGAGTATTTTCATATTTAAATTTTAAGGTTTAGGGTAGCGCTTAGACTACTTCATATACAAAAATATATTTTTTTAATCAACAAACAAAAAACTTTTTTCACATCCGGTGAATTTATAAATCTCCTAACAATGACCTGGTAAAATATTGCTAATTAGGAATATACTTACTATAGATGTACCAAATAGGGAGAAAGTTTAATGCGATAAAAAAAATTATGTTTTTGTTTTGGAAAATTATTGAAAACGCATAAAATTTGCTTTTGAAAATTCAGTAGGATTATTGAATTTTGTACTAAAGAGATTCTGTAAAAAACTATAAAAATAAAATGACCACAAGCAATTCTAATTCTGGAAAGGACGGAGCTTCTAAAAAGGCAGCAGCACCTAAAAAAACTGCTACAAAGAAAGCCGCTACTAAGTCTAAAAAAGTAGATGAGGATGATGATTTGGAAGAAGACGAATTGGACGAGACTCCAAAGAAAAAAGTAGCCGCCAAATCTGCATCTAAGAAGAAGTCTAACGATGATGACGACGATGATGATGATGACGATGATGAAACTGATGATGATGATTTTTACAAAGACGAGGATGAATTCAGTGATCCTGACTTTGAAGAATTCGAAATGCCTAAATCTAAAAAATCGGCTGGCAAAAAGAAATCTTCTTCCAAGGAGGATGATTTCGATGATTTCGATGATGACCTGGGCTTTTTAAATGATAATTTCGATGATTTCGATGACGATGACGATTTCTAAAATTTAAAATAAGGTTTTGAAGTTTATTCAAAATTTTGAGATAGGCTGCGTTAGTCTACAGCAGCTAAAAACAAAAATGCTGAACTGGTTAAAACAGTTCGGCATTTTTGCGTATTTGGACAACAATCAATATGAAAATCTCTTAAATCGCTACGAATTCCTGGTGGGTGCCGGTGCGCAACAGGTATATAGCGGGCCAAATGAGCTTACTGCTGTTTTCGGTAAAGAATGGCTGTTCGGGCATATCAATTACGACTATAAAAACCAGTTGTATAAAGATATGAAGAGCGAACATGTCACCTGGTTTCAGAATGAAGACTGTCGCTTCTTTAAACCGGAAATTGTGATCTGGCTTGCCGTAGGCAGTAACCAGCTATATATTGAAAGCGCCACACAGGAACCGGAGCGTATCCTGCAGCAAATTATGGATACTCCAGAAGAGATAACCCGTATTACGTCTTCCCGGCCACAATTTCAAAAACTGTTTGATAAGGAAACCTACCTGGAGCGGGTGAGAGAAGTGAAAGAGCACATCCTTAACGGGGATTGTTACGAATTGAATCTCTGTGTAGGTTCCGTAGCAGAGCAGGCAGATATTGACCCTTTCCATTGTTTTGAACGGTTGAACCGGGTAAACCCGGCTCCTTTTGCCTGTTTTTACAGGTCCGGAACTTTTTATGCGCTGGGCTCCAGCCCGGAACGGTTCCTGGCAAAAGACGGCCGGCGGCTATTGGCACAACCTATGAAAGGGACCATAAGACGATCTGCTGACCCAGCGGAAGATGAACTGCTGAAAGCCCGCCTGTCTGCCGATGAAAAAGAAAGGGCCGAGAACGTGATGATTGCCGACCTGATGCGCAATGACCTCGCCAAATCCTGTGTCACCGGCTCGATCAAAGTTCCGGAATTATTTAAAGTAGCCACATTCCCTACACTGCATACTATGATCTCATCCGTCGAAGGGGAGCTAAGGGAGGATGTTCCTTCCTTTACCGCTTTGCTCAACGCTTTTCCTATGGGCAGCATGACGGGGGCACCCAAAAAGATCGTTATGGAGTTGATAGAAGCTTTGGAAAAAAGTAAACGGGAACTCTATGCCGGCTGTATTGGTTATTGCAACCCCGCAGGAGATTTTGATTTCAATGTGGTGATCCGGACTTTACTTTATAATAGTACCTCTAAACGCCTTTCTTACCATACCGGCGGCGCCATTACCATAGACAGCGACCCGGAAAAAGAATGGGAGGAAGTCCTGTTAAAAGCGAAAGCGCTGGAAGCGATTTTTTAATACTATATCACCGCTGATAGGACCAGGGCAGAACAATTGCCGCCAAATCCGAAAGAGTTGGACAAGACATGTCTGACCGGTTTGCCCACTATGCTTTGGTTGGGTTGCCAGCTCAAGCCATCTATAGGTGTTTCGAGCCGGAGATGGGCCCAGGCTTTTTGTTCCCGGATCGCCAATACGGAAAACACCGCCTCAATCGCGCCTGCAGCGCCCAGCGTATGCCCGGTATAGCATTTCGTAGAGCTGGCCTCGGGTATTTTGTGTCCTTCAAATATTTTTTCAATGGCAATGCCTTCAGAACTATCGTTGTTGGCGGTGCCAGTTCCATGAAGATTAATATAATCAATCTCCCCCGGGTGGATACCTGCCTGCTGTAGCGCGTTTTTCATCGCCAGTTGATTGCCGGTACCCTCGGGGGAAGAGGCCGTCTGGTGGTGGGCATCATTAGCATTGGCATAACCGCTGATCAAAGCCAGTTTTTCCGCTTTCAGGCTTTTAGCCGTTTGTTCATTCATTAATACTACATAAGCGGCTCCCTCGCCCAGGTTTAAGCCACGGCGATGCTCGTCAAAAGGCCGGCATAAATCCTTATCCAGGATCATCAGCGAGTTAAAACCATTAAGCGTGAATTTGGATAAGCTGTCCGCCCCGCCGGCAATCACGATATCCAGCTTGCCCTGTTCGATCAGTTTCGCCCCCATCATGATAGTATTGGCAGAGGAGGAGCAGGCGGTACTGATGGTTGTCGTCCAGCTATCTTCCAGACCTAAAGCATCGGCGGTTAATTCGGTAATACTCCCGCTTTCGTGATAGGCTATATTTCTTGGATCGATCTTTTCCCTGGATTTTATTTTCGGGTACTCCTGTTCCGTCAGGTCCATGCCGCCTACGGTATTGGCAGATAGTAAGCCGATGCGATAGCCTTTTATGCGGCCTTCAAATGCGCTTAAGGCCTCCCTGGCGGCTAAGATACTTAACAAAGCAGTACGGGGCAGGCTGCTCAAAACCCCACTTTTATCGGCCAGTTGCCGGTTGCTGAGCTTGATTTCCCCCACAGGCAGCGGAAGGGCGCTTTGTAATAAATCGGCAGGGCCAATACCCGCCTGCATCGTGTTTAAAGCATTCAGGTTTTCGGGGACATTATTGCCGATAGCAGTAATAATGCCTAACCCGGTAATGTAGGCAGCCGATTTATTGTTCATGGTTGAGCGATTGAATCCGGTGCAAATTTAAGCTTTTGAACGGGAAGAAAATGTATGCAATGTTTTAACTACTTTGTTTACCGGGAGGCCGATCACATTGTACAGGTCACCTTCTATCGCGGAAATGCCGATTAAGCCGATCCATTCCTGTAGCGCATAAGCGCCGGCCTTATCAAAAGGTTGATAATGGCTGATGTAATAGTCGATCTGCTCTTCACTCAGTTCATTAAAATGTACTTTCGTCAGGCTGTGAAATATTTCTTTCTTGTCGCGGCTCAGGAGGCAAACCCCGGTAATCACTTCATGGGTCTGCCCGGAAAGGGAACGAAGTATATGTTTGGCATCCTCCGTGTCTTTAGGCTTACCAATCACCTTTTCCTGCAGCAGGACTATGGTGTCTGCGGCAAGAATGACGGTTTCCTCGTTTAACTTTCCTGTTGTCTCCAGTTGCTGATAAACGGCCAGCGCTTTATCTGCTGCAATGAACTCAGGCACTTCAGCACGGGTTAAATGATCGGGATAAGACTCTTCCGTAGGGACAATAACGATTTCAAATTCAAGCGCGGCATCCGTAAGTAATTGTTTGCGCCTGGGCGATTGCGAGGCCAATATAAGTTGCATAAATATGGAGTATACTAATAGAAATAAAATATGATTAAGGTCAGGATACCGAAAATCATAATGAATTTCAGCATTTTGCTATACCGGGCAAAATGTTCCTGGCGTACTGATTTGTTGATCTTAAATAAAGTATAGATGAGGGGTAAGATCAATGCGGCGATCATGTAGCTGCCCGGAAATACCCAGCCCTTCATGAACAGCGCGCCAACAGCAAAAGAAAGCGCCAGTACCGACAGGCCCAGTAAACCCTGTACAAACCATACGGTTTTTTGTATACCGATTTTGATAGGCATAGTCACACAACCGTCTTCTGCATCTCCTTTAAAATCTTCCAGGTCTTTTATGATTTCACGGACCCAGTTCAATAAAAAAGCGAAACCGCTATATGTCATTAAGATCCAGGTAGGGTTCAGCTTGACCTGTCCTTGCATGTTTTCCAGGAAAGGGCTTTTGAGTAATGGCCATGCGGCCGGTTCATAAAACAGGAGAATAAGTATGGATAAGGCGGTAAGCAAAGAAACGACTACATTACCAATAATAAACTGCCGTTTAAAATGAGTGGAATAGAACCATAACAATACTGTACAGCAAACCGGGAGCAATAAAACAGATTTTACCTGTAACTGGTAAGCCAGGTAAGCGCAGATAGCCAGGCCTATGACATTGCAGAAAGTATGGAATAAAATGGCGGTCCTGGGGTTGATATCCTTTCCGATCAGCGATTTTGTGGGGCGGTTAATGGCATCGATCTTTACATCGAAATAGTCATTGATAATGTAACCGGCGCCGGCGATAAGGGCAGTGGCTACAGCGAGTAGCAGGGTATGCCTGAAGTCCAGGAACAGGGGTATTGCTGTGAAATTACTCAGTGGCCTGATCAGGAAAAACCAGCATAATAATTGAGTCGCTATAATAATGAGCAGGTTGGAAATACGTAATATCCGCGCCAGGTCTTTAAAATTCATAAGGTTAAATTGCTGTCCCGTTTTTTGGACCGGGATAAAAAAAACAGGTCTGCCATCACTAAAGCTGCCATAGCTTCTACGATTACAGGCGCGCGTAGCGCGACGCAGAGGTCATGGCGGCCTTTGACTGAAAAATCTTCCAGGGCTCCTGTGGTATGATTATAAGTTGTTTGATTTTTGGGCGTAGAAGCTGTAGGCTTTATAGCGATATTAAAAGTTATGGGGTTGCCATTGCTGATGCCACCGATAATCCCCCCCGCATGATTAGTCGCGGTACTGCCATATTGGTCTATATAAGTATCGTTATGCTCCGTACCAAACATCTTTGCCGCTTCGAAGCCGGCCCCGAACTCGATGCCTTTTACGGCCGGTATAGCGAATAGGGCATGGGCCAGCCTGCTTTCTATGCTGTCCCAGAACGGTTCTCCCAGTCCTACGGGTATGCCTTTAATTGTACAGGAGACGATGCCGCCCACACTGTCTTTGGCCGCAATAGCCAGCTCCAGGCCTTTTTCGGGATCTTTTTGTCCTGCCACTTCACTAACCCGGGCTTCAAAGGATACCGTATTTAATATTTTTTTTGCGATCACACCGGCTGCTACCAGGCCTGCTGTAAGCCGGGCGCTGAAGTGCCCGCCGCCCCTGAAGTCTTCAAAACCTTTATATTTTATATGGGCTACGAAGTCGGCATGTCCCGGACGAAATACATCTCTTTGTTTTTCATAATCTGCACTCCGGGTGTTTTCATTGGGAATCCAGATCATCAGTGGTGCTCCCGTTGTATGGCCATTAAACACCCCGCTTTTTAATTCCGGGATATCGGCCTCTACTCTTGGTGTGCCACCTCTCTGCCCACCCTTTCTCCGGCTCATGTCCGCGGTAAAGTCATCCTCGTTTAAAGGAATACCCGGGGGTACATTGTCCAGGATTACGCCAATACCTGCACCATGTGACTCCCCGTAAATCTGTACTTTTAAAATCGTATTAAAACTGTTCATCTACCTTTGTTTTACTTTTGATCGGCGGCTTTATTAAGGGCCTCTTGCTCTAAATATTCCTTTAAAAGTATCTTTTCCGTATACTCCGCAAAAGAGTTAGGCATGATCCTGCCTCCAAAGTGTTCAATATAAGCTTTGGTAAACTCCGCGCCGAAATAAAGAATAAAAGAAGAAAAATAGATCCACAACAGCAGAACGATAACAGAACCCGCCGCGCCGTAAAGGCTCGCCATGGTATTACCGCTTATATATAGCCCGATCAGGTATTTACCAAAAAAGAAAAGCAGGGTAGTGACGATGGCCCCGGGCAATACCTGGCGCCATTTTATTTTTACATCGGGAAGCATTTTGAAGATAGCCATAAAAAGTACCAATAGTACGGTAAAGGTAAACACGGTATTTACAATACCGATCATAGTTACCGGGATAAAAGGCAATTGCTTCAATATAAAATCACTAAATCCTAAAATAACTGCGTTCAAAATAAGTGATACGATAAGTAGAAAGCCAAAGCCGATGATCATTGTAAAAGAGAGTAGCCGGCTGAGCAGAATTTTGATAAAACCTTTTTTTGCTTTTGCCCTTACCCCCCAGATCATGTTCAGGGAATCCTGGATCTCCACGAAGATACCGGTAGCGCCCAGGATCAGTACCACCACGCTGACCGTAGTAGCAATGGCAGAATTTTTCTGAAAATTTATTTTAGACATTACTTCCTGGATCTGCATAGCCGTTGAATCCCCTACAAATTCCTTCAGCTCTCCGAATAATTGCCCGGTGATGGCCTGCTCGCCGTAAATGGTACCGCCTACTGCTATAATAAGCAGGAGCATGGGCGGGAGTGAAAAAATGGTATTATAAGCAAGCGCGGCACTGAGTTTCGGAGCTTTATCGTCAGCGAACCCGGTTCCTGCTTTCACCAGGATGTTAAAATAGGTTTTCAGCCTTTTCATCAATAGGTTGCCTTTCATATAGTCAAAAGTACGCTATTAGGCTGAAAATTGGTATTTTTGTATAATTGATACTCTTGAAAAACACCTTATTTATTTTATTTTACTTAATCATATGTTTATATGAACATAGAAGAAGTTATTAAATCTTCCCGGCCAATTGAAGATCAATACCATAGAGCCTTTCTTAATGTTGTGTATTCGGGAATATGGCTAGAACAGAACACGCTTGATCCGCTAAAGCAACGCGGACTCTCTCATCCCCAATATAATGTATTGCGCATCGTTAAGGGGTATAAAGCACCGATGACCGTAGCATCTATCCAGCAAAGAATGCTGTACCAGACCTCCAATGTAACCCGTATTATTGATAAGCTGGTAGAAAAAGGCTTATTGGTAAAAGAAAGCTCGAATGAAGATCGCAGGGTTGTTTTAGTAAATATTACCGCTGCCGGGTTGGAAAAACTTAAGGAATTGCATGACCTCATTTACGGTAGTGTAAAACAGATTGTCGGTAAAAACCTTTCTATAGATGAGACCATAATGCTGGGTGCACTTTTAGATAAAATGAGGTCATAATGCTGGAAGGATACATCGGCAGTTATAAAGCTTATTTACAATTAGAGAAATCCTTATCCGCAAATACTATTCATGCCTATATTCATGATGTAGGCTTCTTATCGCGGTTTTTAGCGAAAGAGTATCCGGGCCTGGGTATTACGGCGCTGGAGTTGTCCCACCTGGTGTCCTTTATTACCCTTATCAATGGGGAAGAGTATGCCGCTGCCTCGCAGGCCCGGATCGTTTCTTCCCTGAAATCATTTTTTAATTTTCTGTTGCTGGAAAAGGAAATAAACCAAAGTCCTGCTTTATTTCTTGAGACACCCAAATTACAAAGAAAACTCCCGGATGTACTGAGCATAGAGGAGGTGAACCTGATGCTGAACAGCATTGATCGAAGCACGCCGGACGGGCAAAGAAACCTGGCTATGCTGGAAACAATGTATAGCAGCGGTCTAAGGGTATCGGAGCTCATACAATTGAAATTGTCTAATCTCTATCTTGATGTCGGTTACATCAGGGTGATCGGGAAAGGGAATAAAGAAAGGTTGGTGCCAATAGGAGATGACGCGATAAAATATATTAATATATATAAAGATACGGTGAGGGTACATGTGCGGGTAGTCAGGGGGCAGGAGGATATGCTTTTCTTAAATAAAAGAGGCGCAGCTATGAGCCGGGTCATGTTTTTCCTGATTGTTAAAAAACTCGCGGAAAAAGCAGGTATACAAAAAAATGTATACCCGCATACGCTCAGGCATAGCTTTGCTACCCACCTGGTCGAAAATGGCGCGGATCTCAGGGCGGTACAGGAAATGCTGGGGCATCAAAGTATTACCACTACTGAAATTTATACCCATTTAGACACTACTTTTTTGCAGCAAACGCTGAAAAAGTTCCATCCTCGGTACTAAGACTCATTTTATATGTAGTTTTGCAAAGAGAACAGAAAAGCACATGACTGTATTTAAAACATCAAAAGCAAAAGAAAATATACTGCGCAGGGTCAGGGAAGCGCTGGTACAGGAGGCGGTAGCTAAACCTTTTCCTGAAATCGAGAACGGACCGGCCCCCAATGTATATGCCCCAATGAGCCAGGATACTGTAGAAGAAACTTTTGCCCTGGAGTTTACAAGGTCGGGCGGACAGTTTGTATTTTGTAATGATGAGGCCGATTTTGCAGCGCAACTAGGCATGCTGGCAACAGCGAAACAGTGGAAAGAAGTGGTATGCTCCAGGCCGGAAATGCTGAGTATGCTGACGAATAAAGGCCTGAATTTTGTCCGGGAAATCAATTTCAGGCATACCGATACCGATGCCTGTATTACCGACTGTGAAGCGGCCATCGCCCGTACTGGAAGCCTGATGTTCAGCAGCCGACAAAATTACGGCCGTACGGCGCCTGTTTATTTCCCCGTTCATATCGTGGTGGTTTATGTCCATAATATTGTAGCGGATATTGATATCGCCTTGCAAATGATGCAAAATAAGTATGGTGTGAACAATATGCCTTCCATGATTAATTTAAATACGGGGCCGAGCCGCACCGCGGATATTGAAAAAACACTGGTGACCGGTGTACACGGGCCTAAAGAGGTTTTTTGCTTTTTTATTAATCAATAAAGATTTTGCCGGATAAATGCATCCTAAGGATATTAAGATAGAAGCTTATAATTATATGCTTCCTGAAGCAAAGATTGCCGCCTTTCCGTTGGCGGAAAGAGATGGTTCGAAATTATTGATCTATAAGGACGGCCAGATAGAAGATCAGCAATTCAATAGGATTGCCGCTTATTTACCGGAAGACACTTTGATGGTGTACAACCAGACAAAAGTAGTACATGCACGATTGCTGTTCAAAAAGCCCACCGGTGGTAAAGTAGAAGTTTTTTGCCTGGAGCCCGATGCGCGTTATGCTGATGTACCTACGGCCATGTTGTCTAAAGGGGCGGTATATTGGAAATGCTTCCTGGGTGGCGCTTCTAAATGGAAAGAAGGTCCGCTGGTATTGGAAACAGAAGACTTTAGCATATATGCCGAGCGCGTGGCCCAGCAAGACGGGGCCTGGGTGCTGAAGCTGTCCTGGACCGACCCGGCATTGAGCTTCGCGGAAGTATTGCATAAAGCCGGTAAAGTGCCTTTACCCCCTTATTTAAACAGGGAAGCTACAGCGGCGGATGAAGCTACTTATCAATCCATTTTCGCTAAAGAAGAGGGGAGTGTGGCTGCACCTACGGCTTCTTTACATTTTACACCTAAAGTGCTGGAATCGCTGGCCATAAAGGGCATCTCGACTTTGTCGGTTACCTTACATGTGGGAGCGGGTACTTTTAAGCCCGTAAAATCGGCCACTATGCAAGATCATGAGATGCATGCCGAATGGCTGGAGGTTGCTAAAGCCCAACTGACTGCTTTGGCGCGACACCTGGAGGAGCAAAAGCCTGTAGTAGCAGTAGGAACAACCTCCTGCAGGACTCTTGAAAGCCTTTATTGGATTGGGGTACAATTAATTAATGGAGTAGTTATTGAAAACGGCGCTGTCGCGGTAACTCAATGGCTGCCTTATGAGCCCGGTTTCGAAACAATAACTGCAGCTGAGAGTATCAACGCGATCATCCGGTATCTTGACACGATTCATTCCGGTAAACTTGTCGTAAAAACGCAGATTATTATCGCGCCGGGATACGATTTTAAAATAGTCAATGGCCTGATCACAAACTTTCACCAGCCGGAAAGTACCTTATTGTTACTGGTATCTGCTTTGATCGGTAAAGACTGGAAGGCGGTATATGATCATGCTTTAAGCAATAATTACCGTTTCCTGAGCTATGGCGACAGTAGTTTATTATGGCGCAATTAAAATACAAATGGTTAATACAGCTTAAGATATTAACCATTTTCAGGTTGCTGAAATGTCTTGAATTTAATATTGGCCGGTACTCAACATGACCAGGGTACAGGCTTCCTGGGGCAAAATGCCGTTTTGTATAGCAAGTTTTTCCAGTTCTTCGTTTTCCGTCCCGGGATTAAACACAATCCTCCTGGGTTTTAAGCCCAGTATATAATCATAATAAGGTTTCTGGTTGGCCGGGTTCAGGTATAAGGTTACGGTATCAATATCAGTAAAGGGAATCATTGCTGATCCGTAATCTACATCTAAGACGGTTCCGGGTCGGGCGCCAATGGCTACGACATCATTACCGGTACTTCTTAACATATGAATGGCTCTGTTGCTATATCTGCTTGGGTTCTCTGATGCGCCTATAACTAATGTTTTTTTATTGGGTTTGTGCTGCATGACAGTAAAATATTTGGTATCCTAAAAATACTAAAAATCTGTAAAGCACTGTAAATCTTTGTATTTTAGCTCTTTTAAAATATTGTGAAAATTGTCTAAAAAGATAAGGATCTTAAGCACTAAGCTGCTGCGCGAGGCTACCATGGGGCAGTTCGCGGAAGCCGGGATCGAAGTAGTGGCAAAGCCATTTATCCGGATCGAGATCCCCGGGCATATCACTTTGCCTCCTGCTCAAAAGGCGGATGCTATCATTACAAGTGTTAATGCTTTAGAAGCTTTGAGCGGTATCCGGCACCAATTGCCTCCTTTTCAGACTATCTATTGTATTTCCGGGAGGACAGAGGCTGGGGTAAGGGAAATCTTTGACGCACGGGTAATCGCCCGGCCCTATGCTTCGGAACTGGTAGCAATCATGCTCAAAGCGGCACATGTTCATCCTTTATGGTTTTTTAAAGGAAATAAAGCTTTACCCACTATACCCGAAGGCCTGGCACAAGCAGGAATTCCATTCCACGCGATAGAAGTATATCAAAATACGGCCATCCCGCATGTGCTCAGGGAAGATTTTGAGGCCATTTTATTTTTTAGCCCTACAGCAGTAGAGAGTTTTATACAGAATAATATTATTCCCGATAATACAATTACCTTTGCCATCGGAAAAACGACAGCCGGGGCTTTAACGCCATATGCAAAGCAGGTGTTGATCAGTGAAACGCCTACAGAGGAGTCTGTACTCAAAGCTGTCGTGAACTATTTTAATTTGTAAAACATGAGAAGAGACAACAATCTTAAAAATGATCTTATTATAAGGACCTTATTAGGCGAGCAAACAGAACGGACTCCGGTCTGGATGATGCGCCAGGCAGGAAGATACCTGCCTGAATACATTGCCTTAAGAAATAAGTATTCTTTTTTTGAACGTTGTCAGACCCCTGAGCTGGCTTGTGAGATCACCTTACAGCCGGTCGATATCGTTGGGGTAGATGCCGCTATTTTATTTTCCGATATCCTTGTGGTACCTCAGGCAATGGGTATGGAGGTGCAGCTGATCGAAAAGCAAGGCCCCCTCTTGCCGGACCCGATTAAAACTGCTGCCGATCTTAACCGGATCCATGCGGCAGGAGCAGCGGAAAAACTCTCATACGTTTATGATGCGATCAGGTTGATTAAAAAAGAACTGGATGGCCGGGTACCTTTAATCGGTTTTGCCGGTGCTCCCTGGACACTTTTGTGCTATATGGTACAAGGCAAAGGAAGTAAGACTTTTGACGAAGCCAAAGGTTTTTGCTACCAGAATCCGCAACTGGCCCATCAACTCCTGCAGATGATCACTGACGCTACCATTGAATACCTGAAAGGACAGATTGAGGCCGGCGCCGATATGCTGCAGGTATTTGACAGCTGGGGCGGGTTGTTAAGTAAACAGGACTTTGAAACCTTCTCCCTGCAATATATCCGCCAGATCGTGGCGGCCATCAAAGAGGAAGTGCCGACGATCATTTTTGCCAAAGGAGCCTGGTCTTCTCTTGCTGAAATGACGGCAACAGGAGCGCATGGTCTGGGTATCGACTGGTGTATAGAGGCCCAACAAGCCCGTAATTTTGCCGGCAGTAATATTACCTTACAGGGTAACTATGATCCTGCACGTTTATTAGCCCCGATAGCGGAAATTGAAGCTACGACTAAAGCGATGTTACATGCATTTGGTCCCGGAAGGCATATAGCCAACCTGGGCCATGGCATCCTGCCTAATGTGCCGGTAGCTCATGCTAAAGCTTTTGTAGACACCGTAAAGGAATTCCGCCACGCTTAATTTTTCTGTTCGGTTTATAGTTCATTTGGCCTACATTTGAACTGAATAAAGGTCGAATTATAGTGGAATTTTTCAAGAAAGAAAAGCTGATCCCTGAAGAAGGCTGGAGAAAGAAACTTTTCCGGACTATTTACTATGCCGATACCCCGGCGGGTAAATTGTTCGATGTCAGTTTGCTGGCAAGTATTGTATTGAGCACCCTGTTGATCATCTGGGAGTCTATACCCGGCAGTATAGAAAAATACGGGCAATTCTTCCGTTATTCAGAATGGGTACTTACCATCTTCTTTACTATTGAATATTACCTGCGGCTGCTGGCTATAAAAAATAACAGGGCCTTTATTTTCAGCGCATTCGGTATTATCGACCTGCTCTGTATCCTTACCTTTTATATCAGCCTGTTTTTTCCGCAGGTGCATTTTCTGATCGCCATCCGGCTGTTGCGGCTATTGCGTATTTTCCGGATATTTAACCTGATCACTTACCTGAAGGAGGCGATGATTATCATCAAAGCGCTGCAAAACAGTTATCGTAAGATCATTATTTTCCTGCTTTTTATTGTCATCATTTCCGTGATCGTCGGCTCCTTGATGTATGTGCTGGAAAACGGGCAAAATGGTTTTCACAGTATTCCTGAAAGTGTTTACTGGGCGATTGTAACGATCACTACGGTAGGTTATGGCGATATCGCGCCTACTACATCGGCGGGTAAGCTGATGTCCATTATATTGATGCTTTGCGGTTACGGGATCATCGCTGTGCCCACAGGTATTGTGGCCAAAGAGCTAAGGAAAGTCCGTAAATACGTCCGGGAATGCGAACGTTGCGGGAATGCCGATAATGATACCGATGCCCGTTATTGCAAGATCTGCGGGGAAAAGCTGGATATTGCCACCTTGTAGCAACACTTGTTAACAGCAATACTTAGCTGTTAAAAGGCATTCGGGTCTTTATATTTGGGGTTAGTGATCAGGCTGGAGTCGGTAAATGTTTTTAAGAAAGCTACCAGTGCCTTGCGGTCGCTTGGTACAAAAACCGGTCTGTTGGTAAGCATAGCCATGTGTTCATCTAAGTTTGGCGATCTCATATGTACCGAATCAAGGTAGAAGTTGACCACTTCTTCAAGCGTCTTAAAACGACCATCGTGCATATAAGGTGCAGTGAGGGCAATATTCCTTAAGGTGGGTACTTTCATTTTGCCTACATCCTGGCTTAGTTTTGTATTTTTTGCCATGCCGGAATCGGGAAGGATGTCAATCCCATTATTCCGGTAGAAATTATCAGTAAGCAGTACATCACTGTGGCAGTGATTGCAGGATCCGCCGCTGAAGAAAAGCTCCATACCTCTTTCCTCCTCCGCGGTCAGCGCGGTAGCATCACCCCCGTAAAAGTAGCGATCGAAGCGGGAATTGAAAGAAATAATGGTTCTTTCAAACTGGGAGAGTGCTTTTAAAACCATGTCCTTTGTAATTGTAGCAGAGCCGAAAGCTTTGTAAAAGCGCTCAGGATATTGTGGGTGGGATTGCAGCCTGGGGAGTACCACTTCCCAACTGTTGGCCATTTCTATAGGATTGGTAATAGGATCATTGGCCTGTGCCTCCAGGGATTTTGAGCGCCCATCCCAGAAGAAGAAGTTGCTCCATCCCAGGTTGACAATACTCATGGAGTGTTTGATGCCTATATCTCCTTTAACGCCTATACTGAATTTGCGGGGGTCTGAAAATGCATTGGCCTGCTTATGGCAGGCAGCGCAACTCATCGAACGGTCGGCGCTTAAGATACCATCGTAAAAAAGATAACGGCCCAGCTCTACCCCCTCTTCTGTAAGCGGGTTGTCTGCAGGCATGGGCATGGGATCAAAATAGTCCAGGACAAATTCAGGAAGCTCTATTTTATAAGGTTTTGGCTTGTAGGGTTTCTTTTTGTTGCCGGAAAACGCGCTCAATCCTACTGCAAGGGTGATAAGGCCCAGAATGATCCAGGTCAGTTTTTTCTTAAACATTTTATTTACTATTGCTCAAATTTACTTTTGGAAACCTCTACGGCCCACTTTACTGTACTTATTATTTTCCCGTTTTCCAATGGGGTATAGCCTTGTTTCTTGTAAAAGCCTTTATGTCTTCTGCCATCTCCCAGGACCACGATAGTGGGCATGCCCATACCTCCATAGTTGGCTACTTCTTCCGCCCCGTTGATAAAGACGCCGTCGGGATTAAACTTATTCTCTTTCACCCACTTCAGGGCTTGCTTTGCCGTGGACTTATTCTCATATACGGTTTGGTAATATAATACCCGCCCGGGGTATTTTTCTTTTAAGCTACTAACCACTTTCTCCAAGCCTTTTCCAGCCGTGATACAAGGGCGGCAATCAATCATAAAGTATTCATGAATAATTACATACCCGCTATCCATAATATTCCATAGCTCCACTTCCTGCCCGTTTAACAAATTTGTATTTTTCCAGTTTTTAGCATTGAACACGGGTGATTCCGGAATGGAAAAATTATGGGTATGGTCCTCTTCTTTTTGGTCATACTCCTGTGCATGGCATAGCGATGAGGCCATCAGGAACAAAGGTAAAATCCAGTATTTCATGATAAATACAAAGGCTTAAGGGGTTATCGTACAAATATACGAAAATTAAAAATGACAATTCATACGGCAGGCCTGATGTCGTATGAAGCGGGCTTAGCCGGATGGTTGATCACTGTTTAAGCAATTTTATTTGTTGCTTATGTGATAATGTGGATAACTTATTTGTTTATGAAATATAAAACTATATATTTTTTTGTTTTTTTGAAGATAGTTAACCAACCTTATTGTTTTTCTACTTGTCTGGTTAATTGAGGAACCTATTTTTTGTATTTTGTTTAGAGAATTTTAAGATTTCATTTGTATCTTTATTGACATTTGTTATTTTTGGTTTCAAATTTGATTAAAATTTAATTTAGATAAATCTTCATGCGCACGATTAAATGTATTTTACTGGGATTAATAGGGATTACTTTTTTCATTTCCTGTAAAAAAGAGTTCAGTTCTGATCTTCCCTTACCAAGTGAGCTTAGCCCATCATTGTTTGTAGTGAACAATAATAATATTGTGCTGGCCATAGATCCTAAAACCGGGTATAAAAAATGGGAGTATAAAGTGGACAACAAGGTATCTGCCACTCCGGTTGTCGTAGCCGGTAAGCTGGTTGTAGTTGATGTTGCGGGTAAATTATACAGTATCAATCGTATTGACGGAAAGCTGGACCGGTCGCTTACTTTAGGGGCTTCGGTTACCGGGACTCCCTTGGTGATTGATGACAGCCGCTTAGCGGTTTCTGTAGGTAATGATGTGAAAATGTTGAACCCATCTGACGGGTTCAATACTGTATGGCAGTTTGGCGCCGGTGTTCCGGTAACAACTTCCCTGGCAAAAAATACGATTGATACCAGTGATACATTACAGATTTTCTTTGTGGCCGGTTCCAGCGTATTCGCGGTAAGGGCCAATGATGGTGTACTGACCTGGAGACGTGATGTGCCGGGCGCCGGAATTTTTAATTCTTCGGTTTGTGCCGCAAACCATCATTATTTGTATGCGGGTAATGATGACGGTAAGTTATACGCGTTTAATTCAAGAAACGGAAGTTCTTTCTGGAGCTACCAGACCGGAGCTGCAATACAAAGCTCCCCGGTGAGCGTAGGCGGCAATATCATGGCAGGCAGCAATGATCGCAATTTTTACTCTGTTGATTCCGCTACCGGTTTATTGAGATGGAAAGTGGTTGCCGGAGACCGTATTTTATCCTCTCCATTCGTATTTGAACAAAATGTATATTTTGGTTGTAACGACTTTAACCTGTATACAGTAAATATCATTGACGGAACACTTAAATGGAAATCACTGGCCTTTGGAACACTGGTAACTTCACCATTGGTTTATAATAAAGTTGCTTATATCAACAGCCATGATAATAATGTATATGCTTTTGATAGTGAAACCGGTGAGCAGAAGTGGATTTACAATACAAACGGACATATGGTTGCTTCAATGATCCTGGATAACTTAACAGAAGTAATCGTACCTTCTATCAGCGGAAATAACTCTTTTTAGAATCTTTTAAATTCTGCCAACCATTTATTTTTTTTCTATGTCTTATTCAATTAGTTGTAAATATGTCTTTTGGGCTAATTGAATGTGAAGACAAAATTTTAAACCCTGTTAATTATTGAATTATTATGATAAGAAAGTCTATTTTTTGGTTCTTAGGACTTTTGCTTTTGATATTGGGACAGAAGGCTTACGCTACTCACGTAGCCGGTGGCCAGATTACCTATAAATATATTTCTACTGCGGGCACTAATCATACCTACGAGATAGAAATCGTGATTTATGGGGATTGTAGCGGGGGATCTTTCCCGACTTTTGCGCCAACAACAGCTGCAGGTCTGAATATTTATAATAACGGCAACCTGGTAACTGCGCAAAATTTACCAAAAATAGCTGCCGAGAGTGATATTTTAGTATCACCGGTATGTCCGAGCCAGCTCAACAGTACCACCTGTAACGGCGGTACCTTGCCCGGAATTAAGAAGTTTACATTCAGAGGAAATGTTGTATTAAACGGGACTTCCGCCAACTGGCGATTTGCATTTGACGGGAACCTGGTAAACGGCTCTTCTGCAGGTAGAAGTTCACTGGCCGATAATATTACCAATTTTGGCACCCTTTATATTGCAGCTACGCTGAACAACGTAAATGGTCAGAATAATTCCCCAACCTTTACTTCCGACCCTACGCCCTTCTTTTGTAACAATGTGCCTTCCTCCTTTAGCCTGGGCGCGGTTGATGTAGATAATGATGCGATGACGTATAGCCTGGAACCGGCAATTAATAATGTACAAGGGACAATTTTTGTTAACTATATTGCTCCTTATACGGCAACTAATCCCTTACCGGCAGCCCCGGGCACATTCGTATTTAACCCTACTACCGGGGTTACAGATTTTACGCCTAATCAATCTATGGAAGCGGTTGTGGTTAAGAAAGTAACGGAAAAACGTAACGGTGTTGAAGTAGGGACCTGTGCCCGGGAAATGATGTTCGTTATTCTTAATGGCTGTACCAACACGGCGCCTTCTACACCCATCAATAATGTAGGTAACGGAGAGTTATTGCCAGGTACCCCTACCAGTGTTGAATTTAAAGCCTGTGAAGCTCAGCAGGTAAGCTTTACCTTTGATATAAATGTAGTAGACCCTCAGGGGGATAATGTAACGATCACTTCTACAAACTTACCGGCCGGTGCCGTACTGGATATCCAGAATAACGGTACTACCAATCCTACTGCTACTTTTAACTGGAACCTGGCTTCCGTACCAGCAGGTACCTACCAGTTCTTTATCACCTTTAAAGATGATGGCTGCCCGATGTCGGTGGTTAAAACAGTAACTTATACGGTT